>Ga0315912_10000017_pt1 | contig 547295 bp, 431 predicted proteins | sample VfabasoilMG_FD_204469 | JGI IMG/M metagenome (GOLD analysis project Ga0315912, IMG submission 204469) | Garden soil microbial communities collected in Santa Monica, California, United States - V. faba soil | ecosystem: Environmental > Terrestrial > Soil > Garden | place: USA: California... | reverse complement strand
ACCGTCACCCGTTGTCCTACCTCATCCTGCACCAGCGGCTGGGCATTACAAGGAGAAAAATCGAGACTACAGGGCACGTGTTTGTAGTCAAATGTATTTTATAATACGATCAATGAGTTGGGTGATGAGAGGAGACGGCAAGTTTCTTGACGAGCGCGAAATCGCGCTGCTCCACCATGCTGCCATGTGCGCTGCGCAAGATCCGCAGCCCCCGAGGTGCCTATCCTGCTCGCTCGATGGTCCTGCTTCGCTCGCTTCCGACCGGCATCGCGGCGCTGGGTCTCGCCCTCCTCGCCCTGACCCCGGCGTGCGACGAGCCCCTCCCGAGCCCGACACACGAGCCGAAGGCAGTCGAAGCCAGGCCCATGTCGAAGCCCGCGGCCGATCCCGCGGCGACGATCTCCAACGCTCCCGAGCCCCACGCGAGGCCTTCGCTCACCGAGCCCGGCCCGGGCAACGCCACGCCCCACGTCGACGCCCCACCCGTTGCGCCGAGCCACGACGCTCATCCCTCGCGCTCGTCCTCATCACCGAGCCAGGCTCGCTCGCCCGACGCCTCCGCTCGCACCGAGGACGGCAGCACCAAGACCTGCTGTCGGGTGTGTCGCAAGGGCAAGGCCTGCGGCGACACCTGCGTCTCTCTCGATCGCAATTGCACCGCGGGCCCAGGCTGCGCCTGCAACGGCTGATCGACGACGCACACACTCGAGGCGGTCGGCAGGTGACCCGACCGGCAACACCTCTGCGCCTCCCGTCGGTCGCATCGACACGATGTCACCCGAACAAATCGAGCTGTAGCCCCGCTTTCTCCAGCTCCATCGCGAGCCGCTCGGCGTCTCGGAGCTCCTCATCGGTGACCTTGCGCGGTGGAAGGAACGCGAGCACCACCTCGATGGCGGCTCGATATCCCTCGTCCATCCTCACGACCAAGCCCTTTTCGACCAGCGCGTTGAGGTCGCGCGAGAGCGTGCGCTCGCTGGTGCCCGCATACCGTCTAGCCAGCTCCGGGCTCAGATCCGTCAGGCCCTTGCGGGAGATGACTTGCCAGGGGCGGGTACCCATGGTCAACAACAGGTCCCTTTGGCGCTGACTGCTCTCGCTTCGCTGGTCGCGGAACACCTCGTATACATAGTCTCGCCAGGCCATCTGCCACTGCTGCTGGCGGATGATGTCGAGCTGTACGTGCAGGCCGTCCACGAACCCCTGAGCCGCGTACTCTATGAATTCAGCGACACCGTTCTCGGTGGTGCTGGCGCGCTCGAGATGTCGATAGTATTGCGCTCGGGTGAGGTTGTAGTGGTTGCTCAACAGGTGTGCCGCTGGCGAAGGAACGCCGGCGTCGACAAGCAGGTAGAACTCGAGCAACCGCGCCGTCCGACCATTGCCGTCGCCGAACGGGTGGATCCAAGCGATATAGAGGTGCGCGAGGATTGCCTTGAGCAGTGCCGTCGCGACCTCGCTCTTGGCACCCCATGCAGTCGCCGGCCACTCGTTGAGCCAACGACACATCCGCTCGAGCAAATACTCGCAGTCCTCGTAGGGCGCACCTCGGTAGCGCAGCACTCCGACCGAGTATCCACGGATCTCACCGGGTACGACGTGCTCGTCCCTCGGGAGGCCTTGGAGCATCAGACGGTTGATGTGCTTGATCCAATCCGGCGTGAGCTGCACCTGGCCTTGCACCACTTGCTGTCCGATCTCGGTGCAGGCCTGCGCAACGTTTTCCACCTCTTGCTGGAGATACTGCTGCGACGGCGGCAGGCTCAGCTTGCCCGCGATGACATCCTTGACTTGCATCTCGGTGAGGGTGTTTCCCTCGATGGCCGTGGTGCCCGCGACGCCCTTGGCGAAATACATTTGGTGGAGGCCGGCCGCCACCGCCGGCTTGAGCGGGACGCCTGCGATGTGCGAGCACTTGGAGTAAGCCTCGCCGAGGAAAAGGAGCGTCCGCTGGCTGAGCCGCTCAGCGTTGAACCCGAAGGTGATCCAAGGATGGGTCTGCTCGTATGTCCTCACGAATGTCCCCAAACATGTCCGCATTGCGCTTTTTGCACACTATCGAAATTATTGTATTTTCTTGAATACGAAGACGATTTTGTCTTGCGGGATGTCCACTGTTCTAGCCCAGTATTTCCGGCGCGTCCATCGAATTGCGCAATATCCGCCGTGAGCTGGACCCGCGACGGATCCACCCGGCCCTTCACCGCCCGCCGTGCAGCGAGACCAGCATCCGCAGCGTCTTGCCGTCGAACGGCTTCTCGAGCTTGGGGTTGCTCACCCGCTCGAGGAACGCTCGTGCGCGCTCCGTGAAGGCGCCGCCGGTCATGAAGATGAAGCGCTCGGCAAGCTCCGGGCGCTCCTCGACCATGGTCTCGTACACGTCCATGCCCGAGACCTCGGGCATCATCAGGTCGCAGAGCACGACCTCGAACTTGTCGTTCTCGCGCAGCATCTCGATGCCCCGGCGGCCGCTGTCGGCGATGTGGACCTCGCGGCTGGCGAGCAGGCGCCGCAGCGAGCTCGCCACCAGCGGGTCGTCGTCGATGATGAGCACGCGGCGGCCCTTGCCCGCCGGCACGTCCTTGGGCAGCGACACGGGCGCGGGCGGAGGCGGGGCGGCCACCGCCATGCCGCTCGGGGGCAGGCGCACGCGAAACACGGTGCCCCGCGGCGAGCGGGGGTGCGCCGAGATGTGCCCGCCGAGCGAGGTAACGATGTTGTGGCAGATCGAGAGCCCGAGCCCCGTGCCCACCTCGCGCGGCTTGGTGGTCACGAACGGCTCGAAGATCCGCCCCGCGAGGTGCCCCGGGATCCCCGGCCCGGTGTCGCACACCTCGATCACGGCGTGGCCCTGCTCGTCGGCGAACGTGCGCACCACGATCTCGTTGCGCGCCGCCTCGCCCACCGGCAGCGCCTGCACGGCGTTGACCACCAGGTTGAGGAACACCTGGCCGAGCTTGCTGGCCTCGGCCCGCACCGCGGGGACGTCCTCGTACTCGCGCCGCAGCACGGCCCGGTGCCGGATCTCGGTGCCCGCGATCTTGAGCGCCGAGTCCATCACCACCCGCGGGTCGATCGACGCGGCCGCCTCGGCGTGCGGCTGCGAGAACGTGCGCAGGTCCTGGGTGATGCTGCGCATGCGCCGGGCCCCGTCGAGCGCCTCGTCGACCAGCACCTGCAGCTGCGTGGGCTCGACCCACGTGGCGCGCAGCTGCTGGTTGAGCAGCTCGAGGTTGCCGAGCACGTAGGCCAGGGGGTTATTGAGCTCGTGGGCCACGCCGGCCGCCAGCGTGCCCACCGAGGCCATGCGGTCGGCCACCCGCAGGCGCTCGGCCATGTGCAGTCGCTCGGTCTGATCGCGCACCAGGATCACCACGTCGCCGGTGGGGCTGACCGACAGCCGCGCCTCGTAGCGCCAGCGATCGCGGCCGCGGGTGTGGGTGAGCTCGCAGCGCTGCGGCAACCCGCTCGCAGCGGCCTGCTCGACCGCGGGCACGAGCGCACGGTGCAGATCCTCGGGCAGCACCTCGACCAGCCGCCGGCCGGGCAGCGCCTCGATCGGCTCGGGCAGGAAGCAGCGGCCGGGCGCATGCGCCTCGCGCAGCTCGCCGGACGGCGCGACCACCAGCAGGATGTCCGGCAGCGCAGCCAGGATCGCCCGCGTCTGGGCCTCGCGCAGCCGTAGCGCCTCCTCGACCCGCTTGCGCGCCTCGACGTCGGCCCGCAGCTCGGCGTTGCGCTCGAGCAGCTCTTGCGAGGTGAGCTCGAGCGAGCGTTCGAGCAGCACACGGTCGTCGTCGGCTTGCACGTAGGCCTCACTCACCGCTTCCAGGAGCTGCCGTAGATCGTCGGGCAGGGGCTCACGCTCGTCGAGATGCCGACGGAGCTGGCGACGCAGCAGGCGGTGCATGTTCGGAGCTACCGCGATGGTAGCGGGGCCGCCCGGGGCCGGAAATGCCGAATCGGGCGCCGCTCGGGGAGCGGGTCCCGCTCCACGCGCACGCCCTATCTCGCTCGACGCAGCCGCTCGACCTCCTCGCGCACCACCTCGACCGGCGGCCGGTCGGGCACGGCATCGCCCACGTACCGCCACGCGATCGTGCGGTCGGGTCGCACGACGAACGTGGCGGGCACGGCCAGCGCTTGGTCTCGCATCTGCACCCCATAGGCCGCGATGACGGCCGCCTGCGGATCGGACAGCAGCGGGAACGGCAGCCCCAGCGACTCGGCCAGCGCCTGCGAGTCGGCGGGGTCGTCGACGGAGATCGCCGCCAGCCCCACCCCCTGCGCCGCGAGCTCGGCGTGCAGCTCCGCGAGATCGCCCAACTGGCGACGGCAGTGCGTTCACCAGTGCCCGCGGTAGAACACCAGCACGGCCGGGCCACGGGCGACCAGCTCCGCCAGGGTCACCGTGCGCCCGTCATGGGCCGGCAGCTCGAAGTCGGGCGCACGCGCCTGCTCGGCCACGGGTGCCGCCTCGGTGTGGAGCCGGCAGCCCGCGCCCGAAATCGCCAGCACGGCTCCGACATACCCTGGGGCTCCCCAAGCGAGCCGTGCTCCCAGGCGCGCCGCGCCGAGGAGCGCCCAAAGACCGCGTAGGCTCACGGTGCCGACCCGAGCACGGCTCATCTCACCGAGGGTACGCCGACGGCTCGCCGAGGCGCCTGCACGCCGCTCCGGCACCAAGGGCGGGCTCCGACCAAAACCGTGCGCAAATCGTGCACAACCCTTGTATCCGCCCCGCGGCCATTGTCAGATGGCCCCCATGCGCCCCCCTCTGTGGATGTGCTTGGCGTGGACTGCGGCCTGTGCGCCCCCGAATGCCGCCACGCCCTACCCCGAGGCGGAGCCTCCCGAGGGCGTGGACGCCGCGGACCCCGAGCCGGCGCCCGAGGCCGAGCCGCCGGCCGAGCCGGTGCTGGCCCACTACTTCGACCGCGAGCTCGACCTGCGCCCGTTCCTCGTGGGGTTTCCCTATGGCGACTTCCACCCCAGCCTGCGCACGGGCTCGTTCTTCTACCTCGAGCTCGGCGAGCGCTACACGCTGCGCATGCTCGACGTGGGCGAAGCGGCCGGCGCCCTCGATCGCTTCGACCTCGCGAAGGGCAAGGCGCTCGGCGACGTCGACTGGTCCAAGCGCAGCCTCTGGTCGGTGCACCACCACGCGGGCTCGCAGACGCTGTGGCTGCACGCCGACGCCAGCAACGACGAGCACATGAACCTGTGGACGCTCGCCCTCGAGAGCGGGGCGCTCACGCAGGTGACCCACCACGACTACGTCTATGGCCTCGGGTTCTCGCCCGACGAGAGCACCATCGCCTACCTGCCGCGCAAGGGCACCAAGGCGCCGTTCGAGACCTGCCTGGTGCTGCGCAAGGTCGAGAGCGGCGCGGAAGAGTCGGTGGTGTGCGATACCCCGGCGCTCGCCTTCACCTGGGGTGAGCCGCGGTTCTCGCCCGACGGCCAGGAGCTCTACTTCGAGGCCCAGACCGACGGTGATCGCAACCGCAACCAGCTCGTACGCGTGGACCTGCAGGCCAAGACGCGGGTGGTCGAGCTCGTCACCAAGCCCAAGACCCGCCGCACCCGCGCCGAGGCGCTCGAGGGCTGGGTCGACGGCGACAAGCTGTTGCTGCTCGCCAACGACGACGGCTTTGACAACCTCCACGCGTACTCGCGCAAGACCGGCAAGCTCGAGCAGCTCACGCGCTACCGCGAGGAGATGACGTCGGCGCGGCTCGTTGGCGACGAGGTGCTGGCCGTGCACCGCACCCCGGCCGGGTCCACGCTGGTGCGGCTCGACGCGCGCACCGGCAAGGAGCTGGCCGTGCAGGCGCTGCCCGGCACCGCCGACGTGATCGACGGCCACGACCGCCGCGCGCTCGTCGTGCACCGCTCGCCCGACGTCGTCCACGAGACCCACGAGGTCGACCTCGCCAAGCCGGGCCTCGCCCTGCACGAGGTGGTGGGCCTCGATCCCGCGCTCGAGCGCAGCCTGGTGGCCTGCAAGGCCAGCGCCGTCCGCATCCCCACGTTCGACAAGGACCCGGCCACCGGCAAGACCCGCGAGCTGCACGCGTTCCTGCTCGAGCCGCGCGAGCCGCTGCCCGATCCCACGCAGCGCCTCGCGCTCGTCACCGCGTTCTACGGCGGCGAGAACCGCTACTCGCAGTTCGACCAGATCATGTGCGCGGCGGGCCTCACCGTGGTCTCGCCCGCCGTGCGCGGCAGCGACGGGTTCGGCAAGGCCTTCTTCGCGCTCAACGACGACGATCTCGGCGGCGACGAGATCGTCGACCTGTTCCACGTGGCGCGCTGGATCGAGCGACAGCTCGGGCTGCCGGCGGCGCGCATCGGCGTGTACGGGGGCAGCCACGGCGGCTACGCGACCATGCGGGCGCTCACGTTCCCGCCCGGCACCAACAAGCGCAACGACTTCTATCCGTTCGGCTTCGGCATGGCCCACGCGGGCTTTGCCGACATCGAGGCGTTCTACCACGCGACCAACATCCCCGACTGGGTGGTGCTCGAGAGCGGCGATCCCAACGTGCCGGCCGAGCTCGCGCGCATGCGCGACCGCAGCCCCCTGACCCACGTCGAGCGCCTGCGGGCGCCACTCTTGGTCACGCACGGCAGCCAGGACTGGCGCGTGCCCGTCGACGAGAGCCGCAAATTCGTGGCCAAGGCCAAGGCGGCGGGCCTGCCCGTGCAGTACGTGGAGTTCGAGGGCCAGGGCCACCACATCGAGGGCCTGGCGCTGCAGGGCAAGTCCTACCAGGTACGGCTCGACTTCCTCGAGCTCGTGGCCCAGGCCGCGACCGCGGCCGCCTCCGAGGCCGCCGCCGTCTCCAGCCGCACGCCATCGGCGGAGGCGGAGGGCTAAGTCGTGGTGGGCTCGTCCAGCGCTGCCAGCTTTGGCGGCCCAAGCGGCCTCGAGCTGGGCTCGGCGGGCCCGCTCATGGCCTTGCTGTTCGAGCGCGAGAAGTACCCCGAGTTCCCGCCCGAGTTCGCGGTGTACTGCGGGTGGCTGGTGTTCGGCCTCTGCCTGCTCGTGGCAGCGCTCGCGTGGGTGCGCATCGAGTCGGTGCGGCGGTTCCTCTACGCGCTCGACGATCCTCGGGTGTTCGCGGTGCTGCGCATCGGCTTCGCGATCATGACGCTCGTCTGCTTCCTCAACCTCCAGCCCTACTGGCGGTTCCTGTGGAGCGACGAGGGGATCTTCGACCTCGAGTACGCGCAGGACAAGCTCGGCCGCCAGTCGCTGCGCGGCTGGGAGCCCGACGAGGGCTTCTACGACTACTGGGCGGTGCTCAACTTCCTGTGGAACAAGCCCTCGCTGCTGTACCTCTGGGGCAGCCCCGATTTCGTCGTGGGCTACATGCTGGCGTTCTTCTTCGTGCTGCTGCTCTACGGCGCGGGCGTGTTCAGTCGCACCACCGGCGTCCTCGCCTGGCTGCTGATGAGCGGGATCTACAACCGCAATGCGCTCTACTGGGAGGGCACCGACACCGTCTACCGCTGCTTCTGGCTGATCTTGTTGTTCGCGAAGACCGGCCACGCCTGGTCGTTCGACAACTGGTGGCGCTGCCGACGGCTGCGCAAGCAAGGACGGCTGGAGGAGCCGGTGCTCGACGCGGCCGGCGGCGAGGGCTCCAGCGAGGGTCCCGGCGCGCGCGAGCCGATCTACCGGCGGGTCCCGGCGTGGCCGCGCTACCTGTTCATGCTGCAGCTCGCTGCGCTCTACTGCTCCACCGGCGGGGTCAAGACCGGCTCGATCTGGGCGGCCGGCGACGCGCTCTACTACGCGCTCAACATGGACCACTTCTACCGCTTCGAGGGCCTCACCCAGCAGGTCTCGGCGGTGTTCGGCACCAACGTGTTCCGCGTCAACACCTGGGTGACCCACTGGTGGGAGCGGCTGTTCCCCATCATGCTGGTGGGCGTGGCGCTGCGGTTCACGCTCGTGCATCGCCACGAGCCGTGGTACCGCGCGCAGGACACGCTCTGGCGCCGCTGGGGCGCGCGGGCGCTGCTGCTCGCGATCTGGGGGCTCGCGTGGCGCATCAACTACCTCGTGCTGCCGTTCTGCCTGTCGATGGAGAAGGACGCGCCGCAGGACCCCACGCCGGCGCTGCTCAAGATCAACATCGCGTGGGGCATCATCGTACCGACGTTCGCGCTGGCCTGGTATGCGCTGGGGCGCTGGCCGGTGACGCTCTTGCGGTACGGGCGGGAGCTGCCGTGGATCACCGAGCGCGTACCGTGGCTCTACATCCCGGAGCTCCGCCTGTCACAGGACACGCTGCGTGCCACGTTCCTCGGGCGCCGCGTATGGCTGAGCCTGGGGTTCTTGTTCCACGGGTTCCTGATCCTGTTCATGAACATCGGCATGTTCCCGTTCATCATGCTGATGACCTACGCCGCGTTCGTCACCGGTGAGGAGCACGCGCGCGTCTATCGCGGAGCGCTCGAGCTCGCGCGCAAGCTGCCGGGCGTGCGCCGGCTGGTGCCGCGGGGCTATGCGCGCTGGTTCGTGCCCGCGCAGGCCACCACCGCGGTGCCGGTGAGGGGGCGGCGGGTCCCCGACCTCGTGGTGTTGTTCCTCGGGATCATGGGCGCGGTCCTCGTCTGGGCCAAGGTGCAGAAGCCCGAGCAGGTCGAGGACGTCGGCGATCTCGCCTGGCAGTGGGTGGGCCTGTGCGCCGTGGTGGCGCTGGTGTTCCGCTTGCTGCCGCCGCGCGCCGCCGACATCCGCCGCGCCCGCGAGCCCGGCCCCGCGCTGGCCTACGGCGCGCTGGGCCGGAGCCTCGCGCTGTTCGCCGTGCTGTACCACGCGCTGGCGGTGGGGCTGTCGCTGCTGCCGAGCTACCCCATCCTCAACAAGTGGCGCAGCCCCGCCGCGTCGATCTTCGGCGGGTGGCTGCGGGGCACCGGCACCAACCAGAGCTGGCAGATGTTCGCGCCCAACCCTCCGCGCTCCAACACGTTCCTCAAGACCGTGGTGGTGGAGGCCGACGGCGATCGCTGGGATCTGCGCAACAACGCGTTCCATTACCGGCCCAACCCGTGGATCTGGAACGACCGCATGCGCAAGATGCATCGGCGCATGGTGGGCAAGGGCAAGCACTACCTGCGCGACTGGGCCGAGTGGCAGTGCCGCGAGTGGGCGCTCGCCACCGGCGAGACCCCGGTGGAGATCGAGATGTACAAGATCACCACCAACATCCCCCCGCCCGAGCAGGTGGCCGAGAAGGGCTGGTACGACCCGCGCAAGCTCAAGGCCCGCGAGAGCCACCTGCAGAGCCAGAGCTGCAAGGGCGACGGCGAGCTGCCGCTCTACATGAAGGAGCGCTACGGGCTGCCGGCCTCCGACGAGGATCGGTCCAAGGCCGAGCTCGCGGCCGATCGCTACGCCCGCAAGTTCAACAACCGCAAGTCGAGCTGGGAGAACCGTCGCGATTTCGGCAACTGGGCCAAGGCCGAGGAGGACGAGCGCAACCGCCGCGAGCAGGCCGAGGAGCGCAAGAGCAAGCGCGAGCAGGCCGCGGCGGGGCTCATCCCCATCCGCCCGGAACCCGACGAGGAACCCGACGAGCAGGACATCGACGACGAGGGCGCCCCGCCCGAGTGACGACCACGAGGTCTATTCCAAATGACTGACGACGGCAGCCGTGACCCCGAGCCCGAGCCCAGCGCGTCCGCGAGCCCCGAAGACGGGCCGAGCGACGAGCAGGCGGCCGATTCGGCCGACGAGGGTGACCCGTCGGGCACCCACCATGCGGGCCCCACCCTGGCCGAGACCCTGCTGCACCGGCCGGTGGCGACCGACGATCGCCCGCTGCGGCGCTGGTGCTACGGCCCGATCCTCCAGGTCGTGGTCACGCTGTTCATCCTGTACCACGGCGTCATCTTGTTGGTGCACAACCTGCCCGGCAAGGGCCTGGCCAAGGGCGCGCAGAAGGTGCTCAACGAGCGGCTCGACGCCAACACCTACTGGCAGGCCACGGGCAACACGCAGAGCTGGGCCATGTTCGCGCCCAACCCCCACCGCTCCAACGTGTTCATGAAGGTGATGGTCAAGGACGAGGCCGGCGAGATCTGGGATCTCAAGCACGACATCTACGGCAAGCGCGAGTACCCGTACCTCTGGTACGACCGCATGGGGAAGATCAACCGTCGCCTCATCGACCAGAAGGGCTACCGCCGCCACTACGCGGCGTGGGTGTGCCGCGAGTGGGAGAAGGACCACGACGGCGAGGCCGCCGACGAGGTGCAGTTCGTCAAGATGTGGACCCAGATCCCCTCGCCCCAGGCGGTGTTCGAGCGCGCGCAGGGCAACATCTTCCAGATGGGCTTCAACCCGCTGGACCTGTCGCTCAAGCAGCGCGAGGAGGACATGATCAGCTGCGACACCAACCGCCAGGCGCAGCTGCCCGACTACCTACGCGAGCGCTACGGGCTGCCGCCCGCGCCCCCGCGGCACTTCAAGGAGATCTCGGTGCGCACGTGGTGGGACCAGAAGGAATCCGAGCGCCTCAAGGCCGAGCGCGAGCAGCGGCTGGGCAAGGCCACCGCCAAGAGCGGTGAGGACGAGGACGACGGCGGCGACAACGAGCGCGTCGAGGGCGAAGGCGACGACGGAGGTGGAGAATGACCGGCGCGTCGTTGGCCCTGTTGTTCGAGGAGCCCGAGGTCGACGTCTCGGCCCACCTGCCGCAGGTGTCGTGGCTGATCCTCATCGCGCTCGGCCTGCTCATCGGGTTCTTCATCGTGCGCCCCGAGCTGTGGCGCCGGCTGATGTTCCAGCGCGTCGATCCCCGGCCCGCCGCGCTCATGCGCATCGCGTTCGGTGCGGTGGTGATGGTCACCTTCGTCGACCTGCTCGGGCCGCACGGCCCGCTCGACGAGTCGGTGGCCCGCTTCCTGTTCACCGACGAAGGCATGTGGCTCAACGACATGGCCCGCAAGACCTACGGCGGGAAGCTGGCCACGCTGTGGGACCCCGAGCACGGCTTCGAGCACTGGTACGACGTGTTCAAGGCGATGTGGGGCAAGTTCAGCATCCTCCACTTCCGCTCGGATCCGCCGTTCGTGTGGACGGTGTACACGCTGATGCTGGTCAGCATCGGCCTGATGATCCTGGGCGTCTGGACGCGCACCACCACGATCCTCGCGTGGTTCCTGGTGGAGTCGGTCTACCGCTACAGCCCCGTGTTCTACACCGGCGGCGACACCGTGGTGCGGGTGTTCATGTTCCTCGGGATGTTCGTCCGCTGGGGCGAGGCCTACTCGATCGACAGCTGGCGACGGCGCCGCAAGGCGATCCTGCGCGGGGCCACCGAGATCCCGCCGCTGCGGCTGATCCCCGCGTGGCCGCTGCGGCTCATGATGCTCCAGCTCGCCATCATCTACTGCGCCACGGGCCTTCTCAAGAGCGGCAACACCTGGGCCAACGGCACTGCGCTCTATTACTCGCTGAACCTCGACCACTTCTATCGCTGGCCGCAGATGGGGTTCGTGGGCTTCATGCACTACATCGGCGTGCTGCCGCTGCTCACGGTCTTCGTGCACTGGTGGGAGATCCTGTTCCCCATGGGCCTCATCGGCACCGCGCTCAACGCCTGGGAGCGCGAGCGGGCCGCGGGCATGTGGCCCAGGGCCGCGCTATGGCGGCGCTGGCTCGGCTATGCGCTGTTCCTGGGAGCGTGGGGGATCGGGGCGTACATCGCCGGGATCGCGGCGTACTACTATGCACCGCCGGAGCTGCTCGCCACGCTGCGCGTGAGCCAGAACCGGGTGTTCGTGGTGGCCGTCGCCGTCGCGGGTGCGCTGCCGCTCCTGTGCATGGCGTTCTACCTGGGGCTGCGGGCCAAGGCGCCGCGCGTGCACACGTTCATGCGCCACTGGCTGCTCGGCAAGCGCTTCTGGCTGGTGGTGGGCTTCGGCATGCACATCGGCATCGATCTCGGCATGAACGTGGGCACGTTCGCCAACGTGATGATGGCGGTGTACTTCGGCTGGCTCTCGGGCGACGAGATCGAGGGGTTCTGGCGCTACGTGTTCAGCAAGCCGCTGCGGCCCGGCGAGGGCATCCGGCCGCTACGGACGCCGAGGTGGTCGCGCGGGGTGCGGGCCGTGCTGCACCGGCTGTGGCTGCGCGTGGTGGTGGTCCCGCTCGACTGGGTGCTGTTCCGCCAGCCGGGTACGCCGGTGGTGGTGCTGCACCACCCGGGCGATGCGAGCGTGCGTCGGGCCGCGCTCTTGCGGCTGTGGGACCTCGGCCATCGGCTCGAGCTCGAGGCCGACCCGGATGTCTCGCCCGAGCACCTGCTGGTGCGGATGCCCGGCGACAAGGTCACGCGCGCGGGTACGCAGGCCGGGTGGTCGCTCATCCGGGTGATGCCGGGGCTGTGGTGGATGAGGGGACTGCGGCACGTGCCGGGGCTCTCGGCGGTGTGCGGGCTGTTGGCGCTCAAGATCCTGCGGCAGCGGTGATGGGAGCGCGGGGGCAACGGTTCGGGCTCGGGCTCGCGGTGGGGCTCGCCGCCTGTGGGCCGCCGCCTGCGGTCAAGAGCGGCGCCGCGGAGGCGGAGGTCGTCGAGGAGGCCACGCCGCCGCAGCCGAGCACGGCCACGTGGCTCAAGGGGCAGCTGCACCTGCACAGCAATGCCTCCGGCGACAGCGAGACCCCGCCGGGCGACGTGGCGCGGTGGTACGCGGAGCACGGGTACGACTTCATCGTGTTCACCGATCACAACAAGATCACGCAGGTGCCGGGGCCCGAGGGGCTCCTGGTGATGGCGGGGATCGAGCTGACGCAGAACCTCGAGCGCTGCGAGCCGCCGCCCGAGCCGGGGCTGCAGTGCTTGCTGCACGTGAATGGGTTGTTCGTGGGGACCGATACGAGCGCGATCGCGGCGGTGCCGGAGCCCGCGGGGATGGAGCGGCTGGCGCGGTATGGCCATGCGATCGCGGTGACCGAGGCGCTCGGCGGGGTGGCGATGCTCAACCATCCGAACTTCCACTACGCCGCGGGGGCCGAGCTGTTGGCCGCGCTGGCCGGGCAGGGATTGACGCTGCTCGAGGTGGCCAACGAGGCGGTGGATTCGAACAACGAGGGCGACGACGCGCATCCGTCGACCGAGGCGCTGTGGGACGCGGTGCTGTCGACTGGCGCGCGGGTGTGGGGCGTGGCCACGGACGACGCGCACCACTACTACGATGCCACGGCGGTGCGGCAGCGCGGCGAGCTCGCGCACGTGGGCGATCGCGGCTGGGTGATGGTGAGGGCCGAGCGCGAGCCGGGGGCGATCCGGGCGGCGATCGAGCGCGGGGACTTCTACGCGAGCAGCGGCGTGGTGCTGGGGGACGTGGCGTTCGACGGCAAGACGCTGCGCGTGACGCTGGACGAGGCCGCCGAGGGCGCGCACCGATTCACGTTCATCGGCGACGGCGGCAAGGAGCTCCACCGCCAGCGCGGACGCGAGGGGGTGTTCGCGGTGCCCGAGGGGTACGGCGGGTACGTGCGCGTGGAGGTGGAGGACCGGCGCGGCAAGAAGGCGTGGGTGCAGCCGGTGTGGGCTCAGCCGGGGGAGTGATCCCAGCAGGCCACCTCGAAGCCGAGCCGGCACACGAGTCCCTCGTCAGCTTGGACGGAAATCGGCGATGCTTCTCGCAAAATCGGGGACCATCTTTGCCAACCCCCGGAGCAACGTGTCGAATGACCGCGGAGGATTCCTGAGCGCCGCAGCCTGAGCCTCGACCAGCGCTACCATCCCCTCGGGATCGAGATCGAACAGATTGCTCAGGAATTCATCCGGAGACTGTGCCTCGACGCCTTCGGGTAGCTCTCGGAAGTCCCTCAAATTGCCGGTGACGATCACTTGGGCTCCGGCCCGCACGGCAGCGGCGGCAACGTGCTTGTCCTTGTCATGATTCGGCATCACTGCGATCAGATGCTCGTGACCGGTGACCATCGACTCCGGAAAGGCGGTGATCATGGCGTGACGCAAGCGCGCGCTTTGTTCGTGGGTGATCGTCCCCTTGCCCAAGAGATTCCGCTCCACCTCGTCGAGGATCTGCTGGGACCAGTACGGCTGGAACAGCCCTTCGGCCGCCGCTCGCAGCAGCGTGTCCCGCAGCGAAAATGGGTAAAGGACGTTGGCGTCCAGCACCACTCTGAACGGAGCAACGATCATCCCTCGGCGCTACTCCAGCTCGTCGTAGCCGCCGAGCTCTTCGCTCGACTTGGCGAGCTCGTCGAGCGCGGCTCGGCGATGATCGTCTCGCAGCTCCTTGAAGGACAGCACGTCTTCGATTCGCAGGCGACGATGCTTGCCGGTCTTGGTGTATGGGATGCGCCCCTCGTCGAGTAGCCGCACCAGGTACTGGCGGGATACGTTGAGGATATCGGCGGCTTGCTGCGTGGTCAGCTCCTTCCCCACGGGAACGATGGTGATGGAGTCGCCGCGAGCCATGACCTCGGCGATCCGCTCGAGAACGTAGAAGACGGACTCCGGGATCGGAATGGCTTCGCCGGACGGCCCGACGAGCTTGCACGGGGCCAGGCGGCGCCGACGAGCGCGCACTGCATCGCCGAGGAGGCGATAGATCGCCGCGACCTCCGCTTGCTGATCGGGCGGGGCTGCAACCGGTGTCATTCGACGAATTCGGTCGACCAGGGCATGCTGAGCTGCGGTAGCGGGCATCTCGAGCTCCGCACGAGGCTAGGCTGAATTCGACCCAAACGCAACCTGCGCCTTTAGCGCGGGGTCTTGCGCAGTCCCTCGTCAGACCCCGCAAATGTTGGAGCCGGCCACGCAGACGAGCATGCCGGCACACTGCGTGCTGTAGCACGGGTCGTCCATGCTGCCGTCGTGGCACATGAAGTCGTAGGGGCAGTACGGCGCCGTAGGACCGCAGTCCGCGTCGCCGAAGCAAGGATCACCCTCGTCGCCGTCCTGGCACACGCTAGTCGAGCCACACACGAGTGGATCGGCGCATTGCTCGTCGCCGTAGCACGGGTCGTCCTCGCTTCCGTCGTGGCACATGAAGTCGCCCAGGCAAAACGGTGCCTCTTCGCCGCAATCCCCGGGACCGAAGCAAGGATCACCCTCGTTGCCGTCCTGGCACACGCCAGTCGAGCCGCACACGAGCGGAGCAACGCACTGCCCGTCGGCGCACGGGTCGCCCTCGCTGCCATCGTGGCACTTGAAGTCGCTCGCACAGAACGGCGCCGCGGGGCCGCAGGTCATGCTCGACAAGCAACCCTCGTTCTCGTCGGGGTTGATGCACTCGGGCGCGTCGCATACCCAGTAGCGCTGACAGTCATCGTCGACCATGCAGCCGACCATGCCCGTGGTGGAGTCCGTGCCGTCGCTGGTGGTGGTCGCCTCGCCGGTGCTCGGGTCACCGGTGGTGGTGCCGTCGTCGGTGAGGAGCACGCCGGAGTCGGTCGAGGTGGACGTGCTGGTCGAGGTGGAATCGAGGCTCGAGGACGTCGACGGCGGCTGGGTGGTCGCTGCGGTGCTCGAGCCGTCGGCGAGGTCGAGGGTGGCTCCGCCGAGGCCGCTGGCGTCGAAGCTGCACCCGCCGAGCGCGACCAGCGAGCCCGGTCCTACCGCCACGAGCACGGCCGGCAGCACGATGATGCGCAGCAAGCTGCGCCGACGCTCGGACACCAGCATCCCCACGCCGGGGATCATAGCGGCTCGACCGCGCACGAGCCATTCCCCGCTCGCGTCCCGCCCACCGATAGGCTAGCTACACCGCCGTGCCGCGCCGCGTCGAGCTCCGGGTCCATCCCGACGTCGTGCTGGACGAGGCCGCGTTGCGCCGCGCGTCCGCGCGCGAGGCCAAGCTGCCCGAGGCCGAGGTGGCTCGGGTCGTGGTGCGGCGGCGGTCGATCGACGCGCGCCGCGGACGAGTGTGGCTGCAGCTCGTGGTGGAGCTGTGGTCGCGGGGCGAGGCGCAGCCGGCCGAGCCGCGGCCGCAGCCGCTCGCGCTGCCCAGCCTGCGCGGTGAGCCCCCGGTGGTGATCGTGGGCGCGGGCCCGGCGGGGATGTTCTGCGCGTGGGGGCTGGCGCGGCAGGGGGTGCGATCGGTGGTGCTCGAGCGCGGCAAGCCGGTACGCCCGCGCCGGCACGATCTCGCGGCGCTCGCCAAGCGGGGGGTGCTCGATCCGGAGAGCAACTACTGCTTCGGTGAGGGCGGTGCCGGCACGTTCAGCGACGGCAAGCTCTATTCGCGCGCGCACAAGCGCGGCGACATGCAGGAGGTGCTCGAGGCGTTCGTGGGCTACGGAGCGCCCGAGGCGATCCTCGTGGACGCGCGGCCGCACATCGGTACGAATCGGCTGCCGCGGGTGGTCACCGGCATGCGCGAGCATCTACAGAGCGCCGGGGTGGAGATCGCGTTTGGGCGCCGCGTGGACGGGCTGCGGACCGAGGGTGGGCGGGTCGTTGGTGTGATCGTGAGCGGCGAGCTCGTGCCGGCGCGCGCGGTGGTGCTGGCGGTGGGTCACTCGGCGCGCGACGTGACGGCGTGGCTGCACGCAGCTGGGGTGCCGCTCACGGCGAAGCCGTTCGCGCTGGGCGTCCGGCTCGAGCACCCGCAGGCGCTCGTCGATGACTTGCAGTATGGCGGCCTCGCGGGGCATCCCGCGCTGGGAGCCGCGGCCTATCGCCTGGTGGAGCAGGCCGCAGGCGTGGGTGCGTTCTCGTTCTGCATGTGCCCGGGCGGCTTCATCGTGCCCGCGGCGACCGAGCCGGGCGGGCAGGTGGTCAATGGCTGGAGCCCTTCGTCACGGGGTGGACGCTACGCCAACAGCGGGTTCGTCACCGAGGTCGGCCCGGCCCAGCTCGCGGCCGCGGGCCTCGATCCAAGCGAGGTGTTCGCGGGGGTGGAGCTCCAGCGAAGGATCGAGCAGGCGGCGTACGAGGCGGGTGGCGGCGAGTACGTGGCTCCGGCTCAGCGTGTAGACGACTTCGTCGCCGGGCGCGATTCGAAGGTGCTCCCGGAGTGCAGCTACCCCCGCGGCCTGCGAGCGGCGCGGCTCGACGTAGTGCTCGGAGGCCTCGCCGAGCCGCTGCGCGAGGCCCTGCGGCGAATTGGCGCGCGAATGCCCGGGTTCGTGTCGAGCGAGGCGGTGGCGGTGGGCGTGGAGTCGCGCACGAGCGCACCGGTGAGGACCGAGCGCGACCGCGACACCTGCGAGTCGCCGGGAATGGTGGGGTTGTATCCGTGTGGCGAGGGGGCCGGGTTCGCCGGGGGGATCATGAGCGCCGCGCTCGATGGGATCCGCGTGGCGGAAGCGGTGGCGCGAGCGCTGGGCCGTGTATGAGCACCGGGTCGTGTACAGCCGGTGATACCGGGCTATCTTGGGCTCATGAAGCCGACCGTGCGCCGCGCCCTGCCCTGGCTCGTGACGCTCGGCCTCGCGCTCGCGTGCGACGGCAAGCGCAAGCCCGAGCCCACGACGCCCCCTGCGGACGCGACGAGACCCGCGGCGCAGGCCAGCGCAGATGCGAAGGCCGGTACCGCGGCCAAGACCGTCGCCGACGCCAGTCCCGAGACCACCGCGCCCGAGCCCCCCAAGCCGGTCCCGCCGCGCGCCGTGGTGTTCTACCGCAAGGCGCCCAAGTACCGCGTAAAGCTATTTGCCCTGCCCGAGGCCTCCGCGCCCGAGCCTGCCGCGGCTCGCGATCTCCAGATCGTCGCCGACGACGGCGGCGGCTCGATCGCCCACGGAACCGGCACCCCGGTGCTCTCCGGCGACGGTCGGTGGCTCGCGTTCCTCGACGATGGCCGCCTCGTGGTCGCCGCACTCGACGGCTCGGTGACGCACCGCATCACCAAGCACCGGGCCCACCAGGTCGAGGTGTTGATCTCCGGCTTCTCCCCTGACTCGAGCCGGCTGATGTTCCATCAGGGCGTGGTGCAATTCGATGACCCGCCCCCACTGCCCAAGGGGGTCGTGGAGGGCTTCCAAGAGCTCGTGCTGGCCGACCTGAAGCTCGAGCCACGGGTCGCGCTCGAAGCATTCATCGCCTATACCGAAGATGGCCGCCACGTGCTCTTCGAACGCCGCGGCACGCTCGTGAGCTTCGACCTCGACACCGGCGCCACGAAGCCGCTCCAGCAGGCCAAGGGCAGCTATGGGTTCTCGCAGCTCGTGCTGCACGGCGAGCGCATCCTCTACGTGCAGCACCCTGCGAACGACAAGAACAGCCAGGTGGTGATCGATACCCTCGGTGCGGGCAAGCCAATTGCCCTCAGCCCCGAAGCCGATTTCGCCGGCATTCAGTGGCCCCAGATCTCCCTGGATGGTCGACACATGACCTACACCAATGAGACGGATCTCCGAGTCCGCTCGATCGACCACGACGACACGCGTACGCTGATGACCTGCACCCAGCGCCACTGCGACCACGCATGGGACAGCGCAAGCACGGTGCTCGTGCTCGACTCCGGCCAGCTCTCGCGCGTGAGCCTCGAGGGCTCCGTGACGCCGCTGGCGACGGACGTGCAGGGCTTCGTCTTGGCGGGGGTACCGGGTTAGGCGAGGCAGGGTTATCGTCGGTCGATGCTGCCGACCGTGCTCCGTGCCCTGCCTTGGCTCGCGGCCCTCGGGCTCGCGACCGCGTGCGACCCCGGGTCCAAGCCCGCGTCCGACTCGGCACCCGCCGCTGGCACGACGACCAAGACCGAGACCGTCACCAAGTCGGAGACCGTCAAGACGACGGAGGCCGCTTCGAGGTCCGAGGCCACCTCGAGGTCGGAGACCACGACCAAGACCGAGACCACCTCAGTGCCCGGCAAGACCGAGACCACCGAGACCGTCGCCAAGACCGAGTCGTCGACCACCTCCGGCGAGACCAAGACCACCGAGACCGTCGCCAAGACCGAGTCCGTCACGAAGATCGAGACCGGGAGCTCGAGCCTGGTGGCCAAGCCGGTCGCCGCCCGCATCGCGCTGTTCTTTCGCGAGGCTCCCAAGCACCAGCTGAAGGTGTGGGCGCTGCCCGAGGCCACCGCGTCCGATCCCACCGCCGCTCGCGATCTCGGCATCGTCGCCGACGACGCCGGCGGCTCGATGCTCGAGGGCACGGGCACCCCGGTGCTCTCGGGCGATGGCCAGTGGCTCGCGTACCTCGACCAGGGCCGGCTCGAGCTCGCGCGCGTCGACGGCACGGCCAAGCACCACATCACCAAGCACAAGTCGAACCGCGTACTGGTGTGGATCACCGGCTTCTCCCCCGACTCGAGCCGGCTGTTGTTCTACCAGGGCGAGGTGCAGACCGAAGAGGGTGCCGCGCTGCCCAAGGACGTCGTGCAGGGCTTCCACGAGCTGACGCTGGCCGATCTGAAGCTCGAGCCCAAGACCTCGCTCGAGTCGTTCATCGACTACACCGCGGATGGGCGTCACGTGATCCTCGAGCGCACGCTCCACCCCACGTCCACCGCCGTGCTGACCCGCTTCGACCTCGACACGGGCGCGATGGAGGAGCTGCAGCGAAGCGAGGGGCCGTTCGCATTCTTGCAGCTCGTGCTGCACGGCGAGCGCATCGCCTACGTGCGGCACATGAAAGAGGGCGGCCAGGTGGTCGCCGACGAGCTCCGCGGCGGCAAGCTCGTCGAGCTGAGCCCCGAGGGCGCGTTTGCGCAGTATCAGTGGCCGCAGATCTCGCGGGACGGGCGCTCCGTGGTGTACAGCGACGAGAAGACGCTGATGATCCGTGGGTTCGGGAACGAGGCGGCGCGGGCGTTGACGACCTGCGCGGTCGCCTGCGACTTCGCGTGGGACAGCGGCACCACGCTGCTGTTGCGTGACGGGGAGCAGCTCTCGCGCGTGACCGCAGAGGGGACCGTTACGGCGCTGGCGACGGAGGTGAAGGGGTTCGCGGTGGCGGGCGCACCGGGGTAGACCCCGTGCGCCATCGACCCAGCCCTCGTCGGAGCACCAACCAGCGCTCTTTGGCGAACCACCGCTGCTCGCCGTGGCGCAGCTCGAGCTCGAGGCGGCATGGCCGAGCGGGCGTGCCCTCCTGGGGCAGCTGGTTGGCGGGGATGAACAGCCGGCGGCCCTCGTCCATGCTGCACTCGAGCAGCTCGAGCTCGTAGGTACGGTTGCCACACCGCACGGTGGCTTCGAACCCCTCGAGCTCCCCGAAGGCACCATCGTCGCCCCAGGGCTTCACCTCCACCATCCACAGCTCGTCGATGGGACGGAGATCCACGTATGCGATGCCGTAGTGGGTATCGACGTCGTTCACGCGCCAAGGTGACTCGGTGGCCAAGAGCTCGTTCGCGGCGTCGCAGCTCTGGACGGTCGGCACGGGGACGAACCAGGTGGAGGCAAGCGCGCGATGCACGGTCGACCTCGCGCAGCCACCACCGGCGAGCGCGGCCATGAGCATCACGACGGACGCACGCGCGAAAACCCTCGGCTCGTGCGTCACGGCTGCATCTCCAGAAATGGCCGCAAGGACCGACGCAGAGTCACGTCGAGGGTGGTCGAGACCGGTGCGGCGTGGCGCAGCAGGGCCACCACCTCGAGCGTGCAGCGATTCTCGCTGGGGAGCCCTGGCGTGACCATAGCGGTGCCCTGGGGATCGACGACGCCGAACGAGCGCCCCGCGACCCGACAGGTGCGGACCTCGAGCCGCTCGCGTGCTCGGCCCGGCTCACACGAGAGCCACGCGGACCAGGCGAGCGGCTGCTCCCAGCGAATCGGCACGCCGATGCCCACCAGCCACTCGACTCGACCGCGCAGCACCCACGTCTCGTCCACGGGAAGCACCGCGAGCCGACTAAGGTCGTGGCTCTGGAGCTCCGCCTCCCAGCCGTGGACCTCGGCCTCATCCCAGAGCGTACGGCAGTCGGCGGTCGCGGGGGTGTCGACGAAGCGCGGATCTACCGGGTGGTAGGTCGAGGCGCAGCCGACCGCGGCGAGGCCGACGGCGAAGGTGAGCGAGGCAAGGGGACGTGCGGGCACGGGTAGCACGCTCGGTGCTCGGCCTCGCGAGCTACTCTCCCGGGAGCTCGAACACGCCGTCATAGAGCGCGTCTATTTCGAGCTCGAAGCCTTCGCCGAGAATGATGTGCCCACTCGCTTCGATGACTTCGTAGTGCCAGCCTTGGCCTTGACGTCTGTAGCTCTCGATGCGCAGAAGGGACTGTGACACGAGAAAGTAGTCCGTCAGTGACGGGATTTGGCGATAGGCTGCCCACTTGTCGCCGCGATCATAGGCCTCGGTGGTGCGAGAGAGCACTTCGAAGATCGCGCGCGGGTTGGAGAGCACGTCGCTGGTGCCCTCGGCCAGCTCGAAAGGTCCGTAGATGAGACTGGCATCGGCGTACACGTAGCGCTCGCCCGGCCAAGTGACGATGCGCTGGTCCGAGGTCAACACACGGCAGGGGGTTCCGCGCGTCGCCATGCCCAGGTCACGGATGATGGCCGCCGCGAGCGCGTTATGACGCAGGCTGCCGCCTGCCATCCGAAAGACCTCGCCGCGGAAGTACTCGTGACGCTCGGGCTGCATGCGCTCCCAGGCGAGGTACTCGCTGGCGGTCATTGCCGGGGAGGGGAGACCCATGGCCATGGCGAAATGGTAGCAGGTTCCCGCTCGACCGACCTACGCGACGTGGTGGCTCTCGGAGCCGCTGTGGGATGGCCGTGCGTCCCGGCGCAAGAACCGCTGTAGCCATCCAACCCGTGCGCGCGACGATCTCGATTATCCCAGACTCGGGCGTCGTGCTCGAGCGCGTCACTCGAACAAGCGAGGCGAAGGCATGTAGAGGCTACGCTCGAATGACCACCACGCGGCGACCGCTCGGGGTGAGAGCGTCGGACGTACCGACCCGTTCTGCGAGCGGTGGGGCGTTGGGGCGACGATCGAAGATCATCAAATCACCGCGAGTCGAAACGACAGCTCTCGTACGATGATCTCGCGGTAGATGGGGTTGGCCACCTCGAGGCCACCGGACGGATCCATGCGGCACAGGCCCAGGTCCAGCACGAAGCGGACGTCGTCCTCGGGGACGTCGCCCAGGACGTCACCGGCCAGCATTGGTTCGAGGATCGAGCGCACCCGCGGCTCTCGCAGGCGATCGACCAAGCTGTCGAGGTGCGTGTCTTGGCGGCGAATCAGCACCTCCTTGGCCTCGTTCACGTCGTCCTTCGTGATCGCCCGGGTCCTGTCGGGGACCAGAACCTCCATGAGCTGTCGGGCGAGCGCGTTGACCAACCATGGTTGGCCGCGGGTCAGGTCATAGGCGAGGTCGATGGCATCCGGCAGGAACGCCTGTCCCGTCTCCGCAGTGTGTTGGGCGTAGAGCTCGGCCACCTCTTGTGGCGTAAAGTTGCGCAGCGTCAGCGACTCGGCCTTGATGTTGAACGGGCTCGACGTTCCGAGGCGGCTATCGCTGCCGGAGGCGACCTTGTAGTCGCGGACGTCACGGAGGCCGATGAGCGCGAGCGACCACGGGAAGTGCTGGGGGCGGTTGGGGAAGCCAGCGCGAATCTGCCGGAGCACGGAGATCAAAGCGTCGTCGCGCAAGGCGTCGATCTCGTCGAGGAAGATCACCAGCGGTCGCGGCACCGCCCGTGCCCAGGTGGCCAAGGCGGTCTTGATGCGGTCACCCGGCGGAACATCGGGCCAGGGAGGTGGCTGGAGCTCCGCGGGAAGCCAGGCGAGCGCATTGCCCCTCCACGAGCTCAGGATGGCCAGCTCCGCTGCGCCAGGGTCGCTGCCAAAGGAGGCACCCTGCTCCATGGAGAGCAAGACAGCAGCGTAGCTGCCCTCGCTCGTGAGCTCCTGGGCCAGCGTCAAGAGCGTGGTGGTCTTGCCGACCTGCCGCGGTGCGTGCAGCACGAAATAGAGCCTCTGGTCGACGAGCCCTCGGAGCTCGGGCAGGCGGGTCGCGACCGGCAGCGTGTAGCTGTCGGCTGGGTTGTTGGGCCCGCTGGTATTGAAGAACCGAGGCACTGCGGCAACCTTGGGGCCATCGGCGGTGAGGCGTCAAGCGACGCGCAGGGGTCTGGTGGTGGCGGCGCTGGCGTACCTTGCCCGAGGTCCAGGTGGCGCTCGGAAAACAATGAGCCCTTCGCGACTCACTCATCAGAAGCTCGACCACGCATGGGTCGCCAATGGGCCGTCCCTTGGAGACGTCGCCGTGTTAGACTCGGAGGCACGATGAACATGGACCGCTCGTTCCTCCTGCTCGTGTTTTGGATCCCCGTGGGGTGCCAGAACCCCGAGACCACGACGGAGCCGCGCTCGTTGAGCGAGGACGTCGGTGAACGGATCCCGCTCCATGTGGCGGAGCGATGGATCGGGACGTATCGCGAGGGATCTTCGACCGGCTCGGAGGCCTCGTTCGGCGCCACGGCGCCGCAGCTGGCGGCCGTGCTCGATGCGGTACCCGATCGAAGGGGCATGGCGCTCCATCATGGGCTCGACGACGATGGCGAGCACCACGTGCTGGTCATGGCGGTCGATCAGGACGCGCGGCCGTGGAGCACACCGGCGCTGGTGCTCGACGCCAACACCGGCGCGATGGTCGACTTCGACACGGCATGTGCGTGGGCCGAGCGCTACGAGGACGAGAACCCCGACCAGGTCTGGTACCACTTCTTCGGGAGGGAGCTCATCGACGGGATCGTCGGTGAGCCGCGCCTCGACTACCTCGACATCGAGCCGGCGGTGAACGATCGCGGGGAGCCGCAGCTGCTGCTGATGGTGTGGAACACAGAGGAGGACGCGCAGGGCAGGTCGCGGGACGGAGATCCAGTGTCGTACGACAAGTCGAGCCCCTGTCCACCTTGCGGGGTCGAGTAGCGCTTGATGCGCGATGAGCAGTCGCAGCTTACCTCGCCGGGGGTCTGTAGTCACGGCAATGTTCTTGAGATCGTGTGTCGATGAGCGATGATCCGCAATTCCGCGTTTTCGGGATCGAACCCGCCTCACTTTGGCTAGCTTTCTTGGTTGGCGAATTGTGGGGCCTTTATCTTGCAATGCTTGAACCCTGTGATGTCGATTAGTTGCGGAAAAGTGCGGCTCCGGCGAAAGGCCACCGCGCTGCGTCCCTTTCGTATCTGCATAACCGCCTCTTGAACAAGCTCAATCGGCGCTCCTCTGCTAAGTAGAATTCGGTGCCGGGCGTGCCGATAATCGATGGGCCTTGAGCATCTTCTGAGGAGAGCTCGAGCTGTGCATCCTGTGAATGCAGGATGATTCTGTCGAAGATTAGGCTGCGAAGCTTATAATACTTCCCTGACAAGATGGCATAGAGAGCCGCCAGTGCGGTGGTTTTTCCAGTGCCATTTTCTCCCGTTAGAATCGTCGCGCGGCTTCCAAAATTTACTATCAAATCTCGGTTGTCGTGTAGATCAAGAATCTCAAATTTGTGAAGATGATTGCTCATAGGATGCATACTTGCTCAGGAGCAAGTCGCAGGTCAAAAATAATGTCAACAGTAAGAAGGAATCGATGTCACGAATACCGATCATTCCGCCAAGGATGCGCCGACATCGAGTACCCCCGCTGCTCCCAGAACCCCGGCTGGTCCGCCGCGAGCACCTCGATCCTCCGGATCCACTTCGCACCCTTCCACGCGTAGAGCTGCGGCGTGATCATCCGAACCGGTCCGCCATGCTCGATCGGCAGCGGCCCGCCATCCACGGTGTGCCCGAGCAGCACGTCGCTCTTGAGCGCCTCTTCGAGCGGTACATTGGTCGTATACCCATCGTACGCATGACACATCAGCACGCGCGCCGCATCCGTGGGTCTCGCCCGCGCCAGCACCTCCGCCAGCCGCACCCCCGTCCACTGCATGTCCAGCCGTGACCACGTGGTCACGCAGTGGAAGTCGCTCGCCTCGGTCACCTGCGGCAGCGCCAGCAGCTCGCTCCACCCGAGCCGCAGCGGCTCCTCCACCTCGCCGACGACCTCGAGCACCCACTTCTCCCTGGGCACCACCGGCTTGTTCCCCAGATCCAGCACCGGCCACTTGTTCGTCAAATACTGCCCCGGTGGGACCTGCGGCATCCCATGCCGATTCGGCGGCCCCTCGCCCATCGGTCGCTCGTCCGCGACCCCAGGCGTGGCCGCCATCTTCGCCTCGAAGCGGGCGCGCAGCTTCATGCGCGCCTCCACGACCTTGTCGCGCTTGTCGTCGTCGCTGCCGCTGCTGCCGCTGCTGCCGCCCTGCTCGCTCATGGTCTTCCGTCCTCTCGTATCGCTACTTGCGCCGCTCCGCCGTCTCCATTCTCGCCACGAATTCCCCTTCGTCGATGATCTCGATCGCCGCGCCCTCGCTCACGAGCTTCTCGGCCTTCTTTTGCTTGCTGCTCTTGGCGCCCTTGCCGGAGCCCACCACCAGCACGCTCAAGGTCTTGTTCACGGCGTCCGGCGTGCTCCCGCCGAGCGCCTGCACGCGCTCTTGCGCGGTCTTGCGGTCGAAGCCCTCCAAGGTCCCAGTGAACACGTAGCTCTTCCCCACGAGCGGTCCCTCCGCCGCGCCGGCGGCCGGCGCGGGCGCCCCCTCGTCGTCGGGCACGCGCACCTCCTTGAGCAGCTCGTCGATCATCGCGGTATGACCGGCGAGCCCCGCGACGATCGCATCGGCGATCGCCTCCTTGATGCCCTTGACCTCCATCAGCGCGTCGCGATCCAGGGTCCGAATCCTCGCGAGCGTCCGAAACTCCCCGGCGAGCAACCGAGCGTTCTGCGGCCCGAGGTGCTCGACGCCGAGCGCCTCCAAGAACACCGCCAGCGGGATCTCCCGGTGCGCCGCCACCTGATCCAGCAGGTTCTGCGCGCTCTTCTCGGCCAAGCGCTCGAGCTTGCATAGATCCTCGAGCTGCAGCCGGTAGTAGTCGGCCGGGCTCGCCAACAGCCCCGCATCGACCACCGCAGTGACGACCTTCGGCCCGAACCCCTGGATGTCGATCACCTTGGCGAAGTGCTCGAGCTCCCGCAGCCGCGCAGTGATGCACTGCTTGGGCGTGGAACACTGCAAGAACTCGCCGTCCCGCTTCTGCCGCACCTGCGAAGGGCTGCCGCACGCGGGACACTGCTGCGGAATCGGAAACGTCTCGCCCCCCGGCCCCGGCGTCACCACGCGCTCGACATGCGGAATCACGCCGCCGCGCCGCGTGACCTCGACCCGCGCGCCCTTGGAGAGCCCGAGCGCCCGGAACTGCGTGAGGTTGTGCAGCCCCGCGCGCGAGATCATCGCGCCCGACAGCTCGATCGGCTGCAGCATCGCCATCGGCGTGATCGTGCCGGTCCGCGCCACGCCCCACTCCACGTCGAGCAGCGTGGTCTCGCCGGTGTCGCCCTGGAACTTGAACGCGATCGCATACCGCGGGTGATGAGCGGTGAGCCCCAGCCGCTTCTGCTCGTCGAGGCGATCGGCGCGGTACACCACGCCGTCGATCTCGTAGTCGAGCTCGGCGCGCTTGCGCGAGAAGCTGTCGAACGCTCCAGCGATCCCGTCGCGATCGACGAACTCCTGGTACGCCGCGGGCAGCCCCAGCTCCTTCAGCCTTGCGAACTTCTCGCGCTCGGTCTTCAGCCCCTCTTCCAGGATGTCGTACGCGGCGAAGCTCAGCTTGAACGCGCCGCTCTTCTTCGCATCCTTGTTCCGCAGCGCGCCGGCGGCCAAATTCCGCGGATTCGAGAATTCCTCCTTGAAGCCCTGGAACACCGACAGCGGCATGTAGACCTCGCCGCGCACCTCCACCGGCCCGTGCCCCTTGGGGAGCTTGGCCGGCACCACGGCGATCTCGAGCACGTTGGCCGTGACATCCTCGCCCTCGGTGCCCGACCCTCGCGTGGCGGCGAGCACCAGCTTGCCGCGCTGGTCGTAGCGGATGCTGCACGCGATGCCGTCGAGCTTGGGCATCACGACCATGTCGCCCTCGAACTTGCTCGCCCAGCTCGACACCTCCTCGGCGGAGTAGGCCTTGTCGAGCGAGAGCATGGGCCGGGCGTGGCGCACGGCCGCGCCGAAGCGCTTGGCGGGCGCGAGCTCGATCGCGGCGTCGGCCTCGAGCGTGGGCCCCGAGGGCTTCTGCGGGCCCATGTGGTCGAGGATCTCGGCCTTGGGGTCGAGCTTGCGCAGGCGCTCGACCAGGCGATCGTAGAGCGTGTCCGGCAATGTGGCCGCGTGCGCGTCCCAGTACTCGGCGTTGGCGCGCGTGACCAGCTCTACGAGCTCGTCGCGGGTCAGCTCGTGCAGGCGAGCCTCGATCTCGGCGGCATTCATGGGCTTCTTCGGCATTGCGGAACGCCGAGGATACCCCGGTCATCGACCGTGGGCGCGCGGACCCGCGCAGGGGCGCCCGATGCCGTTCCCGCCGGGGCCAACGCAGATTTGCCAGTGTCGTGTCACGAGGTTAGTAGTGACGCACCAACCCCAATGGCCACTACACCTCTGTTGGAGAGCGTCCCCGTGCCCGAGCAGCTGCCCGGCGAGCCCTATCACCCCGGGCTCCCGCCGCTGCCGTTCACGGCGCGGCTGTTGCTACGCGGGCTCGGTGTGGGGCTGCTGCTGGGCCTGACGCTTGGTTTGTGGCCGCTCTTCTGGTTGGGCGTGCTGATCTGGGGCTGGCCGCCCAACGTGCCGCGCCCAGCCCAGGTGGCGCGCTATCTCCGTCTCATCGTCACGGTTCGACCGCCGCCTCCGGGTCTCTCGGTGTTGGTGAGGCTGCGACTGGTGCTCGCGGTGCTGCGCAAGGTCGCGGTCATCCCCGTGTGGGGCCTGGCCTGGTTGCTCGACGAGCTGCTCTATGGCCGTGCGCTCGACCGCACACCGGTCGTGGCTCCCCTCATCGAGATCAGCGCCGCCCGCAGCGGCAGCACGCAGCTGGCCCGCTACCTCGAGCAAGACCCCCAGCTGGTCGCGCCGAGCTTCTTGCAGTCGGTCTTTCCGTACCTGTGGCTGTGGCGGATTGCTCCCCACACCCTGGGCCGCTTCATCGACCGAGAGGCGGTTCGGCGCAAGCTCGAGTCCTCGATGACGCCGGAATTCTTGGAGCGGCACGAGGCCGACCCGTTCCTCACCGATACCTTCGAGGTCGCGATGTACATCGCACACCTCAACCACCTCGCGGTCCTCTTGGGGCCGGACGTGATCGCGGACGACTTCGGGTTCGCCGGGCCGGCGCCGCACAACCGACGCCTGTGGGAGCACGACTTCGTGCGCCTGCTGGAGCGAGTCGGGCGCAAGACCCTGCTGTATGCCGACCCGGCGCCCGATGGTCGCCCGCGACGCTTCTTCGTCAAGGGTCACTTCTTGAGCGCAGCCGAGGCCCTGGCGCGACGCTTCCCCGACGCGCGCTTCCTGACCATGATTCGCGAGCCCGCTCCCCGTTTCCAGAGCGGCATCAACTTCCTGCGGGCCAACCCCGTGGACGCCACGATCGGTCAGGTGCCGTGGACCTGGCTGGCGGCGGGCATGCTGCGCAGCGAGATCGCGTACTGCGAGCAGGAGCAGGAGTGGTTCACCCGCAACGACGGGCCGCGCCGCTGCGTGCTCCGCTTCTCGGAGTACGTGCGCGACCTCGAGGGCACGATGCGCAAGACCTACCGCGAGTGCCTCGACACCGACGAGCTGCCGCCCCATGTGCCGCGCCAGCATCCCCCGCGCAAGCGCAGCCAGTACCTGCTCGACCGGTCGCTCGCCCAGGTGGGAGTGAACGAAGCGGAGCTCGATGCCCGGCTGGCGCCGTACATCGCGTGGTGCCGCCAGGCGTCGTGAGCAGCCGCCGGCGAGAAACTAAAGCTAGATTGAATAAACGCGCAATGCGCGCAATGCGCGTTGCACAAAACTAAAATAAGATTTACGTTACGTGCATGAGTCGAGCTCCGGCACGCCGCCCGGATTGGAACCGTCTCTTCGAGACGGCGGCCGCTCAGGAGGGGCTCTTCACGACCAAGCAAGCCGCCGAGGCCGGCTATTCGCCTCAGCTCCTCGTCCATTACTTGAGCGCGGGCAAGGTCATTCGCGTGCGTCGAGGGATCTACCGGCTCGTCCACTTCCCCGCGGGCGAGCACGAAGAGCTGGTCGCCGCATGGCTCTGGTCCGAGCTCGCCGGTGTGGTGTCGCACCAGAGTGCTCTCGCGCTCTACGGGCTCTCGGACGCGCTACCGGCCCACCTCCATCTCACGCTTCCGGTAGCTTGGCGTCGCCGCCGCTTCCGTGTGCCGCCCGACATCGTGCTGCACCATGCCGACGTGCCACCCGAAGATCGGTCTTGGTTCGGTGCGGTGCCGACCACCAACCCTCGGCGCTCGCTGAACGACTGTGCGAAGGACGGGCTGTCTCCCGAGCTGCTGCGGCAGGCCGCTCGGCAAGCCCTTCGCCGAGGGCTCGTCGCGAAGAACGAGATCGACCACGTCGAGGCCGCGCTCGAGCCGTTCGGAGGCCTCGCCGCATGATGCCACGTGCCTACGCCTCGCCCCAGGCGTTCAAGCAGGCGCTCGAGCAGCGCCTTCGAACATCCACCAAGAGCGGCGCCGAGTTTGCCCGCAAGCGACAGTTGCTCGTCTTCGATCGTTTCCTTGCTCGCGTCATCGACGTGCTCGGAGATGCTGTCACGCTGAAGGGTGGGCTCGTGCTGGAGCTACGCCTAGAGCGGGCACGTACCACCAAGGACGTCGACCTCCGCATGGTGGGCTCCACCGACGAGGCGCTCGCGAAGCTTCAGGAGGCGGGGCGCCTCGACCTCGGCGAGTTCATGACCTTCGAAGTCGGGCCTGACGTCGACCATCCCGAGATCCAGAATGACGGGGTCCAGTACGACGGATTCCGGTTCCGAGCCGAGTGCAAGCTCGCAGGCAAGATCTACGGGCAGCCCTTTGGGGTCGACGTTGCATTCGGCGATCCGATCCTGGGGGAGCCAGACATCGCGATGGGCGACGATGTCCTCGACTTCGTCGGCATCGCACCGCCGAGGCTGAGGCTCTACCCCATCGAGACGCACATCGCCGAGAAGCTCCACGCGTATACACTGCCGCGCAGGCGCCCAAACTCGCGCATCAAGGACCTTCCCGACCTTGCGCTACTGGCAACGGCGCAGCCCCTCGACGCCAAGCGCTTGCGGGCTGCGCTCGAGCAGACGTTCACGTTCCGCAAGACACACCCGCTGCCCGCAGCGGTTCCCACTCCAGCGGAGGCATGGCGAACGCCCTACGCCGCGATGGCACGCGAGGATCGACTCACCTGGCGTACGCTCGATGACGTCACCAGGGCGGTCCGGGCGTTCCTCGATCCCGTGCTCGCGGGTGGCCTGGACGGCACCTGGGACGCTGGCGCCTGGGGGTGGAGGATGAGGTGAGTGCGTCGAGGCGGTCGGAACGATGGCGCGGCCTCGAGGAGCTCCTTCAGACGTTCCTGCGCCACACGCTGCCAGGCCTCCGCGGGCAAGAGGGACCCAAAGGGGCTCGCGTCGAAGACGAGCTGCCGGGACATCACTCGATCCCACTGAAAGGCGTCGTAGGTCCCCTCGAACACGAGCTGCCGAACCTCGATGTACGGTTGCTCGCCGTCGGCACCCCCGTCCAGCCACGCCCGTGCGAGCTGCTCCCAGCGGCTTCCCTTGCGGTCCACGCGACCGATCTGCTGCTCGAGCACCGCGGGGCTCCACTCCGCGTGGAACTGCACGACGACCCGACAGGCCTCGTGTAGGTTGAGCCCCTCACGCCCCACCTGGCTCTGCGCGATGACCACCCACGGCGAGGCGCCGAGCCGGTTGAACGCGGCTTGGAGGTACCTACGCGTCTGCCACCTCGTCGCGCCTTGCAGCAGCCGCGCGTGGAGGCTCTGGCGACCGTCGTGATCCTCCAGGAGCGCGAGTCGCAGCGTGTCCTGGCGCTGTACCGCTTGGGTCGCGTCGGCTTCGAGATCGTCGCCGGGCTCACCGAGGAGCGGGCGCAGGCGGTGCTCGACGAACTCGTCGGCGAGCGTATCGAAGCGCTCGGGGCTCACCGTGCCGGTGGCGAGGTGCTCCGACAGCGTGCGCACAGCCGACGGCATGAAGCGACCCGAGGCTCCTGGCAGCCCGCTCGATCAGCCGCCTTCGGCCGCAGGCAACATGACCGCGTAGCAGCCCTCGCCCTCGAAGTGAACGATGAGGCTCTCGATGCGCGGAGCGTCGACGCGGAGCAAGAAGTCGTCGCGCTCGTTGAGGGTGCGGACGTCGGCACCGGGATAGCGCGCACGACAGAACGCAACGAGATCCGTGACCGAGCCGAAGCGATGCAGCCTCCCGGGCCTTGGCTTCGTCATGTAGGTAAATATCGCACGTTCAGCATCGCCTGTCCACGCGGTCTGGCGGCCTTTCTGGGGCCACCTACCCACCGACTCGCGACGCGAGCGAGGTGGCGAGGTGCTCCGAGAGCGCGCGCACGGCCGAGGGCATGAAGCGACCCGGTGGCGTGAGCACGAAGACCGGCGCGGGCGGGGCCGGGTACGCGGGCAACAGCGATACCAGCCGCCCGTGCGCGAGATCGTCGGCCACGAGCCACTCGGCGAGCAGCGCGATGCCGAGCCCTGCGCGCGCCATCCCGTGCACGGCGTCGCTGCTGTTGGCCGCCGCGCGTCCGCGCACCGTCACGGGGATCTCGGCCTCGCGCGCGTGACCAAAGCGCCACAGCGTCGCGGCGTCCATCTCGCCGTGCACGAGGCACTCGTGCGCCGCGAGGTCGCGTGGGGTCTTCGGCTCGCCGTGGGCCTCGATGTAGGCCGGCGAAGCCACCAAGCAGCGGCGTCCGTTGGCGAGCTTGCGTGCGCGCGCGCTGGTGTCGGTGGGCACGCCCACGCGCACCGCGAGGTCGAAGCCGCGATCGACGAGGTCCACGTAGCGATCGTCGAGCACGAGCTCGGCCTGCACCTTGGGGTTGTCGAGCAGGAATTCGGCCACCGCCGGCACGACGAACATGCGCCCGAACGCGACCGGCACCGACAGTCGCACGCGCCCGCTTGGTTCGGGGCTCTTGTCGCGGAGCTCGCGAGCCATGTCGTCGAACGCTCCGAGCAGGTGCGTGGCGTGGGCGAGCAAGCGCCGCCCCGCATCGGTGAGGTGCAGCGAGCGAGTGGTGCGCTCGACCAGGCCCACGCCCCACTCGGCCTCGAGCTCGGCGATCCACTTGCTCGCCGTCGATTGCTTGACCTTGAGCTCCTTGGCCGCCGCCGAGAAGCTCCCCCGCTCGGCCAGCCGCACGAACAGGCGCAGGGCGTCGATGCGGTCCATCGCCGCAGGCTTAGCACGACGCCCTGCTCGGCGGGCCCGAATTGGAATGAGTGCTAGCACGCCTTCGACATCGAAGCGTGGGTGGCCGTGGCGTATCCCTGCTGCATGGACACCTTCACCGTACACACCCTCGACTCCGCCCCCGCTGGCTCCAAGCCGCTGCTCGAGGCCACCAAGCAGGCCTGGGGCTTCGTGCCCAACCTCCACGCCACGCTCGCCGAGAGCCCGGTCGCGCTCGAGGCCTACGAGCGACTCTTCGGGCTCGTGGGCAAGTCGTCGCTGTCGCCCATCGAGCAGCAAGTGGCCCTGCTCGCGGTGAGCGTGCTGCACGGCTGCGAGTACTGCACCATGGGGCACACGTTCCTCGCCCGCAGCGTAAAGGCCCCCGAGGAGGTGGTGCAGGCGCTCCGCGGCCGTGCGCCCATCGCGGACGCGCGGCTGCAGGCGCTGCGCACGTTCGTCGAGACCGTCGTGCGAGAGCGCGGCCATGCGGGCGACGCCGCGGTCGAGGCGTTCATGCGCGCCGGCTTCTCGCGCGCGCAGGTGCTCGAGGTCGTCGTGGTGGTCGCGACCAAGACGATCTCCAACTACGTCAACCACCTCGTCCACACGCCCAATGAATCGTTCATGAGCGACCCGGCACTGGCCTGGACCGCCGCTGCGGCGTGAGACGGAGCACCGGTATCATGCAGACCGAACGAGTCGCATTCTTGGGGCTGGGCGCGATGGGCCGTCGCATGGCGACACGGCTCATCGAGGCCGGATACGACGTGACCGTGTGGAACCGCAGCGGCGTGCCCGCGCCCACACCGACGCTGCGGCCACGCGCGGCTGCGAGCCCGCGGGAGGCCGCGGAAGGGGCCGACATGGTGATCGCGATGGTCACCGACGACGAGGCCTCGCGCGCGGTGTGGACCCACCCCGAGCACGGGGCGCTCCTGGGGCTAGGGCGCGATGCGATCGCGATCGAGAGCAGCACGCTCACGCCGGCGTGGGTGACCGAGCTCGCCGAGCGCGTGCGGAGCAGGGGGGCACAGTGGCTCGATGCACCCGTGATGGGCTCGCGCCCGCAGGCGGAGACCGGCGCGCTGGTGCACGTGGTGGGGGGAGACGCCGCGGTGCTCGACCGCGCCCGCCCGGTGCTCTCGGCGATGGCCCACGTCGCGCTGCACGTGGGCCCCACACCCGCGGGCGCGGTGACCAAGCTGCTCGGCAACGCGCTCTTCGCCGTGCAGGTGGCCGCGATGGCCGAGCTGCTCGCGCTGGCCGAGCGTGCGGGGCTCGACGCGAGCGTGGTGCTCGAGACGCTCGGACAGCTGCCCATCACGAGCCCGGCGGCGAAGGCCGCGGGCGCCGCGATGCTCACGCGATCGTTCGAGCCGATGTTCCCCGTGAGCCTCGTGGGCAAGGACCTCCGCTACGCGATCGCGACGGCCGAGGCCGTCGAGGCAGCGGTGCCGATGGTGCGGGGCGCCAAGGGGCTGGTGGACGAGGCGATGGCACGCGGGCTCGCGATGGAGAACCTCACGGCCGTGGTGAAGGTGCATCGGTGAGCCGCGATCGCGGCCGAGCTCGGCACCGCGTGGGACCGCCCTACCCCGCGATTGCCGACAGGATCGGCGTCCCCGCCGAGATCCGCTCGTCGAGCCGCTCCTGCGGGATCCCGAGCACGCGGCCCAGCGTCTTGGCGGCCGCCTCGAGCGTCTCTTCCCCGGGGATGTCGCCCCCGGCCGCGCCGGTGACCGAGTCGATGGCGGTGGCGCCGAAATCGTTGCCCGACTCCTCGATGCCGCCGCAGATGCCGGCGCGCACGTGCTTGCCGCAGATCGACATGACGTGGTGGTTGAGGTTGTGGTCGCGGCCCTTGTCGGAGCCTTGGTTGCGGAGGGTGCGGCCAAACACGTTGAGGTTGGCCACCGTCACGGTGTCGGCGAGGCCGGCGGCCTCGAGCTCCTCGAGCAGGAGCTGCCAGGTGGCCACGCCGGTGACCGTCTGGTCGCGCTCGACCACCAGGCCCGCGTCCTTGTGGTTGTCGCCGCCGAACGGGATCGTGATGGCCACGACCGGCGAGACCTTCATGAGCAGCAGCGTCACGGCAGCGTAGACCTGGCTCGTGGGCGAGTCGTCCTCGAGCAGGGCAAAGCGGCTGAGGAGCGCGTCGTCGATCGAGCGCACCTGCTCGCGCGAGAGCGCGTGGCGGTCGAGCCAGGTCTTCTGGGCGTGGGTGCCCGACGCCTTGAGCGTGGCGTGCATGTCGTCGAGGGTCTGGTCGCGCAGCATCTGCAGGTCGAGCTGCACGCCGTCGAGCGGGGCGAACATCTGCTGGAGCATGCTGGGGCGCAGCGACTGCAGCGCGCGGCCCTGGAACGACAGCTCGCTCGCGGACAGTGAGATCGGCTCTTCTTGCAAAGTGCCCACGGCCGCCATCAGCTCCGAGCCGAACACCGAGGCGACCTGGTCCGAGCCGTTGCCGCCGGGCGACTTGGCGTTGCCCACGAGGCCCAGCACCTTGGGGTACGACGGGTGCGTGTTGAGGTAGGTGCGGTGGTGGATGAAGTTGGTGCGGTTCAGGAACTTCGCCGGCACCATCGCCCACGGCTTGGCGGCGGTGGTGGACACGTCGCCGAGCATCATCGAGGTGGGGGCCATCTCGGTGTGCGGGTTGTTGTAGACCCCGGAGATCCCGTAGCAGCCGGGCACGTTGGCGTTGAACGGGTCGCCGGCCGACGAGGTGAACAGCACCAGCGACTGCGGCTCGGCGGTGAGGTCGTCCTCGGCCATCGCCTCGTCGATGCGGCCGGTGAGCAGCGCGGCCAGGGGCACCCCGGAGACCACCGAGCGGAGGCCCATGAAGCCAGAGCCGAACAGCGCGGTCTTGAGCATGTTGCGTCGCGTCGTATCCATGGCGTTGATTCCTACGAGAAACAGTTGGTGCCGCTCAGTAGCCCACGGCGGCGAAGAAGGGGGAGGTGCAGGCCAGCGTGAACGCCGACTCGAGCTTGACGCGAGCGTTGGCGGTGATGGCCGCGGCATCGATCACGTGCTGGTCGAGGGAGGCGTGGGCGAGGTCGTAGCGAGAATCGGCGGGCGAGAGGTCCATCACCGTCTCGACCAGGAAGTCGATCGAGCCGTCCATGTCGGTGCTCTGCAGCGGCGAGCCATCGGCGTCGACCACGGCCTTGGCCACGTCGTCGCAGAGCGCGTCCATGGTGGCGGCGTAGAACAGCGACGAGGCGGCGGGCTGGAACGGGGTGGCGCTGCCGCGCGACCAGGCGTCCTCGGGGGCGGCGTTGGCCACGTTGGTGCCGCCAGCGCAGAGGCCCGTCATGCCGAGCCGCGTCTCGAGCGTGTGGCAGAGGTGGGCGCGGCGGGTGATCGACACGATGAACTCATGGGTGTCGTGGGTGAGGGTGCGCTCGGCCCCGGTGATGAGCGGCGAGGAGAACAGGTCGACGACCAACGTGCGGAAGTCGAAGCCGTTGGCGACGAATGCGTCGCGGATCCGCTGGAACTCGGGGTCGCTCGGGTCGCACTCCTGCGAGTTGGCCAGGAAGCACAGCTTCTGCACCCACGCGTCGCCGAAGAACGGGTGCTCGGCGATCGCCTGGCCGAGGTCGGTGAGGTCCTCGCCCTCGCGGGTCTCGCCGAAGAAGCTGAACGAGGCGACGACGTCGGCCTTCTGGTCGAGCGCGGAGTAGAAGTCGGGGTTGAACTCCTTGAGGAAGAAGTTCCGCATCGGGTCGATGTTCTTGTGGCAGCCGTAGCAGAGGGTGCCGGGGCTGGCGTGGTCGTCGGAGAGCCCGGACTCGTCGAGGGGGAGCGTGCCGTCCTCGTCGTCGAAGCTCTGACCCAGCCCCACGATCATCGCCTGGTTGGTGGTGACGCGGAAGCTGTTGTCCTCGTTGCTGCGCCACTTGGCGAGGAACGCCGGGGTGCTGAAGTAGCCGGTGCGGGTGATCTCGAGCCCCAGCACCGCCGCCTCGCGGAGCGAGGGGACGTCGTAGTAGGCGATCTTGTCGGCGTCGGTGTTGATGGTGGTGATGTCGACGGGGCGCCAGTCGGAGAAGTCGGCGTTGGTCATCACGGCCTGCCCCTCGAAGTTGGGGCAGTCGATGACCTTCACGTGGCCCATCAGCGCGGGCAGCACGAAGTAGCGCTTGTTGGTGGTGTAGGTGGGGTCGGCGCAGCCGTTGGGCACGTACCACGCACGGTTCTGCACCTGCTGGGCCACCGACGAGTCCGCCGACATGCCGTTGGGCGGGTTGTTGTGGTAGAAGCTGTGCTCCGGGCCCTTGGTGGGGTCGTCGTCGGCCGCGACGAGGAAGCTCATCATTGCGGTGGTCATCATCCAGCGGCGGGTGGTGGCGACCTCGGTGAACGGGCGGCCCTCCTCCACGATGCTCCACGCGGTGCGGGCGAACGACTCGGTGAGGTTCTCGTAGAGCTCGTCGCGCAGCTCGAAGTTGCCGACGGCGTCGTCGCCCCGGATCTGGCTGACGATGTTCGCCTTGTCGATCTGCTCCTGGTGGAACGTGACCGTGAAGAAGTCGAGCATCTTGGTGTGGAAGCCCTCGGTCTGAGTCCACTGGTCGACCAAGCCGCGCAGGGCGTCGGGGTCGTTGCGGATGGCGGTGAGCTCCGCCTCGAGCACCGGCTCGCCGGTGAGCAGCAGCTTGACCTTGCGGGCGTAGCTCTCGGGGTCCGAGGGGTCGAAGGGCGCGGGCGGCTCGCCGGTATCGTCGTCGCCGGCATCGCCTGCGTCGCCGGCATCACCCGAGCCGGTGTCGCCCGAGCCGGCGTCACCCGAGCCCGAGGCGCTGCCGTCGGCATCGTCGACGTCGGTGTCCGAGCCCCCATCGGCACCAGGGGTGCCGGGGAGGCCCGCATAGCAGCCGGGAAGGCCGAGCAGCAGGGCCAGCGTGGGGGTAGAGGCGGAGAGAATCGAGCGGCGTTGCATGACGGCGGTCTCGACCCTGATGTGCGGAGTGGGGGTGGGCTTGTCTCAAGAAAGTGATCGAAAAAATGCGAGGGGCGTGGACGGCGAGCGGGCTCGCGCAACCACGCCCTCTGGGGCGGTGAATTCGAGCGCCGCGGATCCGTTGCGTAAGCGGGCTCACCGTCGCGGCTCGCGTGCGAGACGCGGCGGCTACGAGGACCAGAGGCAGATGAAGCCCGCGACGCAGACCATACCGTCCGGGCAGGTCTCTCCGAGCTCGCAGCTGAGCCAGCAGTCGCCGTCCCCGTCGCCGAGGAGATCCTGGCAGACGACCGTCGGGTTGCCGGTGGGAAGCGCGGGAGGGCAGTCGTTCGCAGTGACGCAAGCGCCTCCGAGGCAGACGCCGTTCGGGGGGAGCTCACCGTCGATGATGCAGAGCTCATCGGGAGTGCACACGAGCGTCTCGTCGAAGGCGATGCAGTTGCCATAGCCCGTGGGGGCGTCGCAGGGCGTGAGGTCGAGGGTGGTGCAATCGAGGCTGCAGCCGACCGCGGGGCCGCCGAGACCGATGTCGGCGCAGTCGAGCCCGCTCGGGTCGGCGACATCGCAGGCCTCGGGACCCGAGATCAGGCCGTCTCCGCAGTCGTAGCAGCCCGAGAGGTCGTAGGCGGTGCAATCGTCTGCGCAGGCCAGCATGCCGTTCGGGAAGCCCATCGATACGCAGGTGGCTCCATCGAGGTCCGTGCCATCGCACGGCTCGACGCCATCGATGACGTCGTTGTCGCACGTGATGCACTGGCTGACGTCGTAGGTGAGGCAGTCGGGCGCGCAGCCGAGCACGCCGCTCGAGTAGCCCTGGCTCTCGCAGCTCTGGCCGAGCAGCAGGAAATCGTCGCAGACCTCGTCGCCGTCGACGATGACGTTGCCGCAGGTGCTGCAGCCGTCGGTCTCGAGCGAGCCGCAATTGAGCGCGCACGCGAGCGTGCCGGTGTCGAAGCCGAGATCCTGGCAGGTGGCCCCGGCGAAGTCGGTGCCGTCGCAGACCTCCTTGGCCTCGGCAATGCCGTTGCCGCAGGTGATGCTGGTGCAGTTGGTGGTGTCGTAGTTCGTGCAGTTGACGGCGCAGGCCAGCTCGCCGCCGTCGAAGCCCTGCGAGCGACAGTTTTCGCCGCTGAGCTCGGTGCCGTCGCACACGTCGTCGCCGTCGATGATGCCGTTGCCACACGTATCGCCCGGGCCGGTGCTCGACGTGTCGGCGGTCGTGTCGGCGCCGCTCGACGAGGAGCCGGAATCCTCCGTGGACATCGCCGTGGTGGTGGGGAGCGAGTTGGTGGTAGCCGTCGGGTCGTCGGTGCTGGTGCTCTGGGTCTCGGTGGTTGCGGGCGTGTCGTCCGCGGGGCAAGCGATCGCGGCGAGCGGCAACGCGAGCGGAAACGCGAACCACGCGGTGCGGGCCGATGAGCGGGTACTTACACGGAGGGAGAAGCCAAGCATGCGTGCAGCATAGACGCTCCGAGGACGACTCGACACGGCGACGTTCGCGACACCGCAAGAGTGGGCCTCGCCGTTGCTAGGCCGGCCAGATGCAGATGAATCCGCTGAAGCAGAACATGCCGTCCGGACAGGTCTCGCCGAGCTGGCAGTCGAACCAGCAGTCGGAGATCCCGTCGGCCGTGACGTCCTGGCAGACGAGCGGCGCGTCGCCGGTGGGAAGAGGCGGGGGGCAATCGCTCACGTCGGTGCAGCCCTGAAAGAGGCAGATCCCGCTGGGCGGTATCGAACTATCGGTGGCACACACCTCGTCGGGCGTGCACACGAGCGTCTCGTCGAAGGCGATGCAGTTGCCATAGCCCGTGGGGGCGCCGCAGGCCGTGATGTCGAGGGCGGTGCAGTCGGGGGTGCAACCGACCGCGGCGCCGCCGAGACCAATGTCGGCGCAGTCGAGCCCGCTCGGATCGGCGATGTCGCAGGCCTCTGGACCCGAGACCACGCCGTCTCCGCAGTCGTAGCAGCCCGCGAGGTCAAGGGCGGAGCAATCGTCCACGCAGGACAGCGTGCCGTTCAAGAAGCCCTCCGACACGCAGGATGCACCGCCGAGGTCCAGCCCATCGCATGGCTCGATGCCATCGATGAGGTCGTTGCCGCACATGATGCACTGGCTGAGGTCGTAGCCGAGGCAGTCGGGCGTGCAGCCGAGCACGCCGCTCGAGTAGCCCTGGCTCTCGCAGGTCTGGCCGAGCAGCAGGAAGTCGTCGCAGATCTCGTCGCCATCGACGATGAAGTTGCCGCAGGTGCTGCACCCGTCGGTCTCGAGCGAGCCGCAGTTGAGCGCGCACGCGAGCGTGCCGGTGTCGAAGCCGAGGCTCTCGCAGGTGGCCCCGGCGAAGTCGGTGCCGTCGCAGACCTCCTTGGCCTCGGCGATCCCGTTGCCGCAGGTGATGCTGGTGCAGTTGGTGGTGTCGTAGTTCGTGCAGTTGGCGGCACAGGCCAGCTCGCCGCCGTCGAAGCCCTGCGAGATACATTCGGCGCCGCCGAGGTCGGTGCCGTCGCACGCTTCGTCGGCCTCGATGATGCCGTTGCCACAGGTGTCGACCGGGCCGGTGCTCGAAGTGTCGGCGGTCGTGTCGACACCGCTCGACCCCGAAGACGAGGATGACTCGGAGCTCTCGCCCGGCACGATGGAGGTCGAGGGGTTGGAGGTGGAGCCGTCGGTGGTCGTGGAGCCCTCGGTCCCGGTGGACACGGGGGCATCGTCGCCCGGGCAAGCGGTTGCACCGAGGGACAGCACGAACGAGAGCGAGAAAACGGGGGTACGGGCAAGCGAACGGGGGCTCATGCGCATGGGGAGAGCATGGACGATAATTACGCCGATGCTACGGTGTCCTGCCATCGCGAGCCGTAAACGGGTTGCCGACTCGATTGCCCGGCGTCACAGCTTCTTGCGCAGCGCATCGACATCGTCGCAGGCAGAGAGCGGCGTCAAGCCGCTCACGACATCCATGGGAGCCTCGTCCGTGAGCTCGAGAGTCCCCAGAGCAGCCTCGAGCTCGGCGCGGCGGTTGCTCAGGCAGGTGACGCGCAGAGCCCTGTCGCCGTTCTCCTCCTCCTCGGCCTCGCACGCTTGCTCATACCTCGCGATCCACGCTCGCGCATAGCTATCGAGCCCCCACTCCACCTGCACCCAGAGCTCCGACGCATCGGATCGCGCCGTGTCGAGCACGGCAGATCTCACCTCGTCCTTGCGCTGCTCGTTCCAGATCTCGTCCAGTCGAGCCCGAGCATCCTCGCAGTGGAACCCGGTGCTCCCGCTCTGGACGGAGGCAGCGACCCCCACACCGGCCACTGCGCCTGCCGCCGCCATCGCGACCACCAGCCATGGCTTCACTGGTGTCACTGGTGGGAATGCGATGCGCTGCAGCTTGGTCAGCAACGGATTCATGGAGGGCCAACGCCGAGTCGGATCGGCGTCCAACCCCCGCAAGAGGGCTCGCCAAAGCTTCGGTGGCATCAATGCTCCTGGCGGAGCACGGCGAATGATCCCCTGGTTGGATGGACCAACAAACGGACGCACGTCGCAGATCGCCTCATAGAGCGCGACGCAGAAATTGAACTGATCGCTGCGTTCATCGACTGCTCTCCCGGTCAATTGCTCGGGTGACATATAGGCCGGTGTGCCTACGATCGTTTTCTCGACCAGGAGTGCAGCTTCCACACCAGGGACCGCGTTCGCATCACGAGCTTCGCTCGATGCATGTAGGGGTTTTGCCAGAGGCGAAGTGAGGATATAAACATGTCCATGCCGATCGACGATACAATTTTCTGGTTTGAAGTCTCCGTACACCAACCCGGCCGAGTGCATGGCGGCGAGCCCATGACCGGCTTCTAGATAGGCCTGTACGCACCCCTCCCACTTCGACGCCCGTTGTTCTCCTTGCCACTCCCGCAACGTCTTCCCTTCCACTAGCTCCTGCACGACGAACACTTGGCTCTCGAACATGCCAACGTCGAATACCGATACGATATTCGGATGGCACAGCTTCGCCAATGCCAACCCCGCGCGTTTGGCCCTCGCGTTGAGCTCTTCCTGAGCATCAGTGCGGTATAGCTCGATGGCAACCTTACGATCCAAGTCAGGATCATAGGCCCTGAAGACCCTGCTCAGACCTCCCGTGGAGAGTACGTCGTGTACGACGTACTTTCCGATGTGTTCCCGTTGCGGGGACTCCTCCTGCTTGCGCACGGTCTCACGCTGCTCGTGCCTGGCCGCGGTATACAGCCGTCGCAGCGCCCGGGATTCGCTCTCCGTCAGATCCGGGTGCGCCTCGCGAAACGCTTCGATCTCGCTCGGTGGCAACGAGAGGGTGTCGACGATCTCCAATGGCTTGTCTCGCGCATCGAACAGTGCCGTGAAGACCTCGTCCGTCAGCACGAAGCCTTGCGAGGGTTTTCTACTCGGCGCCATGGTCTTCATTCCCCTCGGGGAGAGCCTTGTTCACTGGCGACAACACGATTCGATGGCGGACTCGATGCGGCACCGGCATTCGCACGCCACTTGCCCACAGGCGAACACGAACCGCCATGACCTTGAAGAGGCTGCCAATGACTTGGCCAGTCGCATTCCTGAGCGCGATGTTGGTCGGATGGGCTTCGGAGACGAAGGTAGCGGGCTCATTGGCTCGATAAGCCAGCTGCAACAACACGTTCCCCTCGAGGAAGCCGTGCTCCTCGTCCAGATCACACGACCACTCGGCCTTTTTGGACGTCCAGACCGGGGTGACCTTGCAATTGGCGATGGCTTCCGCCGAACAGTCCTCGATGCCTGCGTGGTCGACCGTAGCGCCGTGCCATGCGCTGGTCGCGACCACCTCGACGAAGGTCTGCACGCTCTCGCCTTGTGGAATGCGATGCCGTCGAAATGCCGTGCGAAATGCGAGCTCGAGTCGATCGTCTTCCGTCTGCGTGTAAACCGGCTCCACGACCATCAGCTCCTGGTCGGCATCGACCCCCTCGTCCATCCGCTCGATGCTTACATCGTAACGAGCGGATGCTCGTGGGGACGAGTCAGGATCTTCAACGTCTGGAACCGATCGATGACCTGGATACACGCTCGGCTGACCGAGCGGCCGTGGCTTGGCTGCGAGCACTCCCGTCAGCCGCCTGAGCAAGGCGTAGTAGCCCGCCGGCAGCTCGTGGAACGTCCCCGCTCGGAGCGTCGTCGGGATCTCGTCCTGGCTCGCGCCTTCGAGTAACACCGGGACCAACGTCCGGTGATCGAAGCGGTTCTCGAACTGGAGCTGGCTCGCCAGCATGCCCTCCCACGCGACGCTATTGCCCGTACCTGGCGCCTCTCGGCCTTCATAGCGGCGACGATAGGTGGAGGTGCAGACGAACACGACGAATTCGGCTCGTTCCACCTGCCGCTGCATCCAGCGTGGCCAGCCTTCCGCAGGGGCTGGCTCGAACTGGTCGAGCCACGCATCGACGCCATCCTCGCGCAGCCGCTGGGCGAGCTGGAGGACCCGGGCGATGTGCGCTTCGGAGTCGTGGCTATAGCTGATGAGCACCCGAGTCGGGTAGGCGGGGCCTGGCACGGCTCATCGTAGCGCATCGGGGCGCGAGCAGAACTTGTCGTCCGGACCGGTCTGCCCGCCGGGTCACGAGCTCACCGCCGCAGCTCGTCGACGAAGCGGGCCACGAGCGCGCGACCTTGCTCGTCGACGCGCAGGCTCGCGAGCGGCGGCATCTGGCCGCGCTCGCCTCGAATGCCCATGCGCAGCCACAGGCTGCTGTGGGCATGATCGCCCGGGGCGAGCCGCACCTCGCCCTCGATGCCGACGAGGCGCTCCTCGGGGAGCACGCTCACGATCGCGGCCTCCCCGAGCGGCGTGTCGATGCGAAGATCGAGACCACCCGGCGCGGGCCCGCCGGGGTGGTGGCAGATGGCGCAGTTCACATCGAGATACGCACGCGCGCGGGCCTGCGCGGGTACGGTGGGGTCGTCCAGGCGCGGGTGGGCGGCGAGCATGGCGAGGTCGGCAGGGGCCCCGAGCAATTGGTCGCGGGCGACGAGCGTCTCGACGAGCACACGACCTTCGGGCGTGCCCGCGAGCTGGCGCGTGCGCAGGCCCAGCGCCTGGCCGTAGCCGATGGTGTGGCAGCGAAGGCAGTCGGCGCCCGCGGGATAGTACCAGCGGGTGCGCGTGCCCGCGGACGCACCGGGGAGCTGGTGCTCGGCGACGGTAGGAGTGGTGACGAGCTCGGCATCGGTCTGCTCGTCGTTCCAGCGGTAGGTGTAGCCGGCCCAGCCGCGGCGCTCGTGGATCATCACGCGCGTCTCGAGGCGACGCGCGGGCCGGCCCTGGGCGAAGCGGAGCTCGAAGTGCTTGACCGCGACGGTGCCCACCGGGAATTGCCACGCGTCGGTGGGGTGGTAGGTCACCGCCTCGCCGGGCGGCACGAACAGCCAGCGCTGCTTCTCGGCGCCGTCGGACCACAGCGGCACGGTCACGGTGTAGGGCAAGAGCGCGGAGCTGGGCACGAGCGCAGCGGTGTCGGTGAAGAGGCCCGTCTCGGACAGGTGCGTGGGGAACTTGCGATCGGCGACGGACTGGTCGCTGGGGTCGAAGCGGTAGAGCCGGCCATCGAGGCTCACCGCGTAGAGCTCGCCCTGCGCGTCCTCGCCGAACGAGGCCAGCCCGAGCACGTTGGCGACCTTGGCGTGGCTTCGGACCTCGGTGCCGTCGAGGTCGAGCGCCCACACGTGGCCGGCCACGTAGTCGCCGTAGAAGTAGGTGCCGCGGAAGTCGGCGAGGCGGGTGCCGCGGTACACGTAGCCACCGGTGACGCACACGCCCTGGTCGTGGCCGTACTCGACCACGGGGTCGACGAGCGGGACCGAGGCCTTGCCGCGCCCGTAGGCGTGGGTGCCCTCGCGGAGGTTCCAGCCGTAGTTGGCACCGGCGGTGACGATGTCGATCTCCTCGATCTCGTCCTGGCCCACGTCGCCGCACCACAGCGTGCCGAGCTGGCGATCGAAGCTGCAGCGCCAGGCGTTGCGCAGGCCGTAGGCCCAGATCTCCGGGCGGGCGCCGGGGGTGTCGACGAACGGGTTGTCGGGCGGGATCTCGTAGGTGTCGATGCCGGGGCCCACGCGCAGGCGCAGCATCGAGCCGAGCAGCGTGCCGAGGTCCTGGCCGTTGTCGTGGGGGTCGCCGGCCGCTCCGCCGTCGCCCACGGAGACGTAGAGATGGCGGTCGGGGCCGAACGCGATCCAGCCGCCATTGTGGTTGCCGTAGGGCTGCTCGATGCGGAGCAGCTCGCGCTCGGAGGCCGCATCGGCGCGCGCCCAGTCGCGGGCGACGAAGCGCGAGACCTGGGTGCGGCGCGGCTTGCTGGCCGAGTAGTAGACGTAGAAGAGACCGTTGTCGGCGTAGTCCGGATCGAACGCGAGGCCGAGCATGCCCTCCTCGGTGTGCTCGCGACGCACGCGGTCGTGGATGTCGAGGAACACCTCCACGTCGGCCTGCGTGGCATCGGGGCGGTTGGGGAAGCGAAGGATGCGGCCGTCCTGCTCGACGACGTAGAGGTGCGGGTGATCACCCGGGGCGTGGGTGACGAGCATGGGGAGCGAGAAGCGAAGCGACGGGAACGCGACGGTGGTCTGCAGCGCAGTGGGTGAGGCGGGCTCGAGCGGGAACGCGAAGCCGGGGACCTGCGGCGGGGCCTCGGTGGTGAGGGGCGCCTCGGGGGTCGCTGCGGGCGCGGGGCCGTTGGGCTCGGGGCGACGGCAGGCGGTGGCGGCGAGGGTGGCCGTGGTCGCCAGCAGGACGATTGCCGGGGTCGCGGCTCGGGGCATGGGCGCATCGTAGCGCGGTGAGGGCTGATTGCCTGCCGACGATGGAGCGCCACGATGGCATCGTCGCCGCAGGAAGACATGCCTCGCTCGGTGGGCGAGACGAAGCTAGGCTTCCGCCATGAACGCGCAGGCACGCATATTGGCGGCGATCCCCCTCGTGACGAGCTGGGCGTGCGGACCCTCGCCTGCGAGCACCTCCTCGACGAACCCTGCTGACGTGTCCGATGCGGCTCCCGACGATGGAGCGGCACCACCGCCCGCGACGCCCCTCGCCCTCGACTGCGGGCTCGAGGTCCGAGGCGCCGCCGCGCTCACCGGCCCCGGCTCCGTCCTGCTCGTGGGCGAGATGCACGGCACCACGCAGGTACCCGAGCTGGTCGGCCGCATCGCCTGTCACGCCGCGCGAGCCCCGAACGCCGAGGTGATCCTCGGGCTCGAGATGACCGCCGACAACCAACCCGCCGTCGATGCCTACCTCGCCAGCGACGGCGCCCAGCCGGCCATGGCGGCGCTCTTGGCCGCGCCCCACTTTGCCAGCGAGATGAAGGACGGCCGCAGCTCGCAGGCCATGGTGCAGCTCCTTGCCTCGCTACGGCGCTGGCGCTCCGACGGTGCTCCCCTCGAGGTCGTCTGCTTCGATGCCGGCCCGGGCGTCGCCAAGACTTCGGCCGAGCGCGACGCCGCGATGGCGAAGACGCTGGCCGCGGTCCACCGCGAGCGTCCCGGTTCCACCCTCGTCACGCTCTCCGGCAACGTCCACAACCGCACCATCCCCGGTGTGCCATGGGACGCCGCGTTCGTGCCCATGGGTGTGCACATGCGCGAGGCGTTCCCGAAGCTCGTCTCGCTCGACTTTCACAGCGCCGGCGGCACGTTCTGGGCGTGCATGGGCACGCCCGGCGGCGAGTCCAAGTGCGGCGTGGCCAAGAGCGGAGGCGAGGACCAGGGCGCCGAGCCGTTCGTGGAGCTGTACTCCACGCGCGACGACAAGGGCTTCGACGGCGCGCTCTACGTGGGGACGTCGACGGCGTCCGAGCCGGCTGTGTCGGCGTCGGCGGCCCAGTAGGTCCGTACGACCGCCTCATCGCTTCGCTTGCGCCGCCAGCCACGTGCGCATCTCGGCCACCTGGCTCTGGTGGAACTCGTCTGCGCTCCCGCCCCACGCCTCGAGCCCCTCGTGCACGAGCCGGAATGCGCGCTCCCGATCGCGCCCCGCGGCCACCAGTGCCCGTGCGAGCACGAATTCCACGTGCGGGCGGATCCGATCCTCCTTCACGTCCGCGACGTACCGCTCGAGGTACGGCAGCGCCGTCTCGGCCTCCCCGAGCTCGAGCAGCGTCTCTCCGTACCCGTGGCACAGGTCCAGCACCAGTGTGTGATCCTCCGGGATCTCCGACTCCCGCACGATCTCCCACGCGCGCTCGAGGTGCTTGCGCCCCTCCTTGGGCCCCGCCCCGATCATGAAGTCCATCCGCGCCTGCTCGCGCAGCGTGGGCAGCCGCTGGATGTTGAGCGGGTGGAGCTGCTCGTCGATCGCGGCCACGCGCTGCATCGACGACAGCGCGGCCGCGTTCTCGCCGAGCTCCTCCTCGGCGAGCGCGAGCGCATAGAGCGATCTCGCCACCAGCGGGTGCGCATCGCCGTAGATCTGCTGCCGCCGCGCGAGCCCTCGTAGCGCGAGCTCCTTGGACGCGGCGTAGCGATTCTGGTTGAAGTGCAGCCGCACCTGCAGATCCTCGGCGAGCACCATGTCGGGGTGCTCGGGGCCGAGCGTCTGGCGTCGGATCGCGAGCGCACGCTCGGCCAGCGCCCCGGCCTCGTCGTAGCGGTCGAGGGCGAGCGCTGCCCACCCGAGGTCGTTGACCGCATTGGCCACCAGCGGGTGCTGCGGCCCGAGGGCGTGCTCCGACAGCTCCAGTGCACGCGTCCGCAGCTCGTAGGCCCGCTGCTGATCCGCTGCGACCGCGGCCACGTGGCCGAGCTCCGCCAGCGCCCGCGCGGTGGCCTCGGGGTCGGCGGGATCCCGCGCCTCGACCATCGCCAGCGCGCGCTCGCAGTGCCGGATCGCTTCGTCGAGCTGGCCCGAGTCGCTCTGCAACGCACACATCGCGCGCTCGTAGCCCCACGCGAGCTCGTCGTCATCGCCCCCGTGGCGCTCGAGCGCGGCGCGAGCGTGCGCAGCCCACTGCCAGCGCTCACGATAGGGAACGGCCGGCTCCGCCGCCATGAGGCACGCAGCCCGGCACGCCAGCTCGAGCTGCTCGGATTCCAGCGCGGCAAAGTACGCCGCCTCGAGCGCCTCGGTCCCGGGCAGCGCCCGGCCCATCGCCACCTCGAGCCGCCCGCGCGTGAGCTCGTACGTGGCGCGCAGGCCCGGCGGGGCCGCGGGCCCCAGCGCCTCCGCGATGGGCTCGAGCTCCTGCAGACCGGCCGCATAGCGACCCATGTCGTAGTGCGCCTGCGCGGTCGCGAGACGGCGCTCGAGCTGCTCCTGCTCGGGCGTCGCGTCCGAGCCGGGCGCCTCGCCGGCGAACGAGCTGCCATCGCATGCCGCCACCGCCGGCAGACCCGCGACGGCCGAGGGGGCGTTGTGCACGGTGGTCCCATCGGCGCGGGCGAGCACGTCGAGCGCGGCCAGCAAGGCCACGCGACGGTGCTGTAGGCAGGCCAGCCGCCGATCGGCACCGGCGTCGGCGTCTCGTGTGCGCAGCTGCACGCACGCGCGCTCGCGGGCCTCCGACCATGCACGCGCGAAGCCCTCGACCTCCGCGTCCACCTGCTGCCACGTGGCCTCGGCGTACGCGACGGTGGTCCCGAGGATCGCCTCCCGCACCGGCCGCTTGCTCGCCTCGCCCCACAGCTCGTCGTGCAGCCGCTCGGCGCTCGGGCACGCGGCCTGGTCGGAGGGTCGCACGAGCACCCATACCCCTGCCGTCCCCATGAGCGTGACGCCGAGCCCCAGCGCGGCCCAGCGCCCCCACCCGGGCCGTCGCGCGCGCTCCAGCGCGGCGAGGGCCGCATGCATGTCCGCGAAGCGATCGTCGGGCGTCGGCGCGAGCATGCGGCGTAGCGCTCCGAAGATCCGCAGCGGAATGTCGTGATCGTGCGGCGCGTGCAGCTGGCCGCGCGTGACCACCTTGGCCAGCTCCTCGTAGGAGCGCGCCTTGAACGGCCGCCGCCCGGCCAGCATCTCGAACAGCGCCACGCCGAACGCGAACTGATCCACTCGTGGATCGTCGACGACCCGACTGAACTGCTCCGGGGCCATGTACGCGGGCGTCCCCATCGTCAGGCCGGTCTGCGTGAGCCGATCCTCGGGGGCTGCGGCAACCGAGCTCGCCTCCGGGCCCGCGCCAGGCTCGTCGAGCCCAGCCTCGAGGTGCCCCGAGTCCGTGGTCGACACCGCGAACGCGGCCCGTGCGAGCCCGAAGTCGAGCACGCGCACGCGCCCATCCTCGCCCACCATCACGTTGTCGGGCTTGAAGTCGCGGTGCACCAGCCCGGCCGCGTGCGCGGCGGCCAGGCCCCGCCCCGCGTCGAGCATCACGTCGAGGATCTCGCCCCGCGAGCGCGGCGCGGCGGCTCGCCAGCGCCGCAGGTCCATGCCGCGCACCAGCTCCATCGCGAGGAACAGTTGCCCCGCGTGCTCGCCGATCTCGAACACCTCCACCACGTTGGGGTGCGAGAGCCGAGCGAGCACCTTGGCCTCCCGCGCCAGACGCGCACTGGCGTCGGAGCGCGTGCGGGTCGGTCGCACGAGCTTGATTGCGACGGTGCGGTCGAGCGAGGGGTCGTGCGCCTCGTACACCACACCCATGCCGCCGCGGCCGAGCTCCTTGGTGACGCGGTAGCGGCCGATCGTCCCCGGCATCGCGTGGGGCTCGGGCGCCGGTCGGTCGCCCTCACCGAAGACGACGGTGCGCTCGGACACCTCGACGATGCGCGTGGGCTCTTCCAGGCTCGGCTCGACCTCGGAATGCTCGGTCATCGCGACGACCGTCGAACGATAACACCGCCCTCGGCTTGGACCCAGAATCACCGAGGCACCGGCACGGCCCGTGCTCACGAGCTATACCGTGATCGTCATGCTCGATGGCCAGCGTCGTCTCGTGCTGGTGGTCGCGCTGGCGGTATTGGCCGGCCGTCCCACGCCGGTGCATCCGTTGGAGACCAACAGCTCGCCATCCACCGCATCGCCGCTCGACGAGCCCGCGCCGCCGCAGCCGACCGGCTCCCCGCCGGAAGCGCTCGCCGCCGCGATGTCGGCGGACATGCTCTCCATTCCGGAGCTCGTCCCCGTGGTCGTAGCCGAGCCGCCACCGCCCGAGCGGCGGGCGGTACCGCCTCGCCGGCCCCGCAAGCGGGGCACCGTGTTCGCCCACGGTGGCGGACCCGACGCCACATTCGACCAGTTTGCCGCGCTCTGCGACGACGCGGGCCCGCTGGTGCTGATCCCCACCGCCTCGGAGGAGTCCGACCGGGAGGCCCAGCGCGAGCGCATGCGCCAGCCGTGGCTGCACCGCGGCCTGCGCGAGGTGGTGGTCCTGCACGCGCGCGATCGCGGCGAGGCGCTGATCGACGACTTCGCGGCGCCGCTGCGTACGGCCTCGTGCGCGTGGCTCGTGGGTGGCAGGCAGGGGCGGCTCGAGGATCGCTATGTGGGCACGCCGGTGGAGCAAGAGCTGCATGCGCTCTTGCGGCGCGGTGGCGCGGTCGGCGGGTCGTCCGCGGGCTCGGCCATCATGTCGCGGGTGATGATCCACCATGGCAACCCCGAGCCGGTCGAGGGCACGGGCTTCGGGATCCTGCCGGGCATCATCGTCGACCAGCACTTCCTGGCGCGACAGCGGGAGCCGCGGCTCTGGCACATGCTCGAGCGCCATCCCGAGCTGGTCGGCTTCGGCATCGACGAGGCCACCGCGCTGGTGGTCCAGGGCGATCGCTGGCGCGTGGTGGGTGACTCGGTGGTGCGCCGCTGCACCCTGGAGCTCGGCTGCGCCGATCTGCCCGCGGGCGCTTCCGGTCGCTTCCCGGACGCCGAAGGCATTCCATCCGAAGAGCCGCCAAAGTAGCTCCCCGGTGGCCAGAACGAGCATCCGGCCCAGGCATGCAACCGCGGTGGTCTGGGCGCGTCCCGGGGTGCGAGAGTCCTGCCCCCACCCGGATACCCGAGATGCTCCGCACCCACGTTCCTCGCGTCCTCCCGTCCCTCGGCATCGCGCTCGCGCTCGCCGCTCCGCTCGCTTGCAACAAGCCGGGCGAGGGTGATGGCAAGGCGCAAGAGGCCGCTCCCGCTGCCACCAAGACCGAGACGCCCGCGAAGGAAACCAAGATCGAGACCCCCGTCACCAAGCCCGCGGAGGTCGGCATCACCAAGGTGGTCGCCGACGCGGCGGCGGCAGGCGGCGGTCGCCTCGATCGCGGCGATGCGCTCGGCCACTTCGTGATGGCCAACCCCTCGCGCCTGCTCGCCGAGGTGCGCACGCAGGCCTCGCCGCCCAAGGGCGCGGCGTTCCTCAACGAAGCCGCGCTGCGTGCCATGGCCAGCCTCGGGCTCGGCGCCCGCGCGGGGGTAGCCGACCACATCTCGCTCGATCAGCCGATGGGCTGCATGCTGGTGGACGACACCTCCATCGACACGCCCATCGCCTGCGCGCTGGGCTACAAGGGCGGGTCCGCGGCGGCGGTGACCGACCTCGGTGCCGAGGGCAAGCAGGCCGACACGGCCGGGCACGTGGCGCACTACGTGGTCGAGGGCCAGGACCTCTACCTCGACGACCTCGGCGGGCACGTGGTCGTGACCAACCACACCGCCGTGTTCGCCAAGGCCAAGGGCTACCTCGAGAGCAACGTGATCGGCCGCGCGGGCACGCTCGCCGACGACGTGGAGATGGTGGTCTACCCCAAGGCGGCGATGGGCCGCTACTCCAAGCAGGTCGAGTCGCTCATGTCGATGATGCGCGGCACCCCCACGCCGCCCGCCGACAACCCGTTCGCCGAGGCGTTCATCGACTACTCGCGGACGTCCACCGAGCGCAGCTTCGACTACTACCGCGAGCTCGACCAGCTCGACTTCGGCCTGGGCCTCGAGCCGGTGGGCTTCGTGTTCCGCTTCGCGCTGTACCCCACGCCGGGCTCGTCGGCACAGGAGGACTCGAAGGCGATCGCTTCGGGGCCGCTCGACGCCACGCTGGTGCAGCAGCTCCCGGCCGAGTCGTGGCTGGTCACGGCGACCACCATCGACTGGAAGGCGGTGTGGCAGCTCGAGAGCGCGGCGCCCATGCGCGAGGTGCTGATCGACGCCTACGCCAAGGCGGTGGGCCGCGACCCCGCCGCGATCCGCACCGCGATCGAGGTGTTCCTCGCGGAGAACGCCACGCTCTACGGCCACGAATTCGCGCTCGCGCTCATGCACCTGCCGGGCACGCAGGGCGGGCTGGTGGTCAGCCGCAAGCTCGCCTCGCCCGCGCGCGAGCGCTGGAAGCCGTGGGCCGACAGCTTCGACCCCACGTCGGTGCTCGGCCCCGAGGGCGTCAAGCTCGTGACCTGGTCGTTCCAGCCCGATGCGATCGAGGTGGACGGCGTGAAGGTGGACCGCTGGACGATCGAGCCGGGGCCCGACGCCAAGGCCAAGATCGCGGAGAAGGCCGACCCGGTGGTCGCGGAGCTCGAGCGCCGCCTCGGGGGCCTGCGGCTCGAAATCGACCGCGTGGAGCTGGCCGACCGCGTGCTGTTCGTGGTGGCTCCCGGTGCGCAGGAGCGGTACATCCGCGCTGCGATCGCGGCCACCACGGGCGGGCCGAGCACGGGCAGCGACGCCGGCCTGCGGGGGCTCTTGGCCCGCAACCCCGACACCTCGGCGATCATGGCGGTGAGCGCCACCGGGGTGCTCGGCTGGGCGCGCGAGGTGCTTCCGCCCGAGGCGAGCGCCAAGCTGCCGACCAAGCTCGGGGCCGACCTGGGCGACTTCTACTTCTCGGTCACCTACGGGGCCTCGGGCCGCCAGCACGGCGAGATGGTGATGAGCCAGGCGTTCATCGACGGGCTGCGGAAGCTGGCCGAGTGAAGTACCGTGGAGGCTACCTGCGGCCACCATGAGACCCGAAGAGACCTGCCCCACCTGCGGCACCAAGCTCGGCCCGCTGCACCAGCGCGAGGTGCTGCGGCGCTGCGACGCGTGCCAGCGGCCCAACCCGCGTGGCTTTCGCTACTGCGGGTTCTGTGCCACGCCGCTCCCCAGCGCCGCCGAGCAAGCCGAGCGGGCCGAGGTGGCGGCGCCGCCCGGCGGCTGGCCCAACCTCGCGCGCGAGCTGGTGGAGATGCGGTTCTTCCTCGAGCGCGGCGAGCTCGACGAGGCCTACGAGCTGCTCTCGATCCTCCACCAGCGACACCCGGGCCACCCGGCGCTGGTGGAGTTCATCCGCGAGCCCGCGGCTCGCAGGCCGCGGCCGGACACGCACGTGCACCAGGTGGTCGACGCGGTGCTGGCCGACTCGTCGTCGCTGAGCTCGACGTCGCTGCCGCGCCGATCGGTGCCGCAGTGGAACGCCCCGGTGGTCGACGACGCCGAGGAGGGCAAGAAGACGCGGTCGCACGCAACGGTGCCGCTCGGCAACGACGAGGAGGAGCCCACGAGCCGGCGCCAGCGGCCCAAGACGCTCGAGCCCAAGCTCGAGCGGCCCACGCGGGCGCGAACCGACAAGCACCTCGGTGCGGTGCCGGTGGCCAAGAACGAGGCCGCGGCCAAGCGGGGGAAGAGCGGCGCGACGAAGCTCTATGGGGACGAGCCCCAGGGATCGCCAAAGAAGGCCGCGCGTGCCGAGGAAGACGTGCCAAAGAAGGTGGCACGTGGCGCGGCGGGGCATACCCAGGCGGTACCCACGTTGCAGCCGCCCAAGCCGTTCAAGGGCAACGCGTCGGACTTCGAGGCGCGGCCGACCCGGATCATGGGCTCCGACAAGGACCTTCGGCCCGCGCGGGCGGCCAAGAAGGGCGCCGCCGTCGACGAGGGTGCGGGCGAGCCCCACGAGGCACCGCCGAAGAAGCTCGCCAAGGGCACGGTACGCAAGCGGATGCTCGAGTCGGAGCTGGCTGCGCCCGCGAAGGCGATCGAGCCCAAGAAGCGCTCGGGCAAGCACGCCGCAGCGCAGCCGCCCGCCGAGCCCGAGGCCGGCAAGAAGCGCGCCCGTGGTGCCGGCTTCGGCCAGAACGTGCTGGGGCGCCTGGGCGGCAAGGGCAAGCCCTAAGGCCATCGGCGCCGAAGGCGACGAGCTCGAGGGGCCGCCAAAGACGGCGATCTCGCCGAAAGTTTGCGCCGGCCTGCTCGATCGTGCTGGCGATGCGTTCGGTCGCGCCGCCGGAAATTTGGTCGCTTCGGCCCACGATCGGATCCTAGGCTCCGCTTGTACCGCCTGCTGCGTCCCCTGATCAGCCTGGCCTTCATCGGCGGCTCGCTATGGATCGCCTTCACGGTGAAGCTGGGCGGGCGCACGTTCGCGGAGCACGTCGATCGCATTGGCCAGACGCCGGAGGCGCGCGACCTCGTGGAGGGTACCCGCGGCAAGATCAACCCCGTGCTGCAAGAAGCCACCGACCGCATGCTCGGTGAGCACATCGAAGCCCCCACGCGCGTGGAGCCGAAACCGACACCGAAGCCGACGCCCACGCATACCGCGACGGCCCCGCCCAAGCGGCGCCCGCGGGTGTCCTCGCCCGAGCACGGCAAGCTGCCCGGGCGCGAATGATCTGCGAGCAATCGGTGGCGGTCAGCGGGCCGCATTTGCCGGCCCCTCGATTTCGCGGGACATCGGCTACATTTCGCCCATGCGAAGCTGGGCCTGGCTTGGGTGTACGAGCGCGTTGCTGGCGTGTGGCGACGATGCGCCTGGTACGATCGAGACGAGCGACGCCTCATCTTCGAGCAGCATGAGCTCGTCCACGGGCATGCCCGTGCCCGTGCCCGACTCCACCACCACCACGGGCGACTCCACCACCGCCTCGACCAGCACCACGAGCCTCGACTCCACCACCACCGCGGTCGACTCGACCACCGGCCCGGATCCCGTGTGCGGCGACGGGATGATCGAGGGCGACGAGCTCTGCGACGGCGAGGCGCTCGACGGACAGACCTGCGAGGGCCTGGGCTTCGTGGGTGGCAACCTGGCCTGCGAGAACGATTGCAGCAGCTTCGACACCGTCGGCTGCTACGCGGCGGTCTGCGGCAACGGCATGCTCGATGGCGACGAGCTCTGCGACGGGCAGGACCTCGGTGGGGCGAGCTGCAGCTCGGAGGGCTTCGACAGCGGCACGCTCACGTGCGCCGCCGATTGCAGCGCTTTCGACGTCGACGACTGCGGCACGTGCGGCAACTTCATCGTGGAGGACGGCGAGGCCTGCGACTCGCAGCTCCTGCTCGGGCAGACGTGCCTCACGCTCGGGTTCGACAGCGGGGATCTCGCTTGCACGGCGGACTGCCTCGAGCTCGACACCAGCAGCTGTGGGATCTGCGGCAACCGCTTCATCGACGGCGCCGAGCCGTGCGATGGCCTCGACTTCGGGGGGCAGACCTGCTCCTCGCTCGGGCTCGGGTTCGACAGCGGCCAGCTGCAGTGCAACGCCGCGTGCTCGGCCCTCGACACCACCGGCTGCGGGACGTGCGGCAACCTCGTCATCGACGGCGCCGAGCCGTGCGACGGCCCGCTGCTCGGCGGGCAGAGCTGCACGGACCTGGGCTTCGACAATGGCGCGCTCGCGTGCCAGCCCGACTGCGTCGCGTTCGATACGAGCAGCTGTGGCGAGTGCGGCAACGGGATCATCGACGGGGGCGAAGCGTGCGATGGCGGCCAGCTCGGCGGCCACACCTGTGCCTCGCTGGGCATGGGCGGCGGTGCACTGGGGTGCTCGGCGGGCTGCGGCTTCGACACGAGCAGCTGCGACGTGGTGGGCACCGCGTTCGGGGCCGACGGCTACTACCAGGGCCTCGTGAGCGAGCCGCCGATGCTGCCGTGTGACGAGATCAGTGCCACCGGCGTGTCCACGGGCCTCGGCAACAACGCCTACGTGATCGTGCCGCTCGGCTTCTCGTTCGAGCTCTATGGCACGCCGTTCGACGAGCTGGCGATCTCGTCCAACGGCACGCTCTACTTCGGCGCCGATCAGAGCCTCGGGCTCACCAATTCGTGCATCCCCGGCAACACGCCCTACGTGGTCGACGAGCACATCATCGCGGCGTACTGGGACGATCTCGATCCCGCGGCCGCGGGCGAGGTGTACTACGAGCTGCTCGGTGCCCCCGGCAGCCAGCGCTTCGTGGTCCAGTGGGACGTGCCCAACTTCGGTGGCAATCCGGTGGACCTCATGCGGATCCAGGCCATGCTCCACGAGAGCGGCGACGTCGAGGTCTGCTACGTCGACACGCTCAACGCCGGCAACCCCGGCGATCTGGGGGCCGAGGCCACCGCCGGGATCCAGCGCGACCCCGCAGTGGGGTTGCCGTTCAGCTGCAATGCGCCCGAGCTCGTGAGCGGGCGCCGGCTGCTGTTCATACCGGTGTGATTGCGGAGCTCACGGCCCGAAGTACGTGGGCGTGGGGACGGCCGGCTCCACCGTGGAGCCGATCCCGAGCTGCCCCGCGGAGCGGAAGCCCAGGCAGCTCCAGCCGGCCGCGGTCTCGATGCAGGTCATCGAGTTGCCGGCCACTACGCTCGTGATGCCGCTGGCTGCGACGAACGGCGTGGGCGAGAGCACCTCGTCGAGGCCCGTGAAGGTCTGGCCGCCGTCGCCGAGCTGGCCGTCGAGCGAGTAGCCCCAGCACGACATGTCGCCGGCACCATCGAGCGCACACACGAAGTTGTAGCCGGACGCGATCTGCACGATCCCGGTCGGGCCCGGCACGGCCAGCGCCGTGTCCGAGTCGGCCTCGCTGCCCTGGCCGAGGTTGCCGTACTGGCCCTCGCCCCAGCAGTACACCTCGCCGCCCACCAGCGCGCAGGTGTGGTCCCGGCCCGCGATGATCTGCGTGACCCCGGGCGGCAGCCCGGTCACGTCGACGGGGATCGAGGAATCGACAGTGTTGCCGTCGAAATCGCCGAGCTGGCCCACCGCGTCGTCGCCCCAGCAGCTCACCACGCCAGTGGCCCGCAGCGCGCACGCGTGCCCCTCGCCAGTGGTGACATCGATCGCATCGGCGAGGTTCATCACCGTCACCGGCACGCTCTGGTCGGTGGTCACGCCCGCCCCGGTCTGCAGCTCGGCGCTGTCGCCCCAGCACTGCACGGTCCCGCCCGTCCGCACGCAGGCGAACTGCGTGCCCACCTCGAGCTCGTCCACCGCGCCCAAGCCCATCACGGCCACCGGCGTGAGGATGTCGGTGGTGCTCACGCCGCCCTGGCCGAGCTGACGCTGGCTGTTGTCGCCCCAGCACTGCACGTTGGTGGTCGTGGCCGCGCAGATGAACGCGGTGCCCATGTCCACGTGCTGCACGTCGGACACCAGCGGCAGCGCTGTGGGCACGGCCACGTGGTAGGAAATCGGCTCGAAGTAGCCGGCCGCCGGGGTGTTCACGGCGCTGTTGACCAGCGTGCCGTCACCCGCACACTCGAGCGTGCCGTCCGTCAGCACGCCGCACATGACCCCGCGGTACTCCGAGGCGTCGAGCGCCACCTCGGCCACCGGGCCCGAGAACCCCACCAGCGCGGGCTCGAGCTGGAAGAGCGGCGCGATGCCGAGCTGGCCCTCCTCGCTGTAGCCCCAGCACCAGCGCTCGCCCGGGGACGAGAGCACGCAGACGCCTCGGCCACCGGCCTCGATGTCCACGAGGTCGACCGCGGGAACGTTCAGCACGGGGCCCGGCGTGAGCTGGTTGACGAGGTCGCCGCTGGCGAGCTGGAAGTCGGTGCCCTCGCCCCAGCAGTACACCTGGTCGTCGACGAGCAGCGCGCAGCTGAACTGATCGCCCAGCGCGATGGCCTGGGCCGCGGCGGGCAGCGTCACGGGCTGCGGCAGTGGGTTGTCGACGAGGGAGCCGATGCCGAGCGCACCGTCGACGTTGTCGCCCCAGCACCACACCTGCCCGAGGTCGTCGAGGGCGCAGGTGGTGTCCTCACCGGCCTCCACGTCGTTGATCACCGCGAGCCCGGGTACCAGCGTCGGCGTGCCGTTGTCGGCACCGGCCGCCCCGTCGCCGAGCTGGCCGTTGTCGTCGTCGCCCCAGCACGCCACGGTGTTGTCCTCGAGCACCGCGCACGAGTGATCGTCGCCGAGCCCGAGGTCGATGGCGGCCAGGCCACCGGGCAGCGCGACCGCGGTCGGGGTCGCGCTGTCGACGGTGTCGGCTCCGCCGTGGCCGAGCTGGCGGTTGGTGTTGTCGCCCCAGCACCACACCTGGCCCAGGCCGTCGAGCGTGCACACGTGGTCGTCGCCCGCTTCGATCGCCAGCGAGGCGGGCGCGCCGGTGACCTGGATCGGCAGCGGCTGGTCGACGCCAGCGGGCGCCGCCGGGCCCATCCCGAGCTCGGTGTTGTCGCCCCAGCACCAAATGCTACCGCTTGCGCGAATTGCGCAATTGAGCTCTTCGCCCGCAGCGATGGCCACTGCATCGTCGAGCGCGAAGGCGGGCACGTACGTCTCCACGTTGTCGGTGCCGTTGCCCACCTCGCTCTGGCTGTTGACGCCGAAGCAACCCACCTCGCCCAGGCCCGTGAGCACGCACCCGCCCGATCCACCCAGCGCCACCTGGTCGACCACATCGGTCTCGGTGCACGAGCTGGGCGAGCCCACGCAGGTCCAGCCGAAGCCCACGCTGCAGTCGTGCTCGCAGCCGTCACCCTGCTCGATGTCACCGTCGTCGCAGGCCTCGGTGCCCACCGTCACCCCGTCGCCGCAGTCGGTCACGCACGCGCTCGGCTCGTCCAAGCACACCCAGCCGGGCTCGATGGTGCACGTGGCAGAGCAGCCATCACCGTCCTCGAGGTCGAGGTCGTCGCACGCTTCGGTGCCCGCGATGAGCCCGTCGCCGCACGCGGTGGCGCACACGCTCGGCTCGCCCATGCAGATCCAGCCGAGCTCGGTGGTGCACGCGGCGGAGCAGCCATCGCCGTCCTCGAAGCCGAGGTCGTCGCACTGCTCGGCGCCCACCACGAGGCCGTCGCCGCAGCCGGGCGTGCACACGCTGGGCTGCCCGTCGCACGCCCAGCCGGGCTCCACCATGCAGGCGGCGTCGCAGCCGTCGCCAGGCATGAGATCTTCGTCGTCGCACGGCTCGTCGCCGAGCACGAGGCCGTCGCCGCAGTTCGGGCCGCACGTGCTGGGCTCTCCGATGCAGCTCCAGCCCGGCTCGGGCAGGCAGCTCTCCGAGCAGCCGTCATCGGGCTCGAGGTTGCCGTCGTCACAGATGTCGCCCACCAGGAAGCCGTCGCCGCACACGGTGATGCAGTCGCTGGGGGTACCCTCGCAGGTCCAGCCGTCCTCGAGCACGCACTCGGCCGAGCAGCCGTCGCCGTCGACCATGTTGTCGTCGTCGCACTGCTCGTCACCGATGATGATCGCATCGCCGCAGAGCACGAAGCACGAGGAGGGCTGATCATTGCACTGCCAGCCCTCCTCGACCGTGCAGCCGGCGCTGCAGCCGTCGCCGTCCTCGGTGTTGGTGTCGTCGCAGGCCTCGTCGTCGGTGACGAGCCCGTCGCCGCAGCCGGGGCCCGGGCCGGTGCTCTCGGTATCGGTGTCGCTGCCGGTATCGGTCTCGCTGCCGGTACCGGTGTCGCTGCCGGTGGAGCTGGTGCTGTCGACCGCGCTCGTCATCATCGGGCCGGTGGCGCTGCCGGTATCGCTGCCGGTGGAGCTGTCGTCGCCGGGGACGACGGGGGCATCGTCGGAGCAACCGGCGAGCGCGACGGTGGAACCGCAGAAGAACACGGGGAGCAGGAATCGCGTGCGCATAGCCGGTGGCCTGTCGGGGCCACAGGATACGAGCCGACGGACTGCGGTGAAACCGGAGCGTCGCTGCAGACGGTGTGGGTGTCGCTACGGCCCGAACGTCGTCGGCGTGGGGAATGCCGGCTGGACCGTGGTGCCGTTGCCGAGCTGCCCCGATGCGCGCCGACCGAGACAGCTCCAGCCCGGTGCGGTCTCGATGCAGGTGATCGCGAAGCCGAGCTCCATATCGGTGATGCCGCTGGCGACCGCAAACGGCGTGGGCGAGCGGACCTCGGTGAGACCGGTGACCACGCGACCGCCGTTGCCGAGGTGGCCGTCGGCGCCATCGCCCCAGCACCACATGGCGCCCGCGCCGTCGAGCGCACAGTTGTAGTTGTAGCCGGCCACGAGCTGCACGATGCCGGCCAAGCCCGGCACGACCAGCGCGGTGTCCGAGTCGGTCTCGTTGTTCTGGCCGAGCTGGCCGAACTGGCCCTCACCCCAGCAGTACACCTGCCCGCCTGCCAGCGCACAGTTGTGATCCTGGCCCGCGGCCACCTGGGTGACACCGGGGGGCAGCCCGGTCACGTCCACCGGCATCAGCGGATCGGCCGGATCCATGTCGTTGTCGCCCATCTGCCCGTTGAAGTCGTTGCCCCAGCAGCTCACCACCCCAGTGGCCCGCAGCGCGCAGCCGTGGCCCTCGCCGAGCGAGATGTCGATCGCGTCCGCGAGGTTCGGCACGGTGAACGGCAAGCTCTGATTGTTGGTGGTCGTGCTCTCGCCCGTCTGGTAGTCGGAGTTCCGGCCCCAGCACTGCACCGTGCCACCGATGCGCACGCAGGCGTGCAAAGACCCCGTCTCGAGCTGGTCCACCACCCCCAGGCCCATCACCGGCATGGGCGTGAGGATGTCGGTGGTGGAGGCGCCGCCCTGCCCGAGCTGCCGGTTGCTGTTGTCGCCCCAGCACTGCACGTCGGTGCTGGTGGTCACGCAGGCGAAGCCGAAGCCCATGTCCATGCTCTGCACGTCGGCGAGCATCGGCAGCGGCGTGGGCACCACGAGGTGGTAGGTGATGGGCTCGAAGTAGCCTCTGGCGCCGCTGCTGGTGTTGTTGACGAGCGTCCCGTCGCCCGCGCACTCCACGGTGCCATCGAGCAGCACGCCACACAGCACGCCTTCTTCCTCGGAGGGGTCGAGCACCAGCTGCTGCAGCGGCCCCGAGAAGCTCGGCGTCACCGGCTCGAGCTGCCGTAGCGGTGCGATCCCGAGCTGGCCGTTGCTGCTGAAGCCCCAGCACGAGCGCTCGCCCGCGCTCGAGGTCACGCACGTGCCGCGGCCGCCGGACTCGATGTCCACCAGGTCCACCACCGGCACGCCCGGCACCTGAATGGGCGAGAGCACGGGCACGAAGTCGCCGCTGCCGACCTGGAAGTCCGAGCCCTCGCCCCAGCACCACACCTGGTCGTCGACCAGGAGCGCACAGACGAACTGATCGCCGAGCGTGACGTCCTCCACCGCCGCGGGCAGCACCACGGGCTGCGGGGCGGCGGAGTCGAGGGTGGTGCCGACACCGAGCTGGCCGTCGATGCCGTCACCCCAGCAGAAGAGCTGCCCGAGGCCGTCGCGCGCACAGTTGGTGTCCTCGCCGGCCTCGACTTGCACGATCCCCGCGAGCCCCGGCACCAGCGTGGCGTCGGCGCTGTCGGTGCCGACCACCCCGTCGCCGAGCTGACCGTTGTCGTCGTCGCCCCAGCACGCCACCGTGCCGTCGGAGAGCACCGCACACGAGTGATCCTGGCCGAGGCCCAGATCGAGCGCCCCGAGCCCTCCGGGCACCACCACCGCCGTGGGATCGGGGCTGTCGGTGACGTCCATGCCGCCGCGGCCGAGCTGGAGGCTGTCGTTGTCGCCCCAGCACCACACCGCACCCGCCATGTCGATCACGCACACGTGATCGTCGCCGGCCTCGATCGCGGTCGAGTTCGGGGTGCCGCCCACGGCGATCGGCAGCGCCTGGTCGGTGCCGGCCGCGACCGTGGGGCCCATCGCGAGCTCGAGATCGTCGCCCCAGCACCACACGTCGCCGATGGCCCGGATCGCGCAGTGGAATTCCTCGCCCGCCGCGATCGCCACCGCATCGTCGAGCGTGAATACCGGTACGTAGGTCTCCACGTCGTCGGTGCCGTTGCCCACCTCGCTCTCGGTGTTGTCGCCAAAGCAGCCCACCTCGCCGAGCGAGGTCAGCACGCACCCGCCGAACCCGCCCAGCGCCAGCGCGTCGAGCATCGCGAGCTCGGTGCACGCGCTGGGCGAGCCCACGCAATCCCAGCCGAAGCCCACCGCGCAATCGTGCTCGCAGCCGTCGCCCAGCGCGATGTTGCCGTCGTCGCAGGCCTCGGTGCCCACCAGCACCCCGTCGCCGCAGATCGTGACGCAATCGCTCGGCTGGCCCTCGCACGTCCAGCCCGCCTCGGTGACGCAGTCGGCGTCGCAGCCATCGCCCGCCACGAGCCCGTCGTCGTCGCACTCCTCGGTGCCGGCCTGGAACCCGTCGCCGCACTCGGTGCTGCACACGCTGGGCATGCCCGTGCAGCTCCAGCCGAGCTCGAGCGTGCACGCTGCGGTGCAGCCGTCGCCGTCCACGAGGCCCATGTCGTCACACTGCTCGGTGCCCGCCGCGATGCCGTCGCCGCAGCCGGTGCTGCACAGGCTGGGCTCACCGGCGCACGACCAGCCGAGCTCGATCATGCAGGTCGTGTCGCAGCCGTCGCCGACCGACAGGTCGTGGTCGTCGCACTGCTCCCCCCCCAGGATCAGGCCATCGCCGCACACGGCCGGGCACACGCTGGGCTCGCCGTCGCACATATAGCCCTCCTCCTGCTCGCACGTCGCGCTGCAGCCGTCGCCGTCGTTGTTGTTGTCGTCGTCGCAGGCCTCGCCCACCACGAACCCGTCGCCGCACACCGTGACGCACACGCTGGGCTCGCCCTCGCACGCCCAGCCGTCCTCGGACAGGCAGTCGACCGAGCAGCCATCGCCGGGCTGGATGTTGTCGTCGTCGCACTGTTCCTCGCCCACGATGATCGCGTCGCCGCACACCGCGAAGCACGAGGTCGGCTGGCCCTGGCACTGCCAGCCCGGCTCGAGCATGCACGTCGCGCTGCAGCCGTCGCCGTCGACGTTCTCGTCGTCGTCGCACTGCTCGTCCTCGGCCACGAGGCCGTCGCCGCAGCCGACGGGCTCGCCGGTGCTGTCCGGGTCGATGCCGCTGCTGCTGCTGTCGGTGGTCGGTCCCGCGCTGCTGCTGCTGCCGGAGGAGCTGTCGTCGGGAGTCACGGGTACGTCGTCGGGGCAGCCGGCGAGCGCGACGGTGGAACCGGAGAGGAGGACGGGGAGCCAGATTCGTGTGCGCATGGGCAAGAGACCTACGAGGGCCAGGATACGAGACCAACGCGGCCGTTTCAGCCCCAAGTGCTGCCGCGGGGCGTTTAATGGCGGCCCGTTCCATATCGTCGCCTGGCGGCGCCGAGGGCCTTTTCGGTATGCTCACCGCGGTGTTCTGGGCGACCGCCTTCCTCGTGCTCGCGGGTCTCGCCCCTCGTCCCGATCCTCCGGAGCCCGAGGCCGCGGCGCCCGAGGATGCCCGAGCACCCCAAGCAGGTGATGGCGAGCAGGCACCGGGGGAGGCGGATACCGACGCTCGCGTGACCGAAGCGGGTCCGCAGGACGAGGACCGCGAGGACGCGCCGGCCCGCGAGGGCGAGGCCGGTGATGCGCCGGCTCACGAAGGCGAGGCCGAGGGCGATGCCGCTCCGGACGGCGACGCGGTCTCGGAGGACGAGGACGATCCCTGGGCACCCAGTCCCGCCACCGCCGCGCGGCTGCGCGGGCGCGTGCTCAGCTTCGGCGAGCGCGAGCCGCTGAGCACCGCGCGGCTCGTGTTCCCCGATGGTCGCCCCTCGGTGGTGGTGGAGCGCGACGGCACGTTCTCGGTGATGCTGCCCCCCGGCCGCCACGAGCTCATCGTGCGCGCGCCCGGCTATCGCGACCTGCCGGCCGCGGTGGAGCTGCAGCCGCGGCAGGATCTCGAGGTCGAGCTGCGCCTCGACTCCGAGCTCGACAGCGACGTGTATCGCACGGTCGTCAAGGCCGAGCGCCAGGTCGCCGTCTCCAGCACCACGCTGCGCGACGACGAGCTGCGTCGCGTGCCCGGCACACGTGGCGATCCACTGCGCGTGGTCGGCAGCCTGCCCGGCGTGGCCCAGCTGGCGGGCTTCCTGCCCTACGTGGTGGTCCGCGGCGCGGCTCCTGGCAACACCGGCTACTACCTCGATGGCTCTCGCGTACCGATCCTCTTCCACGTGATGATCGGCCCGTCGGTGATCCACCCGTACTTCATCGACTCGGTCGACTTCTATCCCGGCGGCGCGCCGGTGCGGCTCGGTCGCTACACCAGCGGCATCATCGAGGCCCGCACCGCCCCCGCGCGCCGCGACCGGGTCCATGGCGACGTGGACGTGCGCCTCACCGATGCGGGTGGCTTGCTCGAGATTCCCATCGACCGCCGCCGAACCAGGGGGTGCACCGAGCCCACCCGGACCGAGCGCAAGGACGCGAAGAAAGCGGCCGGCGCCGGCAAGAAGGGCCGGGAGGCCGTGAAGGAGCTTCGCTGCGAGCGTGGGCCCGCCCGCGGCGCGCTCACGCTCGCCGGCCGCTACAGCTACACCGGCGCGGTCCTCTCGCTCGTCAACGACACGGTGCGCATCAAGTTCTGGGACTACCAGGCGCGCTTCGACCACAGTCTCGGCAAGAACCTCGACTTCACGGCGTTCGCCTACGGTAGCTTCGACGACCTCGGCACCAAGGCCTCCACCGATGAAAACGGCGAGGAGACCCCCGCGACCACGTTCCTGCGCTTTCAGTTCCACCGCTTCGACAACCGCATTCGCCAGCGCCTGCGCGACGGCGGCTCGGCGGTCTACGCGGTGGTGCTGGGCCTCGATCAGTCCGGCGCCGTGCAATCGGTGGGCACCAACCAGTGGCGCGTGGCTCCGCGCATCGACTTTCGCGTACCGATGAACGACCACCTTGCGCTCGGCTTCGGCCTCGACCAGGAGATCCAGTTCTTCCGGCTGCCGGATTTCAACGTGGGCGAGCTCACCGAGGACTTCGCGCTGTTCTTCAGCGAGCGCACGGTGGCCGTCACGGCCGGCTACTTCGAGCTGATGTGGCAGAAGGCGGGGTTCGAGGCCCGCCCCGGCGTGCGCACCGACTTCTACGTGCAGTCCGGCAACAGCCCCTACTTGCCGCGCTCGCAGGCCGTGACGTACGCGACCGGCGTGGACCCGCGGCTGCTCCTGCGCGAGCGCGTGGGCCCGCGGCTCGTGCTCAAGCAGGCGGTGGGCATCTACCACCAGACCCCGAGCACTCCGATCCCCATCCCTGGCCTCGAGAACTTCGGGTTCGAGCGGGGCCTCCAGCGCAACATCCAGGGCTCGTTCGGCTACGAGCTCAAGCTGCTCGACGAGCGGCTGCTCTTGCAGCAGGAGACCTACCTCGGGCGACTGTCCAACCTGCAGGACTACGAGGTCGCCGCGGCCTCCGGCGACGTCTCGGTCGTCGAGTTCGAGGACGTGATCACCCAGGCCGACGGCTGGGCTTACGGCCTCGAGACGCTGCTCAAGCTCGACCCCCGCCTGCGCACGTTCGGCTGGATCGCCTATACGCTCTCCCGCTCCACTCGCAACTTCACCACGGGTGGGCTGGTGCCCTCCAACTGGGACCAGCGCCACATCCTCAACCTCGTGCTCGGCTACAAGATCAGCCAGAAGTGGTACTTCAGCGGCCGCATGCACTACCACACCGGGCGCCCATGGACCGCGCCCGTGGGCAACCAGACCGCGTTCGACGCGTACCGAGAGAACCGCAACAACGCCCGCTTGCCACCGTTCTTCCAGCTCGACCTCCGCATCGAGAGGATCTGGCGCTGGCCCGACTGGCAGCTCCACGCGCTGCTCGACGTGGCCAACTCCACCTTCTCCAAGGAAGTATTCCTCTGCACCCCCAGCGCCGTCGGTGGTGGTACCCAGCTGTTCTCGGGTGAGCTCATGGCACGAGCCGCCGCTGCAACCGGCATCGCGCGATGCACCGAGCAAGGCTTTCGCGTCACGATTCCATCGGTGGGGCTGCAGGCGCGGTGGTGAGCGGGGTGCGTCCGGTGGTCACGCAGGACGGTTGTCGCTAATCTCCGGACCGGGACGCCTCCATGCTTCGCAAGCTCGCGCTCCACAACGTCGGTCCCGCCAAGGACTTGATCCTCGACCCGGTGGCGCCGCGTCTCAACCTGCTGACGGGGGACAACGGGCTGGGAAAGTCGTTCTTGCTGGAGGCAGCGTGGTGGGCGCTGACGCGCACGTGGCACGAGACGCCGGCGGTGCCCTCGGCGCCCGATGCGGTCATCGAGCATGAGTTCGATGGCGAGTCCAAGCTCTCCCAGTCCAAGTCGGAGTGGATGCCCGACGGCCAAGTCTGGAAGCGCGAGCCAGGTCGACCGCCCAACCCAGGGCTGGTCATGTATGCCCGTGTGGACGGCTCGTTCTCTGTTTGGGATCCAGCCCGTAACTATCGCCTCTACTCCCGAGCGGATGGAGGAAAGGCCGAGTCTCCGGCGGCCTATCAGTTCTCGTCTTCTCAGGTGCTGCGGGGATTGCCAAGGCGTGTCTTGGTTGCGGGACAAGAACGGGAGGAGATGCTTTGCCTTGGTCTCATCGATGATTGGAGGGAGTGGCAACGTGCGGCAGATCCTCGCTTCGTCTTGCTGGGGCTACTGCTCGCCATGCTCGGCCCCGACGATCAACCACTCGAACCGGGCGACCTGTTTCGCCCATCGCTCGATGATGTGCGTGACCTCCCCACCATCCGCATGCCCTACGGCCAGGACGTGCCCATCACATACGCTCCGGCCGGTGTTCGGCGGATATGCATGCTCGCCTACCTGCTGACCTGGGCAATGTCGGAGCACGAGACAGAGTCGAAGCGAATCCAGAAAGCGCCTTTGCGTCAGGTCATCATGCTGGTGGACGAGATCGAGACCCACCTGCACCCTCGCTGGCAGCTCACGGTGCTCCCGAGCCTACTCGCCGCCATCCAAGGCTGGCGAGGCGAGGGTAACCACCCAGAGGTGCAAGTCATCGTCGCCACACACTCGCCACTGGTGCTCACCTCGATCGAACCGCTCTTCGATCCCGAGGTCGACGCGCTGTGGAAGCTCGACTTGGTCGACGGCGCGGTCCAGATCGAGCGTGACGCATGGCACAAGCGCGGCGATGCGCTGATGTGGCTCGAGTCCGACGTATTCGACGAGACGACGCCAATCTCTCGGGAGGCGAAGGCCGCGATGAAGGAAGCGGCGGGCTTGATGGCCAACGAGAGCGCATCGGAAGAGCAGGCCGATCGTCTGCGGGCTCGGCTTCGAGCGGTGCTCGCCGACACCGATCCATTTTGGCTCAACTGGCGATCGTGGCGACGCTCGCGGGGGTGGACGGCATGATCCCGGTCGCGGCACAGCCCGAGCCCCGAGCGCCCGACTACGACTTCCACCACGACGTCTACGAGCGAGGCGAAGACGCGATTCGACAGCTTGCAGGCTTGTCTCCTCTCCGGACGTGGAAGGGGCCGAAGATCAAGGCTCGCGTTGGTCGGACCGAGGACGTCACGCACACCATGCTGCGCGCCCATCCCTACTGGACGCGCGCACTACCGGCGTTGCATCGTGCGTACGGGGGCTACTGTGCCTATTCGGCGCGGTATATCGAGCTCATGGCGACGCCGACCACCGATCATTTCGTCGCGTTGCGCAACGCGACCGATCCCATGCTCGCTTACCGGTGGTCGAACTACCGGCTGGCACATGCGCTGGTCAACGCCGTCAAATCAGCGATTCCCGATGTCCTCGACCCATTCGAGATCGGTGAGGGCTGGTTTGCGATCGACTTCGGAACATTCGCAACGGTGTCCGGGCCAGAGGCCCCGCCCGAACGGATCGACGCGATACGCCGCACGATCGAGGCGCTCGCGCTCGATGGCCGCGAGCTCGCCGTCACGCGCAGGCGAGCGGCCGAGCGCTACTGGTCGCCTCCGCGTGGTAAACGGCCCCTTCCGCTCTGGTCCCTCGAGCTGGACGAGCCATTCCTGGCGAGCGAGCTCCGTCGCCAGGGGCGCTTGAACCCCGAGGATGCCGATGATGCGGCCAGCTCGGCCGAGCCGGCGAGAAAACCCGCGATCGAGCATTGAGATCGAGAGCGCTCGCTCGTACGTACGTGGAGAGCCACGATGCCCAGCCCCTCGCGGAATAGCTCCCCGCCCCCGAGCGTCCAGGGCGCCGTGGATCGGAGCGAGGCCGAGACTCCCACGCGCCTCGGCGGAGCCTGGTGGCGCGCGAAGGTGAGCGTGCACCAGGCCCGGCGGCTGTTGGCCGATCTCGGGGCCGGCGGACCGCGGAAGCACGGGCCGGGGGCGACGCTACGGGATGCGCCGCTGTTGGCGTCTTCGCGCACGGCGCTGTGGTCCACCGATGCCGGGCCCGAGTGGGTGCTCGAGGCGGGGAAGGTGGAGAACCTGCGGCGGGCGGTTCGCTCGCTCGATGGCATCGAGGTGAGCCCCGGGCAGCTGCTGAGCTTCTGGGCGCAGGTGGGGCCCCCGTGGGGTGTTCGTGGGTTCGTGGAGGGCCGAGAGATCCGCGAGGGATGCATCGTCCCTGCGATCGCGGGTGGGCTCTGCCAGCTCTCGAACGCGCTCTACGACGCAGCGCGACGCGGAGGGCTCGAGATCGTGGAACGGCACGCGCACTCGCGGGTGGTGCCAGGGTCGGCCGCGGCCGCCGGGCGTGATGCGACGGTGATGTGGAATTACGTGGACCTGCGCGTGCGATCGGATCATGCGTTCCGCGTGGAGGTGGAGCTCGGGCCCGAGGCGCTGGTGCTGCGGCTGCGCGGGTATGCCGGGCAGGCGGGGCGCAGGGCTTCCGTGGGGGCACGAGCGGCGGTCGAGAGCGGTGTGCCGCTGCGCGTGGTGCAGCAGCCGACCGGGACGCGGAGCTGCTACTCGTGCGCGAAGACGGAGTGCCACCGCGTGCGCCCGGCCCCGCTGCTCGAGCGCGGGCACCGGGCGTGGCTGGTCGACGGGGTGTGGCCCGAGCACGATGCATGGCTCTCGGCGGAGCGGGATCCGGCCGACGTGCTGATGCTGCCGCTCGACGGCCGGCGAGTGGGTCGCGAACGGTATGCGTGGAGCAGCGGTGGGTTTGCTGCGGTGCAGCAATTCCCTGGCATCGCGCTCCTGCGAGCGATCGAGTCGCGGCGCCTGGCGGCGCAGGGAGCCGCGCGGCAGCGGGCGCTCTTGCGGCACGAGGCGCAGCTCGCCGAGGCGATGGCGAAGCGGCTGCCGGCGAGCGCCACGTACGTGGTGGTAGCCCAGACGTTGCTGCCGCACCTGTGGCGGCTGGGTGCGCTGGGCGGGCGGCGGTTCGACGTGCTGATGACCCGACCGCCGCTCGAGCTCTTGCACGAGGCGCTCGATCGGGCGCATCGGCTGCATCCCGAGAGCCGCACGCTGGCGGACTTTCGGGCGGACCCCGCGGAGCTCGAGCTCGAGCGCGCAGCCCTGGCTGCGGCGGAGCGGTTCATCACCCCACACGCCGGGCTCGCGCGGGCGCTGGGAGCTAGAGCGGTACGCCTGGGCTGGGCTCGACCACCGCGCATGCCGGGTCGGGGTGCGGCGCCACGCAAGCCGGGTCCGCTGCGGGTGTGGTTCCCCGCGAGCACCCTCGGCCGCAAGGGCGCCTACGAGCTGCGCGAGGCCCTGCGGGGCCTCGACGTCGAGCTCGTGCTCGGTGGTCCGGTGCTCGAGTCGCGCGAGTTCTGGGATCGTCCTACGCGTCAGGGCGAGCTCGGCGATGCCGACCTCGTCGTCTCGCCGGCACACGTCGAGACATCCCCACGACGGCTGCTCGCCGCGCTCGCCCAGGGCGTGCCGGTGATCGCCAGCGAGGCGTGCGGCCTCGACCCCGAGCCGGGGCTCACGGTGGTCCCGACTGGGGACGCGGCTGCGCTACGCGAGGCGATCGAGGCGTGGCTGGCCCAGGGCTCGAATCCGGCAAAGAACGCCTCGGTGGCCTGACGCATCGGCGAGCTTCGCACCTCGAGCCGAAAACCATCCCACGCCTCGCAAGCCGCTCGAGCTCGGCGCGTTCCCCTCCCGATGACGCCGCCTCGCTCGCACCGGCCGCTCTGCCGTCGTCCTTGGCCCTTTGCCTGGCTCGGTCTATGCGCCCTGCTGCTCGTGGCCTGCCGGGCCGTGCCGGACGTCTGGCCGCCGGCATCCGAGCCCGCTGTCTACGATCCATCCTCCGACACCGACGATCGCACCCGTGAGCGCCCCGGCTCGCGCGCCTGGACCGGACCCGCGCACCCGGGCGACTCCTCCGGCCTCTACGCCTATACCGATCCCGGCAGCCTCCCGGAGCTCCGCGATGCCTCCGGCAACCCGCTGCCCCTGCGCCACACGGCCGTCCACGCGGCGCTCCGCGGGCACATCGCGGCCGTGCAGGTCTGGCAGCGCTTCCACAATGCCTCCACGCATCCGATCGAGGTCGTCTACTCGTTCCCGCTGCCCGAGAACAGCGCGGTCTCCGACCTCCGCATGATCATCGGCGAGCGCGTGATCCACTCCGAGATCATGCGCCGTGCCGACGCACGCGAGACCTACGAGGGTGCCCGTGCAGCCGGCCACACGGCGGCATTGCTCGAGCAGGAGCGCCCCAACCTCTTCACACAGTCCGTCGCCAACGTCGCGCCCGGCGAGGACGTGGTGGTGGAGATCCGCTACCTGCAGACCCTCACCTACGACTCCGGCGAGTACGAGCTGGTGTTCCCGCTGGTCGTCGGCCCGCGCTTCATCCCCGATTCCGTGCCCGATGCCGCCCGCATCTCGCCGCCGATCGCCGGTCCCGGCGTCCGCACCGGCAACGACGTCTCGATCGAGGTCGACGCCCAGGCCGGCCCGCCGATCCTCTCCTATACCGTGCCCACCCACGCGGTCGAGGCCTCGCTCGACGATGGTCGCCTGCACGTGACGCTCGCGTCCAAGGCCGAGCTGCCCAACCGCGACTTCGTGCTGCGCTACCGCGTGGCCGGCCCCGAGCCGAGCGCGTCGGTGCTGCTCGGCGAGCCCGATGCCACGGGCCTTGGCCACTACCTGATGGTGGTGCATCCGCCGGCGATCGATGTGGACGCCGAGGTCGGTCGGCGCGAGGTGATCTTCGTGGTCGACCGCTCGGGCTCGATGTGGGGCCAGCCGCTGGCGCTGGCCAAGCAAACCACGCGAGAGCTGCTCGCTCGCCTGCGCCCGGTCGACACCTTCGACGTGGTCGCCTTCGCCGACGGCACCGCACGCCTGTTCGGCACGCCGCGCCCGGCCAACGCCAACAACCTCGTCGAGGCGCTGCGCTTCCTCGACGGCATGCAGAGCGGCGGCGGCACGATGATGGACGACGCCGTGAAGGCGGCGCTCGCCGACGACGTGGCCGCGGGCTTCAACCGCTACGTGCTGTTCCTGACCGACGGCTTCGTGGGCAACGAGACCGAGATCTTCACGGGCACCCGGCGACTCGTTCGCCGCATGGCCAAGCGCGGCGGGGTGGCGCACGTGTTCGGCATCGGCATCGGCCCGGCGCCCAACCGCCACCTCATCGACGGCATCGCGGCCGCCGGCAACGGCATCGCGCGCGACGTCTCCTCCCGCGAGCACCCCGCGCGGGTGGTCGGCGCGGTGATGCACGACATCGATCACGCCGTGATCACCGGCCTCGGCTTCTCCGAGGGCAGCCCGCTCGCCGGCGAGAGCTTCCCTTCCGAGATCCCCGACCTGTTCGCCAGCCAGCCGGTGGTGGTGATGGGCCGCTATCGCGGCACAGTGGGCGAAGGAATCGCGCTGCACGGCCACCGCGACGGCAAGCGGATCCGCCTCGACGTACCCATCCACCGGATCGAGCTCGCCGAGGGCGCCGATGCGCTCTTGCCCGGGCTATGGGCGCGCGCCAAGGTGGAAGACCTCGGCACGGCGCTCTGGCATGCGACCGATGGGAACGAGACGGCGCGCGTGATCGAAGAGATCACCGAGCTCGGCCTGCACCACCGCCTGGTCACGCCCTACACCTCGTTCGTGGCCGTGGACGAGTCGCGCAAGGTGGGGGCTGGTACCCCCAGTCTCGTGCTGCAGCCCGGCATGCTGCCCGAGGGGCTCGACTACCTCCTCAGCGGCGCGGCAGCGTCGGCGACGAGCGGTGGGGTGATCCTCGGCGGTACCACCGGCGCCGAGTCGAAGTACGTGGTGCAGGGCGCCAACATCAACAACCCCTCCTTCGGCACCGTCGGCTCGACGATCACCCAGGAATTCGTCGAGGTCATCGATACCACGGCGATGTCCCACGAAGAGCCCAAGGCGCACGTGATGCTCCGCGAGCTCGAGCTCGAGGGCTCCGGCGACCGTCGCGACCTCAAGGCCGCCGTTCGCAAGCAACGCAAGCAGCTGCGTCGCTGCCTGGAGGGCTCGCCGCTCTACGATGCCGAGGAGGCCACCACGCTGAAGCTGGAGCTCACCGTCGACGCGCACGGCTCGGTCTTCGTGGTGCTGCTCGAGGGCTCGCTGCGCAGCGAAGACGCCGACGCCTGCGTGACACGAGCGCTCGAGCCCGTCGGCACCGAGCTCCCGCCCGGTGCCACGATCACGCTCTCACTGTGGCTGAGCGCGAGCTGATCGGGCGAGCGCCCGTCTCGCTCGAGGATGGCGATTCGGGCTTCGGCCTCACGCCATGATGCGTCGCGCCGCCGCCATGCTGCCCGCGACCTCGCGCGCGCGATTGCGGTGGGTGCCGCCGAGCGCGGCCACGTAGAGCACCTCGCCGAGCAGCTCGATGATGTCCACGCTCATGTCGAGCGGCTCGCCGCTGCGGCGCACCCGGGGGATCGCCTTGCCACGGCCCACGATGGGCGTCACCGCGGCCAGCATGGTGAGGTCGAGATCGGTGTCGCTCTTGGCGACGAGCATGCCGTGCTCGTCGACGACGAGGACCGCATCGAGCTCGCCCCGGCGCGCGGCGTAGGTGAGCGCCAGCTCGAGCGCCTCGCCCGCGTTGGTGGAACGCTGCCGCCGACGCTCCTGGTGCGGGAGCCCAGGGCGGGGTAGCGGGCGCAGGCGAAGACGGTCGGGCTGCACGTTCATTCCACTACATTATCCTACATCTGCATACCGACCAAGCTTTTTCGCTCCGTGGCCTCGGCGAGGGTCGTATCCTCCGGCCGTGGCCCAGCCGGTCGACGTCGTGCTGTCCCGATCCAAGGGCATGCTCTCCATCGAGTGGGAGGACGGCGTGGTCTCGCACCTGCCCATTGCATACCTGCGCGGGTGGTGCCCCTGCGCGGGCTGTCAGGGGCACGGCACCGTGGTCGAGTTCCACGCGGCCGACCCGGCCCTGGGCATCGCGTTGATGGCCGAGGCGGGTGCCTATGCCCTGCACCTTCGGTTCACCGACGGCCACGACACCGGCATCTACACCTGGGGATGGCTGCGGCAGATCGCCCCGGAGAGCCCGCCCGAGGGCTACAAGCAGGGCCGCTTCGTCGCCGGTCGCTTCGAGGGCTGAGTCCGGGGATCCACTGCTTTCGCGGGGGAGCGCACGACCTTCGGGCGGGGCGCACAGGCGGGGCGCACATGACCTTCGGGAAGGAGCACACGCGACCTTCGGGAAGGAGCGCAGGAAGGAGCGCACGACCTTCGGGAAGGGCGTCACACGACCTTCGGGAAGGACCGCAGGAACGACAGCACGCCGGCGCCAGGGGCGGCGTGAGCGGTCGCATGTCGGTCGCCATCCGGTTATGCTCCGCGCCATGCCAGTCGACGCCGCCGAGGCCGAGCTCATCGCCAAATCGCTCAAGCGTTGGGCGGGCTGGGACAAGATTCCCGAAGCAGTGATGGATGAGCTGTGCCGCAACGCGGAGCTCATCGAGATCAAGCGCAAGCGCTCGGTGTTTCGCCGCGACGAGCCGGGCCCGGGGCTGTTCCTGGTCAAGTCGGGCGAGTTCAAGCTGAGCCTCATCTCGAGCGAGGGGCGCGAGCAGATCCTCTACCTGGCCGAGCCCGGCAAGCTCGTCGGCGAGGGCTTCCTGCCCGGCGACGTCCGGGCCGCCGCGTCCGCCTTCGCGATGGTCGACTCCGAGATCTGGCGCTTCGACACCACCGAGGTCGTCAAGCTCATCGCCCGCTCCGAGGAGCTCGCGTTTGCGCTCATGCGCCAGATGGCGTTTCGGGCCAACCGCCTCATCGACCTGGTGCTGGATCTGTCGCTGCGCTCGGTGGAGCGGCGTTTGGCCTCGTTCCTGTTCACGCTGGCCGTGCGCAACGGGGCCGAGCAGGGCACGCCCTGCGTGATCCCCCGTCAGCTCGACATGAACACCGTCGCGGCACGCCTGGGCACCGTGCGCGAGGAAATCTCGCGCGCCCTCAACCGTATGCAGCGCAATGGAATCCTCAGCCTCAGCCGTCAAGAGATCGTGGTCCTCGACCTCGGCGCGCTCGAGCGCGTGACCTACGAGTGACGTCGGCGCCACGCGGGACGCCCAACGTGGCTGCGGCAGACCCGCTCCGCCCGGGGGCCTCATCCTCTATCGCGGCCGTTGCCCTCGTCGCGACCCTCGGGTGGGCGGTCGCGTGTCGCGAGCCGGCACCCGACCCGAACGCAGCCGCGGCCGCGGTCGCGGCCGAGGACGAGGACGAGGGCCCAGCCCTGCCGGCGCCCGACGTCCCCGCTGCGGGTTGCCGTGACTGGTCGACCCTCGTGCTCACCGAGCTGCCGCCGCTGACCCGGGGCCGCAAGGCCGCCCTGCTCGACCAAGTGTGGCGGCGCGTGCTCGAGAAGCACTACGACCCCACGCTCGGCTGCTCGGACTGGCTGGCGCTGCGCGAGCGCTACGCCCTCGAGCTCACCGGGGCCAAGACCGACGACGAGGCCTATGCGCTCATCGACGCGATGATCGGCGAGCTGGGCCAGAGCCACTCGAGGCTGTTTCCACCCTCGCGCAGCAAGAAATCCATGGGGCCCGCCTCGCCCGCGCTCGCGGTCCGCTGGATCGAGGAACAGCTCGTGGTGGTGGAGAGCCACGCCGAAGGCGTACCGACGGGGGCCGCGCTGCTGGCCATCGACGAGCACTCGCTCGCGCCGCTGGTGGACGAGGTCCGCACCCGCTCCGATGCCCACGCGTTCCCGCTCGAGCTTGCGCGCGCGGTCGCGGCCCGCCTGTCGTGCGCGCGCGCGGGCGACACCCATGCGCTCGAGCTCTCACCGTTCGGCGCCGCGGCGCCGCGAGCCGTGACCGTGGAGTGCCAGGCCCCCGAAGGCGAGCTGGTGACGCTCGGCAACCTCCGCGACATCCCCACCCACGTGGAGCACCGCATGCTCGGCGACGGCGTAGGCCTGCTCGCGTTCAACATCTGGATGCTGCCCATGGTCGAGCGCCTGCGGGAGGCCATGGCGGAGCTCCGCGCCCAAGGCATGGCGGCGCTCGTGCTCGACCTGCGAGGCAATCCGGGCGGCGTAGGAGCCATGGCGGTGCCGGTGGCCCGCATGCTGCTCTCGCGGTCCGCCTCGCTCGGCTCGATGCGCTTCCGCGAGTTCGAGCAGGTGCTCGTCGTCGAACCCACCAGCGAGACCGAGGCATTCACCGGCCCCGTCGCGGTGCTCGTGGACGAGGCCACTGCCAGCACGTCGGAGATCTTCGTGGTGGGCCTCCGCGATCTCGGGCGCATCACCGTCGTGGGCGCTCGGCCATCGGCAGGTGCCGCCTTGCCCTCGGTGATCGAGGAGCTCGAGGGCGGAGTGCTGCTGCAGTACGTGGTGGCCGATTATCGCTCGCCCCTCGACACGGTCGTGGAGGGCAAGGGCATCGTGCCCGACGTGATGGTCACCGAGACGCGCGAGATCTTCGTGGACGGACATGATCCCGTGCTAGAGGTTGCACACCGCCACCTGCTGGACCGACTGGAATTGGTGCGAAATGTTCCACCTACCGACCAGCACGTAGGCCTCACCACCTCGCCTACCGACACGACCACACGTGGCGAGCCGGGTGCGCCCACCTCCGAGCGTCCAGGTCGATGAGCTCGGAAGCCAGCACGTCCTGGTCGTGTAGGGGTTGCCCCTGCTACCCTGCCCGCCCGTGAACGCCGTGTTTGCGCCTCGCCGCTGGCGGACCCGCCTCGGCTCGTCCTTGCTCCTCGTCCTCGCGCTCGGCTCGGCATGCCAGCAGGACAGCACCAGCGCAGGCACAGGTGCGAGCGCGAGCGCGAGCGCGAGCGCCGGCGCCGAGGCCAAGCCTGCAGCGGGGGAGCCGGCCGCGGCCGCCGTCGAGCTGCCGGCCGCCGAGGGCATCCTCGAGCGTGCCGTGGTGGCCATGGGGGGCAAGGACGCCATCGACCGCGTCCAGAGCTTCTACTACCGCGGCACCCTCGAGATGAAGGGCCAGAACATCAAGGGCGACCTCGAGATCTGGTGGAAGGGCGGCGACTTCTTCATGGTGCAGGTCGTGCCCGGGTTCGGCGAGATGCGAGCGGGCAAGCAGGGCGACGAGATCTGGGCGCAGGACCCGATCAACGGGCTGCGCCGGCTGTCCGGCGTGGAGGCCGAGCAGCATGCATGGGCCTCGAGCCTGTTGCTCGCCGCCGAGTGGCACCGTTACTTCCAGACCGCCAAGACCATCGCCGCCCGCGAGGTCGACGGCCGCAAGCTCTACGACGTGGAGCTCGGCGCGGCCTCGGGCCTGCGCGTGGTGATGAGCTTCGACGCCGAGTCGGGGCTGCAGGTGGGCCAGTCGTTCGAGCAGATCACCCCGATGGGCACGCAGCCGTTCGAGGTCCGCTTCGAAGACTACCGCGAGGTCGAGGGCATCAAGCTCGCCTACCGGCAGATCATCGACGCCAAGGTGCAGCAGGTGGTGCAGGTGATCACCGAGGTCCGCCTCAACGCGGACGTCGACGCGGCCCAGTTCGCCTATCCACGCACGGGGACCGACCTCGTGCGGCCAATCGATCAGGGAGCAGAGCCGGGGGCGAACCAGGGTGCAGGCTGACGTGCGAGGCGAGAAGCAAGGGGGGAACACGCCATGGAGCTCTACGTCCTGCGCCACGCCATCGCGACCGAGAACGATCACGGCGACCGCGACGCCGAGCGCCTGCTGACCACCGAGGGTCGCGAGCGCCTGCGCCGCTCCACGCGGTGCTGGGAAGGCCTGGGCGTGCTGGTGGACGTGATCATGACCAGCCCCTACGCGCGCGCGCGGCAGACCGCCGAGATCGCGGGGCACGCCCTGGGAATCCCCGACCGCATCCAGGTGTGCCCGGCGCTGGCGGCCGGCGCGTCACCCTCGGCCATCGTGCGCATGATCGCCGAGCGCTGCCAAGAAGATCATCGCGTCATGCTCGTGGGCCACGAGCCGGACCTCGGGCGGCTGGTCTCGATGCTCGTGTGCGGCAACGACGGCGCAGGCTTTCGCATGAAGAAGGCCGGCCTCACCAAGCTCGCCGTCGACGGGCTCGAGGCCGGCCGCTGCGCCGTGCTCGAGTGGCACCTGTGGCCGCGCCACATGTTGCTCATGTCGTGACATTCGCGGGCCCGCCGAGTTCATGCGATCCTGCCGCAGGAGGTCTGCCCCCTTGACCGCCACCACTCTCGTCAAGCCCGGTGAGTTCGACCCGCAGAAGCACTTCTACGAGCGAGTGCTCAACGCGCAGATCCACCCGCTGGTGCGGTTCTTCCTCAACCTGGGCAACGAGCGGATCGCCGAGCGCTACTGCCACCTGCACCCCGAGGCCGATCCAGCGGCGGTGCGGCGGCTGCTCGGCTACTCGCCGGGTCACTTCCGCTGGGGCGGCGCCGACCTGTTCGTGACCTCGAGCCGCACCGGTGTGCGGCGCATCGTGATCATCGAGACCAACTCGTGCCCTTCGGGCCAGAAGTCGATGCCGCGGATCGCCGAGGCCGACGAGATGGCGGGCTATCGCCTGCTGGTGGAGCACACCTTCCTCGACATGATGGGCTCGGGCGTGCTGCCCGATGGCGAGCTGGCCGTGCTCTACGACAAGAACCTCATGGAGGCCTCGGGCTACGCCGCCACGGCGGCCGAGCTCACCCGCGAGCCGGTGCACCTCGTGCCCTACTTCGACGGCGACCTGGGCCGCACCGCACGCTTCACCGACGGCGTGCTCGAGGTGCTGGCCGTCGACGACCGGTGGGTCCCGATCCGTGCGGCCATGCGCTACGTGACCCAGCGCCCGTGGAACCGCCTGCCTCCGCTCTCGCGCACGGCCATCCTCAACCCGGTGATCGCCTGCCTCGCGGGCGGGCGCAACAAGCTGCTCGCGGCCAAGGCGTACGACATGCTCAACGCCAAGCTCGCCAAGCAGGGGCTCAAGATCCACGTGCCCGAGACGATCTGGGACGCCGCCAAGCGCGAGGTCCCGCTGTGGATCAATCGCATGGGCGGCATCGGAGTGGTCAAGAACCCGTACAGCAACGCGGGCCAGGGTGTGTACACCATCACCTCGAAGGCCGAGCTCGATGCCTTCATGGCGTCCGACCAGCACTACGACCAGTTCATCGTGCAAGCGCTCATCGGCAACTCGAGCTGGAGCTCCACCTCCGAGCCGGGGGCGCTCTACCACGTGGGCACGGTGCCCGACCGCAAGGGCGACATCTACGTGGCCGACATGCGCTGCATGGCGGTGGCGGGCAAGGACGGGTTCCGTCCCGCGGCGATCTACGCTCGCCGCGCCCGCAAGCCGCTCACGCCTGCGCTCGACCAGAGCGGCGACACCGACTCGTGGGAGATGCTCGGCACCAACCTCTCGGTGAAGAAGGAGGACGGCTCCTGGAGCACCGAGACCGAGCGGCTGTTGCTCATGGACGGCCGCGACTTCAACCGGCTGGGGCTGGGGCTCGACGACCTCATCGAGTCGTATCTGCAGACGGTGATGTCGATGATCGCGATCGACGAGATGGCCAACCAGCTCGTCAGCAAGGACGGGCGCTTCAAGCAGCGGCTGTTTGCCTCGCTGGTGGATGACAATGCGCTGGAGGCGGAGATCATGACGTAGGACGTAGAGCGCTGGCGGAGGGTCGTGGTAGCGTTCGGGCGCTCATGGGCGGCAGCTATTGGCTCGCGCTTCGGTTTGCCAAGTTCATTGGCATGCTGGCGTTTGGTATGGGTATCGGCGGGGCGCTGCTGGGGGGTGCGGGGCGGCAGCGGCAGCGGGCGGCGTACTGGGTGGCCACGCCGGGGTTCTTGGTCATGGCGCTGGCGGGCTTTGGGATGGTCAAGGCCACGGGGGTGTCGCTCGGGGCGCCGTGGATCTCGGGGTCGCTGGTGTTGTCGCTCGGCGCCCTCGAGCTCACGATCCGTAGCGTCGAGCCGGGGCGGGCGTCGTCGGTGGCGCGGGTGGTGGGGATCGTGGGCGCGCTGGTGGGCGTGCTCGTGCTGATGGTGTGGCGGCCTGGGGGCGTGTGAGGCATGGAGGAAGGCATCGTGGAGAGCTCGACCGATCCCCCGACCGATGAATTGGTTTCCTGGTTCTACGCGCTCGGGCGGGCCGAGACGGCGAGCTTCGTGGTGCTCCTTGGGATTGCGATGCCGCTCAAGTATGCGGCGGGCATGCCCATGGCGACGGCGTGGGTGGGGTGGCTGCATGGCATGCTGTTGCTCGTCTACGTGCTCGCCTTGCTGAGCGTGGTGCGGGTGCACGGGCTGGGGCTGCGGCACGCAGTGCTCGGGGGCGTGGCGGCGCTCCTGCCCTTTGGTCCCGTGTGGCTCGAGCGACGCTGGCGAAGGGATGGCGTGCTGGGTTCCGGGACGGATCGCTCTGCCCTATGATGCAAGGCAAATGACGGATGTTCCGCCGATCGTCGTCAACATCGACTCCATCGAGCCCGTCGAGCGCCTGCTCGGCGAGCACTGGGGCGCGCAGTTCAAGCCCTTGACGCCATCGATGCGCCCGAAGGGAGGCAGCCTCGGCGTCAACCTCATGCGGATCCCGCCCGGACGCACCGCGTCCCCGTTCCACCGCCACCAGCGCGAGGACGAGGCATTCTTCGTGCTCGAGGGTCGCGGCGTGCTGCGCTACGGAAACGAGATCATCCCGCTGCGCGCCGGCGATTGTGTGTCGTGCCCCGCGGGGACCGGCGTGGCGCATCAGATCGCGAACCCGTACGAGGAGGAGGATCTGGTGTACCTCGCGATCGGCACCCACGACCGCGACGAGGTGTGCGTGTACCCCGACAGCGGCAAGGTGCTGGTGCGGAGCCTCGAGGCGCTCGGGCGGCTCGAGAAGGCCGACTACTTCGAGGGGGAGCCGCGGCCGCCGAAGATCTTCAAGCTGGCGAAGGGCATCGAGGGGTCTGGAATCTTCGAGGCCGAAGCCGAGGCATTCAGGAGGAGGATGTTCGAGCTCTCCGGAAGAAAGCCCAGAGCAGACGCTGGCGGGGAGGATACTGGCGAGGGGTGAAGGCATCGATTGACAGTGGGGCCGCGGCCCGAACCGTCACCGCCGCGACGTCATCGTCTCCGGATATATGAGCTCGAGCCGGAACGGCCCCAGCTCGATCCGCGTCGCGGGCCCCAGCCGCACGCGCTGCCGGATCGGGTGACCGTTGACCCGCACGCTGCCGTCGAGCACGAGCGGCAGCAGCTCGGCCTCGTCGGGTGCGCCGGCCCACTCGAGCACGGCGTAGACGGCGGTGCTCCCGTCGTCGGCGAGCTTGATGTCCGCGCCCGCGCCCACGCCCACCCGGTGCATGCCGGGCAGCATGAGCTGCTGCGCTTCGACCCCGCTCGGGTACGTCACCTGCAGCACCGCGCCCGTCGTCTCGCCGAGATCGTGGTGCATGATCTCCTCCAGGCGATTGGCCAGCACGCCGGCGGTGGGGGGCCGATTCGCCGGCTCCTTGGCGAGCATGCTCACGACCAGCTCCAAGAGGCTCCTCGGCAGGCGCTTGCCCTCGGGGTAGTGATCGAGCGGCACCACCGGCGACTTGAGGTGCGCCGCGAGCCACTCCAGCGGATCGTGGCTCAATGCGCGGCGCATCTCCGACACGGACCGGTCGGGAAACAACGGCGTGCGGCCCACCAGTAGCTCGTAGAGCACCACGCCCAGGCTGTACACGTCGCTGGCGGGGGTGAGCTTGCCGGACCTGACCTGCTCGGGCTGCGCGTAGTGGGGCGTGCCGACGATCATGTGTCCGATCGTCGCGTTGGCGGCGATGGTGGAGGCTTTGTCCCAGGCGCGCGCGAGCCCGAAGTCGAGCACCTTCACGCTGCCGTCGGGGGAGATCCACAGGTTGTCGGGCTTGATGTCGCGGTGCACGATGCCCGCGCGATGGGCCTCCTGGAGCCCCAGGCAGGCCTGCTGCACGATCCGCACCGCACGGGCCGGCGGCATCGGCCGGTCGAAGTGGTGGCTCTCGCCGAGCTCGGCGCCCTCGAGCAGCTCCATCACCAGGTACCAGCGCTCGTCGGCCCCGAGCCCGTGGTCGAAGATGTGCACCACGTGCGGGTTGGTGAGCGTACCCAGGATGCGGATCTCCCGGAGGGCCCGCAGCGCGGTCTGCTCGGAGTCCACCGGCACGCGTGAGAGCTTGAGCGCCACCGGCTGCACCCACTTGGCGTGGCACGCCTCGTACACCCACGCGAACGTGCCCATCCCGATCTCCCGGCGGATCCGGAAGCCCTCGTAGACATCACCGGGCGCGAGCGGGCTCTGGGCGGCGTCGTTCATGGGCGCGACTCACAGTCTAGTCGTCCTCGTCCTCGTCGTGCTTGGGCTTCTTGTCGTCCTTCGTCCTTCGGCACGCGGTGCTCGGGGAGGGGTGACGGAGCTCCTGCCCTTTGGGCCCGTGTGGCTCGAGCGGCGCTGGCGAAGGGATGGCGTGCTCGATTCCGGGACGGATCGCTCTGCCCTATGATGCAAGGCAAATGACGGATGTTCCGCCGATCGTCGTCAACATCGACTCCATCGAGCCCGTCGAGCGCCTGCTCGGCGAGCACTGGGGCGCGCAGTTCAAGCCCTTGACGCCGTCGATGCGCCCGCGCGGAGGTAGCCTCGGCGTCAACCTCATGCGGATCCCGCCCGGGCGCACCGCGTCCCCGTTCCACCGCCACCAACGCGAGGACGAGGCATTCTTCGTGCTCGAGGGTCGTGGCGTGCTGCGCTACGGACACGAGATCGTCCCGCTGCGCGCCGGCGATTGCGTGTCGTGCCCCGCGGGGACCGGCATGGCGCACCAGATCGCAAACCCGTACGAGGAGGAGGATCTGGTGTACCTCGCGATCGGCACCCACGACCGCGACGAGGTGTGCGTGTACCCGGACAGCGGCAAGGTGCTGGTGCGCAGCCTCGAGGCGCTCGGACGGCTCGAGAAGGCCGACTACTTCGAGGGGGAGCCACGGCCGCCGAAGATCTTCGAGCTGGCAGCGGCAGACGCCGATGCCGAGGCCGAGGCCGACGGGGAGGCGATCTTCGGGTTCTCGGAGGACGAGGTCGAGGCCGACGCCGTCCAGAAGCGGATCTGGGAGCTCTCCGCCAAGTCCGGAGCCCATGGGCTCGAAGCGGAGAGCGCCGAGCCGGCGGGTGGAGCCGAGGCGGAGGCTGGCGAGGAAAGCCCCACCGAGGAGTAGGGGCTCGGAATGGCGTTTCGTTGGCATGAGCCCTCGGCCCGCCGTGCGCGTGGGTGCGGGTGCCGAGGCTTGATTTGCGTTTGACAGCGGTCGGCCGTGCCCGCCAGAGTAGGCCGTGGGCTCGCGCAAGCACGTTCGTCCGACCGCTCCTCCCTCCGGACCCGCGCTCGTGCGGCCGGCGATCGGGGCGCTGATCGTCACGCTCGGCGGAGCCGCCGATCTGGGGTGCAAGCCGAGGAGCGTCCCGCCGATGGCTCACCCCGGTGACCCGCCGATGGCAGTGCCAGCGGACGAGCCACCCGTGGTGGCACCGATGCCGCCGCCGCCGATGCCTCCACCCCCGATGCCGGCACCGATGCCGCCACCGCCGATGCCGGAGCCACCGATGGTGCCGCCGACGCCCGGACCAGCCCCGATGCCGCCGCCGGCGGATGGGGATCCGGGGCCGCCACCGATGGCAAACCCGGGCAAAGCCGGGTCGGGTGCTCCGCACGGGAGCTGAGCTGCGGGCCAGGGGTGATGCTCGAGGGGCGTTGACATGCGTCGACTCGCCCCCCCAAAGTGATCGCATGGCCTCGCGCGAGAAGCTTCGTCCCACACCACCGCCTCGTGGTCCCGCGCTCGCTCGACCAGCCGTGGGGGTGCTGCTGCTCGCGCTCGGTGGGGCTGCCGATACGGGCTGCGCCAAGAAGCACGGCCCGCCGCCTCCGATGCCGCCGCCGCCGATGATCGAGCCGCCCATGGCACCGCCTCCGGACGAGCCACCGATGGCGCCGCCTCCGGACGGGCCGATGCCCGCACCGATGCCGCCCCCTGATGGGGGACCGGAGCCCGTGCCACCGATGCCCGCGCCGATGCCCGATCCGGGCTGAGCTTCGCGCGGATCCACGCCCTCGACCACTTGTCAGGGCACTCGTCAGGGCACGCTCACCCGCTCGGCGAAGGCCGCGAATCGCTCGCCGGTCGTGGCGGTCGAGACCAGCACGATGGACTCGCCTCCGGGTAGGCCGAAGGCATTGATGCGTTGGTGGATCATGCCGCTCACGACGTAGAGGTGCGCGCGGCGGTCGGTCCCCTGGATCGAGCGCTCGCGCTCCTCGCCCGTCATGCCAGCGTTAGTCATCGCGGCCGTCTGCCCCTGCATGGTCCCTTCGATGAAGTCGGTGAAGGTTCGTTCGTGGCGGTATCCGCCGTGAGCAGCACGATCACGACCTCGCCTGCGCTCGTGTCGGCGTAGACCCATGCACGGCTGCCCGGCACCGACGCGCCCATCTGCTTGGCGAGCTCCGGCTCGGATCGCAGGCTTGGCCCGGGATCGGGAATCGAGAAGCCGAGGCTCGGATGGCGCAGCATGCCGTCGGCGCGCACGAGGTCATCGGCCGGCAGCGGCCGCTCGGCCTTGCCACCGCCCTCGGGTGCAACTTGTAAGCATGCAGCAGCGCCCGCGCAAGCTCCACCAGCGCACGAGTAGCCGGCGGAGCCTGTCGATCCCCGAGGATCGAGCCAGAGAAGTCGTCCACGTGCAGGTCGACCTCGACCGGCGTGCCTAGGAGGCGCCGAAGGCGAGGCGAACCGTCGAGGATCTGGGAGAGCTGGACTGGAGTGTTTCGAGCCGGGTACTGCGTGAACAGGAGCAGAAGGATGAACGGCAGTGTTTCATTGTTTCATTGTGGCGGTACGCATGCTCCATCGCCCGCGATACCTACTTAAATTGAATAACCATCTTCGGGTCTTTAAAGCTGCATGTCCTCCTCGACCTTGGAGGATTAACAGCGTGAATAATGCCGCTTCGTTCGAGGATACCAAGCTCCTTCTTAAAGGCGATAGCTGGTGTGTTGTCGAGGACGTGTAGTTCGATGTCGTCAACTGATACTGTCTGGCCGGCAAAACTCTGTTGAAGATGATTCTGCAACCATTCGGATGTCGCAGAGGAGAACGCAAGGATCTGTCCTGGAGCGGTGCTGTCTGAGAACCGAAATTCGCCACCACTGTCATCCACCCGGCTCATTGCTCGCTTCATCACTTCCATTCCTTTTCGATTGTTTGTGCAAAAAAACAGCCAATAAAGCAGTTTTCCGCTCTTGTCAAACATTGCAAATTTCCAGGTGTGGGAAGAATTGCCCTGGGACTTGATCTGGCGCTGGTACAGTTCGGCCAAGAATAGAAGGTTGTCGCGAGGCGGTAGCGAAAGCGCCTCTCGCCACGCATCGGTGCCAAAGGCGCGTGAAAGTGCCTTATGCTTGGTCTCGTCAGATAGGAAGCGTCGTATTCCGTCTGCATGAAGATAAGAAAATATTTCGCATTGGCTATGCGCCATGACTCGAGCGATGAAGTCTAGAGATATATCGGAATATCCGAACTGGTCAAGGAAAAGCAATGCTGGGCCAAACTGCTTAGACTTCTGCTCGTATTTGTCAAGCACAGACAAAAGCGCTGTTTCGCAGTCTGCTTTGATCGGGGTTTTGATCTCAAGATTGTGAATATTCGCATAGGTCGATTTATGCCGCTCAAGTATTTCGCATAGGTGAGTGTGGCGCCTGTCATCGTTTTCGATGAAGACGAGTCTAACGGTTGTATTGAAGCGAAAAGCGCTCTTGATGGCAGCGCGCAGCGCGATTAGAGGGCTCCCAGGCTCCTGTTTGGAGTACTCTCCAGGACCCGCAAATCCGTCGACATAGAGAACTCTTTCGGCTCGACGAATCGAGCCCAGTATTGGGAACCATCCATCCAGATAGCCCTGAAGAATCCTATGCTTGGCCTCAGTGTGAGCCTCCAGGGTCCAGACTGTCGGAAGTGAGTCTCCCATGCCCTTGCTCTCTCTCTGGGGATTAGAGTTCGTAGATTACTTCGAGTTTGCGCCGGTGCTGCGCTGATGGAGCCCGTCCGGGTGGAAGGATGGTTGGGAATTCGTCATAGTGTCTTCCGTTTAGGAGTCTTCCGTTTCGCTTTTTTTGTACACCACCCCATTGCTTAAAGAAGAATGGGACATTTTGCTCTCTGCACTGCTGCAATATGGAACTCACCCACGCAGGGTTCAAGGGGCGTGCACGTGGCCCACTCTCTCCTCCAACGATTACCCAATGAATCCCTTGGAGGTCAAGATCTCCGAGGTCTTCAAGAAGAGGTTCGATAGAGAGGAAGCGGATCGCCGCGGGGGTTGCTTGCAATTCAGTGATTCGTGGAATACCATGTCGACGATTTTCTACACTTACTCCAAACCATATGTGCGAAGCATTTCTAAGGTTGAAGAATGATGTGCTGATCGAGTTCCTCATTCTGTCTGCACGTTTTGTCAGCACTTGATAGATGTGCCAGTTTGCGAGATGCATCACAGCGAAGACATTTTCGATGAAGGAGTCAGGCACGTCCGTCTGAAAGAGGTCACTCATCGAGTTTACGAAGATCCGTCTAGACTTGGACCAACGGAGCGGCTCGTTCAATTTTTCTGGGACTAGCCGGAAGTCAAATCCACGCTCATACGCATGACCTGGCACTCCTCGAAAACGTTCGGCAAAAGTCTCGGCATAACAATGCTTGCATCCTGGGCTGATTTTCTTGCACCCTCGGACTGGGTTCCATGTGGCGTCCGTCCATTCAATGGTACTTGAGTCACTCATGAACTAGATGAGGATCTCTTATTCGGAAGGCTATGTCGAGAGACAGATATCCGTGTGAGATGGTACCTACATTCTCCTGAAATTTCAAGCAGTTTCGTTTGGCCGCGAGAGTTGATCCGTAGACGCTAGTAGCAGCGCGCCATTACCGCAGCAGATGTCTTTTCAGACCGCTCTAAACCCGGCCTCTTGGTCGAGGGCCGAGGCGTCGTATGTGGAAAAAGCTGCTCGCCACCTCGGCCCGCTCACGCCGGCTCGAGCGTGCTCGTCCCCGATCGCACCCGAAACGCCACCGTGGTCCCGCCGCCATCGTCCACCGGCTCCGTCACCCGCGTCAGCTCCTCGAACCGCACCCGCAGCTCCGCTCCGTCGAGCTCCACCACCGCATAACCGTAGGCCGAGCTGTTGGCATACGCGAAGTGGGGGCCCGTCGTGCGCAGGTTGTCGTCGAACAGGTAGGTGACCTGGTCGAGCCCGGTGTCGGCGAGCATGGGCTCCGTGGCGGTGATCGTGTCGAGCTGCTCCTGGAGGCTGATGGAGCTGATCCCCGTGATCGTCAATTCCACGGCCGTGGCCGGCGTGGACGCGTCATCGAAGTCGGGGCGCAGGTGCGCGGCATAATTGCCGTGCAGGTCGCCCGAGAGCACCACCAGATCGCGAACCCCCGCGAGTTGACCGAGGATGCGGGCGCGCTCGGTGCGGAAGCCGTCCCACTGGTCGAGCTTGAAGTAGAAGACGTTGCGCAGGAGCGGCGGAGCCTCCTCGATCTCGCGCAGGTCGAGCACCAGCTGCGCCATCATCAATGCGCTGGCCCAAAGCTTCCAGGTGGCGTCGCTGTCCGAGATCGCGTCCACGAGCCAGCGCTCCTGCACGGCGCCGAGCATGGCGGGAGGCGACTCGGCCTCGAGCTCGTCGAAGCCCTGCTTGAGCGCGAGGATCCGCGAGCCCAGGGCCGAGTTGGGCATCAGCTTGCCGACGCTCAGCTGTGCCTCGGTCTCGGGCACCAGGTGATCGTCCCGGTAGTAGCGCAGATCGGTCAGCAGCAGCTCGGCGTGCTTGCCGTAGCGCAACGCCCGGTAGATGACGACATCGTCCGGAAACGCTGCATCGGCGTCGAAGGGCACGTCGACGGGCACGTGCTCGAACCACGCGCGCGTCGCCGCCTGCCGGCGCGCCGTGTCGCGCTCGATGCCACGCTCGCCGTCGAACTCGTTGGCCACGTCCTGCCATGCGTCGTTGGCGAACTCGTGATCGTCCCAGATCACCACGAATGGGTATCGTGCGTGGACCCGCCGGAGGTCCGGGTCGGTGCGGTACTGGCGGTAGAGCGCCCGGTAGTCGGCCAGGGTCACCGCCACCAAGTTGGTCGGTGTGCCGTCCAGCGACATGCCCTCGGGAAGCGTGAGCGATCGCGGCGAATCCAGCGGCTGGAAGCGAGGATCGGCGATCGACTCGTAGATGTAGTCACCGAGGAACAGCACGAAGTCGAGCTCCGGCTCGTGCTCCACCAGCCGGCGCCATGCGTGGTACCAGCGGCCCACGTACTCCTGGCACGAGGTCACGGCGAAGCGCACCGGCACGTCCATGTCCGCGGTGGGTGCTGTCTTGGTCCGACCGGTCTGCGTGGTCACGGTGCCGTCGGGCAGCTCGGCCGTGAACCGGTACCAGTACCAGGTGTACGGCATCAGATCGACGAGGCGAACACGAACGGTGTGGTCCGCCTCGGGCTCGGCCATGAACTCACCGGTGGCGACGGGCTCGGTAAAGGCCTCGTCGAGGGCGAGGTACCACCGCACCACCACGGGCTCGTCGGGAGCCGGGGGCTCCACGCGAGCCCACAAGAGCACCCCGTCCGGTCGAGGATCGCCCGAGGCGATCCCCTGCGGAAACACGCGGTCGCTCTGCTCGGGAGGCGAGGGCTCGGGGATCGATTCCGCTTGCGCGTCGAGATCGACCGAGCCCTCACAGCCCGACCAGGGCAGGGCGGCCGAGGCCACCACTACCTTGACGAAACCACGCCGCGGCCACGCGGGGGACACCGCCTCATCCCTTCTTCGGCTTGGGATACGTCAGCTCGAGCTCGACGTCCCCCACCCGCACCTTGTCGCCCGCCGCCAGCGCGACGCGCTCGGTCACCGCGTCTCCGTTCTTCGTGATCCCCTCCGCATGCGCCACGAGCTCCGCGAGCTTCGGCGTACCGGACCACTCGATCACCGCCATCACCTGCTCGCCCCCGCCGTCGCCGAGCCGCAGCTCCACCTGCGTCCCGGTGCCCAGCCGGTGGCTCCCCGGCAGCACCAGCGCGTACCTCGGCTTGCCTTCCCCCGCGGGCGTCATCCGCAGGATCCCCGCCTGGGCCGTCCCGAGATCGTGGTGCAGCACCCACCCGAGCTCGTTGGCGAGCTCGGCGGCGCTGGCCGGCCGACCCTTCGCCTCCTTCACCAGTGCCTTCTCGATCACGTCGGCCAGCCGCTGCGGCAGCTCGGCGGTGACCGCATGGCTGCGCACCGGCGCGGCAGGGCTGCGCGCATGGGCGCGCATCCACAGCCCGGGATCGTCGGCGTTCTTCGCCCGCGCCTCGCTCCACTTGAGCGCAGGGTAGAGCGGCGAGTGGCCGGTGAGCATCTCGTAGAGGATCACCCCCAGGCTGTACACGTCGGCCGCGGGGCTCAGGTCCGTGCCGAACGCGAGCTCGGGGGCCGAGTACTCGGGCGAGCCCACCGTCTGCACGCCCACCGTCACGTTGTCCGCCGTGGCGCCCTCGCCCCACGAACGCGCCCATGAGAAGTCGAGCAGCTTCACCGTGCCGTCCGGCGTGATCCACAGCCGCTCGGGCTTGAGATCGCGGTGCACGATCCCCATCGCATGCAGCTCGGCCAGGCCCAGGCACGCCTGGTGCACGAGCCCCACCGCATCCGCAGCCGGCAGCGGCCGATCGAAATCATGCCAGTGGTTGAGCTGCGCCCCCGGCAGGTGCTCCATGAGGATGAACCAGTGCTCGCCCTCGGTCAGCCCGCTGCCGAGCACGCGGAGCACGTGGGGGTTGGTCACGTTCTCGAGCACGGCCACCTCGCGCAGGGCCCGGCGTGCCACCTCCTCGGACTGCACCGGCTCGAGCGAGAGCTTGAGCGCGACGGGCTCTGCGTGCCCAGGCGCGCGCACCTTGTAGACCCACGCGTGCGGGTACTTGCGCAGCACCTGCAGGACTTCGAAACCACCGTGCTTGTCACCGATCGAGAGCTCGAGCGCCATTGCCTGCATGCTAGGCCGTCCGGTGCCCGTTGCTCAAGGCCGCACGCCCCCGACACGCGCGGTGCTGTCGGCCAGGGTGGCAGGCCCGCGAACGCCGTTGCCCGAACCGTCACCGCCGCAACGTCATCGACTTCGGGTACACCAGCTCGAGCCGGAACGTCCCCAGCTCGAGCCGCGTCCCCGGCACCAGCCGCACGCGCTGCTGGAGCACGTGGCCGTTGGCCCGCACGCTGCCATCGAGCACCAGCGGCTGCAGCTCGGCCTCGTAGGGCGCCCCGGCCCACTCGAGCATGGCGAAGACCGTGGTGCTCTCGTCGTTGGCGAGCTTGAGATCGGTGCCCGCACCCACGCCCACCCGGTGCACGCCGGGCAGCACGAGCTGCCGCTGCTCGGCGCCGCTCGGGTACATCACCCGCAGCACCGCGCCCATGGTCTGGCCGAGGTCGTGGTGCATGATCCACGCGAGGCGGTTGGCCAACACGCCCGCGGTGGCGGGCCGCTCGCTCGGCTCCTTGTGGAGCGTGCTCGCCACGAGCTCCAAGAGGCGCCGCGGCAGGCGCTTGCCCTCGGGGTAGTGATCGAGCGGCACCACCGGCGACTTCACGTGGGCGACCAGCCACTTGAGCGGCTCTTCCATGAGCGCGTCGCGGACCTCCGACACGGGCTGGTCGGGGAACAGCGGCGTGCGACCCACCAGCAGCTCGTAGAGCACCACGCCCAGGCTGTACACGTCGCTGGCCGGGGTGAGCTTGCCGGTCTTGATCTGCTCGGGCTGCGCGTAGTGGGGCGTGCCGATGAGCATGTGGCCCGTGGTCGCGTTGGCGCCGATGGTGGAGGCGTTGTCCCAGGCGCGCGCGAGCCCGAAGTCGAGCACCTTCACGCTGCCGTCGGCGGCGAGCCACAGGTTGTCGGGCTTGATGTCGCGGTGCACGATGCCTGCGCGGTGGGCCTCGTGGAGCCCGAGGCATGCCTGCTGCACGATCCGCACCGCCCGGGGCGGCAGCATCGGCCGGTCGAAGTCGTGCAGCTTGGTGAGCTCGGCGCCCTCGAGCAGCTCCATCACCATGTACCAGCGCTCGTCGGCCCCGAGCCCGTGGTCGAAGATGTGCACCACGTGCGGGTTGGTGAGCGTGCCCAGGATGCGGATCTCGCGGAGGGCCCTCAGCGCGGTCTCCTCGGAGTCCACCGGCACCCGCGAGAGCTTGAGCGCCACCGGCTGCACCCAGTTGGCGTGGCGCGCCTCGTACACCCACGCGAACGTGCCGGCCCCGAGCACGCGGCGGATCTGGAAGCCCTCGTAGACGTCACCGGGTCGGAGCGGGCTCTGGGCGGCGTCGTTGGTCATCGAGTCGACCCAGAGTCTAGTCGTCCTCGTCCTCGTCGTGCTTGGGCTTCTTCATCTTCTTGCCCTTCGCGTCCTTCTTGTCGTCCTTCGCGTCCTTCGCGTCTGGGGCCTCGGGGGAAGGCTCGGCCTCGTCGGCGAAGCGGTAGACACCGCCCGCAGCCGGACCCGCAGCCGGACCCGCGGCCGGCGTGGTGCCCGAGGGCCCCGGGCGATCATCGCTGCGATTCGACCACCACACGAGCCCGATGGCGACCCAGGTGACGAGCATCAGCACCACGATGATCGTCCCCGTGCTGCGCCCCGCGCTGCGTCGCGCGGCCGGCGGAGGCATGGCCCCGTAGACGCCCGAGCGCGGGTGAGTCCCCGAGCCGTACATGCCGGGGCCCATCGCGGGCAGGGCGGGGCTCGAGACCGCGAGCGGATCGTAATACTGCCCGCTCGGGCTCGCTGGCACGATCGGAACGGAGCCATGGCTCATCGAAGCAGCCGCGCCCGGCATCGGCGTGGGCACGGGCATGAAGCCGTGGCTCACCGACGCGGCCGCGCCCGGCATCGGCGTGGGACCAGGGCTCGTCGGCAGAGCGCCCGTCGTGGGCAGCAGCATCACCCCGCGGCTCGTTGACGAGGTGGCGCTCGGCGGCGCGAGCACGGTTCCTCCCGAGCGCACGAACAGGTCGGACGCATCGCTCGGCGTGGGCTCGGCGTGGGTCTCGGCCCGCACCTCGGAGGCGGTGGGCGCCCTGGCCGGGGCATCGAGCGGGCCGGCCACCATCACCGGCATCACCATCATCGGCTGGCTCTGATCGTCGTGTGCGACCGCGGCCAGCCCCACCACGCCGGTGATCTTGCTGGGCAGCGCATACGCGGCGGTCAGCGCCCGGCGGGCCTCGCGGGCGTCGGCGTAGCGATCCGGGGGCTCCTTGGCGAGCAGCTTCTCCACCAGGGCCGCCACCGCCTTGGGCACGGTGTCGGGCAGCGGCGGCGGATCGGCCAGGATCTGCATGCGCATCAGGATCCCGGGCTCGTCGGCCGTGAACGGCGGCACGCCGGTCAAGAGCTCGTAGAGGATCACGCCCACCGCGTAGAGGTCGGTGCGCGCGTCGATCTTGCCGCCCGCGGCCTGCTCCGGGCTCATGTACGTGGGCGTACCGAATGCCATGCCCATCCGCGTCAGCTTCTCGGTGGGGGCGTCCTCGAGCAGCTTGACGATGCCGAAGTCGACGAGCTTGATGACCTGATTGCCGTCGTCGTCCTGGACCAGGAAGATGTTCTCGGGCTTGAGATCGCGGTGCACCAGGCCCCGCTTGTGTGCGTGCTCGAGCGCCCGCAGCACCTGGATCCCGAAGTACACCACCTGCTCCACCGGCAGCGCCACGCCGGTGAGGTCGCGCAGCTCCTTGCCCTCGAGGAACTGCATCACCAGGTACTTCATCCCCTTGCGCGTGGTGCCGAAGTCCATCACCTGCACGCAATTGGGATGATCGAGCTTGCTGACCGCGAGCGCCTCGCGATCGAAGCGCTTGGCGACGTGCTCGTCGTCGCAGAGCCGCGGGTGCAGCACCTTCACGGCGACCGGGCGGCCGAGCCCGAGGTGCGTGGCGCGGAACACCGCCCCCATGCCACCTTCGCCGAGCAGGGCGTCGATGCGGTAGCGCTCGCCGATCGTCTGACCGACGAGCGGGTGAGCCTTGCCCTCGCCCCCGGCACCGTCGTCCTCTGCTGCCTCTGATTCCGCCACGACCGCGGCGGAGATCATCGGGCGAAAGCCACAGTGCGGTCAAATCCGGAGCCACCGCCGCCGCGAGGCTCCTCGGGCAGCGCGGTGGCGCACGTTCGGTCGTCCACGGTCGCGCGGCCGCGCGGGCCGCTACATCGGCGGGACCTTGCCGAGGTCGAACACGTTGTCGATGCGGGCGATGCGACCCTCGCGGATCGTGAGGTGATCGCAGACGATCTGGGGCTCGGACGCGGGCCGGAGCTTGACCCAATAGAGCGCCAGCACGCGCGACGTGTCGCCGACCTCCGGCTGGGTGATGGCCTCGAGCCGGATCCAGTCGAGCACGGTGCGGGCGAAGCTCTCGATCCCGCCCGCGACCTCGTCGCGACCGTTGGCCTTGAGCACCAGGCCGTTGAACAGCACATCGTCGTGGAAGAACTCCGCTGCGCCGGTGAAGTCCTTGCGATCCTGGGCTTCGAGGTAGAGCCGTACGGCGCGCCCCGCATCACCCGGAGGGAGCTGGATGCCATCGAAGAGTGCCATTGATCGATCCCTTCCTTATTCGACGATTCCAGTCCGCGTCCTGGGACCGGTGGCCACCACGCCACGAACGGGTCGTCACCGGCGACGCCGGAGATGATTCCCGTACGAGGTCTACTCGATTCAGAGTGACGCGCACGCGGGCTGACGGCCAGTCGGGAATGTCCTCAAATTCACGATGATTTCGTCGATGAGGCCGGCGAAGTCCCGGAAGGGCGGCCCGTCACAGGACACATTCGGGGCCTTCGACCCATTGGTACCGCGAGTGTCTGCAGAACACTGCGAGCGTTCGGGCAGATTGTCGCCTCGCGACCCCAACAAGCGGCCGCGCGGCCACCAATGCGCATCGGTGCCAGCGGCCCGATGTCTCGAATTCAGAGATCCTGACCGGCGAGCGTCCACATACCCACGGTGCCGCCCTCGAGCGTGTCGAGGGTGACATCGATCCATCCCGCCTGCGGCGTGTCACCGCAGTGCCCCACGATGATGTCGATGATGAACACGTCGGTGCTCTCCTCGGGCTCGCCGTCACCCCAGTGGTAGTCGACCACGTCCTGCGAGAGGTCGCCCACCATGCCGCGCTTCCAGTTCATGCCCCAGCGCGGATCGATCATGCGCAGCCGCCTGACCACCTCGAACAAGAACTCGTTGGTGCCTCCGGTGTCCACGCACGAGGCCAAGAGCCAGTCGGGGTGCTCCATCGCCACCTGCTCCACCACGTCGTACTCGTCGGGCGGGCCCTCGGGCGGCAGGCCCCATGTGTCGGAGCTTCCGCCGTCGCTGCTGCTCGTGGACGAGCCACCGTCGCCGCTCGTGGCCCCCGACTCGCTCGCGTCGGCGTCGTCCTGCGAGCCGCTCTCGCTTCCGCCAGGGCAGCCCATGCACTCCCCGAAGCGGTCGCCCGCGTCGGAGCAGACCTGCACGCCATCCGGGGCCCCGCCCGGGCATGCGCACGCGACCTGCTCGCCGGGGACGCACGGCATCTCGCCGTCCTCGGAGCCGCTGGAGCCACCCAAGCCGCCCGGATCGCGCGGCTGCTCCACCGCGCACCCCACGAGCACGAGCCACGAGACCCACGCGTACCTTCGCATCGAGACCAGGATACGGCAGGCCCATCGCGTGGGTAGGCGTTTCGCGGGCACGAACGGCTCGTCGAGCCGAATGCACGACGTATCTCCATCCTCCGGCGTCACACGGAAGTCATCGAGCCATCGCCGGGTGCGACGACCGTGGTGCGCATGACGGCCGTTGCCATGGACCCGCGGCCGGGGGATCAGCGGCCGCGTCGTGGCTTCAGCTCGCCTGCGGGAAGATGCTGCGCATCTTCATCGCCATGCGGAGCTTGCCCGAGACCTTGCCGCTGCCGGTGGTGAAGGCCCGGGTACCGTCGAGCTCGCCGTTGACCAGCCTGACGTAGTCGCCGGCCGGCATGGCCACGGTGACGGTGGGCTGCGGGTGCCGGCCCTGCTCGAGGCGCATGGTCCCGTCCTTGACCACGGCGTGGTAGGTGCCGCCGTCGTCGCCCGCGATCTCCCACTGGAACACCACATCGAGGCCGCGGGTGGCCGAAGGCACGAAGCGCTGCTCGAGCGTGGCGAAGTACTCGGCCACACTGGTGATCTTGGGGGCGGTGGAGCGGGAAGTGGAACTATTTGTTCTAGCGCGATCGTCGGCGCTGGCGCTGGCGTGGCCGCTGGCGCCCGCATCCGTCTCGTCCGTCTCGTCGATCGCTTGCGCATGCCCATGCGCATCTCCACCGGCGTGGCCGTTGCTCCCGCGTCCGCCCCGGACCACCCCGCGCACGCGCGACAACAGCCCGCGCACCGAGAGCAGTGCTTCCGCCGCTCGGCTGCGGACGGACGCTCGCGGGCCCTCGAGCTCCGTGGCTCCCGCGGTCCGCGGGCGCGCGGCTCGATCCGCCGCCGACGTGTCCTGCTCCTGCGCGGGGTAGAACTGCCGCGACCAGCGGCGGTACGCCCCGATCGGCCCGTCGGCGGCCGAGAGCGCGGGGCGGGGCCGGTAGACCTTGTTCTCCCAGATGTCGAAGTCCTTGACGAAGTCGCGGGTGAGCGCCTCGAAGAACAGCCCCGCCACCTCCTGGGTGAGCTCGGGGTCGCCGGTGTGCTTCATGTTGGCGACGCCGAACACGTGGATGCGCTCGCGGTCGATCGGCGTGCTGCAGATGCGGTACCGCGCCTGCACGCCAGCGTTGGTCACGTCGGCCTCGACCTGGATGAGCCCCACGCCGTACATGGCCACCTCGAGCTCCACGTCGTTCTCGCCGTCCATGCCGATGATCGAGCCGGGGGCGAGGAAGTAGAGCCCGATGCGCATGACCGCGCCGTCGAGGTGGGGACCGTGGCGCACCCGCGACAGCCCCGTCTCGTGCACGGGCTTCATGTGCGCGGTGTCGACGGTGTTCTCGCCGATCTCCTGCGGGTGGCTGCGTAGCGACCAGCGCACGCACAGGTTCTCGGTCCAGCCCTCGTCGGGCAGCACCCGCACCTCGTAGCTGGGCGGCAGGCCCTCGGGGTGGAACCACGCGAGGATCGTGCCGTTCTGCTCCGCCACGTGCCACGGCGCCGCCTGGGCGGCAGGGGGAATGCGATCGCAGGCGGGCACCTCCACGCAGCGGCCCTCGCCGTCGAAGCGCAGGTGGTGGAACGGGCAGCGGATCGTCTCGCCGACCACGCTACCGCCGTAGCCGAGGTGCGCGCCGAGGTGGGGACAGTGGGCGTCGAACAGCCGCGCCTTCCCGCTCTCGCTGCGCCACAGCACGAGGTCGCGGTCGAAGTAGCGCACCGGCATGACCTGGCCGGCCAAGAGCTCGTGGGACAGGCCCACCACGAACCAGCCCCACGGCAGGGGCGGCAGCCCGCGATGCTCGGCGGTGCGGAGGGGCAGCGCGGTGTCAGGTCTGATGTTGGTGCTCATGTCAGTACTCCACGAAGGCGCCCTGGGCGGGTGTCTCGGCGTCGCTCGGGCTCATCGGCGCTCCACGCCCGCCGAACACGTCCTTGCCGTAGCGGCGGCCATGCCGGCGGTGCGTGCCATGGAAGCGGTCGAAGATCGCGATGTGCTGGCCGTAGTTGCAGTGGAAGTGCACGTGGTGATCGTCGTGGAACGAGGTGGACGAGTGCCACGGCAGCATGTGCCTGATGCGGACGCCCGAGTGGTCCATCAAGTTGAAGACGAGCGCGTAGAGCAAGAGGCCGATGAACGACACGTAGTGCACCGGCAGCACCAGCGCCGGCAGGAACGCGGCGAGCTGGAACATGGTGAACTCCACCGGGTGCATGGTGACGGTGGAGTACGGCGTGGGGGCCACCAGTCGGTGGTGCCACTGGTGGAAGCGCTTGAACATGAAGCGCACGTGCAGGAGCCGGTGGGCGTAGTAGGCCGCGGCCTCGATCGCCACGAACATCAGCACGGTGCTCGCGATCGTGTAGGCCCAGCCGTAGTCGTCGACCTCGAGGTAGAGCGCCGAGAAGCCCGCCGTGAGCACGAAGTAGGCGAACGTGCCCGACAATAGGCCCCCGAGCGCCATGTTGCCGGCGGCGACCGCGATGGCCCAGCGGTGGAGCTTGGACGAGGGCCAGCGCTTGGGCTGGAGCTTCCACGCCTCGGCCTCGTCACGGCGGCGTATGTAGTGGCGCTGGTAGAGCCACGTGCCGTAGCCGAAGTAGATGACGAGGCCGCCCAGGGTCGCCACGCCCACCATCGCGGCCCAGAGCCGCATCCCCGTCAGCCCGTCCATCGCGCACCCCCTGGAACGACGATCCGCACGGGCAGAGTGTCCGCTCTCCCGGCGGGTACGCGAAAGGCCCCGCGGGCGGATCGATCGGGGCTTGCTCGTGAGCGCACGCTCGTGCGGATGGCACGCTACTTGCTCTGCAGGTGCAACCGCCGCTGCTCGCTCTCCTCGAACAAGAGGCGCTGCTCGAGCAGCGTGGACTGGAGGCTGGCCACCCGATCCTCGGTCGCGGTGGTCAGCTCCTTCTCGAGCATGGCGATCTTGGCCTTGGCGGTGTCGCGCGTGAGCAGAGTTTCGGAGAGCTGGGTGCCGAGCTCGGTGCGCAGCTGCGCGTCGGCGTGGCGCTGGTCGGTACGGAAGGCGGCGCGCTGGGCCAGGCCCTCGGTCGCGGCCGTGACGTCCTCGGTGAGCGCGCTGACGTCGACGGTGAGCGTATCGAAGAACTCGTCGCGCTCGTTGGCCAGCACCAGCTGCGCCTGGCCCACGGCCCGACGGACCGCCCCGCCGAACTCGGCCGTCATGCAGGTGATGCCCTCGGCGGACTTGTCGACGAGCGGCTTGCTGCGCCACTCGGTCTCGAGCCCGTAGAGCTGCTCCTTGAGCGCGGCGCTGGCCTTGTGGAACACCGCCGCCTGCCGCCGGTAACGGATCCCGCGCGACGAGAGCCGCAGCGCGACGGTGGTGCCGGTGCCCACCACCCCGAGCAACGCGGCCACGTCGACGAGCCCGGTGGTGGAGGTGGGGCCGTCGACATCGAGCGCACCCTGCAGGAAGAACAGCAAGAGCGGCTGGAACGGCAGCAGGAACGCCAGCGTGAACAGCACGAACGCGACCACCATCACCAGCGAGTTGTAGCGGGCGTGCTTGCGCTCGAGCTTGGGCCGCTCGCCCTCGTACCACTTGATGCACAGCGGGCAGTCGGTGGCAAAGCGCATCAGGAACACCCAGCCATCGGGGTCGTGCTTCTCGAGCGCAGACAGCTCGAGCTCGTCGCCGTCGAGGCGCTTCCACAGCACCAGGAGCTCCGCACGGGCCGCCTCGAGGTCGCGACGGCTGCCCGCGCGCTCGTCGTTCTGCTCGAAACCATAGAGGGGAGTTGCCGTATCCGCGCCTGCAGCAGCCATCGACCATCAGCATAATTGAAGCCGTGGGCCATGGTCCAAGCCTTCGTGCGGCCGGCTCGGCCTCGGGCCGCGTGCGCGGGTGGCATCGTCGAATTCGCCCAGAGTTTCGGCGGAGATCGGACCTCGTGCTATGGCGGGAGCGATGCTCTCCTCGGCGACCCTTCGCGCTCGTCGCCAACGGCGCCGGAGCCCCGCACGGGCGGTCCCTCGCATGGGCGACCAGCGGTCTCGGCACCGGCATGATTTCGCGCTCGTGCAGCGGCTCGCAGCCTGGGCCGGCACGGTCGTGCTGGCGGGCATGGTCGCGGCGTGCGAGGGCGATCCGGAGGATACGGTCCTCGACGAGGAGGCCGCGAGCGTGGCCTTGCGCGAGCGCATGGACGACGTGCTGCCGCGACCCGAGGCCGTTGCCGAGGTGCTGCCGACCGATCGCGCGGGGATCCTACGCGAGCTCGCGCCGCTGCCCAGCGAGGCGCTGTTGGTGGTGTACGAGGTCGAGGGGCCCGGGGGCGTGACCGGTAGCCTCGAGGTGCTGGCGCGCCCCGGCGGCCTGCGCCGCGAGAATTGGACGATCCACGTGCCGCTCGGCGAGGAGGGCTCGCGGCAGCTCGACGGCTTCACGGTGCAGACGCCCGACGGCGTGTGGATCGAGGGCTCCGACGCTGCCCCCACGCCCTCACCGCTCGGTGCGCTGGCCGAGGCTTGGCTCGCGCTGCCCGAGGCATCGCAGCGTGCGGTGGTGGCAGAGCTGCGCGCGCATCGAGACGCGCTGGCGCGGGCGCGCGCCTCCGAGGTCGAGCCGCCCGAGCAGATCCTCGGCGTGCCCTGCCACGTCACGCGCGTCGCCACCATCGAGATGTGCCTGTGGGAGGCCACCGGCTTGCCGCTGCGCTACGCGAGCGACGGGCTGCGGCTGCGAGCGATCCATATCGAGGAGCACGCCAGCATCGGCGAGCACGCGTTCGATCCGCCGACGACGGGCCGCACCGAGCCGGCCACGGCCGTGGCTGGCCTCGACGCCGCGGCTGCGCTGCGGCGGGCGGCCGAGGGTGACCTGGCCGAGCTCGCGCCGTGGCTACATCCGGGGCTGCGGCTGCCCACCTGAGCACGACCTCCGTGCCCATATCGTGCTGCGCCGTGGTGCGGTATCGTGCCACCGAGTATGACGAACGCACGCATCCAGAGCTTCGCGGAGTTTTGGCCGTACTACATCGGCGAGCACCGTTTGCCGATCTGCCGCGGGCTCCACTACTTCGGCACCAGCCTCGCGCTGCTCACGGCGATCACCGCGGCGGTCTCCGGCACGGGGTGGCTGGTCCCGCTGGCGCTGGTGTTCGGCTACGGGCCCGCGTGGGTGGGGCACTTCTTCATCGAGCGCAACCGTCCGGCCAGCTTCAAGTACCCGCTCTGGTCGCTCTTGTCGGACTTCAAGATGTTGGGCCTGGCGCTGCGCGGGCGCATGGGCGACGAGGTCGTGCGGCTCTACGGCAGCCGTGCGCCGGCTCCCGGGGCACCGCTGCTCGTGCGCCACTGACGGGCTCGAGCGCCGCTACTGCTTGCGGATCGACAGCGCATGGCGAGCCGCGATCACGACGGCTCGCGCCACCGTTGGAGGGCAGTATGCGACCTTCCCGAGCCACAAGCGGTGCACGGGTCGCTGTGCGCTGACTCGGGCCAGATACGCCTCCGCACGCTCGAGGGCATCGCTCGGCACGTTGCGCCCGGAACGCAGCCATGTACACAAGGCCAACGCAGCATGGCCGGATTCCTCGGGCGTCGAGCCTCCGAGCGTCCCCCATCCACCATCGGGGTGCTGATGCGAGAGCAGCCAGTCCACTGCGTAACCGGCCATCGTGTCGTCGACGTCGACCAGCGCATCGATCGCACACGCGAGCACGTAGCACGGCGTGGAGACCCACTTGTCGCGCCAAGGCGACCCCGTCGGGTACTTTTGCTGACGGATCCACTCGGTCGTCTGGTCGATCGCGCGCGTGATCTCCGACGAAGGCGGCATGTGCTTGAGAGTCGCCAGACAGTGGAAATTCGTACTAATCGATGCGTTGCGCTCGCCCGGATAGGTGAAGAAGTAGCGCCCATTGAAGAACCGCATCATCGATGACACGGAGATCGCTTGTCCCGCCGCCGCCAACACCCTGGCTCCCATCGCGGAATCATCGGGGTCGGGCATGAATCCGGAGTAGTAGCCCAAGCCCCGCTCGTCGGTGAACAGGCGCCGCAGCGCCTCCAGGCCGGGCCGCACGGCCGCGTCGTGCATGCTCACCCCGGCCTGTAGCAGGTAGCACATGCTGAAGCCGACCTCGAACTCATCGATGCACGCCAGGTGGGGAATGGCGCCATCGTGACGGGCAACGAGTGACTCGAGCAACGAGGCGATCGACGGTGAGTCTTCACCCCGACGCCGCAGGTGCGTCAACAGCCACGCCGCCGCGGACGGTGAGCCGCCGATCGAGCCATTGGGTGCAACTATCGCCTCGCTCACCCCCTCCACGGAGTCGATCGCGTCGTAGCCGTGCATCTCGAGGCTGAACCACCACGGCATCGGCGTATTGGGGCGGGCGCGGGCGGTGTATTCCGCCATCAGGCGGTGCTTCTCGCGGGCCGGCTCGGCGTAGGCGTGATAGGCCGCGGGAACGCGAGCTCCGGCCCGTTCGGCCTCCGCCGCCAGCGTGGGCAGCAAGAGCTCGAATCCGATGCCCTCATGCGTCTCTGCCGCCATCCGCGTCGCCAGGGCGTCGAGCGAGCCCATGGCTCGCTCGAATCGAGGCTCGTCTTCGGCGGCTCCCCAGCTTCGCAGCGCGAGCGCGGCCGCCAGCGTCTCGAGGGTCTTTCCATGCGCATAGGTCGGCTCGTCGGGACCCCAGGTACCATCGGCGTTTTGATGGGTGCGCAACCAGGCGAGTGCCTGGGGAAATGCCGGTGTTTTTGGGTCATCTCGTGCCGGCACACGTGCGACCACCGCAGTGTCGTACGCGACCGGATCGACGAGCCCGGGACCGAGCGAGCGTGCGAGCGCTTCGATTTGGGTTCCCATCGACTTCATGGTCTCGCTTCTCTCGACGAGGGACAGCTCATGGAGCCTTGCGTTCCTGAGCGTGCGAGTCAACCCATCGCATCGTATCGGCGTCGTTGCTCATCGTCGGCACCACGGTGAAACGCCAGGCCCAAACGGTCGGCGTCCTCGGCCACTCGATCTGCACCGTCGCGATACCAGCTTCGGCGCAGCGCCACGAGCTTGGTCGCAGCGTATGCGATGTGCTCCGAGGATACTACCACGGCAATGGGCAGCCAGCGAGCATCGATCGCTGCGAGCACCACAAGCAGCACGATCGTGTCACCACGCACCATGTGGAACAGCGTGTCGCCCAGGTGCAGCACGCGATTGTTGAGCCACATCCACAGCGTGCCGCCGATGATCAGCACGGCCACCACCAGCCAGTCCACGTGGGCGCCCGGAAACAGCGCAAACACGCCCAGCAACAGCGGGCAGAGCACCACCGCGCTCAAGAAGTGCGAGCGGGTGTCGGCCTTGCCCTTGAGCATGCCATGGAAGACGAGGTCGCGAGTCACCAGGGTGGCGCCCGCGCTGAACGACATGAGACCCAAGAAGGCCAGCGCGACCATCGAGTAGCCGAGCGGTCGAGGGACCCCGGACCCGAGCCCGTGCTCCTGGGTGAGATCGGCGAGCTTGCTGCCGAACCCGTAGGCGGCGCCCAGCAGGGCGAGCACCACCAGCAGCTCCGTGCCGGCGAGCCCCAGCGGGGTGGTCTCGGCGAAATGCCGTCGATGGTAGAGATCGATGCCGACGACGCCGGCGGCCGCCATCGAGGTCACGAGTCGTCCCCATGCTCGCCAGTGCCGTGCGGCTGGTGCGGCTTGCGAGTCGACGGGGAGCATCCCTTCCGCCATGTGGATCACCCGTGCTCGCTCGATCGTGCGCGATCCTCAGCCGTGAAGCAAGCGTAGTAGAGCAGCGCAGCGATGGTCTTGGCATCTTCGATCCGACCGTCGCGGACCATGGCCAGCGCTTCGTTCATCGGCAGCGGGTGGACCTCGATGCGCTCCCCTTCGGACAGAGCTTGCTCGGCAAGCTCGAGCCCAGTGGCCACGAACACGTGCAGCTTCTCGTCACAAAAGCCCGGGCTGGAGAACAGGCTCAGCAGCGGTCGAAGGTGTAGGGCGCGATGGCCGGTCTCCTCGACGAGCTCCCGCGCGGCGCAGCGCTCGGGCGTCTCACCCGCCTCCAACGTACCCGCCGGCAGCTCCCAGAGCGGGCCGCCCGCCGCGATCCGGTGGTTGCGGATGAGCAGCACGCGTTGCTCGTCGTCCTGCAGCAAGGGGAGCACCACCGCCGCCCCGGGGTGGATCACGATGGCGTGTGCCTTGTTCGATCCGTCGGTCAGGATCTCGACGCGCTCTTCGATACGGAACTTACGGGTCTCGAGCAGAACGGTTGGCACCGACGGTCAGCCCTTCCTGCCGGCGGGCTCGGGCATCGTGTAGCGATCGATGTCGAGACCGGCGGGGCGGGGCAAGCCCTCACGGTCCATCCGCTCGAGGCCGGCCTTGAGCGCGGCGGGCAACGTCGCGTACGGCTCGATGTTGATTGCGTTGCGTGAGACCCAGTTCACGGCGATGAGCGCCCCTCGCAGGATGACGTTGTCCATGGCCGCATAGGACGGCCTGAGCATCACGCTGGAGAAGCGCTCGACCTGCTTGTCGGACAGCTCGGAGATCAACTTGCGCGTGAGCGCGGGAGGGGCCTCGGTCGTGAGCAGGTCGCTGACCTGCACCAGCTTCGTCTTCTCGTCGAGCGCCCGCTGCAGCAGGGCGTCGAGCGCCACGAAGTACTCACGCACGGCTTCGTTGGAGGCCAGCCCGGTCCACCTCGTGATCACGAGCGGAAAGAAACGATCGTCGATCACGATGCGGGACGAACCCGTGGACTTCCCGGACACGGGCACAATGTTGCCTCGTCTGGACCCACGAGCCCAGTGGGTCGCGGGACGGCCGGGCTCGACTGCTCGGGTGCGAAGAGCGGATTCGGCGTGATGGGCGCGGGCAAGCCCATCGTCGATCATGGCCCCCAGCCGCTCGACGAGATCTCGAATGGTGTTCGCTACTTGTGTGGGCCGGCAATTGCCAATTGCCGGTGCTCGCCGCCGCTCACATCTCCACGCGCACGAGCATCGCCGTGATGTTGTCGTTACCGCCCGCGTCGTTGGCCAGCTTGACCAGCATGGTGGCCGCGGTGTCGATGCTCGCGAAGCGGGTGGCGGCCTGCATCATGGTCTCGTCGTCGAGCATGCCGCAAAGGCCGTCGGAGCACAGCAGATAGAGGTCGTCGCGCTGGTACTCGTCGACGAGGATGTCGACGTAGACCTGCTCGGACAGGCCGAGCGCGCGCACCACCACGTTCTTGTGGGGAAACGCCTCCATCTCGGCGCCGCTCATCTCCTTCATGCGGCGGTAGTCGTTGAGCAGCGAGTGGTCCTCGGTGAGCTGGGAGATCTGACTGCGGCGGATCCGATAGACCCGGCTGTCGCCCACGTGCCCGATGTAGAAGCGGCCCTGCGCGAAGAACATGGCGTCGACGGTGCAGCCCATGCCCTTCTTGGACGGATCGCTGCGCCCGGTCTCGAAGATGCTCGAGTTGGCGAGCTTGATCGCGGTGCTCATGCGGTCGCGCTGCTCGTGCAGCGGTGGCAGGCGAAACGGAAACGTGATGGGCGGATCGGTCGCGGTGCGGCGGTAGTACTCGTCGATCGTGGTCACGGCGATGGAGCTCGCCACCTCGCCGCTGGCGTGCCCGCCCATGCCGTCGGAGACCACGGCCAGCGGCATCTCCTCGGGCAAGAGGAAGTTGTCCTCGTTGTGATCCCGCACTCGTCCCACGTCGGTCACGCCCGAGAAGCGGATACGAAACTGGCCGTCGCGGAAGCTGATGCTCATGCCCAGGCCACGGTACCAAGCCCCGGCGGTGGACCACCAGTGGTAGGCTTGCGGAGGTGAGCGGCGGCGGAGCAGGGCCGGGGGTCGGAAGGCGCGTAAGCCTGTCGCAGGCGAGCGTTCCCAGGCTCCTGTTCGCACTGCTGCACCAGCGCTTCACGGGCACCTTGGTGATCGAGCAGCCCCCGCCCCACGCGGGACCGCGCTGCGTGTGGCTGCGGGGTGGCATGCCCGTGCTCACCGACTGGGTCGTGCCGGCCGAGGTGCTCGGCCAGCTGCTCGTGGGGCAAGGGCTCGTGAACCCAGGGCAGCTTCAGCAAGCGCTCGCGGCCATGACCACCCCGGGGGCCGCGAAGGGCGGGCGGCTCGGCGCGCAGCTGGTGGCGATGGGGGCGCTCGATCGGCCGCGCCTGCTCGAGGCGCTGCGGCAGCAGTGCACGCGCAAGCTGCAGCACACGTTCGTGCTGCAGACCGGCGAGGTGGTGGTCACCGCGACCGAGCTGGTCGGGCTCGAGGACGACCTGATGACCGTCAATGTGCTGGGCCTCGTGCTCGCCGGGGTGAGCGTGACCTACGACGAGGTCCGCGTGGAGGCGGAGATGGGTCCCGCGCTACATGCGCAACTGCGCGTCACCGGGGCACTGGCGCGCTATCGTTCGCACTTCCGCTTCCGACCCGCCGACGAGCCCGCCCTCGCGGCGCTCGAGAAGGGCACCGTGCTCGCGCAGCTCGCCGGGCTTCCGGGCCTGGGCCTGCGTCGTGCCGCGCAGCTCGTGTACACGCTGTGGGCCTGCCAGATGCTGCGTACGGGGGCGGCGGCCGAGGCCATGAACGATCCGGCCGCGGCCATGAACGCTGCGGCCGGGCCGGTGGTCGGGCGAGTGAGCGTGCCGACGCCGATACCGACCGCGGCTTCGTTCTCGCCGGTGCTGGCGCCCACACCGGTCTCGCCGCCAGCGGGGGCGCCTGCTGCTGCCGCTGCGCCGGCTCCAGCACCCCGGCCTCGTCGCGACACGCCGATGGATCTCGAAGCATCCGCGTTCAATGGCGACGAGGCGGAGGCCGCCTCCGAGAAGCGTGCACCTCTGACGCCCGAGGCCTTCGAGGGCGAGCTCGTGACGCTCGAGGCCAAGCTGGCGCAAGGGGCCCACGCGTTCGAGCTGTTCGGGCTCTCGCTGGCGGCCACCAAGCGCGACGTGCGGAGCGCGTGGTCCGACCTCAGCCGCAAGTTCCATCCCGATGCGCTGCAGAGCCAGGGGCGCGGTCACCTGCGCGAGCGCGTGAACAAGGTGTTCGCCGCGCTCAGCGAGGCCCAGCAGCTGCTCGGCGACGCCGAGCAGCGCGACAAGCTGCGCGCGGCCATCGAGCGGGGCGAGCACGAGTCGCGCAAGGACGGCCAAGACGCGACCGCGCGGGCCCACGCGGCGTTCCAGAGCGAGCTGCTCGCCAAGGAGGGCGACAAGCTCCTGCGCGTCAACCGGTTCGACCGCGCGCTCGAGCGCTACCGCGAGGCGGCTCGCTACGACGACGAGGACCGCGATCTCGAGGCCGCGATCGCGTGGTGCGAGTATCAGCTCTCGCCCAAGGCCCCGGCCGACATCGGGAACGTCCAGGCGGTGCTCGCGAGGGTCATCGAGGCGGCGCCCCGCATCGCCCGTGCCCACTACTTTCGCGGCTTCGCGTTCGTCGATCAGGGCAAGCCCAACGCGGCCATCGAGGCGTTTCGCATGGCCAACCAGCTCGACCCGCGGCTCATCGACGCCGAGCGCCAGGCGCGGGCGATCGAGCAGCGCACGCAGGGGTCGAACGCGGCGGCGGCCGCCGCCAAGAAGGGCGGCGGGCTCAAGGGGCTGTTCGGGGGGAAGAAGTAGGCGTCAGCGCGGTCCCGCGTTGCGCAGCGCGGCCACGAGATCGGCTGCGAGCTTCTCGGCGAGCTGCTTGCGGGCCGCCGCCGCGGCTCCTTCGTCGCCCACGCCGTCGGCCTTGACCTTCGCTCGCGTACCGGCGCGCACACGGCCGGTCCAGGCGTCGTAGGCCTCGAGCGAGCCCTCCGCCTCGTACCACAGCCGGCCGCCTGCCATGCGACTGACGAAGCGCGTGTCGTAGGAGAGCAGGAGCAAGAGGTCGACGCGGCCGGCCATCGCGTCGGCGAGGGCGGTGATCTTGGACGGGCGACGATCGGCGGGTGTGGCCCGCAGCGCCGCTTCGTCGCGCGCGTCGAGCAGCTGCGGCTCGCCCATGCCCGAGCCCTGCAGGCGCGATCGCACGGCCGCGGCCGCCTCGTCGCTCGACCCTGCCGACGCGCCATGCACGACCAAGAGCGTCCAGCGGCCCAGGCCCACCGCGCGCGGCTCGATGCGGATCTCGGCCTTCGGCGCCGAATCGCGGCGCGGGCCCAGCAGGGCCTCGCCGTCGATCACGAGCCGCATCGAGGTCAGCTTCGCACCCGCGATCAGCCCCACCTCGGCTTGGCCGAACCCGTTGGTCACCACCTGGTCGAGCGCCAGCACGGCGGGATCTTCGGCCTCCACCCGCAGCGGCAGCCCGGAGAGCGGCGCACCACGCCACTGCAGGAACACGGTGGGCTCGCGCAGCGCCCGGCCCTTGGCGTCCACCGGCACACCGTCGGGGTAGGCGGAGACGAAGACCAGCCCCTTGGACAGCTCTGCGAGCACGGCATCGGCCTCGTCGGTGGGGCTCGGCTCGCACGTCACCCCGAACAGCTTCTGTCGCTGCCGGCACGCCTGCGCGACGGAGTGCGCCCGCAGATACTGCGACAGCGGCTCTTGCCACACCTCGGGCCCTCGCGGCTCGGGCATGCCGTCCTCGAGCACCTGCACCACCTGGGCGGCGCGCTCGCGCGGCAGGCCCAGCGTCACCTCGACGCCGCCCTGGACCAGGGTCACTCGCTGCGGATCGACGTCGCGACGGTGCACCTCGATGGTGATCACGTCGGCCCAGGCCGCGTCGCCGAGCAGCGCCTCGCCGAGCGCGTGGAGGGCGGCGGCATAGGCCTCGTTCTCGTCGGGGCCGCGGCCCGAGGCCTGCACCAGCACGTTCTCGCCGAGCGACGCGGAGGCTGCCGCATCACCGGCAGGAGTCGTGGTGGGCGAGACGCTCGGACCCGATGGGCAGCCGAGGGCGAGCAGCGCAGCAACTGCGATCGAGATCCGTATCTGCAACATCAGGAGCCCACCTGCCGCGTCAGCGCGTCCCACTCGATCCCGTCCTCACCCAGCGCCTGGCGCAGCATGGCCAGACCCTTGGCGTAGGTGGCCTCGGACGTGGTGCCGACCGCGTTCCAGTCGGTGGGCAGGGCCTCGCGCGGGCCCGGCTCGAGCGCCAGCTCGGTCAAGAGCTCGCGCAGCGCGTTGACCTGTACGCTCGCGAAGCGGCTCTCGCTCAGCCGGCTCCACTTCACGCGCTGCAGCAGCTGCCGCAGGTCGTCGAACATCGGCCCGGTCTCACCCTTCGCGCGGGCGAGGCGTACGTAGAGCCGCATCGCCCACCCGACCTGGGCCAGGTAGCCCTCGACCTGCTCGTCGAGCGCCCCGTCCACGGCGCGGTCGCCCTCGCCGAGCGGCAGCACCTCGGGCACCCGCGCCTTGGCGTCATCGAGGATGCGGTGGAGGGTGGGCAGGGCTTGCTCGGTCATGCTCGCGAGCCCTTCCTCGGGTGCAGCGACGATGCGCCGGTGGATGCCGCGTACGGCTGCGCGGATGAGGTGGCCACGGAACGCCGCGTCCTCGAGCCGCCGGGTCGTGTCGTCGACCGACTTGGTGCTGTAGATGCCGACGAGCTCGGGATCGAACGCCTCGTCGATCACGCCCGCCAGGAACGCAGGGTCGGCGCGCGAGAGCAGCGCCCCGGTCATGAGCTTGGCGTTGCGGTCGCCCTCGGTCATCGAGCGCGAGACCACGTCGAACACCTGGATCTCGGAGTGCTTGCGCTGCTCCTCGGTGATGCGGGTCTGGGCCTCGATGATCTGGTTCTGCTGGACCACCAGCCAGATCTGGATCAGCGGGATCGCGGACCCGAGCAGTGCGAACACCAAGAGCAGCATGCGCCGGCGGATCGCGAACCGCACGAGCGACTCGAGGAACGAGCGGGCGTCGGTGATGATCTGCTCGCGGGTGGGCCACAGCTCGCGCGGCCCCGTGAAGCCGCCGGTGGTCTCGACGAGCTTGCCGAACGAGCGCACGACCTTCTGGCGGTCGAGCAGCGGGATCAGGAGCCGCCCGCCGCCCCGCAGGACCTGGGCTCGCCGATCGGCCGCGGCCTGCTGCGCTTGGGCCACGCGAGCCAGCTCTTGCCGCAGCGCATGGTTCTCGGCTTGCAGCGCATAGAGCTGCTGCTGCAAGAGGGCGAGCTCCTCCGGTGTCACGCGGGGGAGTCTATCGACGGGACGTCGAGCCGGCTACTGCCGGCCACACCCACGCCTACTCCACCGTGACCGACTTCGCCAGGTTCCGCGGCTGGTCCACGTCGGTGCCCTTGAGCACCGCGATGTGATACGCGAGCAGCTGCAAAGGAATCGTGGCGAGGATCGGCTGGAACACCTCGTCGACCTTGGGCAGCATGATCACGTCGTTGGCGAGGCCCGCGATGTGGCTGTCGCCCACGGTGGCGAGCGCGATGATCTTGCCCCCGCGCGCGCGCACCTCCTCGAGGTTGCTCACTACCTTGTCGTAGCCGGGGCCGGCGAGCGCAATGCCCACCACGGGCAGCTCCTCGTCCACCAATGCAATCGGGCCGTGCTTCATCTCGCCGCTGGCGTAGCCCTCGGCATGCACGTAGGAGATCTCCTTGAGCTTGAGCGCGCCCTCGAGCGCGACCGGGAACCCGAGGCCGCGGCCCAGGTAGAGAAAGTCGCGGGCGTGCATGTAGCGGCGCGCGACCACCTGCATGGCCGAGAGCTGCCCCAGCACGTTGCCGGCGTGCTCGGGCAGCGCCGAGAGGCCCTCGAGCAGCTTGCGGATCCGCGCCTCGGGTAGGTGCCCCGAGCGCTTGCCGAGGTGGATCGCGAGGAGCGTGAGCATGGCGAGCTGGCTGGTGAACGCCTTGGTCGACGCGACGCTGATCTCGGGGCCCGCGTGGGTGTAGATCACGTGCTCGGCCGCCCGCGCGATCGACGAGCCCACCACGTTGCAGATCGCGAGGCTCTTCGCGCCGAGCCGCCGCGCCTCTTGCAGCGCAGCGAGCGTGTCGGCGGTCTCGCCCGACTGCGAGATCGCGATCACGAGGTCGGTCGGCCGCACGATCGGATCGCGGTAGCGAAACTCCGACGCGAGATCGACCTCGACCGGGATGCGGGCGAGCTGCTCGATCATGTACTTGCCGGCGAGGCCCGCGTGCCACGAGGTGCCGCACGCCAGGATCGTGACCTTGCCGAGCGTCTCCACGGGCAGCTGCAGGCCGTCGAGGTTGACGTCGGCCTCCTCCATCTGCACGCGGCCGGCCAGCGTGTCGCTGATGACGCGCGGCTGCTCGTGGATCTCCTTGAGCATGAAGTGGCGGTAGCCCGCCTTCTCGGCCGCCACGGGGCTCCAGTCGATCCAGCGCTCGGGCCGCTCCACCCGCTTGCCCGCGGCGTCGTACACCTCGATGCCGCGCCGGGTGACCTTCGCCGTGTCGCCATCCTCGAGGTCGACCACGCGGCGGGTGTGGCTGAGCATGGCCGCCACGTCGGAGCCGACGAAGTTCTCGCCGTCGACCCCTTCCTGGTTTTCCTGGCCGAGGCCCAGGAGCAGCGGCGCGTTGTTGCGGGCCGCCACGATCACGCCGGGGTGGTCGTCGTGCAGCACGCAGATCGCCCACGTGCCCTTGACGCCCTCGAGCGCGGCGGCAACGGCCGCACGCAGGTCGCCGCCGCGCGTCGCCGCCTGCTGGTCGACGAGGTGGGCGAAGATCTCGCTGTCGGTGTCGCTGGCGAAGTGACGGCCGGACTCGACGAGGCGCGCGCGGAGCTGCAGGTGGTTCTCGATGATCCCGTTGTGGACCACGCTCACCTTGCCCTCGCGGTGCGGGTGGGCGTTCTGCTCGGACGGACGCCCGTGGGTGGCCCAGCGCGTGTGTCCGATGCCGCACGTGCCGCTCACGGGCGTCTTGGCGAGCTGCTCGACGAGCCGCGACAGCTTGCCCTGCGTCCGCACGATGCGGGTGCCGTGGCCGTCGTGCACGGCGACTCCCGCCGAGTCGTAGCCGCGATACTCGAGCCGCTGCAGGCCTGCGAGCAGGAGAGGAGCTGCCTCATGGTGACCGGTGTAGCCGACGATTCCGCACATGAGCGTTGCCGGCCCCGATGATAGCCCAAAGCCGCGTGCTGTCGCGATCGCGCGGTCCGCTGGGCGTCCCGTGCAGATCAGCCGCTCGGGTTGCCCACGGAGCTGAGGGCGAATCCGGTCATGTCGCTGTAGGTGTACGCGCCCACGAGCCCGGTGACGGTGTCCACGGTCTGGGTGATGGGGTCGACGCGGTAGGCATCCGAGCCGCCGAACGCCACGCCCCACACGTAGCCGTCGAAGTCGATGCTCACCCCGTGCACGTAGGCCGGGATCGGGATCGTCTCGACCACGGCCAGTGTCTCGGTGTCGATGCCCACCAGCACCGCGTCGGGGTAGCGGCTGTGCCACAGCACGCCCTGGTCGTCGGTCATGCAGCCGCCGAGCGGGCTGCTGGGGTTGGCCGGCGGGAGGTGGGTCCACGTCGCGGTGACCGGGTCGAAGCGCGAGGCGCCGCCGTTGCCACACAGCCACGCGCGGCCCTGCGGGTCGACGGCCAGGCCGTAGTGCACCTGCCCCACCACCGGCCAGGTGGACACGGCCAGCGTCACCCGATCCACGCGCACGAGCGTGCTGGCGCCGTCCCAGTTGTGGTCGACCGACCAGAAGTTGCCGCCGGTGTCGACCGCCCCGCCGTAGAGGCCGGCCCAGCCGATCACGTTGGGCACCACCGCCTGGTTCACCACCACGCCGGTCTCGCCGTCCAGCAGCAGCACGTCGGCGGGTCCCGGCCCCTGGCGGCCTGCGGTCCACAGCATCTCGTTCTCGTAGCGGCAGGTGCCGTTGTTGAAGGTGCCCTGGGCCCACGCGACCGGGCGCTGGGTCTGGTAGGGGAACGGCGTGTACCAGGCCAGGCACTCCTCGCTGCCCCATGCCCGGATGTCGTTGGCCCCCGTCGACGTGTCGATGGCTCCGCTGCCGTTGGTGTCGATGCAGTCCTCGGGGTTGGAGTAGATCTTCACCACGCCGCCCGCGCGGTTGGCCACGGCCACGTTGCCCGACAGCGCCACGGACGTGCGCGAGGGGTTGCCGGCCGAGTCGGGGCGCACGATGTAGCGACCCTCTTCGATGAGCGACTGGGTGTTGATCTTGGAGACGGTGCCCTGCGCCGAGTTGGCGATCCAGATGTACGAGTGCGTCTCGCCGTCGCCCATGTCGCCGCAGCTCAGGCCACCGTCGGGCGAGCCCACGTCGAACAGCGGCTCGCCCTCGGTGACACCGTCGGGATCGGGGCCATCGGCGGAGCCCATGCTGGCGCTGGCCGACGCCGAGCCCTGCGAGGCGCCTTCGGTCTGCCCGACCTCGTCGCCCTCGGTGGCCGAGCCCTGCGTGGCCGAGGCCGAGAGCGTGATGGAGGTGATGAGATCGTCCGCGCCCCCGTCGTCCCTACGGTCCGGGGGATCGCCGCAGGCCGCGAGGGTGAGCGATGCGGTCAGCGACGTCGCGACGGATGCATACCAAGGGAGATTGCGATCGATCATGTCCTGCCCCCTCCGAGCGGATCGAGGATCAGGGTCGCCCGGCAGGAGACGGATGTCGAGCAGTGACATCCGAGACGCGCGGTAGGACGAACACACGCGTTTGGCAAGCCCCTGGGGACCGAGGACCCCAAGCGCTACCGGGGCCTGTGCAGCACCGCACGTTGTGCGCTGGATCGCTACGCGCGCCGATCCGTGTCTCCTACGGTGGTCGCGTGAACGCGCACGCGTGGATGACGAGGGTGGGAGCGGTGTTGCTGGCGGTGGCCGGGGCGGTGGGCTGCGGCACCACCACGCACGTGCAGCGCCTGCGGGAGCTGCCCGTGGTCCCGGTGGACGACGACGGGCAGGTGGCGTGGGAAGGAGCCGATGTGCTCGTCGAGCGCTTCGACGACCTGCGCACGCCCGAGTATGGGCGGGCGTTCGCCACGGCCCAGATCCCGTTCGTGAACCTCTTGCACAGCGGCGGGCAGGCCGAGTACCCCGAGCATGCGGGGCTGCTCGACGGCAAGGACGGCAAGCAGCCGGTGCGCCGGATCGGCGGGCTCGACACGGAGCTGCCGTTCCTCTTGGCGCGTGCGCTGCCGGGCCCGCGATCGCTTGCCGGTGACGACCCGCGCTCGCGGCAGGTGAGCCAGTGGGACTACGTCGTCGATGGGCGCGTGCTGCAATCGACCGTCACGCAGCACTCCTCGGTCGCGCTGGGCACGGTGGCGCTCTTGGGGGTCCCCGTGGTGTTCTCGCGCCACGAGCTGCGGCTCGAGGTGAGCATCGCGACCGCGAAGACCCAAGGGGAGCCGTTCTTCCAGCGGGTGTATCGCTTCGACGAGCGGATGGCGGAGGGGCTCTACTACCACCACGGCTCGGCGCAGAAGCTGAGCGAGCGCGCGGTGAAGGAGACGGTGGAGAAGATCGCGAAGGATGTGGTGGTGGCGGTGGCGGAGCACCGCGCACGGGAGGCGCTGGAGCAAGCGGCGGCGGGGTAAGGGCGGCGGATTAGCGCCGCGTGTCGAACACGGCGCGCTTGTGGATCTCGCGGAGCACGGCGGCGGGATCGTCGGCTGCGATCCACCGCTCGAGGTCTTGGGCGTCGACAGGGATCACGAGGATGTCGGTGGCGGCTTGCTTCGTGCGTGCTTCGTGGAACGGTGCCGTGAAACCGCCTGGCGCGAAGAAGAATCCGGTCCTTGCGCGCTGATACTTCGTCGTGAGCTTGGCGTAGAAGCCGTGAAGCTCGGCGGAACCGCAGGTTCCCGACCAATTCTTGCACTCGCCGAGTAGATAGGAAGCCCCATCGTTCTTCCAGGGCGCATCGTCGGCGTTGTTCTCCACGACGATGTCGATCTCCTCGACCTTGTTGTTGAGCCGTGTTTCCACCCGTTCGAACCCAGGGGTGGCGCGAAACAACAGCTTGACGAGCTCTTCGAGGAGCTTGCGGTTGCGGTTGGTCGTGGTGCGCACTGCCGCCCAGGTGGAGCGCAGCTCCGACACCACGCGCTCTCGCGAGAGCGCTGCCAGGCGACGCTCGCTGGTGACCTCGACCGCATTTCGCACCTTGGCACGGATGAGCGCTGCGAACGCGCCATTCTTGACGAGATAGTCGTAGACGCCGAGCTGGAATGCACGCTCGATGGCTTCTGCCGTGGCGTAGCCGGTGACGACGATGGTCTTGGCGAACGGGGCGAGGTTCTCGGCCCGGGTGATGAGGTCGAGGCCCCTTGGGTCTTGCAACTTCTGGTCGAGCAACACGACATCGAGGTCTCTCCCGAGATCCTCGAGCATACGGGTGCTGTCGTCGGTCGTTTGCGCGACCGTGACTTGGAGGCCTTGCCTCTCGAACATATCCCGATAGATCGCAACGAAGTCCGGGTCGTCATCGATGATGAGGATGTGGCCGAGATCGACATTGCGTTGGCTCGTCGACCGTTGGGACGACATGCCATGCTCGACCCCATGCAGATGGCTCCGCAGTGCCTCCTCGAAGGACACGTTCGCCAATCTACTCGATTCGAGTCAAGCGTGCTCGGGGGCCGCCACTACCGCCGTGCGCCGTAGGGAAACCAAGCGTGCCGGTGTGGCATTCGCAGGACCGGGCATGGTGCTGGCATCGTCGGCGACGAGCTCGAAGGCGTCGCCGAAGAGCGCCGTGAGCGTCGCAGCAGTGTGGGCAGTGACGTTGCGTTGCTGCGCCGCTTCGGAGGCGAGAGTCTTGAGCACGAGCGTGCCGCCGGGGGCGAGCAGGCGCGCGACCGTGGCCGCGTAGGCGCGGCTTTGGGCGTCGGAGAGACCGTGCAGGCAGCCGCGATCGACGATCGCGTCGAAGCGGGCGCGTAGCGTGGAATCGGTGATGTCGTCGCGGATCCACACGACGGGAGCGTCAGGGGCCCTCGCCTGAGCTTGCTCGAGCGCGACGGAGGAGATGTCGCTGGCAATCACTCGGTAACCGCGGCGTGCGAGCTCGACGGCGAGGGTTCCGAGGCCAGCGCCGATCTCGAGCACCGACGCCGAAGCAGGAACGAAGCGTGCCACCGCTGCGAGCAAGTCATCGTCCGGTGCTTCGTTGTGCCACGGCAGGGCCTGTGTGACGTGGTCGCGGTACATCGCGTCCCAGTCCTCAACCTCGGGCACGCGCTGCGCGGCGCCGCGACGGCGCAGCATCGCCTCGAGCAGCTGCACCACGATTGCAGGTGGCGGCGCTGCGCCGAGGCCAGGGATGCGCGCTTCGGGGCGATCGGCGACCTCGATCCCCGAAGCCGCCCCGGCTACGTGCATCCCATCACCCGTGATCGTCGCCAGGTTGCGCCGCACGGCGGGGCTCGTGAGCATCGCCTCGTTCATCGACGGCACCACCATCACGGGCGCGCGGGTCGACAGCGCGATCGCGGAGACGATCGATCCGTGATCCCCTCCGGCGAGCCTGCCGATCGTCGTCGCCGACGCCGGACACACGACCACGGCGTCGGCCCACTGCGCGAGCTCGATATGGGGCACCCGCAGTCGGTCGTCCGCCGGCCAGATCCCCGCGACGACCGGCTCGTGGATGAGCGCCTCCAGGGCTTCGGTCCGCACGAACCGCAGCGCGCCCTCGGTCGCGGCAACGCGCACCCGAAATCCACGCGCCTGCATCCCCAGCACCACCGCGGGTGCATGCATCGTGGCGACGGCACCGGTGATGCCCAGCACCACGCGCGGGCCCGGGCCCATTCGGGAGCGACCACGGGGCGACACCGCCGCGCTCTCGATCGCCCCCGCCTCGCGCAAGAGCCCGAGCAGCTCGCCGATCACCGCGGGGTGCTCGATCGGCCCGCCCGACAGCACCTCGAGCTCCGCCAACAGCTCGCGTCCGGTACGCGGCACCACGAGCAGCCCGAGCACCGCACGGGCCAGCTCCGCGGAATCCCCGTGCAGCTCCCTGCCCTCGCCGTCGTGGCGGACCAGCACCAGCGCCTCCCCCACGTCGAGCAGGCGCGCGACCGGGGCGCGCCGCAGCTTCGTGTCGAGCCAGCTCGCTTCGTTCATTCGTCGTTCGTCTCGAGGTTCGTATTGCAGCCCGACCGGGCCGCTGGTTGGCTATCATGCTATCGGTTCGAAGTCGCAGAAGTCGCCGTACCACGCGCAGCCTTGCTGCTCCATGCACGTGGGCTCGTCCTCGACGATCGTGCAATCGATGATGCAGCCGCCCAGCTCCGGCAGCCAGATGCACGACATGACGGCCTCGCACGCGGTCTGATCCGCGTTGGCCTGGCAGTCGGGCAGCTCGCCGGTGTCGGTCTCGGTCGCGCCGCTGGTGGAATCGGCGGCGGTCGTGTCGGTGACGGGTGCGGCGGTGGTCTCGGTGGCCTCGGCGGCGGTGGTCGAGCCTTCGGAGGTCGTCATCGACGGGCCGGAATCATTGCCGGTGTCGTTGCCGTCGTCGCTCGGGCAGCCGGCCACGATACCGAGGGCGGAGACCGCGAGGAGCCTGGGAATGCTCAGCCTTGGTCGCAAGGGTCGCAAGCCATGGGTCATGGCGGGATTCTATCACTCCGTGGAGGCGAGGGCGCTCCGCGCTCGCTACGATCCCTAGTCGTGACCGGCACGACCGCGCGCGCGATCACACCACGCGCCCACCCGACGACTATCCTCCACGAGGGCGAGCAGCTCCTAGTGGGGCGGTTCGATTGCGATGCCGGGGACTCGCGCTGGTCCACCGACAACCATATCGGCCCTTGGCCGCTGCTCGCGTTTCCGGGCACGCCGGTGGAGATCACCCAGGTCGGGCACCGCGAGGTCGTGGCCACGTCCAACCACGTGGTGCTCTACAACCCGCGGCAGATCTATCGGAGGCGCCTGGTCGATCCGCGCGGCGATCACTGCGTGTTCGTGACGCTCGATCGCGAGCTGCTGGCGGAGCTCGGTTCGGCGGCCGATCCGGCGCTCGCGGATCGTGGTGATCGACCGTTCATGATCGCATCGGCACCTGTCAGCCCCGACGCCGTGCTCGCGGTGTCGCTGCTGGTACGGCACCTCGAGCGCGCCATGGGCTCCACCGGCAGCGCTCCGCAGCCCGAGCGCGAGCCGTTGATGGTCGAGGAGTCGCTGCTGCAGCTGTTGACGGTCGTGCTGGCCCACACCGATGCACCGGCATCGCGTGGCCGCGCGCGTGATGCCGCTCGGCGAGCCGATGTCGCCCGCGAGCTCGAGCGCGAGCTAGCCGCGAGCTTTCGCGAGCCACGCTCGCTGCAGGAGCTCGCGGCGAGCGTCGGCGTGTCGCCGTTCCACGCGACGCGCGTGTTTCGGCAGCACACGGGGTCGACGATCCACGGCTATCGCCATCGGCTTCGCTTGCAGGCCGTGCTCGAGCGGCTCGGCGAGGCCCGCGTGGACCTGACCGAGCTCGCGCTCGAGACCGGGTTTTGCAGCCATAGCCACCTGACCGAGGCGTTTCGCCGGGTCTTCGGTGCGCCACCCTCGCGCTGGCGGGGCCAGATCGGCCGCGCGCAGCTACGGGACCTGGCCACGCGTCTCGAGCGAGCCGGATCGGGCTGGGATCGAGCAAGATCTTGAAAGCGCTCGTACGGGCACGGCCGCTAGCGTTTGGGCCATGTACGAGCGACGAGTCGAATTCCTCTGCTGCTTGCTCCTGGGCGCGTCTTCGTGGCCCATGCCTGCCGCCGCCGCACCGGGCACGTTCGTCGAGCCCGAGGTCGAGGTGCTGCACACGTTCGAAGGCGACCGTGATGGCGGGCTGTTCGGCTGGGCGGTGAGCGGCGTCGCGGACGTGGATGGCGATGGCATCGGCGAGGCGCTCACCAGCGCACCGTTCAACACCGCGGGCGGGGCCAATGCCGGGCGTGCGTACCTCTACTCGGGCGCGACGGGGGCGTCGCTGTTCACGTGGACCGGTACCGCGAACGACTACCTCGGGTATGCGATCGCCGATGCAGGCGACGTGGACGGCGACGGCAGCTCCGACGTGATCGTGGGGGCGCCACGACCCGCGGCCGAGGGCCTGGCCTACGTCTATTCCGGTGCCAGTGGTGACGAGATCGCGGTGCTCACGGGTGAGGCCAGTGGTGATGGCTTCGGATCGGCCGTGGCCGGCGTGGGCGACGTGGATGGTGACGGGCTGGCCGACGTGCTCGTCGGGGCACCCAGCGACCCGGCGCTCGGCATGAATGGCGGTCGTGTGGCGTTGTTCGCCGCGGCGGACTGGTCGGAGCCCCGCTGGGCTCGAGAGGGTGCGGCGGACGAGCTGCTCGGTAGCGGTACGGGCCCGCTCGGCGACGTGAGCGGCGATGCAATCGCGGACGTGGTCGTGGGAGCACCGGGCAACGGCGGTACGGTATGGGTGCTCTCGGGCGACGACGGCAGCGACGTGTACCCGCCGCTCTTGGGCGATGCGAGCGCCGGAACCCTCGGGCAGTTCTTCGTGGCCGGTGTGGGCGATGTCGACGGCGATGCGGTGCCGGACGTCTACGGCGGCGACTACGGGGACACCGCGCTCGGGCCCGCGACCGGTCGCGCGTACGTGTGGTCGGGCGCGAGCGGGGAGCGGCTCTACACCTTCGGGGGCATGGGCCCCGGAGAAGGGCTCGGGTGTGGTCGAGGCGGGGGTGATGCCGACGGCGACGGCACGCCCGACCTCGCGGTGGGCTCGTACTACGCGAGCCCCGGCGGTGTGACCCAGGCCGGGTTCATCACGGTGTTCTCCGGCGCGACCGGCGAGGTGATCCGTACGATCACCGGCACCACGGCGATGGAGCAGGTCGGCTTCGACGTCGTCACGCTCGGCGATGTGAATGGAGATGACCGTGATGATCTCGTGCTGTCGGGCGCGAACGACAATCGTGTGTACGTGATCGCGGGCATCGTCGAAGATCCCGGTGACGGGAGCTCCACCGGCGACGACACCGGTACGACCGGCGATGGGGCCGATTCGACGGGTGACGAGGCCGACTCGACCAGTGGCGGGGCCGACTCGACCGCCGACGGCAGCAGCTCGGGAGCGAGCCCGCCCGACGAAACGACGACCGCGGTCGACCAGGATGGCAGCGGTGGCAGCGAGTCGTCGGAGACCGCCGCGTCCTCCGACGACTCGAACGGCGGCTGCGGCTGTCGTACGCGAGGGCCGAGCGACCCATCGACGTGGCTCGCATGGCTGGTCGTGCTCGGCGCCGTACGGCGACGACCCGTGCTACGCGGATGAACGGTGTTCGACGGAAGGTGGGCGATTCACCTGCTTGCGAGCAAAGGCCTCGTGCGAAGCTGGGCTGAAGCACCGTACCGATGCGCGCATCGACCACGGCGGCGATGATTTCACTCGGGGCGCTCGTGGCCCTCGGTTGTGGTCCGCGCGTCGAGTCGCCCGTCGATTGCGGGGGTGACGGGCCGACGCGGTTGCTCGATCTCGCCGATGGTCCCGACGAGGTGAGCGTGGGCGTGAGGCGGGTCGAGCGTGGGTGGATCGTGAGTGCGGAGGGCTGGACGTGGGCGGTGGAGTGCGACGCCGCACCGCGCCGGGTGTTCGCAGGCGGGCTCGAGCCACCGCCGGCCGACGGCATGCCGTGGCTCGGGGAGCACTACGATCTGCATTTTGCTACGGGGGTCGTCTACTTCGCGCCGCTCGACCCCTGGGAGGACACCACGCCAGAGCGCGTGGGGCCACTTCTGCTGCTCGGCACCGTTGGCGGCGCCACGGTGTTCGCGCTCCCGGGAGCGTCGCACGAGGCTCCCGACCCACGGCTGCTCCATGTGACGTACCGAGCAGGACGCTTGCACGAGTCGACCATCGTACCCGTCACGCTCCTGCATGAGCCCATCGAGGTCGGCGGACCGTTCGGGGCGGACAGCACGATGATCGAGTGGGTCGACGGCTTTGGCCCGGGTCGGAGCGACCGCGCGCTCGCGATCGTGAAGATGCCCGACGAACCGGCAGGGGAAGGGACCGTCGAGATCGACCTCGCGACCGGCCAAGCCCGGCTCGTGCGGGCCGGCTTCCACGCCTCGCGACCGTTCGGGGACAACGATCGCTTCGCGATGCTGTGGACCGTCGATCCCGAGCTTGCGCCGAGCCGACCCTTGCTCCTCGATCGCAGCACCGGCATGGAGCTCCCACTGGGCCGCGAGCCGAGCTGGCCATACGCGACTTATGACTCGCACATGGTGATCGTGGCTTCGGACGACGAGACCCACGTGGTCGTGCTGCCCGAGCTGCGAGAGCTGTGGCTGCCGGGCACCTTCGAGTCCGGGGACCACCTCGTGGCCGACGATGGTGCCATCGTGCTCCAGGGTGCCGACGGCTGGTATGTGGTGCGGCCTGGCGACGACACGCCGAAGCTCGTGTACCCCGAGCTCGACGTGGTCTGCGTGCTGGGTAATGACCTCTACGTCGCGGACAAGCCCACGCCGTTCATCCTTGCGCCCTTCCAGCCCAGGACCGATCCGAGCTACGACCTGCACGAGCCGCTCGAGCTGCTGCGCATCCCGCTCGATGGCTCCACGCCCACGCCCGACGTCGTGCTACCGGTGCCGGTGTACGAGGTCATGCGGCTCGCCGGTGGCAAGTGGGCGGCATTCGTGTCGATCGAGGGCGACGAATGGGAGGAGCTCCGCGGCGAGCTGCGGATCTTCGACCCTGCGCGTGGTACCTCCGAGCTCGTGGCCGAAGATGCCATGCTCGGCCTCTCGCGTACCAACGAAGAGCCCGGACTGCCCGATCACTGCCAATACCCGATCGTGAGCGGAGCCCCGCGCGAGGAGCTCGTGTACGCGCGCTACGGCGCCGGGAACGATGACCGGGCGCTGTGGCGCGTGGTGCCGTAGGGCAACCGCGGCACATCATACCCGTGCCGCGCGAGGGAGCTCGAACGCAACCCGCCTCAGGCGCCGCGGATCCTCGCAAGCACGGCCTTTGCGGTGCTACTGAGGCCTTCGGGATCCAGCGCGGCCTCGATCCTACGCTGCCGCCTCGCAGCCTTCACCGCCTGCTCGCGCAGATCCTCCGGCAGGTCGTACCAAGCCGGGTGCGCACGCGCCCTCCCGTCGCGATCGCGTGGTCGCCACGCGCTCACCACCTGCTCGATCAGGAGCTCGTCGTCCTTGGTCATGCGAGCTCCAGGTCGACGTCGACGCCGTGCTTGCCGAGGCACTCGCCGAGCAGCTTGCGGGCGCGGGTGACGTTTTGCAGGAAGGTGTTGAGCTGCATGCCGAGCGCCTGCGCGAGGTCGCGGTCGGGCTGGCCGGCGCTGCGCAGGCGTGCATCGAGGGCGGCGCCAGGCTTGCCCGGCAGGCGCTCGCGGCAGGCGGTGATCACCCGCCGAAGCAGCGGGTCGGGCCCGCTCGCGACGACGGCGGGCTCGGGCAGCTGCTCGAAGCGGGCGACGACCGCGGGCCGCACCCGAGCCTTGCGCAGCTCGCTGATCGCGAGGTTGCGCGCGGCTCGGATCGCGAGCCGCAAGAGCGCGTTGGGGCGGCCGTCGGGGCGCACCCGCGGGGCTACCTGCCACATGCGGAGCAGCGTCTCTTGCAGCACGGCCTCCACGTCCACGTGCGCGCCCAGGCTCATCAGGCTGCCGCGTACGCGGTCTTCCGCGCGGGCGACCCAGCGCCCGAAGGCTTCTGGATCGCCCGCGGCGATCTCGGGCAGGAACGTGTCGAGGTCTTGGTCCATGCCCGAGCCCCAACGCTACCCGATCGGCGCGATCGTGAGCAGTCGACCGTCGAGCTCGAGCTCGAGACGCTCGGGCACGGGCATCCCATCGGGCAGCTCGATCACCAGGCGCAGGCGCATGCCGGGCTGGAGCTGCGCGGCCGCGGTGGTGCCCGCGGTCCGAAGGGTGACCAACACCGACTCGCCGTCGGCCGTGAACGCGACGAGCGATGCGGGCAGACGCCATGCGAATGCGAAGCGCACGTCGACCTCGAGCACCAGGCTGCCGTCGCGATGGAGCATCACGCGGGCGGGCAGCGTGCCGAGGCTCGGTGCGGACACGGATGCGGGCATGGCCCCACCACGGCCCGTGATCTCGGCATCGGCATCATCCTCGTCGACGTCGTCCACGAGCCTCGTGAACGCAGGGGTGGACGCAGCAGCGTCGTGCTCGTACGCGAGGGGCTCCTCCGGGGCCGGCGACTCGCCCTGCGACCATCCGTCGTGATCCGCCTCCTTCTGCAGCTCGGCCAGGCTCCGCAGGACCGGCTCGTCGGCGGGTAGGGCCGCCTTCTTGGCCTTGGCGGGCATCGGCGCCTTGGAGCGCTCCTCCGCGCGGGCGGAGTCCGCCTTCTTCTCCTGCTCGAACGCCTGCTCGCGGGGCGCCGGGATCTCGGTCTTGGGCATGGGTTGCGACGGCATGGGCGCGGACGCAGACACGGGTCGAGGCGCGGCGGCGGCGGGCGGAGGCGGAGGCGCGGCGCCAAACCGAGCCGGAGCATTCGAGGGCGGCGGCGCCATGGCGGCGGCCCTGCCCTTGGCCACGCCCGTGAACGCTCCCGCCGAGCCGGGCATGGGGATCGACGCCGGTACCGGCGTCTGCGCGTAGCCCTGCGCCATCATCGGCCTCGCCGGGATCGCACCGCCGGGGCCGCCACCGGCCATCCGCAGGCCCAGGCCGTCGATCGACATGCCGTACGGCAGCTCCTGCGGCACGTCCTCGTGACGCGTGGGGGCGCCGGGATCCACCGTCGCTTCCTTGCTCACGGCGATCCACGAGGTCAGGCGCGTCGCGATCTGGAAGCGTACGCCGAGCGCCTCGATCTCGCGATCGATCGCACGACCGTCGCTGCCCATCGCATGACGCAGCTCGAGGTCCTCGACCTTCTCGCGGCCGAAGCGAGCGATCACTCCGGTATGGCCCTCGCCCGGCGCGCGCGCAGGCACCTGCACGCGAGCTTCCCACGTGCCGTGAGCGGTGCGCCCACGCACGCGCAGCTCGCCGCCCTCGGGCCGCAGCCTCGTGGCGACCAGCGCTGGGCTCGCGGCGAACAAATCGGGCAGGCGCTGCGGTGCGTGCTCGCGCAGTGCCTCGCCGTCGAGCTCGAGGTCCACCACCAAGGGTCCCTCGGTGCGGGTGAGCAGCCGGACCACGGCGGGCTCTGGATCCTCGCCGATGCCCACGATGAGCTCGAGCCCGCGCCCGGCCCGGGCCGCCGCCTGGGTGAGCGAGCGGTTGACCCCCGAGCCCACGCCCACCGTGTGCACGCGCGAGCCCGGGGGCAAGCGCTGGCCGATCTCGCGGAGCACCTCGTCCTCGAAGCCGATCTGGCCGTCGGTGACGAGCACGATCTGCCGCTGCGCTTCGGCCCTCAGTCCCGCGAGCGCCTCGAGGATGCCGGTACGCATCTCGGTGCCGCCGCCGGCCGAGAGCTTGCGGATCCACGCGAGCGCCTTCTCGCGGTGCTTCTGCGTGGCCGGCAGGGGCTTTCGGTGGAAGCGGCGCGCTGCGGTGGAGAACTCGATGAGCTCGAGGTTGTCGTGATCACGTAGACCCTGCACGAGCGCGCACGCGATGCGCTGCGCCTGGACCAGCGGCTCGCCGTGCATCGAGCCGCTGGTGTCGAGCAGAACGATGAGGTCGCGCGGCACCATCGCGGTGGGGCGCACGGGGGGCACGAGGGTGAGCAGGCCGAATGCATCGGGGGTGGTGGCGCGGTCCTCGGTCGCCCGCGCCGCGTCGATCGAGAGGCCCACCGCGGGGGTGGCCACGGGCCAGCGCACCACGACGTCACGGTCGAGGCCAGCGCTCTCGTCGGCCAGGCCCACCACCTTGGACGAGATCTCGTGCACCAGCGACAGCACGTGCGAGGGCGAGGCCGGCAGCCCGCCCGCCGCAACCGCATCATCGATGCGAAGCTGCAGCGACATCGAGATCGGCCGCCGGCGGTCGGCCACGGCCACCTCGATCCGCGCGGCATCGGCCACGCGACCCTCCGCACCGAGGTAGCGCGGGGCGACCACGGTGGGGAAGCGGTACTCCCAGCCACCGCTGCCCTGGCCGGCGTCGGTGCGCCACGCGAGTGGCTGATCGACATCGATGATCGCGACCACCGTGGCGCCGGGCGGGATGTTGCCGACCTCCTGGGTGAACACGCTCGAGCGCTCCTGCTCCACGAGCGCCGCGGTGTGCCCCTGCACCAGCGCCTCCTCGAAGCGCTCGCGCGCGCGCGTGCGACGGTCGACCTCGCCCACCACCTCGCGATCGTCGATGCGGAAGCGGAACCCGCTCACGGCCCCGTCGGCCGGCAGCGGCAGCGTGTAGGTGACCCGCAGCGGCTCGGCGTGCGGGTTGACGAACGTCTGCTCGAGCACGGTGCGCGCGAGGCCACCGCGCGCGCGGACCCGCAGGTCGGCCCGGCGCAGCGGCAACGGACGGCCATCGAGGGCCACCAGCGTGCCGCCGCTGCCAAGCGAGGACGAGCCAGAAGAGGGGGCGGAAGAGGGCATCGGTGCGGGCATGGGCATGATGCCCGCCCAACGCGAGGGAGGCCGAACCAGTGACAAGGAAAATTCGGGGGATCGAAGATTCGAGATCGAGCGATCTGCGCGATTCACGCACCTTGTTCACGAAGAATTCGCGCGGCCTGTCCTGTGCCCTCGGCGCTTCGGCATAGAGTGCAGCGAGCACCATGGCGAAGTCCGGCGTCATCGACGAGATCACGGCCCATCGGGCGCTGGAGGGCCTGCCCGAGGTGTGGGCCGACCTCGCGCAGGGCCGCATCGGCCGGGCCGAGGCGCTGGAGCAGGCGCGGCAGCTCGAGCCGGTGGAGCTGGCCGAGCGGACCGCACGGATGCTGACGCTGCCGACGGCAGCCGAGTCCCAGGCGCGGCTGCGGGCGTTGCTCGATGCGCACGAGGCCGGGCTGCGGCCCAAGCCCCGGTCCCGGCGGTGGCTCCACGGCGGAGCAGTCGCGCTCGCTGCTGCGGCGGCGGTGCTGCTGTTCGTCGTGGTGCGCGAGCCACCGGAGCGCCCGTTCGACGCCGACTACGGGATCGAGCTCTTCCAGTGGGTGGCGGTCGAGCGCGGCCCGAGCCCGGAGACCGCGAAGGGCGAGGTGTGGACGTACCGGATGGATCGTCCGATCGAGATCAAGCTGCGGCCGGGGCCCCGCGTGAGCACGGTGATCGACGTGCGGGCCTTCGCCCAGCGCGGCAGCGAGGCGGCGATCGCCCTGCCGATCGAGCCGGTCATGCTGGGCGGCGGCGTGGTCGAGATCCAGGGGCTGCCCTCGGACTGGGGGCTCGAGCCGGGCCGCTGGCGGCTGACCCTCGTGGTCGGCCCTCCCGACGGGCTGCCCCGCGAGCTCGCGAACGTACGCACCGACGAGGCCGCACCGTACGACGTGCAATCGACGTGGGTCGAGATCGAGGAGTCAGCACCCGAGATCCCATGAGGCCAGCCGAGCGATCGCGACGTCGTTGGCTCGTGGCGGTCGCTCTGGCGGCCGTGCCGGTGGTTGCGGTCGCGGTGCTCGTGCTCGACCAGCCGGGGCCCGATCCTCCGGCTCCGACCCCGCTGCACGTGGACTGGCGCGTGGAGTGGGATGGCTGCGCCGACGTTCGGCTGCAAGACGGCGAGCCGCTGTGCGTGGTGGATCCCGAGCAAGCGCTGCGGCTGTGGATCGAGCACCCGCCGGTCGCGCAGGTCGAGGTCGTCGTGGATGGCGCGGTGGTCCCGGCCGAGCGCTATGCGGTCGCGGGGGAGACTGGTGAAGGGCTTCGTGTCGAAGCACCACCCGGAGCGCGAGCACTGACGCTGCGGGTGGCCGGGGCGAGCTCCGCCGAGCCCGTCTGGTCGCTGCCGCTCGGCAGCGCAGCGAGCGAGACCCCACGCGAGCTGATGCTGGCTCGCACCGAGATCGGGGTGGCGATCGGGGAACGCGACGCGGAGCGAGCCCGGCGAGCAGTCGAGCAGGCGTATGCCGTGGCGCTCGAGCAGGGCCGCCTCGAGGATGCCGTCGACATCGTGCTGGAGGTGGTCTTCAACCTGAGCCAGCGGCACCTCGATCCCGAGATCGCAACCGGCTTGCTCCTGCACGTGGAGGCCGCTGCGCAGCGCTACCCCAAGGGCCGGGGTGATCTCGCCTGCTACCGCGGCCTCCACCACTGGTTCATGGGCGCCAACCAGGACGCGGCCGAGCAGCTACGCGACGCAGCCCGCCAGGCTCGTCGGCTGGAAGCTCAAGATCTCGCCATCGAGTCGATCCCCATGTATGCGAGCGCCCTGGCCCAGCTCGGCTACTACGACGATGCGCTCCACTGGGCTCGCGAAGGCGAGCGCCTCGCTCGTGCCCACGACGATCACTGCACGCTCGGTTCCGTGCTGCGTACCGTGGGCTGGGTGATGCTCGAGCTGCGACGGCGCGATCTCATCGAGGACGAGCCGACCCGGTTCTTCGAGGAAGCCCTGGAGATCTTCCGTGAGGGTGGCCGCTGCCCCCAGCCGAGAAAGCTCGGCGGCGCGCACTTGAGCCTGGCGGTGCTGGCTCTCGACCAGAACCGAATCGACGACGCCGCGCAGCAGCTCGAGCAGATCGATCGCCACAAGCTCACGCTCGACGAGCGGCTGCACGTCGACGATACGGAGCTGCGGGTGTCGCTCGCACGCGCGTCGAGCCCCGAGCTACGCAGGACCGCGTACCAGCGGCTACAGGCCAGCGTCGAGGCCGTCGACACTCCCGACGGGCGCTGGCGGCTCCACACGCGGCACGGCCGCTTGCTCGAGCTCGAAGGCGATGCCGCCAGCGCCATCGAGGCCTACCGTGCGGCCGAGCTCGAGCTCGACGCGCTCGTGCGCTTGCAGGCGGTCGGCATTGGGCGAGGAGAGCTCGCCGAGCGCTATCACGAGAGCATCGACGCGCTCGTCTCGCAGTACGTGAGCCGTGGCGATGTGGGCGAGGCGTGGTGCATCGTGCGGCAGGATCAGGCGCGCCGTCGTGCGGCCGCGGTCGTCTCGGCCGCGCTCGATCCGGCGCAGCGGGCCGACCTCGACGAGACGATCCGACGCTATCGCGGGGAGAAGCTCACGGCCGAGACGCTGGAGGCCAGAGCCCGCGACAAGCCGCGCGACGAGGCGGAGGGCATGCTGCAGACTGCGGCGCAGGCCCGCAATCACGCCCGTACGCTCGCCAACGAGCTCGCCAAGACCCTCGGGCGTCTCGCCCCAAAGCCGCGCTGCACGGAGCTGTCACCGCCCGCGCCAGACGAGCTGCTCTTGGGCCTCTACCCACGAGAGCGGGACTGGCTGGTGTTCGCGAGCGATGCGTCGGAGACCACCGTTCACGTCGTACCCACACCGCGCCTCGACGATCGACCCGAGGCGCTCGACGAGCTCACCCGCGCGCTGCTCGGACCGGTGAGGCCGCAGCTCGATGGTGCGCGACGGTTGCGAGTGCTCGCGCACAGACAGGCCCAGCACCTCGACGTGCATCGCCTACCCTGGGGCAACGAGCCGCTCGGGGTGCGAATGCCCGTGAGCTACGGCGTGGAGCTCCTCGGACGGCCCGGGCTCGGGCCGTCGAAGTCGGGATCTCGCGCGCTGCTGGTGGCCGATCCCACCAACACCCTCGTGAATGCCGAAGCCGAGGTCGCACTGGTCGACGCGCGCCTGAGCGCCGCCGGCTGGACCACTGAGATCAACGATCCCCTCGAGCCCCGCGTGGTGTCGCTGGCAGGCTACGACCTGTTCCACTACGCCGGTCATGCCGAGGCCAGCGTACGGCCCGAGCAGGGCGGGTGGCCGCCGTATCCGGGTGGTGAAGCAGGCTGGGCGGGGTACCTCGAGCTCGGCAAGGCGGGGCAGCTCACGGTGCACGACGTGATCACCATGAGCGTCGTCCCGCGTGCGGTCGTGCTGGCCGGGTGTCGCACCGGCGCGCTCGAGCTGGACACGGGCCAGACCAGCCTGGCGCTGGCATTCCTGGTCGCGGGCAGCGAGCAGGTGGTCGCCTCGGCCGAAGCGGTCGACGATGCTCGCGGAGCCCGGTTCGCGCGGGGGTTCTACGCGGCGCTCGTGCGCGAGCCGGGGGTGGACCTGGCGGTGGCGATGCAGCAGGCGGAGCGAGAGCTGTGGGTGGCAGGAGCGGAGCCGGCGGGGTATCGCGTGTGGGTGCGGTGATCGACGTGCGTGGGCATCGTCCCGCGGCCGTTCGTCGGCCGTGGGACGACTGCGGTGGCCGGGCTCACTCGGGCAAGAACCGCAGCCAGACGAAGCGAGCCTGCCGCCACGACCAGTCCGATCCGGCGGGGGCCACCAGCTCCACGTCATCGCCCGGCGCGAGGCTCACGTCGTCGAGCCACAGCATGCGCGGATGCTCGCTCTCGAGCCACACGGTCACCCCGATGGAGCCCACGAACTCGGGGGCGTCCGCGGGATAGGTGATCGCAACGCTGGCGGTCGATGATGCCGAGCCCTCGTCCTCGGTCACCACGATCTTGCACTTCGAGCAGATCGGATCGGGATATCCCGTGGGATCGTCGGTGGCGACGAGCATGATGGGGATGGGTTCGAACGTCTCGAGCACGGTCGTGGCCATCGAAGGCGGGACGGCCATCAGGAGCGTCGAGAGGGAGGTCTTCCAGCACGCGTGCATCTGTCGTGTTTCCTTGGCTTCGCGCGAGAGAAGGGCACCAAGCGATCACCGGGCGCGCGATGCACCGGCCGCTCGCTCGACAAGGCCGCGGTGGCGTCACCGAGGCTCCTGTCACCCCTCCCGCCGTTTTCTCCCTCGCGATCGCCCAGGCGTCCGCGAATACGCGCGGCGTTCTAACCGCCGAGCTTCTTCGCCCGCTCGACCCGGCGCTGGAGGTTGTACAGAAGATCGTTGAGCCGCCGGAACGCGACCTCTGCCACCGACCGATCCTCGGGCATCTTCTCGTGCGGCCCGGGTCCCGCCATCGCCAGCCAAGCGGCGTGAGGAGCGAGCACGTCGGCTTGGTCCGGCACGTCGTCGGTCAACCGCAGCCGCTCGGCCTTGGTGCCCTTGGTGGGCGGGAATGCGAAGCGCAACCGACCATCGTCCACGTCCGGCTGCCCGTCGGCTCTGGCCTGCTTCTTGGCCTCGAGCCCGATCCGCTCGAACAATCCCAGCAGCACGGCTCGATGCGCCTTGTCCGGATCGCGGCACGTGCCGAGCGCCCAGCCGGTACGCCCCTCTTCGCCATGGCCGCCGGGACGCGAGTGGCCCTTTGGATCCTCCCCGAACGACGGCCTCGGGAGCGAGATTCCCGCGATCCGTTTGACACCTGTATTGAACGGATCGAGGCTGACGAGCGACTCGTCCTCGAGCAGCCGGAGCGCGAGGGTGACGATGTCACCGCGTCGCAGGTCTTGCGCCTCGCGCAGCTTCGTCGCGAAGGCTCCGGCGAAATAGGGCAATCGTTGCTTGCGCACGGCAGGCCGAAACGTCGCGCGATCGTGGCGACGCCGCCCCGCGAACGGCAGCTCGGCGATCACCAGGCAATCACCTGCGCGGATGTCCGGGTGCTTGGCGTGGCACTCGTGCCGGCTCCACGCATGTCGACGACCGAGCAGATCGCGGTCGAGGTGTCGCTCCCACGCCCCGAACTCGACGGGGATCTCGTCGTGATAGCGGGCTCGGCTCTGCTCGCGTGGTCCTTCCACCATCACCTGTAGCGCCGTGGTCTCACGCACGTTGCCGAGGTTGCCCACCGTGCCGGTCTCGAGCGCATCCTCGTCATCCGGCCATGGGAGCGTGCTGCGATATCGATGTTCGGAGAGAAAACCCATCCGAGGATCAGTCTATCAACCACTCCGAGTCGCACTACCGCTGCTGAATCTCATGCATCCGCCGTGGCAACCATCAATCCACGTCATAGGATCCACGACACCAATGCCGATCGACCCCATGGAAGGATTCCTGGGCCGCTTCATCGTCAGGATCGACAACCCCGCTCGACCCGAGGAACCGTGGGGAACGGGCGTGTTGCTAGGGCCACAGGTGGTCGCCACGTGCCGTCACCTGATGATGGGCCTCGACGACGCCAGGGCCTGGGTGCGCCTGGCCGACGTGGGAGTCGGCGCCACCATGGTCACCTGGCCCGACGACGGCCACGAACGACGCATCGATCCCGACCAGGACGTCGGGTTCCTGCTGCTCGATGATCCACTGGGTTCCCCACATTGTTCGTACCCCGCGCTGATCCGCGGGATGAGCAGCAGCGCCCATCGCCGCCTGGAGGCGGTGCTGGCGGCCGAGCCCGATATGTTGATGTCGTGCGGGCACCAGCGCGGCGGCCCCAAGCTCACGCGTGCGAGCATCGACAGCGTCACGTTCGATCGCGAGGGCTTGGTCGACTGGATGCGTCTTTGCCAGAGCCACCGCAAGGGCGAGAGCGGTGGGCCGATCTGGTTGATACCTCCCGAACCGCTGCCGGAGCGCGCAGCGCCGTGGCGTCCCGGGTTGGTGGTCGGGCTGGTGGCCCAGGGCGCGCGGGACGAGGCCCCCGGACGCACGCCGAGCGGAGGGCCGCCGCACTCGTTCGCGGTCACGTCCGATACCTTGCTCGCGCTGCGGGATGCGCTGTGCGAGGCCGGGGGGCTGCCCAAGGCGCGGTGCCGCGATCTCGGCGAGCTTCGCACGCTGCCGGCCGGCAAGGTGGTCGACTGGGCGGAGCTGCCGCTCGACGACGTGGTCACGCCGGCCGAGCTGCAGGAGTACCTGCGCAAGGCGGAATCGCTCCACAAGGAGCTGCCGCTGGTGGGCTTCGAAACCGAGACCAACGTTCCCATCCTGCTCCACGACCTCTACGTGCCGCTCGACGCGATGACCGCGGCGTCGCTCGAGCCGTTCCGTGGCTCGTCCGTCGAGGAGACCGAGGCGGCCGCGCTCGAGCACGAGGCCCGTGGGTACGGTGATCGGCTCCCGCTGGCCGAGGCCTTCACGATGGCACGCGCGAGGGGGCAGCGGGGCGTGGTGCTGCTCGGCAACCCCGGGTCGGGCAAGACCACGCACCTCGAGCACGTGCTGCTCGAGCTCGAGCGCAACGGACCTCACTCGCTCGGCCTGCCGCCGGGCACGGTGCCGGTGTTCCTGACGCTGCGCAACCTGGGCACGCGCGACATGGCCGAGCTGATCCAACGCGAGCTCCGTACCGCGCTCGGGGGCCCGCGAACCGGCTTCGGGGCGCGCCTGTGCAAGCGGGGCCGGCTGTTGTTCCTGCTCGACGGTCTCGACGAGGTGGCCGACCCCAAGCAGCGAGCGATGGTCGCACGCTGGATCGACGATGTTCGCCGCTCGGACGAGACCAACTTCTTCTTGGTGAGCTGTCGCTTCACCGGCTACACCCCCGACGTGCGGCTGGGGCCGGGCTTCCTCGAGCTGCACCTGCGACCGTTCGACGACGAGCAGGCCCGGATGTTCGTGCGCAGCTGGTACCGAGCCGTGGAGCCGATCGGCACGCGCGACCCGGTACGAGCGGAAGAACGCGCCCAGCGGGCGGCCGAGGCCCTCATCGAGCGGCTCGAGCAGCTGGTCACCCCACGGCTCTACTCCCTGACCCACAACCCGCTGCTCCTCAGCGTGATCTGCCTGGTGCACCGACGTCGCGGGGGGCTGCCCGAGGAGCGCTGGCTGCTCTATCACGAGGTGGTGCAGGTCCTGCTGGAGCGCTGGCGCAAGCTCACCCATCGGCTCGAGGTTCCGTTCTCCACCGCCGAGGCGTGGAAGGTGCTGGAGTCGCTGGCGTGGTGGATGCACGATCAGCCGGGGCGCACGCATGCCAACCAGCAAGCGCTCGTCGGGCCCGTGACCGAGGCGCTCGAGCGGGCCGAGCTCGCGAGCGTGAGCGCGGAGCGGTTCCTGACGGTAATTCGCGATGCAAGCGGAGTCCTGGCCGGGTGGAACGGAGATACCTTCGGGTTCGTATGCACGTGCTTACAGGAGCACCTCGCGGCGCAGGCGATCCGGGCGCGAGCGTCCGAAGAGCCCGCGCTGCTCGAGCGCCTGGCAGAGCGGCTCGGAGACGGCTGGTGGCAGGAGGTGATCCTGCTGACGTTGATGCAGGACGAGCCCGCGTTGTTCGTACGATTCATGGAGGCGCTCGTGCGGCAGCCCGAGGCTCCGAAGTGGGCAGACGCTCGACTGCCGGAGGATCCGGTCGCGATGTTCGGTCGGCGCGGCAAGCTCGGGGCCAGGGAGCGCGGCGTGTGGCCCCATGCGCGATGGGGGCCGCCGAGGCTCGCGAGCTCCCGCTTCGAGCAGCTCGAGCGCCAGCTCTCGGCGATGGACGTGATCGAAGACGAGCTACCCCAGCTGTTCGCAGAGCTGAAGCGGGCGCTGCCACGACACCCCTCGCAGACGGTGCGGGCGTGGTGGCTCGCGTGGCGCGAGCGAAGACGCAGGCAGGAGCTGTTGGCGGCGCTGGTACCGGTACGAAGGACGCCATGGATCGAGCACGAGCAAGCGCGTACCGGCGATGACCCGCGGCCCGCAGGAGCGCCGGCGAGCGTGCTGCTGGCGCGGTACCCGGTCACCAACGAGCAGTTCACGGAGTACCTCGCAGCGAACCCCGCCGCGCCCAAGCCTCGCTTCTGGGCGTACGAGGAGTACAACCAGCCGCGGCAGCCGGTGGTGGGCGTGTCGTGGCGCGAGGCCAGCGCGTACTGCAAGTGGGCGGGGCTCTCGCTCCCCACCGAGTCCGAGTGGGAGCACGCGTGTCGGGCGGGGTCGACGACGCAATACTCGTTGGGTGACCACGAGCAGGACCTGGCCCGCGCGGGCTGGTACGGCGACAATTCAGGCGGCCGGCTGCACGCGGTGGGAGAGAAGGAGCCGAACGACTTCGGGTTGTTCGACATGCACGGCAACGTCTACGAGTGGTGCTCGGCCGATCGTGCTCCCGAGGATCGACCAGGCGACGAGCCCGCGTGCGTCATTCGTGGCGGCTCCTTCCGGAGCCCGGCGCACCATGCACGGTCGGGCCATCGGTTCGCGTATCCTCCCGAGGTTCGTGGGCTGCTCGTTGGTTTTCGTCCTTGCGTTCGTTGGGTGAGCCCAAGCCCGCTCCAGTGAGGCTTCGCGTGCACGTCGTCGAGCCGTGAGCAACGCGGGTGCATTCGCTCGCCAGCGACCGCGGCAAGGCCGTGAGGATGCGCAAAGCCTACGTTGCGTCAGCGAGGCCACCGGACAGCGTGGAGCGCCCCGAGTAGTGGAGCGCCCCGAGTCGATGCACGGGGATGCCGGCAGACCCGCCCCTCCGCACCGGGGCTCGCGCGCCGTCGCTCCCTCACGGGCGCCACGGGTCGGGTTGGGGCATCATCGGGGCGCATGGCCGTTGTCAACGACTTGCTGTACCAGCTCGCGGGCTCTTCCGTCGATGAGGCCGACATCGCTGCCGAGCTCCGCATCGATCTGCCGACGGCTCGCCGCTGCCTCGAGCGGCTGCGCGGGCTGGGGCTGGCGGAGGGACCGGAGCTCCAGAAGGGCGCCAACATGTGGAGCCCGCCCGACGGTGCGGAGTTCCCCGACCTGGTCGCCAAGGCCAAGGCCGCAGGGGTGAGCGTGCGCGAGTCGATCGCGGCGTTCGCGGGTAGCGGCTGACACGATCATGCCGGGTCGCAGGGCCCGGAATCGAGCCATGGATGTGCCGACGGATCCGGTGGGAATTCCGTTCGCTGGCCGTCCAGTGGTTGGACTGGCCTCGCATACAGTCGCGTGACCAACCCCATTGCTCCTTCGCTGATCGTCGCGCTCGCGGCGGTCGCTCCGTTCGTGTTGGCGCCCTCCGAGGCGCGAGCGGGCGTGCTGGCCCCAACGAATGACGCGACCGAGATCGCTGCACCCATGGCGGCTCCGACCGCCGAAGCAGCCGGCTCCGCACCCGACGCGCGCATGGTGGGCCCCGAGCTGCCTCCGCCCGCAACGACTCCGACGAGCGTCGAGCCCGTGGCCGAGGTGCCTGCCGTGCCCGTGGAAACGGCACCCCCACCCGCGGTCACCGTGACCGTGGCCCCAGTGCCCGCGTTCGTGCCTGCACCCGCGGCGCCTGCGTTCCACGTCCCCCAGGCCCCGTCTCGTGGCCGCGGCATGATCATCGGCGCTGTCGTGCTGGGCTCGCTCGGCGGAGCGCTTCGCATCGCCACGACGATCCTCGCGACCCAAGGCGATCCTGTCTTCACCATCGTGACCGGCTCGTTCTTCTACAACCCCTTGCTCGCCACCTCGCTGGGCTTGGCCGGCGGCGGCATGGCTCGGCGCGGCCAGTACGACGCGCATGGCGAGCTCTTCCTCGGTCGGGCCCCGACACGGCCGCGGCGCGCCGCGCTGGGCTGGGGCCTGTTCGGCGCGGGCGTGGGGGTGTGGGCGCTGACGCGCGGCGCGGGCCTCTTCCTCTGCGGGACCGAAGAGTGTGCAGCCGGGGTGTTCGAAGTCGGGTACTACGCGAGCCTGGCCGGCACGGTGCCGGGCGTGGTCATGGGCAGCTATGCCTCCGGCTACAACGGCTACCGCAAGCGGTTCGGTCACCTCGCCGAGCTCGGCATCGCTCCCGTCGCCCATCGCAACGCGTGGGGGCTCTCGCTCTCCGGCCGCTTCTGACGTGCGGCTCCGTCCCAGCGTTTGCCCTACCATGACGTCCTCGCACGAACCTCCACGCGATTCCGTCGCGCTCACCGGAATGGAGGGGCTCATCGCCGCCATGAAGGGCCAGCGGGCTCGCGCCGTCGCCACGCCGCTCCTGAGCGCGCCTGTGGGCACGCGCGACGACGAGCGGCTCGCGGCCGCGGCATGGCGGGCGATGCACCAGTCGCCGCCGAGCGATGAGGATCGCGAGCATGCAGCCCCATCGGACGCGGGAGCGTACCTCGAGCCGGGCACCACGGTGGGGCGCTACGTGGTGCTGCGAAGGCTCGGGACCGGCGGCATGGGCGTGGTGTACGTCGCCTACGACCCGGAGCTCGATCGTCGCGTTGCGCTCAAGCTGGTGCTGCCGGGTCGGGCGGGCGAGGACGGGCGCATGCGGCTGCTGCGAGAGGCGCAGGCGCTCGCGAAGCTGTCGCACCCCAACGTCGTCGCCGTCCACGACGTGGGCACGATGGGCGAGCAGGTGTGGCTGGCGATGGAGCTGGTGCGTGGCCAGACGCTGAGGGCATGGTTCGAGCAGCGTCACCACTGGCGGCAGGTGCTGGCGGTGATGCGCCGTGCCGCGCGGGGGCTTGCAGCAGCTCACGCCGCGGGGCTGCTGCACCGCGACTTCAAGCCCGACAACGTGATGGTCGACGAGCGCGGTCGCGTGCGCGTGATGGATTTCGGGCTCGCTCGTGCGCAGCCGCTCGAGACGGCGCCGTCGGCCGCGGAGTCGATGGCGGAGACGTCGCCGTCGGTCGACACGCTGGCGCTGCGGGTCACCCAGGCGGGCGCGCTCGTGGGCACCCCGCTCTACATGGCGCCCGAGCAGCACCTCGGCCGCGAGCTCACGCCCGCGGTCGACCAGTTTGCGCTCTGCGTGAGCTTGTGGGAGGGCCTCTACGGCGAGCGGCCGTTTCGCGGCGACACGCTCGAGGAGCTGCTCGGGGCCATGCTCACGGGTCGCGTGCAGGAGCCAGCCAAGAGCAAGGCCGTGCCGAGCTGGCTGCGGCGGGTGTGCGAGCGCGGGCTCGCGGTCGATCCACGGCAGCGCTTCGCCTCGATCGACGCGCTGCTCGCCGCGCTCGTGAAGGCCCGCGCACGGGCCCGCGTGCGCGCGGGCCTCGTGGCGCTGGGCATGGTCGCGGCGATCGGCCTCGGCGCGGGAGCTTCTCACCGCTACGGCGTCGCCCAGGCCACGGCGGCCTGCGAGACCCGCGGGGCCGAGATCGAGGCCGCGTGGAGCCCCACCCGCCGGCAGGCGCTTCACGACGCGCTGGTGGCCACGGGAGTCAGCTACGCCACCACGACGGCCGACGCGGTGATGCCGTGGCTCGACCGCCAGGCCACGGCGTGGCGCCACGCCCGGGTGGAGGCCTGTCTCGACACCGAGGTGCGGGACACCTGGGACGTCGAGCTGCACGACCGCGCGCAGTGGTGCCTCGACGAGCGACGGCTCCAGCTCGAGGCGCTGGTGGACGAGCTGACCCGCGCCGACGAGACGGTGGTGGCCAAGGCCGTACCGGCTGCCGCGTCGCTCCGCTCGGTGGCCCCATGCCGCGACGCGAAGGTGCTCGAGGCGCTCGTTGCCCCGCCCGTGGAGCTGCGTGGGCAGCTGAGGGCCGTACAGGCCGAGGTCGCGCGAGTCGACGCGCTCGACATGGCCGGGCGCCCCCTCGAAGGGCTCGAGCGCGCTCGCGAGGCGCTCGTCCACGCCGAGGCCCTTGCGTGGCCGTCGCTCGTCGCCGTGGCGCGCTCGCGGGTAGGCTTGCAGCTCATGCGCAACGGCAAGTACGCCGAGGCCGAGGCCACGCTCGAGGACGCATACTTCGCGGCCACCGAAGGCGTGGCACCCGAGGTCGTGTTCGACTCCGCGCGCATGCTCGTGGCCGTGGTCGGCTACGACTTGACCCGCCATGCCGAGGGTCGACGCTGGGCCCGCCACGCCGAGGCGGCGCGGGCCGGCGTGCACGATGGAGACGAGCTGCGGCGGGCCAGCCTGCTCATCCACCTGGCGCTGGTCCAGATGAGCGCCGCCGAGCATGCCGACGCCAAGGCGAAGCTCGAGGAAGCAGTCGCCATCCAGGAGCGAGCGCTGGGCCCTGATCATCTCAACGTGGCGCTGAGCCTCGTCAACCTCGCCAGCGTCGAGCGGGCGCTGGGCCACCACCAGCAGGCCAAGGCGCTCTATTCGCGTACGTTGTGGGTGTTCGAGGAGAGCCTCGGCCCCCATCACCCGCTGGTCGCCAAGTGCCTCGGCAACCTCGGTGCCATCCACCAGGACGCCGGCGCCTTCGAGGAGGCGAAGGCGCTGCACGAACGAGCGCTGGCGATCCTCGAGCGAGCGCAGGGAAGCAAGCACCCCGACGTGGCCCTGAGCCTCGGCAACCTGGCCGTCGCCCACGAGGGCAGCGGCGACTATGCGAAGGCGAGAGCGCTGCTCGAGCGAGCGCTGGCGATCCGCGAGGCGACGCTCGGCGCCAGCCACCCGAGCGTCGCCACTACCCTCGACCACCTCGCCAACGTCCACGCCAACATGGGCGACTATGCGGAGGCGAAGGCGCTGTTCGAGCGAGCGCTCTCGATTCGGGAAGCTGCGCTGGGCCCCGATCACCCGAGCGTGGCCGAGAGCCTCCACAACGTCGCGGGCGTCCATGCGGCCCTGGGTGCGTACGAGGACGCGAAGCGGCTCGACGAGCGGGCGCTGGCGATCGGGGAATCGGCGCTCGGTCCCAAGCACCCGACGGTGGCGCGGAGCCTGAGCAGCCTCGCCGAGGTCCTTGAGGCCCTGGGCGCCTATGAGGACGCAAGAGCGCTGCACGAGCGAGCCATCGCGATCAGGGAGGAGTCGCTGGGCGCGGACCACATCGAGACCGCATTTGGTCTCAACAACCTCGCCAACCTCTACCGGGCCATGGGGGCCTACGAGGACGCAAGAGCGCTGCACGAGCGAGCGCTCGCGATCAAGGAGAAGGTGCTGGGCCCCCATCACCCCAACGTGGCCAGCAGCCTCACCAACCTCGCCAACGTCCACGAAGCCATGGGGAGCCACGCCGAGGCCAAGCGGCTCTACGAGCGAGCGCTCGCGATCCGGGAAGCGGCGTGGGGGCCCGATCATCCCGACCTGGCCTACTCGCTGCTGGGCCTCGCCAAGGTCGCGCTGGCGCAGGGCGAGCCGGGCAACGCAGTATCGCTGGCGACGCGGGCGGTGGCCCTGTGGGCGAATGGTCGCCCCGTCGAGCTGGCCGAAGCACGCTTCGTGCTCGCACGCGCGCGATGGGACGCGCCGACGAGCGCCGGCCGCGATCGTGCGCTAGCGATCGCCGTGGCCGGGCAAGCTCGCGATGCCCTGCCGGATGCCGGCGAAGGCGAGGCCGCGCGCCTGCGTGCGGAGGTGGAGCGGTGGCTCGACGCGCACGGGAACGACTGAGACTGTGTGCATATCGCGCATACAGGATCAAGGCTCGTGCTCACCCGCGGGCTCGAGCGAGTCGCCGCTACTCCTCGAGCCGCCGCCGCAGCGATCGCACCCACGTGTCGAAGCCCTCGGTCACCGAGCTCAGCTGCTCGCCGGACTCGGCGTGCTCCTCGAGCAGGTGGTGCAGCTTGTCGCGCGCCCGGTCGATGCGGCCGTTGACCTGCTGCTTGCCGAGCCCCAGGCGCTCGCCGATGGCCCGCTGGGTCAGGCCGTCGGCGTAGTGCCACAGCAGCAGGCGCTGGTCGTCCTCGGGCAGCATGCGCAACGCCCGGGCCAAGAGCGCCACGTCTTGCCGACGGCTGAGCAAGGTCGCGATGCCGTCGCTGGTGTCCGGGATCTGCGAGAGCTGCTCGTCGTCGCTCGGGCCGCGGTCGCCTCGAAAGTGCTCGATGAGCTTGCGTCGGGCGATCCCTCGCACGTAGGCACCCACGTTCTCGACGATCTCGTCGCGCTTGTGCAGCAGCACCTCGAATGCTCGCTGGGTGAGCTCGGCCGCGAGGTCGGCATCGCCGTTGACCTGGCTGCGGATCTGGGCAAACACTGGGTCATAGTGGGCGCGGATCAGCGCCTCTCCGGCCGCGTCATCGCCCGCGCGCCAGCGGACGAGTAGCTCGAGATCCCCCGATGACATCACCATGAGGCTATCACGTCGATGACTGCTCCGAGCCATGAGGCCGGGCCGCCGCGGACCGACACGGCGCGCGTGCGCATGGAGGCGCTGATCTCCGCGATGCGACGCCCGGACACCGCTCGGGTCGTGGATGCGACGGCGAGCGACGACGAGCGGCTGGCGATCGCGGCATGGCGAGCGATGCAAGGCGGCATGCGGACGAGCGCGGGCGCTCGGGTCGTGGCGGACGAACCGGCGGACCTCGAGGCCGGTACGCGGGTGGGCCGCTACGTGGTGCGACGACGACTGGGGGCCGGGGGCATGGGCGTGGTGTATGCGACGCACGACCCCGAGCTCGAGCGCCACGTGGCGCTCAAGCTCGTGACCCCCGGCCGCATCGGACACGAGCATCGAACGCGGCTCTTGCGGGAGGCCCAGGCGCTGGCCAGGCTCTCACACCCCAACATCGTCAAGGTCTTCGACGTGGGCGTAATGGACGGGCGGCTGTGGCTGGCGCTGGAGCTCGTGCGGGGCCGAACGCTGCGCGAGTGGCTGAGGACGCCTCGTGCGTGGCGCGAGGTGCTGGCGGTGATGCAGCAGGCCGCGCGTGGGCTCGCGGCCGCGCACGAGGCCGGGCTGCTGCACCGGGACTTCAAGCCCGAGAACGTGATGGTCGGCGACGACGGCGTGGTGCGGGTCATGGACTTCGATCTCGCGCGGGACGCTCCCACGCAGGAGGACTCGCCGGAGCACGAGGCCGAGCCGGAGCCGCTCGTCCCCACCACGGATGCGCTGGCGCTCGACGTGACCCACACAGAGACGCTGGTGGGCACCCCGGGCTACATGGCGCCGGAGCAGCTCCTCGGCCACCAGCTCACGCCGGCCGCCGATCAATTCGCGCTGTGTGTCAGCTTGTGGGAGGGCCTCTACGGCGAGCGGCCCTTCACGGGAGACACGCTCGACGAGCTCGTCCAGCACGTGCTCGCCGGTGCGCCGAGGCGGCCGTCCAGGGAGCGTACGGTGCCCCGCTGGTTGCGACGAGCATGCGAGCGCGGGCTCGCCGTGCGGCCGCGGGATCGATTCGAATCGATCGCGGCGCTGCTCGGGGCGATCGGCCGCGGGCGAGCGCGGGCGCGAGCATGGATCGGCGTGCTCGCGGTGGGGATGCTCCTGGCGGCCTGGGCCGGCGCGGAAGGGTGCCGACGGCTCGAGCGACAGCAGGTCGAGCCGCCGCACGGCGCTCGCGGCGAGTGAGCGGCTCGTCGAGCGAGCGGCCATGACCCCGGCGGAAGCTGGACCATGCGCCTTACTCTTCGAGCCGGCGACGCAGCGATGCGACCCACGTCTCGAACCCCGAGGTCACCGACGAGCGCTGCTCGCTCGACTCTGCCAGCTCTTCGAGGCAGCGGCGCAGCTTGTCGCGAGCGCGATCGATGCGGCCGTTGACCTGCTGCTTGGAGAGGCCCAGGCGCTCGCCGATCGCCCGTTGCGAGAGGCCATCGGCGTAGGCCCACAGCAGCAGCCGCTGCTCGTCGGTGGCCAGTGCGCGCAATGCGCGAGCAAGCAGCGCGGTGTCCTGCCGCCGGGCGAGCAGGGTCGCCACGCCGTCGCCCGGGGTGGGGATCCGCGTGACCTCGTCCTCGTCGTCGCTCGCGATCCGGCGGCCGCGGAAGTGCTCGATGAGCTTGCGCTTGGCGATGCCGCGGAGGTATGCGCCCACGTTCTCGATCGCCTCGTCGCGCTTGTGCAGGAGCACCTCGAACACCCGCTGGGTGAGCTCGGACGCGAGATCGGAGTCGCCATCGACCTTGCCGCGGATCTCCCCGAACAACGCGGTGTAGTGGCCGCGGATCAGCGCCTCCCCGGCTTCGTCGTCACCCTCGCGCCAGCGCACGAGCAGCTCGAGGTCGTCGGGCATCGAGCCACGAGGCTAGCACGCATGGTGTGCCATCGCGCACGCTCGCGGGCTCGCGTCGGAGGCGCTCGATCCACTGCGATCGCCCGCCTCACTCCGGCACGAACCGCAGCCACACGAAGCGGGCCTCGTCCCACGACCAGTCCGCTTCGGCCTCCGCGACCAGCTCGAGCTCGTCGCCCGGCGCGAGCCTCACGTTCGAGAGCCACAGCTTGCGGCGGCTGCCGCTCTCGAGCAGCACGATGACCTCGATTTCACCCTCGAACGCGGCGACGTCGGTGGGGTAGGTAATCCGTAGGTCGGCGCGCTCGCCCGCGGTGGTCTCGTCCTCCACCACGATGATGGTGCACTTCGAGCAGATCGGGTCGGGGTACTCGCTCGAGTCGCCCTTGCCGACGAGCATCGTGGAGATCGGCCGCACCGGCTCGGTCGCAGCCGCGGTCGAGGGCAGCACGGTCGTCATCAGAGCGAGGGCGGTGAGGAGGGTGTTGCGGAACATGGGCATGGTCGTCTTTCCTCTGGCTTCGCGCATGGGGGCTGCGCGGCCCGCCGAAGCGCGAGGGTTCGGCGGGCTCGCTTCACGGCCACGGGGTCGGCCACCGAGCCGGAGCGTGGTCTCACCGCCATCCCGCAAGGGACGAAGGCATAGACGGCGCTCTCGGGCTCGGAGCCGGCCGCGGCCGCGCTCACGGGGACAGTGATGCGAGCCGCCGAGTGATTCGGTCGAAACGACGAAGACTTCGAAAAATCTGCCGGCACCGCGTCCCCGTGGGGCTACAGGGGTTGCTGCACGGGCTCGGGCGGCCCACCATCGTCAGTGGTGCGGGCCTTTGCCGTGCCGGCCACCATGACGAGTCAGTCGTTCCCCGAGCTCCGCCAAGAGCGCATCGCCCGAGCTCTCGCCGGCGATCGGGACGCCATCGCCGAGCTCTACGCAACCTACGACCCCGCCGTGCGCTCGGCGGTCGTGGCCGCGATCCGCCACCGTCCCGCGCTCGAGCCCGAGCTCGAGGACTTCGTGAGCGAGATCTGGGCCCGCTTCGTCGCCGACGGCTGCTGGCGCCTGCGCAGCTACGATCCCGAGCGCGGCACGTTCGGCTACTACCTGCGCATGCGCGCGTTCGCGACCGCGCGAGCGCTGGCCGGCAAGCGCGAGCACCGAGCCTCCACCGTGGCGCTCACCGATCCGCTCGTCTCGCTGCTCGGCGACGACGGCCTCGAGGGCCGCATGCTCAGCCGCGATGCGCTCGTACGGCTGTGGGTCGTGCTGCGGGAGCGCCTCGACGAGGCCGACCTCGCGCTGTTCGAGGGGGTGTTCGTGGAGGGCCGCCTCATTCGCGAGGTGGCCAAGGAGCTGGGCCTGAGCGAGTCGGTCGCGTACCGTCGGAGCCACCGACTCAAGCAGAAGATCGAGAGCATCGCGACCGAGGTGATGGGCGCCGTCACCCCCGACCGCGGCGGCCCCGCGCTGGTGGTGCTGCTCGCGAGCGTGCTGGCGCAGGGACTGCTGCCGTAGGGCGCTCTCCGAGCGGTTCGGGCGGGCCCGGGCCCGCCCCCGCGATCAATCGTCGAGCTCGTGCAGCTGCCCGCGCATGTCCCCGTAGTACGTCTGCCCCGTCGTGTGGAGGTTGAAGTAGAGCTCGCCCGCCTCGGCAAGCCACGCCAGGCCCGCCACCGTCGACACCTTGACCGGCTTCATGCCGTCGAGCGTCGGGCTCGGGATGAAGCAGCCCATCGTAAACTCGGCCACCGCCCCGTGCCCGTGCTCGGACGTCTCCACGATGTCGTTGTTGGTGATCTCCACCGACAGCACGCCGTCCTCGAGGTTCTTCTGGATGTCGGTCGCGAGCGAGAAGTCGACGATGATCGGGCCGAGGATCCCGGGCTTGCCGCAGTGGATGTGGAACATGTTGATCGTGTCGACGTCGACGCCCTCGACCTTCACGTCGATGAACACACGGCTCTTGTCGCGGGTGAAGCGGAGCATGCCGTGACCGCGATGACCGGCCGCCTCGCGCTCGTTGCGGCTCTGGCTGGGCGTCGCGGAGCGAAACTGCTTGGGTGTGGACTTGGGAGTGTCGGCTTCCTCGCCGGACTCCTGGTGCGGGCTGAGGAAGGCCTCGACCACGAGGCCGATCTCCCCCGCACGGCTCGGGTCGAGCTTGGGGGCGGGCGGCGGAGCGGAGGCCGCGCGCGCGGTGGGAACGAGCGAGAGGTCCGACGCATCCTCGGCGCCGGTGGATCCCTGCTGGGATCGACAGGACGCGACGAGGGCCATGCAGACGACGGGTGCCAGGATGTGGAAGCGACGCATCGTTTCGTGTCTCCGCCGAGACCGGCCTCGGCGGATTCACCCTGACACATGGCCCGGCCGGGAGATGGTCGAATTGAGACCAGCCCGCTGTCCACGAGCGGCCAGCCCTTTGGTGCTCCCGTACCTACGCCGCGTCCACGTCGTTGGGATTGGTCACCAACGGGTCGACGGGCTCGCGCATTGGCGCGCGCCGGCTCCTGCGCATGCGCGAGGTCGCACCGTGCCACGCATGCCGAAATCTTGGGGAGGAATCGACGCACGGGCTAGAATGCTGGGTCGGCGGCCAACGGTCGCTCGCTGGTGATGTCGATGCGCCGCGTCACGCTCGGTCTTGGTCTGCCCGTCTTCCATGCCCTGGTGCTCGCGCTCGCCGGCTGCGGCGTGCCGTGCATCGATGACGGCTTCCTGGGCAGCGATTGCCCGGCGCACGTGTCCGGCAGCACCAGCGAGGCATCCACCGGCTCCACGTCGCTCGAGCCCGTGAGCACCGGCGACTCCACCGAGGGCGAGACGACGGGCTCGAGCACCGGTGGCGCTTGCGAGAGCAATGCCGACTGCGACGACCCCACGCCGGTGTGCAACCCCGACACCGGCGAGTGCGTGCCGTGCCTGCCCGCCGACGACCCGTGCCCGACCGGCGAGCACTGCGATCCCGACACCAACGCCTGCATCCCCGGCTGCGCCGACGACGTGGACTGCCCGATGGGCGTGTGTGACGTGCCAGCGCACGCATGCGTGGACTGCCTCGTCGACGACGACTGCCCGCCGGCGACCCCTGCGTGCGATCTCGAGGACCACAGCTGCGTGGATTGCCTGGACGATGAGCACTGCCCCGTGGGGGTGTGCGACGTGCCGATGCACGCGTGCGTGGGCTGCCTCGACGATGACGATTGCCCCGGGGCCGTCTGCGACCCCCGCACCAGCGAGTGCGTGGGCTGTGTCGACGACCCCGACTGCCCAGGTGGCGTGTGCGATCCCGACACGAGCATCTGCGTGGAGTGCGTCGACGACGACGATTGTGCGGCCCCGCTGCCGGCTTGCGACACGGCGGCACACGTGTGCGTGGAGTGCGACGACGACGACGACTGCGGCGGCGCGACGCCGGCGTGCGACGTGCCGGCACAGGTGTGCGTGGGCTGCTTGGACGACGACGACTGTGGTGGCGCGACGCCGGCGTGCGATGTGCCGGCACAGGTGTGCGTGGGCTGCTTGGACGACGACGACTGTGGCGGCGCGACTCCGGCGTGCGACGTGCCAGCACAGGTGTGCGTGGAGTGCCTGGGCGACACCGATTGCCCGACGGGCGTGTGCGACGAGCCGGCGCAGGTGTGCGTGGAGTGCCTGGGCGACACCGATTGCCCGGCGGGCGTGTGCGACGAGCCAGCGCAGGTGTGCGTGGGCTGTGTGGACGACACGGACTGCCCCCTGGGCGTCTGCGACGAGCCCGTGCAGATGTGCGTGGAGTGTGTGGACGACACGGACTGCCCTCTGGGCGTCTGCGACGAGCCCGTGCAGATGTGCGTGGAGTGCGTGGACGACGCGGACTGCCCCATGGGCGTCTGCGACGAGCCTGCCCACGTATGCGTGGAGTGCTTGCTCGACGCGGATTGCCCGGTGGGCGTGTGCGACCCCTCGATCCACGTATGTGTAGAGTGTGTGGACAACGACGACTGTACGGACCCCACGCGGATCTGCGACCCGTTCGCCAACGTGTGCGTGGCCTGCCTCAACGATGGTGACTGTGGAGGGTCCACGCCCGCCTGTGACTCGTCGTCGGGCATGTGCGTGGAGTGTGTGGACGACGGTAACTGCTCCGCCCCGACACCCGCGTGCGACACGGCGCTGGCCGTGTGCGTGGGCTGTGTGGACGACGGCGACTGCTCCGCCCCGACACCCGCGTGCGACACGGTGCTGGCCGTGTGCGTGGAGTGTGTGGACGACGGCGATTGCTCCGCCCCGACGCCCGCGTGCGACACGGCGCTGGCCGTGTGCGTGGGCTGTGTGGACGACGGCGACTGCGCTGCCCCGACGCCGGCATGCAATCCGACCACCGACACCTGCGTGGGCTGTCTCGTCGATGGGGACTGTGCTGCGCCCACGCCGGGTGTGCGACACCGCGGTCGAGACGTGCGTGGAGTGCCTGGGCGACGCCGATTGCCCCGCGCCCGCGGTGTGCGACGTCGCCGAGCAGACATGCGTCGAGTGCCTGGACGACGCCGATTGCCCGGTCGGTTTCGCCTGCGACGAGCCCCTGCAGAGCTGCTACCCCTACTGCCTCGAGGACGTCGATTGCCCGCCCGGCGAGGCCTGCGACGTGGGCACCGGCATGTGCGGGGCGGTGCTCTGCCCCGCCGACCCGTGCCCGCTGGGCAGCGAGTGCGTCGCCGGGCTGTGCGCGCCGATGGCCTGCCTGCTCGAGAACGACTGCCCCGATGGCACGACCTGCGACCCCACGCTCGACATCTGCCTCATCGAGAGCTTGCCGGGCAGCGAGTGCCTGAGCTCAGCCGACTGCCCGCCCTCGCTGGGCTGCGGCGAGGGCTACTGCCTGCGCTGCCAGGGCAGCGGCAACGACTGCAACGACTGCACGATCGACGCCGATTGCGGCGGGAACGCGCAGTGCAACCCGGCGCTGTCGGCCTGCCTCGACTGTCTGACCGACGCCGATTGCAACGGCACCGACATCTGCCATCCCTACGGCGCTTGCGATCCGCCGTGCGTGCTCGATGCCGATTGCTCGCACTCGCGCGAGTGCGACGAGCTCGGCCGCTGCGTCCCACCGGTGGTGGGCAGCGACTGCCTGCTCGATGCCGATTGCCCCGCTGGCCTGCAGTGCGTGTCGCAGCTCTGCAAGGACTGCGAGCTCGACCCGGGCGATCCCACGTCGTGCCTGGCCTGCCAACCGGGCTCCACCTGCGCCAGCGGCAACCAGTGCGACTACGACGTGTTCGTGTGCGTCGAGTGCCGCGAGGACTCCGACTGCGGCGGCACCGACGTGTGTCAGCTCGGCGACTGCGCTCCGCCCTGCTTCGGCGACCCCGACTGCCCGCCGGGGGCCTCCTGCAACCTGGGCAGCAACCACTGCGAGCCGTGAGCGGGGTCGCTCTGGCTCACTGCGGGGCGTAGCCCGGCTGGCCGTACCCTTGCTGGGCTCCCGCGCCGCTCACCAGCGCCTGCAGGGCCGCGCCCACTTCCTGCTCCGAGGCCTTCTGCGACTTGTACACGGTCAGGAAGTAGATGATGAGCGGGATCAGGATCCCGAGGAACACCAGCGCGAGCACGAACACCATCTGCACGCCCATGTTGGGGAAATTGCCGTTGACGACGACCTTGTCCTTGCGAAAGAACAGCGTTGCCCCCACGGCGGCCGACTTCTCGGCGACGAGGATCTTTCCGCCGCGCATGTAGAGCTTGTAGCCCGGCAGCATCTGGGAGAGTGAGGGGATCAGGGCCTGTGGCTGTAGGGGCTGCGGGATCGCGACCTTCATCGTCCGTTCGTCCTCGCCCCGCTAGACGGAGCGCCTGGCGCCAGGTTGCAGCCCGTCCACGAAATCGTGCCAGGCGGGCTCCTCGTCAGAGCGCGCTTGCGATCTCGGCCACGATCGCGTCGGCGGCCGCGACCGGGTCCGCGGCCTGGAGGATGGGCCGGCCCACCACGAGATGGGTGGCCCCGTCGGCGATGGCGAGCGCAGGGGTCATGACTCGCTTCTGGTCGATCGCGTCGGTGCCCGCGGGACGGATGCCCGGCACCACGCGAAACAGCTCGGGCGCCGCGAGGTCCACGGCCCGCACCTCCTGGCCGCTGCACACCACGCCGGTGCAGCCGGCCTTGCGCGCGCCCTCGGCTCGCATCACCACGAGCTCCGCGGCGCTGCGGGTGTGCCCGGCCTCGGCGCAGGCCTGCGCATCCTGGCTGGTGAGCACGGTGACCGCCAGGATGCCGAGGTGATCGCCGGCTTCCTCCACGCACGCACGCAGGTGCTCGATACCGCTGCCGGCGTGCACGGTGAGGAAGCGGACGCCCAGCGAGCGGGCGCTGCGGATGGCGCCACGCATCGTGTTGGGAATGTCGTGCAGCTTGAGGTCGAGGAAGATCCCGAGCTCGGGATGTGCCTCGTGGATGCGAGTGACCACCGCCGGGCCCTCGGCCACGAATAGCTCGAGCCCGATCTTGAGCATGCCGACGTGGCCGGCGAGCGCTCCGGCAGCCGCGAGCGCCTCGGCCTGCGAGGGCACGTCGAGGGCGACGATCAGGCGATCTCGGGCAGAGAGGGCAGCGACGCTCATGCACGCGGTTCCTAGCACGACCGTTCCCACGAAGGGGCCCGGTTGCGTGGAGCGGGGCGCGCGGGCATGCTCGGCGCGCCATGAGGGAAGGGCCCCGCGAGGACGAGCCGGCGTCGGCGTTGGCCGATCCGCTGGCGGAGACGCAGGACGGCTCCGACTCGGGTCAGACCCATGGGCTCGAAGATGCGGCATATGCCCTGGCTGCGCCGGATGTGGCTACTCGCGCATTCACGGACGGATCCGTGGACGAGCCCTCGGTCTCGCCGGCCGCCGCGCCCGTGAAGAGCAGCACGGGCAGCTACGCGTCCGGGGACCGCATCGGTCGCTACCGCCTGGTCTCTGCGCTGGGCCTGGGCGGCATGGGGCTCGTGTTCCTCGCCCACGACGACGAGCTCGATCGCCCGGTCGCGCTCAAGGTGCTGCGTCCGGGTGGCACCGGCGATCCGCGACGGCTCCTGCGAGAGGCCCGCTCGATGGCCCGGCTGGCCCACCCGCACATCGCGGCGGTCTACGACGTGGGCACCCACGGCGTCGACGTGTACGTGGCCATGGAGTACGTGGAGGGTCCCACGCTGCGCGGGTGGATGAAGTCCCCGCATCCGTGGGCCGAGCGCCGCGACGTGCTGCTCCAGGCCGCGCGGGGCCTCTCGGCGGCGCACTCTCGCGGTGTCACCCACCGCGACTTCAAGCCCGAGAACGTGATCGTGGGCCACGACGGCCGCGTGCGCGTGCTCGACTTCGGCCTGGCCAAGCTGGCCCCGCGCACCGCGACCCCCACGGCGGACACCACCGACACGCAGATCGGTGCGATCGTGGGCACGCCCCGCTACATGGCGCCCGAGCAATTGCGCGGGCAAGGGGCGGGCCCGGCCGCGGATCAGTTCGCGTTCTGCGTGTGCGCTTACGAGCTGGCCTACGGCACGCGCCCGTTCGATGGTGAGGTGTTCGCCGATGTGGCCGCGTCCGTGCTGACGCAGGCGCCTCGTGAGCCGCCGCGCGGTGACCAAGTGCCCGAGCGGCTGTGGCCCATGCTCTGCCGCGGCATGCGGATCGCCCAGGACGAGCGGTACGCCAGCATGCAGGCGCTGACCGAGGCGCTCGAGCAGGTGACCGGCGTACCTGAGCCCGCTCGCCCCGTGCCGTCGCCCGCGCTGGCGCTGGCGGTCGCCCCCGTGGTCTCGCGGCCGGCGCTGCGCGAGGCCCAGGAGGACGCACGCGTGCGGCTGACCCAGGCCTACGCCGACGACTTGCTCGACGCCGAGGAGCTCGACAGCCGGCTCGAGCGGCTCGAGAACGCCGGCGATCTGCCGGTGGTGGCCGCGCTGGTCGCCGACCTCGCGCCCGTGGCGGCCGTGCCCGCGACGTTGGCCGTGCCCGTGCCCACGCTGCCGGTGATGCCCGAGCCGGCACGGGTCGGGCCGAACGTGACGGCGCTGGCCGTGCCGCACGACGTGCAAGCGGTCAGCCGTACCGTCGCCGTGTTCTCCGGCAACCGGCGCGCGGGCGTGTGGCAGCCCGCGCGGGTCAATCATGTGCTCGCCGTGTTCGGCGGGGCCGAGATCGACATGCGCGACGTGGAGCTGCCGCCCGGCGAGACCGAGATCCGCGTGTTCTGCATGATGGGCGGCATCGAGATCACCGTGGCCCCCGGCACCCGCGTGCACCTCGAGTGCACCGCGATCTTCGGCGGCGCCGAGCAAGAGGACGCCAGCGCCCCGCCCGAGCCCGGCGGCCCCGTCCTGCGCGTGACGGGCATGGTGCTCTTCGGCGGCGTGGAGGTGCGCGAGCGCCTGCCCGGCGAGAGCGGCTGGGCCGCCCGCAAGCGCCGCAAGGCCGCGCAGAAGCAGCTGCGCGAGAAGAAGGCCAAGAAGGCGCTACCGCCGGGGGACTGAGCACCGGGACCGCATCGTCCAAGTGCGGAGTCGAGTCCCTCCGGCGATCCTGGGATGGCCATGCCGGACCATGCACGCCGCCTCGCCACGTACGCGGACGTCCTCGCGGCGCCCGAGCATCAGGTGGCGGAGATCCTCGCGGGGGAGCTGTTCCTGCATCCGCGCCCGGCCTTGCCCCACGCCGCCGTGGCCACGACGTTGGGAGAGGAGCTCGGGCCACCCTTTCGGCGTGGCAAGGGCGGGCCCGGCGGCTGGCTCATCCTTGACAAGCTCGAAGTCCACATGGGTAGCGACGTTCTGGTTCCCGATCTCGGTGGCTGGCGTCGGACTACGGTGGATCACATCCCCAACGCTCCGTACTTCGAGATCCGCCCGGATTGGGTATGCGAGGTGCTCTCGCCATCCACCGAGAAGGTCGACCGCACGCTCAAGCTGCCGATCTACGCCCGCGAAGGTGTCGGGCATGCATGGCTCATCAACCCGTTGGTACGCACGCTCGAGGTGCTGCGCTTGCACGAAGGCCACTGGATCGCCTTGCACACGTTCTCCGACGACCAAGAGGTCCGCGCCGAGCCGTTCGACGCGATCGTGCTGTCGCTCTCGGTGCTGTGGGCCGACGTACGCCTGTGAGCCCACCCGGCTTGCCGCATGCGCGATCGCGAGGGCAAGCTCGCGGCGCATGGGCGACCCCGATCCGTGGCAGGCAACATTCGACGCGGTCGAGTCCGGCGTGGCGCAGGGCGTGTTCCCGGGCGCGGTGGCGCTGGTGTGGCACGCGGGCGCGACGCTCTACCACGAGGCCCACGGGGCGCTGGCGAGCCATATCACCGCCTCGGTGAAGGATCAGCCGGTGGCGCGGGATACCGCGTACGACCTCGCCTCGCTCACCAAGGTGCTGTGCACCACCACGCTCGCGGCGCAGCTCGTCTCGCGCGGCACGCTGCGGCTCGACCAGCCCGTGCCCGAGCCATGGTCGCAGGCGTGCCCCGAGGCCACGCTCTGCGATCTACTCGAGCACTGCTCGGGCTTGGCGGCACATCGCGAGTATTTCACCGTGGTCGAGCCGTTCGATGCTGGCAAGGTGCTCAACTGCGTGGCCAACACGCCACGCGAGTACCAGCGGCGCGAGCGAGTGCTGTATAGCGACCTCGGATTCATGATTCTGGGAGCGTGGATCGAGCGCGTGCTCGACCAGCCGCTCGATGAGGCGTTCGCGGATCATGTCGCGTATCGCCTCGGCCTCGACGCGGGCGCCGTGCCCGGGCTCGGATATCGCCGCGTGCAGAGCCGCGCGGCGCTCGGGTGGGCGCTCGAGCAGCGCATCGCGCCCACCGAGGTCTACGAGCCGGGGCTGCACCCGGATGGGGTGCCATCGTACTTCCCGGTGCGTCGCGAGGACGGCGTGGCGCATGGGGTGGTGCACGACGACAATGCGTTCGTGATGGGTGGGGTGGCGGGGCACGCGGGGCTATTCGGCACTGCGGAGGGCGTGGCCGAGGTCGCGCGCGCGTGGGCAGAGGATCGCGTGCCGGATGTACGCATGGCGGTGCGCGATCGGTTCTGGCGGCGGAGCGATGTGCCGGGATCGACCCGGCGCCTGGGATTCGACGGCACGCCGGAGGACGGTAGCGGCAGCACGGGGACTGCGTTCTCGGCCGCGACGGTGGGGCATACGGGGTTCACGGGGACGACGGTGTGGATCGACCCCGCTGCGGCAGGTGGACCGCGGGTGGCGGTGCTGCTGACCAACCGCGTGCACCTCGGGCGTGATGATCAGCGCATTCGCGAGGTGCGGCAGGCGTTTCATGCCGCGGCGGCGCGGCTGCGATAGCTCGGCTACGCGGCGCTCAGCGAACGGCCGCTTCCAGCAGCGTCAGCCCAGCGTCACCGTCGCGGCACGCGAGCTCCGCATTCACCCCGAGTGGGAGCGTCCACATCGGGTCGGTGTGCCCGAAGTCGAAGTCGATCGCGATCGGCATCGTGGTACCGCGCGCCGCCTGTAGCACGATGTCTGCCAGCGGTAGCTCCTCGGTGAAGCGCACGTCGGGATGGAAGCGACCGAGCGCGAGCCCGGCGATGCGATCGAGCACCCCCATGAGGCGGATCTGCGTGAGCATGCGGTCGATCGTCGAGGGGCTCTCGACCTCGTCCTCCTCGATGCACAGGATCACACCGTCGAGCGCGGGCCAGTGACGCGTGCCTGCGAGCGTGAGCATCGTGCCGAGATTGGCCGCGACGACAGGACCGCGCGCGGTGCCCTCGCGAAGCATGCGTGGGCCCGGACACGGCACCGCCGTCCGCGGACGCACGTCGTCGCGCTCCCACGCGAGCGGCTCGTGGATCGAGATCCCCGAGGCGGGGAGCCGACCCGCAGGGGTGAAGGAGGACAGCACCTCGTGCAGCCGTGCTGCCGTCCACGGGTGCAGCCCGCCGTGCTCGCCGAATTGCGGCATCACCGCGGGGCCGAGGAACGTCACCACGCCCGTCGCATGCCACGCTGCGACCAGCAGCACCGAGAAATCGCTGTAGCCGAGCAGGATCTTGGGATCGGCCGCGAGCGCTCCGTAGTCGGCGAGCTCTACGAGCTGGTTGGTGTTGTGACCACCAATCGTCGAGACGATCGCGCGAACCTCCGGGTCTCGCAGCGCACGGTTGAGCGCCTCGGCGCGAGTCAGCGGGCTCCCGGCGAGGTGCCCGTGGGACGCGATGACCTCGGGCGGTACACGTACGCGATAGCCCATCGCCTCGAGCGCCTGGATCCCACGGGCGAGGCGGCGTGGGCACTCTGCGGCCACCGGGGCCGACGGTGACAAGAGCTCCACGAGGTTTCCTCTACGCAGCGCAGGCGGACGCGTGGCCATGGCGATGGTGCTCGTATCCTTCGTGTCGGAGCGAGCGAGCCAGGTTTCGCCCGCCTCACTCCGCCGGTGCCAGCACGCTCAGGCCCTCCCGCGTGGCCTCCACCTTGCGCTCGACCGCCGTCTCCGCCGCGTCGAGCTCCTTGCGCTTGGCCTGCAGCTGGTCCTCGGTGGCCAAGAGCCGCTCGACGATCGGGTTCTTCTTGCCGCTTCCATCCCCCTCGCCACCCATCGCCTGCAGGTGCCCCCGCAGCCGCTCGATGTCGGCCTCGATCACCGCGACCTCCGCCTTGAGCCGCTCGACCTCGCCTTGGGCCTTGCGTTGCTCGCGGAGCCGCTCGAGGCTGGTCTTCATCGCGCCGCGCTCTTGCTCGCCCAGCGAGGCCGCAGCCGCCAAACGCTCGAGCCGGTCCTCGGTGAGACCATCGAACGGCGAGTGGCTCGACAGGCCCTCCTCGATCACCACCTTGCGCGCCTCGAGCTTGCCGGCCGGGGCCACCTCGAAGATCGCGAGCGGTCGCCCGCGCTCGACGTCGAAATCCACCCGGTCGGCACCCTCGATCTTCGTGTTGCTACCCGCCGCCACCTCCACGTGCACGTGTCGCGCTTGGCCGCTACGGTTCTCGAGGCCGAACGTGACGGTGGTGGCCCGCAAGAAGTGCTCCTCGAGCTGCCCGTGGCGCCACACCAGCCGCTGCGGCGTGTCGACCACGGTGCTCTCCTCCACGGTCATCTCGGTGTCGGGATCGTCGCCGATCTCGAGGAACCGCCGCTCGCCCGGCTTGAGCCGCGGGAGCACCGTCTCGCCCGAGAACCCGCCGTCGGCGAACACCGCCAGCGTGCCCTCGGGCAGCGTCTGCGCGGTGCTGTTGACCACGCGCACCGCGTGCCGGGCCGTGAAGTCGCCAAAGCCGGTGATCCATGTGACCGCGGCCGACTCGAGGCTCGACTGCACGAACGGCACCATGGCCGAGCGACCCGCAGCCAAGTCGAGCGGCTCGCCGGTGCCATACACGAACACGGTCTTGGTCTCGCGTCCCTGGCCGGTGGCGAGCGCGGCGAGGTCGCCCACCGCCACGAGGTTGCTGCCTACGACGACTTGGCCCATTCGGATCGAAGGCGAGCGGGAGCTGCGACCGGCGAGGCCGCCGCTGCCGCTACCGTAGCCGTAGCCGCTGCCCGTGCCGCCGAGCCCGATGGTCTCGTCGAGGAAGTCGCCCCACATTGCATCGGGCGTGGTGTCGAGCAGCTGCGGCACGCTCGACAGCTCGCGGTCGGGCACCACCAGCTCGCGTCGCTCGTAGCGAGGAGCAGCCAGCGGGAACAAGAACGAGTCGGGCCGGCCGTTGACGAGCTCGAGCACCACGTCGTCCCAGTCCTCCTCGGTGTCGTTGTGCACGAGCGCCCAGCCCTGCAGCGCGGCGGACTCCTTCTCATCGAGCACCAAGCGATAGCTCGAGCGCCATACGGGCGCCTCTGCGAGATACCCGAGTCGCACGGCGCCGCCCTTGCCGGCCACCTCGAGCGCGCCGCGGGCATTGCTCGAGAGCGCCACTGTAGCGTCGAGGGCCGCGCTCATGCGCGCGCGGACGTCGGGGTCCACCGGGGTCACCTCGTCGAGCTTGGCCACGTCGATGCGGCGGTAACGGCCGGTACCGGTGACGAGCAGCGCGAACGTCTTGTTGATCGCGGTACCGGCCTGCTCGGCCGCGGTGGGGATGCCGTTGCCCCCCTCGCCGGTGCCAGTGCCCACGTCGGTGCCCACCGGGGTCCCGATCACATCGACCACGCGCCCACGGATCCTGCGGGCCTTGCTCCGCACCACCACCTCGTGCCCGCGCAGCGCGAGCAACACGTCGTGCATGCGGATCGGCGCGGTGGACTCGGGCGGCAGTCCCGCGCGGGCACGGGCGACCGCGGGGCTCTGGCGGCTGTCGAATGCCACCGATTGCACCGAGCCGTCCTTGCCGAGCACCACCAGGCTCTTGAGCGCGTCGTCGAGGTGCCCCGACGGCACCGGCAGCGACGCGCCCCCGGCCCCGCCGAGCTCGCCCGCTCGCTCGAAGTAGCCCACGCCGGTCTCGTAGAGCCGCAGCTTCTCGAGCGGCAGGGCGCGCTCGCGGGGGGCGGTGGCGCAAGCGAGCAGGGCGAGCGAAGGCAGGAGGAGGAGCGTGGCACGGAGCATGGAGCGCGGCTCTGACACCGGACGACAGCCGGGGTTCCTTGGCCGCCCACTTTGCCACAGCCGGCCGCGCGTGCGGGCCCTCGCGCTCAGTCGCTCGGTTGCACCACCTGCAGCGAGCGGATCCCTCGCTTGTCGAGGATCACACGGAAGCGGTCGATCGCGACCACGTCCAGCTTTCGGCTCGCGTCGTGCCGTCGGCTGGGCGCGGACCCCCGGCTCGGCTTGGGCGACCGGCTCTGGTGGCCCTGGGCGGTCAGCACCATCACCAGGTTCACGTGGTAGGCCTTGGGGCACGTGACGGCCGTGACGCCGTCGAGCTCGGGGCTGTAGGTGGCCACGGTCTGCCGCGGCTGGTCCATGCGCGCGAGGAAGCCCGAGAAGTCGAAGCGGATGATGTCGTTGACGTCGCCGAGCCGGCCGTGGGTGTGGGCGATCCGCTTGCCGAGCAGGGTGACGTCCTTGACGTACTTCATGATCACCTCGGGCTTGGACTCGGGCTCGAGCACCGAGCGCGAGTCGGCGTGCCGGCGGCGGAGGATCTCGGGGGGCACCTGCGAGGGGGAGAGGAACGCGAACGACTCGCGACAGCGGCCCACCACCACGCCGGCCACCGGATCGTGGATCTGCACGCTGTAGTCCGAGAGCCACGACGAGAGCAGCCCCGAGAAGTACGCCCGCAGCCACTCCTTGATGCGATCCTTGAACACGTAGGAGATCACGATCGCGAGCACGAACGGAAAGCTGTTGAGCCCGTAGCGGCCCTGCGACCAGATCGCGGCCACGGTGGAGAACGCCATCGCCACCGCCGCGGCCACCCCGGCCACCACGTTGGCGATCCCGCGGCCCTCCTTCTCCTTGCGGATCTCGAGGAACAGCACGGAGCTGACGAACTTCTTGAGCGCGCTCTTGCGGTACACGTACGAGCGGTTCTCGCCGTCGGGGTCGAGCACGCTCTGGTAGCCGGCGCCGCTTCGGTGGCGCTGCTCGGCCACCACGCGGGTCACGAGCCCCGCACGGTTGTCGGCCAGGCGACGCCGCAAGCCCTCGTTGGCGTCGAGGCTCGAAAGCACCGAGGTCAGGTAGGTCTCGACCGAGATGCTGAGGTACTCGTCAACGTACTCGTAGAGCTCGCCGAGCCACTGCGGGCGCCTGGGCTGCAGGAAGTCGGGACGCAGCGCCCGGAACGCCCCCAGGATCACCCCCACGTCGTGGAGCAGGCGCGCGATGGCCTGGCGCACGTCCTGGGTGAGCACCTCGTGGGCGCCGGGATCACCGAGCCGCTCGATCTTGGTGCTGATATCGGTCGCGGTGTCGCGAAGGTTGGCGCGAACCATGCAGCCGAGCAGGCGCAGCTCGTGGCTGAGCTGCCCGGGCTCGAGCGTCTCGAGCTCGCCGTTGGCCTGCTGCACCAGCCGGCGCGCGCGCTGCAGCGGCGAGCGCCGGTCGTCGGAGTCGGCGAGCGCCGGCAGCGACACATGCGGGGTCTTGAAGCGGATGTACGCCTGGACGTCGGCGTAGAACTGCTCGCGCGTGTACGAGTGCACGTCGAGCCCCAGGCTCCGCGGCACGAAGAAGTAGGTCTCTACCCGGTAACGGCTCTGCCGCCGGCTCGTGTCGATCGCGTAGTCGAGCTTGATCTCGACCTGGTTGTCGTCGTGGACGCGGAGCCGGCTGTCGATGAGCTCCTCTGGGTCCGAGTGTGGGATGACAGCAATGTTACAGCAGCGTGTCAGAGGTGTGCCAGCCAGTCCTCCACCGCTCGCAGTCGCGCCGGCTGATCGCCGAGCTCGGCGTAGCGAGCTCGAGCGCGCTCGGCCTCCGCCGTGGCCGCCGCGTGCTCGCCCTGAGCCGCCAGCACGCGCGCCCGCCGAAACCACGCCTCGGCGTGCTGGTGTGGGTCGGGATCTTCGGTCCGGTATTGCTCCACCGACGCGTCGACGAGCGTCCTGGCCTCCGATAGGCGCCCCTGGGCCAGGCGGAGCATCGCCAGCCGCCCCGCGGTCTCGGCCACCTCCAGGCTGGGCTCGCCGACGACCTCGCGCTGGGTCGCGAGCACGGCAGTGAGCAGCGCATCCGCCTCGGGCAGTCGGCCGGCCTGCGTCAGCACCTGACCGAGCTGGCTCTCGTAGTTGGCCCGGGTGCGGCGATCTTCGGGCGTGACCTCGTGCAGGATGGCCAGCGCCTGCCGTAGCGCGGCCTCGGCCTCGGTCATCGAGCCGGCGCGCAGGTGGATCTCGCCGAGCAGCGAGAAGCTGGTGGCGCTCACGCGGCTGCGGGCGCCGTAGGCCTCGTTCTCGAGCTCCTGGGTCTCGCGCAGGAACGCCAGCGCCTCGTCGTAGCGCTCGAGCAACAGCAGCGAGGTGCTCAGGTTGTAGGCGAGCACGGCCACGTGGGGGTGGCGCGGCCCGAGCCCCGCGCGAAACAGGCGATGGGCCTCCTGGTAGATCGGCAGCGCGTCGGCATAGTTGCCGTGCATCATGTGGGTGGTGCCGAGGTTCTGCAGCGCGATCGCATAGTTGGGGTGGCGCTCGCCATAAGTGGCGCGCAGGATCTCGCGGGCGCGCTCGATGTACCGCACCGACTCGTCGTGCATCCCCTTGCGCGCGTAGACCATCCCCAGCGCGCCCAGCGGCTCGGCCACCGCGTAGTGCTCGGGTCCCCACAGCTGCTGGCGCAGCGCCAGTGCCTCCTCGAGCGTCGTGATCGCCCCGTCGAGGTCGCCGGCCAGCCGCTGCGCGTGGCCCCGCTCGGCGAGCAGGCTCGCGCGCACGTCCTCCAGCGCCGAGCCTTCGCGCGAGCCCAGCGCGGCGAGGCCCAGGCTCACCCAGCGCTGCATGGTCGCCGGCGTGGACATGCGCGACTGCTCGAGGTCGGCCAGCGCGAGCGCGGCCGTGGCCACGATCTCGTCGTGGTCGTGGGCCACGCCGGCAGTGAGCGCCTCGTAGATCTTGTCCTCGGCCGGTCCCACTTCTCCGGCCTCCTGCAGCACCGCGGCCTGCTCCATCGTCAGCTCGGCCTGCAGCGGGCCGTAGTGCAGGCCCTCGGCGCCGGTGCTCGCGGCCGCGACCGCGGCGCGGGCCTCGTCGAGCTTGCCCAGGATCCGCAGCGCCGCGGACTCGGCGATCCGCGAGCGCACCGCCGCCACGGCCTCGCGCTCGGCCTCGGGCATGGGCGCCGCGCTGCCGTCGAGCACGCTCGCGTCGAGGCAGCTCCGCGGGCCCGGCAGCGCCTGCACGGCGTCCACGGCCTGCATCACCTCATCGGCGTCGGCGCGGCGCAGCGCTCCGGCCATTGCCGCCAGCATGCTGCGCCGCTGGGCGAGGCACGTCATGCGCACGTCCACCACCGCCGCGGGCTCGCGCCCCTCGGCCCCGCTGCGGCACACCTCGGCCTGCGCCGTGGTCCATGCCTCGGCACGGTCGTCGAGCACGGCGCTCACCCGTGTCGCAGCGTCGTCGGCGAACGGCAGGCCCGAGCCGGTGAACGCGGCGCGCAGCTCGGCGCGCGCGGCCTCGTCCCACACCCCGGCGAGCTTGCCCGCCACGTCGTCGCAGTACGCCGCGGGATCGGGGGCGGGCGAGTCCCACAGGGCGACCACGGTGGCCCCCGCCGCAGCGCACGCGAGCCCCATCGCCGCCACGCCGCGCCGCGAGCCGAGCCGGCGCGGCCGCAAGGCGGTGAGCAGCGCCTGCATGTCGGGGTGGCGCTCGGCGGGATCCACTCGCAGGCCGCGTAGCACCGCGCGCCGCAGCCAGCGGGGCACCTCGCGATCGCGCGGGGCCGGGCGCACGTGGCCGGCATGCACCGCGGTGATGAGCGCGCTCAGGGTCCTGGCCTGGAACGGCCGCTCGCCGTAGAGGCCCTCGTAGAGCGCCACGCAGAACCCGAACTGGTCGGCCTTCGCATCGCTGCGCTTGGCGTTGAGCTGCTCGGGCGCCATGTAGGCCGGCGTGCCCACGAGCACTCCGGTGCGGGTGAGCGTCTCGGCCAGCGCGCCGGAGGCCGAGGCGCTCGAGCTCTGCGAGGCGCCTGCCGTGATCTCGTCGTCGTCGGGCGTGCGCCCCAGCGGACGCGCCAGCCCGAAGTCGGTGACCACCGCGCGCCCGTCGGCGCGCAGCAGCACGTTGTCGGGCTTGAAGTCGCGGTGCACGAGCCCGGCCGCGTGGGCGCCGGCGAGGCCCTCACCGGCCTGCAAGAGCACCGATAGCACCTCCCGCCACGGACGCGGCCGGGCCTCGAGCCAGCGGGTCAGCGTGCCGCCCTCGACGAACTCCATCGCCAGGAACACCCGGCCGCCCTCGAACGTGCCCACGTCGTGCACCGTGATCACGTGGGGGTGGGCCAGCCGGGCCAGCGCCTGGGCCTCTCGCAAGAGCCGCCGGTTGCGGGTGCCCTGCTGCGATGCGAATACCTCGTCGGCGTCCTCACCCGGGGCGCGGCGCAACAGCTTGAGCGCGATCTTGCGGTCGAGCTCGGGATCGTAGGCCGCGTAGACGATGCCCATCGCGCCCGAGCCGATCGCCCGCAGCACCACGTAGCGGCCGAGCTTGGCGCCCTCGGGCAGCGGCAGCTCGTTCCCCAACAGCTCGTCGGGGGGCGGCTCGACGCCGCTGACGGTGCTCTCGAGGCCCGAGGTCGACAGATCCGGCGCGGCCCCGGGCCGCTGCCCCGCCGAGAACGACGAGGCAAACAGTCGCATCAGCTCCGCCACGACCTCGCTGCACGCCTCGCATGCATCGATGTGCGCCTCGATCGTCGTCCGCTCCGCCGCCGGCAGCTCGTCGCGCGCGAGCGCAGTGAGCACGTTCTCGTCGGGGCAGGGCATTCGTGGCGCATGGTCGCACACCCATGGCGGACGCGGGGCCGAGGGCTCATTCGTTCCTCCGGCACATGCGGACGGCGCGATGGGAGCGGGCAGCGGCGTGATAGCCTGTGACGATGCCCCAGCTCGTCCCATCGGTCGCCATTCTCGCGTCGCTCTGCCTCGCCCCCGTCGCGTGCAAGCAGGCCAAGGGCGTCGACGTCGACCCCAAGCTGCTGATCCCGGCCCAGGCCAGCCTTGCGGTCGGCTTCCGTCTCGACCCCCTTCGCAATTCCCCGGTCGGGACCACGGTCGGCATTGCGATGCGGCAGGACCCAGAGATCGCCGTGATGATGGACGCGGCCATCAAGTGCAACGTGAGCCTCGAGCCGCTTCATGGCTTCGTCGCCGGCACCACCGATGGCGACGAGTTCGTCGGCGTGATCGAGTCGCCCGGGATCGGCGACACCGACCTCGTGCAGTGCATCGAGGACGAGGGCCGGGCGCTCTCCGGGGGCGGCAAGGGAATGTTGCTGTTCGAGACGCGCGGTGACGTTCGCATCACGCCGCAGGAGGGCGGCGGTTACCTCGTCATCCTCAACAAGGACGCGATCGTGGTCGTCGATCGCATCTGGCAAGACACCGTGTTCGCCGCCATCGAGCAGCCGTCCACGCGCAGCAGTGACACCGTGCCGGCCAAGGCCATCGCGGAGGTCGATCCCAAGGCCCACGCGTGGGCCGCGGCGGCGGTCCACCCGGAGGACGTTGCCGACATGACCGATGTTCCCGGGGCCGCGGCGCTCCGCTCCGTGGCGATGTCGCTCGACCTCTCGCAAGGGATCGGGGTCGACGCGAAGCTCGGCTTCACCGACGCCGAGCAAGCCGGCTCGTTCCGCACCGCGGTGCCCACGCTTGCCCAGGTCTTCGCGCCATCGCTGGGCGAGGTCGGGCTGCCCACCGATCTGCTCGCGTCACTGAAGGTGGCCGGCGAGGGTACGGTGGTGAGCGCCTCGCTCCAGATCCCCAACGAGACGGTTCCCGGCCTCATGGGTACCGTCGCCACGCTCATGGCCGCGCCCTGACGAACGGCGCCTCGCCGTCGCGGGATCACCCGCCGGGCATGGCCCGCCCCGGGCCCATGCGCTCCACCGTCCGGTCGACCCGCGGCTCGTCCACGCGCACGGGGCCCTCGCGCTCACGGACCTCCGGATCCTCGTGCTCGCGGATCAAGCGGTAGAGCCCGTGGTCGAACGGCAGGCCCGGCCCCTTGCTCACCAGCTCGATGCGCTCGCGTAGGCCCATCGCGTGCATCTGCTGGGCGCGGTGGTGGCAGAACGGGTTGTTGCCGGGGCGGCCGAGCAGCGGCTCGGCGGTGGCGGTGCAGCCGGCCCGGCAGACGCTGGCGTAGTAGCACTCGGCGCAGTAGCCCCACAGCTCCGCCTCGGTGCGCTCGCGCGTGTACGCGAGCTGCTCGGTGCGCTCCCAGATCTCGCGCAGCGTGTGCTCGCGGATGTTGCCACCGATGTTCTGCGGCCCGCCGAGGCTCGGGCAGCCCTTGATCGCGCCGTCGGCCTCGATGCCCACCTGGTGGCGGCCCGCGCCGCAGCCCTTGTAGTGAGCGCCGCGCTTCTGCAGCTTGCGGAGCTTGGCCTCGAGCGGGCCGAAGTAGCCGAGGTTGTTGGCCGGCCAGATCTTGACGCCGAGGCGCGTGGCTTCCTCGACGATCCCGTCGAGCCGATCGAACAGCTCGAGGAACATGTAGGGCTGGAGCAGGATCTCCGGGTGGTCGCCCGCGTTGCCGAACGGCGCGGTGATCTGGAGCTGCCAGCCGCGGATGCCCGCGGCGTGCAGGCGCACGAGCAGCTCCGGCAGGTCGTGCATGGTGAGGCGGTTGATCTGGGTGTTGACGTGCACCTTGCAGCCGGCCGCCCGCAGCCCCGCGATCGCCTCGAATGCCCGCTCCCAGCTGCCCGGCACGCCGCGCAGGTGATCGTGGGCCGCCTGCATGCCGTCGATCGAGAGGTTCACGCTGCTCACCCCTGCGGCCACCATCGCTTCGATGCGCGCCGGCGAGAGGTTGCGACCGCCGGTGGTCAGGCTGCACGCCATGCCGGCCTCGCGGATCGCCCGGATCACCAGGATGAAGTCGCTGCGCAGGTAGGCCTCGCCGCCCACCAGCGTCACCTCGCCCACGCCGAGCTCGCGGAGCTGGCGGACGAGGTCGACGCACTCCTCGGTGGTCAGCTCCCCCGGCCGGGCTGGACCCGCCCGCGAGCCGCAGTGGATGCACTTCTGATCGCAGGCGAGCGTCAGCTCCCACACCGCCAGTCGCGGCACGGGCACCTCGCCGGGCGACTGCGCGCGCAGCCGCCGGGAGTCGGCGGGCGGCAGCTCGACCACGGGGAGGCGGCGTCGGACGTCCTTCAGGCTCATGGCAAGGCGCAGTAGCCCACGTTCTCGTAGCCGGGCGGCGCCATGCCATCGTCGTACCACGGCAAGCAGACCACGCCCTCGTCGGTGGGGCACGGCAGGCCGGTCGCGACATCGCAGTACTGCGCGCAGCACCCCAGCTCGCCCATGCAGCCGGAGAAATCCTCCGCCGCGACGCACGCATGGCCGGGCATGCAGCCGTTGCTGGAGTCGCACTCGTCACCCTGGATGCCCGCTGTCTCCGCGGGCGTCCAGCACACGAATGCGTCGTCCGCCGCGGCGTAGCAGCCCTCGTCCGCCGCGCACTCCGGCATCAGCGGGTTGCACGAGGGCAGGCACACGGGGACCAGCTCGTCGAGGAAGATGCAGTGTCGTTGCGGGTCCTCGCACCCTGGCTTGGCCTCGGTGCCAAAGCACAACGCCACGCACGTGCCCGCGTCGGTGAGGGGGTTGGCGTGCAAGCACACCGTACCGAGGTCGCAGGTGTCGATGCCGCTATGGGGGTCGTGCTCCTCCACCGTGCAGGGGTCGCCCGGTTGACCGGGATTGTCGAAGATCGGAACGCAGCGGGCTCCGTTCCACGTCTCGGTCCCGTCGCTCGACCACGGCGCGCACTTCTCACCAGCGTCGCAGTCCTGCATGAAGAGGTCGCACTCGTGGGGCCCAACGTCGATCGGGCAAAACACGAAGCACGCGTCGTCGACGCCATCTTGGTCCTCGCACTCCCCGCTCCCGCACTCGATCGTGGTCGGCGTCGGGGGAGGGTCGTCGGTAGGCCCGACGGTGGTGATACCGGTGGTCGAGGTGGAAGGAGGTGGTGCCGTCGTCCCGGGCGGGAGCGCGGTCTCGTTGCCGGCCGAGCTGCTGCTGCCGTCGAGCTCGGGCGCAACGACCGGGCCGCATGCCGCCATGCCGAGCGCGAGGACCAGCGTCGGCAAGGCGAGCCCGCAGGTCCGACGAGCCGCGGTGGTGGCCTGCGTCGAGGTGCAGAACGGGCGAGCGTGAGCGGGACGGAGCTTCATGAAGACCAACTCGTGGGCGTTGCTCATGGCGGCAGCGTGCATGCGCCCACGTTCTCGTAGCCGGGCGGGGCCATGCCGTCCTCGTACCAGGGCTGGCAGGTCACGCCCAGCGCGTCGTCGGGGCACGGCAGGCCCGCGGTGATGTCGCAGAACGGCGTGCAGCAGCTGGCCTCGGCGCAGGCCGGGAACACCGAGCCGTCGAGGCAGGCATGGCCCGGCGCGCATGCGCTCGTGAATTCGCACGGGGCTCCGTACTCGCCCTCGCCGCTGTCGGGCAGGCACAGGAACGCGTCGGAGGTGGGCGACGGATAGCACTCCGTGCCCGGCTCGCAGGCGGGCTCGAGCGGGTTGCACGTGTCGAGGCACAGCACGAGCACGCCGTCGTTGGCGATGAGGCACGCCTCCTCGGGCTCGGCGCACAGCGGGTCCGCGGGCGAGCCGGTGCACATCGCCACGCACGTGCCCTCGTTGGTCTCGGGGTCCACGTCGAAGCACATCACCCCAACGTCGCAGCTGTCGAGACCGCTGGTCCCGCTGCCCTCCACCGTGCAGGGCTCACCAGGCGCGTTCGGGTCGGGGTCGACCGGCGAGCAGCGCGTCGCGTTCCAGACGCCGGCGCCGTCGTCGGCCCACGGCATGCACTTCTCACCCACGGGGCAGTCCTGCACGAACGGGTCGCACTCGATGGGAGAGTCCACGTCGGGCGGACAGCCGGCATAGAAGGCACAGGGATCGTCGCCGCGGTCGTCGGTGCTGCTCGTGCTCGGCTCGATGGTGGTCATCGGGCCGTCGTCGGTGGTCATCGACGGGCCGTCGCCGGTGGGCGGGACGGTGGTCATCGCCGTGGTCGAGGTCGAGATCGGCGGGCCCGTAGTGGCGTCGTCGACCGAGCTGCTGCTGTCGTTGCTCTCCTGCGGATCGACGATCGGACCGCAGGACACCGTCCCGAGCGTGAGCGCCAGCGTCAGCGAGGCGAGCGCGCTTGCTGGTTGCCGCGCCGCGGTGCTGGCCTGCGCCGCCCCACAGAACGGACACGTGGGCTCCGGGCCGAACAGGTGGCGATCACAGGCCGGGCAGAGCTTCATTGGATGAATAGGATAATAAAACTAACGAAACTATCAAGTGGCCATACGACCTCTGAACGTCGTTCTGAGCGAAAGCCTCTCGAGATCATCCGGAGTCGCTGGGGCTCGAGGCTACCGTGAGGTCGACCCTCGCCTCTTCGTGCTCGAGCTGCTCCTCGAGTCGCGCTCGCGCGCGGGCGAGGTGGGTGTCGACGTCGGGCTCGGCCAGCTCGAGCACGCGGCCGAGCTCGGCCGAGCTCATGCCTTCCCAGAAGTGCAGCTCGAGCGCGACCTGGAAGTCCACCGGGAGCCGGCGCAGCGCGAGCACGAGACGGCGCTGGTCCTCGCGGGCGGCAACGGCTTCGCTCAGACCGGGCTCGAGGTCGGCCATCGAGCGCTCGAGCGGATCGATGGCGTGCCGACGCTCGCGATCACCGGTGCGGTAGCCGTCGAGCAGCCGGCGTCGCGCCGCAGCGAACAGGCGCGCGCGGAAGCTGTCGCGCTCTCCCTCGGCCGCGGGCGCCTCGGGGGCGGCCAGGCAATCGTCCAGGGTCGCCTGACACAGCGTGTCGGCACCGCGGCCCACCTTGCCCGCAAAGAAATTGTAGAGGCGCGGGCCGTGCCGGCGGATGAGCACGTCGGCCGCCGCCTTGTCGCCGCGGCGAAACGCCTGCACGAGCTCGGCGTCGGAAGCCTGCGAGTCCCAGGTCATGGCACGTGCTCCACGGGTGAAGGGGTCGAGGGCGGTGGTGTGGAAGGGGCGGCCGGCGGAGCGGAGCCCGGCGCGTCGATCGATTGCAGCAGCTTGCGCCAGCCGTCGACGTAGGTCGCCGGCATGTCGCGGGCCTCGAACGTCGCGATGGCCCGGGCGAGGTGCTCGCGTGCCGCCTCGCGCTCCCCCGCGGCGAGCAGCAGGCGTGCGAGCTCGGCCCGGGTCTCGGCCTCGCCCACGTGCCCGGCCGGCAGCGCGGCGGCTCGCACCCGCAGTGCCCGCTCGAGCGTCGTGCGAGCGCCCGCCGGGTCTCCCGCGGCGGCACGGGCGACACCGAGCTCGTGCAGCACCTCGCCCACCGCATAGTGCTCCTCGCCCACGCTCTGCTCGAGGCTGGCGATCGCGTCTTCGAGCAGGCGCCGCGCGTCCTCGGCCCGGCCGGCCTGGCTCGCCAGGCGGCCCTGCATCGCGCGGGCGAGCGCCACGTGAGGGTGCTCCTCACCCAGGCTCTCCACCAGTCGACGCAGGCACGGGTCCAGGCGCTCGAGGCCGCGCGCAGGGTCGCCTCGCTCGCCCTCCGCCCACGCGAGGCTGATGCACGCGGCCGCGGTGTCCGGGTGCTCGGGGCCGAGCACCGCGCGGCCCGTCTCGTAGGCCTCGAGATACGCAGCCCGTGCCGCTTCTCCGTCGTGCAGGGTCGCGAGCGTATTGCCCAGGCTCTGCAGGTCGATCACCGCGGCCAGCGGGTCGCGCTGCGGCGGCGACTCGGCCGTGTGCAGGCGATCGCGATGGATCACGAGCGCCTCGGCGGGCCGGCCGTTGAGCACCAGCAGCTCGGCGTAGACCTGCTCGGTGGCTCGACGCACGCTCGTCGTCACGCCCGGTGCAGAGGCGCGCTCGAGCGCGGCCTCGATCGTCGACAGCGCGTCGGCGAGCTCGCCCGCCGCGAGGTCGGCCAGCGCCAGGTTGTGCCACGCCATCGCCTCGAGGTCGTAGTGCCGCGGGCGCACGCGCTCGAGCTGCGTGTGCGCGGCACGGCCCCAGCGGCGGGCCGCCTCCACGTTTCCCACGCGATAGCCCTGCGCGGTGAGCCACACCGCGGCCCGGCTCGCGCCCACGGTGTCGCCCTCGCCCACCGCTTCGAAGTAGAGGGCCTCGAGGCTCTGCTCCGCCTCCGCATGGCGGCCTTCGAGCGCGGCGAGCTCGGCGAGCTCGATGTCCACATCGAGTCGCGCTCGCGGGTCGGCCAGGACGGCAGGCTCGGCCCGCACGCCCAAGAGCACCTCGCGCGCGGCCGCGAGCCGGCCGGCGGTGGCGAGCAATCGCGCGCGGCCGATCGCGGCATCGAGCTCGCCGGCGCGTCGCTGCTCGCGTCCAGGAGTGCACGCCTGCACGTCGGGCAGCGCCTGCACCAGCGACCAGCCCTGCGCCAGCGTCTCGCGATCGCCCGCGGCCAACAGCTCGCGCAGCGCGGTCAGCCCATCGGCGCACTGGGTCACGCAGCGCTGCATTCGCCCGCGCTCGTGCTCGTCCTGGCCGCAGGCCTCGTCCCACCGGCGGCCCAGCTCGGCGGCATAGGCATCGAGCGCCTCGATCATCGCGGGCCACGCTCGTGCAATCGGTGGGCTGCCGGCCAGCACCGCCTCGACGGCGGGGGTGGTGAGCGTGGGCTCCGAGATCGCGGCGGGCGGTGAGGCGCAGGTGGGTAGCGCCGATCCGTCGTCGAGGCCGAGCGACGCCACCGCTGCCGTCGTGCCCACGAGCACCACACCGGCCACGAGCGGCCACGGTCCGCGGCGAGTGATGGGGACGCGCTGCAACGCCGCTCGTAGCGCGTCCATGCTCGGGAAGCGATCCTCGGGATGGGCCGCCAGCCCTCGCGCCAAGAGCCGCCGCAGCGCCAGCGGAGCCCGTGGCGCACGCGGCAAGCTGGGCCCGCGGAGCTTGGCCGCCAGCAGCTCCTGCCGGTCGCGCGGCGCGAACGGCCGGCGCTCGTAGACGGCCTCGTAGAGCGACACGCAGAACGAGTATTGATCGCTGCGCGGCCCGAGCGGCTCGCCGCGCTGCTGCTCGGGTGACATATACGGCAGCGTCCCGCCGGGCCGCCACGACGGCGTCGCGTCGGCCTCCACGATGGATCCGCCGCTCTTGGTGTCGGCCTCGGCATCGCCCCGCAGGTCCTGCGTCATCGCGGCCAGGCCGAAGTCGGCCACCTTCACCGCTCCTTCCTCGCTCACGAGCACGTTGCTCGGCTTGAAGTCGCGGTGCAGCAGCCCCACCGCGTGTGCGGCCGCGAGGCCCTCGGCGGCGGCGAGGAACGCGGTACGGATCTCGGCCAGCGAGCGCCCGGGGGCCAGCCACTCGCGGAGGTCCGTGCCCTCCACGAGCTCCATCGCCACGAAGAAGCGCGAGACGTCGTGGTCCTCGAAGAAGCCCACGTCGAACACCTCGACCACGTGCGGGTGGCGGATGCGGGCCAGCACCTGCGCCTCGCGAAGCAGCCGCACGTCGCTCGCCGCTGCGTCGCGTCCGCCCTTGAGCACCTTGATCGCCACATAGCGCGCCAGCGCCGGATCGAACGCGCGGTACACGATGCCGAGGCCGCCAGCACCGATGCGCCCGGCCACGTGGTAGCGACCGAGGCTCGGCGGCCCGGCCGAGCCGGAGCCGAAGCGCTCGTGCAGCGTGCCGAGCACGTGATCGATCTCGAGGCTGCGAGCAGGCGGTCGAGCCTGCTGGAACAGCGCGTCGAGGGAGGCGGGCATCGGCAGCGAGAGGATCGCACGTTCCGCGGCGGCTCTGGGGCGGGGGCTGGAGCCGCGGCGACGTCGATGCGATCCTTCGCGGATGCGAGCGCGTCTTGGCGTGGTCCTGCTCTTGGCCCTCACAGCATGCCGAGACACGGGTGGCTCTGCGGATCCGGCCGCGAGCCCGCCCGCCCAGCCGGACCCGGTGGGGAAGGCCACGCCGGAGCAACCGCCGGTGAAGGCCGAGGTGCCTGCTGCACGGGCGGAGCCGGAGCCCCCCGCGCCACCGACCAAGCCCGAGCCCGAGCTGCCCGCGCCGACCAAGCCCGAACCCGAGCCGAAGCCGTTCGAAGCGGAGGAGCGCATCGACGTCGGGGGCCGGCCCGTGGCGGTGCGGATCGACGCGCAACCACAGGAGGCCACCGACACCCCGATGAAGCGGTCCTTGCTCGTGAGCATCGACGGCGCCACGCAGGGCGACCGCTTGCTCTCGCTACCGCTGGACTTCGAGTGGTGCGAGAGCACCGAGGCCACCGTCGCGCCGGTCGAGGGGAAGCCGTCGCCGCTGGTGTTCGCGGAGGCCTACTGCACGAACGGCGAGGACGTGCGCTCGACCAACATTCGAAACGCAGTGATCCACGTGGGCGACGCCGCCACCCTGCCCCGCGTGCTCTGGGAAGGCAACGGCTCCATGGACAGCAACTTTGGCGTCTGCGTGGAGATCGATTTCCCGGTCGCCGAGGTCCCCCGCGCCGGAATGCTGCTGATCCAGCAGCTCACCGAGACCATCTTCGAGCCCGACCGAGACCTCTCCGAGATCCGCTGCCGAGCCAAGAAGGCCCGCAAGCGCAAGCTGGCGGAGATTGCCTTTTGAGCGAGGCGGCACCGCTGACTCACCGACGGAGCCGCTCACTCGACACACTGAGAGCCTGACGTGTCTTGTCCGTTTCCAACATCGCAAAGGGTACGGCCCTTCGCTGGGCTGCGTTGCGGATCTCATCCCATAGAGACTCCTCGCACATACGGTGTAAACCTGCTGTATCAATTACTGCTCGATCAATCGCTTGGATATCGAAGATATGGAAATAAGTGTCTCGCGTGATGGGCGGATTGGTCCAGCGTCGACCTTCCTTGCTGCGAGGCTGTACGGGGGCTGATCGAATTCGCTGCGCTTCATCGTGGCTGAAATTGGACGTGCCACGTGCGACCAACACGTGTTCAGTGCTCATTTCGACAATGACCGCATAGACACGCTTTCCAGGGGATTCCTCGTACGTGATGCAACGGCCGGGCTGCAAGGAAGCTGGCATCCTATTGCTCGTGCTCGACGAATGAGGCCACGTCATTCGGGAATCAGACCATGGTCTGATTCGTCCCATCCGTCGGCTCTGGCCAGCGCTGGATGGCTTGCCTGAGGAGCCACTGATTCGTGCGTCTCATGACCGACTCCATCCTGAGATCGATCGGCGGGAAACCATGCAGGGGTCCTCCCGTCACTGATGTGACGAGACTGCCGAGGTTCTCCACGTCTTGAGCAGATTTCTCGAACAAACCATCGACGTACTCGGTCGAAGGTTCCTCGTTCGTGATTACGAAGTGTCGAACGACGAGTGCTCTGGCGAGAAACCGCACAATGCTCCTGGATACAGCGGCCATTCGAGGCGTAGCGGCCGGATCGTAGACCTCTTCGATGAGTTGACGCCCAATCGTCACGGAGTCCAAGGAGAGCACACGCGGTCTCTCGATATGATCCCTCTGCTTCTCAAGCCAGTCGACGGGAGAATCCTTGCCGAAGGCGACAATCAAGCGCGCGCAGCTCTCATCGAACTTGGCACCTACGGTTCCGGGTTTTGGAGGAGCGGGAGGGTCCAGGTCGGCTTCGAGGACTCGCGCCAAATCAGGTCGATCGAGCAGGTTCAGCGTGAGTCTAGCGATGCCCCCCAAGAACGCAGCAAACTTCTCTTCATCAAAGAGGTCGGCGAGGCGGTCTTCGAAATCCTCGGGTCCAGAGCCCACGAGTTGACCACCGAGCTCATTGCCAAGCGCTTGAAGCTCGCCCACGTCGGCGCGCAGGAGCCGCGCCTCCGCGTCATCCAGCGAGGAAGTGCCAGCCTCGATGGCATTGCTCAGCTCGCGCGGATCGAAGCGCGTAGCTTCGGGCGCGCCGCTGCCGAGAACGAGCAAGAGAATGGTCTGAAGCATCTGCCCCGGTGCCTCTATTCGAGGATTATGCGTCACGACATTATATGCAGCAATAGGACTCCTAGGTCCCGAGCGCATACCACGCCGACGCGCGCTAAGCTCGGGCACACCCGGGTCGCGCGCCGGCCGAACTCCCTTATGGTTGTATGACGTTACGCCTTGCTCACCGCCACCGCCAGCCCCTCCCCATCGATCTCGAACCGCTCGTCCCCTTCGCCTTCGGCCCGCACCGTCAGTGCCACCGCGAGCGTCTCGCCCTTGATCATCTCCGCCAGCGCCGGATCCATCGCCGCTGCCGCCAGCTCGCCGCTGCACCGCAGCTCGAGCGCGATCCGATCGCTCACCTCGAGCCCCTTGCTCTTGCGCAGGTTCTGCACGCGATTGACGATCTCCCGCGCGAGCCCTTCGCGCCGTAGCGCGTCGTCCCGGTGAGTCTCGAGCACCACGGTGAAGCCCTCGGCCGCCTCGGCCGCCTGCTCGCCCACGGTCTCGCGCACCACCAGCACATCACCCTCGCCGAGCGTCTCGCCCTCGAGCTCCACGCTGCCCTGCTTGAGGTACGCCCCGATCGCTGCCGCATCCATCGCGGCCACCGCCGCGGCCACCGCCTTCATCTTCTTGCCGAGCCGCTTGCCGAGCGCGGCGAAATTCGCCTTGGCCGAGAGCTTCACGAGCCCCCCGTCGTCCTCCTGCACCTGCAGCTGCTTAACGTTGAGCTCGGCCAGCAGATCATCACGCGCCGCCTCCACCGCCCGCCGCGCCGCCGCGTCCGGGCTCGCCACCGTGATCATCCGCAGCGGCCGTCGCACCCCGAGCTTCTCGCGCTCGCGGATCGCCAGCCCCAGGTTGACCACCTGCCGCACCGCGGCCACGTCGCGCTCGAGCGCCTCGTCGCGCAGGCTCGCGTCCACCACCGGGTACGACCGCATGTGCACGCTGTCTTCTCCCGGCCCCGCCAGGCCCGTGTCCACGTGCAGCCGCTGGTACATCCACTCGGCGAAGAACGGGATCACCGGCGCGATCGCGTGCGAGACCACCGAGAGCACCCGGAACAAGGTCGCGTACGCGTCGGCCTTGTCCTGCGCGTCGCCCTCGCCCTTGCCCCGCCAGTACCGCCGCCGCCCGCGGCGGATGTACCAGTTGTTGAGGTCCTCGCAGATCCCGTGGAACTCCGGCACCAGGTTCGACAGCGCATACGCGTCGAGCTCGGCGCGCATGCGGCCCACGAACGCCTGCAGGCGGCTCAGGATCCACCGATCCAGCCCCGCGCTCGGCTTCCCTTCCAGCGCCGCTCTCGTCGGCGACCACCCGTCCGCCCGCGCATACGTGGCCAAGAAATTGTACGCGTTCCACAGCGGCAGCACGATCTTCCGCACCGTGTCCCGCACCCCACGCTCCGAGAACCGCATCGGCTCCCCCCGCACCGCCGCGCTGTCGATGAGATACGCCCGCAGCGCGTCCGCCCCGATGTCGCGGATGATCTCCGCCGGGTCCGGGTAGTTCTTGAGCCGCTTGCTCATCTTCTTCCCGTCCTCGGCCAGCACCAGCCCATTGACGATCACGTGCTTGAACGCCGGCCGGTCGAACAGCGCCGTGGCCAAGACATGCAGCGTGTAGAACCACCCGCGCGTCTGATCGAGCCCCTCCGCGATGAAGTCCGCCGGCAGCTTGTCCTCCACGTACTGCTTCTTGGCCGCGTCGAACGGGTAGTGGTTCTGCGCGTACGGCATGCTGCCCGACTCGAACCAGCAGTCGAACACCTCCTTGATCCGCCGCATCGTCCCGCCCGGCGTCTTGCTCGACGCAAACACGATCGGATCGATGCTCTCGCGGTGCAGATCCGTGATGCTGCCGGGAGCCATCCCCGCCAGCCGCTCGAGCTCGGCGATCGAGCCCACGCACACCATCTCGCTCGGATCCTCGTCGCAGCGCCAGATCGGCAGCGGCGTGCCCCAGAAGCGGCTACGGGCCAGGTTCCAGTCGCGCGCCGACGCCAGCCAGTTGCCGAAGCGCCCGCTGCCCACGTGCTCGGGCACCCAGTGCACCTCGTCGTTGTGCGCCACCAGCCGCTCGCGCAGCGGCTCCACCGTCATGAACCATGTCGACAACGCCATGTACAGCAGCGGCTGGTCCGTGCGGTAGCAGTGCGGATACGGGTGGACGATCACGTCCTGGTCCACCACCTTGCCCTCGGCCTTGAGCCTCGCGACGATCGGCTTGTCGGCGTCCTTGGCGAACATGCCCGCGAGCTCGCCCACGCTGCCGTCGAACACGCCCGACAGGCCCATCGGGCGCACCATCGGCAGGCCCTCGCGCTGGCCCACCTGGTAGTCGTCCTCGCCGAACGCGGGCGCCTGGTGCACGATGCCCGTGCCGCTGTCGACGGTCACGTACTCGGCCGCCACCACCTTGAACGCCCAGCGGGTTCCGTCCTCACGCTCGCGGTAGCGCTCGAACCAGGGCAACAGCGGCGCATACGGCCGTTCCACCAAGGCCCGCCCAGGCATGCGGCCGAGCTCCTCGGTGGCGCCCACCCGCCCGCGCGCCTGATACTCGGCCAGCCGACCGGGCTCCAGATACGCGATCTCCCCGGTCTCTACGACCCGCACCTTCACGTACTCGACGTCGGGGTGGACCGCCAGCGCCAGGTTGCTCGGCAGCGTCCACGGCGTGGTGGTCCACGCCCACAGGAACGCGTCCTCGTCCTCGAGCCGAAACCGAACGGTCAGGCTCGGGTCAGAGACTCGCTTGTGCCCCTCCTTGCGCGTGACCGGGTCCTTCTCCTGCGGGCCCTGGGCCACCTCGAAGTTCGAGAGCGGGGTTCCCAGCGCCGGCGAGACCGGCTGGACCCGAAATCCCTCGTAGATCAATCCTTCGTCCCAAAGCCGCCGAAACACCCACCAGACCGTCTCCATGAAGGAGGGGTCCATGGTCTTGTAGTCGTTGCGGAAGTCGACCCACCGGCCCACGCGGCGGACCATCGTCTCCCACTCCTGGGTGAAGCGGAGCACGCCGGCCCGACAGGCGGCATTGAAGCGGTCGATCCCGTAGGCCTCGATCTCGGCCTGGCCGTGGATCCCGAGGTCGCTCTCCACCAGGCTCTCGATCGGCAGCCCGTGGCAGTCCCAGCCGAACCGCCGCTCCACGGCGAAACCGCACATGGATTGGTAGCGCGGGACGATGTCCTTGATGGTCCCGGGCAAGAGGTGCCCGTAATGCGGCAGGCCCGTCGCGAACGGTGGTCCGTCGTTGAAGCAGTACGACGGCCGGTCGCCCTCGCCGCGGGCCGCCGCCGCGCCCTGCTGCAAGCTGCGGCCCTCCACGTCGTTGTCCTTCCACAGCTGCAAGATGCCCTCCTCCAAGCCCGGGAGATCGAATTGTGCGGGGGGCGCCTGCAGACTGGACGCAGCGGTTGGCTCGGGGCTCGGCATGGGAGTCTCCTACTCTAGGTTCGGGGCCCTTGACATGTCGCGCCTCGCGGCCTGGGTCAAGACCCCGCCGCCGGCACGGGTTCCGTCCCCTCGGGTTTGCCCGGCACGGGCCCCGGGAGGTATGCTCCGGGCCGCTCGGCCACCCGCCCCGCTCGAACCCTCTCGATCTTCCTCGATCATGGGAGCCCTACCGATGAAGCGCGCCTCGAAGAAGCAGTCCTTTCGCAAGTCCATCCCGGCCCTGGGCATGTGGGCCCTCGCGGCTTGTGCCGGCGGGGGTGGCGGTGGCGGCTGCAACAACGAGCCACCGGGCACCTCGCTGCGCACGCCGTTCCGCGACGGCTGGGAGCCGGTGGCCGATCAGGAGTTCAAGCACACCACCGCCGACGGCCCGCAGATCTTCGACCTCACCATCGGCGGCCGCGAGGACAACGACAACTTCGCCAACCGCGGCGACGTCATCGTCAACTTCGACGGCCCGACCGACCGCATCCTCATCGAGATGCGGCGCTTCACCTTCAACACCAACGACGACACGGCCCAGGCCGACTTCGACGATCTGTCGCTGTGGGCCTATACCTCGTCGCCCGGGCGCCCGCAGGATCAAGATCCGGCCGACGACTGCATCACCAGCGGGTGGCAGAACGCCTGCGAGGTGCGCGTGTACTTCGACGGCCAGGCCCAGCTCAAGCGCTCGGGCGCGGACTTCCGCGTCACGCTGCCCGCCGACTACCGCTACAAGGTCAACGTGATCACGCAGGACAATGTCGAGGAAGAGGACTACCTCAACCGCGGCAACGTGTGCATGAGCAACCTGTTCGGTACCGCCAGCATCGAGGTCGAGAGCGGCAAGGTGTGGGCCTCGCTCGCGCGCGAGGTGACGCCCGCGCCCAAGTGCAGCGCCGAGCAGATCGACAAGTGCGAGAACTGGACCCAAGAAGACGACATGGGCAACGAGGTCCCCGCGGCGTGGGCCCCCGAGTGCGACTGCATCGCGGTGGGCGGCGGCGAGTTCGGCCGACTCGAGGCCAAGAGCCGCGAGGAGACGGCCGCCGACATCACCGTCGACATGCCCGCGGGGCTGTGGGCCTCGGTCAAGGCCGAGAACACGGGCACCGGTCAGGAAGCCTCGGGTGAGCACTGCGATGCCGCCATCGAGGTCGCCAACTTCGCGCCCAACGACACCGGCAACGACTCGCCCTGGGAGGCGTTCGGCAACGTCAACTACCCCGGCGAGCCCGCCATCGCCGGCGCCGGCTTCTCGGTCGTCGCCAGCTCCAAGTCGTGCGAGCCCGTGGCCTTCACCGAGAACCCCGACGACTTCGAGGGCGTCGGCAAGGGCGAGGACCAGGCCTCCGAGGAACGCGGCAACGTGCGCGTCTGCACCGACTGCATCACGCAGAGCTGCGACGACCTGATCCCGTAGCCCGCGTGCTGGTGAACGCCGACTCCTCGGTACACTCGAGCCGTCGCGCCCCCTGGGCCGGCGGCTTCGTCGTGTTCGCGCTCCTCGTGGGCTGTCGGACGAACGCGGCGACCGTGTCGCCGGAAGGGTCGTCCGCGGCAGCGCGTACGGGCTCCCAGCGCTCGGCGGCGAAGAAGGCCACGGCTCCCGTCGAGGCCGGCTGGACGCGAGTGACCGAAGAGGACGGCGTCGTGATCACGTCACGGCCGAGCGACCACAGCCCGCTGCCGATCTTCCGTGGCGTGGGCTGGGTGGATGCGCCGCTGCTCGAGGTGCTCGCGGTGATCACCGACGCCGAGCGGCACCACGAGTGGATCTTCTCGTGCTCGGCCTCCGCCCTCGTCGCCCAGACCTCCGAGGCCAGCGGCATCGTCTACAACCGCACCGACGCGCCGTGGCCGGTGCCCGATCGCGACGTGGTGCTCGATAGTCGCGTGGAGCTCGTCGACGGCGAGCGCGAGGTGATCGTGCGCTTCTCTGCCACCGAGCATCCCGAGCGCCCACCGACCGACGGCGTGGTGCGCATGACATACCTGCAGGGCCACTATCACCTCTGGGCCGAAGGCGATGCACGCACTCGCGTGGAGTACCAGGTCGACAGCGACCCCGGCGGCACCCTGCCCACCTGGCTCGCCAGCCGAGGCACCCGCGAGATGCCGCTCGAGACGCTGCGAGCGCTGCGCGCCCAGCTCGTCCGCACGCGAGGTGCCTACGACGATCGCATCGCCGAATTCCGGCACGCGTTCCTCGGGGGCTAGACCGGCCGTGGCTCGGGCATCCCCGGCGGCAGGCGCTCGACCAGCAGCGCGCCGCGAACGTGGCGAACCGGGCCCGCGACCCGGCCGGGGCGTCCGCCGATCTGCACCACTCCGCTGCCCTTGCGCCGCGCGCCGCGAACTGCCTCCTGCCAGGGCGCTTCGCCGTCGCACGTGACCACCACCACCATCGGCCCCACCAGCGGCAGCTCGGGTGGAGGCCACGGCGCGTGGAACAATGCCGGCGCGAGGTAGCACCCCGCGTCGCCGGCTCGCTCGAGCACTCCGCCGGCGCACCACGTGCGCACCTGCGGGTGCTCGTGCCACTGCGCATGCGCGGCCGCGAAGCGCTCGCCCAGCGCCGGTGGCACGGGCCCCGCGAACGACTCGGGATCCTCGGCCGGCCCCACGCTCACGCCCACCCATAGCCGTCGCATGTGGCGCTCGAGCAGGTCGAGCTCGCCCGCCGCGAACGCCTGCTTCACCCCCCGCGGGTCCAGGCCGCTCCGTCGCAGCCCGGTACGCGCCAGCACGTACGCCGCCAGCTCGCGATCCGCATCGGCATCGATCACCGCCACGCGTGGCGCCGGTGGATCCACACCACCCGCCGCGTGGCCCGCCGGCAGCTCCAGCGTGGTGCTGGCGTGGATCTCCAGTGCACCCGGCGGGAGCCGGTAGGCCATGCCTCGCAGCAGCTCCGCCGCGCCCGAGCACGCGTCGGCCTCCTGCTCGAGCCGCACCCGTCGCCCGCGGCGCAAGAAGCCCCACACCACATCGATCGCCTCGAGCGGCTGCAGCCGCCGCTCCACCACGCGCACCGGCGGCCCACCGCGTACGGGCGGCCGCGCATCCTGCTGTGCGGCCACCCGCGCCTGCACCTGCCCCACGAGCTGCTCGCGGTCCCAGGCCACCAGCTGCAGCTCGCGCCCCAGCGCGTCCACCAGCGCATCGGCCTCGAGCCGGATCCGCTCGGATAGCTCGGCCCCGCGCGCCCGCGCGGAATCGGCGATCTGCTCGGCCGTGGGCTCCGACACGGCTGCCCTCGGGTGGCTAACCACCGACCATCGTGATCACCGCCACCGTCACGCCTACGCCGATGGCGATGCCTGCGATCACGGCAACGACCACCGTTCGGCTGCCACCCCCGCCGCCCTTGCCCGCGTCGTCTTCTTCCACGGCCGGCGAGTCGAGGTCGGGTGGCGTGGTCTTGACCAGCTCCACGTCCTGGTGGCGTGGCGGTACACGGCCACCCATGCGCTGCGAGATCACGCCCAGCTTCTCCACCAGCTCGTCGAACGTGGGGCGGATGTCGGGGCGCCGGCTCATCATGCGCCGGCAGAGGTCCGAGAGCTCCTCGTCGAACCCCTGGACCTCCAGCTTGAGCTGCGGGCGCTCGGCCTTGAGGTGGCGGCGCACCACGGCCGTGTAGTGGTCGTCTTGGCCGCCCTTGCGGAACGGCGGATGACCGCTGCACATGTGGAACAGCGAGCAGCCGAGCGCATACACATCGGCGCGCGCGTCGACCTCCTCGCCCATCGCCTGCTCGGGCGCGAGGTAGTCGGGCGTGCCCACGAACACCCCGGTGGCCGTGATCGACAGGTCTTCTTGCAGCGCCTTGGCCAGGCCGAAGTCGGTGACCTTCACTGCGCCCTGCGTGGTCACCACGAGGTTGCTGGGCTTGACGTCACGGTGGACCACCCCCGCGCGCTGCGCCTCGGCAAGGCCAATCGCGGCCTGCCGGATCACCTCGGCCGCGTCGCCCGCATGGATCGCCCCGCGCTTCTTGATCGCCTGCCCGAGGTCCTCGCCGTCGAGGAACTCCATCGCCAGGTACGGCCGCCGCTCGTGCTCGCCGATCGCGTAGATCTGCACGATGTTGGGGTGGTTCATCGCGGCGAGAGCGCGGCCCTCGCGGAGGAACCGCGTTTTGAATTCATTCGACTCGCGATGCCTCGCACCCAGGATCTTGAGCGCCACGCGGCGTCCGAGGCTCTTGTCGCGCCCCTCGTAGACCTCGCCCATGGCTCCCTTACCGAGGAGCCCGACCACTTCGAAATGGCCGATGACGTCCGGCACGTCCGGCATTGGGCGGACCTTAACACGGACGCGGGCCGCGCGGCTACGGTGGAGAGCACCGTCGGGGCAGAGCGCCAACCGCCCGTAACTGCATGGAAAATCAGCTATCGACGGCAGGATTTTCGAACCGAGTGTGCTCGCCTCGGAAGATCAGGTGGACCGTACCAGTGGGACCATTACGCTGCTTCCCGATGATGACCTCGGCGTCGCGCTCCACCTTGGCCCGCTCTTGCTCGTCGGTCAGGTATCGAGCCTCGCGGTAGATGAACATGATGACGTCGGCGTCCTGCTCGATGGCGCCGGACTCACGCAGGTCCGAGAGCTGCGGCCGGTGGTCCGAGCGGCTGTCGACCCCGCGGTTGAGCTGCGACAGCGCCAGCACCGGCAGCTCGAGCTCCTTGGCGATGGCCTTGAGACCCCGCGAGATCTCGCTGATCTCCTGCTCGCGCGAGTCGTAGCGCCCCTTCCCGCCCCGACAGAGCTGGAGGTAGTCGACCACGATGAGGCCGAGCGCCTTCTTCTTGCCGGTCTCGTCCTTGGGCGGGAACAGCTGGCGGTCCTGGCGGAAGCGACGGGCGCGGGCGCGGATCTCGAGGATGGTGGGCGCGCCGCTGTCGTCGATGAATAGCGGTGCCTTGTGGAGCCGATCGGCCGCCTGCACGAGCTCGCGAAATTCCTGCTCGACCATGCGACCCGCCCGCAGGCGGCTCGCGTCCACGCGTGCCTCGCTGCAGAGGATGCGCTCGATGAGCTGCCCCGCGCTCATCTCGAGGCTGAACACCAGCGTCGGGTAGCGCGGCGGCCGTTCGTCCTCCGGCAGGTGCTGGTGCTTGGCCTGGGTGATGCAAGCGTGCTGCGCCAGGTTGAGCGCCAGCGCCGTCTTCCCCATCGACGGGCGCGCCGCCAGGATCACGAGGTCGCCCGGCTGCAGCCCGCCCGTCATCTCGTCGAGCTTGTGGAAGGCCGTGGGTACCCCCGTGATGGGGTTCTTGAGCTTGGCCCGCTCGGTGATGTTCTCGAACACGCCATGGATGATCTCCTTGGCCGAGCGATAACCGCCGATGCGCCCGGCCTGGTTGACCTCGAGCAGCCGGCGCTCCGCGTTGTCGATGAACTCCGACACGTCCTCGACGCCCTCGCGGCCCTCGTCGGCGATGTCGGAGGCCGTTTGGACCAAGCGACGGATACTCGCTGTCTGGCGCACGAGCTCCGCGTGGTGGGCCACGTGGTGGCTCGAGGCGTAGCGATCGGAGAGCTTGCCCAGGCCCTCGAGGCCGCCGACGAGCCCGAGCTCATCCGTTTGACGGAGCTGGTGCTCGAGCGTGACCGGGTCGATCGGCTGACCGCGATCGGCGAGCTTGATCATCGCCCGGAACACCGACTTGTGAGCCGGGACGTAGAACGCCTCCTCGTCGATGAGCGTGACGACGTCGCTGAGGGCTTCGTTGCGGAGGAGGATGCCGGCGAGGACGGCGGCCTCGGCTTCCTTGTTGTGGGGGAGAGGGCGGGCCATCGGGCGGGACCGAGGATGATAGGTTGGGGATGAGGTGCGGAGGGCGCAAGGCGTTGCGCGGGAGGATCCGGTGGGTAGCGGGGAAGCGGATGCGCGGGGGCTCAGGGATCCGGCGGATGCGCGAAGGTGATACGGGGGAGTGCCGGACGCGTGGCGAGGATCGCAGAGCGAGTTACGGTTTCTGGTTGGAGCCCGGAGCATCTCCGGGAGCGGTATCCCAGGTAGCGCGTAGCGCTGCTCGGAGTCCGGGGCAGCCCATTGCCTACCCCCGATCGAGGTTGATATGGCGAGAACCATTCCTTTGCTGGTCGTGGGCGAGTGAGGTCCGGACGGCACCCGTCCATGCTCTCGAGCGACAGCGGCGGCGAGTCGTCCAGCTCCGAGCATGGGGTCTGGCACGCGGTGCTATCCTCTCCGCGCTCCGCGATGCCCCGCTTCTTCAACACCGCTGGCCCCTGCGACCCGGCCGACCACTACATGCTCCCGCCGCTGCGGCGGCTGCCGGAGCTGCGGCGGTTCATCGATCGCAAGCAGTACTTCGTGCTGCACGCGCCGCGGCAGACCGGTAAGACCACCGCTATCGGCGCCCTCGCGAGGACCCTCACCGCCGAGGGGTACTACGGGGCCGCTTGGGTCTCGGCCGAGCAGGGCCAAGTTTTCACCGACGACCTCGGTGCGGCCGAGGTCGCCGTGCTCGAAGGCTGGCGATTGGCGAGCACCTCCTTCCCCGAGGCCCTCCGGCCTCCTCCATGGCCCGATGCTCCCGCCGGCACCCGAATCCAAGCGGCGCTCACCGCATGGGCGCAAGCCTGTCCCCGCCCGCTCGTCGTCTTCATCGACGAGATCGACGCCCTGCGCGACGACGTGCTCGTCTCCGTGCTCCGGCAGCTTCGCGCCGGGTACACGCAACGCCCCGAGCGCTTCCCGTGGTCGCTCGCCCTGGTCGGTCTTCGCGACGTGCGGGACTACGTGGTCTCCGCTGCCGACGGCTCGCGGCTTGGTACTGCCAGTCCCTTCAACATCAAGGTGGAGTCGCTCACTCTCTCCGGCTTCTCTCGTGAAGACGTGGTCGAGCTCTACGCCCAGCACACAGCCGACACCGGCCAGCGCTTCGAGCCCGCTGCCATCGACCGTGCCTACTGGTGGAGCAACGGGCAGCCGTGGCTGGTCAACGCGCTCGCTCGGCAGCTCGTCGACGTGCTCTGCCCCGATCTCGCCCAGACCATCGGTGTCGAAGATGTCGACCGTGCTGCACGAATCCTGATCGAGCGCCAGGACACCCACCTCGACAGCCTGGGGGCACGGCTGCGGGAGCCTCGAATCCGCTCGCTCATCGAGCCCATGCTCGCGGGCGAGACCCTGGGCGATGTTCCGCTCGACGATCAGCGTTTTGCCGTGGATCTCGGCCTACTGCGCCCGTCCGAGCACGGGGGGCTCGAGGTTGCCAATCCAATCTATCGCGAGGTCATCGTCCGAACCCTTGCCAGCGGGCCGCGGGCATCGCTGCCGCAGATCGCCTCCACCTGGCTCGATGCGAGCGGCCGCCTCGACCCCGGCGCGCTGTGCGACGCGTTCCTCGAGTTCTGGCGTCAGCACGGCCTGGCCATGCTCCGCTCGGCGCCGTACCACGAGGTCGCGGCCCAGCTCGTGCTCATGGCTTTCATGCATCGCGTGGTCAATGGTGGCGGATGGATCGATCGCGAGTACGCGATCGGACGTAGGCGCTTGGACCTCTGCCTGCACCTCGGTGACGTGCGTCTCGCGATGGAGCTGAAGGTATGGCGTGACAAGAAGGGTGATCCTCTCGCGACCGGTCTAGGGCAGCTCGATGGCTACCTCGATGGCTTGGGCCTGCCCTCGGGATGGCTCGTCATCTTCGACCAGCGAGCCAAGGTGAAATCGGGCTCGGACCACGTTCGTCGGGAAACGGCCCGCTCGCCGGCGGGCCGAGAGATCACCATCGTCAGGGCATGAATGCGTGGTGGCACCGCCTACCCTGACTTGGTCATGATTCTGCCTATGCGCTGAATCAGACACGCTGCGGCGAGTGCGACGAGCCCGAGGCACGGGGATCTGCCCCGACGGCACCGACCCCGGCGATTGCTGAGGACCGCGAGCCCGGAGCTCGCTCAGCCGAGCGATTGCCGAACCTTCTCCACTCCGCTGCCGAGGTGCCCTGCGATCTCGTCGATCAGCGCTCGTTCCTCTCCGCTCACCTTGCCCGCAATCCCGAGGAACCCGCCGGCTGCGGAGGCCACCTGCTCGCAGAGCGCCACCACGTCGGCCCCGGCCCCGGCCCCAACCAGCGCCTTGAGCACGGCCAGGCTCTCGCTCATGTACTCGTCGCTCGGGCGCTCCTCGAGCAGGCTCTCCATCAGCTGGAAGCCCTCCGAGCCCTGCGGCATCCCGCGCGCCTCCAGCACCTTCAGGATCGCGGCTCGCTCGCCCTTCTGCACCGTACCGTCGGCCCAGGCCACGTGCACCAGCGGCAAGAGGTCGAACACGCGCGCGGTGGCTCCCGAGAAGCCCAGGGCCTTGATCCGCTCGGCCAGCTCGAGATCGGAGGTCTTCAGCGACTCCGCGATGGCATGCTTCTCGGCCAGCTCGTGGGCGGCCGCCTCGAGCTTCTCCCGCAGCTTGCGCCGCTGCTCGATCTCACGCTGCTGGAAGTACGTCTCTTCCTCGTCCCTGGTCGGCATCGGGCTGGATGCTAACCCATCGGCCGCACGCGACAAGCCCCTCGGGACCCGAGGACCAGGCACGCCCCTACAGACGCCCGCCACCGCTCCAGGTGATGATGGCCGCCGTATGGCCGCTCGCTGGAGGACGAGTCGAGACCACCGTGCGGCCTCGCCCGGCTGCGCGTCCGCATGGACTCTCGCCTCGCTCGTTGCCTGCCAGCCCACCGCTGCCGATCCCCACCGCGATCTCCCCGGCTCGAGCACTGCCGACCCCAGCACCAGCACGGGTCTCCCTGCCTCCACGACCGCCGTCGACACCACCGGCCTCGAGGTGATCGACATGGGCACCCGCCCAGGTCACTACCCGTCGCCCGACTGCGCCACGCTGCTGCTGCCGGGCCCTCCGAACGACGTCCGTGCATCCCCGCGACCCGATCACGACGCCGAGGTGCTCGCGCTCACGATCGATCCTTCGCGCGCCGCGGCCCGGCAGACCCACTACGACGTGGTCACGACCGACCTCGCCGCGATCCGGGCGCTCGACCCCACGCTCGCCGAGGTGCACGTGGGCTGCGTGTTCGCCAGTGGCATCGCGTTCTGGTTCTACGACGACGAAGCCGTCAACGATGCGTTGTTCGCCGGCGACTACCACACCTGGGACTGCCACAACCTCTACTTTCGCCGCCGCCAGGAGCTGCGCATCGACGCGCTCGCGGTGGTGATCGAGCTCGACGGCGTGTTCGGCGAGGCGGTCGCGGACTCGTACGCCGCGCTCCCTGGCCTCGGTGATCACGAGCCCTACTGGTTCCCGCACGACGGCTGGCCCGTGCCCGAAGCCGCCGGCCCCGACTGCACCCCCGTGGCCGGCTCGATCACGCTGACTGCCACGCTCCTGCCGGACAGCGCCCTCGATCAGCGCGACTATCGCTTCGAGCGCACCGACGGCTCCTCGGTCGTCTATCGCGTCACCCCCACCGAGCCCCCGCAGCTCCTCCGTTGAGCGCCCGCGCGCTCGTGCTCCCGCTCGGCCCTCTTGCTCGCCTGGATGCCCACCATGCCCTCTGCTCGCCCGCGCTTCCCGTTGTTCGACGTCGCCGAGCCGCGCATCCGGCTGCTGCACTTCACGTGGCTCGCGTTCTTCATCACGTTCATCATCTGGTTCGCGCACGTCTCGCTCATGCCTGCGATCGCGAGCTCCATGCAGCTCACCGATTCGGAGGTCAAGGCGATCCTCGTGCTCAACGTCGCGCTCACGATCCCGGCGCGGATCCTCGTGGGTGCGCTCGTCGACCGCTTCGGCCCGCGGGTGAGCTACAGCGTGCTCCTGGCGCTGTGTGGCTTCTTGTGCCTGGGCTTTGCCACCGCGCAGTCGTTCGAGCAGCTCGCGGTCATGCGCTTCCTCTTGGGTCTGACCGGGGCCGGCTTCGTCATCGGCATTCGGCTCGTGAGCGAGTGGTTCCCCGCGCGCGAGATCGGCATCGCCGAGGGCATCTACGGCGGCTGGGGCAACTTCGGCGCCGCCGCGGCCAAGATGCTGATGCCGGTGCTGGCGGTGGGTGTGTTCGGCGGCACGTTCGGCTGGCGCTGGGCCATCGCCATCACCGGCATCATCGCCATCATCTACTCGGCCATCTTCTACCGCAACGTTCGCGACACCCCGGACGGCGCCACCTACCACAAGCCCAAGGGCGCCGGCGCGCTCGAGGTCACCAGCAAGGGCGACCTCACGTTCTACATGCTCGTGAACCTGCCGATCTATCTCATTCTATACGTGCTGGTCTGGCGGCTGTCCGGGGGCGGCCTGGGCGTGCTGCCGCCGCTGCTCGCGATCGCCTCCCATGTGGCCATCACCGGCATGATGGCCTCGCACTCGTGGAAGATCTGGCAGCAGAACAAGCACCTCTTGCACACCGAGGTCCCCGGCGAGCAGCGCTACCGGTTCAAGCAGGTGGCGATCCTCGATCTCGCATACCTCGCCTGCTTCGGCTCGGAGATCGCCGTCGTGTCGATGCTCCCCACCTACTATGGCGAGATCTTCCAGCTCTCGCCCATGACGATGGGCTTCGTGGCTGGCTCGTTCACCGTGATGAACGTGGTCGCCCGCCCGATGGGCGGCTGGCTCTCCGACCGTGTGGGTCGGCGCTGGGTGCTGATGATCTGTCTCGGCACGCAGACCGCCGGCTATCTGCTGCTCTCCAACGTGAGCACCGCGTGGAGCATGGCCCTGGCGGTCGCCATCACGCTCATCACCTCGGTGTTCGTGCAGGCCGCCTGCGGCGCCGTGTACTCGATCGTCCCGCTGATCCAACGCCGCATGACCGGCCAGATCGCCGGCATGGCCGGCGCATATGGCAACGTGGGCGGGGTATTGTTCCTGACGGTGTTGTCGTTCGTGAGCCCGCAGCTGTTCTTCGTGTCGATCGCGGGGGTGTCCGCGCTGGCGTTCATGGCGGCGGGCTTCTTGGATGAGCCGCATGGGTTCATGGTGGAGGTGGATGTGCATGGGAATACGCATAAGATTCCGGTGGAGTGAGGCTGGAGAAGAACGCGACGAGCTGGCGAACGAGCTCCTCGAATCCTCTTCCGACGGCTCCCGGGCGAGCCACACCGCACTCGACCGCTCAGGCCGCAACCCGCCGACGCGTTCCGCGACCTCGAGCCGCCCGATTGCTTGGACCGTGCCGGGGCTCGAACAGCGCTTCGGCCGAACCGACCGTGAACGCGTGCTCGAACCAGCGCTGCAGCTCGAGATCGTCGCGCGCCGCGAGCACGCGCTTGCGGGCGTCTGCCGAGATGGGCACTTTCCTTTGCTCGAGCACCCGTAGCACTGCAGCAGCCCAGGTCTCGGCTTTCCCGAGCGCACGACCCTTCACCTCACCCTCGGCTTTCCCGAGCTTCTTCCCGAGCTTCTTCCCCTTTGCGACGAGCTCTTCTTCGATGGTCATATATATCTCCCGTGCCGGTTGACTCATGGACTCGACGAGCATCGCACGCAAGGGCGACCCCGCCTCGAAGACCGAGGTGACGTACACCCAAAGTGCGGTCACGTCATCTGGTCTCTTGTGTTTCAGTAGGATGTCGACCTGCTGCGCCAGCTCCGCCATTCGTCGTCGCGTCATGGCACGGGGATTCTTGTAGGCATGCAGCAGCGCGCGGGCAAGCTCTACCAGCGCCCGAGTTGCCGGAGAGGCCTTCCGATCCTGGAGGATCGAGTCCGAGAAGTCGTCGACGTACAGCGTCAACTCGATGGGCGTGCCGGCGCGGTGACAGCTACCTCGCAGACTCCGCGCTTCAAGGACGTCCGACGTCCACCACTCTTCGACCTCGTCAAGGTAGAGGTTGGGTCACTCAGGGCTCACGGACGACCAGAGATCCTCGCCCGCCCCGCGTCGGTGATCCGCCACACCTTCCGTCCGTCCGGCTGGAGGTCACCGGCCTTTTTAAGCTTCGTCCGGGCCCAGGCCATGCGGTACTCGAACTCGCTTCGTCCATCGCCCTTACCGTGCGGCACGCGCAGCTGCTCCTCGGTCAGCCCGACCAGAGCAGCCACCGCCACGCTGAGCTCCTCATTGGTCGCGCGACCGCCTCGCTCGACGAGGACACGCAAGAGGGGCTCCATATAGACGCTGATCGGTGGCAGGTCCGCCATCTCTACCGGGATCCTAGCCGATTTCTGCACGGCGTTGGGCCTGGGCGAGCGCAGCCCGAACCGTCCCAACGATGGCATCCACGTAACGCTTCACGTCGGACTCCCAGACGCGGAGGACCGACCAGCCGGCCTCTCGGAGCGTGCGGTGACCTCTGCGTCCCGCTGGATGCTCCGCTCGATCTTCGCGAGCCAATACTCGGCGTTGTGGCCTCGTGTGAGCTTCTCCTGGCGGGCTTCCCAATCCCTGCCGTGCCAGAAGTCTCCGTCGCAGAACACCGCCAGCTTGGCGCCGAGGAAGACGACGTCCAGCTTACCCGGTAAGTCGGATGGGTTCTTCCGGTACCGCAAGCCCGCGGACCACAGCGCGCGACTAAGCATCAGCTCCGGTCTGGTGTCGGTCTTCTTGCTGGAGCCCTTCGCGGCTTGACTCGCCCGTTCGGACGCAGGCTTGCGGCCGCGGTAGCTGTGCGCGGGCTGAGCGGAGGCCTCGTTGCCGTCGCTGGCGAGGTCAGCGACCGTCGTTGCCGAGCGTGGCTGCGCGAGAGCGCGGCGAGGCTTCGTGGGCACCAGGTAAATCATAGGAACCAGGCCGCTCGAAGCCAGGCGTTGAAGCCGTCAGTCCTGGCTGCGAATCGCTACGTTTTCACGATGCATGCCTGGATTAGCCGCATCTCGCATCTCGTGCATGGTACGCACGCACCGGTACAGCGTGGCGCTTAGCTGCCGACCTCAGCCTCTACTGGACCTTACCGGAATAGGCTCCAAGACAACTTTGCATTCTGTTGGTTTGCGGTAACGGAAAATGCTGCAAACCTGCCAGGAAAGCCAGACATAGTACTCCCGCGTGCAAAAGTCGTAGTATGTCCAAATGGTGATTTCTAGCACGGACGCGACTGGGTTCCTCGTCGTGAGAAGCTCTGACGCGGATACCTAAGCGACGATTGCGCCGGTTGCGCGTCGCCTTCATGGCAGCGCCCCTTCAATAATGAACCCTCTGTTGCCATGCGCGGCATTCCCGCCCTTCGGCATAGAAGCGGCCTGAGCCTCAGAAAGCCCGGTGCTACGGTGCCGCGTGCTCCGCGCACAGCCAAGCCATCTCACTCCGTAGTTCAGCGTTTTGAACTCGTGTACAGTGATGCCTCTTCATCCAACCCCCTGTACAGTGCCTCCTGCCATCCAAAAAAGCTCCGTGGGTGCGTCAGCTCGCCTTGGCGTTCTAGACAAAGATCAGAAGTTACTGTGGTCTAGAGCAGCTGGCCGCTGCTCCAAATGCAAAGTCAAGTTGACGCTTGATACTACCGAAGGACCAACCGCAACCCTTGGCGCGATGGCTCATATCATTGCGGCAGAACAGGAAGGACCTCGCGGTGCTAGCCCCTTGACGCCCGATGAGCGTCGTCGATACTCAAACCTTCTTCTCCTTTGCAGCCACTGTCACGACGAGATAGATGCCGACGTAGCCGCGTACCCTGTAGAGGTGCTGCATCGAATCAAAGACGAACATCAGGACTGGGTTGAAAACAAGCTTTGTGCTCAAACATTGAATGGAGATGACCAAATCTATGCAAGCGTAATCGACAAGATTACCATGGCGCTTCAACTCGATCGCTGGCAAGAGAATTCCACTCGAGCGCTCAATGATCAAATGCCTCGAGGCCTAGCAAATGCTCGAGAAATCCTCCTCCGTGTGCAGCACGGCACTCTTTGGCCAGGAATCCATAAAGAACTCGAACACCGCTTCCACGAGCTTGCATCAACGTTCTTCGCATATGCCGATCACTTTCTAGGTTGCGCCCTTGATTCCGGGAAAGGGATCTTCCATGAAGACAAATCATGGACGGAATCATGGACATCGACGACCTATGATACAGGCTTGCGTCGCTCGCAAACCTGGTCGCGCAAGGCCTACTATCTATTCGTGCTCTACAGCTATTCACTCAACGCGTACGCCGAGGCGGTCAGGAAATCCGTGAGCCCGATGTATTTTCTCGTCGAAGGACGTTTCCTAGTACAAGACAAATATCAGCCCGATGCTTATTGCATGCTGGATCAAGGCCAAGTGGCGACGCTCCTCTCCGAACTCAACGACCATGCCAAATAAACAGCACCGATCGATATCACTCTTCACGGGTGCAGGCGGTCTCGACCTTGGTCTTGAGGCGGCGGGATTCAGCGTCGCCCTGTGTGTTGAAAAGGACAAAGACTGCCGTAAGACAATTTCACTAAACCGCAATTGGCTTCTCGCTTCGCCCGGCGACATTCACGCTTGCTCTCCCCAGGATTTTCTCGATCAGGCCGGTCTCCAAAGCGGTGATGTTGCCCTTGTCGCAGGAGGCCCTCCATGTCAACCTTGGTCCAAGGCAAGTCTTTGGAACAGAGGTGCTCTACGTGGAGCAGAAGACCCACGAGCACAGACTATCAAGACGTATTTTCAATTTGTCGATGCCGCGCTACCAAGAGCAATCTTGCTCGAGAATGTGAGGGGGTTGGCTTCCCGAGCCGACGGGCTTCGCTTGGTCCAGGACGGACTCGAGCGAATAAACAAAGAACGCGGAACCTCATATAAGCTAAACGTGCTTACGATTAATGCCGCGGATTATGGTGTCCCGCAGATCCGCGAGCGTGTTTTTATGATGGCACACGTTAATGGTAAAGAGCTTCGCCTCCCAGAGCCCACTCATGGCCCGAATGGCAAGGAGCCCTATCTAACTACTTGGGATGCGATTGGTTCTCTCGATCAATACCCCTGGCCCCAGGATCTCGCAGTTCGTGGGCGATGGGCACGACTACTTCCAAGTATTCCTGAGGGCGAGAACTATCTATGGCATACTTCGCGGGGAGGCGGGGAGCCTCTCTTCGGTTGGCGCTGCCGATACTGGTCGTTTCTCCTTAAGTTGGACAAACGTCGTCCGTCGTGGACCATTTCTGCAAGCCCAGGACCGTCGTCGGGTCCGTTTCATTGGAGAAATCGACTTCTTTCGATCCCCGAGCTCGCTGCTCTTCAGACTTTCCCTGCCGAATATGTGATCTTTGGTGAACGGATATCTGCGCATCGCCAGATAGGTAATGCGGTACCCTGCGCCATCGGAGAGCTGCTTGGCCTGGAGATACGTCGGCAATTCTTTGGTGAGGAAGTTCGTCACGAACTTCACCAAGTTCCAGAGCGTAAGACAATTCCCATTCCCCGTCGCCATCGCATACGCCCCGTTCCAAAGGAACTTCTCAAACTTCGAGGCAAGTATGCCTCGCATCCTGGTGTTGGCCGCGGCCCAGCACCACGATTGAGAGGATAACAATGAGACCCAAGCAGGAACACATCGATATACGGCCCGAAGTCGCAATGTACGCGGCATTTGCTCGCTTGAACTATACTGCATGGTACGCGATGGCTGAATTTGTCGACAACTCTATTCAAAGCTACATCAGTAATCGTAGCAAGCTGAAGCGCGCAGATGGTCCTTCATATGAACTTATGATCGACATCGATATCGGAACTGATTTCATTAAAATCAGCGATAACGCTGCAGGCATACACGGATCCGATTTTGAACGTGCCTTTCGCCCAGCTGCCCCGCCTCCAGCTACAAATGGCTTGTCTGAGTTTGGGCTCGGTATGAAGGCTGCGGCCTCGTGGTTCGCCAAAAAGTGGGTCGTCACATCGACAGCTCTTGGGGAGGATGTACAGCGGATAATCAGCTTCGACATTCCAAAAATTGCAGACGAAGGTGTAACCCGTTTGGAAGTTACTCGTAAGCCTGAAGTCGCGACGCGCCACTACACGGAAATACACCTCAGCGAACTTAATTACCAACCAAAGACACAAACGATTGGAAAGATAAAGCGACATCTCGCATCGATCTATCGACGCTTCTTGGCTGATGGCGACGTCAGCATTCGTGTGGATTCTGAGCAGCTTTCTTATGAAGATCCGCAAATACTTGTTGCGCCTCATTATGCAAAAGGAGGGAAGAACCTGACCTGGAGGAAGGAAGTATCGTTTAAACTAAACGGTGACTTCAGCGTCACTGGATGGGCGGGGCTTCTTGACAAGGGTAGTGCTGCGAATGCAGGATTTGCGCTATTTCGTCGTCGTCGACTGATCCAAGGAAGTGTAGGTGAGGCGTACCGCCCAGAGGGTATCTTCGGGAAGTCTAATAGCTTCGCGTATCAGCGCCTTATCGGCGAGTTTGATATCGAGGGCTTCGGCGTAACTCACACAAAGGATGGTATCCAGTGGTATGATCTGGAGGATGACTTGTTGCTACGCTTGAAGAGGGATCTTGACAGAGAACCGATGCCGCTCTTGAAGCAAGCTCAACATTTTCGGAAACGCGAAAATCCTCCTGGCACTAGCATGGATGCCGCGGTATATGATGTCTCTGAGTCTGCCGCTCAGCATCTACCGCCCGTAATAGAAACGCAGATTGAGCGTGAGCCTGATCCCTCGCCTCCGCCGAAAAAATTGCCGGCAGCTCAAGATCTTACAAGTGCGGAAAGCACGATGGAACTGGAGCACAGCGGGCGGAAGTGGAACGTCTCTGTCGAATTGAGAGCGGGGGCAGACAATGATCCTTGGATTTGGCATTCAAGAGATCCGAAACGTGCATCGGACAAGATACAAATTCGTGTAAACACACAGTTTCCGTTTCAACGGAGATTCTCCTCTCCTGATGGCAGTGAGCTAATTCCATTTACCCGCTTCGCGGTTGCACTCGTTGTTGCGGAGGTTACGGCCCGATTGAGTGGTGTCGATGACGCGGGTGTTGTTAGAACCAACTTCGACGAGCTTCTTCGGGCGTTGTCCGGTCCGATTACGCAGGGGGACGACGATGAGTAGGTGGAGCCCCACTGAAGGCGAGAGTTTTCGCAAGATGCTGTCGTATCTTGTTTCTTCGGGGCGCGTTTCCGAGTCTTCTATCTATACAATAAAGGAAGAAGCGCTCCGCATCCTGGGGTCTTGTGGGAATCCGAGCGACAACACCGTCAACAAAACTGGATTGGTATGTGGTTACGTGCAGAGTGGGAAAACACTATCGATGACAACCATAACAGCGCTCGCTCGCGATAACGGCTTCAGAGTAATTATCTTTATTGCAGGCGGAACGAAGAATCTGGTAGAGCAGACGTGGTCTCGTATTACCCATGATTTGAGGAAGACCGCAGATCCTTGGTCATGGTTGATGCTCAGGAACCCTAGAGGAACGACGGATCGAAGTCAGCTGGAAGCGGTGATTCGAGAATGGCGACCGCATGCGCACCAGAAGGCTACACATAGAACCTTGGTTGTTACGGTCATGAAGAATCATATATGGCTTCAGCACCTCGCGGAACTCTTTTCGTCAGCCAATTTTTCTGGATGTCCAGTGATCATCTTTGATGATGAGGCAGATCAAGCATCACTGAACACGCGGCCCAAGAAAGTCGATGACCCGTCAGCTACCTACGACAAGATCCTGCGCCTAAGGTCGTTCTTCCCACATCACACTTATCTCCAGTATACTGCGACACCACAGGCCCCTCTGTTGATATCTCGGGTTGATAGTCTCTCCTCGGAGTTTGCAGAATTGGTATCCCCTGGCGAATCCTACACCGGGGGTGATGCTTTCTTTGGACCGAACGCGCCTGCTTCACGGATCGTCGACATTCCATACGATGAAATTTGTGACAGACCGGAACACATTTCCGATGTACCACCTCCCACGCTTCTCGAAGCGATGCGGTTCTTCATGCTTGGTGTGGCAATCGGAGAGCTCTCGCGGGATGAGGGGCATCGTTCTATGTTGGTACATCCTTCCCAACGTACAGTCGTTCACGATGCATACTTCGGCTGGTGTGTAGCAATTAGAGATCGTTGGGCTAAGACACTCCTTATGGAATCTGGCGGTAATCTGACGGCGCTGGCGGAAGAATTCCGAGATGCCGTTGAGCAAATGACGGAAGTTCGACTGAGTTTCAACGATATCTTGTCTCAGCTTGCGCTATCGATTAATCGTGTCGTAATTACCAAAGTTAATAAGGATGGAGAAGAAGTTGTTTGGGATAACGCGTATGCACATTTGCTTGTGGGAGGCGAAAAACTGGGGAGGGGTTATACCGTAGAAGGATTGACGGTGACCTACATGCCTCGCGGGCCGGGAGGATTTACCGCCGACACAATTCAGCAGCGAGCGAGATTTTTCGGATATCGTGCAGACTACATTGACCTGTGCAAGGTTTATCTTCATCCGGAGGTCCGAGATATCTACGAGGGTTATCTAGCTCACGAGGAACATATGCGCAGGGAGTTGCGCCGGCGGCGCAACACGGACCTTCGGCAATGGAAGAGAGCCTTCTATTTGGATTTTAAAATGAAGCCGACTCGGCATAATGTCCTGACCACAAAGTACCTGAGGGCACGATTGAATGGGGGATGGTTTGTTGCTTCAAGTCCTTATCTTGAAAAGGAGGCAGTGGAGCGAAATCGACATACGGTGACACATCTTATATCTCACATTCATTTTGTTGAAGATATGCGCCATCCGAGACATAGGGTCGCCACCGTTAGGTTGCGAGATGTGTTTTCAAATTTTCTCGTTCCGCTCATTTGGCCCGCCCCGGAGGATGCGGTGGGCTCGTGCGCTATTAATTGCCATATTGCGGACCTTCTTGAGGTTGACCAAGATGCGAAGTGTGTTCTCTATTGGATGGATGGCGGCATGGAGCGCCGTCGTACAATAGGAGGAACCGGTAGAATCAAACAGTTGTTTCAAGGACGATCGAGCGCGGGCGCGAATCGCTATCCTGGCGATCGAGATTTCTATGATGAAAGTTGTGTGACGGTTCAGCTGCATAATGTGCAGATCGATCTCGGCGATGAAGCGATTGATAATGTGCCGACGATAGCGATACGGATTCCGGAAGTGCGGGATACTCTGGTACAGCTACAGTGAGCGCTTTGCCAGTCGACTCTTGTGAGTCATCCGATCGTCTGCTCGTCAGGTGCTGATGTTTAGGCTTCGACTCGAGAGCCGGGAGCTTACTTGCCCTTCACCAGCCCCTCCCCCTCCAACCACCCATACACCCCTTCCGCCACCACCCGATGCCCCGGCTCCCGAAAGTGATCCTCATCGAAGAAGTACTCCCCGATCCTCCACCCAAAGAACTTCATGATCTCCTCGGGCGTCTTCCCCTGCGCCTGCAGCACCCTCACCACATCCTCCTCCTGATAGATCACCTCTGCGAACACCGGCGTGAAGTCCAGATAATCCACCCCGTGCCGCTTCGCGTGCTCGATCAAGATCTCCTGTGGCCCCCGCGTCCCTGGATCATTGAGCTGGTACGTATACGGCAAGATCATCAGCACGAACGGCAGCTCCTTCGCCTTCACCTCCGCATACAGCTTCTCGAGCTCCGCCAGCACGATCCCCCAGGCCTCCTGGAACCGCGGATTCGTCCGGCTCTCGAGCGCCATCTGGCGCGTATTGTAGATCTCGAGCCGCTTGTACTCCTCGACCGACTTGCCGCGCTCCTTGAGCTTCTGGAGCAGCCGCCCGAACCCGGTCTCGTTGGCCAGCCACCCGCTCATGGGGTTCGGCGTCTGCGACACCCCGTGGTAGTCGAGCCCGGTTCCGCCGTACTGCGTGTCGACCACGAACGGCTCCGTCACGTCGTTCATGCAGAACCCGAGCGCGACGAAATCCGGCTGGAGATCCAGGTTCCGCGCGAGCGTCACCCGCTCCTGGAACGTCGAGTACCCGTGCACGCCGGCGTTGATCACCTGGTGGCTCGCGTGCTTGCCATCGCGCTCGTTCAACATCTCCTCGAGCTTTTGGCTGAACGTCTCCGCGTACGTGACCCCGAACCCCATCGTCACGCTGTCCCCGAGCATCAGCCCCCGCAGCTCGCCGGCCGGCTTCTCGCGCGGGAATTCATCGTCGTGGAATCCGAGCGAGTTGATGCGGATGAGATCCTCCGGCCGCCCCGCGCTCGTCAGCGTGCGCACCGCTCCCGGCCGGTGCACGTAGTGCAGCTCCGGGTCGTACTCCCACACCGTGAGCCCGAGCTTGGTGAGCAGCCACCGGTCCCCCAGCACGAACAGCGCCATGAGCAGGAAGAACATCGAGGCCCCGTCGGCCCAGCTCTTGCCGCGCGCCACCTTGCGGCCCAGCGCAATCGCGATGGCCCCCAAGAGCAGCGCCCACCAGAAGTACCCCCGCAGCACGTCGGCATAGTCGACCACCGCCGTGCCCTGGGTGATCCTCCCCACCCACGGGTTGGTGAGCATCGCCGACGCGAGCATCGCCACCCCCGCGAGGATGACGATGCCTCCACCGATCTGACGGGTCTCGAGCGTGATCTTGGCCATGGATGGCGCCCGCCCGACCTAGAACAACGTGTAGATGAACGGCGCCGCCGCGGTGCCGCCGAGCACCACCAAGAGGCCCACCAGCGCGAGCACGATCAAGATCGGCAAGAGCCACCACTTCTTGTTGTGCTTGAGGAACTGCAGCAGCTCCGACACCAGGCTCGAGGATTCCTCCTTCGCCCCGGCCTCGAACGCAGCGGCCTTGTTGGTTTGCTTGCTCTCGCTCATGGCTGAAATCCTCGTGGCTCAGAATTGCTTGAAGTAGCGCTGCGGATCCCCACCGGTGCGGTGCTCGACCCAGTAGCTCTTCGCGTTCTTGTCGATCTTCTGATTCAGCGCATCCCGCCCGATCACCTTGAAGACCAGCGCGAACGGCGTGATCACCAAGAAGTAGATCACCCCCATCACCACATGGGAAATCACCCACCCGATGGGAAACGCGGCGTAGAGCCACCCGAGGTAGATCGGCTTTCGCACCGACGGGACCGCGTAGTACACGGCCACGATCGCCGCCGCCACGCCCCACAGCGTGAACGCGGCCGTCTGGGCCTCGAAGCGCCACCACACGAAGCCGCCGATGAGGCCGAAGAACGCGAGGAACATCAGCCCGAACCAGGCGAGCTCCTTCTGCGAGGGATTCTTGTTGATCTCGATGACCGCCATGTCGTCTCTCCTGCTGATCGACTAATCGAGGGCGAACTGCGCGAGGTACTCCTCGGGGTCGATGTCCTTGGCGCCCGGCTGCTCCTTCTTGAGCAGCACGTAGTCCTCGACCACCAGCACGTCCATGTTGGTGGCCATGAAGCAGCGATAGGCATGCTCGGGCGTGCACACGATCGGCTCGCCGCGCACGTTGAAGCTGGTGTTGATGATCACCGGCGAGCCCGTCCGCTCCTCGAACTTCTTGATGAGCTTGTAGTAGCGACCGTGGCGCTCGGCATCGACGGTCTGCACGCGCGCCGAGTAGTCCACGTGGGTGATGGAGGGGACCACCGAGCGGTTGAGCTTGAGCTTCTCGATGCCGAACAGGCCCTCCGCACCCTCCTCGTTGGGCAGGCGCTTGTCCTCGCGCACGGGGGCCACGAGCAGCATGTACGGGCTGTCCTCCTCGGGGCGCATGTCGAAGTACTGGTCGACCTTCTCCTTGAGCACGCTCGGCGCGAACGGCCGGAACGACTCGCGGAACTTGATCTTGAGGTTCATGGTCGCCTGCATCTGGGTGCTGCGCGCGTCGCCGATGATGCTGCGGCTGCCGAGTGCCCGCGGGCCGAACTCCATGCGGCCCTGCATCCAGCCCACCACGTTCTCCGACGCGAGCAGGCCCGAGACGGCGTCGACGAGCTCCTCCTCGCTGTCGTAGCGCTTGTAGACCGCCCCGCGACCATCGAGGTAGGCCTTGACCTCGTCCTCGGCGGCCTGCGGCCCGAGCAGCGAGCCATACTGGTGATCGGGCCGGGTCGCCTTTCGCTCGTTGTCGAGCAGCTGGTACCAGATGAGCAGCGCGGTGCCGAGCGCCCCGCCGGCGTCGCCGGCCGCGGGCTGGATCCAGATGTGCTCGAACGGCCCCTCCCGCAAGAGCTTGCCGTTGGCCACGCAGTTGAGCGCCACGCCGCCGGCCATGCACAGGTTCTTGAGGCCGGTCTGCTTGTGGATGTGCCCGCCGATCTTCATCACGATGTCCTCGGTCACCTTCTGGATCGAGGCCGCGATGTCCATGTGCTCCTGGTCGAGCCGGCCCTCGGGCGACCGCGCCGGGCGCCCGAACAGCTGGTCGAATTTCTCCGACGTCATCGTCAGGCCCTGGCAGTAGTTGAAGTACGACATGTCCATGCGGAACGAGCCGTCCTCCTTCAGATCGAGCAGCTCGTAGATCTTGCTGGTGTACTTGGGCTCACCGTAGGGCGCGAGACCCATGAGCTTGTACTCGCCCGAGTTCACCTTGAACCCACAGTAGTAGGTGAACGCGGAGTACAAGAGTCCCAGCGAGTGGGGGAACCGCAGCTCGTGGGTGAGCTCGAGCTTGTTGCCGCGCCCCACCCCCCAGCTCGACGTGGCCCACTCGCCCACGCCGTCGAGCGTGACGATCGCCGCCTCGTCGAACGGCGAGGGAAAGAACGCGCTCGCGGCGTGCGACTCGTGGTGCTCGGGGAACACGAAGCGCTTGGTGTAGACGCCGTCGAGCGCCTTGCGCATCTCCCGGGGCAGGTGGAGCTTCTGTCGCAGCCACACCGGCATCGCACGCAGGAACGACTGGAAGCCCGCGGGCGCGTACGAAAGATAGGTCTCGAGCAGCCGCTCGAACTTGAGGAGCGGCTTGTCGTAGAAGCCCACGTAGTCGAGCTGATCCTTGCGGAGCCCGGCTTCCTCGAGGCAGTACTCGATCGCCTTGATCGGAAAATTGTGGTCGTGCTTCTTGCGAGTGAAGCGCTCTTCTTGCGCGGCGGCGACGATCTTGCCGTCGACCACCAGCGCAGCAGCCGAGTCGTGGTAGTACGCGGAGATTCCGAGGATGGCGGTCACGGTGGCTCCCAGTCGGTAGGAACTGGTCGAGGAAGGGACGGGGGATCCCGAGTCGAGAGACACTGCCGGGGTTTGCCCGTCAGCGTCCACGATCCCGCTTGCACATCGCGCCGCCGTAGCCGTGCCGAAGCTCACGACTCGGCCAGCCGCACGCACGCACGCGCGCGGTCGAGCGCGTGTTCATGGACGCCCGTGCGAAGCCGTGCCCTCGAGCCGGCTGCTATGCTGCTGCCATGCCCCCGGCCTCTCCGCTCGATCCTCGCGACCCCACCGTGGTGGAGGGTCGCTGGTGGCATCGCCTCGACGACGGACGGGTGCAGTGCGATCTGTGCCCGCGCGAGTGCAAGCTGCGGGACGGCCAGCGGGGCTTCTGCTTCGTGCGTGAGAACCGTGGCGATCGCATGGCGCTGGCCAGCTACGGGCGGGCCTCGGGCTTCTGCGTCGACCCGATCGAGAAGAAGCCGCTCAACCACTTCCTGCCGGGCTCGAGCGTGCTGTCGTTCGGCACCGCGGGCTGCAACCTCGGCTGCCGGTTCTGTCAGAACTGGGACATCTCCAAGGCCCGCGAGCACGACCGACTGACCGATCGAGCGATGCCCGAGCGCATCGCCGACGCCGCCGTGGGCACCGGCGCTCGCAGCGTGGCGTTCACCTACAACGATCCCGTGATCTTCGCCGAGTACGCCATCGACACCGCTGCGGCCTGCCGCGCGCGCGGGCTCAAGACGGTCGCGGTGACCGCCGGCTACATCACGCCGCAGGCGCGCCCCGAATTCTTCGGCTGCCTCGACGCGGCCAACATCGACCTCAAGGCGTTCACCGAGGGCTTCTACCACAAGCTCTGCTTCGCCCACTTGGAGCCCGTGCTCGACACGCTGCGCTGGGTCGCGCGCGAGACCAGCGTGTGGCTCGAGGTCACCACACTGCTCATCCCCGGCCACAACGACGGCGTCGACGAGGTCGACCAGCTGTGCGAGTTCATGGCCAAGGAGCTCGGGCCGCACGTGCCCCTGCACTTCTCGGCGTTCCACCCCGACTTCAAGCTGACCGACGCCCCGCGCACGCCCCCGCAGACGCTCCAGCGCGCGCGGCAGCAGGCGCTGGGGCACGGGCTACACCACGTGTACACCGGCAACGTGTACGACACGGCGGGGCAGTCCACCTACTGCCCGGGGTGCGGGATCATGGTGATCGAGCGCGAGTGGTACCGGCTTGGGGCGTATCGGCTCGATGATCATGGCAAGTGCACCGAGTGCGGGCACCAGCTCCCGGGGGTGTTCGATGGGCCCGCGGGCGATTGGGGCCGGCAGCGGCTGCAGGTGCTGATCGAGTGAGCTTTCGCGCAATTTGCGCATGTGTCCACGGTGGCCGCGTCGACGATTTCGCGCTCGACGGTGAGCCGATCGGCGCCCCTGGTGGCGTCTCATCATGGGAACGTGTGGCCGTGCGCGAGGAATCGTCATGAAGATGCTCGAGCTCGGACCCCTGGGAAGTGCGCTTGTGGGATGGGCCGCCTTCGGCTCGGTGATCGTCGCGTGTGGACCCGTGGTGCCGGGCATCGAGAGCGACTCGGCGAGCAGCACCGGCACATCGACCACCAGCCTCACGGCCGGCGATGTGACCAACGCCGATACCACCGGTGGCGACGACAATGTGTTCGACGATGCGTTCCAAGAGACTCTGGAACCCCCGCTTTGTCAGACCGACGGCACGTGCAACCCGATCGACCTCGTGATCGTCGTCGACAACTCGAGCACGATGGGCGAGGAGCAGCTCGGCCTCGCGCGCAACTTCCCGCTGCTCATCGACCAGCTCACGAACCTCGTCGATACCGACGGTGATCTGGTGGACCCCAACGTCAACATCATGGTGACCACCACCGATTTCGGTCACCCGCTGTGCACGCCGTTCGAGAAGCCCGACTATGAGCCGCGCCAGGGCGCACCGGTGTACACGGGCTGCAACTCTCGCATCACGCGATTCACCAGCAACGATCCCATGGATCCGCTGGTGATCGAGGAGGCCTGCACCGAGGTCTGCCCCGTCGACGTGGAGCCGAGCGAGCCGTTCATCAACTTCAACAGCTTCGAGACCAACGTGCCGGGAGACGACGTGCGCGGGGCGCTGTCGTGCATCGGTCCGCAGGGCATCGACGGGTGCGGCTACGAGTCGCCGCTCGAGACGATGCTGCGGGCGATCGACGAGACGGCCTGCTGGAACGATCCCACGCAGCCGCAGTGCGCCGCGGACTCCGAGTGGGCCGGGCTCGAGCGCGGCTTCCTACGCGAGGACGCAACGCTCGCGATCGCCATCATCACCGACGAGCACGATTGCTCGGTGAGCGCGCCCGACGGCTACTCGTACTTCACCGACGTCGGCAACACGACCTACTGGGAGGTGAACCCCGACGTGGGGCTCCCGCTCGCCAGCTCGGCGATCTGCTTCAACGCCGGGGTGTCGTGCATCGACGACGACGACGATGGGACCTACGAGAGCTGCACCTCGCGCGACTCCGAGGTGCTGCACCCGATCGAGCGCTACACCGCGTACCTCGACTCCCTGCGGCAGGAGCAAGGCAAGAATGTGGTGATGCTCGGCATCTTCGGCGTACCCGAGGTGCTGGCGCACAACCCCGATCCGCCGTACGAGCCCATCGCGGGGGGCGTCCTCGACCTCGTCTACCGGCAGTGGCAGGACGGCCCGTACCCCGCCGGCGACATCCTGCCCGCCGAGTGGGAGGCCGGCATCGACGCGGCGGACAAGACGTTCGAGCTCGGCGCGCTCGGCCCGGGATGCACCGGCACCGACGAGCTGGGCAATTTCACCAGTCAAGCGCTCCCGCCCGTGCGCCTGCGCGAGGTGTGCGAGAGCCTCGACTACGTCGACGACGAGACCGGCGAGGAGCAGGTGCGCTGCTGCATCGAGTCGATCTGCGGCAACGACTTCAGCCCGGCGCTCCGCTGCCTGACCGAGGCCGTCGGTCAGGTGCTCGAAGAAGACGGCTAGCGGCCACGGCCACGGCCCACGAACGGCACCACGAGCAGCCCGAGGAAGCTCCGGGGCATCGGCACGTCGAGCCCCACCGGGCCAGCGGGCGCCCCGTCGTGGGTGCCCAGTAGGCGATCGATCCACGGGAACACGGCGGCGAAATTCTTGGGCGCGCCCTCGCGCTGGTGGTGCCGGTGATGGAACCCCGGGGTTGCGAGCACCTCGCTCCACCAGCCGCGAGGGAGCTGCAGATCCGCGTGCACGAACACGGTGTTGAGCCGCAGCGCCAGGAGCACCAGCGCGTGCGACCCGAGCGGCAGCCCCAAGAGCACCAGCGGCGCGTTCTGGGCCAGCGTCACCAGCATGATCTCGAGCGGGTGCTGGCGAAACGAGGCCAGCCAGTCCATGCGCTCGGAGCTGTGGTGCACCTCGTGCAGCCGCCACATCCACGGCACCGCGTGCGCGAGGCGGTGGTAGGCGTAGCCCACGAGCTCGAACACCAAGAGGCCGACGCCGACCTCGAGCACCGTGCGGGCGGAACGGCTGCCGATGCCGACGAAGAGCGGCTCCTCGAGCGACAGGCCTTCGAGCCCCGCGAGCACACCGCCCACCAGCGTCGCCACGCCGAGGAGCACGAGCGCGCTGCCGAAGCTGGCGAAGCCGAGATCGGCGAGGCGACCCGACCTCGCGGCGCCGCGGTGACGACCGAACAGCTGCTCGAGCGGCGCGAAGGCGAGGCCCGCCAGCGCCGTGAACAAGAGCACCCGAACGATCGCGTCGACCATCGGCTCAGTACCCCTGTGCGTAGCGCATGCGCATGCGGGCCTTCACCTTCACGGTGGAGCCGGCCTCGACCTCGGTGCCCGCGTCGAGCTTCTGCTTGCGCACCTTGTACTCGCTCCAGAATTCACGAGGGATCTTCTCGCCGTACTCGTCGCGAACCGAGAGCTTGAGGCCCACGGCGGCGAGCTGCTTCTTGGCCTTGCGCAGGCTCATGCCCGAGATGTCGGGCACGGCCACCAGCGCAGGGGCCGGAGGCGCGATCGGCATGGCCGCGGCGGCATCGACCTTGGTGAGATCGGCCATCGCGAGCCGACCATCGGCCACAGCCGCGGGGCTGGGGACGCCCGAAGGTGCGGCGGTGGCAACGGTTGCCTCGCGAACGCCGTTCTCGGCCTCGTCGAGCGCGTCTACGTCGTCGAGCGCCTCGTCGACCTCGGCCTCGTCGATCTCCGCCTCGTCGACCTCCTCGACGGCCTCGTCCAAGCCAGCCTCGGCCTGGGCGGACATGCCCTCGAAGTAGAAGAGCCCCACCAGTGCCACCCCGCTCAGCCCCAGGCCCAGGGCTCGGCGAAGGCGACGGTTCCCGTGAATATCCTCGTTGCTGCGGCTCATGGCGAGTCTGGCAGCTTACGCACCAACCTCGCGACCGATTTCCCAGCCGGGCGAAATTCGTCGCAACCCCGCCTACGCCAACGCCACGACCGCCCGCGGCAGGAGCCTGCGTGCGAGCGCGGCGAAGCTGCCCACCTCGTCGGGCCAGAGCAGCGCGTGGCATCCCGCCTGCCGGGCCGCGCGGAGATCGTCGCCCACGTCGTCCCCCACGTGCAGCGCACGGCTCGGGTCCACGGCCAGGCGCTCGCACGCGCGGTGGAAGATGCCGGGGTGGGGCTTCTCCACGCCCACCTCGGACGAGATGATCGCGGCATCGACCCAGCGCAGCACGCCGAGGCCCTGCAGCGTGCCGCGCAGGCGCAGGTCCCAGTTGGAGACGATGGCCACCTTCATGCCGTGCTCGGCCACCGCACGGGCACAGGCCTCGGCGCCCTCGGCGACGCGCCAGGCATCGGGACGCGCGAAATAACGGAGCAGTGCGTCGAGCAGCGCCGGCGACGCGCTACCCGTGGACACCCGCACCACCTCGGCCCAGTACGGGCGCCAGTCGGGCCGACCGGCGCGCAGCGGGCGGGCCCGCGTCATCACGCCGGCCAGCACCTCGGCGACCTGCGCCGGGCTCACCAGCTCGTCGAAGCGCGCGGCGAAGCGCGCGTAGGTCTCGGCCACGGGCTCGGTGGGGCGCAGCAACGTACCCGCGGCGTCGAGCAGCAGGGCGGTACCGGGTGCCGCAACCAAGGCCATCGCCGCCGAAGGCGACGATCTGGGAGGGCCGCCAAGAAAGGCCACGAGCACCATGCTACCGAAGCTCGCGGGCGTCGTCGTGGGGTCTCGAGGCCCGCGGGCCCCCCCTCGTTGTCGCGCCTGCGCGCCCGTGCCAAGCTCGTCGTCCCGAGGTCTCGCCATTTGTCGGCCGCGCTCGTGAGCCCGCATGAGTTCTTCGCCGAGCTCGAGCGACGAGGCCTCGTATCGGCGGGGGCGCGCGTACCCGAGCACGACACCGAGGTGTGGCGCACCTACCTCGACCTCTATGCGTCGCTCGTGGCCGATCCGCGCGACATCCCGATCGTGCTCACCCCCGAGGGCCTGGGGCTCTATCGAGACCCCCTCGGTGGTGAGCACGACCCGTATGTGTGGGCCCCGATGGGCGCAATTTGCTGGCCTACATTGCCGCTGCCGCCCGCGCAGCTCGTGGCCGCGATGTCCCGTGTGCTCGAAGCGTTCGACGCGGTGGGGATCGCCGAGCCCACCATCGTGACCGAGACGTTCGACATGGTCGGCCCGCCCGATCCCGCGCTCGACGACCGCTTCGTCTGGCTTAGCAGCCCGCGGGCACGCTTCGCCGACGGCTTCGAGGCCTACACGACCTCGCTCACCAAGGATCGCCGCCAGCAGCTGCGCCGGCTGTTCGAACGCTACTCCGAGGCCGAGGGGTTCTCGTTCGAGCTGTCCACCCGCGGGCCCGATAGCGGCGAGCTCGACTTCATCGTCGAGAACCTCGAGCGCCGCTGGGGAGCGGACGATGCCCCGTTCGCGCTGGTGCAGAGCCTGTGGGCCACCGCGATCGCTCGCGTGATGCCCGAGCGCGCCCGCTTCATGCGCGTGCGCGTACGCGACGAGCTGGCGTTCATCAACGGCTTCGTGGTCAAGGACGAGCTCATCGTCTCGCAGTGCACGTGCAAGAACGAGGGGCTGCAATTCGACGGCCTGGGCACGCTCGTTGACTTCGCGGTGATCCGCGCGCTGTGCCGGGCCCCGAGCGGCATCCGCCGGCTCGATCCCACGTGCCGGCTGTCGCTGTTCGACCCGCCGAGCATCGAGGTCGCCAAGCGCAAGGTGGTCAACGAGAATGCCCGTCACCCGCTGCTGTTGGCCGGCCACCGGCTGCCCAGCCTCGAGCCGCCCGTGCCGCACCTCGATCCCGTGCGGGGGTGGGTGATTCCCGAGACCCTGGCCGTGCTGGGAAGGCCTGCGTGAGCGTGATGGTGTCCCGAGAGCGACGACCGAGCCGACGCTGGCTCACCACCTTGCTGCGAGCCTCGGCGCCCCGCGGCACCGAGCCGTTCGTCGCCACGCACGCAGATGTGGAGGAGCTGGCGAGCCTGAGCGCGGAGGCGTTCGGCGAGCAGGCGCTCATCCCTGCGGGGCTGCGCTACTACCTCGAGCACGGCCACGCGCTGGTGTTCGGGCTGCGCAAGCGCGCCGCGATCGTCTCGTACTGCGTGTGCGAGCTCAACGACGGCATGGGCCGCGTGTACGTGGTCGAGACGTTCACGACGGCCAGCCTGCGCGGCAAGGGCCTGGGATCATGGCTGCGCGCGCGGGTGGAGGACGTGGCGGTGCACCTCGGGTACCGCCACATCGCCAGCCACGTGGCGGTGACCAACACCGCAGCGCAGCGGCTCAACGAGAAGGCCGGGCTCGTGGTCGTGCGCCGGATCAAGAAGTACTACGAGGACGGCCGTGACGGGCTGTACCTGCGCAAGACGCTGGATCCGACGGCCGGCCGCGGTCGAGCCTAGAGCTCGACGACCTCGCAGCCGTGGCCGAACCGGCAGCCCTCGTCGGCCTCGACGTCCTCGGGCTCCTCGCCGTCCCAGGCCACGCCGAACAGACTCGAGTGCTCGACGGATCGGCGCTCGGCGTCGCGCTCGGCTCGCTCGCGCGCCCGCTCGGCTCGCTCGTGGACGCGCTCGGCTCGCTCGTGAACGCGCTCGGCCTGCTCGCGAATGCGCTCGGCCTGCTCCTCTGCTCGCTCGAATTGCTCGACATGGTCGAGCCAGCCGTCCTCGAAGCCGGAGAAGCCGTCGTAGATGCCCCACGGATCACCATCGCCCCCCTCGATGAGGATCTGGATGTTGCCGAAGCCGGACTGGTCGGCGTCGATCATGCCGAGCCAGCCGTCGCCCCAGCCCCACGGGAAGAACGGGGCGCCGAAGTGGCCCTGGATCATGATCTGCACGCGATCGCCGTGCGGGGGCAGCGGGGGCGGCGGAGGCGGGGGCGGCAGGGCGCGCGGCGCCTGGACCTCGATCTCGACGACCTCGCCGCCAGCGTGCACGCGCATGCGCGAGCGATCGTGGGCCTCGTCGGAGTGATCTTCGAAGATCATGGTGCGTGGCGCGGCCGGGCCGCTGGCCAGGGCGAGCGCGGGAGCCGGGGCCCCCACGACCGAGCTGCCCTCGGCCTGGGTGACGCCGGGCACCAGCGCGAGCACGAGGCCGAGCGTGCCCATCGTGATCGCCACGCGACCCACCGGGTGCACGCGCCCGCCCTTGCGACGCTCGTGCAAGAGCCGGGTGATGCGGCGGATGATGGGCGAGCGAGAATCGGCCATTGCAGTGACGGTAGGGCCCACCGGCGGGCCGTTCTCTACCCAGCCTGCGACCTCGGCGAGGCACTTGGCCAGGTGCACGCCGGTGCCGGCCTGGCGCGCGGCCCAGTCGTCGCACTGGAATTCGGCCACTTCCTGGATCTTGCGGCGGGCGAGGTGGTTGAGCGGCTGGAACCACAGCACGCCCTCGACCACGGCCACCGCGATCGACCACAGCGGATCGCGGCGGAGCAGGTGCGCCATCTCGTGGGCGAGCATGCCGTGCTGCTGCTGCGGGCTGAGGCTGTCGACCGCGCGCTCGGGCAGACAGATCTCGCGGCGGCCGAGCGCGATGGGCGAGCGCAGGTGCGACGAGGCGGTGAGGCGCGGGCGCTTCTTGAGGCCGGCCTTGCTGCAGAGGTCGAGGAAGCTCTCGAGCACGGGGTCTTCGATCACGTCGCGCCGGCCCTGGAGCTGCCTCCGCAGGCGATGCGCGGCGAAGGCCAGGCGACCCACGGCCACCGCGGCACCGAGCGCCCAGAGGCCGAGGAGCACCATCGGCCACGGCGAAGGCGAGGCGGGAGCCACGGGGGCAGCGGCGAGCGGCGCCACGGCAGGGCCTTGCGGCTGGAGCTGGCGGACCGCGGTGATCTCGAGCTCACCGGCGCGGTGCCGGACGACGCGGTGCTCGACCACGGGGCCAGTAGGCGCGCCCGCAGCAGCCTGCGGTGCCACGGCGGGAGCAGGCGACATGGGCTCGGTACGCAGCGCCTGCGGCATCGGCAGCCGGCCCCACACCGAAGGCACGCCCGCCATGGGCACCACCGTTGCGGTGAGGAGCGGCCCGAGCAGCGCGACCTTCCACAGCGCCTCGCGTGTACCCAGCGAGATCCTGGGGATTGCGCTGGTCAGGAGCCAGACGGCAGCGATGAGCACGGTGCTGTGCACCACATAGGTCGTGAGCCACTCCATTTGTGTCCAACTCCGTTCGAAATGCACGGCCGCGAGGGCGGCCGCTAACCATCGTCTTCGGGGTTCGATTCCAGCGAGCGCTGCTCCTTCTCGGCGATCAGGCGACGGACCTCCTCGAGGTCGTCCTCGCCCAGGCCGCGCCCGGCAGTGAGGTGCGAGACCAGGGCGTCGGGGTCGCCCCCGAAGAAGAAGTCGGTGAGCCGCGCGAGCATGGAGCGGCGGATCTCCTGCTCGTTGGCGCTGGCGCGGTAGACGAATTGCCGGCCGCTACGGCGGTGCGCCACCAGGCCCTTGCGCTCGAGCCGGGTGAGCACGGTGGCCACGGTGGTGGGAGCCAGGGCATGCCCCTGCTCGGCGAGCGCGGCCTGGACGTCCTGCGCCGTGGCCTCGCCGCGATCCCACAGCACGCGCATGAACGCGAGCTGCTGATCGGAGAGCTGGGTGGAGAGGGTCATGCGGGCCGTGTGAGGGGCTGGAGAAGGCCGAGCGTAGTGCTACGAGTGTAGTACTACGCTCGTAGTACTACAGCCGTAGTCGAGAAGCGTCAAGCCCCAAAATTCCGAGGGGTCGCGGGCTCTCGTAGCCTTGGGCGGTGAGCACCCCCGCTTCGGACGATGCTCGACGGCCTTCGCGGTCGGCGGTGGAGCTCGTGGCGCTGGCGCTCGTGGGTGTGGCGGTGCTGATCCACGGGCTGCGGCCGATCATCGATCTGGATCTGTGGTGGCACATGCGCCTGGGCGAGCTGCTCGTGGCGGGCGAGCCCGACACGAGCGTCGACGTCTTCTCGCACACGCATGCGGGCGTGCCGTGGCCATGGAAGGACTGGGGCACTGCGATCCTCTTCCATGGGCTGTGGCGGCTGGGTGGACCGGCCGCGATCATCGGGCTCAAGGCGGTGCTGTTCGTGGGGATAGCGGTGCTGCTGTGGCGGCTCTTGCGACACGAGCGTCGCGTGCCGCCGGCGCTGGCGTTGCTCGTGACGGCGGCGACGCTCGATGCGGTGGCGTGGAGGTTCACGGAGCGCGCGGCCTCGGTGTCGCTGGTGATCCTGCTCGGGGTGCTGCTCCTCATCGAGCGCGATCGTCGAGGAGCGCGAGGGCTGTGGTGGGCGGTGCCGCTGGTGATCGTGAACGCGAACCTGCACCGCGCGGCGTTGCTGGTGCCGGTGGTGCTGGGGGCGTACGCGGCCGCGTGCATGCTCGAGGCGTGGCTCGGTCGCGAGCGGTCGTGGCGTGGGCCGGTGTTGGTGGCAGCAGCCAGCGGCGTGGGGTGCCTCGTCACGCCGTATGGGATTGCGATCATCACCACCACGATCGCGCTCATGGGGCAGCACAGCCCGCTCATCACCGAGTGGGCGCCGGTCTCGGTGGAGCTGGTGTGGGTGCTGACGCCCGCGAGCTTCGCCGTGATGGGGCTCGTCGTCGCGGGCACACTGCTCGGGCAGTGGAAGCTGCGGCCGTGGTCGCCGTGGGATCTCGTGCTCGCGGCGATGGCATTCGGGCTGGGACTGGGATCGATGCGGCATCTACCCGTGCTCGCGCTGCTCGGCGCCGGCCCGGCGGCGAGCGGGCTCGTGGTGCTGTCGCGCGCGTGGACGGGGCGGCTGTCGGGGCTCATCGGCGTGGGCTCGGCGGCGGTGCTGTTGGCCGCGACGCTGGTGCGCCCGGTGGCGCTGCCCGGGTCCGCGCTGGCGCCGGCGCACTTCCCCGAGGAGGGCCTTCGGTTCGTGCAGGGACTGCCGCCCGAGCTGCGGCCGCGCGGCAACGTGCTCAACGAGTTCGGCTACGGGGGATTCATCATCTTCCATCTGTGGCCCGAGCACCGCGTGTACATCGATGGACGCACGGATCTCGTGTACCCGGCGTCGTTCGTGGAGCGCTACGTGCAGTGCCTGCACGACGGGCGGGCGTTCGCCGAGGAGGCTCGGCAGCGCGAGCTCGAGTGGGTGTGGCTCGACAACATCCCGCCGGATGGAGCGCGCTTGCACTTCGATCTCGCACCGAGTTGGACGCTCGTGCACGCGAGCCGGCGGGCGCTGATCTACGTGCGAGAGGATGGGCCGAACGCAGCGCTCGCGCGAGAATACGGGTACCGGTGGCTCGCGCCGCACGATCTGCTCGGGAGCCTGCGCGCTGCGGCGGCGCGCGGCGAAGGGGCTGCGGCGCTGGCCGAGCTGCGGAGGATGGTGGAGGAGGATCCGGAGAATCCGTATGCCCTGGCGACGCTGGCGCAGGTGGCTTCACCGTCGCCGTCGTCGCCGTGACCGCCACCGGGTCGTGCCGGCGGTGCGGATCACTGTGACTCATGGGTAAGCCTCGGGCTTGCCCACATGAGAGCCTGAATAGTAGTCTGATGATCAGGATGGCGAAGTTCGTGGCAAAGCGCGCGTTTTGTCGGCTCGTGACGATGAGACTTAAGCAGAGGATGTGACCTGGCATGGGAAATCGGCGTGAGCGATCCACACGACACTACCGAGCACCTCGGCTCGCCGGTGCGATGAATCGTTTCGAGCGCGCATGCGAGAAGATGCTGGGCCGTGTCCGGGCCACCTTCGGAGAACGAGACCAATCCGCGTTCGCCTACGACGCTGGCGATCCGATCGCCGCCATCGCCCGGCGTTTCGAAGACCTGCGGTTCGAGCTCGTTGCTCGGAGGCTCCAGGGCGAGCCCATGACCCCGGAGGAGAGCTCCATCCTCGACATGATCAACGAGGCACTGCTCGAGTCGATGCCGAAGCCTACCCCAGAATCCGAGCGTGTAGGTGCGGCCATGGACGAGGCCAAGCTGCTGCTCGCTCAGCTGCGCCGTGGCTGAGATTCGTCTGATTCTGACTGCTACCGCCCGATCTGAGCCCCAATGCCAAGTGGCACACGTATCGGGGCTGGCTCGACGACAACTTCTACCGTGGCATCGCTGCGTCTCGATCTCCATGACCAGTGGCGCGCTGGGAGAGCTTGGGGCGCTCGCGGACGTGTCGAGCACGACCACGGCCGTCCGCTCGCCGCCCTCTGTGCCAGGCTGCGTGAGACAGTCTCTTCCAGAAACCAATGTAGAGGGCACGAACAACGGAAGGTGAACCGAGCATCGAATCACAGTAGCTCCCCGAGCGCGGGCGGAGCACTCCCACACCGCGAGGCGCCGCGAACGCCCAAGCGCTGATGCCGCGCTCCTCACCTACCCCGAATTCCTGGAGCCCTCGGGAGGATTGGCCTCTTAGACACGTGGAATGACGAACGCCCGAAAGCTACAATGAGTCCTAATCGACGACCACAGCAGAGAATCACCATGGAGCTCATGGAGAAGATCGCGTTCGCGCTCACTCAGAACGAGGACATCAAGGACAAGTGTCCATTCTGCGGCAAAGCCCCCCACGACTTCCCCAAGAAGAAAAAAGGAGCCAAGGCCTCCACGAAGGTCAAGAGCAAGCCCAAGAACCTCGGAGTGTCGCAGTTGGACGGGTGTGGACAAGGAAAGTGGACGACGGCCGCCCACCACCTCATCGCGGCAAAGCAATGCTATGCGGTGCTGGCACCGCTCGTTCGAATGGGCAATCTCGCCGGCTACGACATCAACTCATCCCCCAACGGCATCGCTCTCCCCACATTCAAGAACCCCTACAAGGGGGATCGATGGGGTGGGTCCAAGACGGTGAAGAAGAAGTATGGAGATCTAGGCCCCACCGAGAAGGAGAAAGTGGCCTTCTGGGTCATGGACAGCACGAAGGCACAGTGGCACTGCGGACACCATGCATTCGAGCAGCAGGCAGATTGGGACGAAACCGAGGGCGGGGACGACTCCGAAATGTCTCATGTGGCTTCCTATGACACTGCGATCATCGACAAGCTCTATGAGATATGGGAAAAGTACCGCCCCAAGAAGGGCACGCCCTTCTGCGAGAAGCCCAAGGACGATGAAACGGATCTCATCACGGATCTCGACAACTTGAGTGCGGCGATCAAGGCGAGCATCGACAAATTCTCCACAGGAAAACCGGCGGAGAGCAAGCCATACTTCGTCAGCGCACTCGCGGTCAAATATGCAGATCCTACAAGAGCCCGCTCCTGAGAGAATGGCCCCGCCGTTCGCAAGCACGCAAATAAGAGATATGCGATGTCTTACACCCTCCTGCGACAAGATCTCAATCCAGACGTCTGGTGCTTAGAAGGAAGCACCGACCTCGACATGACTATGCTCCGAACAGGCGCACTGATGCAGACCCACTTGCCCACTCCGGTAAGACTGGACCTGCGGGAGGACAGCGAGGTCCCCTCCGATTTCTTCGAGACGCCATACTTCATCGTCTCCCAGTCAATGAAGGACGCTCTGGCCAGGGCCGGGGTGGAAAACATCGAGTACTTCGAGGCCGTGCTCCGCCACCCCATCACCCGTACCGGGCATGACAAATTCTGGATCGGGAACGTCATCGGTGTCGTCGCCTGCGTCGACGAAGACCGAAGCGAGTACGAAGTGCTTTCAGGGGGAGAGAAGCTCCTGCGCAAGTTCGAGATCGACGAGTCGCGAACCGACGGACTGTCTCTGTTTCGCCTTGCTGAGAGCACTCGCCTTGTCTTGATCGCCGATCGAATCAAGAAAATCTTGAAAGCGTCAGGGCTATCGGGCTTGTATTTCCAGGCAACGAATCAATTTGATGGGGAACCCGCGAGTTCTTACTGGGACGACTGAGGGACCCTCACATCCCCGCCGATCTAGGCCCCGAAGCTATCCCGACAACCTCCTCCTGAGCTGCTCGACCTGCGGCCGGCAAAAGTGGGACTACCACCCGGACCACCACGGACGCCGCCGCCTGCCGCACGACAAGGATGGGTTCCTCGTTCTCGACGTTCGCGTGGAAGACCTGGCGCGTACCTACGACATGAAGCGCGATGGTTCTCTCGCCTTGCGTCCCGATCTCGACGAGCGCCACCGCAAGCGCGCCTGCTGGAACGTCGCGCTGCTGCGCCTCGATCTCTATGACGAATGGCGGAGGCGCCTGCTCGAGAAGCTGCGCCTCGTCGAAGACTTGCATGCAGCGATAGGCGAAGAGCCACTGGCGCGAGCAACCGAGGTCTTGAACGTCCTCGAGCTCGAGCTGGCCGAGCGGCTACCCATGCTCACGGCATTCGATGTTGCCATCTCTCCCGCGCTGCGCGAGCGTCTGGAAGCGCGAGCGGGCCAGGGACGAGAGTCGGCCCGGGCTGGCTGATACTGATTCTTCGTACGGCCCGTCCCAAAGACCGAATTCACGCCGGGCCATCGTCGATCTACGTGCGCGACGACGGGCCCACTGGCTCGTAGGCGTCGTGTGGTTCACGATGAGCGCGGGTGTGGGCCCTCGTTCTCGCGCTGCGGGCCGTTACGGCTCCCGACCTCGTCTGGGAGGCTCCAGCCGCGTGCCCGGAGCGGGCGGTGGTCGTGCAGCGGATCGATGCGCTGCTGCGGGGATCGGCGGCGGCGGGTGATCCACCGCTGCGGGCCGAGGCGCGGGTCGAAGCCGAGCCGAGCGGTTGGCTGCTGCGGGTGGTGCTCCGCGACGAGCGGCGCGGCCTCGTGGAGCAGCGCGAGCTCGCGGCGGCGGATTGCGCTGCGCTGGCCGAGGCGTTCGCGTTGATCGTGGCCGTACACGTGGATGCGCTGCGCGTCGACGCCAACGCGGTGATGATGGAGCGGCCCGTGATGCCACCGCCGGATGCCGCAGCTCCGATCGTGTCTGCGGCAACGGCAAGACCGGCGTCCACCGTCGAGCGCTCGGCTCGCCGCCCTTCGCCCCCGACGTCGGGACGGCCACCCGCCTCTGCTCCCGCGCCTGCGCTCCGCGGGCTGCTCCGGTTGGAGGGCGGAGCGGAGATCGGCTTGCTTCCCGGCACCGGGGGCGGGGCCGGGGTGATGGGCGGCCTCGTGGGCCGAGCGTGGCGCGTGGAGCTGGGCGCGGGTGGATGGCCGGCGCGCGTGGCCTCGGCCGCGGGCATCGGGGTGCGGCTCGATCTCGTCGTCGGCCGGGCGCGGGTGTGCTGGGCTCCGGCGGTGGCGCGGTGGCATGTGCCGATCTGTGGCGGCGGTGAGCTGGGCGGCCTGCGAGGGGTCGGCACCACGGGCGTGGATCGGCCGATTGCGCGATGGGCGCCGTGGGGTGCTGCGACCGCGTCGGTGGGGTTGGTGTGGTCGCTACGGCCGTGGATCGGCCCTTACGCTGCCGTGGAGAGCGTGGCGGCGCTCTCGCGGCCTCGGTTCTCGGTGGGCGAGCAGCCCGTGGCAAGGCCCGACACGGTAGGGATCCGCGCGATCGTGGGCCTCGAGCTGAAATTCGCATCACGAACACCGCGCCCAGGGAAGACTCAAGGGAGAGCCCCCGAGCCATGACCGCCCCTTCGCTCGCCACGGTCTACCGTCAGCACCACGCGTTCGTGTGGCGGACGCTTCGGTGCCTTGGCGTGGCCGACGCGGCCGTCGACGATGCGGTGCAGGACGTGTTCCTGGTGGCGCATCGCAAGCTCGACGCGTTCGAGGGGCGCGCGAGCCTGCGAACGTGGCTCTACGAGATCGCACGGCGGGTGGCGTGGCGGCATCGCCAGCGCGCCCAGGCCGATGCGGTGCGCAGCTTCGAGCTGCCCGATCTCGATGCCGCGCTCGACCTCGATGATGCGGTGGCGCGCGCACAGGCGCTGGAGATCGTGCGAGCGTTCCTCGACCGGCTCGACGAGGACAAGGCCACCGTCTACGTGCTGGCCGAGCTCGGCGGGCTGCACGGCTCGGAGATCGCGGAGGATCTGGGGGTCAACGTCAACACCGTGCACGCGCGGCTGCGAGCGGCGCGGCGCGATCTGGAGCGGCTGCTCGTGCGGCTGCGGGCGCGCGACCGAGCGAGCACGCTGCCGCGGCACGATCGCATCGCGCCGCTGCTCGTGCGCGAGCAGCCTTCGGCCGAGCAGCAGCGAAGGAGCTGGGCCGTGCTGGCGGCCGAGCTGGGGCTCGGTCGAGCGGCGCCGGGGTGGCTGGGGCTCGGAGCGTCGAAGCTGGCATGGATCGCGGGGGCGCTGGCAGTGCCGGTGGTGGCAGTGGCGGTGAGCGTGGGGGTGGGGCGGACCGAGGAGTCGCCCGCGGCGTCGGAGCGCGTACACGTGTCGTCGCGGGTGGCGGTGGGCAAGGAAGCCTCTGCATCGCCCGGGCCGGAGGCTCCACGCGAGGAGCTCGAGCCGGCCGCGGCGGAGCCTTCGTCGAGCGCGGCGGCGGATCGGCCCTTGCTCGCGAGGAGCGCCCGACCCACGAGCACGGCCTCCGGCGTGGCCAAGGGTGATGCCCCGGAGGCCGCGGGGGCCAGCAGCGACGATGCGTCGCCCGCCTCCACCGTGCCGACCGCCGATGCGTTGCACCGCGAGCTGGCGCTGGTCGAGCGGATCCGCAGCGCGCGGCTCGAGGATGCGTCACAGGCCCTCGCGCTCGTTCGCCGCTACCGCGGCGATCACCCGCAGGGTGCTCTCGCCTCCGAGGTGGCCGCGCTCGAGATCGAGGCGCTGTGCACCACCGGTGACGTCGCAGCGGCCCGCACGGCCGCCGAGCGCTTCGCCGTGCGCTGGCCCGAGTCGTCGCTGCACATGTCCGCGGTAAATCCCTGCGAGAAGACGTCACGATGATCGGCCGGAGCGAAGACCAATCATCGTGAGCCAATCATCGATCCACTCCGCGCTCCTGCTGACGTGCTGCCTCGCGCTCGTCGGTGCCTGTACACCCGAGCTCTGCGTCGGCGACTGCGACGAAGGCTCGGATGACAGCACCGCCGAGGACGAGCTCGCGCAGCTGCGGCAATGCAGCGTGCAGAGCACCATCGACGACTCGACCTGCGGCGACGGCGTGACCCAGGCCGACGAGCTCTGCTTCGGGCCCGCCGTCATCCTCTCGCTGGCCGGAGACCCGGCCTGGGCCACCGCCGGCGATTTCGACGGCGATGGCCGGATGGACGTGCTCTGGACCAACGAGGCGGGCGCGATGGAGCTGAGGGTCGGAGCCGCGATCGGTCCGCTGTCGACGGCCGTGGCGCTGTCGCCGAGCGATCCCGAGCATCCGCTGGTGAAGCTGACCGGCACGGGCGACTTCGATGGCGACGGCCTGCTCGACGTGGTCGCTCACGACGACCGGGCCGTGTTGCTGCGCGGCCGGGGTGACGGCAGCTTCGACCCGCTCCAGCTGCTCTACGACGGCACGATGAGCTGGGGCCCCGCCCCGTTCGAGGCCGACGGCGATGGGGATCTCGATCTGCTCGTCATCGATCCCAACGCGACACCCGACAACATCGTGCTGAGCAACGATGGCACCGGTGCGTTCACGGTGAGCCCGGCATTCCACGATGGAGACTTCGGCACGCGGTTCCCGCTCGCCTACGGCGACTTCGATGGCGAGGGCCCGTTCGATCGCGCCACGGGCATCGACGACCGCCTGCGCTTCCAGACCCGCGACGAGGCCGGCCTCACGGAGTCCTGGTTGCCGCTGGCGGCCGAGTACCTGCGCATGACCGAGATCTTGCTGTCCGATGTCGACGGCGACGGCCGCTCCGACCTCTTGCTGCAGCTGCTCGACCACGACAGCAAGAATTCCGAGGGCATCCTCGTCTACACCAGCATGGCGGTGTTGCTCGCGGACGGACCGGCGGTCGCGGGGAGCCCGTCCTTCGATGGCGGCACCTACTTGCCCATGGACTGCTCGATGAGCGACATGGAGCTGGGCGACATCGACGGCGATGGCATCCTCGACGTCGTGGCGAGCCACTACACGGAGCCGGACTCGGGACAGTCGGCCTCGATCGTGGTGCGGCGAGGCGACGGCCTCGGCGGCTTCGGCGAGGTCGCGCGGATCGCTGCCCCGGTCGGAGTCGAGCGCGGCGGCGACGTGCTGCTCGGTGACTTCGACGGCGACGGCCGGCTGGACGTGGCGGTCTTCATCGCCAATGACGAACAGCTGGTCCTCTACCGCGGTGCGGACTAGGGCTACCGATTTCGTGGCTACATCATCGGCCACGCATGACCAGCGCATCGACGACGCCTCCAGTCTCTCAACACTTCTTCCTCGACCGAGCGCTCACTGGTCGTCGTTGCTCGAGCTGTTTGACTGCCTCCAGCGCCCGCGCGAAATCCTCTTCCACCAAAGCCGGCAGCACCGCTCGCCGCTTCGCAAATCGCTCGTACTCTTGCTCGGCCTTCGAGACTGCGTCTTCATGAGAGACTGTTCCTGGATGTGTCAGGACTTCTCGATCTCCCAGCCTCAGGAAGTCATCGAGCTTTGCGGCCCAGTCCAGCATGTACATGGGTCGTCGGCTCATCGCCTGCAGCTCGGCGAATTCGAGATAGGCGTTGACGATGCGATTGAGGGTGTCGAGCTCGCCGACCGCGAGGTAGTTCTTGGCGATTGCCACGTCGGATTTCCGCGGCTTCGCACCCGCCCACGACGTCAGCCCCATGTTCGGCTTGGAGGCGTCTGCTCGAGCCATGACGACTTCCGCGGCCGTATGACCATGGGTCGCCCAGTGCACCTTGTTCTGGACCGTGGCGAAGAATCGCTGGGTAGCCTCGGCGTTCGGATTGTAGTCGATGCTGGGTCGCGTAGATCTCCAAGACCTTCTTCCAGAAGACCTTCTCGGAGGAACGGATGTCACGGATCCGCTCCAGCAGCTCGTCGAAGTAGTCCGGGGTCCCTGGGCCTACGGGGTTCCTGAGCCGCGCGTCATCGAGGGTGAAGCCCTTGCGTACGTACTCATCCAAGCGCGCGGTCGCCCATTGCCGAAACAGGGTGCCAAACGACGACCGGACCCGATAGCCGACCGCGAGGACCACCGAAAGGCTGTAGTGCTTGAGATTGCGCCGAACCCGCCGCGTGCCCTCTTGGCGAACTTGTAAGCACTCCTTACACGTTGCCGCCTCCAAGAGCTCGCCCTCCTCGTAGACCGCCGCGATGTGCATCGTGATGTTCTGCGGCGTGGTCTGGTAGAGGCGCGCGATGCTGGCCTGCGTCAACCAGGCCGTCTCACCCTCGAACCGAACGTCTATGCGAGCGCGGCCATCCTCCGTCTGATAGAGGAGGATCTCCGACTCGGTTTCAGACGCCTCGGACATTGGATCGGACTTGGGATCAAGAGGCGAGCTGAAGCGGCCGACCGCGTGCGACTCCGAGCATCCCTCGCTCTCCACCCATGGGCAACCCCGTCTTCGTTACCCACCCCCCGGTCGGAGGATCGGGCTAGAACGCGGCGGCGTGACCGCCTACCCTGATCGCCCCCCACCCATCGAGGCCTGGGGGCACAGCAGGAGCGAGCGGCGATGACGGAGCGAGAGCGCGGGCGAGAGCGGGACCTGGTGCTGGCACCCAACGAGTACGCGTACATCGCGGACGAGACCAAGGGCAACATCAACGCGTACATCGGGCCCTACAAGTCGAGCCTGGCCAATACCGATCAGCCGGTGCTCTTCAACCTGCAGAGCAAGCGGTTCGAACGCTGCTCGCTCGAGCAGGCGGTGCTGACCTTCGCGGTGGCGCCGGTGGGCTGGTACCTCGTGCTCAAGAACCCCACGCACGACGCGGCGCACCCCAAGACCGGGGCGATCAACAACCTCGTGGAGCTGCAGGTGGGGCGCAAGGTCAACCTGCCGGGGCCGGTCTCGTTCGCGCTGTGGCCGGGGCAGATGGCGCGGGTGCTCCAGGGGCACCACCTGCGCAGCAATCAGTACTTGGTGGTTCGCGTGTACGACGAGGATGCCGCCAAGACCAACTGGAAGAACGCAGTGATCAAGCTGCAGACGCCCGGCGAGGATGCGGCGCCCGACATCCCCGATATTCCGGACCTCACGATGGGCAAGCTGCTCGTGATCAAGGGCACCGACGTCTCGTTCTACATCCCGCCCACGGGGATCGAGGTGGTGCCCGACGCGGCCGGCGAGTATGTGCGCGAGGCGGTGACGCTCGAGCGGCTCGAGTACTGCATCTTGCTCGACGAGAGCGGCAACAAGACCTACCTGCAGGGCCCCGCGGTGGTGTTCCCGCGGCCCACCGAGGTGTTCGTGGTGCGCGACGGCGCGCGCAAGTTCCGGGCGATCGAGCTGTCCGAGAACAGCGGCATCTACCTCAAGGTGATCGCGCCCTACACCGAGGACGGGCGCGAGTACAAGGTGGGTGACGAGCTGTTCATCACCGGCAAGGACACGATGATCTACTTCCCGCGGCAGGAGCACGCGGTGATCAAGTACGGCGAGCAGGCCATGCACTACGCCGTGGCGATCCCGGCGGGCGAGGCCCGCTACGTGCTCGACCGCAACAGCGGGCGCATCCGGCTCGAGCGGGGGCCGTGCATCTTCCTGCCCGACCCGCGCCGCGAGGTGATCGTGCGGCGCGTGCTCGATCGCCGGCAGGTGGAGCTGTGGTTCCCCGGCAACGCGAGCGCGCTGGCCCACAACGAGAAGCTGGCCCGCTCCGGCGAGGGCGCAGCGCCAGCGCTGGCGCGCAAGCGCGAGGCCGCCGAGGTGAGCGCCCCCGCCGCAGCGCCGGCCCAGGCCGCGTTTGCGGGCGACGACTTCACCCGCAGCCAGACCTACAGCCAGCCACGCACGATCGTGCTCGACAACCGCTACGAGGGCGCGGTGAGCATCTCGGTGTGGACCGGCTACGCGGTGATGGTGGTGAGCAAGACCGGCGAGCGCAAGGTGGTGGTGGGCCCCGCGACGTACCTGCTCGAGTACGACGAGGTGCTGCAGGCCATGGACCTCTCCACCGGCACGCCCAAGACCGACGACGAGGTCGACCGCACGGTGTACCTGCGGGTGCTCTACAACAAGGTCTCCGACGTGGTGGAGGCCGAGACGCGCGACTTGGTGCAGGTGCAGGTGCGGCTGTCGTACCGCGTGAGCTTCGACGGTGACCCGCAGCAGTGGTTCAACGTCGAGAACTACGTCAAGTTCCTCACCGAGCACCTGCGGTCGCTGCTGCGCGGGGCGATCAAGCAGCGCGCCGTGCAGGAGTTCCACCCGAACGCGGTGGCGCTCGTGCGCGACGCGGTGCTGGGGGCGCAGGCCGAGGGTGGTACCCGCCCCGGCCGCCGCTTCGACGAGAACGGCATGCGCGTCTACGACGTCGAGGTGCTCGGCGTGGAGATCGGCGACGAGGGCATCGAGACGCTGCTGGTGGGGGCGCAGCACGCCGTGGTCGAGCAGACGCTCACGCTCGACGAGGAGCGGCGCCGGCTCGAGCTCACGCGCGAGCGTGAGGAGATCGAGCGGCAGGTGCAGGCGATCCAGGCCGCCACCCGCGGGCAGTCGCTGGCGCTCCAGCGCACCGAGGTGGGCGCGACGTTCGAGCTCGAGCGCGCGAGGATCCAGGCCGAGTCCGACGGCCGCAAGGCGCGGCTCGACGCCACGCTGGCCGACCAGCAGGCGCTCGACGCCGTACACACGTCGGAGCTGTCGCGGCGGCGCAGCACGGGCCAGCTCGAGCTCGAGATCAACGAGAAGGATCTCGCGCTGCGCCTGCGCGAGCTCGAGGCCGAGGTGCACGCAGTGGCCGAGAAGGCGCGCGCCGTATCGCCCGATCTCGTGGCGGCCCTCACCGCCTTCGGCGACCGGGCGCTGGCGGAGAAGATGGCGCAGAGCATGGCACCGCTGGCCATCCTGGGCGGTGAGAGCGTGTCGGAGGTACTGGCGCGGCTCTTGCGGGGCACCAAGCTGGCGAAGGTGCTGGCCCCCGCGCTGGCCGACGACAAGACGCCCGACGCGGGCGCGGAATGAGCCGAGAGCCACCGAGTCGGCCGCCGGAGACCATCGTCACGGCGGTCGAGCTCGACCTCGCTTCGTCATTGAGGCTTCGCGCCCCCAGTCGCTCACCGCGCATTGCTGGACACGAGTGGTTCGTTCGGAGCATGCTCTTGTCTTCGTGATGCGCGGGCTCCATTGCGGGTGGATGGGCCTGGCGGTGCTCGCCGGGCTGTCGGCATGCCGCCAGCCCAATCCCGAGTGGCTGGGTCCGGCCGATGCATCGGCTTCGACGACCGCCGATGACGCGACCGACGACGGCGTGGAGTCGGCCACGAGCGGTGCCTCCGAGAGCGGCCCGCTTCCGGATCAGTGCGCCCCCGCCATCATCCTCGGGGCGGGGGAGTGCCCAGAAGCGTGCAGCACCTGCGAGAACGGGCGCTGTCGCATCGACTGCAGCGACGGAAGCTGCGAAGAAGAGACGGTCGAGTGTCCCGCGGGCTGGCCGTGCGACCTCGTATGCACCGACAACGACTCGTGCCGAGAAGCCGAGATCGTGTGCCCGCCCGATCGCGATTGCACCGTGGAGTGCCAGGCCCCGAATGCTTGCCGCGACGCCTCGGTGACATGCGGCGCCGGTACGTGCACGCTGACGTGCGGCTCGCAGAAGAACGTGTGCGATTCGCTCGAGGTCAATTGTGGCGGCGGCGGCACCACGCTCACGTGCGAGGAGCCTCAGAACGTCGACATGGATCTGGCCGGCTCGATGTGCACCTGCGAGGCGATCGGCTGCGAGGATTGAGCCGCCGAGCCGCCGCGCGCGACGGGCTCACGGCCCGGGCCACGGCTGCCACGTGCGGCTCGGGCTGCCGTCGTGGATCGACGGCCAGCCGTCGACCCACTCGATGCGATCGATGAGGCCATTGCGCCCCGGACCGCCGAGGTTGGTGCCGTCGCCCGCGTTGGTCCACGCGTGGTAGAAGAAGTACGCCGCGCCCTCGAGCTCGAGCACGGTGCCGTGCCCTGGGCCCACCCAGCGTTCGTTGTTGGCCAGGATCGGCGCACCGTGCTTCTCATAGGGCCCGCCGAGCGCGGGCGAGCGCGCCACACCGGTGCGATAGCGGTGGTCGTAGACGTTGCCGCTATAGAACAGATACCAGAATCCGTCGTGCCACGTGAAGTACGGCGCCTCGACCACACCGCCCTCCCAGGTGGCGGGCTGGTTGACGAGGATCTGCACGGGCATGCTGCCGGGCGCGAACGTGAGGCCGTCGGGGGCGAGCTGCCGGATGAAGATCGGCGTGGGCTGGCCGACGGAGTTGCCGTCGATCTTGTAGACGAGGTGCGGCGTGCCGGCGTCATCCTCGACGTAGGTCGCGTCGATCACTCCCTGCGGGTGCTGTACCAGCGGGCCCGAGCTCTCGACCCACGGCCCGAGCGGATCGTCGGCCGTGGCGGCACCGATGCAGAGCGTGTTGCCACCGTCGACGGTGGTGAAGTACGCGATGAGGCCTTCGCCCACGTGATGGATCTCGGGCGCCCAATTGCGATTGCCGTTGGCGGCCCACGTGGGCTTGCCCGCGGGCAACAGCGCAGCGCCGGTGTCCTGCCAGAAGACCAGGTCGCGCGAGTGCCGGATCGGGAACGTACCGCCGGTGCAGACCATGTAATACGCGGCGGTGCCATCGTCCGCGGGCGCCGCGATCACACCGGGGTCGGGGCAATCGAACGGCACCACGGGGTTGATGTACGGGGGTTTGGGGCCCGGTAGCCCGGAATCGACTGCGGGAGCGGCGAGGTGATCCGGGCCGATCACGGCCTCGGGCATGGCGTCGGTGGCCCACAGGAGACGCAGCGAGGCTTCGATGTCGATCTCGAAGTACTCGACGAGGATCGGCACCGCCACGCCCTGGGTGAGCGCCACGCTGGCCTCGGTGCGGGTCACGTAGTGCGCGTTCCAGTCGTCGATGACGAGCACATCGTCGATCCACACGCGCACGCCGTCGTCGGACTCGGTCGCGATGGTGTAGGTGGCCGTGGCGGGGGCGGTGAGCAGGCCGGAGAAGCGCGCGGAGAACCGGTCGACGCCGAGCGCGGGCGTGGGGGCCTCGAGACCCCACACGTGATCGATGCCGGGCTCGTGCTGCGAGAGCACGAGGTCGTGGTAGGCGTCGTAGTACTCGGCCCACAGGCCCGGCTCGAGCGGCGGCGGCTCGGGGGCGGTGGTGGAATCGGCGGGGGCGGTGGTGGAATCGGCGGGGGCCGAGTCGGTGGTATCGACGGAGGTGGAGCCGGCGGAGTCGACCGTGGTGGCGGCCGTGGTGGCGCCATCGTCGGTGGGCTGGGTCCGGGGCGGGGCGTCGTCGCCGGCACAGGCCGCGAGCGTGACGACGAGGAGCACGAGCGACGAGTGGCGAGTCACCGCTCGTAAGGTACGAGGTCGACGAGCACGATACAATCATGGACGCAGATCGGGTTGCAGTGTGCGAGCGGGCATGGTGACGTGCAGCCCGCGAGGCATGCATGACCGAGCCCAAATCCGTCGACGTCTGGAAGCTCGCCGATCTCTGCACGCCGTGGTGCGTACACGTGGTGGTGACGCTGCGCGTGGCCGATCTACTGGAGGCGGGCACGAGCGAGCTCCACGAGCTTGCCACCGCCGCGGGCGCCGATGCCGACTCGCTCGCCAGGGTGCTGCGCCACCTCGTGGGCGAGGGCGTGTTCGAGGAGCCTTCGCCGGGCCGGTTCGCGCTCAACGAGCCAGCGCGCGCCCTGGTGGGCCCCGGAGCGCGGCTCGGCATGGACCTCGACGGCTTCGGCGGCCGCATGGCACACGCGTGGTCGAGCCTGCTGTCCGCGGTGAGGACGGGGCGACCTGCGTATGCCACGGTCTTCGGCCGTGAATTCTGGGACGACCTCGCGGCACACCCGGAGCTCTCCGCCACATTCGACGAGCTGATGGGGCCTGCGGGGCATGGCTTGCCCGATCCCGAGGTCCTGATCGCGGGGGACTGGGATGGTGTGGGCACGGTGGTGGACGTGGGCGGCGGCACGGGGACGTTGTTGGCAGAGATCTTGCGTGCGCGACCGGGCGTGCGCGGCGTGCTGGTGGATCTACCGTCGACGGTGGTTCGCTCGCGTGCGTTGCTCGAGGCGGCAGGTGTGGCCGATCGCGTCACCGTGGCGCCGCAGAGCTTCTTCGAGCCGCTGCCGGCCGGCGGCGACGTCTACTTGCTCAAGAGCGTGCTCTCCGACTGGCCCGATCGCGAAGCCCGGGAGATCTTGCGTCGTTGCGCAGAAGCAGCCCCACCCACGGGTCGCGTGGTGCTGGTCAACGGTGTGACGCCCGACGAGGACGGGCCAGCCCCGCCGGATCTCTTGATGCTGGTGCTGGTGGGTGGCAAGGCACGGACGCTGTCCGAGCTGCGGGAGCTGGCGCGGCCGGTGGGGCTCGAGGTGCACGCTGCGGAGCGGCAGGCTTCCGGAAGATTCTTGGTGGAGCTTCGGGCGATCTGACGCGCGCGATGGGTGCCCAATGGGTGTAGCCTGAGCAGGCTCACTCGCTCCGGCGCCGCGATGATCGTCCTCAAGCCCCCCGCTTCGCTCTCGTTGCTCGACTCGTCTCCGCGTTCGGTGTTCCTCGCCGGCAGCATCGAAATGGACGATGCCCCACGCTGGCAGGACCAGCTGATCACTGTGCTCGCCGGGATAGACTCTAAGCATCCCCTCTCGGTGCCGGTGTCGGTGCCAACCCGGTGAGGCCCATGGCATCGAGCACTCGGCGAAGCTCCACCCGCAGGTCGCTCGCGCCTTCGTACTCTATGCGCAGCAGGCCCTGGATGTCCGTGATCGCGCTCGTACCTTTGCGCTGGCAGACGATGTGCACGCGACCGCCCATGCCCTCCGCCATGCCGGCCTCGAGCAGGATGTTGGGGTTGCCCCGCCACGGGCCGTCGTCGGTCGATAGCACCGAGACGATCACGTGAGCGGCACCGAGAGCCGCACGTACGTTCTCGAGGATGTAGCGCCCCGATTGCTGCTCGAGCGGATGCACGAGCTCCCACTCGAACGGCGGTGAGGTCATCACGTCGCGTACGGCCTCGAACGCCGCGTGATCGCGTTTCCAGTCGTAGGCGACGAAGAATCGCGGCTTCGTGAGCGGGGGCGGTACGATCTCGGCAATGGCACACAGGGCCTCGACGATGCGCCGCTTGAGGAGCTGGACCCGGTGCAGGTTGGGCCCAAGTACTGCGAGGCCCGCGATCTCGACCAGCAGTGAGCCCACTGCACCCGCGCGAGATGGATCGATCGCACGGGCGAGGCCTTGGATGACCGGCGACCATGGGTTGAGCCCCAGCGTGGGCTGGTCGGCGTCGACGGTCGACTCGGGACGGAGCCACTCGGGGTCATAGGTCGAGGTGCGCGGTACCGCCAGCCACCCGGGTCGGTGAAGCCAGCTCGCGATCCCGTGCGGCCCTTCGAACGTGGCGTCGATGCGCACCCGAATTCCTTGCACCGACATCCGTTGGTCGAGCATGCGCACGAGCGCGAGCACTTCGGGGGAATAGCGCGCCCCCGGACCCTTCGTTACCTCCCATGCCCCACGCAACCACTGCTCGAGCGGAATGTGGGTCGCCCGTGCGAGCGCGATTAGGATGCGCTCCTCCTCGGTACCCTCCACCAGCACAACAGGTCGACCCTGCGGGCCGGCCTCGATCCAGCGAGCATCACCCTGCACGTCACGTACGAAGGCCAGAGGCTCGCGGTGGTCGAGGCTCGCGAGCGGCTTCGCACCGCCGTTGGTGCGAAACAGCAGCCACTCGGCGAGCCCCGCCCAGTCGATGTCAGGTACTCCGGCATCGAGCAGCTTCGCAAGGCTCTTCATCAACGAGTCTCGATGGCGTGCCCACCAAGCCTCGGGTGGAGGGTGCGTGCCGAGCCGACGCAGCGCGACGACGAGCGCGCGGCCGAGCGAGACCTCGAGGGTCTGCATCGCCTCGATGCGCCCGGGTTCAGTGGGCAACTCGCGATCGAGGGTGACGGAGAGCCAGGGCAGGTCGGCGATGCTCTCGAGCCAGCGGAATGCGACAGGAACCTCGGCAGCACCGAGCCCAGGCACGAGTACTCCGGAGCGATACACGCGGTGGCCTTCGCCGTCGCGAGTCTCGATGTCGGGAATTCCTACCAAGATCGCCGAGCCTCGCGGGTCGGTGACCATGGCGGCTTCGATCACGCCCTGCATGCCGGCCGTTCGGCACCATGCGAGCAGGTCGAGCCCTGAGGTGCGCCAGGGGACCAGATGGCCCGCGACCCATCGTCCATGCAGCCGGATCGGGACCGGTACATGGGGCAAGTGCCGGCGAAGAAAGTCGGCGAGGCAGGCATGGGTGAGACCCGCCGCCTCGCTCGGCGTAAGCCGCAACGCCACGCTGGTCCCGGGGTCGGTACGGGTAGCGTCTGGCTGCCATTCGAACGTAGGCCCGCCGTCCCACGTCATGTGGATGCCACTCGTTGCCTCGCGGTGCTTGGAACGGATCTCCACGCACTCGGCCGCCACCCGTACCGCCAGCAAGCCAACGCCGAACGCTCCGAGGAACGAAGGTCCGTCGTCGATCTCCGTGCGCAAGGCGGTGGTACCCGACATGCCGATACGGCCGATGAGCGAGCCCACATCCTCGGGCCGCAGGCCGCGGCCGCGATCCTCCACCATGAGGTGGCCGTCGCCCAAGGTCACGTCGATCGGCGATTCCGCGGTCGGACCCAGCAGCGTGGCATCGACGGCATTGGAGACGAGCTCGCGCAGGTATGCGAGGCGGCGAGGGTAGAGGTGCTGAGAGAGCAGGTTGAGGATCGCACCCACGTCAGCTTGCCATTGGAGCTTCGTCATGGCCGTGCCTCCTAGATCGCGAGCAAGCTTGCCAGCTCGCCGCCTGACATTCGGCTCACGGCGAGCGAGCCCTCGGGAAGCCGCCCGCCCCGGCGCAGCAGCGGAGGCGCTCGCAGCGAGTCATCGAGCCACCGTCGTGCGGCTTCCAACGCTCGGGGCTCGAACCGCGACGGGCTCCGCAAGAGCCGTGCCACGATGCCCACCACCACGGCGGGCGGCCTGGTACCCACACGCACCCGCACGCACTCGATATCGGCCTCCGTGGGATCGTCGAGCTGCCAAAGCCAGCGCTCGGCCAGTAGCCGTCCGAGCTCCGCGTCCCCGTCGTCGTCGGGGAGCTGCGCGGCCGGACGCATCGGGCCGCGGGAGCGCCGCGCCACGATCCCGTCGAAGATGGCCGCTTCCCAGAGCCGTAGACGGTGACTGGGCTCTCGCGCGCGGATGAGCACCTCATCGAGCGCCCGCGCGTCGCCGAGCGCCTCGGCGGTGAGCGCTGCTTGGCAGAGCGAGCGCGCTGCGGGATAGCCAGCGGGCAACGAGGCCGCGGGCAGTTGGCGCCGCACAGCGTCGGCGTGGCTCGTCCAGCGGGCGATGGCATCGTGCGGGCGTTGCTCGATGCGGGCCATCCAGGCCTCAAGGTACTGCACGTGCAGAACGAGCAGCGGCACGCGCGATGCCTCGGCCATCGTGCGACACCACTGGAGCTGGTAGCGAAGTGCCGCTTCCTCGAGCAGATACTCGGCGCCAAGCTCGAACAGCATCATCTGGCCGAACACGATGTTGCGCTGGCGTTCGTCGTCGCGGATACCGGCGACGACTGCGGAGGGATCGGCCCCCTCGGGGCAGCGGCGTGGGAACACGCCGGCGAGCGTCGCCCACGCTGCGGCATCGTCTCCGAGCCCACGCTGTATCAGCCCCAAGAGGGTCGCGGCGTCGAGGCCATACTCGACGTCCGAGGCGTCTGCGGTGAGCGAACCGCCCTCGTCGATCTCATCGAGCGCCCGTCGGGCGACGACGATCGCTTGGCGGTAGCGACCCTCGCGGTAGAGGTTGCGGCAGTCGTTGATGCGGTCGGCGACGGTGTCCATGGCGGTGCTCGGTGCTCAACGACGAAGGGCCTCCTCGAGCGAGCCGATCATGGTGCCGACCTGGACCCAACCTCGCTCGTCGCCGTGGGTGAGCAGAGCTCGCTCATGGGCCCGGAGCACACGCAGGCGATCGCTGGCCGCGCGAAACAGCGCTTCGTCGCGGCCGTGCACGCGGGTGGCCCAGCGCGCACCCGCGGCGTAGTGGAAGCTGGCCCCGATGCGCAGAAGCGGCCAGCCGGCCATGGCCGCGTGGATCCGGCACCGCTCGAGACGCCCGAGCTCCTCAAGCCACCCCTCCGCGCTCCGCCGGTGCGGATCGGTACGGGCGAGCTCGGCCGAAACGTCGAGCTCGTGGATGCAACGGGCGATGGTGTGCTTGGCCGAAGACCATGCCCCGGAGCCCCGGAGCCCCGGGGTGGCGAGCACGGACGAGGCGAGCAGCTCGCGGGTGACCATGGCTCGCTCGGGGTCCTCCACCACATCGTCGACGCGCTGCATCATTCGGAGCAGCTCCTCGGGCGGCAGGGGCTCGGTGTCCTTGGAGGGTCGCAGCCCGCGGTGGAAGTCGAGCAGCAAACGGGTGGTCGGGTCGCCGCCGACCAGGCGCTGGTCGAGCAGCGTGTCGAGCAGCTCCTGGTCGCCCCGCCCGGTCTTGACATCGAACACGAGTTCGTCGAGCAGGGCGAGCGCCCGTTGGTGCGTTGGGGCCGACCTGACGACGTCGTAACGGACGTTGGTCCATTTGGTCCGCACGGACGGAACTGCGATGCCGGCGATGTAGTCCTCGATCTCCTCGTCGTCGATCGTGGGGACGCGTGCGGATGATTCCTTGGCGGCGGCAAGCGCATCGGCGCGCCACGCATCGCAGGCGTTCGGCTCTCGACGGCAGTGGGCGTCGAGCGCCGTGAGTGCGATTGCGTACGTTTCCACTCGCTCGAGCGCCGGCACTTGGTTGCGCGCGGCTCGGCCAGACGCGCCCGCTGCATCGAGTCGGTCGGCGAACTCGCGGTACGGCTGCTTGGCAAGAGCCACGACCTCCGCGTCGATGAGGTCACCATCGGCGTCAACTACCTGCCCCTGAGGTGAGAAGTAGTGCACGTCGACGCCGGTGGTCCACACCACGGGCTCGGCCCGACTGAGCGTGTCGATGCGTGCACGGACCTGCGAGCGGGCGATCGGCGGCACCACCAGGTCGAGCGTGAGGGCACGGTAGCGCCGGTCGTGCTCGAGCAGGTCCATGGCGCGGATGCTCGGAGCGATCCGGTAGAGGTCCGTGTTCGCCGGGTCGGCGGCGCCACGGCAGAATCTCGCGAAGTCCACGTCGGTCTGGAGCATCGCCATGCCGAGCGGGGTGATCTCGCGCTTCACGACCAGCTCCGGCGTGGTGCCGAGCCCCTTGCTGCCGTCGGACAGCGGATCGATCGAGACCTCGAGGTACCCGTCGTCCCCCACCACGTGCGCCACCCGCAGCACCTCGGCGAGCTCCCAGGGCGCGAGCGTCAGCCGGTGCTCCAGGTCGTCCACGTGCACGACCAGGCCTGCTTCGACGCGCTCGACGTCGACTTCGTCGGCCTTGGTCCGTGCGGTGCGGTAGTCAATGATGACGCCGCCCGCTCCAAGCAGGCGCGCGGCTCTACCCGAGGCCCCACCCAAGCCTGGCGCAGGTTGCGCAGAAGGCAGGAGCCCGAAGAATAGGGATACCGCCACGGCAGCCGACAGCCCTCGATGTAGGGTGCACGTTGGGGTCATCGTGTCGATTAGTGACCCGAATGCACCATTTCGTCGTGCTCGCGGATGATTTTCGTTCGCGTCGAGCCCACCGAGCAATCGAAACAACGTACGGACCAGCTCGCTCGGAATTCCGCCGCCTCGATCGACGAAAATCCGGGCTAGCGTCACGAAAGGATAAGGGTCCCGTGATGATCGGGCCTCGGGAGCATCCCTCATGTCCAGGGGTTGGCGTAACGATCGTGCCGGGTATTGCGGAAGCTTCGTGCAGGGCGTAGCCCACTTCGTACGGGCCGCAACCCTCGCGCTGGCAGCGGGCTGCGGCGCCGAGCTGGAGGATGGGGGAGGGATCGCGGTTCCGCAGTTCCCGGAGCCATACGAGGTCGAGCGCATCAAGGCCCAGCCGCTCCCTCCCGAAGCGGAGATGTTCCGGACAGCCGGGGTCGACGTCCCGCAGTGGCAGCTCGCGGGCCCCATGCCCACTCGTACGAGCACGGACGCTTACCCGGGTGACGACGTGGCGAGCCGCGTCCTTGCCGCGCACATCGAGCAGTACGGCCGCGAAGCGCGTATGACTCTGGGCATGGCCTGTGTGGCCCGCGAGGTGGGCCGAGTCGTGCTCGCATACGGGCAGGCGCCGTCGACCCGGCTCTATGACTTCATCCTCGCCCGCTGCGGAGCGGGGGTCGGCACCGTGGCACTCTCCACATGGCAGACGACGGGCAGCCCCTTGGACCCCGCAGCAGCCGAGGCCCGAATCGACCAGGCTCTGGCTCGACCACCGGCGGGTGTCATCGCAAGCCCGGGGTTGGTGCTGGGTGGGTGGTACGGCGAGTCCGACGGTCAGCGGCTGCTCGTCCTCGTGCACGGGTGGGAGCGGCTCGGCTTGGCGCCCGTGCCCATGGACGCTCGTGGGCGGCAGTTCGTGACCGTACAGGGAACGAAGCCATCTGGGGTGGAATCCGTGACTGCCCTGATCACCCATGGTGAGAGCGGATTCGCCGATTGCCGGAGCGTGGGGGGCGAGGGACGCAAATTCACGCTGCGTTGCCCGGTGCTTGCGAGCGACTCGGCTGCGTGGATCGATGTTATCGAGAATGGGCGCCGCCGGGCGCTCCGTACCAAGACACTGACGCTGTTCGTGTCTCCCGATGGTACGATGCCCGAGGTCTACGTCGAGCCTGTGATCACGACCACGGCGATCGGAGACTCGACCACGGCTCAGCGGATTGGCGACGCGATAAACGACCTCCGGAATCAGCATGGGCTGCCCCTCGTGAGCCTGGAGGTGCGTCAGAGCGAGGAGGTCGCCGAGCTCCTCCCCCACTTCATGGCCGCGATTCACGACGAATCGCGGGCCGAGCTCGCCGACACCATCATCCTGGCGATCATCGCCGGGACCCACGTCGAGACATTGATCCAGAATGCCCAGTGCTTGCACTTCACGACCACCCTCGCGGCCAACGAGGGGCTCGATCGCGCCGTCGCGCGGGCGAGCATGTTCCCCCTGGCGCGCTCGATCCTGCTCGATCCCGAGGCGAGGGGCGTGGCGATCGGCGTTCGGGCGAACCAAGCGGGGAGCCTCGCCGCGGTGATGCTCTCGACCTACGACCCACCGCGGCAGGAGGCCTACCCCTCGCTCGAGGCCTCGCTCCACGAGCAGCTCGACCTGGCGCGAATCGAGCGTGGGCTTCCCCTGGCGTTGCGCATGGAAGACCCAAGGTCCCACGCGCTGCTCGACAGTGCTATCGGTCGCCTCGAGCTCGGCGGGAGCCCAGGAGTGTTGATGGACCGAACGGTGGACGGGCTCGCCGCGATCTACAATGCGCAGGCCGTGGGCTACGTGGTGGTCGGCATCGAGTCCGGTCGGGCCCCGAGCGTGACGTGGCCTGACGCCCTGCTAAGCGTGGACCAGATCGGAGTGCTGATCCGGGTGGGCCACTACGTGCTGCCGGGCACCCGCTGGGCCGTAGGGCTGGGGTTGGTGTCGTACGTGGTCCCGGCGGCACACTGAGCCCATCCTAGCCATGACGATGCTTGTACGGATCACCCGACGTGAATCGTGGTGGTCGCTGCTCTGGCTGTGGGCGTGCGCCCCCCCACAGCCGAGCGTCCATGTGCAGACCATCGCGGACATAGCTGAGCCCCAGGCCGAGGCCCCGAGCGAAGCCGAGAGGCTCTTCATGTTCTGGGGTTCGCCCGAGGATGATCCTCCCGAGCATCGCGGCGGGATCACGCCGGACCGCGAGAACAAACACTACGTCCGCGGCAACGAACGGGATCTCCATGTGTTCCAGCCCGCGATCGCAGGTCTCGGGGGTGGCTACGTGGGGGTGGGCAGCGACCAGGCGTATCTCTTCATCGACTGGGCGCGGGTCGAGCTCGCGTGGCTCGTCGACTACGACCCGATGGTAGTCGACGTGCACGAGCTCCATCGGTTGTTCTTCGTGCACGCTGAGGATCCCGAGGCATATATGGACCTGTGGAGCATCTCGGGCCGCGATGCGGCGCTCGACCTAGTTGCGCGCAACGAGGGGGCTCGGGCGCAACGGCTGCGGACGCTCTACACGTTGCGATCGGCCGCTGTCCTCGCGCGCCTCGAGTTCGTCTCGCGTTCCATGCGGAAGGCCAAGGTCGCTTGCTACCTCACGAGCCAAGCGAGCTACGACTTCGTCCGCGAGCTCGTCCAGCAGCGGCGGGTACGGCCGATGCTGGTGAACCTCCTGGACGCTCGTGGCATGAAGGGCGTGGCCGAGAGCGCAAAGACGCTGGGCGTGTCGATCAACGTGCTCTACCTGAGCAATGCCGAGCAGTACTGGGACCTCTACACCAAGCAGTATCGAGCCAATGTCGCCGCGCTGCCGTTCGGGCCCGATGCGCTGCTCCTGCGCACGCTCGCGACCGGAGAGAAGAACGTTCAGGCGGCCGACAACTACCTGCGGTGGCTCACGGCGCCCTACATCGGCAACGTTTACCAGATCGTGGAGCGAAGAGGCCTGGGGCGCGAGGCGTCGGCCGAACTGACCGAGGTCTGGGGGGAGCCCGAGGATTCGGCGGCAGGTCGGCGACATCACGGGCTACCGCTGGACGATTTCGGCGACGAAATTCCGGCGGAGGAGCACTAAGGCCTCGGAGCGGATTAGAATTGGCAAGGCGGCCCGAGCGCTCGCAAGCAAACGGCTCTACGAACGCAAATTCGACGCCTTGGCGTGGAATCATGGCCAACTTGTTTGGCGCCGAGGCCTAAGTGGGCGAGACACCAGAAATCTGAGAGGCTTGGTCTGACATGAAAGCACCGGTTACGGGAGGGGTATGGCGACGGAGCCGGGGATCCGGGGCTTCGAGCGCGGTAGTGCTGCTCTCGACCTGGCTGGTTGCCGCGATCGGACGGCCTGCACCTACTGGAAGCGCGGTGAACGAAGGGCGGTTGAGGAGGGCAAACCGACCGAGGCCGAGGAACTGGCGCGCCGATACCAGCAGCTCTACGAAGAGGGAAATTATGGCGAGGCCATTCCACTAGCCGAGCAGGCTTGCTCGCTCCTGGATGGCTCTCGGATGAAATCACCAACGAAGGTAGCAACTTGCTTCAACGACTTAGGGCTTCCGTACCATGCAATTGGAGAGTATGGCAAGGCGAAGATTCTATTCTCACGAGCACTGGTCATCCGCGAGAGACAGCTTGGGCCCAGGCACCCCGATGTAGCCACGGTCCTGCGCGAGCCCGCAGCGACGCTCGGAGAAGGCCTTCCGACGCCGCGTCCTGCCTCCCCATACGTCCATGCCGAAGAGGAGCGTCTAAATGGCGCTTCTGGACAAGTAAATCGCAGCGAATTAGCGCGTGCTCTGAACTCGTGAAACTGGGCGAGAAAGCAACGCCCATTCTCGTTGCCTTGGGAGGAAAGGGAAGACATGTGACCGTGATCGAAGATTTTCTTCTCGAATTTCCAGATGACGGTTTTAGTGCGATTCTTAGTTATGGTCGCGATACCGTCGATACCAACGAGATACTATTCCTTACTCGCCTCTTTGGGCAGTTGGATGATCGAGGCCGTACGACGGAACGAGCGGTTGACCAATTAATCCGATGGGCCATGATTAGGAGAACCCCTGAGCTTGAGAGACTCAGCGAGTTTTCCGCTGGCCTGTCGGATCTCGGAATGAGTGCTGACGTTGCCCACTCTGATAAGTGGGTTGCGGAGCACATTCGACAGCGCGCAGTAGAGGCATTGCTGAAGCTGAGGAAGCGCTTGTCCCCGAGTTCCGTCGAAATACTACGGAACGCATATAAGCGAGAGGCCCATCCTCTTACAAAGTCACGACTTGAGTCAATAGTTGGAGAATGTGATGGAGAGTCCGATGAGTCGTGATGCTGTCGGCCTGGACACCGGGATGGGCGCAGAGGTCATGGCCGAGGACAAGGTGCTCATGAGCGAGGGCGTCTGCGGCCAAGCCGGGACCCACGATGGCTATCCACAGTCTCCCCGTGACTCGCCGCGGGCTTGCAGAGCAGTCGACCCGGCATCACCATGAGTTCCGCATGCGCCGTGCCATCACTCCCCTCGTCGCCATGCTGGCGGTGATCGCATGCGAGCGAGCGAGCGACGGCCGTGCCAACGGAGCCTGCCGGGCCCACGCCCGCCGCGCCGCAACCAACGTCGAGCCTCCGCAACGGGATGCCGCCGCGATGCTCGTGGGCGCATGGACGAGCGACGACGGCTCCGCGGTCAAGCGTTGGGTCGGCGTGGACGAGCACCTCGTCGGCGCTGGAACCTGGCGGGGTGCCGACGACCACCGGCACCGAGCCCTACGAGGGCGACAATTGGGGCGCGGCCGCCCTGGCTCGCAGCATCGATCGGTACGGCCCACGCGCCAAGGTGACCGCCGGCATGACCTGCGTGGCGCGACAGCTCGGCGAGTTCAAGGATCTCTACGGCTCGCTGCCTACGTTCGGCCTGCAGGAGTTCGTGCTCGCTCGGTACGGCTCGATGGTGAGCAAGGGCCCCTCGACATTCGCAGCTTCGTCATCGATCCGGGGAAGCGCGAGGCATCGGCGGCAATGATCCAGCGGATGCTCGGGGACGCGCTCGCCGACCCGCCCGCGGGCACGCGCAAAACGAAGGCGGCGCGGCTCTACGGCGCATGGTTCTCTGGGGACGAGGCGGGCGGGCTCCTGCTCGTGGCCAGCGGTTCCGACTTGCTCGGCCTCGAGTCGTTCCCAATGAGCGTCAAGGGCCTGGACCACGTGCGGATCGCGGGTCGCAAGCCAGCGGGGGTCGAGGCGATCCGGGGTGTGGTGACCTCCGGCGACGGCAGCTTCGCGGAGTGTCGGCCCGCACCCGACGTGCTGAGCGGCTCCGAGCGCTTTCGCTCCTGTGCCCGGTGCAGGCTGCGGACGCGCAGGTCATCATCGACCTCGTCCAGCTCAAGCGCCGCCGCTTTCTGTCCTCCAAGGCGCTGTCGCTGTTCGTCTCGCCCGACGGCTCGCTGTCCACGGAATATGCGACGCCCGCGTTTCGCAGCCACGAGCACACCGAAGCCGCCGAGCCGCTCCAAGTGGTCGAGGCGATCAATTGAGCTACGGGCGGGCGTGAGACTGCCCCCGTTACTGATCGCGGAGGCACAAGGCGAAGGGGTGGCCAAGCTCCTGCCCTACTACCTCGCGGCCAGCCACGATCCGGCGCAGGCGGAGCTCGCCGACAACGTCGCGCTCGCGTTCCTTCCGGCCGCAAGGTCGATCACGTCATCATCGATGCGAGCTTCCTGCACTTCTCGGTCTGGTTGCAGGACGCCGAGAGCATCGCCCGCGTGCTCGCCCAGGAAGTCATGTCGCCCATGGCCCGTCCACGCTCCTCGACCCTCACGCGCAGAGCGTCGCGGTCGGGGCCCAGCGCAGCAAGGCGAATCAGGCGGCCGCCTTCGTGGTCACCACCTACGCGCACCCCGACAGCGACACCCACGTCGAGCTCGAGGCGGCGCTCTACGAAGCGCTCGATGTCGCGCGAGGGCGCCGCGGCTTCTCGCGCGTACAGCGACTCCGCGACCGCGCCACCCAGGCGCTCCTGGACCAGAGCATGGGGCGGCTCGAAGTGGGATTCCAGCCGAGCTACCAGGGGCCCCTCGTTCAGGAAGCGCTCGACAAGCTCCACCGCCGCTCGTTCGGCTACGCCTTCCTGAACATCGCGCGAGGTCCCATGGAGGCCGTCGAGTGGCCGCTCCAGCTGCTCGAGCTCGAGGAAACGAAGGTAGCGATCCGGGTGGGCTACTACCGCCCAAACGGCACCAACTGGGCCCACGAGCAGGTCTTCATCATGTACTCGTAAGTCCACCGGTCGGAGCGCTCGAACGGGTGTAGTCTCAGCGTGCTCGACCGCCCGGCGCCCAATGATCGTCCTCCAGCCGCCCGCTTCCCTGTCGCTGCTCGACTCGTCCCCGCCATCCTTGTTCCTCGCGGGCAGCATCGAGATGGACGACGCACCCCGCTGGCAGGACATGCTCATCGCCGCACTGGCCGACACCGATCTCGTGGTGCTCAACCCTCGGCGAGATGCGCTGCCTCCCGAGTGGGAGCAACACGCCGGCAACGCGCTGTTCCACGGCCAGGTGCAGTGGGAACTCGAAGGGCTCGAGCGCACCGACGTGGTGTGCTTCTACTTCGTCCCCGGCACTAAATCGCCGATCTCGTTGCTGGAGCTGGGACTCTTGGCACGATCTGGCCGTGCGATCGTGTGCTGCCCCGAAGAGTTCTGGCGCCGCGGCAATGTGGAGATCGTGTGTGCGCGCTATGCGATCCCATTCCTCGAAGACCTGGATGCGGTCGCGGGGTGGGTGCGGCGCTGGCGGGAGGACCGGTCGGGATCCGAACGCAGCTGAGTGCTCTCCACCGTCATGGTATGCTGCGGCTGGCCGAGAGTGTGTGTGACATCTCCATGGATACCGGAATAGGCTCCACGAGAGTGAAGGAGTGGATTGCCGCCAGTTTCTCGATCACAGTCGGCGTCTTCCACGGCTGTATTGGGCTCGCGATCATTGCGACTTGGCGGTTCGTCGGGCAGTAGGGCCTGGTTCGCGGTTCTCAATGAGTCCGCGATCCTCCCGACGGATCGAGCAAGCTCCACCCTCTTCCCCAGATCTTCCAGGGGAAGGTTGCGGCAACATTGTCAGCGAGCAAGGGAGTGTCATGGTGGACTTCGTGAGGAGGTTGAATTAATAATTCGACTTGCGAATTGAGATGGCCTCTTCCACTGCATTGGCGAGGTGCTGCACGATCCACCCGTACCTTTGTTTACTGTCCGCCCCCGCAGGATCGTAGCATTTGACGATCGATGACAGTCGTCCGCCGCTTGCCCGATGAGTGATGTAGTCGAATGGGTTTTGGCCTCTCGTTGTCGTCCTGCCCTCGAGATTCTTCAGTCCATGAATGTAGATTCCAACGACTCCTATGCCGCGATTCCACGCCTGAATGATTTCGTAGTTAATCCATTTTCGATTGGCCGTCGCCGCTCCAATGAGGACCACAGTGCACGACCTTCCGTTCATTTGAGCAGCGATCCACCGCTCGATTGCAGGGTCACCTCCTCTCCTTACGACTTCCCACTCATTGCCGGTGGCCTGCGGGTCGTTGTCGATAGAGCCGATCTCGCGAACTTGCGACGCGCGATGGCAGTCGAACTCGTAGTGGAAACTGAAGAAACAACGGCGTGGCATTTTCGTGCAGCCCTTGAGAGTATACTTCGCGATGCGGGCCACGGCAACCTCACCCTGGCCCCCTATGTAGCGAGTGCTTGGTCTTGATCCGCACGCAATTCAGATTTCTTCGAGGATCTTCTCCAGGGTCGGGGCGTCCCTCACCCACTCGCGAAGATTGATGTATCCGTCCTCGGAGACCCAGTCGTAGACGGGGACGCATTCATCGAGCGTCATTCCGTACTCGTCGATCTCAATCTTCATAAATGGGCTCCGACCTCGCCGCCCGCATCGACCGTTGGTTCCGCGCAACTCATGGATGTCGATTCCAAGTAGCCGATTTCCTCGCACCGCGCTCTGCTCGATCTCGTATTGCACCCAAGATCGAGAGTGAGTGCGTTCGCCAATCAGCACCACCGTGACATCCGTGTCTTCGAGGCCGTCGTCGATCATGTCCCTGAGCACCGATTCGGAGCTCGTCCTCGCCTTTTCAAAGAGGGATTGGTCGAAGAAGCCGGCGGAACGTGCGTTCGGGTGTGTGACCCACGAATTCCTGACCTGGTTGACCTTCCAGACGTCGTCATAGTGGAAGCTGAAGAATGCGTTCATTGGGCGACGGCTCGCGTGGAACACGAGTCCTCCCGCAAGCGCCGCGACTATGAAGGGCAGAGACATCAGAGCAACGATTCCAAGAATTGGTGAACCGCGCCTTCCGCCGACATTCCGGATCAAGTCAGCTTTTTCAGCGTCGAAGGATCGAATGGATGAATATCCAAGTGCCTATGCCGAGGCGGCTTGGTGCCAGTGGTGTTGGGGATCCTCAGCAAGACGATCTTCTTATTGAGCGACGTTGCTACATCGAGTTCGTACTGCACCCATCCATGGTTGTGCGTGTCCTGCCCCACCAGGCAAACGACGGCCGCAACACCCCGGATCTTCGGCTTGAGGTGTGCCTCGATCGCGGGATCACCCTGCTGACGCACATCTTCTTGCTCCACTACCATCACCACGTCCGGACCCAGCAATCCATCACGGGTCCAGGCTACCACGTTGTCGCGGTAACGTCGGTCTTCATGTACATAGCTGATGAAGATTGACTTCGGCATCTCTAGATTCTCCGGGTTCTCGGGTTCGACCCCTGGTCTTGGTTCCCGCCTCGAAGGAGCCTCGTCTCGAACCGATGTGTGCCGACACACGACGGCTCCTTGGCCCCGCCCGAAACGCCGAAGTTACCCGGTGCTTTCACCGATGCCGCTCGAGCCTCGCCCGCAACCCTCCGACCGGCGATCCTTCGGCTTCGCCATACTCTTGCGTCACCTCGGCAACCCATCGCTCTGCTTGCACGAACGCCGTTCTGGCGGCACCCTCGTCACCCAACTCAACGAGCACCTCCCCCAGCGCAAGCTCGAGCTCTGCACCTTCGACCGGGTCCATCCCGCTCTCCGGCACGTGCTCCCGGGCGCGCATGAGCGCCTCGCGAGCTGGGTGCAGCGCTCCTTGCAGCACACGTGCCCGCCCAACGTAGGACCACGCCAGCGCGCGCATCGTGGGTGGCAACAAGCTCTCTTCCAGCCCCGGCGAGGCCACCAGCGCCTCCGCCCATCGCGCGGCGTTGGCAGCACGCTCGCGACCGGCGTCGCTTCTCACGAGCATCCCCAGAGCAAAGATACGTAGCTGCACCTCGTGCAGCGCATCCACGGCCAGCGCAGTGCCCAGCGCCGACATTGCCGCGTCCGCATAGGTCAGCCCGACCTCGGGCTTGCCCCACAGCGCCAGCATCGTGGGCAGCAGCACGACCAAGCGGCCCTGGGGATCCCCGGCCAGCACCACCAATGCCTCATCGACCAACGCCCGCGCCTCTACGACGTCGTCCATCACCGTCGCGTTGATCCGGGCCGCATAGAGATGCGGCAGATAGCCCGCGCCTTCGCCATGGGCTCGCCAGAAACCGAGCGCCTCGTCGTAGTACCGCCGAGCCTCGGCACGCGCATCCGCGTCATCCTGCAAGACCAGCGCATTGCCGGTATTCTCCAGTAGCTTGGCCCGACCGACGCCGTCCTGGGTCGTCTCACGCAGCGTGAGCGCCTCGGCGTAGTGCTCGAGGGCCCGGCCGACGGCCCTTCGTCCCGCATCGGACTGCGGATCTCGCAGCGCGAGGTTGTAATTCGCGAGGCCTCGCTGCTCGAGCCACTCGGCGCGTTGGTCGTCGAGCACCTCGCCGAGCTCTGCCCTCGTGCCCGCGTCGTCGTCATCGAGCGACGCAGGCACCCCTGCCACCGCGAGCGTCTTCGCGCGGAAGATCCAAGCATCGATGAACGTCGAGCGCGCGAAGGACTCTGCGGCGTAGAGCTCGGCGAGGTCGAGGTCGTCGAGGCCCGGCACGCTCCACCCCTCTACGCTCCGGTCGCCGTAGAGCGCCTGCTGTGCGCGTAGACGGCCCCGCTGAAGGTAGCTCTCGGCCAAGAGTGGGCCATGTCCGAGGACATCCGCAGCTTCGACGACGCCCTCCATCGTGGCCAAGCCCTCGTCGTATCGCTGTGCCACCTCGGCGGCGAACGCCGAGGCGAGCCCTTGCTCGATCTCTTCGACTACGGCCTCGGAGCCATCCGCGGGTGAGGGGGTGTTCGCCGTGTCGAGCGCGCAGGCAGCTGGAGAACGCTCGAGCAGCTCGTGGACCATGTGCAGCGGTCGATCTGCATCACCCAGCCGACCGACGACCGCCTCGACGGCCCCGAGGCGACGCTCGAGGCACTCTCGTACCGGCCGCCATGCCGACCACTCACCGCGAAGCGCGGTTCGTTCGCACGCTTGCCGGTACGTGTCCCCCCAACGTCGACCATAGTGATCGAGCTCGAGGCCGAGCTCGCCCGCCGTTTCGGGATGGATACGCTCGAGCTCGGCTCGCGCCTCGTCGTTCCATACCCGCGACACACGAGTCTCGGGAGATCGACATTCCACGACACGCTCGTGGGTAACGAGCAGGTAGGTCGCGACGGCTCCCGCCGCGACCCCCAAGCCGGTCGCCAACATCCAGCGCATGCGATTACGTCTGGTGCGTCCGAGGTCGATCGCGGCGAGCAGCTCGTTCATGGACGGAAAGCGTCGGGCCGGCTCGAATGCGAGCCCTCGTTCCAGCGCACGACGAAGTCGGCGAGGAATGCGGAATGGTCGCTGCGGCCACCGGAGATCCCGCTTGCTCATGTTCTCGAGCAGCTCACGACAGAACCGCTGGCGGATCACCTGGCGGCTCACCTCTGGATCCTGGGAGCGCATCGTGAACGCGAGCTCTTCGAACGACCATCGGGAGTAGGGATGGACCCCGGTCAGCTGCTCGAACAGCGCCACGCAGAAGCTGAACTGCTCGGAGCGCGCATCCTGGACGGCGTCGAGGTAGTGTTCCGGCGCCATGTACTCGGGGGTCCCGCCGATTCCGCTACCCACCGCGCCACGCCGTGCAAGCCCGAAGTCGACCACCTTGACCACGTCAGGTCGCTTGCCCTCGCTCACGAGCACGTTGTCGGGCTTGAAGTCGCCATGGACCAAACCGCGTTCGTGCGCCGCGGCGATCCCATGCCCGCAGCGAACGTACACGTCGAGCAGCTCCCGCCAGGATGCCCCGGACTCCGCCCACCAGCGGCGTAGGGTGGACCCCCGGACCAGCTCCATGACGATCCATGCCTGGCCGTCCTCCATGCCGACCTCGTGGACGTAGACGACGTTGTCGTGGACGACGCCGGCCATGAGCTGTGCCTCGCGGAGCGCGATCGCGAGCTGGTCTCCGGTACGCCGTCGCAGCACCTTGAGCGCTACTTGGCACTCGAGGACGGGATCGGTTGCTTCGTAGACGGTGCCCATTGCACCCGCGCCAAGCCTGGGGCCGAGCTTGAAGCGGCCGAAGCCGATCGCCATGGGCTGTAGGCCAAACGTCTGCGTCAGCACGGTGGCCAGGAGGTGACGGCTGCCCACATCGACGGTCGAAGCGCTGTCGAAGGCTTCCAGGAGCTCTTGATCGCTAGGCTCGTAAGGATCCGTATTCGGCATGGTCCGATGGGTTGGTTCCCGGCAGACGAGGCATTCACCGCTCGCGGCTTCGGCGCGTCGAAGTCTTCCGTGCCATCGTTCCATCTGCCGGCCTGGGAGGCAACCGGGCACCTTTGGATCGCTCCGGATGGCACTTCGGCGCCATTCGAGGATCGTGGCAGGGACCAGGCTGCACGTCATGATGAACGAAATGATAGGATGGGCCGAGGCCAATCCGGATCATGGCGGGGGAGAAGAGCGACGTCGAGCTGCTGGAGGCCTGGAGTGGCGGGGACAAGCGCGCGGGTGGTGACCTCCTCAAGCGGCACTTTTCCTCGCTCGAGCGCTTCTTTGCCAACAAGGCACCGGAGTCCGAGCAGGCCGACCTCATCCAGGCGACCATACTCGAGTGCGTCCGTGCCAAGGACAGCTTTCGGGGTGATGCGAAGTTCCGCACCTTCTTGCTGTCGATCGCCCGCAACATGCTGCTGCATCATTATCGTCAGCGCAGCCGAAAGCTCGACAAGCTCGATCCCCTGATCGACTCGGTCGCCGCCTTGTCGACGAAGGGCATGTTCAGCAAGCTTGCGAAGGAGGGTGAGCGCGAGCGGCTACTGATCGCGCTGCGCCAGCTGCCCCTCGATCTACAGACCGTGCTCGAGCTCACGTATTGGGAGCGTCTGACGGCGCAGGAGTGCGCGGAGATCCTCGGCATTCCGGCCAACACCGTGAGTGGTCGTATTCGCCGCGCGCGGAAGAAGCTCGGTGAGGTGCTGAAGGCGATGGGGCACGGCGAGGAGCCGGCGGGGCCTGCCGAGTCGGATGCGGAACGAGGCTGAAAGCGATGCGGGAGTTCTTGGGGGAGGATCCTCGGGAGGTGTCCGAGGGACGCAAGCTGGACGGGGACGAATGATGTAGCCGAACGCCGAAGCCCTAGCTGCGTGACGCGCGCGACCGTCATCGCAATTTCGATCCCTATCGAGACGAGATCCGGCAGCAGCGGGAACTCATCCTACAACGAGAAGCACAAGAAGCCTATGACCTTGTTCCGCTACGAGCTGCTTCATACCGACCAAGGGCGCACCTTCGCCGAACGCATCCGCGACCAGATTCGAGGCGAGCCGATGCTCCAGCAGTGTAGCGAGCCCTGGTCGTCGCCCATGCTCCCGAGCGCCGCGGAGCTGTTTGCCGTGCTCGTCGCGGTCACCGACGACCTCGGTAGCGACGCCGCGATCCGGGCTCGAGTCACTGCGAGCGACGCAGCGGGCTTTCCCGTCGTCCCCATCGTCGAGAGCACGGCCACGTACGACTTCAAACGCACCCCCCTCCCGACGCTGGCGGCCCGCAACGCCGTTGGTCTCGATGATCCGGCCTTGTTGACCAGCACGCTGCTGCGGCACGGCGGGCTGCGGCGCCATGGCACCGGGGGGCAGGTCTTCATCAGCTATGCGCGGGCGGATGGCTCGGAGCTGGCGGATGGATTGCGCGATGGCCTGCAAGTGGCTGGGTTTCGCTGCTTCGTCGACCGCGTGGAGATCGAGGGCGGAGTCGAGATCCAGCGGCGAATCAAGCAAGAGATCGCGCAGTCTGACCTGCTGATCTTGATCGACTCCAAGGGCGCCGCCGCTTCGCCTTGGGTGGCGCTGGAGATGGATTTCGCTCGCGCGGCACATGTGCCCGTGATCGCGGTCTCACCGACTCGTGACGCCTTTCACCACGCCTTTCACGCCCCGCACGTCGCATGGGAACATGACAGTGACATTCGAGCGGCGATCGCCGAGGCCGTGAGCAAGGCCCGCCGAATCCTGGCCACCAAACAGTCCTTCCGGGATCGAGTGGCTCGGGTGCTCGAGCGGGTCTGCATGCTCCGCAGCTGGAACCTGAGCACGAGCTACCCGCCGTGGGTCGTGAGCGAAGAGCTCCTCGTGGAGGCGATCGAGCAGCAGCCGAGTGGGGAGCAGGTCCTCGAGTTTGCCGAGCGGCTTCGCAACGGGCGAGGGATGATCGTAGGTGGCACCCGCCCCTACGCTCCCAGCACGCGCAAGCTATACGCGCTGGTGCTGAGCAGTACGAATGTCTGCGTGACTCCGCTCTCTCGTGTTGCGTCGAAGATCCCGGCCCGGCTTGCACCTCACGCGCTGTCTGGACGACGCATCTTCCTCTCGGCGGCGATGCCGGACTCTGGAGACCAAGCGGCGGCATCACACACCCTCGCGCCCTTCGTGGTCACGTTGGTACAGTCGCTGGTGGACCTCGGAGCGACTGTCGTCTTCGGCGGTCATCCGTCGGTGACCCCCCTGGTTCACGAGGCGCTCGTCGACGTCGCGGGTGAAGGCTCCGGGGGCATCGAGCTGCACCAGGCCAAGCTCTGGAGCGCGGAGCGCCCCAAGATCGTGGGCGATCGCAAGGTCTTCCGTGTGGTGCGTTCGCACGGCGATGGCAAGGCCGTCGCCACCGACCTCACCGCACTTCGCGACGGCATGATCCAGGCCGGGCTGAACGGAGCGGTGTTCATCGGCGGGAAGCAAGAGGAGGCGCTGACCCACCCGGCTGGCCTCGTGGAAGAGTATCGGCGATTCCGCTCGGTCTGCCCAGATCAACCGACCTTCATCGTCGGCATGGCCCGCGGTACCGCGTTCGCGTTGTTGCCCGCGGAGGAGCAGCCTCCGCCGGATGTGGTCGATCCCGAGGTTGCCCGGCAGCTTCATGAGACCAGCGATCCCGATCTGGCGGTTGCGCTCATCGTGAGCGAGCTACTCGACCGTGTGGGGTGAGGCGAGAGCGGGGCACGGCAACGACGGAGCAAGCCCTTGCTGAGGTGTGGGAGTTGTGGACGAACCTCGATCGAGTGCGGATCTTCTACGTTCACGATCATGGCCCAGCCCGAGGCCGCCTGTGGCCCTCTCAAGCTTCCGAGCAAGAAGAGCACGAGATGGCCTTCCAGAAGGCCGATATGTGGGGAGATCCTCAACATCCTGCGCCGCATCGGACGCGGGAAATCGAAGGCAGCAGGCCCGAACGACGGGGTACACGCGGCGGACCGTTCGAAGCTACGTGACCGTGGCCGAAGCGCTGGGCTTTAGTGCCGGGCGAGCACGAGCCCCGACGAGGCGCTCGCACTCGAGGTCCATCGCGCAACGCAGCCGGGCGCAGAGCGAGGGGCCTGCTGAGGCACGATGCGGTAAGTTCAGATGCCGCAGAACAACGTTCATTCTGCAAACGGACGAACTCGGTCGAAATCGATCCGAGCCGACGCCGATTCTGTCGCCTCCGGGAACTAGTTGGAAAGAGCCGCCCCCTTCGAGCCGATTCCCGAGAGCGCCATGGAACAACCCAGAAGGCCCCATTCGACGACACGCTCGTTCGACGACCTCAAGGCGAGAGCGAAGACACCAATCCACCTGCGCCAGCCGAGCGGGACGGGATCTTCGCAGTCGATCGTCAATCAGAGCGCTTCCTTCGACCAAGTTGCCGCGCAACTGCGCCCTCATGGTTACGAGCTGATCCGGATCATCGGGCAGGGTGGCATGGGGATCGTGTACTTGGCCAACCAACTGGAACTGAACCGGAGGGTGGCCCTCAAGCAGCTCCACCCACAGCTCACCCGCAATGACAACCAATTCCATCAAGTCTTGATCAGGGAAGCCCAGCTCCAGGCTCAGATCAACGACAAGAACGTCATCAACCTATACGGAGTCCTGACGATCAGCCAGTCGACGTTCATCGTAATGGAGTACATGGATTCCAGCAATCTGAAGGACTGGATACACCTGACCCGCCCCGACATACGGGTCGTCCTCGATGCCTTGATCGAGGCTGGCAACGGGATCCGCGCGATTCATGGGGCAGGGATCCTTCATCGGGACATCAAGCCGTCGAACATCCTCGTCGCTCCCCGTGGAAATCCCTGGCCGAGCCGGGTCTGTATCACGGATTTCGGAATCTCAAGGTTCATCGCCATCGACCAAGGCACGCATCACTTGACGTCGGACCTCAGTCACTGGGGCTCTTCGGGCTACCGATCCCCCGAGGCGACTCCGACACCCCAGAGCGACATCTATAGCTTCTGCGCCTCCATGTATACCGCCATCCACGGCATACCGCCTTCGCGCCCCTTCGAGTATTCCGACTCGGGCCCTCCGTCGCCCAAGATCCCCATGGCGCTCAGCGGAATCCTCCTCCGCGGGCTCCAGCGTGAGCCGGCCAACCGCTTTCGGGACATGCAGGAGCTGCTCGCGGCGCTAAATCAAGCCACCACGGAGCTCTGGGGGAGCACAACGAGACCTGCGGCCGCCCCCCAGGCAACCGTGGCCGCGCGGCCCTCTATCCGTGCCAATCTTCCGGCTACGCCGCCTGCCCTGCCGCCCGCGTCACGTCCTCAGCTCGCCCTTCCCGGTCCCAGCCAGCCCCCGAAGCCCAGAACCATGCGCCGCACTGCCATGCTGTCGTTCCTCCCGTTCGGCGTGCTGGCTTTGATCTTGGCGATCGTGTGGAAACCGTCGAAGCCTGCCGGGGACGAGACAACCCCCGTTGCCGCTCCCACCCCGACCATAGCGATCTCCAAGGTGGTCCCACCCAATGCCTCATTCGCGGGTGTCCTCAACGTCTCGAAGCTCGTTCAGTCCGATGAGCTCTGGGAGGTCCTGAAGGATGGTTTTCCGGCATGCACGCGAAACGTTGCCAATGCGGGCATCAAGCTCGCGTTTGCCGCAACCGCGAAGAATTCCCAGTCGCTCGTCCCGACCCGTCTGCCGAACGGAGACGTCTTCCTCGTGCCCCAAACGACGCCGGAAGACTCGGGGGTGATGATAGCGCTCGCCCTGGGCCGCGAGGACTCCAACTGCATCGAGGAGCTTACTCATCGCGTCGCAGGGCAAATACCGGGGTCGAATTCGCAGATCCACAAGAACATCGGGATCGTCGCTAACCAACACCTGAGCTACTGGCCCAGTGCCTGGCAAAATCCTTCGCCATCCACGACGATGACGCAGGTTGCCCAGGAAGTGACCAGGCTCGCGGATACCGCGGATTTCGCGTTTTCCTTCGATCCCAAGCTCATGGACCCCGCCATGAGCGAGCTGGTTGGCCCAGATGGAGCCCTCACCCTATCGGTGCGGCTCGAGCCGGAAACCTCCGCCGGCTGGCACACGGCAGTCGTCGAGTTCTTCCTCTCGACGAAGCGCAAGGTCTCTAGGGATTTTTCATTGAAGGTCGAACAAGAACTCCGCAGTGGAGTGCGAGACTTCGATGCTCAAGTCTATTCATCGATCACCGACCTCGTTCAACAAAATATACTCCCGTACCGGAATGGTGGCCACTGGCGAGTCTCCTATGACACGGCGCAGAGATCCGACGATGACGAGAGAACAGGCATCGTCTTCCACATCGAATTCAGCGATGATCTCGCACGGTGGGTCATGGACAAGTTCGTCGGGGCCATGTCGTCGTCCAGGACCATTTGATCCGGCGCTCTCGATGCCTCATCGGATGCTCCGGGTAGGACGAAAGCCCACGTCGCTCCAGCGCTCGTGCGGCGGCACTCGGTTCCTGTAGGCCGACCGCGCGTAGCGAGCGTCGTCGTCATAGTTGCCGCCCCGAACCACACGAAGCGCGGCGTCGATCGGCTCATGCCTCAAGCCATCGGCCCCACGAGGGTGGGTCGTATAGGGGCCATAGCTATCGAGGCACCACTCCCAGATGTTCCCGTGCATGTCGTACAGCCCGAAGCCATTGGGCCCGAGCTCCCCCGCTGGATGCAACCGACCGCCCGAGTTACCGGAGTACCACCCCACTCGCGCGAGGTCCTCCTCGCCCTGCCCTGAATGGTATCGCGTCCCGGTGCCCGCCCTACACGCATATTCCCACTGGGCTTCCGACGGCAGCTTCAACCCTGCCCACTCGCAGTACACCCTGGCCTCTTCCCACGATACTCCGACGACTGGTTGGTCGTCCTGGTTGTAGCGTCGATCTCCCCAGTACTCGGGCTCTCGCACGCTGCGGTTGGCTGTGAGGTAGTCTCGGTATTGCGCGTTCGACACGGGCATCCGCGCCAGATAAAAGCTCTCCATCTCTACCTCGTGTTGAGGGCGCTCGCGGTCGCGCGCCATCTCGTCGCTCTCCGTCGAGCCCATAAGGAACCGTCCTGGTGGAATCCGCACCAGTTCCACACCACCTCGGACAATGATCATCTCTCCCATGCCCTCGTGTCGTGCTCGCACTCGGTGCAACTGGTGGAGCTTGACGCTCTCCGGCGTCTGACCGGTGATTCCCGCGATCAAGCAAATGAAGCCGTCGCTGTCCGCGAGATCGACCCAGGTCCGCAGATTCAGGAAGCCTTCGACGTCCTTCTTGCGCGCGCCGGGCAATAGCACCGGGATGATCCGCTTGCCACGCTTCTGCGCGCCGTGAACAAGCGCAAGCTGTGCCTCTTCCTGGCGCCAGGCGCTCTCGCCCTCCGGGCCGTAGAAGACTGCGACGGTCTTGCTGCGCTCGAGCGCCCGTTCGAGCACCGGGATGAACGCCTCGCCCGGCACCAGATGCCATTTGTCGAGAAACGGGTGCAGGCCCGCCTCATCCCGCAGACGTTCCGCGACCGCCTCCACCGCGACCTTGTCCACGCCGTTGTGCGAGAGGAAAACATCGTGCTCGTCGGACATGAGGCCTCACACGCCATCATGCCGCCAGCCGCGACGGCCGTCACGTCACCCCCGATGCGCACCCCACCGCGTCGGTGGAGCTGGTCGTGCACTCGGGTCAGGCTCAACGACGGGCCCATGACCGGACGGGTCGCGTCGGCGACGGGGCGCGGGCCTGGCTCGGTATTCACCATCGAGGGCAGCGGCTCGAGGTCGAGGTGCTTGCGCAGGATGTTCTTGATGGCGCCGTAGCCGAAAGAGGCGAAGTAGCGCGTCGGCAGGCCGTGGCCACGCGCTCGACGAGAACCTCGAGTTCGGCGATCTCCAGCTGCATGCCCAGCGCCTGGCCTCGAGCCTAGGAGGTCGGGCCAGCGCCGCGATGTCGCTTTCCTCGAGCATCGTCTCGATGGCCTCCGTCCGCTTGGAGATCGACGACTCGTGCTGCGGCCTGCCCTTGGACGGCAGCTCCCGCTGCACTGCCTCCGCGGAGCAGTCCGAGTTCGGGCAGCGCATCCGCGGGACCGTCGAGCAAGCCCGAGGTCGCCAACGCCTTGCGGTAGGCCCTCGCAGTGCTGGGCCCATCTTCAGCATCTGTGCGGCCTTCCGAGCGCTTGCGCCCAGCCGGTGCAGCCGCATGTCGATCCTCGTCATCGCCCAGAGTCTACGGTAGCGTCAGCTTCCTGACGTTCCAATGTTCCGGACGACCGCAGCTATCCCCAAGACACCTCCTACTGCCCAGAAACGATGAGCGCCTCGGCAGGGCGCTGTTCCCACAGGTACTCGACTGACACCGGACTCTGCTCGGCGAAGAACGCCTCAAGCTCCATCCGCTTCCCGGAGCTAGAAAACGAATGGCGCTAACTCTGCCGAACGCCAACTTGAGAATGTGGTGGAACGAATGACCGAATCGCGTTGCAGTTCATGGGATGAGCGGAGCGGTAGCTTGGAGTTGATCGCGTCGTTCACGCTCCGATTCCACTGGCGTACACGAGGTCGAGCACGGCAAGGGACTCGAGCGGCGTCGGCCCATGCACTGACGATGCGGAGGAAGACTAGGCGTCGGCCAGGAATCATGTGAGCTTTGTTAATGGGGACGTGCTTACGGTGGGGGGACTAGATACCAATGGGCCGGGAACCACCCCAGAGTGGCAAGCGGCATCAGCAGAAGAACGCACACCTGGGCAGCAATCCCCGTCACGGGAACCCTCTTCTTGGGGTGTCCAACGGATGAGCTTCGCCCCCAACCCCCCCGCGACGACCTCCCTCGGAAGACCACGCGGCAAACGCGAGTCCGTGCCCTGTTCTTTCGACCTCCGATCGACCAGGTGGTGAGCTCGGAAAAGCCGCTGTCCACCGTCCTCGATACGCTTCCTGATCAACTCAGTTGGCGTGCGTCGGGAATGTGGCACGCGCTCGAACAGGCGTTCGTCGACATTCCCATCGAGGAGGGCACGAGTGGCCGCTCGCGGCTACGGCCGCGCTTCTCGGCCAACAGTGGCTTCATCGCTTCACCGATCGAATTCCCGCTGTTCCCCCGCGCACCCGGCGCCGTATGGGAGATGGAACTTGGCTCCCTGATGGTGCCCAGGCCAGCACCCCTGGAGTTCGTCTCCGATGAGACAAAGCTGCCCTCGTACGACAAGGGCACCGTGTACGACGTCATTACGATCATCCGTGAGGGGACGATCGACCAGGCCGCTCAGGGCACAGAGCCCAACATCACATACGAGGTAGAGGTGCGCCTCTCTGATGTGATGGACTCGAGCTGCAAGCGCTCGCTCAAGAGTACGCACGAGCAACTCGCGGCGGCAGTCGAAGAGTCGGTGGCCTCGTGCGCAATCGCGCTCGTCTTGCTCGATGATGCAAGCAACGCCGTTCCGTTGTTCGCCGAGGCGTACGACCTGCTCACCACTCTCGATGATCCCGAGCAATTGGCTCACGTAATCCACGGTGTGGAGATGTATCAGCGATTCATGGACGATCCATCCTCCTCGAATGCGCGACACCAAGATCTGGACACTGCACGACATGCGTTTCACGCAGCCATCGAACTCGATCCCACCTACGGCACCGCGCTCGCCCAGTACCTTTATGCTCATGTACTCATCGCAAGCCGGGGATACGATAACCGAATACCCAGCGATCAACTTTCCCACGCCCTCACCCATGCCAAGGCTGCATTTGAGACCCACCCGTTCTCTGGACCAGAGTATCTCTGGAACAAGACGCTCATGCTCGAGGCATCCGATGATCCGTCGAGCATGCAGGAGGCACAGGAATTCTGGACGGGGGTCCTCGACCCCAAGGGTACTTCCACGGCCGCGAAAGCCCCTTCCATCGTGATCCCGATGCAGGTACCCAACCCGGAAATCCAAGCCCGTTCGCGGCTCGCCGCCATTCATCGTGCCAGCATGGACTTCCCGGCAGCCATTGTGGAGCACGCCATCCTTGAGCAATCGAGCACGTCCCTCGATCCCGAGATGCAGGCCGACGTCTTGGTGGAGAGTGGTGTGACGAGCATGATCGTGGCACTGATGGCGTCCGAAGCTCGCCACCACACGGCAACGCTGGCCATAAAAACTTTCGCAATGGAGGTCCACGAACTATTCGATCCTATCGTTGCCGCCTATGACACCTCGTGGCCCAACCCTCCCGGGACCGAGCTGATTCACGCCTGCGACGACCAGGCAGCCGGCAAATGCGATGAGCTCCGAACCGCGCTCGTGAAATTCCTCGAACATATGGAAGCCCTGCTCTACGATCATGGTCGCTCACGCTTGCTCCGTGCGTATCGGCTCTATCGCGACACGCTCCAGAGTTCTTGTGAAGCCCTGGCGAGCACAAACACACGCACGGTCGTACTACCCAAGGCTTGTGGCCCAAGCGGCCAGACCACTCAAGCGCACACCGCCTCGGCGGCGCCCACTCGCATGGTTCCCGAGCGTCGCATCGAGGAGCTGCAAGCCATGATGACCGGCGTCTCGGAGATGCTGGCGTTCATCGGTTGTCGAGGTACGAGCACAAACGACTGCATGGCAGCAATCGAAGACCTGTTTTTCTCGCCTGCCATCGACTCCCCGGGGGCGACGGCCAAGCTCGCCGCCTTCATGATTTACCAGGTGGTCGAGGAGTCGAGGCACGAAACACCTCAATCCGAGGTCGCCCTCGTCCCGTTTGTGTTCTTCCCTCCCGACAGCGAGGAGGTGGACCAACTCCGCAAGCAGCTCTCGAGCCTGCGCACCGATACGGCCGCGCTCAAGCAAACGCAGCGCTTGCTCGACTACGCCGATCTCTGGCCGACGTTGGCACGCTACGCAAAGCTTCGCCGAAACGGAGCGAGGCACCGCACAGCTGTGCTCAACCAGACCCTCATCAGGGTCTCCGAGGCGGGGCAGGATCGAGAGGCCCTGCGCGAGGCGCTCGAGTGGAGTTGGGACGCCTTGGCTTCGAGCGACGATGGTCGCGAGTACAACGAGATCGTGTTGCGAGTCGAGACGCTCTCCCGACGCAGGGACGACGATGCACACGATCGTAGCCATGAGTTGGAGCTCACGCTGCAGAAGCGGATCGAGCACGCTCGACAGAGCTACCAGGAGTGGCTCACCGACAAGTTACTCGACGCCACCACGAGGCGTGCACGTCGCCGGCTGGCAAAAGACGCGGTGGCGATGGCGGGTCGAATTCGCGCGTCCGCCGACCAGCACGTCCATGACGACCTCCTGCATTTGACCAAGGAGTTCATCGAGCAATCGAGCGAGTCGTTCTCTCGCGCGTCGTCGAGCTTGGAGGTGGCGCTCCGGATAGCCGTCTTGCGCACGATTAGCCGTGCGCGCATGATCGGCAACCGACGCGCCTACGATCGTCTGGTGATGGAGTCTCTCGCGCTGCTGCTCTTGAATGAGAGCAACGAGCTGCAGGACGTCTCGCGACGAGGTCTTGGATGGCTCAAGGACTCCAGTGTCGCCTTCGATGTGGCAAGGGTTCCACTCCAGCGTCACATCACTGCGTTGCTCAAAGCCCTCAACGACCAGGAGCTCCCGAGGTGCCGCTCATACTCACGCTCCACCGTCAGGCACAATACGGAACGCTGCCTGCATCGATTTCTCCTGCACGTGGCCCTCAACCAGCAGGACTACGCTCCCAAGGACAGCGTGCTCGACATCACCCGTGAGGACGCATCGGACTACTTGTCGGCCTTCCATGCGTGGGCTAGCGCACCGATGTCACCAGGCCATCCCGCAGTAGCCTTTTGGTGGATGGTTCAGGATGACAAGGTCGATGGCGGTGTCAACATGGCACGGTTGCTCCATACCTCACGGAGTCCGGTATTCCGCGCCTTTGCGCGCAACGTGATTCGAAAGACGGATCGCGATCGACGTCGGCGTTGGCGTCAGCGCCGCGAGCGGGGGTTCCCAACGTGACAGAGAAGCGTTCCGTGTTCATCTGCTACGCTCACACACGCACCACCTCCCGACAGGTCACACGTCTCGCAAATGAGCTGGAAGCATCGGGGGTGAGAGTGTTGTTCGATGGAGGAACCGAGAAGGGCATCAAGGGGCGAGCCCCTCCCCCGAATTGGGCTCAATGGGCAGAGTCCTGCCTCGATGAGGCCGATTGGATCATCCTCGTATGTAACGAAGCGCTCGCGCGCTGCTATCGAGAGTACGATGCGATCGCCCGTCAACCCAACGCACCCCACAAGAACCTCGCGTACGAGCTGAGACGTTGCAGAGAGATCATCCACAGCCAAGGGCCCGAGCGCTTCATCCCCGTAAGCTTCATCTCCAAGCCACCACTGCTCGTGCACCTCGCGAACGCCAACTGCTACGTGCTCTGGACCGATCTCGATCAGCTCCGCATGCGCATCTTGGCACAGGAGGCCAATGAGCCCCCGCCACCTGTTCCTCGACCCCCGCTCCTATGGAGGCGGTGGATTGCCACGGGTACCTTGATCCTGGCTACCTCCGGCTTGGGGTGGTGGTGCGCGACGAGGCCCATCGGGGACGACCCCGGGCCCAAGGCCAAGCCTCCAGACGCCGTCACCGGTTGGGTCACCAACTCCCCGTGCTCCTTGTGCTTCAACAGCGACGAGCTTCGGGAGGCATGTGGCGGAGGAAATGCTACCATCGGAACCGGACATGATCGTGAGGCCGTTTCCGGCAAGCACTCATGCGCAACGCCTCCTCGCAATTCCGAGTTTTCCGTTTTCTTGGCCTGCGATGCCTCGTCAAGTGAACTCGCTAGCGAGAGCCGCAAGTGGTGCAATGAGAACCATGGGACGCATATCACGTTGACGCGTAACCCTTGAGGCTCGTCGCCACAGGCTTCGGTGGCTTGTAGCGGCCGACCCAGCCATCGGCGTCATCGTTCCATCGCTTCCCACCCGGATTCATAGATGCCCCGCGGCCGGTGGCGAATATAGCGCGGGCTGACGCCCGCAACCCAAGTGGCAGCGCGAAGTGTGTAGCGGGAGCGCCTCGTGAGCAAGACCTGCGTAGCTGCGTGCTCGGCCGCGTCCAGGCGCCAAATAGGGAACCCCGTTGCCGAAGGGCCCTCTCATAGAACCGGACTTGTGGGCCTCACATCCAGCTCTTCGAGATGCCGGCGTCCTGCTCTTGGCGAGTAGTCCAGCACCGGACTTTCCACCCGAACGACCTGCCGCCCCGGAGACGATGACTACCTCGGCGGTGCGCTGTTCCCACAGGAACTCGACTAACACCGGATCCTGCTCGACGAAGAACGCTATTGCTATCCACTTCCCGGCGTGAGAAAACGAATGGCACCGATATGACTGAGCGTCCCTGAAACGAGACACTCACGGTTTTGACGAGGTCGCCCTCAAGGCCTCTTCCGGGAGGAGTCATGCTGGAGCGTCAGGTCTTCATCATCGCCGCGGAGTACTCGGGTCCGTCGCGCAAGCAAGTCTTCGTCCCGGCGAGCAGCGGCGAGCCGCTCCCGAAGCTCCTCGAGCTCGCCTCGCAGGCCTCGGGGCGGGCGCTGGACTGGCTGCCGGAGACGGCGCGCCAGAGCGTACGCCACCTGCTCGTGACGAGCATGCCGCACGTCGTCGAGGGCACGGTCGACAAGTTCCAGCTCCCCGAGGATGCGCTCGGGCTGCCGGCGCACCTCAAGCGGCAGCTCGAGCTCGACGACTGTCACGAACGCTTCGAGGTCGGCACCTCCGACGCAGGCGCGACGCTGTTCGCCTCGGCGGTACGACTGCTCCACGGGCTGCCCGAGGAGTCGACGGCGTTGGTCGTGGCCGGCCAGGTGATGCCGCCCGGCCGCGACGCCATCAACACCGTCGCGCAGGTGATCGAGCGCGAAGAGCGGGCCCTCGGCCTGCGCATGATCCCCGTCGGCGACGCGCTGCTCGACGCCTTCTGGCAGCTCCTGGAGAGCGATGTCGCCGATCTCTCGAACCTCCGCTTCGAGGGCCTCCCGCACGGCCACGTCGTCGACCCAGGTGCGCTCGCCGAACACCTGCTCCGGCACAAGATCGCGCTCGGCAAGGAGTATCCCGCCGCCTTCCGTAGTCTCGGCGAGTGCGGCGTCGACAAGGACGCCCAGATGGGCCGCTGGATGTGGAAGCGCCACATGGCGCTCGCCGCCAACGGCGCCTGCGCAATGATCCTCACCACCGATCGCAAGCTCGTCCAGGAGTGCGTCAAGAAGCATGGCAGCTCGCGGGTCGTGCGGGTGCTCGGGGTCGGCGAGGGCGACCAGCACCCTGCCCTCTGTCGGCGGCCGTACCCACTAGTCTTCTTCAAGTCGATCCGCCAGGCGCTCGCGCAATTGCGCCGCAATACCGGGACGACGCCGCAGACGCTACGCGCCGCGGCCTTCACCATCTTCCACGACGCGTTCCTCTCGATCGAGCTGGCGTTCCTGCTCGCGTTGGGCTTCGCTCCACTGGAGGCGGTCGAGCGGGCCGCCTCGTACTGGACCAACCCCTACGGCGGGCTGATGACCTTTAACCACGCGATGGCGGCCTCCGGGCTGGTGCAGATCGCCAAGGCCTTCCATGTATTCACCGGACACCCCTTCTATTTGCCGCACCGCCTCGCCGAGACGCGCCACCTCGATTACACGCGCAGCACGGCACCGATCCACTGCCTGACGACGTCCGTCGGCGGACCGCTGACGCATGTGGTGGCGACGCTCCTGCAGTCGGTGTGGGTCGATCCCGCGACCGAGGATCTCGACCGCCTGCTCCATGCCCTCGACCGTGAGCGTTCGAAGGTGGGCCGCCTGCTCGGGCGGGTCGAGCGGCGATCGCCGCACTTCTTCGAGCCGAAGTGCACTGAGGTCTCGGACTGGTTCCAGCAGGCACGCGACGAGCTCCACACCTACGCCGAGAAGCAGAAGCGGCCGCACCCGACGGCCCTGCTCGGCGTAGTCGAGGGCCGCACCATGCTCGACAAGCGCTCGCTCCAGCGGGCCGATGGCGCGCTCGCCGGGCTGCCTGCGCGGTTCGCAGAGCGTGAGGGCGAGCTCCTGCCGGCAGCCCTCGTCACCCTCGAGTCGCGCGGCCGAAAGGACAACCCGGGGGAGGTGCTGCGCGAGCTCTGCCTGCTCGACATCGACGAGGCCCGGGCCGCCGCCGGCTCGCTCGTCTGGGTGCAGCGCGAGGCGGCGTTCTTGGTGGCGACTAATACCGAGGACGCGCCGGGGCTCGTGCCGCTGTGGCTCGTCACGCCCGCGCACGACGGCGAGGGAACGCCGCGCGCGTTGTTCCCCGCGCGCAAGACCTTCAAGGTGATCTCCCGCCTGCGTTACAAGTGGAGCGATTCGCTCGAGCAGCCCGGAGAGTGGGACGACGACGCCAAGCTCTGGGACGACGTGTACAAGTTCGGCAGGGATGTCGTGATGATGATCCCGCAGATGCCGAAGAAGGCCCCGCCGCCGGCCGCAATCGCGTTGATCCGGGAGCTCGTCCTCCGCCCCGATCCCGATCGCTGGGCGGTAGCCGGGGCGCTCGAGCAGCTCTCCGATCGGGACGAGCTGTGCGACGAGCCGGCGACTGAGATCGCCGGATACTGCGAATTGAACATCGTGCGCTCGAGCCAGCGTCCCGAGCGTCAACCGCATGACTTCTGGATCCTCCGCGAGTCGGTCGAGCGCGCCAGTGGCTGGCTCGGGGCCAGCGTGATCCACATATCTCAGGTCGTGGATACGTTCACCGTGACTGCCCGCTATCCCCTGCAAGCGCACGAGCGCGATGGCGGGCTCGGTGACGCCGAGCTCCTGCAGCAGCTCCTTCCCCAGCTGGTGCGCTTCGCCAAGAGCGTGTATCTGCGCTGCCTCGAGCGCGGTGTGTTCGTCCGCGGCGCGGTCGGCGTCAGCGCCCGCGACTACCCCCTGTTCCAGGACGGCGCGTACATCGGTGCGGCCGGCGGGGCACGGACCGGCGTGCACCGCGTGCTGAAGGAGGCCGCACCGTTCGCCCGTCTCGGCGGAACGGCCGACCAGAGCGGGGCTGGCCACGGCGTAGCGATCGTCCTCCCCGGCGACTTCAAGCCACCGCGAGGATTGTCGATCCGCGAGCACTTCACCCGCGTCTGGCAGCAGGCCGGCGGCGCCTTCGGTAGCGAGCCCCGCGACGGCCAGTGCAGCGACGGCTCGTACTGGCAATTCTCCTCGCGGGCCAACGACGGCCCACTGCTGCTCGAACTCGGCGAGCCGTTCCCGGAGTCGCGCCAGATCGACGCGTTCTTCTGCTACCACTCCGAGGAGCGAATCAAGGAGCGGGTGAACGCGATCGCCGGGCGCCTGAACGAGTGCAGTCTCCGTGCCTGGCTAGATAACCGGGACCTCCGCGGGGGCGACAAATGGCTCGACAGGATCGAGGAGGTGTTGTCGAAGGCCCCGGTTGTGGTCGTGTTCCACGACGGACGGCTCGGCCGGTGGCAGAACGAGGAGCTCCGCGAAATCCGCACCGCCTACGTCGAAGGCAAACTGTTGAAGGTCATCCCGGTGAGACTGCCGCGCTTCGACGGCGGCTTCTCCGGACCAATGTCCTCGAATGTCCACCTGGAATGGCTGCGTCAATTTCACCAGCTCAAGGATACGGGCGACGACAAGTTCATCGACGCGCTCGCGGAGGTGATCCGCAGCGGGTTGCCTGACCCGAGGCGCTGACCGACGCCCCCGCGCAATTGCGCAGGGTCGATGACCTCACTCGCATCTCTACCTGACCGGCCCATTGAAGGGGCGGATATCACACCACTTGGTGCGGGGAGAGCAAAGACACCTCGTCGGCCCCCATCGCGCTGCGGAATGCCGCAACGAGGTCATAAGCATCCTCAACATCGAGCTCGGCGCTCCGCACCTCGCCGAGCTGTGCGAACAAGCGCGCGCGCACCCCGAGCGCCTCCGGTAGCATCCAGAGATACTGGTTAGCACGCAGCACGTGCACAGCACTGAAGAGCTGCTTCTGCGCCCGTTCTGCATGAGTCAGGCCTTCATTGCTGCGAGTGTCGACATAGTCGAGGCCGTGCTTGCAGGCGAGCAGCAAGAGCCTCCCCCGTGCGAGTGCATGATAGGCTCGGGTCACCCGTGCGACATCCTTGCTCTCGAGCTCTTGCCAAGTCTCGGCGGCATCGAGGTGGGATTCGAGCTGGAAGATCAACGCTCGGACTGTGTCGTGTCGTCCTTCGCCCAGCATTCGTTCCAATCGATCCAGCACGAAGCACCAATACTGATGCCCCGGTCGTGAGAACAACCAACGATAGCGCTCACGAGTTTGGTAGGCCCTCACGACTGCATTGGCGCGATCGAAGCATGCCGCGGCAGCTTCGACGTCTCGCAGCTGGTCGTGGATGTGACCCGAGGTCGCGATGCACAGCATCTGGACCAATCGCGCGGCGCCGAGCTCGGCTGGGGTCACGGCGATTCGTTCGGCTCGCCCGGCGTGCTCGACGGCGATCGTGGCGATCTCCAGGGCCTTCCGTAGCATTGTATCCCGCAGCTCCCCCTTCACGAGCTCGCTCTGCCACACGAAAGCCTCAGCGTGGTCATTGGCACAGGTGGCTGCTCGCTCCTCGATGCCACCCCCAGAATAGCAATCGAAGGCACGCTGGAGCGACCTCGCCGCCTCGCGAGGGCGCCCCATGTGCCGCAGCGCCAGGCCCAACCGATGATGAAAATACGCCCCTTCTGCGGGCTCGGCCTGGGCCACACCGGGCCGGAGATCGACCCCCGCGAACGAGCCATCGTCGCCGGGCACGAAGAACTCGGCCAAGAACTGCAGATCGTCCGCGATTGCCCCGAGCTCACGCGTCAAGAAGCTGTTGCCATAAGAGTTCGCCCCGCGCTGGCACACGCCGTCCACATACGAACGGACCGCAGTGTGTGCACCGCTGACCCCCAGCTGCAGCGCGAGCTGCACAGCATAGAAATGTCGCGGAATCTCGCTCTTGTGCACCAAAGGCACCTGCACGGCTCGTGCGGCATGCTCCGCCAGCGCCCGACATACCTCGGTGGAGCGCGGCAGCTGCTCCATCGTGGCCGCCTCACACAACACCACGTCGGAACGATCGGTCACTCGGGCGATGCCCACCGCGCAGACCCGGCGCAGGGCACGGCGCAGGTCATCGTCGAGCTCGTCCCACGACGGCTCCAGCTCGGGGTCGTGGGGCAGACCAGCAATCGCGCGCAGCTCGTGGAAGCTCAATGAGCCGCCGCCGTGGCGCAATCCCGACAGCAGCGCCTCGCATCCCGAGAGCTGACCGAGCAGCTCCGAGACGCTCGTCGGCATCGCCTCGGCCCCGAACCCGCCGAGGGCCTTCGCCGCGCGAGCCAGCGTCACCAGGGTGGCGGGCCGACGGTCGAGCCCCGCGAGCATCCGGTGCAGGTCGCCGCTGTGGGCAATGACCCCGCCGTGGACGAGCAGGCCGGCCGCGTCGGCCGCGTCGAGCGGCTCGAGCGGTCGGTCGAGGACACCATCCATCCGCAGCTCGGCGGTCGCCCGGGTGGTCATGATGCACAGCGACAGCACGCTGCGCGATAGCTCGTGCAACAGCGCCGCAATCGCAGGGGGAAGCAGCTCGTACGGCCCATGGGCGTCCTGCTTCGAGTGTGGGAGCAGTGGAACCGCATCCAGGCAGAGCAACGCCCGCTCGCGTGCGACGCAGCGACCGAGGCGAAGACCATCGAGCCACTCGCCCCGGTCGGCAGCGTGGTTCTTGTCCTGGTCCAAGACGGGGTCCACGGCGCCGAAGAAGTCGAGAGCTTGCTCGAGGAACGCGGCCATGGTGCCTTGTCGATCCCCCTCCGCCAGCGGATCGAAGCTCCAGGCGAACACACGGGTTGCCCCCGGCCAGCGCTGCTGGGCCTGTAGCTCCAGCCAGCGCGCCAAGATCGTCGTCTTGCCCATGCCAGCCGGCCCTCGCAGGTGAACGATCCGGCGCGTGCCTTCGAGCCATACTCGCTCAAGCTCGTCGAGCAGCGCGGCCCGTCCGAACCACGTGGGCGGAGGCCGGAGCGACTCGGCAAGAGACACGTATCGTTCGGCACGGCTGGGGTCGATGTCCAACCCCGCAACGATCGGAGGTTGGTCCGATTGCGAGGGCGCCCCACGAGGATTGCGGTTGACGTGAAGCACGGGCAAGCTCCAGATGCTGGGAGCGAGCAGCTCGAGATCCCTACGAGCATCGGCGAAGGCATCGACGAGCCGACGCCCCGAAGCCCAGGCTTCGTGAAACGTCAGAAAGAACCGCGTGGCAGCATTGGTCTCGATCTCCTTGGCGATTCCAATCGCAGCGCTGATCCGTTCGTCGCTCGCAAGCGTCTCGGCGATGGGGCTCGAGTTGCACGCCTCCAGGATCGCGAGCTCCAGACGAACACCCGCCTCCGCCAAGAGGTCACGGAGCTCCTCGGCGTCGACCGAGTGCCTCTGCCCCTTGCGATCCTCGAGCAGGAGCACTCGACGCCCATTCTCGGTAGAACCATGGCAGACCATGTGGAGGACATCGGGTCGGCGATGCCGAAGGATCCGGCACAGCTGATCGGCTCTTGCCGCGAGCTCGACGTCCAACGAGACGAGCCCCTGCTCGAGCAGCGGCGCGAGTCTCTGGGTGAGGATGCGCGCCTTGCGATCTGCGTGGAACAGGCCACTAGGCATGGCTGTGACCAATAGGATACGCCGCCTCCAGCTCGGCACGTCGACGACCCTCCAGCCGACTGTCTCGAACGGCTTTCCCCGTTTTGCCGCGGAGGATCGCCCTCGTGCAAGCTTTTTCTTGTATCCTGGTACGAATTCGAGCCGATGCGGGCACATGAGCTTAGAGGGAGCTCGGCTCGCCCCACCACCCTCGAGACCCGGGGCCGCGACGTCAAGGAGAACACAAGATGCCACAGTCCGCGTCTGGGTCGACGACCCACGTATGTCAGGTTCAGTGCACCCTCGAAGCGGGGGAAATCCTCGTGTGGGCCGGGCCCGGCTGCTCGATGAGCAACGGTGTGCTCCAGGCCAAGCTACCCGAGGACAAGGAATGCCTCCGCTTCTCCATCACCGACTTCCAGACCAACCAAGGTCACTATGAAGTCAAGGCACGCTCGGCCTTCGGAGGCGGGTCGCTCACCCTCTGGGACACCCCGACGACGGGCGAGCATTGGTCTCCTCCCCTGATGCGGGAGCCCAAGACGCCACCCGTCGAGGAGTACACGGTCGAGGTGGCGCTCGTCATCGAGGTCTACGGTCCGATCCTCGCCAACTCCCCGGCCGGCCAGAAGGCAGGCGAGGTCAAGCCGCCAACGACGGTGGTGATCCGCTCGCGGCTCGGAGATCCGTGATGGCTCCGCAGCGGAGGCTCGCGCGAGGTCGTCGAGGAATGCCGGGCTCCGTCACGTGGACGGAGCAAGCGACATGATGTGCACGTACGTGCAGCTCGTGACCGCCGCGCAGATCGAGCAGCTCGTGGCCAAGCCGGAGTCGATCAACCGGCTCGACGAGCCCGAGACCTTCGCGACCCACTACATGGCGACGATCAACTACTTCCTCACCGGTTCGGCCTACCCCGGCCGCAAGCGTGGGCCGCTGGCGCTGGCGCTGATGGGGGTGAAGAACGTGAAGTGCAAGACGCTCGAGAACGGCAGCTTCGACGTGGTGCCACCGGAGCGCGTGGCCGCGATCGCGGCCGCGCTGCGGGCGGTGGACGTGGATGCGGTCGAGGCCGCGGTCGCCGAGGCCGATCTCGAGGGGCTCGTGGACGAAGAGGAGATCGACGAGATGATCGACCTCTCCCCCGAGGAGGCCGCGGAGACGATCGCCGGTGACGTGCGAGGCTTGGTCGAATTCTACGCCACGGTGGCCGCGAGCGGGGCAGGCGTGGTGATCTACACGAGCTGAGCCGGCGAGCCGGCGAACGCGATGGCCTGTCCAAAGGCCCCCGACCTGCGATAGGTCTATGGGGCCATGACCCGAGCGAAAGTCGTCGAGCAGACCCTGGTGTTCGTCGCAGTGCTCCTGGCCGGAGGCTGTCGTACCGATCAGGGAGGCTCCACCCCGCCACCGGCCGAGGTCGCGACCTCGACCACGGCCGCATCGGCACCCACGGCCACCGAGCGCGCATGTGCGTCGTCGCTGCCCGAGGGGGCCCGCTGCGGCACCGTGCGAGTGTTCGAGAATCGCGACACCCGCGAGGGCCGGACGATCGACCTCGCCTACGTGGTGCTGCCTGCGATCGGCACCGCGCAGCCCGATCCGGTGTTCGTGCTGGCCGGGGGACCGGGACAGGCGGCCACCGATCTCGTGGTGCTCGCATCGATGTCGCTGTCGGCCGCCCACCAGACGCGCGACCTGGTGTTCGTGGATCAGCGAGGCACGGGCGCCTCGAATGGCTTGCATTGCCACGCGGAGGAGCTCGAGGCGATCCTGCGCCTGCCCTGGGACGAAGCCAATCATGCGCGGATGGTCGAGTGTGGCCGCACGCTGCCCGCCGACCTCGCCTGGTATGCGACCCCGCCGGCGATGGACGATCTCGACGACATCCGCGTGGCCCTGGGCTACGACCAGATCAACCTGTGGGGCGGCTCGTACGGAACCCGCGCGGGCCTGGCCTACATCCGCCAGCATGGCGACCACGTCCGCAGCGCGGTGCTCTGGGGCGTGGCCCCGCCAGGACAGCCCTTCCCTCGCACGTTCGGCCCCGACGGGCAGGCCGCGCTCGATGCCATGCTGACCGATTGCGCTGCGGATGCGAAGTGCAAGGCCGTGCTTCCCCATGGCGCCAAGACCGTCGAGCGCATCATCGCTCGCCTGCGAGACAAGCCCGCTCGCGTCGGAGTCGTCGACCCGCGCAATGGCTCGCAGACCACGGTGGAGCTGTCCGACGAGATCTTCACGGGCGGCCTGCGACTGGTGCTCTACGACGCGAGCTGGTCCGCGGCGCTCCCCGCCATGCTCGCCGCAGCGGACAAGGGCCACTATGAGCCGTTCATGGGCCTCACGACCCAGATCGTGGTGGGGATCAGCGAGCAGATCCACTTCGGGATGTGGACGACGGTCGCCTGTGCCGAGGACGCACCGCTCTTGATCGAGCAAGACCTCACCACGGCCGATCGCACGTTCGTGGGCGGCGATTTCATGCGAGGCCTGCAATCGATCTGCTCGGAGTGGCCGAAGGTATCGCTGCCCAAGGACTACCTCGAACCCGTTCGCAGCGACGTACCGGTCTTGCTCATGGCGGGCGAGCTCGATCCCGTGACGCCCCCGGCCACCGCAAAGCTCGCCGCGGCCACGCTGTCCCGCTCGCGCGTGGTGCCATTTCCCGGAACGGGGCATGGCACGTCCAATGCGCACGCCTGCGAGACTCAGCTCATTCGCCGGTTCATCGATGATCCCGACCCGACGGCGCTCGATGTGAGCTGTACGAAGGAGCTGAAGCGACCGGCGTTCATGATTCCACCCGCGGGGTGAGGGGCTCTCCATCCAGCTCGGTGCTTAGGCACAAGCGACGGAGCCCGATCTTCACATAGTCGCGATTGACCTCGAAGCCGATGGATCGACGCCCCAGGCGCTTGGCCACCGCCGCCGCCGTGAACGTGCCCGCGAATGGATCGAGGACGACGTCACCGGGCCTCGAGCTCGCGCGGATGATTCGCTCGAGCAGCGCCTCGGGCTTCTGCGTGGGGTGATCCTCGTACTCGCCCATTCGATAGCGAACGCGCGGGAAGTACCAGGCGTTCCCGGGGACCTTCTTCGTGTTGTACCGAGTCGGAGTGGCCTTGCGATAGTCGATGAGCTTGCGAACCGCGCCGGTTCGCGCCTCGACGGCAATGTCGTCCGAATTGAAGACATACTGACGCTCATCCTTGACACAAAAGAGTATCGGCTCGTACAGGGAACCAAAGTGGCGCTTGGCCTGTACTCCGGAGCTGTCGTAGTGCCATATGATTCGTGACATGATCGTGGTGCTCTGCCGCAGGAACAAGTCGAGGTATGGCATGGCCTGGGTGCTGGTCATGACATAGAGCGACCCGGACGGCCTCAGCTTGCGGATGCAGATCGAGAGCCATGACCGACACCACTCGGCATAGGCGTCGTCGCTCGGCCAACGATCGAGCATGGTGCCGAATTGCTTGCCGATGTTGTACGGTGGATCGGCAAACACGAGATCCACGGACTCATCCGCGACCACGGCATCGAGGTGGCACGTCGAGTCACCGAAGACGATCCTGTGCTCGTCGTCGCCGAGCACTCGAGGAGGCTGCGCGTGGTCGTCGTCTTCGCTGCGTGCAGTGGCTCGGCGGCGCATCTGAGCTGGGGACGCTAACAGGGTGACTCGCGAGCCTCAAGCTATCCAAGGCTCGCGGCCTGCGATAGGTCTACGGGACATGACACGCGCGAAAGTCACCGAGCAGACCCTGGTGCTCGTTGCAGTGCTCCTGAGTGGAGGCTGTCGTGCCGACGAGGAAGGCTCCACCCCGCCGCCGGCCGAGCCCACGCATGCGTCGGCACCAGTGACCACCAAACGCGAGTGCGCGCCATCGGCCCCCGAGCGGGCCCGCTGCGGCACCGTGCGGGTGTTCGAGAATCGTGACACCCGCGAAGGCCGGACGATCGACCTTGCCTACGTGGTGCTGCCCGCAACCGGCACTGCCGGCACTGCGCAGCCCGATCCGGTGTTCGTGCTGGCAGGGGGACCGGGTCAAGCAGCCACCAAGATCTTGGTGCTCGCGTCCTCGTCGCTCGCGGCCGTCAACGAGACCCGCGACCTGGTGTTCGTGGATCAGCGAGGCACGGGCGCCTCGAACGGCCTGCGCTGCGATATGGAGGAGCTCGACGCGATTCTACGTGGGCCATGGGACGACACCAATCACACGCGGATCGTGGAGTGCGGCCGCTCGCTGCCGGCCGATCTCGCGTGGTACGCGACCTCCCCGGCGATGGACGATCTCGACGACGTGCGCGTCGCGCTGGGCTACGACCAGATCAACCTGTGGGGCGGCTCGTATGGCACGCGTGCGGGTCTGGTGTATCTGCGCCAGCACGGCGACCACGTTCGCAGTGCCTTGCTGTGGGGCGTGGCCCCGCCGGGGCAGCCGTTCATGGGCACGTTCGCTCCGGATGGACAAGCCGCGCTCGATGCCGTGCTGGCCGATTGCGCCGCGGATGCCCGGTGCAGCACGGTGCTCCCCGATGGTCCGAGGACCATCGATCGCATCATGGCGCGCCTGCGGAAGGCTCCCGCACGCGTCGCGGTCACCGATCCCCGCAGCGGCTCGCCGGCCACGGTGGAGCTGACCCATGGGCTGTTCGCGAGCAGCCTGCGGCTGACGCTCTACGACACGGGCTGGTCCGCAGCGCTGCCCATGATGCTCTCAGCAGCCGATCAGGGCCGCTACGAGCCGTTTCTGGACATGGTGACCCCGATCTCGGTGGCGATCCGGGAGCAGATCCACCTCGGCATGTTCATGACGGTGGCCTGTGCCGAGGACGTGCCGCTCTTGACCGAACAGGATCTCGCGGCGGCCGATCGCACCTTCCTGAGCCGCGAGTTCCTGCAGAGCTTGCAAGCGACCTGTGCAGAGTGGCCGAAGGCTTCGCTACCCGCGGGCTACCTCGAGCCCGTTCGCAGCGACGTGCCGGTCTTGCTCATGGCGGGCACGGTGGATCCCGTGACCCCGCCGGCCACTGCGGAGCTCGCCGCAACCACGCTGTCCCGCGCGCGCGTGGTGCCGTTTCCCGGAACGGGGCACGGCACGTCGAATGCGCTCGACTGCGAGGCGCAGCTCGCTCGTTGGTTCATGGATGATCCCACCCCGGCAACGCTCGACGTGAGCTGCACCGAGGAGCTGCAGCGGCCCCCGTTCGTGCTCCCGCGCTCGGGGTAAGGTGCCTCATGCTCGACGCGTCGCGGTACCTCGTGTTCGTGACGTGACCGTCGTCCGGAAGACTGGTCAGGAGCGCTTCGAAGCGTTACTCGTAGCGCTTGCGCGTACTTGCGAGCTGTGGATACGGACGTCGCGCCATCACACGCACTGAGCGATCGGATGCTCCTGGGCATGAAAGCAGTGCAGCTCGTAGTAGTCCGGGCCCGGCATCGGATCGAAGGTCAGGTGCGCGATGCGGCACTCCACCGTGTCACCGTCGAACGCGCCGACCGGTCCGTGGGCAAACGCGGCGCACGTCTGCAGGCAGTCGTCGAGGTCGTCGTAGGCCTCGACGTCCGGCAGCTCGTTGCAGTGGGGCACGAACTCGTCGCAGTACTGCACACACTCGGGCGAGGGCTCGGTGCCCGTCTCGGAGCCTTCACCCGAATCGCCGGTAGAGTCGTCTCCCGGCACGCCTGTGCTCGGGTCGATCGACGTGCTGGTGTCACCGACCGAGCTGCTCGAGCCTTGCGGTCCGAGCCCGCTGCTCTCCTCCGGAACGCCCGTCGAGCTGTCCGTGACATCGCCGCTCGTGGACTCCATGGCGACGCTGGTGTCCATGGGTTCGTCGTCCGTCGCGCAAGCGACCGACAGCGCGGCCGTCATGAAGAGGAGTCTCGTTCGCATCGAGACGGTCTAGATGCGGACCAGCCGGTCGAGAAGATCCGGATCGCGAATATTCTCGGGTACCGGTCAGGCCCGGCGACGTACCGTCACCTCGGCCAGCGCCGCACCCAGGCGCGCGGCGGCCTCGCGCAGCTGCACCTCGTCGAGCGCTGCGAAGCCGAATCGCGCATGCGTGGAACGCGCGTCGATGAACGAGAGCTCGCGACCCGGGCAGAACGCGACGCCGCGGGCGAGCGCCGCGGCGTGCCACGCATCGACGTCGATGTCCGCCCGTGTGCTCGCCCAGATCGCCGTGCCGCGATCCGGCACGCGGAATGCCACGGCATCGCCGAGCTCGTGAACGAGCGCCGTGGCCAACGCGTCACGGCGCGCACGATGGATTCCGCGCATGCGATGCACATGCCGGCGCACGTCGCCGTCCTCCAGCAGCTCGGCGACCGCACAGTCGATCCCATGATCGCCCTGGCGATCGATCAAGCAGCGGCGCTCCGCCATGCGCTCGAGCACGACCGCAGGCGCGACGGCGAAGCCGACGCGGAGCCCCGGAGCGAGGACCTTCGACAGCGAGCCGACGTAGATCACGACCCCGTCACGATCGCTGCTCGCGAGCGGGAGCACCGGGTCGCCGGAGAACTGGAAGTCGCTGTCGTAGTCGTCCTCGATGATCGCGAGCCCCTCCGCGGTGGCGAGCTGGAGCAGCGCAGCTCGTCGCGAGGGCGCGAGCGGGACGCCCGTCGGATGTTGATGGCTCGGGGTGACATAGACCGCACGCACTCGAGCTCGCCTTGCCAGCTCGAGGAGCGCATCGACCCGCATGCCGCCCTCGTCCACGGGCACGGGCACGAGGGTCGCGCCGGCGAGGCGGAACGATTCCCACACGGGCCGGTATCCGAGGCTCTCGACCGCGATCACATCGCCGGGCTCCACGAGCGCCAGGGCGGCCAGGTAGAGCGCCATCTGGCTGCCGCTCGTGCACAGCACGTTGGCCGCCGCGACCGCGAGCCCACGGGTGCGCGTGAGCATCGCGGCCACTGCATCGCAAAGGCGAGGATGGCCGAACGTGACGCCGGTGCCGCTGCGGTTCGCGTAGTCGAGCACCGCGGTCGCGTTGCGTCGGAGCGCTCGTCGGTACGCACGCGCAAGCGCGACGTGCGGAGCCAGCCGAGGATCCGGCATGTGACTCAGTGAGAGCACGCGAGCGCCGAGCCCCGAATTGCCAGCGGACGGTGTTGCGAGCCCGGGCTGCGGACGAGGCCCGATCGCTTCGGTCGTGCGCTGCGCGGGCGAGCTCGGTGCGGTACCGGCGATGAACGTCCCACGGCCGGGCCGCGTGTCGATCCAACCCTGGCTCGAGAGCTCGCGATACGCCGCGACGGTCGTGTTGCGGTGCACGCCCAACGTGAGCGCGAGCCGTCGCGTTCCCGGCATCGTGGTGCCGGCCCGCAGCCGGCCTCGACGGATGTCACGGGCGATCGCGTCTGCGATGCGGATGTAGAGCGGCTCGGGCGAGTGCTCGTCGAGGTCGAGGCTCAGATCCCAATCCACGAAGGCCTGCCTAGCGAACACGACGGCCGTTGACAAGCACGATGCCACCATCTGACCGACCGACCGCGACCGAGAGTCAAGGAGCGGACACGACCGATCGTGCTCCCCGAGTACGCGTCCTGGCCGCTGGACCACGACCCGAAATGTGGCGGCCTTCGATGCCCGGCAAGGACACGGAAGGCCGCCACGAGATGTTGGTCGGGCAGGCAGGATTCGAACCTGCGATCTCGTGCGACCCGAGCACGCGTCTGCGGATCGTGGATGCGGTGCTAGAGGGGCGTGCGGGGGTTGGCGAGGGTTTGGAGATCGGCGGGCTGGGGCGGGAGCCCCTAGGGAGTGCCGGCGCTCGCGGGGGCGGGTCGATGCGAAGGGAGTGCATGGGCATGCAACGCGCGTCGGCGCCGTCGATCGTCTCGCGAGAGCATGCGCAGGGAGCGACGGAAAGGCGTCCAGTCGCAGCTCACCACGGCTCCGGGCGGTGCAGCATGACGGGTAACCCGAGCGGCGCGCCCGGAACATGCGGCGCAGCATCTCTCGCAGCTTCGAGGGCCATTGGTGGGTGCCCAACGGGGTGAGCCACCGGTGCGTCGGGGGATCGGGCCAGCGACATAGACCTCCGCCGGGTCGGTGCGCCCACGCGTACGCCGGGCACGTGCAGGGCACGACTCGAGTCCGGTTCCCGCTGCGGCGGGCTGGCGTCGATGGCTGCCCGCCGTGCCAGACGCAGCGCTGCCCGGGTCGCCCCAGACCGCCCACGCGCGGCACGGCTCGTCGCTCTTGCTCGTGCCCTGGCAGCGGCGCAGGGCCTTGGCGGCGGGCGAGTAGGCCACGGGGTGACCGTATCGGCCACGCTGTGGGATGCTGCTCGGTCCCCGGCGAGGAAGGTAGCGGGTTTCAACGGATTTAGAGTAGCTTCGGGCGGCTGGTGCCGTGTGGAGCGCACCGGACAATCGGAGAGCAACGTGGCCAAGGGCAAGGAGTACGAGCTACTCGCGCGTCAGGTGTTCAACCACATCGTCAACCGCGGCCGCGCCGAAACTATCGATGTCCAACACGATGTAAGGCTGAGAGGCAAGAGCGGGCTGCTGCACCAGATCGACGTGCACTGGGAGATCGAGGTGGGTGGCTATAAGCACCGCGTCGTCGTCGAAGCTCGGGACCGTTCACGACGTGCCGATAAGGACAATGTGCTGGCTTTTGCAGGGAAAGTGGATGACCTACCGCGCGGCACCATCGGCATCATGGTCAGCCGCAAAGGATTTCAAAGTGGCGCGCAGACGCTTGCCACGGAGCGGCGCATTGTCCTCTTGGAGCTGCGCGAGCCTCGACCTGACGATTGGGACGGCCACATCAAATCGGTCGAAGTGAAGATGGAGTTGCTCGGGCCTGTGGTGCACAAGGCATCTCTCGCTCCGGACATCGAATGGGGCAGAGCTGAACTAAAGAAACTCGGGATTCCGAAGGGCGAGACTATTCAGTTTCAGCTTGATCTCCCGCTTGATGATCCCGGTGGCCCGATGCTCTTCAACGCTGACGGCTCTTGCCACGCACGCTTGCTGCCAATACTTCATCGCCTCAACCTGTTCAACGAGGCCACCGGGCGCACGTGTCGGACAGTCCAAATGAGCGACGACCTCTTCGCGGAGACCGGCCATCCTAGACTTCCGCGTATCAGAATTGCGGCCATGGAACTCGACTACGAGGTCATGCTGTACCAATCCACAATCCTTGTGGACGCGGGTCATTTCGTGGATGTGGTGCTCCGATCGATCGGCGAAGGCAAAACCAAGTTCTTTTCGACGAACGCCTTGACGCCTTGACGCCTTGACCCTCTTGACCGCCTTGACCCTCATGGCTCGTCGGCCCTCTGCCCGCTCGCGTTGCCGGGGGCTTCGCTCGGGGAGCTGGGTAGGGACAGGACCCAGCGCTTGCCCTTCCTGATGGCCCGCACCCCGAGCCGCTTGCGAGCCCGCTTGATGCTGTTCTCGGAGTGGTCGGCGGCCCTCGCCGCTTCGTTGACCTCTCGCTCCGGCTTGGGGCCGTCCCGAGGATGGCGGCCAGGAACTCCGCCGCGTCGTCCACCGCTCCGCGGGGCTCGTCGTCGCCGGGACCGGTGAGATCGTCGGCCATGTAGCGCGACTCCCCGCGCCACTCGACGCGCCCCACGCCCGTCTTGGGGTCCCCGACCACGGCGAAGCGGCGGGACGCTCCCGGGGGTGCGAGGTTGCCCTTGGACCGCGCGAGCACGTGGCAGTCGGGATCCTCGGGATCCTTGCCCACGATGAGCACGACGCGAGCCGTGCCACCGATGCCGATCGACCCCTTACCCCGGAGCAGGGCCGATCGACCCATGCCCTTGTTCAAGTGCCGCACGCCGAGCACGGCCGCCCCGTCCGCTCCACGACCCGAGCCGCCGGGGTGAGCACGCGCCGAGCATCCTGGCCCTTGTGCATGTCCATGCCCCCGGGCACCGCCGTGATCAGAGGGTCGATGATCACGAGCTTCGCGTTGTGCTCGATGATCAGCTCCTCCAATGGGGACTGCGCGCCCAACGTGAACAGAGCATCGCCCTCGGGATCGTGCACCCAGATCAGCGTGACGTCGGCGCGCGCGACGTCGAACCGCGGCCGCACGACCACCGGTCTTCGTACGCGAGATAGAGCACCACCCCGGCTCGATCCCCGGGCTCCCGTCGGGCATCTCGCGGCCCCTGGTTGCGCAGAGCCCTCAGGCCGATTCGAAGGGCTCGCACACCAACCCTCCTGGACCCCACCAGCCCAATGGTTCTACCGCCCAAGGCCTGCTATCTTCTTCATCACCATGAGGGATCTCGCGGAGCTGATGACCACCGAAGATGCCGGGCGGTCGCTGCCGAGCTACGGGCCAGACTGGGAGGCGGCCATCGCGGCAGGCATCGATGTCACGATGTTGGAGCAGAACCTGCGCCTGACTCCAGCCGAGCGGATCCAGCAGCTCGACGAGGCCAACCGCTTCCTCGAAGATGTTCACGCGCGGGTTGTTCCCGAGCACGTGAGATGCGAGCGGGAACACCACCGCCTGATGGAAAAGCTCTCCGCGCTCGGCCCAGACCTCGAAGACGAATGAGCCGTCGCACCAACGCAGACGTCAAGCGGCTCGTGGCCGCCTTGCAGGATGCCGGCGTGGAGTTCTGCGTCATCGGCGGTGTCGCTGCCATCGCCCATGGTGTGTTGACTCCCACGCAAGACCTCGACGTGGCGGCACCGATGACCGTCGAGAACTTGACGCGCTTGCTCGCTGCGCTTGCCCCCTACCATCCCACGCACGCGACTCGGCCCGATCTCGGAGTGATCACTGCCTCGCCCGAAGAGCTGACGCGGTTTCGCCTCCTCCTCATCGACACCGACCTCGGCCGCCTCGACGTCCTCAAGCGCGTCGAGCCGATCGGTGAATACGAAGAGCTACGTGTGGTCGAGCTATCGATCGTGGATGCTCGCGTCGTACGCGTCCTGTCGTTGGATCAGCTCATCGAGGTCAAGGCGCACCTTCGTCGCCCGAAGGACAAGATCGTAGAGGCCGAGCTGCGGGCCATTCGCAATCGGCTCGGCGCGCCCATGACGACGACCGCGGACGATCCGAATGTCCCGTGATCGCGCGCGATGTCCATGCGCATCGATACGAATGACGCTTCGAAGCGCTTCTGATCAGTGAGGGCAAGCTCGCTCGTGTTGGTCGGGCAGGCAGGATTCGAACCTGCGATCTCGTGCTCCCCGAGCACGCGTCCTGGCCACTGGACTACAGCCCGAAATGTGGCGGCCCCCGGTGCTCGGCAAAACACACGGAAGGCCGCCACGCGATGATGAGTCGGTGAGGCAGGATTCGAACCTGCGATTTCCTGCGCCCGAGGCAGGAGCCCTGGACCACTGGGCTACACACCGATGAAATCGCTCTCTCGTCTCCCGGGGGCGGTGCTTCGATCGCACCGCCCCCGGCCTTGGGTCGCCGAGGCGACCCACCTACTCGCCCACCACCGTCACGAATCCCGCACCCACGGTGCGTCCGCCCTCGCGGATGGCGAACCGCATCCCGGGCTCGCAGGCAATGGGCTTGTCGAGCCGGAAGGCCAGCTCCACGCGCTCGCCGGGGCTCACGCTGCCGTGCTCGCCGAGGTCGAGGGTGGCCGAGACGTCCGCGGCTCCGAAGTGGAGCTGCGGGCGGTAGCCGGTGCCGAACGGGGTGTGCCGGCCGCCCTCCTTGGCGGAGAGCGTGAGCACCTCGGCCCGCCCCGCGACGTGCGGCTGCAGGCTCCCCGGGGCGACCACGACCATGCCGCGGTCGACCACCGAACGCTCGACCCCGCGGAGCAGGAGGCCCACGTTGAGGCCGGCGTCGGCCGAGGGGATGTCGCGGTGGAAGGCCTGGATGCCAGTCACGACCACCGAGAGCGCCTTGCCCTCGCTGCGACCGACCACCTCGACGGTGCTGCCGACCGACAGCCGCCCCCGCTCCACGCGACCGGTCACCACCGTTCCGCGCCCGGGGATCGTGCAGACCCCCTCGATGGGCATGAGGAACGGCGCCTCGAGGTCGCGCTGGGGTACCGGCAGCCGCTCGTCCATCACCTCCACGAGCCGCACGACGGGCGCCTCGTCGACGCCCTGCAGGGCCCGCAGCGCGGAGCCCCGCACGAACGGCACATTGTCGTAGCCGTACGTGGCGAGCAGCTCCTGCACCTCGAGCTCGACGAGGTCGAGCATCTCCGGATCGGCGACGTCGACCTTGTTGACGAACACGACGAGGTGCTCGACCCCGACCTGCCGCGCGAGCACGACGTGCTCGCGGGTCTGCGGCTGCAGGCCCTGGCTGCCATCGACGAGCAGGATCGCCCCGTCCATCTGCGAGGCACCCGTGATCATGTTCTTGACGTAGTCGGCGTGGCCCGGACAGTCGATGTGGGCGTAGCAGCGGGTGGCGGACTCGTACTGCACGTGCGAAGCGGCGATGGTGATCCCCCGCTCCTTCTCCTCGGGGGCGTTGTCGATCTCGTCGAACGCCAGCACGCGTCCGCCATGGCGCGCGGCCATGACCTTGGTGATCGCGGCGGTGAGCGTGGTCTTGCCGTGGTCGACGTGTCCGATGGTCCCGACGTTGATGTGCTGCTTGGTCATGACGAATGGCTCCGAGGGTCGAAGTGAGGAGGGAATGGACGTTGGTGCATGGGCCGAGCGCGTGCATGAGCATCGCGACGCGCTCGCGCGGGCTTGCAGGGCGCTACGCCGCTGCATCGCTCGCACGAGCACGCACGGTCCCGTGGGCCCCGGCGGCGCGCTCGTGTCGTTGGCGAGCACGTCGCCGGGGCCCCCGCTTCCGACATGGCGACGACGCGGCGAGCGGTGAGAAGCGAGCGGTGATCTTCGATCACTGCTGCTTCGGCTCGCATCCCCGAGGTGGGCTCGTTCGTCGAGACGAACCGAGCACGCACGCTGCCGGATCCAATGGATCACGGCGCGGGACTACGCGTCGCCCGGCCCATGCCGGGCGGCGTCGGAGCGGCTCTGAGAGCCCTCCAACGCGCGAATTCAGGGGTTTGGTCCTACCGACCCAACTGGTCGGTTGCGCCCGTGGCTGGTGCAGGCGCGACCACGGGCAGATACGCATCCGGGCGACCGCACTGCCGGAGCAGGCCGTCGCGCAGATGTTGGATCTGTCGCTGCGTGGTCATGGTGCCTCTTAGATGCGTCATGCCAGACGCTCCGTCAAGCGAAAAGTTTCGAGGGGCGATCGAAGAATTCGATCCCCCCTCGACCCGACTTGGCTCCAACCGAGCTCCAACCGGGCTTCCAACCGGGCTCCCGTGGTTCGCACGGGCTACAGGTTGCTCGCGTAGGTCTGCATCAGGCCGTGCATCTCTTCGATCTCGGGGTCGCCGAGCGCGTCGGCGGCGGTGGCGAGCCAGACGACCATGTCGTTGGCCACCTGCTGGGCCTGGTCGATCTCGCCGGCACCGTAGTGGTTGCCGATCACGATGAGGCTCTGGGCGAATGCGACCACCACGTCGCCCTTGTAGAGCTGCGAGGCATCCTGCCTGACGATGTCGCCGATGGGCAGCTCGAGCTCGTCGGCCATGGGCGCGCGCGTGATCGGATGCTCGTAGGTGATCCTGGCCTTGACCAGATCGTTGGTCAGGATCTGGGCCGGATCACACGCCTGGATGATCTGGTGGTAGCTCATGGCGTCGTTGGGCGCGAGGTGCTGCGGCTCCACCTCGGTCGGGTCGGCGCTGTATTCCTCGCCGTGGAACTCGGTGATGGCGAAGTACCACGGCATGGTGAGCTCCATCTGCACGTTGCGTGCGGCCACGTCCATGGTCTGCACGAAGTGCTTGCCGAACGCACGATCGGCCTCGGATGGAGTGTCCACGAACAGGTAGGCGCCCTTGCCCGCGTCGGTGACCGCGTCCATGAGGTCGTCGCGGTAGCCGGTGGCGTCGCCCACTCCCACGCCCACCATGTAGATGCCCTCACCGTCGCTGTCGGCGGCGGCCTGTGCGATGAGGTCGAGGTCGGTGATGCCCGCGTTGGCTCCGCCGTCGCTGATGAGCACCACGCGGTTGAGGCGATCCGCGCCGTAGTTGGCCTCCGCCAGCGAGTAGGCCTTGGTGAGCCCCGCCTCGAGGTCGGTACCGCCATCGGTCGAGAGCGCGTCGATCATGGCCAGCAGCACGGGATCGTCGGGGCCCGACACCGGGTGGGAATCGAGCGGCACGACCTGGTCGGAGCTCCAGGTGACGGCCGAGACCACGTCGCCCCGATCGAGCGAGCCTGCGATGGCCCGCATGGAGTCCTTGAGCCGATCCATGGGCTCGCCCTCCATCGAGCCCGAGGTATCGAGCGAGAACACGAGGTTCATCGGGCGGCGGTCCTCGCTGGCGAGCAGCCGGCCCTGGGCATAGGCCAGCAGCACGAACTCGCCGAGCTCGGCGTTGGTGCGCCGCATCTGCAGGCCCACGGTGGCCGCCACGTCCTCGCGATTGGCGTAGCTGAGGTCGTAGTAATTGAGGAACTCGTGGATCCGCACCCGGTACGGGTCGACGATGTAGCCCTGCATGATCGCGTGACGAGCCAGCACCGGCGACGCCTGCGAGTTGCTGTCGTCGTTGGACATGTAGAAGACCGCCGGATCCTTCGCGGCAGGGCACTCGGGTGCCGGCGCGTGGGTGCTCGGCTGGCGGCCGGCGAGCGCATCGGGGTCGCTGGACGCGGGCTCGGCCATGAGACCGGTGCTCGAGCCGCCGGTGGTGCCGGTGGAGGCATCGCCGGTCGTCGGATCGCCGCTGGTGCCGGTGGAGGCATCACCGGTCGTCGGATCGCTGGTCGTCGGGTCGTCGGCGGTGGTGGAATCGCCGGTGTCCAATCCATCACCGGTGGAATCGAATCCGCCTTCGTCCGCGGATCCCGTGCCGCCAGCGGGACCGCCGCCATCGTCGCCGAAGCCGTCGTCGCCGGGATCCTGGCCGTTGCCGCCAGGGGGATCGAAGGGTGGACGCTCCCACTCGGCGTCGCCGTAATCGAGCACCTGGTTGCTCGCCGGCTGTGCGTCGTCCTTGCAGTTGGTGAGGGGCAGCGCCATGGAGACGGTGCCCAGCCACGCCACGAACGAATTGCTGGTTTTCATCGATGATCGATCCAATGCAAAGCCAAGAAAAAAGTTGGAAGGATTAAGCGCTCAGGCCCAGCGAGCCGAGACGGAGCCCGACGAGGCTAACGCGGACACTATTTCGGCGCCAATGCGCTCGCGCGCGACCGGTGAGCGCAAAGGCGGCGTTTGGACGCAGGAGCCGGTGGATCGGCGTTCCGCTTGACCGGAGCGGATGTGCTTTCGATACTGGCGGGTGGGTGAGCCCGTGAGCGAGGAAGCCGAGCGCAGGGCGCGAGCGATGGCCCCGACCATCGCACCGACGACCAGGGGCTCCGAGCACGATGCCGCTCGGATGGCGCTGGCGGCCACGATTCCGCCGACGGCGGGGGCGCTGGGGCACGCGCCCACGCTGATGGGGGTAACGCTGGAGCCTGCTTCGCCGGCGGCCGACCTCGGCCGTGCGCCCACCATCATTGGGCTGCCCGCGGAGACTCCTTCGCCCACGGCCGATCTCGGTCGCGCACCCACCATCATGGGGCTGCCCGCGGAGACTCCTTCGCCCACGGCCGATCTCGGTCGCGCACCCACCATCATGGGCCTCTCGCAGGAGCCCGCCTCGCCCGCGGCCGATCTCGGTCGCGCGCCCACCATCATGGGGCTGCCCGCGGATGCGGCTCCATCGAGCGCTGCGATCGGCCTCGCACCCACGATGATGGGGCTGATAGCAGACGCAGCGCCATCGAACGCCGCCCTCGGTCACGCCCCGACGATGCTCGGCATCGCGGTCGAGCCGCAGCACCCCGAGGCGCCAGCGCTCGCCCCTCCCATCGTGATGCCTGCAGGGCCGCCGAGCGTGCCGATGAGCAGGATCCCCGTGGTCACGCCGACGATGGCCCCGGTCGCACCGCCTCGATCCTCGCACAAGCGGCTGCTCGTGGGGGCGGCCGTGGGGGTGCTCCTCGTGGGCGGCGGCGTCGGCTGGCTGGCGCTACGCAAGGATCGCAATCATGACCGCAAAGACACGTCGGAAGCCGGTGCGGCCGCGGATCCCGGGGCTCCCGCGAACGCGTCCCCGCCGGAGCCCAAGCGCGCGCTCGAGCCTCCGCCCAATGCTGGGCTCAAGCCACCACCCGACCCCGAGCTGACCAATGAAGGGGACAAGGACGGCGAGGGTGGCGGTCGATCGCGACTCGGTCGACGGCTGAGACGCCTCGGCCGCTAGCTTCACTTCAGGTCGCGCCGACTCTCGTACGACGTCTGCTCACTCCTGGAGCGGTACCAGCACGGGATCGAGCGGTGGTCGCGGCCCGTCGGGCTCCCAGATCGAGCGCACCGCGGCGAGATCTCCTGCCGCCTCCGGATGCCGGGGCAGCCCCAGCCCCGCGACGAGCAACCCCGCCGCGAGCCCGACCCCGAGCGCGAGCACACCCGCGATGCGTCGTGCTCGCGACTGCGCGGGCTCATCCGGTACGAGACACCGCGCGAGGCTCCAGCCCACGAGCGCGAGCGGAACGAGCACCACCAGCGCGAGCGCCCAGGGAGCGATTCCCCCGGCCCACGGCACCAGGGACCACGGCATGCGGCCCTCGGCCGCGAGCGGCACGAGCAGATCGGCCCACGGGTTGCCGTGCGGCACGAGATGCGGGAACAGGTTGGCGGCGAGGGCATCGAGCGCAGCGGAGGCGAGCGCCACTCCGAGCACGAGGCCCGCGAGCACCGGCCGGCCACGCACGCCGTGCAGCAGCCGCACGAGGCCGTAGATCGCCATCGGCATGGCGAGCACGAGGTAGCGCGGCCCCACTCGCCAGCCGCCGGTCTGGGCCAGCCCGATCACGATCACCACGAGCACTGCCAGTACGGCCGTGCCCACGCGCTCTTCGGCGTCGAGCGAGCGCCAGCGCCATAGCGCCACGCCCAGCGCCAGCGCCACGAGCGGGGCCCAGACCAAGAGGCCTCCCCAGGGCGACACGAGGTGCTCGAACAGCGACGTGCCAGTGGGCAAGCCGAGCCCCAGCAAACCCTCGCCGTGGGTGCGGGCGAAGCCAGCGTCGGTCACGTGGTGATAGCCGGTCGACAGTGGCCCGCCGAACACGACCGTGTGATAGCCAGCGAGCACGGCCACGGGCAGCAGCGCGCCCACGACCGCCGCCACCAGCGGCCGCCGCGGCGCACCCTGGCGCAGCCGCCAGATCAGCAGCCCTGCGAGCGGCAGGCCGGCGAACGCGGCGGCGTACTCGACGGTGATCGCCGAGGCCGCGAGCGTGCCTCCGGCCAGGGCCCGCCGCGAGCCCGAGGCCGACGACGCGCCGCCCTCCGAGCCCTGCGGCGCGGTGCCGTCGAGCACGAGCAGCAGGCCCGCGAGCAGCAAGCAGCCCGCGAGCGCGTGTCCGAACAACGAGCGCGCGTAGACGGTGAGCGGGGTGCAGAGCGCCAATAGCAGCACCGCCGCATCGCCGCAGCGGCCGGCCCCACGCGCGCGCAGCCGCCGGGCGGCCAAGCCCAGCAGCACCAGCGCGGGCAAGAGGCCCCCGAGCACGCGTGCGGAGATCGTCACGCTGCGCAGCGTGGGAGTGGGCCCGCCGACCGCGGCCACGGCCCGGAGCCCCGCGTAGGCCACCACCGCGGGCAGCGTGCTGCCGGGCGGCTTGTTGGGGTAGAGCCGCCCGTCGACGGGCGAGCGCGCCACGTCGACGCCGGCCGCGATGCCACGAGCCGCCGGTCCATCCACCGCGAGCTCGGCGTCGTCGACCCACGCGATGGCTTGGAGGATCCGCGGCCGCTCGTTGGCGTTCATCAGCCGTCCGAAGTACGGCCACGCGGTGCCGAGCGACGCGGCCACGAGCAGAGCTACGGCCAGATCCTGCCCGCGGCGAGCCGGCTCGGCCGGAGGCATGGACGCGCGCGTCACGAGCCCGGTGATCGTACCAGCGCCCGCGCGCACCTACGAAGGCCCAGGGGACGATCTCGGGCGGCCGCCAAGCGCCGCCGTGTTCGTGCTACCAATGCCTCGCGGGCGCGCCCGCGCTCGGCTCGTGATGCCCGCCCGATTCCGCCGCCTGCTCGTGCCGAGCGCCGTGCTCCTGCTGCTGCTGCCCGGCTGCGGCAAGCTGCAGGCGATGCTGGGGCTCGGCGAGGACGAGCAAGGCGAGCAGCCCAAGCCAGCCAGGCCGGTCAAGGGCAAGGATCCGGGCGCCGACGCGCTCGTGCCCGACGCGGGCGGCGGCTCGGCCCCGCCCGAGCCGCTGGTGCGGTCCGATCACAAGCTGCGCTTCCCCGGCAAGAGCGGCGAGCACATGGGCTTCGACCTCGACAAGCTGTCCAAGCTGCGGGCGCTGGCCGGGGCGATCGAGATCCCCGAGTGGTCGAGCCCCGGCGAGGGCACCGAGCGACACCTTCGCGACGACGACCTCCGCACCGCGTGGAGCTGCCGCGTGCGACCCGAGCAGCCGTGTGCGGTCGGGATCCACTTCCCCGAGCCGGCCGAGGTGGAGGCCGTGCGGCTCTACGCGATCCCGTCCGGCGACAAGACCCAGCGGGCGCGTCTCAAGCGGGTGCGGGTGCACACCAGCAACGGCTGGGCCGAGGCCCGCATGGGTGACGAGGACCGCGAGTGGCACGTGCTCCTGGGCGAGCCGGTGCGCACGCGCAACCTGAGCCTCGAGGTGCTCGAGACCTGGGGCGATGGGCCGCTGCAGCTCGCCGAGCTCGAGGTCTATGGCCGCAGCGGCGTGGCCCGGGATCCGCTGGTGATCGACCCCGCGCACACCGTGGTGACGTTCGATCCGCCGGTGTGGCGCCAGAAGCTGCACACGAACAACGCCGGGCCTGCGTTCGTGGAGACGGTGGACGTGGACGGCCGGCTGCGGCGGCTGCTGCCCGGCAGCGCGCTGGTGGGCCGCATGAGCGACCGCATGCTGCTCGTGGAGCGGGCGATCTGGTCCACGTGCGACGATCACCAGGGTGCCTACGACCTGCTCGACACCCACACCCGCGTGGTGGTGCCGCTGGGCGACATGGGTGGCTTCGCCGGTGAGGTATTTCGCCACACCGGCGGCCTCGGCTTCGCGATCGGCCGCGCCAACGAGTACGAGACGCACGTCCAGGGCGTGGTGCTCGACGAGGGCACCTACGAGCGCCGCATCACCGACCGGCTCGAGCAGCGCAAGCCCGACGAGCTGCTCGGTGCGTGGGGCATGGAGAGCAAGCCCCTGCCCCACGACGACGCCCGCCCGCTCGACGACCCGCCGAGCGGCTGCAGCCCCGCCGACGCCCCGCTGCTCGAGGTCCTGCGCGCGCGCCTGCCTGCGCGCACCAAGCTGGTGGCCGGGCAGTGGCACGTGTGCGGCATGGACGAGGGCAGTCGGCTGGTGCTGACCAGCGGGGGCCCATGCGGCAAGCAGTGGTCCGTGGCGGTGCTCGACGCCGAAGACGAGGTCGTGGGCGAGCGCTCGGGCAAGCAGGCCGGCATGCACGTACGCCTGCGGCGGCTCGACGCCGGCTCGTTCCTGGTGGAGCTGTGGGGCGCCGACGACCGCCCGCGGCTGCTGCTGGCCGAGGGCGACGGCCTGGTCGACGTGGGCGAGGCGACAGCATTCTCGCTGCGCCCCCCGGCGGGCTGCCGCAAGCAGTGCGACATGGGCTTCGAGGACCTGGGTCCGGGGAGCTGAGACGTGGCGCGCTGGCTGTCGAGCAACCCCGAGAAGGCGTGGGCCGAGCGCTGGCTGCTCGGCTATAGCGCCGCGTGGATGCTCGCAGTGGCGCTGGTGATCGTCACCGGCTGGATCCACACCTGGGGCGACCTCGGCTACCTGGTGTTCTCGCTCGTGCTTGGTGGGGCGGCGATCGTGGGCCCGTGGCTGTGGCCCGGGCGCCCCGATCGCCACCGGCCGCCGTGGCAGTGCTTCTGGCTCAAGCTCAACGCGTGGGTGGCGGTGCTGGTGGTGTTCGGCACCTACTTCGGCACGCACTACTTCTTCGACCTCATGGGCATGCGCTACGGCTTCCCGGTCACGTGGACGCTGCAGGCCACGGGCGTGGGGCACTCGTCGCAGACGGTGCCCGTGTTCATGTACCCGCTCACGCAGGCGTACTTCATGACGTACTTCGTGGTGGCCCCCATCGCGCTCCGCCGGCTCGAGGGCGTGCTCGGGCGCGGGTTCGTGCCCAGGGCGCTCGCGGTGCTCGTCCTCGCGTACGGCATCGCGTGGATGGAGACGTTCGCGATGGCCAACGAAGGGCTCTCGGCCTACTTCGACTACGCCAAGCGCGACAAGATGCTGGCATTCGGCTCGCTCGGCTACGCGGCGTACTTCGTGGTGGGCCTGCCGCTCGTGCGCCGCATCGACGAGGGCGAGGAGCGCTGGCCACTGTCGCGCGTGCTGCTCGAGGCGCTGGCGGCGAGCATGCTGATCCTGTTCCTGCTGGACGCCTGGGCCACGGTGATCGGGCCGCTCTGACGCGCTGCACCGCCGTCGCGACGGATGAGCTGGCATTCCGGCATCGCGAGCGGCTCGGGTGCGTTATACTCGTCCGCACGCGGAATCACCCATGGCCGTGGATACGAAGCTTCAACCGTTCGACATGACCCCAGAGCAGGAGGCCGAGGTCTCGTGGCTCCGGGAGGTGCTCGGCCTCTCCTCCGTGAAGGATGCGTTGCTCCGAGCAGTGCGGATCACCGCGATCCTCTCGCGCGAAGCGAGAGGGGGTCGAATGCTCTTCGTCCAGAGCCCTGGAGGCAGCGCCGAACGGTTGGTGATTCCCGAGCTGGAGCGCCCCAGCGAGGGTGGCTGGCGATACCTCGTGGAGCGCGAGCATCCCTGGCAGCGGCAGATGAGCATCAAAGGCAAGCGCTTGCTCGCAGCAACCGTCTGGCGCGACATGCTCGCCAACCAGCTCTCATCGGACGAGGCAGCAGAAGAATGGGGCATTCCCATCGAAGCCGTCGAGGAGGCCATACGTTGGTGCGAGTCGCATCGGGCCCTTTTGGACATGGAAGCGCGCGAAGAAGCACGCCGCCTCTCCTCTGCGGGGGTTGCTCTTGCGCCTGCTCGTTGACGAGGATTCCCAGGCACGAACGCTCGTTCGCCTCCTCAGGGAGGCGGGTCACGATGTGCTGACCGCGGAAGCCGCGGGGCTGAACTCCCTCGAAGACGCGGAGGTCTTCGCTCGAGCCATCCACGAGCAACGCACCCTTCTCACGCGGAATTGCAGCGACTTCCTGGCGCTCCACCGCGAGCGCCGTGAGCACTTCGGCATCCTCGCCGTCTACCAGGACGCGGATCCGTCCAAGAACATGAGTTATGCCGAGATCGTGCGGTCGATCGCCAACCTGCAGAGCTCGGGGATCGGTGTTGTGGGCGAGCTCGTCGCGCTGAACGCTTGGCGCTGGTAACCCGGCATCCGCGTCGAAGCGGCCGCCGCCGCCCAGCTCCGCGTACGCCCGTGGACGAATCCGTCACCCGCCCCACGCTCCGATCCACGATTTTGCGTTCGGACCCGTCCTGTACCCGATCGTGCTCGCTCGCTCTCCGTGGCAGCACGATACCCTCGTGCCATGCGGTGGATGCTGTCGCTGGTGGCGGTCCTTGGCATGGTTGGCTGCTACTCCGGCCTCGAGGGCTACGGGGGTGGTGACAGCACCTCGCAGGGCGACGGTGGCTCCGAGTCCGGGACCGCGGGTCCCGAGCCGGTGCCCGAGGACGTCGCCGAGGAAATCGGCGTCTCGGGCCTGCGCCGGCTCTCGATTGCCGAGTACGAGCAGACCGTCATCGATCTCCTGGGCTTGACCCCGCCACAGGTCCAGGAGCTGCTGCCCGCCGACACGCTCACGCCGTTCGACAACGACTTCACCACGCAGACCGCCTCGGAGGCGCTCATCAAGGGCCTCGAGCTCTTGGCCGGCGACGTCGCGGAGGCGGTGGTGGAATCGCCGGAGCTGCGCGAGGCGCTCGTGCCGTGCACGCCCACGGGGCCCGACGACGCCGCGTGCTTCCGCGACTTCCTCGCCCAGCTCGGGCGCCGCGCGCTGCGGCGGCCGCTCGACGATGCGGAGCTCGATCGCTTCGCCACGGTGCAGTCCTACGCGATCGACGAGGACGACTTCTGGGCGGGCGTGGGGGCCGGAATTCGGCTGCTGCTCCAGCATCCCGAATTCGTCTACCGCGTGGAGCTGGGCGAGCCAGTCCCCGATGCGCCCGGGGTGTTCCTCCTCGATGAGTTCGAGGTCGGCACGCGGCTGTCGTACTTCATCATGGGCAGCACGCCCCCCGACTGGCTGCTCGATGCGGCAGAGGCCGGGCAGCTCGACACGAGCGAGGGTATCGGCGACGCCGCGGTCATGCTGCTCGAGGACCCGCGCGCGCGGGCTCGCATCGCGCGCTTCCACGCGCTGTGGCTGGCCTACGAGAACCTCAGCCGCGAGGGCCTCTACGGCGACATGCACGCCGAGACGCGCGCGCTGGTGGAGCGCGTGGTGTTCGACGAGCCGCAGCCGTGGACCGAGATGCTGACCGCGAGCGAGACATTCGTGACGCCCGAGCTCGCGGAGCACTATGGCTTGCCCGCGCCTGCTGCGGCCGACTGGGTGCCCTACGGCGAGTCCGGCCGCGGCGGCCTCTTGTCGCACGGGTCGTTCCTCTCGGTGGGCGCCAAGTTCGGTGACACGAGCCCCACGCAGCGCGGCAAGCTCGTCCGCACCAAGCTGTTCTGCCAGGAGATCCCCAAGCCACCGCCGGAGCTGATGGTCGATGTGTGCGAGCCGCCGCAGGCCGACCCCGATGCGTGCAAGATCGACCGCTACTTCATGTCGACCGAGCCCGCGTGTCAGGCCTGTCACTCGCTGATGGACCCGATCGGGTTCGGCCTCGAGCGCTACGACCCCTCGGGAGCCTATCGCACGGCCGAGGCCGACCGTCCCGAGTGCACGATCCCGGGCGACGGCGAATTCGTGGGCGTGGGCACCTTCAATGGCCCGGCCGAGCTCGCTGGACTGGCGGTCGAGTCCGGCCTCGTCGAGGCCTGCGTCTCGCGACAGCTCTACCGCTTCGCGGTCGGCCGCACCGAGCTCGACGAGCACGACGAGGCCTTCCTCGAGCGCTTGGTGCAGGAGGGCGGAGGCGCAGGAGGCCTGGAGCTCGCGGCGTTCATCCGCGCCTACGTGGGCTCGGACGCGTTCCGCTACCGCCGGGAGGAGGGCTAGAGATGGTACGCCATACACTCGGACGACGACGCTTCCTGCGGGGGATCGGCGGCACCACGCTCGCGCTGCCATTCCTCGAGATCTTCGCGCCGCGCCGCGCCATCGCGGGCATACTGCCGCACCGCTACGCGTTCCTGTTCGCAGGCTTCTCGATCGGCTCCTACGGCGGCGACAAGATCGCCAACGCGCCAGTGGGCCCGTGGAACGGAGCGGTGACGCGTGCCCTCCAGCCGCTGCTCGACTTCGCGGTGTCCGACGTGGTGTCGCTGGTGTCGGGGCTCGAGATCCCCGTGGGCGCCACCCCGCCCGCGGCGGGGCGTCCCACGCCGTTCCACTCCACGAGCCACCAGGTGCTCGCCACCGGGCAACGCTTCAACGAGGAGCTGTACGGCGAGCTACCGGGCCCCTCGTCGGACTGGGTCGCCGCGAGCGTGCTCGCCGAGGGCACCCCTCAGCCCGTGCTCACCTACCGTGCGCAGCCGTCGTTCTATCGCGTGGATTCCGACGGCGGCACCGACGGCACGATCTCCGCGCGCATCAACGCCGCGGGTCAGCTCGAGCAGGTGCCTCCGATCACCAGCCCGCGGCTGGCGTTCGAGTCGTTGTTCTCCGGCTTCGTGCCGCCCGATCCCGCAGAAGCGCTCACGGCTCAGCGGCTGCTCGCGCTGCGCAAGAGCATCGTGGATCTGGTGGCCGACGACGCCCACACGCTGATCGGCCGGCTCGGGCGCGAGGACCAGATCCGCATGCAGCGGCACTTCGACGAGCTGCGTGCGCTCGAGTCGCGGCTCGACGAGCTCGAGCTGCCCGACGCCCCCGCGTGCCAGATGCTGCCCGACCCGGGCGACGACCCGCCGATCGGCGACGGCATCGACCCTTCGGGCGGTGGCGACTACAACTCATACTACGAGAACGCCAACGGCTACTCCGACGAAGAGCTGCGCGCCACGGTGATGACCGATCTCATCCACATGGCGTTCACCTGCGACATCTCGCGCGTGGCCTCCTTCATGCTGACGTTCGCGCAGTGCTTCATGAACATGTACACCCTGCTCGACATGCCGAGCGACCTGCACGAGGTCACCCACGGCAGCATCGGCGACAACGAGGATCAAATGCAGGACGCACTGGCCGATTGCGCGGCCTGGCACGTCAAGCACTTCGCGAGGCTGGTCCAGAAGCTCCGCGATACCGAGGACCTCGACGGCAGCTCGATGCTCGACCAGACCGGCCTCGTGCTCGCGTTCGAGGGCGGCTGGGGCTTCGACCTCGAGAGCGGCGGCGACAGCAGCCCCCACTCCACCGAGAACATGGTCATGCTCGTGGGCGGCCGCGCGGGCGGGCTGCACACCTCGCCGGGCCAGCACATCCAGGCGCAGGGAGTGCATCCCACGGCGGTGCTCAACACGGTGCTCTCGGCGGTGGGGGTGGACGAGACGCTGGGGGAGGTGACCGCCACGGTGCCCGAGCTGCTCGAGTGACCGAGCGGCTCGGGTGAACCGTAGGACGCCTCACTGCGCGAATTCCAGATCCGTCACGATCACCGACCCCGACCGATCCAGCGCCGTCATCTCGAATTCCAGCGCCTCGAGCGACCCGAGATCCAGCATCGGCTGGTAGTCGAGCAGCCGCGCCACCGGGATCCTCACCGTCTCGAGGATCTCCCAGATCGCATCCTGGGTCTGCGGGTAGAGGTGCCGCAGCACTTTCACGTCCGAGAGCGGCAGCTCCGCCACGCGGCCGCCGGTGTCGATCACCCGCACCAAGAAGTCCTGCTCGACGAGATCCGTGTTGAGCGTGCTCAGCCGCGACACCACGCGGAACGACAGCGTCCCCGCCATGCTCGCGTCGTGCCCCTGCAGCTCGAAGCGGGCCAGCGGCACGTGGCCCTGCTCCCACAAGAGCCGCAGCGAATTGCGCAGGTGCGGATAGGCGGCGTCGCAGCCCCCGGCCTGGCACACCTGCCACACGTACCAGTCGGAGAACGCATTGGCCCCGCCGAGGTCGTTGGCATTCGGCGTCTCCGGACCGGTGAAGTCGTCGAACGTGACGCGCTCGGGCGACGAGTACGACCAGCGCAGGTCGAGCTCGGTCTGCGCCCACGCGTCGAACGAGCTCGGTGAGGGCCGCTCGGCGCGCACGAACGCCTCGGTGCCGTCGGTCTGCCCCTCGCTGGGCATGGTGGAGCCGAACCACGAGCCCAGCGTGGCGCCCAGCATGCGCGTCTGCTCGAGCTTGAGCGGGTCGGCCGGAGGCGTGCAGTACGGATGGCCGAACCCCCACTCGGACACCCGCCACTCGGTGTTGAAGAAGTTGTGGTTGGCGCCCACGTAGAGCACCTGCGCCTGCTCCACGCCGTCGAACCAGCCCACCGAGCGGTCGTAGTGCCGGTGACCCATCAGGTTGGCCACGTCGCCGTCGCAGCTCGGCAACAGCACCGCGAGGTTGGTGTCGCGCACGACCACGTCGTGGAAGTCGGTGGGCGCCACCGCGAACACCGAGACCACCTGCAGCCCGCCGATCGGCGCGGCCGCCAGGAGCTCGGGTACGTGGGACACCGCGTCGCCGCCCCGCGAGTGGCCCACGAGGCCCACGCGGCCGAGGTCGAGGGTGCCGCCGAACAGCCCGCCCAGGTCACCGCCGCCGCCCTGCCAGTCGGACCAGCGCCGCAGGTGCTCCACGACGAGCTGCGCGCGCTCGAGGATGTAGTCGTCGCGGCAGTTCATCGCGTTGCCGCTGATGCTCACCGTCACGTAGCCCTGCGCCGCCAGCGTGTCGAGCAGGTAGTCGTAGCCCTCGGCGTTGGGCGCGGTGAGCTGCCCCGGGAACGCGCACTCGTGGTCGTCGCTGGTCGAGCAGTAGTCGTCGTTGACATCGGAGGGGTTGCGGCAGTTGCCGTGGTTGCCGTGCAGCGCCAGCACCAGCGGGAACGGGCCCTCGTCGAGCGCGGTGGGGTGCCGCACCACGCCATAGAGAGTGGTGGCGAACGGAACCCCCGGCACCGAAGCGTTGCGGATGTCGTAGAGCTCGTCGATCACCGTGAATGCGCGCCGCGGCGCCGTGACCCCGCCGTCGCCGAGCGAAGACTCGGTGACCACGCGAAACCACGCAGCAGGCTCGGTGAGCGTGTGCGTGTAGAGCTGCTCGTCCGCGGCCACCGTGGCCACCGCGGCCCACGGCCCGTCGGACGCGGGTGCCGTCTCCACCCGGTAGCCGGTCACCACCGGCGTAGGGCTCCGCTCCCACGCCAGCGTGATCGCGGTCTGGCCCCCACCGTCGAGCGTTCCCGCGATCAACCGAAAGCCCTCCACCGCGAACACGTCGACCAGCTCGAGCTCCGTGCTGCACGCGGCCGTGTTGCCGCTGCCGTCGGTGGCCGTGTACTCCACCATGGTGACGCCCGGGCCCAGCACCGGGGGCTCGGCGGTGACCATCACCTCGTCCCAGCACAGGTCGTCGGCGTTGGCCGCCGGCGGGGCCACGTCCATGTCGGACGACGAGCGCAGCACCATGCCCGCCGCTGGGCAGGCGATGTACGGCGGATCCTCGTCGAGCACCGTGACCACGGTCGTGCAGCTTCCGGTCATGCCATCGCCCTCGAGCCCGAATTCCAGCGGGTGCTCGCCGGGGGGCAACGACACCGGGGCCTCGCCGGTCACCGTCCAGCCCTCGCAGGCCGGCGTGGGGGCCTCCACCATCACCGGCGTCAGCGGGCCGGTGCACGCGAGCATCTGATCGTCAGCGCAGGCCAGCTCGAACGGCACGCCGCAGGCCCCCGCCGATTCCTCGTCGAGCGTACCGGGGCCGTCGACGGTGCCTGCGGTGCCTTCCGTGTCCGTGTCCGTATCGGTATCGGCGGGCACCGGCGCATCGTCGCTGCACCCCACCAGCGCCGCGGCTCCGAGCCCGGCCATGCCTACGAGCCCGGCCGTACGCATCAGCGAAGCCCGGCGGCTCATCGCGGCACCTCCAGCGACGGCGTCACCACCACGCGCGAGCCCGCGTCGTCGCCCCACAGCAGCGAGACCTCGTCACCGTCGCGCAGCCGCGCCACGTCATCGACCACGAACCGCAGCACCCCCTTGGCCGGGAACGTGTAGTGGCGAAATCGCAGCTCGCCCACGTGCAGCACCGGGTCGAGCGCGCGTCCCGGCCACGACGTCGCATGCAGGTCGAGCGCGCGCGCGGCCAACGGGGCCGTCACCCGCCCGCCGCGGCCGTCCTCGGCCTCGACGGCCGTGATCGCGGTGATCTCGAGCCTCGGCTTGGCCACCATCCCCGGCGCCCCGGGAGCCATCGCACCGACCCCGGAGTCCTCCTCCCAGACGGCCGCGTCGTCGCTCCGCGCTGCCCCGGAGCCGGCGCGAGCCGCCGTGGGATCCCAACTGGTCGCGAGCACGAGCCCGCCGATGCACAAGGTCGATCCAAGCTTCGATGCCATGACCGGGGCATCGTACAGTCTCGCCAGCGCGTCCGCGCGCCGATTCGCCCCACCATGCCCGCCGATCGCTCCGTTCCATCGCGCTTGCTCGCGGTCGCGCCCGAGGTCGCGCAGGCCCTCGCCGAGGCGCGACCCGTGGTCGCGCTCGAGTCCACCATCGTCACCCATGGCATGCCGTGGCCCGCCAACGTCGAGACCGCGCGTGCCGTCGAGGCCACCGTGCGCCGCCACGGGGCCGTGCCGGCCACCATCGCGGTGCTGGACGGCAAGCTCCGCGTAGGCCTCTCGGACGACGAGCTCGAGGCGCTCGCCCGCGACCCCGCGGCGCGCAAGCTCAGCCGCCGCGATCTGGCCGCAGCGCTCGCCCAGGGCTGGCGGGGCGGCACCACGGTGGCCGCCACCATGCTCTGCGCCGCATGGGCCGGCGTGCGCGTGTTCGCCACCGGGGGCATCGGTGGGGTGCACCGCGGGGGCCACGTGACCATGGATGTCTCCGCCGATCTCACCGAGCTCGGCCGTACGCCGGTCGCGGTGGTCAGTGCCGGCTGCAAGGCCATCCTCGACATCCCCCGCACGCTCGAGGTGCTCGAGACGCTCGGCGTGCCGGTGGTGGGCTACGGCTGCGACGAGATCCCCGCGTTCTACACCCGCACGAGCGGCTGCCCGGCCCCGCTGCGGCTCGACCACCCGCGCGAGATCGCCGCGCTGCTGGACGTGCAGTGGAGCCTCGGCCTTCGCACTGGCGTGCTCGTGACCAACCCGATCCCCGAGGCCCACGCCATGGATCCCGACGAGATCGACCGCGCCATCACGGCCGCGCTCGTCGACGCCGAGGCCCAGGGCGTGATGGGCAAGGCCGTCACCCCGTTCCTCCTCGCTCGCGTCGCGGCCCTCACCGGCGCGCGCAGCCTGGCGAGCAACATCGCGCTCGTGCAGGACAACGCCCGGGTCGCCGCGTCGATCGCTGCCGCCCACGCCGAGCTCGTGCACCAGCGAGCCCGATGAACGGCCACGGTGGTAGCCAGCCACCACCACCACCAGTGACGGCACCAGCCATCCGGCGGGCGGGCCGAGCACCGCGAGCATGCGCTTGCATATTGAAATCGTTACGGTTTTCTCGCGCGCGCACGCTGGCCTCGAGCTTGCTCTTCCATGTTCCCGCGACGCGGCAGGATCCACCCCGAGCCACAAGAGCTAGGGATCCGACCGAGTCGCCCCTCCCCCCGCGCCGCGGCGGAATCCCCTCTCCGCCGCGGCGCGGCCCTCGGTGGGCTCGCGCCCCGCTCGTGTTCACGTCCGGTCGGTGTCGTCGGTGCGCGGCGGTGCCTCGCCGCGGTACTCCGACAGTCGGTACTGGATCTTGCGCGGTGAGATCCCGAGGATCTCGGCGGCCTTGCTGGTGCTGCCGCGGACGTGCTCGAGGGTCTTGAGGATCACGTAGCGCTCGACCTCGGCCAGCGACGCGCCCGGGATGTGGGGCAGCTCGTCCTCGCCGTGCTCGCGCTGCATGATCTCGCGGGGCAGGTGGCGGGGCTCGATCTCGTTGCCCTGGCACATCACCACCGCTCGCTCGATGCAGTTCTCGAGCTGGCGCACGTTGCCGGGCCAGTCGGCGCTCAGCAGCACCTTGAGCGCGCGATCGCTGAACCCACGGACGAGCTTGCGCGTGCGCGACGTGTGGCGCTCGAGGAAGCACCGCGCCAGCGCCGGGATGTCCTCGCGCCGCTCCGCGAGCCGCGGCGTGTGCAGGCCGATCACGTCGAGCCGGTAGTAGAGATCCTCGCGGAAGCGGCCCGCACGGACCTCCTGGCGCAGGTCCTTGTGGGTGGCCGCGACCACCCGCACGTCCACGTGCTCGGTCTGGTCGCCGCCCACTCGCTCGAATTCTCGCTCCTGCAGCACGCGCAAGAGCTTGACCTGCACGGCCATCGGAATCTCGCCGACCTCGTCGAGGAACAGCGTGCCGCGATCGGCCTTGTGGAAGCGGCCGTCGCGGCGCACGACGGCCCCCGTGAACGCGCCCTTCTCGTGGCCGAACAGCTCGCTCTCGAGCACGCCCTCGTTGAGCGCCGCGCAGTGCACCGCCACGAACGGCCCCTGCTTGCGCCGGCTCCAGGCGTGCAGCGCCCGCGCCACCAGCTCCTTGCCGGTGCCGCTCTCGCCGAGCACCAGCACCGACGCGTCGGAATCGGCGACCTGACGCACGATCCCGAGGAGCTCCTTGGACGCCCGCGACTGCCCGATCCAGTCGATGCCCGCGGCGATCGGCTCGCCGGTGAGCGCGTTGCGGAGCCTCGCGTTCTCCCGCTGCAGCTCGTGGGTGGCGAGCACCCGCCGCACCACCAAGAGCAGCTCCTCGAAGTCGATCGGCTTGGTGAGGTAGTCGTCGGCACCTTGCCGCATCGCGGCCACGGCCTTCTCCACCGTGCCGTGCGCCGTCATCACGACCACGCCGATGCCCTCGAAGCGCTCGCGGAGCTTCTGCATCAGCTCGTCACCGCCGATGCCGGGCATCTGCATGTCGGTGACCAAGAGGTCGGGCGTCCAGTCGTCGACCTGGCCGAGCGCCTTGAACCCGTCCGCAGCGGGGCGGACCTCGAAGCCTTCGTCGCGCAGCAGCTCGACCAGCGCCGTGCGGGCCGAAGCATCGTCGTCCACCACGAGCACGCGGCCCGGACTGGGGATCTCGACCTCGGTCATGCTCGGCATTGTTGCACTGTGCCGGGCGTGTGCCTATCCTGGCGCCGGCACGGTCGCTCGTGACGCAGGCATCTACGATGGGGAGTGGGACCGCGTGTGAATCGACCGTGCTGGTGGTCGACGACAACGCCGAGAATCGAGCGCTCGCCGAGGCGATCCTGGTCGAAGAGGGCCACCGTGTGGTGCTCGCCAGCGGCGGCGAGGAGGGCGTCGCGGCGTTCGAGCGCGAGCGCCCCGATTGCGTGCTGCTCGACGTGCGGATGCCGGGGGTCGACGGGTTCATGGCGTGTGAGCGCATGCGTGCGTGCGTGGGCGGGGCTGAAATTCCCATCATCTTCCTCACCGCTCAGCGCGATCTCGACACGTTCGATGCCGCGCAGCGGACGAGCGCCGATGACTTCCTCACCAAGCCGGTGCGCCCCGCGGAGCTGGCGCTACGCGTGCAGGCGGCCATCAAGCTGCGGCGGCTGGGCAGCGAGCTGCGCGAGCACTACGCGCTGCTCCGGCGCCAGCGCGACGACCTGATGCGCATGCAGCTCCAGAAGGAGCAGCTCATGGCGTTCGTGGTGCACGACCTCAAGAACCCGGTGAACTCGATGGAGCTGCAGGCCCAGCTGCTGGAGCGGATCCCCGAGCTCCCCCCGCGGGCTCGCCGCCCCATCGCACGCATCCGCCACGAGGCCCGCATGCAGCTGCGGCTGGTGCTGAACCTGCTCGACATCTCCAAGAGCGAGGAGGGCCGGCTGGTGCCGGTCAAGACGCAGGTCGACCTCGTTGCGCTCGTCGCCGAGGTCGTCGCCGCGCTCGAGCTGCGCGCGAGCGACATGGGCGTGACGCTCGAGCCCTCGCTCGCGGCCCGCTTCGTGCAGGCCGACGCCGACCTCTTGCGGCGCGTGCTGGAGAACCTGGTGGAGAATGCGATCCGCCACTCGCCGGAGGGCTCGGTCGTGCGGATCTCCTCCACGCTCTTGCCGGCCGCGGGGACCGGCGTGCGGCTGTGCGTGGCCGATGTCGGCCCCGGCGTGCCGGAAGCGGCGCGGGAGCAGGTGTTCGAGCGCTTCGTGCAGCTCGATCTCGATGCCGCCACCGTCACGCGCATGGGTCGCGGGCTGGGGCTCGCGTTCTGCAAGCTCGCCGTCGAGGCCCACGGCGGTCGCATCTGGGTGGAGGACGCCGAGCCGGGCGCGGCGTTTTGCTTCGTGCTGCCCGACATCGGGCCAGGACCAGAAAGCAAGCCGTGATGCCGCAACGCGAGCTGAGCAACCAGAGCTTCGCGGACCTGTTCGACGCCGCGCCCGATGGCATCGTCGTCGTCAACGACCAGGGGATCATCGAGCTCGCGAACAAGCGCACCGAGGAAATGTTCGGCTGGCCGCGCGCGGAGCTCATCGGCCAGCCCATCGAGAAGCTCGTGCCCGAGCGGCTGCGCGGTGTTCACGTGGGCGATCGCTCGCGATACATCACGTCGCCCTCCACCCGTCCGATGGGCTCCGGGCAGGAGCTGCAGGCACGCCGCCGCGACGGCAGCGAGTTCCCGGTCGAGATCAGCCTGAGCCCGCTCGAGACCGAGAGTGGGCTCCTGGTGTCCAGCATCATCCGCGACGTGAGCGAGCGACGGCGGCTCGAGTCGGAGGCCCGGCGCACGGCCGATCACCTCCGCAGCGCGGTCGAGAGCATCCAGGACGCGTTCGCGCTGTTCGACGCCGACGAGCGCCTCGTGCTCTGCAACAGCACGTACCGCGAGATCTTCGGCCGTAGCCTCGAGGGCCCGATCAAGGGCTGTCACTACGAGGAGATCCTCGACGCTGCGCTTGCCGACATGTTCGAGCAGGAGACCGAGGCCAGGCTCGCGCTGCGCGAGCGCTGCCTGGCCTATCACGCCCGCCTCGATACCCCGCTCCACCTCGTCACGTCGAGCGGCCGCAACCTCCGCATCGTCGAGCGGCGCACCCCCGAGGGCGGCACGGTGGTGCTGGTGTGGGACCTGACCGAGGACGCACACCGCGAGGAGGAGCTGCGCCGCATGCGAGCGATCGCCGAGGCGGCGAGCCTGGCCAAGAGCGAGTTCCTGTCGTCGATGAGCCACGAGCTGCGTACGCCGCTCAACGCCGTCCTCGGCTTCGCCCAGCTGCTGCGCCGCAACAAGAAGCAGCCGCTCGACGAGCGGCAGCTCGGCATGCTCGGCCATATCATCAAGGGCGGCGAGCACCTCCTCCGGCTCATCGACGACGTGCTCGATCTGGCGCGCATCGAGGCGGGCCGGGTCACGATCTCGACCGAGCCGGTGCGGGTGCCCGAGGTACTCGGCGAGGTGACCACCGCGCTCGAACCACTCGCGAGTCGGGCCGGGATCGCGCTCGTAGTCGAGCCCCCTGCGAGCGACGCGCTCGAGATCCTGGCCGACCGGACCCGCTTCACGCAGATCCTGATGAACTATGGCTCCAACGCGATCAAGTACGGTCGCAGCGGCGGCACCGTGAAATTCCGTGCGACCTCCTCGAACGCGAGGCACGTGCGCATCTCGGTCATCGACGACGGCGTCGGGATCCCGCCGGGCAAGCACGACCGGATCTTCCAGCCGTTCCAGCGCGCAGGCCAAGAGACGGGCCCGATCGAGGGGACCGGCATCGGGCTCGCGATCTCCAAGCGACTCGCCCAGCTCATGGGCGGCGAGGTCGGGTTCGACAGCGAGATCGATCGCGGCTCCGAGTTCTGGGTAGAGCTGCCGCGCGTCGACCATCAGGAGATACGGGCCGCCAACCCCAGCAACGCCGTCGAGAACGGCGTGGCGCTGGCAGACGGGGGCTCGCCGCACGTGGTCGTGGTGTACATCGAGGACAACCCGGCCAACGTGGCGTTCATGGAGGAGCTGCTCGGCGAGCTCGAGCGGGTGGAGCTGCTCACCTCGCCGAACGCGGAGCTCGGCATCGAGCTCGTGCGCCGGGTTCGCCCCAACGTCGTGATCATGGACATCAACCTGCCCGGGATGAGCGGGTTCGATGCGACGCGTCGGCTGAGCGCGTGGCCCGAGACGCGCGGGATCCCGGTCATTGGCCTGAGCGCCGCCGCGATGCCGAGCGATCGCAAGCTCGCCGAGGAAGCGGGGCTCTACCGCTACCTCACCAAGCCCGTCGACGTGGATGCGCTGGTGAACGCGCTCGAGGAAGCACTGTCACAGCCCGCACCGAGCCCCGCGGACCCGTGACCAGGCTCGCGCGTCCGCGGCACCGCGCAAGACCAGCGTGAAGCCCCGCCAGCGCGCAACGGTTGCGGGCTCGCCGGCGGCGCGCAGACGCGTCGGCGTGCATTCTCATCCTCAAATTATCGTAATCATTGATGTTTTCAGATCCGACCCGACCGGGAGCCCGCCTTGCACTGCACGTCACCGATGCGCACCGAGACCAAGACCTCCACGGCTCCCCATGACCTCGACGCGGAGCGTGCGTACCTGGCCGGCATGAAGACCTTGCCCCGCTTCGATCGCGACCGCGAGCTCGAGCGTGCGCGCCTGCTCGTGCGATGCCGGCGAGCGTACTGGGCCATCCTCCTGTCCCGGCACTTGCCGAGCGTGCTGGACGCGATCGTCGAGCGCGCCAAGGATCGGGAGATCGTGGAGCTCGCGGCAGGGCTGCGCTCCGCGATCGAGCATGGCGTCTCCAGCGACACGATCGATCGCGGGGTCCGGGCGCTCGCCGAGGCGCTCGACCACGTGGGGGACGAGCATGCCGCCGCGGATGCGATCGTCGCCCTCGCGACGCGGCTCGACCCGAGCTGGCACGTGGACGCGGTGCAGGCCCGCGCGGCGTACCTCGTGGCACGCAATCGCTTCGTCAAAGCCAACCTTCGCCTCGCCGTCGCGTACGCGCACCGCTACGGTACCAGCCACGTGCCGCTCGTGGATCGGATCCAGGAGGGCAACATCGGGCTCATGAAGGCGGTCGATCGCTTCGATCCCGAGCGCGGCGTTCGCTTCTCCACCTACGCCTGCTGGTGGATCCGGCACACGATCCTCCGGGCGCTGAGCACGACCGGCCGCACCGTTCGCATCCCCTCGCAGGCCCAGGAGCTCTACGCCAAGGCCGAGCGCATGCGCCGTCGACTGGGGCACGAGCTCGGCCGCGAGCCCGAGCTCGAGGAGATCGTGGCCGCCGTCGGCTGCACCCGCCGCCAGCTCGAGAAGGCCTCGCTCGCGATGCAGCTCCACGACGTCCGCAATACCGCGCAGGTCGAAACCGCACCGGACGTGCTCGACACGCTCGGCGACGAGGCCTCGCTCGCGGCGCTCGAGCACGCCACCTACGATCTCGACCGCGCGCGAGCCGTCGCGGCACTGCGCGAGCTGCCGGCACGCGAGCAGGACATCATGCACGGGCGCTACGGATTCCCGGGCGCCTCGCTCGCCACGCTGCGCGAGCTCGGGGTACGCCACGGGATGTCACGCGAGCGCGTGCGGCAGATCCACGCCGATGCGCTCGAGCAGCTGCGCGAGAAGCTCGAGCCGTCACGGTCGGCCAAGATCCTGCCGTTTCGCCGCTCCCCCGCCACACCGTGAGGCCGCCACACCGTGAGGTCGCTGGGCCCGCTCCCGCCCCTACGGCGCCCAGCTCACGTACTTGACCTCGGTGTACTCGTTCATCACCCAGCGCCCGCCCTCGCGGCCGTAGCCCGATTCCTTCATGCCGCCGAACGGCGCGCGCGCGGTGGACGGCGCGCCATCGTTGATGCCGAGGATCCCGTACTCGAGCGCTTCTGCCATACGCCACACGCGGCCCGCGTCGCGCGTGTAGACGTACCCCGCCAGGCCATAGCGAGAGTCGTTGGCCAGCGCCAGCGCCTCGGCCTCGTGCTCGAACCGCCGCAGGCCCACCACCGGTCCGAACGTCTCCTCGTGATCGATGAGCATCGAGCCATCCACGTCGTCGAGGATGGTGGGCTGGAAGAACCGCGCGGTGAGCTCGGGGCCGGGCCGCACGACCTCGCCGCCACAGCGCAGGCGCGCACCGTGGGCCAGCGCATCGTCCACGTGCTCGCGCACCTTCTGCACCGCCGCATCGTCGATGAGCGGCCCCATCGTCACCCCGTCGTGCAGGCCATGCCCCAGCCGCGTGCCGCCGAGCGCCGCCCGCAGCTTGTTCGCAAACGCCTCGTACACCCCGGCCTGCACGAAGAACCGGTTGGGGCAGATACACGTCTGCCCCGCGTTGCGCAGCTTGCTGGCGAGCACCCCGGCCACCGCGGCGTCGAGATCGGCGTCGTCGAACACCAGGAACGGGGCATGCCCACCGAGCTCGAGCGAGAGCCGGGTGACGTGCTGGGCGCTCTTGACCACGAGCTGCTTGCCGATCTCGGTCGAGCCGGTGAACGAGAGCTTGCGGACCCTGGGATCCCCCAGCAGCGCGTCGCCGATGGCCCCGGCGTCGCCGGTGATCACGTTGAGCACGCCCGACGGCACGCCGGCCTCCACCGCCAGCTCGGCCAGCGCGAGCGCAGTGAGCGGCGTCTGCCGGGCCGGCTTGATCACCATGGTGCAGCCCACCGCCAGCGCGGGCCCGAGCTTGCGGGTGATCATGGCGGCGGGGAAATTCCACGGGGTGATCGCCGCGGTCACTCCCACTGGCCGCCGCAGCACCAGGATCCGCTTGTCCGCCGCGGCCGCCGGTACGACCTCGCCGTGCAGCCGCTTGCCTTCCTCGGCCGCCCAGTCGATGAACGACGCCGCATAGGCGACCTCGCCGCGAGCCTCGGCCAGCGGCTTGCCCTGCTCGCGCGTCATCACCCGCGCCAGCGCATCGCTGCGGTCGAGCATGGTGCGGGCCAGGCGGTGCAAGATCGTGGCGCGCGCGTCGACGGTGGCGGCCCGCCACGCCGGCAGGGCCCGCGCCGCCGCGTCGATCGCGTCGCTCGCCTCCTCGCGCCCACCTCGCGGCACGGTCGCGACCTCTTCGTCGGTGGCCGGATCGCGCACCACCAGCCGGTCCCCCGAGCGTGCCGAGACCCAGTGTCCATCGATCAGGTTGAGCCGCTCCATCGCCGCATCCGGCCTAACACACGGCCACCGCCCCGGCAAATGCGGCCCGCGCCGGTCGTGTCATAATCGTCCCATGCGAGGCACCGTGGCGCTGGCGTTCGCGATCGTGGGGCTCGGGTGCCAGGAGCCCATGCTCCCGCCTCCACCCATCGACGGGGCCACCGGGCCCGTCGTGCCGCCGATCGGCGGCAACGGTCCGGAGGGTGGCGACGGCAGCAGCACGCGGGGCAGCGGCACGCTCGACTCCGGCGATACGTTCGGCACCGGCAGCACGATCGACGTCGGAGGCACCGGCAACACCACCTCGAGCCACGTCGTGCTCGTGACCGGCCGGCTGCTCGCCGATTCCACCGACGTCATCCCCATCACCTGCTTCGTGCGGCTGCACCTGCTCGAGTCGCTCGACCCGGGCAGCGGCCTGCCGATCGAGTACGTGCACGACGAGCCGGTGCCGGTCCAGGCGCTGCCGCAGGCCTACACCGTCCTCTCGGCCGACGGCGACGTCGTCGGCCCCGGCGACTCCGTCTACGTCAGCACGATCTGCGACGTCGACGGAGACGGCGGCCCCGACAGCGTGGGCGGCTACTACCCCGGGCTGCCCGTGGAGCCCGTGGACCTGCCCGCGAGCGGCATCGACATCCCGCTCGACGACCTGCTCTAGCCCGCCGGGGTCTCAGCACTACGTGCCTCGGCCCGCTTGCGTGCCCGCTCGTCGAACACCTTGCGGAAGGTCTTGCAGTAGCGGCGGAAGAACTCGTCGTGCTCCGGCTTGTCCTTGTACCGCATGTCGTTGAAGAACACCCGGCTCACCCGCAGCTTGCGACACACGTAGACGATGAAGAAGTCCAGCATCAGCGATCCGAGCGGCACGAGCGGATGACCGAGCACGATGGTGAGCCCGAGACCCATCATCATGAGGATGTTGGTGGTGACGAGGATGCGATTGGCGTTGGTGTTGACCAGCGGGAGCACCGGGCTGAAGAACACCAGCAGCAGCAGGATCACCAGCACCGGCAGCGGAACGAGCTCCGCTCGATACAGCATCACCAGCGCGGTAACCGACGTGATCACCAGCAGGATGTAGTTGAGCAGCTGGTGCTTGAGCAGGGCAAAGCCATCATGGGCCCGGTGCATCTTCCTGACGAACTCGGTCAGGCCTTCGACCGCATACGGCCCCGTGCGTCGGTACTTGCTGGGATTGTTGGGAAAGAAGTAATGGAGCGAGACGTCCTCGAAGCTGCGGCAGTCGCGGAGCCGCGACTCGATCCCCAAGAGCCGCGCGATGCGTTCGCAGAACTGGCCGTAGAACACGAGGTTGTCCGCGCCGATCCGTCGCGCGCTCGGGTAGTGCTCCCGGTTGTACGCGTCGATCCGTTCGTCGAGGTTGCGGGTGATGTCGTTGCGACGCGCATCGTCCGTGATCATCTTGTGGATGAGTAGGCACTGCATCTCGGACAGGTTGTTGAGCCCGCCGGTCATGGGCCTCGTGTAGCCGAGCATGTAGGTGCCACGGAGATCGCGGGGCATCACCCCCATGAAACAGTCGCGGTGGAAGTACTGGTATAGACAGTTCGGCTGCCCCGCGCGATCGATGACGATGGGGGGCAAGGCGGGAAGCTCTTGATCCCCCTCGATGATGTCGTCGTACCCCACGGTCTGCCCCTTCCACCGAACCACGCGGCTCTCGCGATCGATGACTGCTTCTTCTTGCGGCCACAGCTCGACGAGCTTGCGATCGATGAGGTACGCGATGTCGTTGAGCAGGAACCCGCTCTCGATCGATTCCTCGAGCTTGTCCTCGAACGAGTGCTTGTAGGAATCGATCGGCCAGTACTTGATGATCTTGAGGCCGTTGGGCAGGGTCGGGGTGAAGGGGCTACCTCGACGCATGTTCAAGGCCGGGGTGAGGTCGAGGTTGCGTCGCGTGAGTGGGTACTTGATGAACAGGTTGCTGCCGAAGAACGGCTTGCACGCCACGGGGCTGCTCGTCGCCAGGATCTGGCCTTGGGGGAGGACCATCTTGTAGAGGAAGCCGGACAGATTCCCGATGTTGTGCATCTCGAGCTCATCCAGCGCGAAGGCCTTGCCACGATCGTAGATCAGCTTGTCGAGGCAGAAGAAGCCGTTGTTGACGAGGATGATGCGATTGCCGTTCGCGATCAGCTTGGCGATGATGAGGTTCGACGAGTCCCCCATGTGGGTGACCACGATGGTCCGACCGCGGGCCGCGTCGAAGTCGTAGTCGAGGATCGCGTCGTGGACTCTTCGCCGGAACGCCGTCGCGAACACGACATGCCGAGCCTCGTAGACGGTGCCGCTGCGGGTGTGCACCACCGAGCCCGTCTCGCGGTTCTCGACGCTCGTGACCCAGTCTTCGATGACGTTGGCCCCGTACTGCGCCTGATAACGCTTGATGTGTTCGTGGAACTCCCTCGCAGTGGCATATCGCGACGCAGTGTCCATGGTGCGTGCCAGCTCGAATGAGTAGAACGTGGACATGTAGCTGCTGACCATGTCGAAGTCGAGCCGGCCCGCCGCGGCGAGCTGGTCCCAGATGCTCCCCGCACCCGACGAGATGACCTTGTAGGGGTGTCCAGTCCTCTCCAGCTCTCGAATCAGTGGGATCACCGTCATCCCAAAACCGATGATCAGCGTGTCAATCTTCGTGGTCTCGCTCATCTTGCTCCCTCTTCTCGCAACGATGCTTCGGCGGCCCAAAAACCAGGACGCCGATGCCAGCCGCCACGCGCGTGCGAGGATACCTCGAATCGACGAGCTACTCGATCGCTCCGGCACGTGAGCACAGTTCCAAGGTGGGCCCCACTCGTCGTCTTTCGTGCCGTGCAGATGCTCGTCGTCGCGGCATCCGTGAACGTGCCTTCGCGATCGCAGCGCGGCCGTTGGTGTCGTTGGCCGACGATCTCGATTGGGCCGCGAGGTACGGGCGCTCGACGCCGTCAGGCGACGATCTCCACTGGGCCGCTCGAACAGCTCGCAGCGATCGACGCGGGCCTGCACGAGCATCGGTGTCGGGGCAACTCCGATCGCGACCACGGCCCCGCGGTGCAAGCCCATGGTGAACGCCGGTCGCGAGCTCGCCCGAACGAGCCGAGCCTGGCGTCGCGACGTCTCGGGCCGGCGTCGATCGGCGGGCCGGGCGATCACGCCCGCGTCGCACGCGCGATACGCCGTTGCAGCCGCCGTTTCACGCGACTGTCCGGGATCACCGTACACGGCGGCGGCGCTACGGGGTCAGCATCCGAAATGGGCCACATGGAAGACGCAAGCGGACCCCACCGCACGTGTATCGAGCCGTTGATACACTCGCGCTGAAGCTCCCGGTCGGGTCGCCGCCTGCGAGCCGTCGAGCCCCGCCTGTAAGCAAGAGCGACGTGCGAGACGAACGATCCAGAGAGCTCACCCCCGTGCTGGGTGCGATCCTCGAGCCCGGAAGCGCCGTTGCCGGGCGCTTCGAGGTGGTCGAGCTCGTGGACTCGGGCGGCATGGGCAGCGTCTATCGGGCCGTCGACCTCCTCGACGGCCGCCGAGCCATCGCGCTCAAGGTCATCCGCGATCAGCCGGCCCCTCACAGCGGCGGCCTGTCGATCGGATCACCCGAGCCACGCACGTCGCTCGACACCCAGCAGCTGCTCGACAGCTTCCAGCGGGAGGCCGAGCTCTTGGCCAACCTGCGCCACCCATCGATCGTCAAGTACGTGCTCCATGGTCGTACCGCCAGCGGCGCCCCCTACCTGGCCATGGAGTGGGTGGAGGGCGAGGACCTCAAGACCAAGCTCCGCCGCGAGCCGCTCACGGTGGCACAGACCTTGCGGTTGGGCCTACGGGTCGCCGAAGGCCTGGCAGCCGCCCACCGAGTCGGAGTGATCCATCGGGACATCAAGCCCAGCAACATCCTGTTGCCCAACGGGAACGTCGATCAGGCCAAGATCGCCGACTTCGGCATCGCCCAGTTCACCCAATTCGTGCTGATCCGCGGCGGTACTCCGGGCTACATGGCGCCCGAGCTGCACCTCGAGCGCTCGCACATCGACGCCCGCGCCGACGTCTACTCGCTCGGCCTCCTGCTCACGCGCTGCCTCTCCACCACCGAGACCCGCGACAACCTCCAGGGCAGCGAGGACCTGCCCACGGCCACCGTGGTGGAGAACAAGAGCTCCTCGGTCGTCGACGGCACCACGCTGGGGCTATCGGTGCCCACCGAGCTCGACGATCTCCTCCGTCGCATGCTCTCCACCGATCGCAGCCTGCGGCCGGCCCACGGCGGAGTGGTGGCCTCGCACTTGCAGGCACTGGTCTCGCGGCTCGACATCGACGATTCCTCGGTGCTCTCGGCCCACGAGCGACAGCTCGTCGGTGTCATCCGGGTGCAGCTCGACCCGCACGCCCGCCCGGCCCGTGACGAGATCACCGAGGTGCTCAGCAAGTTCGGCGCCACCCAGCGCTCGCTCGACTTGTTCGGACTGGTCATCACGCTCGAGAGCCACGTGTCCGAGGGCGACCACACGCTGCGTGCAGCCCTCTGCGCGCTCGACGTGCGACGCGTGTGCCCCACCGCCGATGTGGCGCTGGTGCTCGGGCAGATCCCACCCCAGACCCAGCAGAGCCTGGTGTCCGCCGCCGAGCGCCTGCTCGAGGCCGACACCGCCAACTCCAACCCCGGCGTCGAAGAGCGCCCCATCCTCATCGATCCACGCGCCGCCAACCTGTTCGACGTGCGCTTCGACGTGGAGCGGGGCGACACCGTGTGCCGCCTGCTCCGGCCGCGCCGCGAGCTCGCAGCCGGGCGCCTGCTGCTCGGCCGTCCGAGCCCGTGGGTGGGCCGCACCGGCGAGGTCGACCGCCTGCTGCTGACCTACCTCGACGCCGCAGCCTCGCGCTCGCCTCGCGCGATCCTGCTGCACGGCGAGGCGGGCATGGGCAAGTCGCGGCTGGTCCAGGAGCTGATCAGCGGGCTCGAGAGCAGCACGGCGCCGCCCACCGTGTGGATCGCCCGCGGCGATCCGGTGAGCGCGGGCTCGCCGTTCTCGCTGCTCGCCCAGCTCGTGCATGCCATGGCCGGCATCGCCGAGGGCGAGACCATGGCCATCCGGCAGGCCAAGCTGCACCGCCGCCTGTCCGAGTTCTTCCAGGGCCCCGAGCTCAAGCGGGTGGAGGCGTTCCTCGGCGAGCTCAGCCGCACGCCCTACCCCTCGGATTTCTGCCTGCAGCTGCTCGTGGCGCGCCAAGACCCGCAGTTCATGTCCGAGCAGACCCGGCGCGCCTGGGAGGACTTGATCTCGGTCGTGAGCGCCAAGCAGCCGCTCGTGATCGTGCTCGACGACTGCCAGTGGGGCGACCTCGCCACGCTGCGCTACTGCGATCACTCGATGCGCTCGCCAGCCACCGGGGCGCTCACCCTCATGGTGCTGGCACGGCCGGGCGCGTCGCCCTGGGCCGCGCTCGAGGGCGGCCCCGGCGTCACCCGCATCCAGCTCGAGCCGCTGTCGGGGTCCGACTGCGCCGCGTTCCTCAATCAGGTGCTCGGCGACGACCTGACCCCCGACCTCTTGCGGCGCATCATCGAGCGCGCGAAGGGCAATCCGCTGCTGCTCGAGGAGCTCGCCCGTGCAGTGGGCCAGCGCGGCGACGACGAGCTCGAGGACACGATCTCGGCGCTCATGCACGCGCGCCTCCAGAGCCTGGGCTTCGACGCGCGACAGATCCTTCGCGCCGGCAGCGTGTTCGGGCCCGTGTTCTGGCTCGACGGCGTGGTCGCGCTGCGCCAGCGGGGCTCGAGCGCCGCGATCGTGCGCGAGTGGCTCGACGAGCTCGTGGACCAGGAGCTCGTGGTGCGGCGGCCCACCTCGCGCTACCCCGGCGAGGAAGAGTACGAGTTCCACAACCTGTCGATCCGCGACGCCGCCTACAGCATGCTCACCGAGGGCGACACCGTGGCTGCCCACCGCTCGGTCGCGCGGTGGCTCAGCGAGCGCGGCGAGAGCAACAGCTACATCCTCGCCGAGCACTTCCGGCTCGGCGCCGAGCTCGACGAGGCCGCGCGCTTCTACGTGGAAGCAGGGCGCCAGGCGTCCACCCGCAACGAGTTCGAGGCGGTCCGCGAGATCACCGAGCGCGGCCTGGCGTGCACCCAGAGCGGCGAGCTGCAGGGCAGCCTCGAGCTGCTCCGCGCCGAGACCGAGGCCTGCATGGGACGCCACGCCGACGCCTCGCGCTTCGCCCTCCTGGCGATGGAGGATCTGCCCGAGAGCTCCCCGCGCTGGTTGGCCGCCGCAGGCGAAGCCAGTGTCGCCAGCGCGCGGATCGGTGAGCACTACCGGGTGCTCGAGGTCATCACACGCCTCGACGAGATCGATCCCACGGTCTCGGGTGGCGGAGTGGAGCTGATGGGGATCGTGCGTGCGGCGGTTCCCCTGACGGCCTCGGGCCATAGCCGCACCGCGGTCCAGCTGCTCGACTCCGTCGAGCGGGCGCTGCAGATCCTCGCCGAGCGCAATCCGGATGCCCGTGGCCCCTACCACTCTGCGCGTGCGCTGCGAGGCGTGTGTACCGGTGAGCTGGCCTCCGCGCTGTTCGAAATGGAGGCCGCCGCCCGTGAATTCGAATCGGCCGGGAGCCTGCGTACGGCCTGGGAGCACCAGGCGAGCGGAGGCTTCATGTGCCTCGAGCTCGGCATGATCGCACGGGGTGAAGACCTACTCATGGGGGTCATCCGCACCACCGAGGGAGTGGGTCTGCACCACCTCAATGCCGTCGCCAAGCACAACCTCGGGCGCCGCATCGCCGAGGTCGGACGGGTCGAGGAGGGCCGCGCGCTCGAGCGCAGCGCCCTCAAGGCGTTCCAAGCCCACGGCAACCGGCGCATGGAGGGCCTCACCCACGCGTTCCTGGGCCGTATCGCGCTCCTGGGTGACGACCCGCTCGAAGCCGAGCTGCACGCGCGTCGCGGCCTCGAGCTGCTCGAGCGGGAATCGGGCTCCAAGATCGTCGCGCTCGCCACCCTGGCCCAGGTGCTGCTGTCGGTCGAGCGCCCCCAGGACGCCATCGGCTACGCCCAGCAGGCGTTCAAGCAGCTCCAGGAGCTCGAGCTGGTGCACGAGGGCGAGTCACTTACGCGCCTGGCCCACGCCGAGGCGCTGTGGGGCTGCGGTAGGACCGAAGAGGCCTTGCACGCGATCGAAGACGCGCGCATCGACGTGCTCGAACGTGCCGAGCGGCTCGGCGCCACCGATGTGCGATACGGATTCCTGAACCGTGTTCCAGAGAACGCCGCCATCTTGAGACATGCGCAGGAATGGCCGAGGATCGCTCCATGACCGCTTCCGAGGCTCGCCCCATCGATGTCTACACGTTTGGCCCGGCATGGGGCATCCCGGTCCCCACCGCCTCGCCGTTCGGGGTCAAGCTCATCACCTGGTTGCGGATGCACGAGGTGCCCCACGCGGTGCACATCCAGAACAACCCCGGCAAGGGCCCCAAGGGCAAGTGTCCCTGGGCGGTGATCGACGGCGAGGCCATGGCCGACTCACAGCTCGTCATCGAGGCGATCGCGGCCCGCCGTGGCATCGAGGAGGCGTCGCTCACCGACCGGCAGCGCTCCATCGCCACCGTCACGCGGTTGATGATCGAGGAGCACTTCCACCAGGTCTGGGAGCACGAGCTGTTCATCTACGAGGGCGGCTGGAAGCGCGCGTACGAGTTCTTCGATCAGCTCCCGCCCGGGCTGCGGGTGCTGGTGCGCAACGTCGCCCGCTCGGGCCTGCGCAAGCAGCTGCGTGCTCGCGGCGTCGGGCGTCACACCCAGGAGCAGATCATCCAGCTCGGCAAGGTCGCGCTCGACACCGTGGACGAGATGGTGGGGGACGGGCCGTTCTTCTTCGGCGACACCCCGTCCGACATCGACGCGACCGTGTTCGGCTTCATGTCGCTCGTCCACTGGACGCCGTCCGACAGCCCGATGTGGGCCTATTTCCACGAGCGCACGCGCCTTGGCGCCTACTGCCAGCGCATGCTCGACCGGTACTACGCGAAGTAGCGGTCGCAATCGTCGGTCGAAGCTGCTTTGCTCAGGAGCCGTCCTCGCCCAGCTGGAGCAGCGGGCTGGTGCCGTAGAGCGCAGCCTCGAGCCGCTGCGCCACGTCGGGTGTCACCTCGTCGTGGGGTGCTCGCAGGTACGCGCTGATGGCGTTGAGCGCTTGATCGCCGAAGCGCTGCAGGTAGGACTGGAACTTGAAATCCGAGCCCTTGAGGAACGCGAGGTCGGTCAGCATCATGTTGCGCACCGCCAGCAGCGGGACGGGGCTGCGCAGCGGCTTGAACTCTTGGTTGTGCAGCCCGGGCTTGTCGCACTCGGCATGGAACTCGCCGATCATCAGCGAGCGCGACACGAACTCCTGCGACAGCGTTTCCTGTACGTCGTCGACCCACTCGCCCTCGAGGCTGGGGAACAGCACCAGCATCGCCTTGAAGCTCGCCCGGTTGCCGATCTGCGGCGCCCGTGATTCGAAGTCCTTCATGGTCTGCCGCATCACGTGGAGCATCACGGGGCGAGGGTCGGCGTCGAACACGTGGCACACCGCGGAGAACAACAGGCCCTCCCGCATCGAGACCTCGGTATAGGGGCATACATCGCCGCTGCGCCCGAGATCCTCGTGGGTGTGGCACAGGTAGTTGACCGTCCAGCGGGCCACCTCGCCGAGCACCCCCAGGTCCGAGGCATCGACCCCCGGCAGCTCGATCGTCCCCCGCAGGGCGCTGAGTACCTCCCGTAGCGCAGCGAACGGCGTCAGCGAGAAGTCCACGACTGCGTCCTGCACTACCGTAGCACGAGCGATTGGCAATCGACCTCGCCGACTTGTCGGCGACGGCTCGGTGCGGCGGTCCAGAGCGCCTCACTTCGTGCGTCGGCTCCAACCATGCGTCCCACGACGGGACAATTGGAATCGGGCTCACACACCGAGCCGTAACCCACCGGAGATCCCCTGACCCCTCCGGGCGACCGACTGATGACCGCTATGGTGGCGACGGCCCTCGTGCGAGCATCGAGACCCTCGCATGACCGACGTTCGAGCTCAATCCCCCTGCGTCGAGCCCCCCCGGCACACCAAGGTCCTCGTCGTCGGCGGAGGACCGGGTGGCGCCATGGCTGCGATCCTGCTTGCGCGCGAGGGCATCGAGGTCACGCTCCTCGAGCGCGACCGGTTCCCCCGCTACCACATCGGCGAGTCGCTCCTGACCTCCTCGATCCCCATCTTCAAGTTCGTGGGGCTCCACGAGCGCATCGAGGCCCACGGCTTCACGCGCAAGCACGGCGGGTACTTCACGCTCAAGGAGGGCGCAGCCCCGGGCCACATCGACTTTCGCAAGGCCAGCGTCTACCAGCACTCGTACCAGGTGCTCCGCTCCGAATTCGACCACATCCTCTTGCAGTACGCCGCCGAGATGGGCGCAACCGTGTGCGAGGAGACCACCGTCACCTCGCTCGACTTCGACGGCGACCGCCCCGTGCGCGCCCACTGGCAGCAGCCCGGCGGCGTCACGGGAGCAATCGGCTTCGACTACGTGATCGATGCCTCGGGCCTCTCGGGCCTCATTGCGACCAAGGTGCAGCACGACCGCCGCTTCCAGCCCGCGTTCGCCAACGTGGCCGTGGGCAGCTACTGGCGCGGCTACACCCCCTACGTGGCCCCCGACGGCACGCCGCAGGGCGGTGACTTCTTCATGGAGGCGCTGCGCGACGGCGCGGGCTGGGTGTGGACGATCCCGCTGCACGACGACACGATCTCCGTGGGCATCGTGGTCCACACCGAGGAGTTCCAGCGCATGCGCGGGCGGCTGGGCGAGGTGGAGGCGATCTACCGCGACGGGCTCGCCCGTGCGCCGCAGGTCTCCGTGATGCTCGCGAACGCCGAGATGGTGCAGCCGGTTCGCAGCTGGCGGGACTACTCGTACATCTCCGATGTGTTCGGCGGGCCGGGGTATCGGCTGGTGGGAGACGCGGCGGCGTTCATCGATCCGCTGTTCTCTACCGGGGTGCACCTGGCGTTCCTCGGGGCGTTCTCGGCGGTGGCTGGCATTGCCAGCGAGCTACGGGGCGAGGTGGATGTGGCGACGGCGGTCGGGTTCCATGATCGCTGCATTCGCAAGGCGTACGTGCGGTTCGCGGTGATCGTGTCGGGGATGTACAAGCAGATCCGGCAGCAGGACGAGCTGGTGCTCTACGGGATCGACAAGAAGGACTTCCGGCGGGCGTTCGATGTGATCTTGCCGTTGATCTCGGGGAGCGCGGATCTCGAGGCCGACACGGTCGATCAGGGGACCATCGGCAAGGCCATCGATTTCACCATCGACATGACCAACGACGCGGCGCAGCTCGGCACCGACAACGCTGCGGCCCGCATCTTCGGCGAGCGAGTGGCGATCGACGAGGACCTCGCCTCGAGCCCGTCCGAAGCCGTGGATGGGCTCTATATTCGGCTCGAGCGGGGGAGGCTGGGGTTGGCGGAGGTGGGGTCGCGGGAGGAGCACGAGCGCCAGAAGCAGAAGCTGGCGGAAGAGCTCGCTAGCGCGGGCAAGGCCTAGCGCCGGGAACGGGGGCTCTCCGGGCGCAGAGGGGTTGGCATCGCACCAGTCCTCGCGCCCGGGGGGCCAGCTCGATCGCACGGGACGACGATCGAGCTATCGACGTGGGGGGGCGCTCGCATTGGTGCGATGCCAACCCTCTGCACCCGGGCGCCCCCGCTCCCGGCGCTAGGCCTTGCCGAGTCACTAGGTTCGGCGCATGTGGCGTTTGACGGCGCTCATGAGGGCGCGGGCGTCGAAGGGCTTGGAGAGGAACTCGCTGATGCCTAGGGCCTGGACTTCCTTGGCGCGGGCGGTGTCGGTGTGGCCGGAGATGATGATGACGGGGAGGTCGCACTCGAAGGAGCGGAGGACCTTGAGCACCTCGGCTCCATCCACGCGGGGCATGTCGAGGTCGAGCACGATGAGGCGGAGCTCGGCGGCACGCTCGGCGTAGCGGCGGAGAGCCTCGGCGCCGTCGGAGGCGGTGACGATCTCCGCGCCGTCGCGAGCGAGCACTCGCGTGATGGCGGTGCGCACGAGGGGGTCGTCGTCGGCGACGAGGACGAGGCCGCTGATGCCGCCGCTGAGCGTCAGCTCGGGGCGCGGGCCCACGAACGTGCTCTCGCGCGCGCTCTCGGCCGAGGGCAGGTGGATGATGAACTCGGTGCCCTTGCCGACCTCGCTGTTGGCGTCAATGGCGCCGTTGTGGTCGCGGAGGATCGCCTGCACCGTGGCGAGGCCGAGGCCCGTGCCCTGGCCGCGGGGCTTGGTGGTGAAGAACGGCTCGAAGATGCGCGCGAGCGTGACCGGGTCGATGCCGAGGCCCGTGTCGGCGAACGTCACCTTCACGTAGGGGCCCGGCTGGAGCTGGCGGCCCAGGCCCTCGCGCCCCACCTCCACCGCCTCGGCCGCGATCGAGAGCGAGCCGCCGCGAGGCATCGCGTCCTTGGCGTTGATGCAGAGGTTCATCACCACCTGCAAGAGCCGCGAGGTGTCGCCGATGACCATCAGCTCGGAGGGGATGTCGGTGAAGATCTGCACGTTGCGCGGCAGCGTGCGGCGCAAGAGATCCACGCCCTCCTGGATCAGCTCGTGCAAGCGGACCGAGCGGTGCTCCGAGGTGGTGCGCCGACCGAAGCCCGAGAGCTGACGGGTGAGGTCGATGGCTCGCCGCACCGCGGCCTCCATCTCCTCCAGGCACTGCGCGGTCTCGGAGTCGTGGTGCTTGCTGTTGAGGAACGTGACGTTGGCGAACAGCGCACCCAGGATGTTGTTGAAGTCGTGGGCCACGCCGCCCGCGAGCTGCCCCAGCGCCTGCATCTTCTGCGCCACGAGCAGGTGGTCCTCGAACCGCTCGCGCCGGGCCAGCGCCAGCACCGTCTGCTCGCCGAGCGCGATCTCGTCGCCGAACTCGAGCACCGCCTCCTTCACGCGGTGGCCGTTGACGCGCACGCCGTTGCGGCTCTCGAGATCCTGGACGAAGTACTGACCGTCCTTGTTGCGACCCACCAGCGCGTGGCGCCGCGAGATGCCCTGGTCGGAGACGATCGCGTCGCACTCCTTGCCGCGACCGAGCACCACGTCGCCCTCGAGATAGATCCGCCGACCGGGATCGTCACCCGCGAGGATCACCAAGCAATCGGCAGCCTCGGCCCGCGGGTCGAGCGGGAACCGATGCATCGACGTTCGCGTGTGTTCCTCGATCGAGTCGAAGCGCCTGAGGTCTTCGCGTTTGGCCATTCCTACGCCCGGGCCAGCACTCTGAATCATAGCAAGCGGATTGCGAGGGCCGCGGCCCAGCGTGTAAGGGATCGACTACAAGGCGCTCCGCGCGGCCAGCGGAGGCAACGCACTGGTCACGAAAAGGGACGGGGCCGGCTCACGGATCGGTCCCAGAGTGGTCCTGGGCGGCCCATAGGGGGGTCGGAGCCTCCCGAGCCCCCCCGAGGGCTGGTCAGCCCCCAGGCCGGGGCGGCTAGCCCTCGGGAGCCGCCTCCGAGGCGGTGCATTCCTCCGCCCCCACGTAGTCGGGGTCACAGGGGTCCGTGATCGCCTGCACCTCGCCCGTCGGCGGCGAGCTGACCTCGACCGCCTGCTTGCCGCCTTTCTTCCACTCGGCCTCGATCTCGATGAGGACGGTCGCCTGCCCCACGAGCTCGTTGTTGATCTTGCGCTCGACCGTCACCGGGTAGCCGCCCGTGGTCGAGAACGAGGCCTTGACGTCCTGCTTGATCTTGATCGCCTGCCCCTGCTTCTCGGCCTCGATGTTCGCGGCGTACACCAGCTGCGCGATGTCCTCGCCGGCCGCGTTGCGCCCCAGACCCGCGAGCGTACCGGTGACGGTGGCCGACTTCACCGTCACGTCGCTTTCCTTGGACTTGGCGTCCCAGCTCTCGCCATCCTTGACCGGCTGCTCGGGCACGCGCACGAACGCCGACATGAGCCCGGTGGTGATCATGCCGAGGATCGCCTTGGTCGGGAGCGGCGCCGACTCGGGCGGCTCGGGCTCGTTGTTCACCTCGCCGTGATCGCCGAGGTTGAACTTCAGCTCCGTGCCATCGAGCCCCTTCGCGACCTGGGGGTCGAGGCCGATCATCTCGGGGGTCACTCCCTCGGGCAGGCGCAGGTCGAGCCCGATGCCCTTGACCGTCGCCTGCACCAGCTTGCCGCTCGCGTCCTCACTACCCGTGACCACGAGCGCCACGTCGAACTCGAGCGTCGTCAGCACGTCGCCCACCGGCGTGGGAAGCGTGTTGCGCACCTTCACGTGCCCCGCGTACTCCTGCCCCGGCGCGAGGTCGTAGCGCATGCTCACGCCCGCCTCCGGCACCGCCACCTCGGTGAGCTTCGACTTGGTCTTGCCGCAGCCCGCGGGTAGCGACAACGCGAGCGCGAGGACGACGCCAAGACGGTGGAGCGACGAGGCCAGGGACCGGCGGGGCATGGGCGGGTTGTATGTCAGCGATGACGGCAGCGTCCACACGCAGGGGATGCGAGTGCGGTCGGCAGTCGCGGCTTCGCTCGTCCGGCTCGCGCTAGCACACGGCCCACCGCTCCGACTCATTTCGCGAGCAACCTCACGAAGATTGGACCCGCATCGTCGCCGCCAAATTCATGGAAATGTCGACGTCGACGGCCGACGGTAGACGTTGCGTTCGGTCTTCGCGAGGACGACATGGTTTCGAAGACGATCATGGTGCCGGAGCCACCGCGGCCCCGCGACGAGTCGATGAGGCCTGCGGCTGCGTTTCCCCTGGTACCGGGTCATCGAGTCCTCGCGCACGTCGCCTCGGGTGGCATGGGAGCGGTCTACGCGGCGATCTCGTTGGAGACCCAGCAAAAGGTCGCGCTCAAGTTGGTGGAGGCCGAGCACCACGACCTCGTGGCCGCCGAGCGGCTCCATCGAGAGGTCCGTGCACTCTCGGCCCTCTCCCACCCCGGGATCGTCAAGTACGTCGGCCACGGGCTCACCGAAGCAGGAACCCCGTACCTGGCCATGGAATGGCTCGACGGCATCGACCTCGAGACGCGGCTGCGAGACGGCCCGCTCTCGCTCGAGGACACGCTGGCACTGGCCACCCGCGTGGCCGAGGCGCTCGCAGACGCCCACGAGCACGGAGTGATCCACCGCGACATCAAGCCCGGGAACATCTTCCTCGTCGGGGGCCGCCCCGAGGATGTCCGACTGGTCGACTTCGGTGTGGCCCGGCTCAGCACGCGGACCCAGACCCTCACGTTGCCCGGGAGGATCATCGGCACGCCCATGTACATGTCGCCCGAGCAGGCCCGCGGCGCAGACGACCTGGACGCCCGGACCGACCTGTTCTCGCTCGGGTGCGTGCTGCACGAGTGCCTGTCGGGCGAGCCCGCCTTCGCCGGCGAGCAGATCATGGCCGTGCTCGCGAAGATCCTCATGGACGACCCGCCGCGCTTGAGCGAGCTCGTCCCGGCGATCCCGAGCACGCTCGCCGAGCTCGTCGCGCGACTCCTGGAGAAGGATCCGCGCCAGCGCATCGACTCGGCCGAGCGGCTCGCACAGGACCTGCGCAGCTTGGCTCGGGGGCAGGGTGATCCACTCACGATCGTCCCCGAAGCTCTGACGCGCGACGAGCAGCTGCTCCGCTCGGTGTTGTTCTTTCGTGGTCGGCCAGGGCCGGGTGCTCACCCCATCGACCTCGTGCAGCTCACCGAGGAGTACCACGGGCACTACGTAACCCTGGCCGATGGCACGTGCCTCATCATGATGGATCGCGGCGGGGTGCCGTCGGATCAGGCTGCGACCGCGGCTCGTTGCGCGCTCGCGCTGCACCAGCGCGCCCCGTACCTCGCGATCGCAGTGGCATCGGGGCTGGGGCTGGTCGCGGGTCGCATGCTCATGGGGCAGGTCCTCGATCGCGGCGCCGAGCTGCTGCTGCACACGATCGCAGGGGGCATTCGCATCGACGAGGTGACGGCCAGCCTGCTCGACGCCGGCTTCGAGGTCGGAGCCGACGACGCCGGCTTGGTCCTGTTGGCGGCCCACGACGTCTCTCCTGGTGCGCGGCGCCTGATGGGCAAGGCAACCCCGCTCGTGGGGCGCAGCCCGGAGCTGGCATTCCTCGAGGCCGCGTTCGAGGACTGCGTACAGGGACAGTGTGCCACGGCGGTCGTGGTGATCGCGGACGCCGGGGTGGGCAAGTCTCGGCTCTACCTCGAGCTCGACGCTCGGCTACGAGCCCGTGCCGGACCCGTACCCACCACCCTCCGGGGCAGGGCCGACCCATTGCGCGCCCAGGCCCCGATCTCGCTGCTGGCCCGGGCGCTGTACGGGGCCGCGGGCCTCGAGGACGGGGAGCCCGCCCACCTACGCCGACAGAAGCTGCGGGCCCGGCTCTCGCGCCATGTCGCGAGCGCGGAGATCGACCACGTCCTGCTCTACCTCGGCGAGCTCGTGTCGGCGTTCACGAGCGACGCACCCATCGAGCTCCAGCTGGCGCGCGAGGACTCTGCCGTCATGCGCAGCCGGATCCAGGCTGCCTGGTGCACCTGGCTTCGCGCCGAGGCCGAGGTCAACCCGGTGCTGTTCGTGCTCGAGGACCTGCACTGGGCCGACGCAGCCACAGTCCAGGTGATGGACGCGGTCCTCGAGCAGCTCCAGGACGCGCCACTGCTGGTGCTGGCGCTCGCACGCCCCACCGTGCGCCAGCGGTTCCCCTCGCTGTGGAGCCAGCGGGAGCTGGAGGTCCTCGAGCTCTCGCCGCTGTCGCCACGGGCCGCACGTACGCTCGTTCGCCAGGTCCTCGGAGACGGGGTCGAGCCCTTCGACATCGATCGCATCGTCAACGGGGCCCGCGGCAACGCGTTCTTCTTGGAGGAGCTGATCCGAGCGGTGGCCAGCCACTCGAGCGTGGAGCTGCCCGACTCGGTGCTGGGCATGATGCAGGCCAGAATGGCGACGCTCGAGGCCCCGGAACGCCAGGTGCTCCGCGCCGCCAGCGTGTTTGGAACCACGGCTTGGCGAGGAGGCATCCGCGAGCTGCTCGGCCACCAACCCGAGGCCGCCGCGCTCGCCCCCGCCCTCGTCCGCCTGGTGGACGCCGAGTGGTTGATCGCTCACCCTCACTCCCAGGTCCCTGGCGAGGACGAGTATCGATTTCGCCATGCGCTCGCACGCGACGCCGCCTATGCCAGCTTGACCGATGCGGATCGACGCGTGGGCCATCGCTTGGCCGGTCGCTGGCTCGAGCTCGCCAAGGGACACGAAGCAGTGGTGCTCGCCGAGCACTTCCAGCGTGGAGAGGACCACGCCAAGGCCACGACGTGGCTCGAGATCGCAGCCGATCAGGCCTACGAGCGCCACGAGCTCGACGTCGTGCTACAGCTCGTCGATCGGGGCCTGGTGAACGCCGTGCCCGGCGAGCCGCGGGGGCGCCTGCTGCAGCGTCGCGCCGAGGTCTGTGCGGGGTTGGGGCAGCACCAGGAGGCGGCGCGGGCGGCCCTGGCTGCGCTCGAAGAGCTGCCCGCGAACAGCCCGCGCTGGTACGCCGCAGCCGGCGAGGCCGCCCTGGCGATGGGGCGGACCGGACAAACCGAGCAAGTGATCCGGATCGTGGAGAAGCTGATGACGCTCGACGCGGCCGGCGTGGGCGGGGCCCTCGACTTCGTCAAGGTGGCGCGCGCTGCCGTGCCGTTGGCGGCGGCGGGGCAAACGGTGATCGTGGAGCAGCTGCTCGACAACATCATCCGCCTCACGTCGGCCACCGGCGGAGAGGACCATGACCTCGTTGGATACATGCACTCCGCGCGGGCGGTCCGGGCCCTCGTGACGCGGGATCCCTGTGCTGTCTACCGCGGGCTGGAAGCCGCGTCCGAGGCCTTCGGGCGCGCCGGCAGCCTTCGCAACGAGCTCGAGCACCTCGCGGGGGCTGGGTTCTTCCTGCTCGAGCTCGGCTGCCTCGAGCGAGGCGAGGCGATCTTGCGCCGCACCATCGAGCAAGGCGCCGAGGTGCGGCTAGAGCACGTCTGTGCCGTCGCTCGTCACAACCTCGGTCGGCGAGTGGCCGAGAATGGCCACGTCGAGGAGGGGCTCGCGCTCGAACGAGAAGCCTTCGCGAGCTTCGAACGGCACGGCAACCATCGCATGATGGGCCTCACGCGCTGTCACATCGCCTGGATCCTGCTGCTGGCCGCACGAGCAGAGGAGGCAACAGCACAGGCGAATGCCGCGATCGAGCAGCTCGAGGGGCATCCAGCGTCCCGGTGCCTCGCCTTCGCCACGCGAGCGCGAGTTCGCCTGGCCACGGGTGACGTCGAGCACGCCCTGCAAGACGCGGCGACGGCCGTCGGGGGTCTCGCGGCTCTGGATCAAGTGGTCGAGGGCGAGTCGCTGATCCGTCTCGCGTGGGCCGAAGCACTGTTCGCGGCCGGACGGGTGGCGGACGCTCGGCAGGCCATCCTCGAGGCCCGCCGGAGCATCGACGAGCGAGCGCTACGCATCGACGACGAGGAGCTGCGCAGGAGCTTCTCGAGCGGGGTGCCCGAGAACGCTCGCATCATCGAGCTCGCCCGCGAGTGGGGTGCGAACGGCTGAGCCGCGAGCCGCGGCCGACTCACGAGCGCCGCCGCAGGTGCTCGCGGCCTTCATCGGACAGGAGCAGCCGGCGTAGCTCGGCCGCAGCGGGCGGCAGGCTCTCGACGCCGCGGTGCGCGAGCATCAGCGGGCGCGTCAGCGGGGTTCGTGGGTCTCGCACGCGGACCAGCCGGCGCGCGCGGAGGTCGTTGGCCACCGCATGGCGGCTGACGAGCGCCATGCCGATGCCAGCGCGAACGTTGCCCTTCACGCCCGAGAGGCTGCCGAGCTCCATCACGAGCTCCGCCTCGGGAAAGTGGGTCGAGAGCAGCGCGCGGGTGGTGGTGCCCGGGCGCAGCGTGACGAACGGCATGGGCTCCCTGGGCGGGTGTGTCGTGGACGTGCGTGCGCGCGAGCGACCGACGGCCTTCGTGCGATAGCCCGGTGCGGCAACGAGGATCAGCTCGTCCTCCACCCACGGCTCGTGGCCCTCGGCGGTGACGACCGCGAGGTCGAGCTCGCCGCGCTCGAGCGCCGCGAGGGCCTCGTCGGTGGTGGTCTCGCGCAAGAGGTAGCGGATCCCCGGGTGCGCCTGGCGGTAGCGGGCGAGCACGGGCGGCAGGAGATACGTGGTGGCCGTGGTGCCCGCGCCGAGTCGCACCTCGCCCGCGTGCAGGCCCATCACCTCGGCGACCGCACGACGTCCGTCGTCGAGCGCGGCCAAGCTCGCGCGCACGCGGGGGACGAGCGCCTCGCCGGCCGCCGTCAGGCGCGCGCCGTCGCGCCCGCGATGGAGCAGCCGCGCACCGAAGGTCTCTTCGAGGCGGCGGACGGAGGCCGAGAGCGCGGGCTGGGAGAGGTGCGCGTGCCGGGCCGCTTCGGTGAAGGTGCCGTGCTCCACGATGAGCAGGAGGTGCCGCAGCTCGTCGTACATGCGAAGCAGCATTCCATTCACAGAAGTTATCGTAAACATAAAAACGTTTCGTTGGACCGATGGCGACGCGCGACGCAGATTGCGAGCATGGTGACGCCCTGGCTGGCCACGTACGCCCTCGTCCTCCCGCTTGGCGTGGTGGCCGGGGCGCTCACCACGATCGCCGGCATCGGCGGTGGGCTCGTCATCACGCTGGTGCTGGCGGTCGCGTGGGAACCCCACGCGGCGCTGGCCGTGTCCGCGCCGGCACTGCTGATGGGCAACGCACACCGGCTGTGGATGCTGCGCACCGAGGTGAATCGCGAGGCTGCCGTGCTGCTCGCCGGACCCGCGCTGGTGGGAGCGCTCCTCGGTGGCTTCGTGGCCGCCGCGCTGCCCGATGTGGTGCTGCGGTGGCTGCTGGTGGTCGTGACCGTGCTCGCGATCCTGCGCGAGCTCGGCTATGCGTGGCTGCCCGGCGCACGCCCGTGGCTCGTGGGCGGCGGCGTGCTCGTGGGCGTGACCACGGCCACGAGCGGTGCCGGCGGGCTGTTGCTCGCGCCGTTGATGCTCGCCGCGGGTCTGCGAGGGCTGACGTTCATCGCGACCGGGGCGGTGGTGGGCACCAGCATGCACGTGGCGCAGGCGATTGCGTTCGGCAGCACGGGGATGCTCGGGCCCGAGCTCTTGTCGGTGGCGGTGGTGCTCGGGGTGGCGATCCTCGCGGGGAACGTGGCCGGTCGGCACCTGCGGCCGCGGCTGGGGGAGCGGGCGAGCCACTGGCTCACAGGGGGGACGCTGGTGGCGGGGATCGTGCTGGCGATGCTCGGGGTGTTGTAGCCGGATGCTCCGGCAGATCTCGTCACCGCCCCTCCACCGCAAACAAATAATCCACCGCCAAATTCGCCATCGCCCGCACCCCGATCCCTAGCGCCTTCTCGTCCGCGAGGAACTTCGGCGAGTGATTGCTCGCTGCGTCCTCCACCCTCATGGTCTCGGGCGTCACCCCCAGGAAGAAGAACAGCCCCGGGATCCGCTGCTGGTAGAACGAGAAGTCCTCCGAGCCGAACACCGGCGATCGTTCGAACACGTGGTCGGCCCCGGCCACGCGCTTCAGCGTGGGCAGCATCCTCGCCGTCAGCGTCGGGTCGTTGTCGACCACCGGGTAGCCCTCGTCGATCACCACCTCTGCCGTGGCCCCCGCGGCCTCGGCGAGGCTCTTTGCGGTCTTGGTGATCCGCGCGTGCAGCTCCTCGCGGATCCCCGGGTCGAACGTGCGGATCGTCCCCACCATCTCCACCTGATCCGGGATGATGTTGCCCCGCAAGCCCCCCTGGATGCTGCCGATCGAGACCACCGACGCGCTCTTGGTGGTATCGAGCTGCCGCGTGACCACGGTCTGCAGCGCCAGCACGATCTGCGCCGACACCGTGATCGGATCGACCCCGCGCCACGGATACGCCGCGTGGGTCTGCTCGCCCTTCACCGTGATCCGCAGCGAGTCGCCGCTCGCCATCACGGGCCCCGCGCGCCAGCCCACCTCGCCCACCGCCTCGGGAAACACGTGCAGCCCGAAGATCGCCTCGGGCGCGGGCTCGTCGAGCGCACCCTCGGCCACCATCAGCTCGGCCCCGCCCTTCTCACCCTTGGGCGGGCCCTCCTCGGCCGGCTGGAACAGCAGCACCACCGTGCCCGGCAGGCGCTCGCGCACGCGCGGCAACAGCTCCGCCACGCCCATCACGATCGCCATGTGCATGTCGTGCCCGCACGCGTGCATCACCGGCGTCTTCTTGTTGCCGTTCCACTCCGCGGTGGCCTTGGACGCGAACGGCAGGCCCGTCTCCTCCTTCACCGGCAGCGCGTCCATCTCCGCGCGCAAGGCCACCACCGCGCCCGGCTTGCCGCCCTCGAGCACCGCCACGAGCCCCGTGTGCGCCACGCCCTTGCGCACCTTCCAGCCATGCTTGCGCAGGTGCTCGGCGATCACCTTCGCAGTGCGAACCTCGCGGTTGCCGAGCTCGGGGTTGCGGTGCAGGTCGCGGCGGTAGGCGATCACTGCGGGCTCGAGCTCCGCGGAGAGGCGATCGATCTCGTCCACCAATGGGCTCGGCTTGACCTCTGCGGGCAGCGCCACCGTCTTGCGCACGGGTGCCACCGCAACCGCGGGCTCGGTCGCACGCGCGGTCGCGGCGGCCTCGGACTCCGCGGCCGCCGACTGGCGGGCGAGCGCGCGCTCCCCTGCGTCGTTCGGTCCCCCATCGCCCTCCGCTTGGCCGCCTCCCGGCGGATCGCCGAGCGCTCCTTCGGGGCGACAGGCGAGCGAGCCGACGAGCGCGAGCAGGACGAGGGAGGAACGCATCGGCCGCAGCATACGACGCGGCCCGGCGCGGGCGCCTCTCCTTCGCCGCGCGCCGGGCCGTACCGTGCCCCGCCATCTCGAATTGGGCTCGAATCGTGTCTGGGGATCCCGTGCAGGCCCGCTACCAGGGCAGCTCCTGGCCGAGGTGGATGAAGCGACCGCTCGGGCCGTCGGCGGGCAAGAGCGCCAGCTCCACCGCCGTGCGAGCCCCGTCCACGATCTCCATCGGGGCGTGCTCGGTGCCGAGCTCGGTCTTGACCCAGCCGGGGTGCGCCGAGTTGACCTTGATGCGCGTGCCGGCGAGCACGTCCGCGAGGTGCTGGGTGAACATGTTGAGCGCGACCTTGCTCGCGTCGTAGGCGAGCGGCCGAAGGCCCTTGAGCGGGCTCTCGGGCTGGCTGTGCACGCCGAGCGAGCCGAGGATGCTCGACTGGTTGACGATGCGACCAGCCGGCGCGGCCTCGAGCAGCGGCAGGAGGTACTGCGTGAGCGCGACGGTGGCGAAGAAGTTCACGCGGAACGTCTCCACGAGGTGCTCCTGCGAGACCGTGGCGGCATTGGACTGGAAGAACCCGCCCTCGACGATGATCCCGGCGTTGTTCACCAGCGCGTCGAGGTGGCCGAAGCGCGCCTCGATGTCGGCACGCACGGTCTCGTAGCGCGCGCGGTCGGTGATGTCGAGCACCACCGGCTCGACCGAGAGGCCCTCGGCGCGCAGCGCCTGCGCAGCGGTGAAGATCTCCTGCTCGCGCCGGCCGGCCATCAGCACGGTGACTCCACGCTGCGCGAGCTGACGGCTGATCTCCGGACCGAGGCCACGGTTGGCACCGGTGACGAGGGCGACGAGGGACTTGGACGAGGTGGTCATGACGATGGCTCCTGCCGGGGCTCGGCTGGGCTGACCAAGTGAGCTTGGTTGGCCCCGGACACTCCCCAGCCTGGTCCTCGAGCAGAAAGAAGTCTAAGTGATTACTCGACTATATTCATCATGAATACTAATATTAGCGTCGAGCATCGGCCCATGCCCCGCTCGCTGGCGCAGATCGACCTCAACCTGCTCGTGGCGCTCGACGTGCTCTTGGCCGAGCGCCACGTCACCCGTGCCGCTCGGCGCATGGGCATCACGCAATCAGCGATGAGCCAGACGCTACAGCGCCTGCGCGACGTGCTCGACGACCCGCTCCTCGTGCGCCGCGGCACCGGCATGGCCCCCTCGCCGCGCGCCGAGGCCCTCGCGACGCCGCTCCGCCTCGCGCTCCGTGGGCTCGAGCGGGTGGTGCTCGAGCCGCCCGCATTCGAGCCCGCGCGCTCCGACCGGGCGTTCCGGGTCGCCTCGTTCGACGTGTACGGCGTGAGCGTGCTGCCGCGCCTGTTCGCTCGCGTCCACCAAGCGGCGCCGCGCGTGGAGCTCGAGGTCGTGCCCGTGGTGATGGATCGCGTGCACGAGCAGCTGCGCCAGGGCGAGGTCGACGTGGCGCTGCTGCGACCCCGCGAGGAGCCCGCCGACATCGCTCACGAGCCCGCGATCGAGGAGCAGCTCGTGTCGATGGTGCGGGCCGACCACCCGCTCTTGCGCGCGCGGATCACCGCTGCCGCGTACGTCCGCTGGCCCCACGCGATCTTTCGCATCACCGACGGCGGGCCGACGGCCGTCGACGCCATGCTCGACGCCGAGGGGCTGTCGCGCCACGTGCCCCTGCGGCTGCCCTACTTCCTCGCCGCGCCCGCGCTTGCCTGCGAGTCCGACCTCGTGATCACGCTGCCACGCTCGGCCGCCCGCGCGTTCGAGCGCCGCTGGCCCGTCGCGGTGTTCGTGCCGCCGCTGCCGCCCATCCGCTATACCGTGCACATGATCTGGTCGCGCCACCTCGACGCCGACCCCGGCCACCGCTGGCTGCGATCGCTGGTGCTCGCCACCGCCCACGCCGTGCAGGCCGAGCTCTAGCGCACCCGGCCGCGCCGCCCGGGATTCGCGGAAGCGCTCGAAATTCCCGAGGTTCTCCGCGCGACTGCGCGCTCTGCACGAACGCCGTCCCGGCCATGCTCACCGATTCTTCGACGCCAGCCCCTCGTCCCCCGTAGGATCGCCCGATGGCGCTTGGCATGCGATCGGAGGACCGTACTGCAGTGGCTCGCGGCACGGGCTCGAGCACGAGCCGGTTCACCGTGATCAGCCTCGTGTTGCTGCTCGGCTGCTCGATCGGCAGCGGCGCCGGCGAGACCTTCGGCTCGGCGGCCAGCGTGGGCGCCAACACGCAAGGCGGCAGCGGCTCGGGCGAGTCGGGCGACAGCGGCGACGGCAACGATGATCCCGACGGCTCCGCGTCCGGCTCCGCCTCCGGCGGCCAGGACGATGCCACCACCGTCGATCCCCCCGGCGATACCGACGACCCACCGCCCCCCGGCAGCGAGGTCTGCAACGGCCTCGACGACGACGGCGACGGCATGATCGACGAGGACCAGCCCACTGCCACCTGCGGCGTGGGCTCGTGCGAGGTCACCGAGCCCACGTGCGTGGGCGGCGTGATGGTGGAGTGCACCCCCGCGCTGCCGGGCGGCGAGATCTGCAACGGCCTCGACGACGACTGCAACGGCAACGCCGACGACGTGCAGCAGGCTTGCTCCACCGCGTGTGGCGACGGAACCTTGGTGTGCAACGGCAGCGAGCAGGCGTGCAATGCCCCGGCGCCCCAGCCCGAGAGCTGCAACCTCGCCGACGACGACTGCAACGGCACCGCCGACGACGTGGCCGGCTGCCGCGTGGGCGTGCATCGCTCGTATCACCCGACCACCGGCGAGCACTTCTACACGACCAGCCTCGACGAGGCGCAGTGCTGCGGCTTCCAGCTCGAGTACTCCAACTACTTCCAGCTCTACACCGGCCCGCACGCCGGCCTCACGGGGTTCTACCGCTGCTATGGCGCCGGCACGAGCGGCGGCTTCCACTTCTACACGCAAGACGCCGGCTGCGAGGGTGTGCCGATGAACGAGGGCAACATGGGCTACATCGCCACGGGCGAGGGCACCGCGGGCTCGGTGCCGCTCTACCGCCTGTACCTCGCCTCCAACGGCGACCACTTCTATACGACCAGCGCCGCCGAGCGCGACAACGCGGTCGCCTCCTTCGGCTACCTCTACGAGGGTCCGGCCGGCTTCGTGTGGTGAACGCCGCCGAGCGCGTCGGCCGGGTGCGACCTCGCGGCACACCGCGAGCACGAAAGAAACCTCGCGCACACCCATGGCGCGACGCAGCGCCTGGTACCATGCCTCCACGATGATTCGAGCTTGGCATTGGTTGGTGTGGACAGGGCTCGCCGTCACGGCAAGCGGCTGCAAGGGCGAGGGGAACGCGGAGGGGGATACCGGCTCCGACGGGATCGAGATCACCATGGGCGACGGGAATTCCGGGAGCGGCCCGGTGCTCGACGTGAACATGGCCGACACCGGCACGATCGGCTGCGGTGAGGGCGTGGGCGAGTGCAGCGACCAGCTCGACCTGCTGTTCGTCATCGACAACTCGGGCTCGATGGGCGAGGAGCAGCTCAACCTCGCGCGCAACATGCCGGGGCTCGTGCGCGCGCTCGAAGAGCTCACCGACGCCGAGGGCAACCCGGTGGCCGCCAACGTGCACATCATGGTGACCACCACCGACTCGGGCAACGTGCTGTGCGAGCCGTACTACAAGCCGGGCCGCTCCGCCGAGGATGGCGCGCCGATCAGCGACTCGTGCACCGATCGCCTCGACCGGTTCGAGAGCACCGGCGTGCCGCCCGTCAATGCCGAGGAGGCCTGCACCAGCGTGTGTCCGATGCCGCTGGCCCCCGAGGGCCCCTACATCTCGTTCGCCGGCGCGGTCGACAACGTGCCCGACGTGCCGCCCACCGACATCGACGGCGACGGCGTGGACGACAGCCCGGTGGCCCAGACGCTGTCGTGCGTGGGCCCGCAGGGCATCGACGGCTGCGGCTACGAGTCACAGCTCGAGAGCATGCTGCAGGCGCTCGACCCCGACGCAGCGTGGAACCAGGGCGGCGAGTCGTTCCTGCGCGCGGGCTCGCTGCTCGCCGTGGCGATCATCACCGACGAGACCGACTGCTCGGTGGTCGACCCCTCGGTGATGATGGACCTGGAATTCCAGGAGGACGACCCCAGCACCGGCATGCCCGTGCCTTCGAGCGCAATCTGCTGGAACGCCGGCGTGAGCTGCGAAGGGCCCGACGGCAACGGCGTCTACACCGACTGCCACTCCACCGGCGATCGGCTGCGACCCGTGCAGGAGTACATCGACTTCTTGAAGGGCCAGGATCACCGCGTGGTGATGCTGGGCATCGTGGGGATTCCCGTCGTCACCGAGCGCAACCCCGACCCGCCCTACCAGCCGCTCGCCGGCGGCGTGCTCGACCTCGTCTATCGCGACTGGCGCGATCCCGAGTATCCCACCGGCGACATCTTGCCCGCCGAGTGGGCGCTGGGCCTGGACGCGGCCTACAAGCAGTTCCAGTTCGGCATCGGGCCCGGCTGCACCGGGCAGGACGAGGCCGGCGATTTCACCGGCCAGGGGGTTCCGCCGGTGCGAATCCAGGAGGTCTGCCAGGCGCTCGACATCGCCGACGATCCCGCCACGCCCAACGTCGACGAGACCGAGATCCGCTGCTGCCTGGAGTCGGTCTGCGACACCGACTTCAGCCACGCACTGCAGTGCCTCACCGGCCTCATCGAGGAGAACTTCATTCCCCCCGCGTAGGTCGGGTCACACGCTAAAGCTCGAGCCGCAGCCGCAGCTGCCCGTGGTGTTGGGGTTGTTGAACTTGAACCCCGCGCCCTGCAGCCCCTCGACGTAGTCGATCTGCGTGCCCATGAGGTACATGAAGCTCATCTGGTCGCTGACGACCTTCACGCCGCTGCTCTCGAACACGTAGTCGCCCTCGGCGTGCTCGTCGAAGTAGAGGTCGTACTGGAAGCCGGAGCAGCCGCCGCCCATCACCTTCACGCGCAGGAAGTAGTGCGGCTCGATGGCCTCGGCCTCGCGGATCTCCCGGACCTTGTCGGCAGCCGTCTCGGTCAGCGCCAGGGCGCCCGTCATGGCGGGATCGCTGATCGCCTCGGGGGCAGGCTTGGGCTCGGCGCCGGTGTCGGTGGTGGCTTGGGTCGCGGTCTCGGTCATGGGTTGGGCCCTCCCGGCATTTTGCGCCGTAGGCGCCTGCCGGTCATGGAAAAATTGACGTAACGGAAGATGCGATCCGACGCGCCAGCGGTCAAGCGCCGAGCCGCCTGGGGTCCCGGTCAGCGCATTTCCGGCCCCGAAGACCGCTCACGCCGGGAGAACGGCCGGGGCCTGCCATCTCGGGCGTACATGCGCTTCCCGGGTTTGACAGCCCCCGCCGGGCCCGCCTACCGTGGGCGCAAATGGCGTATGGCGTCCTGAAATCGCGGACTCCTCTGGTCCGATGGCCTTCTCTGCCTCTGCTGGGTCTCGTCTTCGCGCTGGGCAGCATGGGCTGCGACAGCCGTGAGGAAGCGATGGCCCGCTCGGCCGACGCCTTCAAGAAGGAGCCCAAGGAGAAGACCGAGCTCCCGCCCGACCTGCCGCCGTATCCGCTGCGGGACGAGCTGATGCCGGTGCTCTCCAAGCTCTACCCGTCCAACGTCCCGCCGCAGGCGACCGACGCCGAGATCGCACCGCTGGGCGACTACCAGTACGAGCTCGAGGCCGGCGTGCGGGCGGTGGTCCGTCTGCCCGCCGGCGCGACGCAGGAGCAGAAGATCCGCGCGCTCGTGCAGGCCACCGCCGAGGCCGACGCGTGGGCCTTCCGCAAGGACGCGCGCCGCGAGTTCGCCGACCTCGTCAGCCGCGTCAAGAACGGCTACGGCAAGGAGCAGCGCGACAAGATCCTCAAGGCCTACGCCGAGCTGCGGATGCTGCAGTACTTCAACGGCGACACCGCCGAGGCCGACGTCGCAGCGCTGCCCGCCAGCGTCAAGGCCCCGGTCGAGGCCATGCGGCTCTACTACGTCGAGAACAAGCAGAAGATCTGGGACGACTGGATGGCGGTCAAGCTCTACGCCCGCCGCGTGGTCGCGGGCGACGAGCCGTTCCTGAGCGTGCTGCGTGGCATCAAGAAGGAGCTCGGCAAGGAGGAGCCGCCGCCCATCGCCTGGGAGGACTCGATGACCACGCCGCAGTTCAAGGCGTGGGCCACCGAGATCCGCAAGGACGACAAGCTCATCGGCATCCTGCTCAACCAGCGGGAGCTGCGGGATCGCGAGGCGTTCCTCACCGACACGCACTCGCTGTGGGTGATCGAGGGCTCGTCCCAGGTGCCCGCCAAGGCCAAGAAGATCAAGGTCGACCCGCTGCTCGGGTTCGGCGTGCACCGCGAGGACCTCGGCGGCGGCTACAACGACCTCACGTTCGTGTTCAGCAAGAAGCTCGCGGGCGACGCGCTGCGCAAGGCGTTCCTGCGCTCGCTGATCTACAGCCACCTGCTGAGCGACTTCGGCATGCTGGCCACCGCGGGCTCCGACTTCGCCACGCGCGACGAGGACAACGTGATCGACTCCACCACCGCGGTGGTGCCCGACAAGTACGACCCGCTCTACGCGCGCTGCGGCTCGGGGGCGGCCGTCGACACGTTCATCAACCACTTCGCCAAGGAGTTCCCGATCCTGCAGGGGCTGCCCTCCAACGGCAACCCCGATGCGGTGCTCAACGCCGCACACGAGTGCGTGATCGAGGGCGCCCGCGGCGACATCCACGTCCCCGCCAAGGACGACGACAAGGACGTGGAGGGCCCCGCCCCCGGCAGCCGGCTGGCCATCTACCAGATGCTCGCGCGGTTCGAGAACATGTCGGCCGATGTGGCCGCCATGGGCCAGGACAAGCGCACCGAAGAGGACGACGTCATCGACGAGGGCGAGGCGATCCTGCAGAAGATCAAGGCCAAGGAGAACGAGGGCAAGGGGATCAAGTAAGCGCGCGTGCGCGCTGGACCGCGGGCGGTTCATCCGTCACGATGGACGGTGATGGTGCGGGCCCGAGGGTGGTGGAGCGGTTTCGTGTGCGGGCTGGGAGCCGCGGGGCTCCTGGCACTATGGAGCACGCGCGGCGTGCCCGAGGCGGAGGCCGCCCTGGGCAGCGAAGCCGGCGGCCACTCGCTGCCGGCATGGTCGGCCAGCCGGCACGCGAGCTTCGATCGCGAGGTGTTCCACGAGGCCATCGACGCCGTGCTCGACCGCTACGTGGAGCCGGTCGATGGCCCCGCCCTGCTCGCGCGCGGGCTCAAGCACATCGTGGCGGGGCTCGACGGCTACAGTCACTTCCTCACCGCCGACGAGCGCAAGGCGCTGCGCGAGCAGGCCAAGGGCGGCACCGCGGGCCTCGCGGTGCACCTGCACGCCGCCGCAGGCGGCGACAACGTGCTCGAGGTGATGGGCGTGCTGCCGGGCTCGGCTGCCGCCACGGCCGGGCTCGTGCCCGGCGATCACATCCTCGAGCTCGACGGGCTCGACGTGGGGCGGCTCTTCAGCCAGGTCGAGGCCGAGGCCAAGCTCACCGGCGAGGTGGGGCACTCGCTCGCGCTGCGGGTGCAGCGGGGGTACGGGGCCAAGCCCGAGCGGCTCGACCTCGTGCTCGGCGAGGCCTCGCGCGAGGCCCTGTCGACCCAGCTCGTGGCAGTGACCACGCGCGAAGGAACGGGCGCGACGAAGGCCGCCGTCATCGAGCTACGCGGGTTTCCCAAGGGCCTGGGTGAGGCCTTCAAGCAGCGGCTCGAGCAGCTGCGGCGCTCCGCTGGGCCCGACGGGCTCGCTGCGGTGGTGCTCGATCTGCGCGGCAACCCGGGCGGCGAGGTCGACGAGGCGCTGATCGTGGCCGACCTGTTCGTGGCCGACGGCCTCCTCACGCGCACGCGCGGGCGAGGCGGGCGAATCCTCCGCGAAGAGCACGCCCACGGCGCCGGTACCGACTCCCGCACGCCGCTGGTGGTGCTGCAAGACCGCCACACCGCCTCGGCCGCCGAGCTGCTCACCGCGGCGCTGCGCGACCACGGCCGCGCCCGGAGCGTGGGCGAGCGCAGCTACGGCAAGGGCACCGTGCAGGAGATCGTCGGCATGCCCGACGGCTCGGTGCTCAAGCTGACCATCGCGCGCTACTTCTCGCCCAAGGACATCGCAATCGACGGCGTGGGCGTGCCCCCCGACGTGGAGCTGTCGCTCGTGCAACGGGCCAAGGCCGTCGACGAGGCGCTCGCGGTGCTGGGGCTGCGCCGCGCCGAGCAATGAGCGGTGGTACGAACGAGACCGCCGTGCCTCGTGCTCGGTATGCTGTGCCACATGGCGCGCGCTCCCTGGGTCCCGCTCGTTGCGATGCTCGTGCTCGGCTGCACCGACGTCGGTGGGGGTGAGGACACCAACCCGTTCGGCGACGGCACCGCGGCCTCGGGCACCGGTACGGGAGAGCCCAACCCACCCACGGGCGGCGAAGCGAGCACGGCCGCCTCGGGCGAGGCCACCGCAGAGCCGACCACCGCCACGCCGACCACCGACGCGCCGACCACCGACGCGCCGACCACCGGCCCACCGCCCGGCACCGACGATGCCACCACCGCCCCGGAAGACACCAGCGGCGGCTCGGGCGAGGTCGAGCTCGGCGAGTGCATCGGCATCGGAGCGTGGGAGTCGTGCGCCCAGTACTGCGAGGCAGTGCTCGAGGTCTGCGTGGAGGCCGGCTGCGACGGAGCGACCGTCGTCTATTACGGCGACGTGGCGTCGTGCAACGCCATGCAGGGCAACGGGGGCGAGGCCACCGCCTGCGACGAGGGCTTCGCGATGGGCGGCGGCGCGTCGTTCGCCCGCTGCTGCTGCCAGTGAGGCCGGGGCTTCGAGGGCGGTCGATCAGCAGCCGAGGCTGCCGTAGCCGCAGTTGAGCGGCGGGTCGTTGGCGAGCCAGGTCACGCTGTCGTAGGGCCCGAGCGTGCGCGCTGGCCCGAGCGCTCCGACGGCGGTCAGAACAGCTCTTGCTGCGCCGTCGGTCGCCGGAACGTGGACGGTTGGTCCGGTGGTGGGCCCGCGTCCTCGGCGAAGCCCAGGCGGCGGTGGTGTGCATGGAACAGCGCCTCGATCGCGGCCCAGCGCGGACCCTGGCCGCGCATGCGCGCGCCGAAGCGAGGATCGTAGAGCTTGCCGCCGCGCGATTGCTCGATCGCCGAGATCACCTTGCCGGCCCGCAGCGGCGCCGCCTCGTGCAAGCGCTCGAGGAACACCGGGCGTACCTCGGCGGGCAACCGCAGCATCGTCATGAAGGCACGCCGGGCCCCGGCCTCCCGCGCGCGCTCGAGGATCTCGGGGATCTGATCGTCGGACAGCCCCGGGATCACCGGCGACACCGACACGCCCGTGACGATGCCCGCGTCGGACAGCGCCCGCAGCACCGCGAACCGCCGGGGGATCGACGCCGCGTAGGGCTCGATCGCCCGCCCCATCGCCTCGTCGGCGAACGGGATGCTCAGGAACACTCGCACGGTGGTCACGGCGTGCAGCGCCACGAGCACGTCGAGGTCGCGCTCGACCAGCGCGCCCTTGGTCACGATTCCCACCGGATTCCGAAAGTCCCGACACACCTCGAGCAGCCCGCGCGTGAGCCGGTAGCTGGCCTCGAGCGGCTGGTAGCAATCGGTCACCCCCGAGATCGCGAGCCCCTCGCCCTGCCAGCGCGGGCGCATGAACGCCGCGCGGAGGAGCGCCACCGCGTTGGTCTTGACCACGAGCTTCCGCTCGAAGTCGGTGCCGGCGCCAAAGCCCAGGTACTGGTGGCTGGGCCGCGCGAAACAGTAGGCACAGCCATGGAAGCAGCCGCGGTAGGGATTGACGCTGAAGCGGAACGGGATGTCGGGGCTGTCGTTGCTCGCGATGATCGTGCGCGCCTCTTCCTCGAAGACCTCGAGCGCCGCCGGGGGCGGCTCGCCGAGGTATTCCACATGGGTCGAGGCCCAGGGGTTGGGCGGGTTGGCCACCGGCCGCGGCACGAGGGACACGCTAGCAGGCCACCGCGGCGGGGCGTGCGGCCTGGGGCACCAGGCCGTGGCGCCGCGCTATGCTCTGCCGACACATGACCCCCCGCCCCCACGCGCCCCCTTCGCTCGGGCCCCCGCCGCTCGGGCGGCTCGTCGGGCTCGCGGCGCTCTTTGGCCTCTCGGGCTGTGCCGGCGAGCTCACCGTGCTGGCGGCGCTGGTGTTCGGCACCACCCTGGGCGCGTGGATCATCGGGGCGGGCCGGCAGCGGCGCGCCCTCTACGAGGCCGAGAGCCTGCGCCTCGCGATCGCGGCCGGCGAGCACCGGACGCTCGAAGACCGGCTCCGCAGCGAGCTGGCGCTGGCCGAGGCCGGCGAGGCCGTGAGCCCCGAGCGGCAGTGGCTGGCGCGGGCGCAGCTCGGCGGGCTCATGGTGGCCGAGTGGCGGCTCGACGAGGCGCGCCAGATCTACGGCACCACCGAGGACGAGGCCAAGCTCGCGCCGCACCTGCAGGCGCTGGCTTCGTTCGGCCGGCACGAGCTGGCGGTGCTCACCGAGCAGCCCGACGAGGCGCGGCTGGACGCGATCCGCCGCGATCGCGACCTCTGTCTGCAGCACGTCCCCAGCGTGTTCCGCCGCGACGTCGAGCTCGCGTGGAGCTCGGTCGAGGGCCTGTGCCTGGTGCGAATGGGTCGCGCCCGCGAGGCGGTGGATCTGCTCGCCAGCGGGCTCAAGGCGCTCGAGTACAACCCGGCCCTCGTCGTCTACCTGTTCCACCTCGGCCAGGCCTACGAGCACATCGGCGAGCGCAAGCTGGCCGCCATGCGCTACGAGGAAGCCGCCAAGTCGTTCCCCGGCACGCGGCTCGCCAGCGAGGCCCAGTTCCGCCTGCGGGCCCTGCAGCCGGGCAGCGGCGGCGATGGCAGCTTGTTCCGTGCCATGCTGCCCGAAGCACCCTCGGCCACGCCCACCACCGCGCTCGCTCGCATCGGCGACGACGACGACGGCGGTGACGACCAGAAGAACGGCTAGCAAGCTCGTCGAGGCTCGCAACTCACCCGCGCCGAGAATTCGTCGACGGTCGTCGCGCTGCGACGCTCCATGCCCGCTCGATGGCTCCAGAGTGTCCGGCTACGGTCCGCCTGCGGTCCCCTCGCCCAGGCGGGCCTGCCGGCACCCCCATCGGCCCCGGAGCCCCCGGAGCAAAGTTCCGTGTAAGCGGATCACTGTTCCGCGCCAAGATCTCGGAATCCTTCGGGTCTAGGACCGGTCCCGGTCGCGCTGTAGGCGCGTTTTCAAGAAAGAGGCCGAATGGTCAACGGCTTGGTAAATTTTGAAACGAAGTGGTCACGAACGACCGCCAGCCCGGCCGCCTCCGTCGCGCGCTCAAGACCGTGAGTCACAGCGTCGCGTACGCCCGTCACCTGGCACGGGGCAACCACTTCGCCGGTGACATGTCCTGGACCAAGCCCGGCAGCCCGCCGGTCGTTCTCGCCCACGGGTTCATGGGCACCCGCGGAACGATGATTCCGCTGACGCAGCGCTTCCAGTCCGACGGCCGGGTGGTGTTCAGCTACCACCACGGCACGTTCCAGCTCCGGTCGCTGCGCGCCTCGGCCCAGCAGCTCGTCGAGCACCTCGCCCGCCTCGAGCGAGAGCTCGGCGTGCACCGAGTCGACATGGTCGGCTTCAGCATGGGTGGCCTCATCGCCCTCCATGCGATCAAGTTCCTGCAGGCGCAGCGCTGGATCCGTCGCGTGGCGCTGCTCGGCTCGCCCACCAGCGGCACCTGGGCCGGTCTCGCCGGCGTGGGCACCGTGGGCCTCTTGAGCCCCTCGGTGTGGCAGGTGCTCCCGGCGAGCCCGTTCCTTCGCGATCTGCGGGACGCACCGCTGCCCGACGGCGTGCGCATGCGACAGATCAGCGCCGCCGAGGATGCCCTGTGCCCACTGCCCGAGCTGCTCAAGGGCGTGGACCGGGAGCGCGACTACATCGTGCTGCCCGGCGGGCACTCGTCGCTGGTGGTCGCGCGACCGTTCTATAGCAGGCTGCGGGAGTTCTTCGACGAGCCCGAGGCCGACGCCCGCGCGACCGAGATCACCACGGTGGCCGAGACCACCACGGTGGCCGCGATGGCGAGCGTGGCTGCGCCGACCGTCGTGGACTCGGAAGCGACGAGCTCGGACGAGGCGGCGGCGCTCGAGAGCACGTCGACTGGTTCGGGCGCGGCAGCCTGAGGTCGTAGCTGCGCGGGGCGGTGGATCGCGGCGGGATGCTGCGGTGAGGCGCTGTCGTGGGCTCGTGCACGGGTATAGATGGTTCGATACGATTCGATATCCACGTCTAGGATCGGGCAGGCTCGGTCGGGCGCTCCGGATTGCGCCCGGCGGCCATAACGCCGCGTAGCTCCATGGGTTTCTCGCCATGCGTCGCTGCCGAGCGCCGCGTGGCACGTTGCCTGCTCATCCATCGTCCCGAGCCCGGTCGGGGCAGTGAGATCGCGGTTACTTCTTCAAAACGGAAACAAACACCGCGGTCACCGTTCTCCTCGATCGAGCTCTTACTTCTTCTTCTCTTCTTCCTTTCTTCGGCCCGCACCTCGCGGGCGAAAGGACAGTGGATCATGGCTCTCTTCCATCGCCGCAAGCACTCGACGGCCGCTGCCACCTCGCACGTCAACTGGATGGGCGGTACCTCGTACGCAATCACCAATCCGCTCCTCCGCCTGCGCATGGCGGCGGCGTCGTGCTTCTTCGGCGAGCCGATGTACTACCACCGCGATGCGGCCGATCGCCGGCCGCGGCGACGCGCGGCTGCGCTCGCGCTCACCGACTCGGACATCGCGCGGCTGCGCGAGACGCTGGGCGCGATGGATCCCGAGGAGTGGCGCATCGCCACGCCCGCGGAGCTGCTCGAGCACTGCATCGACGAGGCGCTGACCCACGATGCCGAGGGCACGCTCCGCGAGGCGGCCCGGCTGCGCGACGAGGCGCTCGTGCGCACCACCCCGCAGGTGATCCTGGTGCGGGCGGCCCACCACGCGGCCGTACGCGGCACCGGGCTCGTGCGCCAGTGGGCCAAGGAGATCATCGCGCGCGCCGACGAGCCGGCCGTGGGCCTTGCCTACCAGCTCCATCGCTTCGGCAAGCCGATCCCCAACGCGCTCAAGAAGGCCTGGCGCGACGCGCTCGAGCGCTTCGACGACTACGCGCTGGCCAAGCACCGGCTCGAGTCGCGCGCTGAGAAGACGGTCGACGTGGCCAACCTCGTGCACCCGCGCAGCGCCACGGTCGACCGGCTCGCCAAGGGCACGCTCACCACGACCGATCGCACCTGGGAGGCGATCATCTCGGCGCGCGGCAGCACCCGCGAGGCGTGGTCCGAGGCGCTGCCGGTGATGGGCCACATGGCGCTGCTCCGCAACCTTCGCAACCTCGTGAAGGCCGGGATCCCGACCAAGCGCTTCACCGCCAAGCTCGTAGCCGGCGCGCGCACGGGCAAGCAGCTCCCGTTCCGCTACTACAGCGCCTACCGGGCGCTCGGCGAGGATGCCCCCTCGGACGTGCGCGATGCCGTGGAGGAGAGCCTCATGATCTCGCTCCAGAACCTGCCGTGGCTCGGCGGCCGCACCATGGCGCTGTGTGACAACAGCGGCTCCGCGCAGGGCACCACCACCTCGGCCATGGGCACCATGAAGGTCTCGACCATCGCCAACCTCACCGGTGTGCTCGCGGCCATGCGCTCGCAGGATGGGCACCTCGGGATCTTCGGGGATCACCTCGAGACCATGGCGATCCGCAAGCGCAGCTCGGTGTTCGACCAGCTCGATACCGCCGAGGGCATGGCCAAGGAGATCGGCCTCGGCACCGAGAACGGGATCTGGATGTTCTGGGACAAGGCGATCCGCGAGCGCGAGCGCTGGGACAACGTGTTCGTGCTCTCGGACATGCAGGCGGGCCACGGTGGCCTCTACGGCACCCACCCCAAGCAGTACCGCGAGTTCGCGTGGAAGGGCCGCGAGCAGTACATCGACGTGGCCAAGCTCATCGCCCGCTACCGGGCCACGGTCAACCCCGAGGTGCGCGTGTTCCTCGTGCAGGTCGCCGGCTACCAGGACACGCTGGTGCCCGAGCACTACCACCGCACGTACATCCTCGGCGGCTGGGGGCCGGGGCTGCTCGGGTATGCGGCCGAGATGGCCAAGGTCGAGCAACAGCAGCAGCAGGCCCATTAGGCGGCTCCGAGCTCGCCCGACCGCATGCGGTCGGGCGAGCACAATACTGTGAGATCGCAGGGCTTTCGTCGCTCGCTCCGATGCCCTCCCACGCGCCGAGGCGCGTGCTCTACCATGAATGTCGAGCCCGATTGGGGCAGTGAGGTCGCGGTTACTTCTTCCTGTTCGGAAAAAAACCACACCGCGTCCAGCGTCCTCCTCGATCGGGCTCACTATGGCTCTCTTCCAGCGTGGCAAGCGTTCCTCCTCGAAGGCTCCGGAGGCCCCGCCCGCTGGCACCCATCTCAACTGGATGGGCGGCACCTCGTATGCGATCCACGATCCACTGCTGCGGCTGCGGATGGCGGCGACGTCGTGCTTCTTCGGCGAGCCGATGTACTACCAGCGCGATGCCGGGGATCGCCGGCCGCGTCGCCGTCGAGCGGCTGCATCTGTACTGACTGAGGCGGACATCGAGCACCTGCGCGACACGCTGGGCGCGGTCGACCCCCGCGAGTGGCGGAGCCAGACGCCCAGCGAGCTGATCGAGGGCTGCATCGACGACGCGCTGGCCCACGATGCCGCGGCCACGCTGGCCGAGGCGGCCCGCCTGCGCACGCTCGCGCTGATGCGCACGACTCCCCAGGTGATCCTGGTGCGCGCGGCGCATCACCCGGCCGTACGCGGCACGGGTCTCGTGCGTCAGTGGGCCAAGCAGATCATCACCCGCGCCGACGAGCCGGCGGTGGGTCTCGCCTACCAGCTCCATCGCTACGGCAAGCCGATCCCCAATGCGCTCAAGAAGGCCTGGCGCGACGCGCTCGAGCGCTTCGACGACTACGCGCTCGCCAAGTACCGGCTCGAGTCGCGCGCCGAGAAGACGGTGGACGTGGTCAACCTCGTGCACCCGCGCAGCACGAGCGTGGACCTGCTCGCCAAGGGCAGGCTCACCACCACCGATCGCACGTGGGAGGCGATCATCTCGGCACGCGGTAGCACCCGCGAGGCGTGGACCGAGGCGCTGTCCGTGATGGGGCACATGGCGCTGCTCCGCAACCTTCGCAACCTCGTGGAGGTGGGGGTCAAGGTCAAGCGCTTCGCGCCCAAGCTGGTCGAGGGCGCACGCACGGGCAAGCAGCTCCCGTTCCGCTACTACAGCGCCCACCTGGCGCTCGGTGGCAAGGCGCCCACCATGCTTCGCCACGCGATCGAAGAGAGCTTGATGATCTCGCTCGAGAACCTACCGTGGTTCGAGGGCCGCACGATGGCGCTGTGCGACAACAGCGGCTCGGCCCAGAGCTCCACGACGTCGGCGATGGGCACCATGAAGGTCTCGACCATCGCCAACCTCACCGGTGTGCTCGCGGGCATGCGCTCCGACGAGGGCTACCTCGGTTTGTTCGGCGACGAGCTCGAGACGATACCGATCCGCAAGCGCGGCTCCGTGTTCGACCAGCTCGACGAGGCCGAGGGCACCGCCAAGAAGATCGGCCAGAACACCGAGAACGGGATCTGGCTGTTCTGGGACCGGGCGATCCGCGAGCGCGAGCGCTGGGACAACGTGTTCGTATTCTCGGACATGCAGGCCGGCCACGGTGGTCTCTACGGCACCAACCCCAAGCAATATAGCGACTTCGCGTGGAAGGGCCGCGAGCAGTACATCGACGTGGCCAAGCTCGTCGCCCGCTACCGTGCCACCGTCGACCCCGACGTGCGCGTGTTCCTGGTCCAGGTGGCCGGCTACCAAGACACACTCATGCCCGAGCACTACCGCCGGACGTACATCCTGGGCGGCTGGGGGCCTGGGTTGCTCGGGTATGCGGCCGAGATGGCGGCGGTGGAGGAGCAGACCACGGTGGCGACGTAGCGTCGTACGCTTCGATCATGGCTGCCGTCCTCCGCCTTCATCGTTGGCTCGCCGTTGCGTGCTCGATCGGCGCTTGTGCGCCGCCTTCGGACGAGCTGCCACCGCGGGTGGTGCGGGCGTTCGCGGTGGGGAACCACCTCGATGTGGCCGCCGCCGAGAGCTACGCCACGTGGGCTGCGGAGATGCACCGGGTCATGGATCTCGTGGCACCGGATCTGTCGGCCGAGCACGAGAACCTCGTGGTGCTGGCCGAGGACGTGGCCCTACCCGCGGCGTTCATCGGCTCGCGCGGGGCGCTCGGGCGCGCGGCGACCGAGACCGATACGGCGTTCCTGTCGCTCGCCGCGGGCTACGAGCCGATCATCACCGCGTATCTCCAGCGCTTCCCCGGCGTGAGCTTCAACCGCACGGTGACGCTCGCGATCACCGACACCATGGCGCGGGCGTTCTTCGAGACCTACCCGGCGCTGGCTCGCGAGCACGGCGTGTACCTCTCCGCGTGCACGCTGTTGCCGCGGGTGCGCGAGAGCTCGGACCCCGCCGACATCGCGCTCCTGGCGGATCCCGACCTGCCCGCGCCGACCTCGGTCTGGGTGCCCGAGGACGAGAACGTCTACAACGTCTGCTACGTGTGGGATCCCGAGGGGAACGAGCTCGGGGTCACGCGCAAGGTCAACGTCACCGATACCGAGAAGGAGCTGCTCGATCTCGCGGTCGGGCCGCTCGAAGACGTCGAGGCCATCGAGCTACCGTTCGCCACCGTCGGCATCGCGATCAGCCTCGACGCGTTCATCCCGAGCTACATGGACCGCCTGCACGAGCAAGGCGTGGAGATCGTGCTGCAGAACGACGCCAATCCCGGGCAGTGGGTCACGTATCAGCCGCCCAGCGATCACCTGGGGCCGCCCAGCTCCGATGCACCGATCTGGCAGGCCGAGGAGTGGGAGGACTCCACCGTCCGCATGGTGACGATCCCCGAGTGGCCGGGCCTTCGCTACAACGTGTGCCCGATGATGGTGGGCAACCTGTTCGATCTCACGTTCGACGGGCAGAGCTCGATCACCATGCGCGACCCCGGCCCCGAGGCCGAGCCGCTCGCCTATGTGGGCAACCCCGCGACGCACCCCGAATTCCTGGCGCTCGGGCCGTGGACGTTTCCCGATCCCGGCGACGCCGACCCTTCGCTCGACCTCGAAGGGCGCCGCGCCATCCTGTCGGAGCAAGGCCAGCGCCTGCTTCCCGGCTCCGGCGACCCGCTGGAGGGCGAACACGTCGAGACGGTGATCTGGGCCGATCTGGAGCTTTCGGCGCGCTGACCCGGGCCGAGCATGTCGTGGTTGCCGAGCGCAGTCCGCCGTGGATAGTCTGATCTCGTCGTGACGATTGCACCGAGTGGACGAATCGCGATTGCGTGGCTGGCTCTCGGCGCGGCGGGGATCGCCTGTGGCGGCCCGGAGCCGGTGGGAGGCAGCGGCGATGACGAGAGCAGCAGCTCGAGCAGCTCCGGCAGCACCACCGCGCCCGTCGATCCCAGCAGCGACGATGGGCCGCTCGATGGTGGCTCGAGCACCGGCGAGGCTCCTCCGGTCTCCGCGTGCGGCATGGGCTATGCGATCCCCGGCAGCCCGCAACCACCCGGCGATCCCGAGGCCGGCTACCACGCGTTGCTCGAAGAGGGCTACGTCACCTGCGGGATCCCGTACACGCTGTTCCAGCTCGCAGGGCCGCTCCTCGGCAACTTCTCTTCCGGAGAGCCGCTCCCGGGGCGCACGGGCAAGAACGCCGAGGTGCCCTACAGCTGGACGGTGCACACGTCGGCGAGCGGGGCCGAGATCGTCTCGCTCAACTGCCTCGAGTGCCACGCGGGTCACTTCAACGGCCAGCTCGTGCTGGGCCTCGGCAAGGCCGACGCCGACTACACCGAGAGCATCGGCGGCGCACTGGCCGGTGTGCCGATCCCCGGGATCCCGATCCCCGGCCTCGAGGAGCTCACGCGCATGGCCCAGCGCTACCAGGCGGTGGACGACGAGATCCGCATGCAGAGCGTGGGCACCAACCCTGCCGATCGCCTTGCCGCGGTGCTCTCGGCCCATCGCGACCCCGACACGCTGGCGTGGATCGAAGAGCCCGTGGCGCCGATCCCCGGCACTCCGCTCCCGGTCGACACGCCGCCGTGGTGGCACGTGCGCAAGAAGACCGCGCTGTTCTGCAACGGCATGGCACGCGATGATCAGCGCGCGACCATGATCTACGCCACGTCGCTCTGCACCGACTCGGTGCCCGAGGCGTCGGAGATCCTCGAGTACTTCGACGACATCCGCGCCTACATCGCCTCGATCGAGGCACCGAGCTACCCGTTCGAGATCGACGCGGCGCTCGCCGCCGATGGACAGGAGCTGTTCGAACGCGACTGCGCGTGCTGCCACGGGACCTACGCGGCCGAGGAGGCGGACGAGAGCTACCCCAACATGCTCCTGCCGCTCGATGTCATCGGCACCGACCCGACCCTCGCCACCGCGGCCCACGAGCAGCCGTTCGCGAGCTTCTTCAACGCATCGTGGTACGGCGAGGTCGGCCAGCTCACCACCGGCGATCCGTTCGTGGGCTACGTGGCGCCGCCGCTCGATGGGATCTGGGCAACTGCGCCGTATTTCCACAATGCCTCGGTGCCCACGCTGGCGCTCGTGCTCGACAGCACCGCCCGGCCCGCGCAGTGGCGGCGGATCGACTACGACAGCACCCACTTCGACGAGGTCGCGATGGGCTGGCCGTGGATCGAGATCTCCGGCTTCCCCGATACGGTGCCCGAGGATCAGCGCAAGCACGTCTACGACGCCACGCGGCTCGGGCACTGGAACACCGGGCACACGTTCGGCGATCACCTGAGCGGCGACGAGCGGCGCGCGGTGATCGAGTACTTGAAGACGCTGTGAATCACATGCCGAGGTCGGCCGCCGTGGGCGCCCCGCAGGCGAGCCACTCGCCGAGCCGCATGCGATCGAGGTCTTCCGGTGGCCCCACCGGGGGCATGGTCTGATTCTGATCCGCCGCGCGGATCCAGATTCGATCGGCCTGGTCGCGGATGTCCTCGATCCCGTCGAAGTTGATCTCGATCGGCGAGCCCTGCCGCATGTCGGCGAGCAGCCGCGACGAGTGGCAGGTAGTGCAGTACGAGAGCATGAACGGCCCGCCGAAGTTCTCGTAGGTCAGGAAGCTGTCGTCGGGGCACGGGCGCTCGTCGAGGCTGGCCCACGGGCCCATGTCGGAGCCCGTCCCTGCGGTGGCGGTCTCGTCGGCGCTGCCGGCGGAGCCGCTGTCTCCCGAGCCCGAGGCCTCGCCGCCGGTGCTCTCGTCACCGGCAGTGTCGTCCGTGCCGTCGTCCCCCGGGCAGCCCGCGAGCAAGCCCACAGCGGCCACCAGGGCCAGAATTCGCGGCCTAACCACACAGTGCACGGAACGGCTCCGCATCGGGAAGGTACTCCTCCACATCCACGCCCACGGCCTGCAACAAGCCCGCGGCAAAGTTGCCGTACTGGATCTGCACGCCCTCGTCGTCGGGCGCACCGGTCTCGAGGTTCACGCGTCGCCCGTAGAGGGCATCGTCGGTGCCCCCCAGCACCCGCCCACCGGGCAGACCGCCGCCGATCAGCATCGCCGAGGTCACCGGCCAGTGATCCTTGCCGCCGGTGTCGTTGAGCTTGGGCGTGCGGCCCATCTCCGAGACCACCAGCACCACGGTGTCGTCGATCATGCTCGTGCCGGCGGTCATGCCGGGGCGCGCCACCATCTCGTCGAGCAGCGCCTTGAGACCCGTGAAGAACTGCTCGTTGCGCGCGATCTGATCGAGGTTGTTGTCGTGAGTGTCGAAGCTGCCGAGCTCGATCTGTACCGCATAGCTCAGCTCCTGCTCGAGCGCGTCGGCGGCGAGCTGGGCCTGGAACACGAGATCGCCGGTATACCCGAAGTCGCCGAAATCGGCGGTCGCGGCCAGCGTGTCGCCGCGATCGAGCGAGTCGATGAAATCCTGCAGCCGCTGCTGGTTGCGGCCGAGCTGGCCGCGCGCGTCGAGCCGCTGCTGCGCGCGCGCGAGCACGTGGGCGCGCACGAGATCCTCCTCGGTGCCGTCGAGCGGCAGCCGCGGGGTGAAGTCGGCCGGCGTGCCCACCGGGTACGCGCGCTCGGCCTGGAGCAGCGTGCCGAGCTGGTTGGCGGTGCCCGAGCGCGCCGAGATCGAGGCGTAGGGCCCCGAGAACGAGTTGCGGCCGAGCACCAGATACGGAGCCGCGAGCTCGCGACCGAGCGCGTGGGCCGTCATCGCGCCCATGTCGGCGCTGGTGTCCGACGACGTGCCGGTGAGCAGGCGCTTGGCGCAGTCGGGGTGGTTGAGCGACTGCACCTGGATCCCGTTGACGATGGTGCAGTGCGCCGCGTGGGCCTGGAAGAACGCGCGCACGGCCGGCCGCGTGCCGTCGGTGTAGACCGGCAGGCCTTCGAATTCCTCGACGTCGCCCGGCAGCGCATCGATCGTGGTGAGCCCCGGCTTGGGATCGAGCACCGCAGTGGGGTCCCAGCCGCCCTCGGCCATCGCGATGACGAGCCGCCGCGGCGGCCGGTCGCCGGCGGCCTGGGCCCGGCCCCGCAGCCCCAGCATCCCGGTGCCCAGCGAGAGCATCGCAGCGCCACCCAGCAGCATTCCTCGACGAGTGATGATCGACATGGTTTTCGTCCTTCGCTCAGAAAAGTGCCGTGGGCGGCTAGTAGTAGGCGATCTCCACGTCCTGCAGGAGCGCGGTGAGGGTGACCTTCCAGGCGCGGGTGACATCGCCCGAGGCGTGATCGAGCGCAGCCTGGAACAGCTCGTAGGTGGCATCGACCTCGGGGCCCTCGGGATCGACGGTGCGGGCGAGGATCCGCAGGTGCAGCGCGGCGATCTGATCGCGCACGAGCCCCTCCTCGGTGTCGCTGTCGTCCACGAGCGTCAGGAGGTGCCGCGCGTCGAGGTCGGGCTCGGCGAAGTCCGCGTCGACCACGGAGTTGGCGGCCTCGCGCGAGAGGCTGCGCAGCACGAGGCTCGCGGTGGCTGAGTAGGTATGCGACGGCCGCGTCACGAATAGCGAGTCGATGCCGCCGAGCAGCACGTTGTAGCCGAGGAACGAGTCGTCGAGCAGATCGACGGGCGCGAGGTCGAACTCGGTGAGATCGGTGCGCCAGCCAAAGCCCGTGAGATCCTGGAACAGCAGCGAGAGCTGCACCGGGCGGGCCTTCTTGACGCCCACCGGGTCGTTCTCGCCGGGGTCGTCGGGGTCGGCGTGCGAGACCCGAAACTCGTCGTCGAGCACGATCGCGCGGGCCAGCGCCTTGGCGCTCATGTCGCTGTCGACGAGCTCGGTCTGGAAGCGGGCCGCGACCTCGAGCGGCACCTCGTCGAGCCCCACCTGGTGGAAGTAGGCATAGAACCGCTGCGCGGCGCACAGCGAGAACCGCGGGTCCTCGGCGATGAAGCGGCCGAGGTCGGAGAGGCCCGTGCCCGCGCGGCCGAAGAAGTTCGAGTCGCGCACGGTGGCGCCGATGTCCTCGAACACGCCGGGCATGTACGAGTCGAACGGGTAGTCCACGTCGGAGGGCACGTAGACCGGCGCCCAGTCGCGGAGGAACCCGGCGAGCGGGTCGAGGCCCTGGTGGCAGCTCGCGCACGCGGGGTTCTCCACCACCGCGTTGGCCACTGCGTCGGGGTCGGCCAGGTTCACGCTCGCATCGACCTCGATGTCGCGCGAGAGGAAGTCGTAGCAGAGCAGCGCCCGCGAGATCGCGTTGGCGCGGCCGCGGTTGGCGTTGCTCACCGTGCTCTGGTAGCGCTGGAACAGCCACGGGTCCGAGAGGATCCCCGCCTGGTCGCGCTCGTCCTGCCACGCGGTGACCTCCCACGATTCGGGGTCGCCCTCGTGGGGGATGCCCCACACCTCGGCCACGTTCTGGTCGGCCAGCGTGTACTCGGCGGTGACGATCTCGGTGTAGGGCCGGTCGTTCATCACCACGTGCTCGATCAGCCGCACCGGAGCCTCGGTGATCGAGCGGTTGAGGCGGTAGAGGTCGACGTCGGCGACAGGACCCTTGGGCACGAAGCCGGCCGGGAACACCAGGAAGTCGACGAGCACGAGCAGCGCGTCGTTGTGGAGGTCGCGGACGATCGTGCCGAAGCGCGGATCGTCGAGGTAGCCGTCGACGATCCCCTCGAGCGCCGCCGGATCGGCCTCCACCGCCGCGAGCTCCTCGGCGCTGGGTCGCACGCCCCGCAGCGCCATCGACACGCGCACGAGGTGCTCGGCGGGCTCGAGGTAGATCGGGTCGGGTCCGTCGTCGCCGGGCTCGCCGGTCCCGCTGCCGGAATCGGCCGAGTCGACGTCGTCGCCCTCGGTCGCATCGCCGCCGTCCGTCGTATCGTCCGTGGCGGGCGGGGCATCGTCGCGACAGGCCGGCAGCAACAGCGCCAGCATCACGGCACCGGCGGTAGGCATCCCTCGCAGGCTTGGTCTTCTCACGTTCACGTCTCCCCTGGTGCGGCCGGACCCCATCCTCTCAAGCGGCGGGCCAGCGGGGCACTGGAATAAAGTTGTGTAATTCCAACAGGTTGTGATCGGGGTCGGCGAGCCACGGTGTGGATCGTGGCGAGGTACGACGTTGCAGGTCACCACACTGGCCGCGCGCGAGCGAAGGCGAGCACGGGCGGTGGCGAGCGGCGTGGTGGAAGCGGGTCGCGCTACCTTCGAGGTGTGGACGCGCAAGGATCGAGCGAGGCGACGACCCCCGAGGCCGTGCCCGCGCTCGCGGGAGCGGCCGGGGTGCAGGCGCTGGTCGAGCTGCTCCGCGGGCGCCAGGTGGTTGCGCTCGTGGGTGCGGGCTGCAGCACTGCCTCGGGCATTCCCGACTACCGCGGCCCGAAGACGCGCGAGCGTGCTCGCAACCCGATCCAGATCCAGGCGTTCCTCGGCGACGACGCAGGCCGGCAGCGGTACTGGGCGCGCGCAGTGGTGGGCTGGCCGCTGTTCCGTGCGTCGCGGCCCAACGCTGCGCACGAGGCCCTCGCAGCGCTCGAGCACGCGGGGGTGCTGCGCGGGCTCATCACGCAGAACGTGGACCGGCTGCACCACGCCGCGGGCAGCCGCCGGGTGGTGGAGCTGCACGGTGCGCTGCACGAGGTGGTGTGCCTCGGCTGCGGGCACACCGAGTCGCGCGATGCCGTGCAGGAGCGCCTGCTCGCGCTCAACCCCGGCTGGGACGCTGCGCGCGTCGAGGCGGCGCCGGATGGCGACGCCGAGCTGCCGCTCGAGCTGGTGAGGGGCTTCCGCGTGGCCGGCTGCCTGCGCTGCGACGGTGCGCTCAAGCCCAAGGTTGTGTTCTTCGGTGAGAACGTACCGCCCGACGTGGCCGCCCGGGCATGGTCGCTCTACGAGGAGGGCGAGGTGCTCTTGGTGGTGGGCTCCTCGCTCACGGTGTTCTCGGGCTACCGCTTCGTACGGCGGGCCGCAAAGGACGGCATACCGGTGGCGCTGGTCAACCTCGGACCCACGCGCGGCGATCCGGAGGCCACGCTGCGGGTGGACGATCACGTGGAGGCGGTGCTGCCGGCGCTGGCGCGGGCGCTCGGCTGAGGTGCGCTACCGATGGTGTGGCGCTCAGCGCTCAGCCGAGCTCTTCGATCTGAATCGAATACGGTGTGGGCGGGAATCCAGGCTCTTGCGAGTGAAGGAGCACCTGGAAACGGCAACCGACGATGTCGGTCTCGATGGTCTGCCCGGCGTCGAGGAACTTGTCCTGGCTTGCCTCCGCCGACGAAGGACCCGGATCGCAGGGCTCCCGCCAGTAGATCGACAGTCGCCCGTGCTCGGCCTCGAATGTGATGCGTACGCGCGTGGTCTCGGGGATCTCGAGGCACCAAGTCCGTAGTGCCATCCAATACGAGGCACCCCTCACGGTGGGCTCGTCACAGTCGAAGTCGCCCGAGATCTCGACTGGTCCGTCGGCGAGCGAGTAGATGCGTTCGGGGATGCACGGGGTGCCCCAGATGGGATCGGGCAGATCGTCCTCTCGCCACGCTTGCTCGGCCTGGGCGAGCGGCAGGCCGAAGTGCCGCTCGAACACGGGTAGTGCGTCGGCAGCATCGGCAAATGCAGGGTCGTTGAGAAAGGACGTTACCTCGCCCTGCCCACGGGTCTCCCAGAGCCACGAAAGGAAGGACTGCGAAGGAAGGTAGTACCCCAGGCCGAATTCCGACCTGGGGATCTCGAGCAGCTCGGTGGGTCCGAGGACAGGGTCGCCGTTGGGATAGTCGACATAGAGCGGTAGGCCTTCCGACGCGGACAGGAGCTGCGCCAAACCCTCCTCGAAGGGAATGGCGGTCCAGGTTTGGTTGTGGAGACGCACTGCGTGGACGAGCTCGTGTGACGCGGTATACGGGATGTCCGAGGCGGCGACGACGAGGGAGTTACTGGATCTCGTCGCACAACCTTGAGCTTCGTCGGCGTTCTCGAAAGTCGGTGCGCACACTTCCGCGACCGCGTCGGCGCCGAAGCGCATATCGAGCTTCTCGTCTTCGGGCCACAGCTCCAGCTCGAGGACTTCGGCGACCCGTACCAGCTCGCTTTCGAGGAACAGTGGCGTACCGGCGCAGATGGGATTGTCCTCGGTGGTCGTGATGCGAAGGTGCTCGGTTTCGACCACGCCATCGTCGACTGGCCCATGGTCCGGGGCACATCCCAAACCTCCGCCGAGCCCGAGCATGGCGACCACTCCCACGGGGCGCACCCACTTCCGTTCGACCACGGACTGCAAACGCGCAAGGCTCATCGGCACCTTCGAGCGTAGCGCAGCATCTCGGTGTCGAACAGACCCGAGGGATCGTTGGAGGTGAGCATGACGTCGTGCTCACCGGCCGGGAGCACGACCTCCAGGAGCGACCCAGAGAACGTGCCCACATCTCGGATCCACCACGTATGGGTCAGCGGCTCCTCGTCGTAGTCCCAGCTCGTGGCGAGAAACGCTATTGGCTCTCGGCAGCTCGTGGGTGCTGTGATGTGGGTGATCTGAGCGTTGGGTCGACGGGCGTCGTACTGGCCCTGGATATCGATCTCGAGCGTAGCGGTAATGACGCTGTCCTCGAATTCGAAAGAAAGATCGGTCAACGAGAGCTGGTCACCCGCAGGGGACAGGCGCCCATGAGGGCTGCCGGCATTCCATCCGCTAAGCCGCAGGGGGAACCCATCCACGTGGGCCTGCACGGATGCGCGAATGGCACCGTCAGCAAAGCGGAACTGGTCGCCACGCTCCATCATGGGGGCCTCGGCGACCGCGATTACCGCCAGCCTGGCCTGCGAGATCGTCATCCCCAATACCTGAGTGTCGGGCAGCATGAGCTCCAGCGTCGAGAGCTCCAGACACTCGCCCGACGGGGCCGGACAGGGAACGATCGCATACTCGAAGCGGATATCGAGCTCGTCGCTCTGCTCCTCGCCTCCGGCTCCGGCCATCGACCAAATGATGCGGGCCACGGAGCCCTCGCTCTCGGAGGCCTTGTATTGCCCAAGGCCACGGGGTGGTTCGAGCCCGAGGTCATCCATTGGCATGCAGACCGGCGGGTCGGTCGAGCTGTCGTTGGTTGGTTGCTCGAGGAAGCCGAACGAGCCGTCGGGATTCTTCGACTCGTTCGTGGCAGCCGTGCACGAGATGTCGAGTGTGTAACCGAAGGGAAACTGCAGCGGCGACAGGCACGATACGATCTGCGTATGAGCCCCGCCTGCGAGGCAATTGCTCATGTCGAAGGCACAGTCGAAGACACCACAACTATCGCAACGGTTCATGTGATCGAGCTTCGCGGCCTCGCAGACCTCGAGAAGGCAGATGCTGCTGCATCCCGCGTCCGTTTCGGTGGTGGACGGGTTGCCTTCGCAGCAGAGCTCGTGGCTGGTTTGTTCCCCGATGGGAGGAACGCCGGGGATTTCTCCTTTGTCGTTCGCTATGGCAGTGAGGGCGTCCACCCGGCAACGTGTTTGCCAGCCGAGCACATCGCTGCCGCACTGGTCACCGTCTTCGTCGGGCGTTGGCGGATCCATACCACCGCTCTCATCATCGGCTCCGGCGCCACTACCACCGGTCCCACCGGTCCCACCTCCGTCGGTTCCGCCCCCCGAGCTACCACCGTCATCGTCACCGCAGGCGGGCAAGAGCAACACCGAGCATAGGCATGGCCGCACCAACCGTTCGATCTGCATCATTCGGATCCTCCTCCAACCATGAAAATATCCGACATGGCAACCGCACCGGATACGGAGGATCCTCCGCGTCGGAGAATCTTGCCGTGTGCTCCACTCGAGCACCGTCGATTTGGCCATGCTGAATGCTCGCATCAGCGCCGCTCGCGTGAGAGCTGCGGCGCCGACGAGCTATGAGGGTGATAGCCGACACGTCAGGGACCGACAATCGAAATTCCACGATCTCGCGATCATTTCGACTCGTGGCCCAATTCGTGGCCCATGAGCGGATTCGCGTTAGTGGCCCATATGTTCTTATTCGAAGATCGAAGGCCGTTGGGCCGAAAAGGTGAGGCACCCCAGCCCAACGGCCTTCACGCTGCGCCCCCCATTCGAGACTCGAGGGAGCATCCACGCGGGCATCAGCCGCCGTGGCGCGCACCGTGATCGTGCCGCGTCACGGCGTGGTGCTGCATCCCGCTCTCCTCCCGCGGGTTCCCCACCTGCTGCGCGACCATCATCGCATCACGCAGCTGCGCTCCGATGTCCTTGAGCGCTCCCGGCGAGTGCGGAATCAGGATCGTATTGGTCGCCGACGACGCCCCCACGTCCTTGAGAGTGTCGAAGTACTGGGTCATGAGCACCAGGTTCATCACGTCCTGCGCCGAGGTGCCGGGGATGCTGCGCTGGAACTCGTCCACCGACTCGCGGAGGCCATCGACGATGGCCCTGCGCTGGTCGGCGATGCCGCGGCCGGCGAGCGCCTTGCTGGCTGCATCGGCCTCGGCGGCCTTCACCTTGAGGATCTTCTCGGCCTCGCCCTTCTCGGCCGCGGCCACGCGCATCCGCTGCGCGGCGTTGATCTCGTTCATGGCGGCCTTCACCTTGGCGTCGGGCTCGATGTCGGTGACGAGCGTCTTGACGATGCCGTAGCCGAAGTCGCCCATCACGAGCGCGAGCTCGTTCTTGACCGCGTCGGCGATGTCGTCCTTCTTGCGGAACACGTCGTCGATGTCGATGTTGGGCACGCGCGCCCGCACCACGTCGAACACGAAGCTGCGGATCTGGCTGGCCGCATCGGTGAGCCGGTAGAACGCCTGGTAGGCCGCCTCGGGGATGATGAAGTACTGCACCGAGACCACCACGTGCACGAACACGTCGTCCTGGGTCTTGGTCTCCACTTGCACGTCGAGCTGGTGCACCCGCAGGTTGGGGCGCCCGGCCACGCGCTCGATGAACGGGATCTTGAGGTTGAGGCCGGGCTCGGCCACCCGCACGAACTTGCCGAAGCGCTCCACCATGCCCAGCGTCTGCTGGCCGACCACGAACAAGCACGAGCTCAGGAAGAGCAGGCCGAACACGGCGGCGATGCTCCCCACGATGATTTGGAATTCGGGTTCCACGAGGGGCGAACGTACCCCCGCGCAGCGCTATTTCTCGTGAACGTCGCTCGCAGGACCGCGGGGCCACGGCGGCGTGGACGGCCGCGGCGCCGGGTCTGTCATGCGCCCCGAACGCAACGAGCCGCCGGTCAGAGAGCGGCGGCTCGCACGAAGCAAAAAGGAGGGAATCGACCCAACTGTGTTTTTGGATTCGGCCCGAGGACCGAGAAGAAGGAAGCCGGGTGCCAGTCCTCCGTGCTCAAGATAGCGCCGCGGCGCCCGGCTCACAAGCGCATGGGAGCACCGGCTGCGTGCCCCGCGGGCGGGTCCGCCCTCACAGGAGCTCGGTCAGCACGCGCTCGACGTCGTTGGCATCGTAGGTGCAGTCCGACGACAGCCCGAAGCTCACGTCGGCTTGCTCACGTGTGGCCACCTCATGGCCCCCGCGGGCCTCGAGGTGCAGGCGGGCCAGCGTCGCCATGGTGGGCCGGGTGCTGGTGAAGCGGGCGATCTCGCGGCATGCGGCGGCCACGTGGGTGTACGCGCCCTCGACGGTGTTGCGCATCGCCTTGCCGCTCATGAAAAGGTCGATGATGACGATCCGCTGCGTCTGCAGGTCCACGAGCAGCGGGAGCGCATAGGCCCCGCTGCCCTTGAGGTCGACCTTGTTGGCCACGGTGGCGATGTCGAACGCCTGGGTGGTGGCGTCGACGCGATCGCGCACCATCCAGCCCGCATGGCAGATCATGTCGGCGAAGTCGTCGCCGGCATAGCGGTACACCTGCCCCGCCAGGTAGCGCACGTGCGGGGCCAGGGCGGAGAGCGTGACGTCGATGAGCTCGGTGGCGCCGTAGGGGGCCGACTGGATGTCGCCCGAGTGCACGATGCCGGTGGCCGAGAGCCGCGTGTAGCTCACGTGGCCGAGGAAGTCGAAGCTGGAGTCGAACGAGGCGAGCGCGAGGTCGAGGTCGGTGCGGGCCTTTTCTTGCTTCCAGTACACGAACAGCCGCAGGACCTTGTCGAGCGCCACGGGGATCCGGCTGCCGCGGCCGAGCGTGACGAGGCCATCGGAGGCGGCGCGCTGCTGCAGCGGCACCACGACGTCGGTGAGCGCGGGATCGATCCAGATCCGCTTGCCGGCGAGCGAGGGCTTGCTGGCGAGCAGGCCCACGAGCGCGCGATGCAAGACCGCGTCGACCTTCGGCGCCACCCCGGGCGGGAGCGCACCGCGGGCGTTGTTGGGCAGCACCTTGATCTTGCCGCGCTTGTTGATCACCGTGCGGTACGGCGCGTCGTCGATGGTGGCAAGATGGGGGCGCAGCACGAGCAGCGCCTTGGTGGTCAGCTTGGGCGCGACCTCGGCGAACGCGGCGAGAATCGCATCGGTGCCGCGGGGGAACCGGCGGAGCAGCTCGTGCAGTCGGCGCGCGAGCAGGCCGGGCCGCACGGCGAGATGCTCGAGCACACCGGAGAGATCGTGGGCGGCGATCAGGCGCTCGGTGGTGCCCTCGAACGAGGGGATCTTGCCGTTGCGCAGCCGATCGAACGCAGCCGCGGTGCGAGGGAAGCGGTCGGCGTGCTCGGTGGGGTGCACGTAGCGCCCGAGCTCGACCCAAAGGCCGCGATAGCGCGCGAGGTCCTCGGCCAGCGCAGGGCTCTTCTCGAGCACGGCCAGCACCGTCCGCCGCTCCGCGCGGCCGAGCTTGGGGAAGCGGATCTTGCTGGCGAGGCTCGGGTCGGTGCCGGTGATCACGGCGAACATGCGCAAGAGATCGGTGGGCGTGCGCGCGAGGGCCACCACCGCTGCGAACCGGTCCGCGTCCCAGAACGCGCGCAGCACCAGCGCCTTGGTCTCGTTGATCGAGATCCGATCGCAGTCGATGCCGGCCGTGTCACCGTGGCGGAGCAGCAGCACGCGCACGTCCTCGTGCAGCTCCTGCTTGATCGAGGACTTGGCGTAGAGCACGTTGCGCAGCCACGCCTGCTCGAGCGCGGGAACCTCGTCGGCCCACACCAGCGGCAGCTCGATCCACTCGACGTGGTCGTCGGGCACGCGCTCGTTCATGGCCGCCTTGGCGGCCTCGAATTGCTCGGCAGTCTGGAATTGCGAGATCGGGTCGGCGCCGAACTTGCGCAGGTCGAACAGCCACGGGGGCACCACCAAGCCGTTCTCGAGGCGCTTGCCTTCATCGAACAGGCCGAGTCGACTGCCGAGGTAGCCGATGATGCGGCGCGAGTAGTACTCGTCGTCGTCGGGCACGTCGTTCGGGAACCCGAGGAACAGCGGTACGTGATCGACGTTGCCGCCGCGCAGCACCCTGAGCGCGGCGATGATCGTGACCCAGTCGCTCGCGAGCGACGGATCGGCCGCGGCGAGCCGCTCGGGGTTGGGGATCGTGTAGCCGAGCCCGGCGAGCTCGGCCAGCATGCCGAGGCGTTGCTTGTCGGGCAGGCCCGCGCCGCGTGGCACGGGCAGAACGCGAAGACGGCGAATCGCGAGCGTGTCCATGGGGGCCACGAGCGTAGCAGGGTCGCTCGCGCTCGTGCCTACTTGCAGAACATCCGCAGCCCGCCGTCGAGCTCGTGCTCGAGCGCCGCGTCGGGCCCTCGCATGTGCGTGTGGATGTAGGCGTAGGCCAGCGGATAGGTGATGGCCGCGGTGGCGTGGATCACCCCGAGCGCGTCGGCCAGCCGGTTCTCGCGGACGAGCAGCAGCACGCGGGTCATGGGCGCGGCGTTCATGTCGGCGAGCGACATCTTGCCGAACGCCTCGACGTCGGCCCACGCCTGCTCGGTCTTGCCGAGACGGTGCTCGGCATCGATGAGCCCGGCCCAGATCCCCAGCGCCCGAAACGCGTCGCCCTTGCCTTGCAGCTCCTTGCGCGTGCGCTCGAGCAGCTCGAGCGCCGCATCGCGCCGGCCGGCCTCGTCGAGCTCGACGGCGATGGGCACCATCGCGCCCAGGCGATCCCACCACTCGAGCGACTCGGGCATGCCCTCGACCATGGCGAGCAGCACCGCGACCGCGTCCTCGTGATGCCCCTGCCGAATGAGAGTGCGCGCGATCGCGAGCCGGACGAGCTCGGCATGACGCCCGGCGCCATCGGCCAGCGCGAGCGCGGCCTTCTTCTCACCCACCCCGGCCAGCGCGCTGGCCCGGGCAAAGCTCCCGCCCAGGCCCGAATCATTGGGGGCAATCGCCCCCAACAGCTCCCGTGCACGCGCGGAGTCGCCCGCCTCGGCGTAGTGCTGCGCGAGCGCGGCCTGGGCATCGGGGTCGTCGCCCACGAGCCGCTTCGCGAACGCGTGATCGTCGAGCCGCGCGGCCACCTGCGCTGCTTCACCGCGCCAGTCCGAGCGCTCGAAATCGAAGTCGCCGGGCAGCGGCGGTGGCAGCTCGCGCGAGGCCGCGAGCGCAGCACGGGCCTGCTGCGCACGGCCGAGCCGCACGAGGCCATCGGCCGCGATCACGAGCAACCGCGAGCGCGCGACGCCGGGGAGCAGCTTGGTGGAGACGTCGGCGAGGCCCTCGAGGTACGCGAGCGCGACCTCGGGCGGGGCCTCTTCGCGGTAGAGCTCGGCGATCGCGACGGCCTGGCGCATCGTCATGAGCTGGCGGGCGAGCTCTCCGACCGTCATGCTCGCGATGCAGCGCGGTCGATCGACGGGCGGCTCCGTCGGCTGGGCCGCAGCCGGCGGCGTGGGCTCGGGTCGCGCGGGGCCGGGCGGGTGCTCGCTGTAGACGGGCGCGCGGCCCTCGGGCTTCTCGGTCTCGTCGATGCCGAACGCGCTGGCCATCGCGAGCACCACCGCGATCACGAGCGGCCCTGCGATCGGTAGCAGCTTGCGTCCGAGCGACATCCTGACGGCGATGGTGTCACGAGGCGACGTGCTCGACCAAACCGCCCCGACCGAGCTCGGCGGCCGTCAGTCGGAGTCGACCAGCGTACGGCGGCCGCCGCCGGGTTGGCCGCCCGCGAGCGTTCGTTCTTCGTCCTGGGGACCCGGGCCCTCCGTGGTGGCCAGGCGGTCGGGGTGAGGGTCGTCGCTGGTGGCGATCGAGTCGGCCTGGCCGTCCGCGGGCTGGGCCTCGGACAAGGGGCGCGAGCTTCCCGGGCGCCCCGAAGCGAGCTTGTAGGCCCCGGATCCTTCGGTGGTCGTCAGCTTGTGCGCCCCGGATCCTTCGGTGGTCGTCAGCTTGTGCGCACCGGATCCTTCGGTGGTCGTCAGCCGATGCGCCCCGGACCCTTCGGTGGTCAGCCGATGCGCCCCGGACCCTTCGGTATTGGTCAGCCGGTGCGCCCCGGATCCTTCGGTGAGCCTGAACATCCCCGAGGTCTCGGTGCGCTGCTTGGCCGCTGGCAGCGGGCGCGAGCTCTCGCGCACCTCGAGCGGGCGGGTCACCAGCGCGGCCCAGGCCGGGGGGAGCAGCGTTCGAAGCTGCTCGAGCGCCGAGTCGATCAGCGAGCTCGCGAGCTCGGCGATCGTCGATAGCACGAGCTCGAGCGCCACGCCGGCCCGCACATGGGCTTGCTCGGCCACCTGCTGGTAGAGCTCGGCCGGACGCACCAGCTCCCCGCCCTCGCCTGCCGCAAGCGCAGGGCGCAGCGCGCGAGGCAGCTCGTCGTGCAGGGCAGGCGGTACCCCGCCCAGGTGGCTCCCCAACGTGCGCAGGGTGGCGCGCACCGCCAGCTCGACCACCCCGGCATCGGCCTGGCCGGAGCGGTCCTGCACGCGCGCGAGGAAGCGGTCGAGGTCACGGCTCACCGAGCGAAGGTACGGCCGGTTCGGGTCCGAGGGCAACGCAAGCTTTTCAGGGCACGCTAGACTCCGCCGCGCCCACCGCCACCCGACGAGCTCGGCCATGAGCGCCTCCCCCTCCCTTCCCCTGCGCACTCGCCTCGCCTACGGCGTGCCCAACCTCGGCCTCGCGCTGGTGGGCGTACCGATCCTGGTGTACCTGCCGCGTTTCTACAGCGACGTGGTGGGGATCTCGGTGGCATGGCTCGGGGTGGTGTTCGTAGCGGGGCGCATCATCGACGCCGTCACCGACCCGGTGATGGGCGTGCTGTCCGATCGCAGCCGCTTCGCCCGCGGGCGCCGGCGCCCGTGGATCCTGTGGGGTTGCCTACCGCTTGCGCTGCTCTCGGTCGCGCTCTACGTGCCCCCGCAGGGCCTGCCACCCACGGTGGCCACCGTGTGGGCGAGCCTGGTGATCCTCGGCTGGTTCTTGGCCTACACCGTGGTCAACGTGCCCTATCGTGCGCTCGGGCCCGAGCTGTCCGACGACTACGACGAGCGCACCGCATTGTTCTCGATCCGCGAGGGCCTGCTCGTGGTGGGCACGGCGATCGCGGCGGTGGGACCGGGACTGATCGGCCTGTTGCTCGGGCTCGACGACGGCTCGGACGACGGGCAGGCCGAGCGGCAGCGCTTCGCGATCTATGCCGCCGTGGCGGCGCCGATCCTGGTCGTCACCTGCATCACGTGTGGGCTCAGGGTGCAGGAGCGCTTCGCCGGCCAGACCGGCCCCACCTCGGTCGCGGGCGTGACGACGCAGCTGCGCCAGGCGTTCGCCAACCGACCGTTCGTGATCCTGCTGTCCGCGTTCGTGGTCATCGCGCTCGGCAGCAGCCTGCCCGCGGTGCTGATCTCGTACTTCGCGACCTACTGGCTCGGTGCCGGGCACCTCTTGCCCGTGTTCCTGCTCATCTACTTCGGCGTGGGCATGGCGTGCCTGCCCGGCTGGGTGTGGCTGTCGCGGCGGCGCGGCAAGAAGCTCGCGTGGCTCGCAGCGATGGCCATCAACGCCGGCTTCTTCGCGTTCGTGAGCCTGGTGGGGCCGGGCAACGTGCTCGCCTACGGCTGCCTCGTGGCCTGCTCGGGCATCGGCGGCGTGGCGGTGCTGTCGATGCCGTACTCGATGCAGGCCGACGTGATCGACCACGACGAGCTGCTCACGGGCGAGCGCAGGGAGGGGCTCTACGGCGGGCTGTGGTCGATCGCCGAGAAGACCGCCGCGGGCGTGGGCCTGGGGCTCGCGATGCTGGCGCTCGACGTGGCGGGCTACGTGCCGAATCAAGCGCAGACACCGCTCGTGCTCGACGTGCTGCGGTCGATCTACGTCGGAGTGCCATGCGTGTGCATGGCGGCGGGGTTCTTGATTGCGCTGCGGTATCCACTGGATCGCGAGGCGCATCGGGCGATCACGGCGGAGCTGGCGGAACGATCGTGAGGCAATGGCGCTCGAGCACGACCGACCACCACCCAGCGCGCTGCGCGGTGTGCTGAGCCGGATCCTCGCGCTCAACCGGGCCGAGCCGTCGGTGGTGCAAGCACCCGCGGATGCGGAGCCCGTGTCGCCGTCGCCCGAGAGCCGGCTCGGTGCTCTCGCCGGTGCGCTGCAGAGCACGTGGCTCGCCGAGGCCGCGGTGCAATCACCCGTTCCCGAGCGCTTTGGTCGCTACGTGATCCTCGACAAGCTCGGGGAAGGCGGGCTGAGCGTGGTCTACTCGGCCTACGATCCGGAGCTCGATCGCAAGGTTGCCATCAAGCTCGTCCGCACTGGGGGTACCGACGGCGAGCGCCACACGAGGCTCTTGCGCGAGGCCCAGGCGATCGCGCGGCTGTCCCACCCGAACGTGATCCAGGTGTTCGATGCCGGTGAGTCCGAGGGGCAGGTGTTCGTGGCGATGGAGCTCATCCACGGCCAGACGCTGCGAGCGTGGCTGCGCCAGGAGCAGCACGACTACTGGGCTCGGAGCCCCGAGCAGCGAGATGCCGCCGGAAACGCCCGGCTCGTACGACGCAGCAAGTCGTTCGAGCTGGCGCGTGCGCGCCCGTGGCAGGAGACGCTGGCGATCTTTCTCGAGGCGGGTCGTGGCTTGGCGGCCGCCCATGTGGCCGGTGTGATCCACCGCGACTTCAAGCCCGACAACGTCATGATCGATCGCGATCGCAGGGTCCGCGTGCTGGACTTCGGGCTGGCCCGATCCGTGCGACAGGGCGCGCTGCCCGACGCAGCCACGGCTGGCATCCCTGCCGGCGCCAGCCCGGCGCTGAGCACCACGCTGACCCAGGCCGGCGAGATCCTGGGAACGCCGGCGTATATGTCGCCGGAGCAGCTCGACGGTCAAACCGCGGATGCCCGCACCGATCAATTCAGCTTCTGCGTCGCGCTCTACGAGGCCGTCTATGGCAAGCGTCCGTTCGGGGGGCAGACGTGCGAGGCGCTGATGATGTCGATCGAAGCAGGTGCCGACACGCCCCCCGGTGATGCCGCGGCGCCCGCCCAGCTCTGGCCGATGCTGCAGCGAGGCCTGGCCAAGGCTCCGCTGGCCCGGTACCCGTCGATGGACGAGCTGCTCGTCGAGCTCGAGTCCTTGATCCGCGTGCGATCGCGGCGGTGGTGGTGGTGGGGTGCCGCCTCGCTGGCCGCCGTGGGGCTCCTCGGTTGGATCGTGTTCCACGAACGTTCCACGGAACGCGTCTGCGAGCTGGACGCGTCGGCCGTTGCGTCGGCCTCGGAGGGCGTGCCCGAGCTGCAGGCACGTGCACACGCATGGCGAGCGGCCCAGGCGAGCGCCTGCGCGCAATCCGAGCTCGATCTCGGCGTTGCACGCTGTCTCGAGCGGCAGCTCGTGGAGCTCGAGACGCTGTCGGGTGCGACCGATGCCACGGCGGAACGCGTGGGCGAGGTGATGGCTGCGCTGCCGCCACCGGAGGCCTGCCGCGCGTCATTCGAACCAGCCTCGGCGGTCCTCCAGCCCGTCCAGCCGGTCATGCACGAGACGGTACGCAGGCGGATCGAGCTCGCGCTCGGAGCTCCCCAGGATGGCCTCGGTCACGCCGTACGAACCCTGGTGACCGAGCTCGAAGACTCCACGGACGACGTCGAGCTCGCCGAGATGCTCCTGGTGATCGCCTCGCTCGGCGATCGCGGCGGCCGCTCCCCCGAAGAAGCGCTCTACGAGGCCGTGGAGCGCTCGGAGGCGGCCGGACGACCGGACATCGCTGCACGCGCGTGGCTCGGTCTGGTCGATCGCAGGATGGCGAGCGAGCGAGCTGCCGCGCAGGAGCTGCTGCGCGTGGCCCTGACGGCGCTCGTACGTGCAGGGCACCCCCGCTGGCTCATGGCACGCTGGCACGAGGCCGATGCGCGCCTGGCCATCGCTGCGGGCCCGAGCGGGCGAGAACGTGCCGTGCAGGCCCTCGAGGCCCAGCTCGCGGCGCTCGAGACGCTGGAGCTACGTGACCCCAAGCGAGAGCGCGCGGTGATCGAGCAGCTCGTGCTGCTACTCCACGAGGCGAATCGCACCGGTGAAGCCGAGCGATGGCGCGAGCGCCTCACCGAAGCGGACCGCGAGTCAGCGCCCTGAGCGTCACGGAGAGCCTGGGACGCCTCGAGCCTTGGCACGAGGCTGCTCCCCTTCGAAGATCACGGGCACCCCACTCTCGTCTCGGTGCAAGTCATCGTAGACCACGGCCGCGGCCTGGACCGTCGCGCAGACCACCTGGATCGCGATGCTCCAGCGCACGAGGAAGCTCAGCGCCGCCGAGAGCGGAGCCCGTCGGGCTCCGACCAGGATCGTGGCCCAGGCCAGCCCGAAGCATGCGACCAAGACAAAGGTTCGAATACCGAGATACGCCAGGACGATCGTGTAGATGTTCGCAGCCAGCGGTCTCACCAGGCTCAAGATGGCGTACGGCAGCGTCAGCATGCCGATGAGCCAGAACACCCCGAGCGCCGCGGCAGCCAGCGGCGACCTGCCGGTGGCCGTGAACGCGGCCGTGCTGCCGTGCACCAAGATGCTGATGACGAGCGCGTCCGAAGGGCTCGAGAGATCGAGCTCCCACAGCGCGATCTCCACCGGAACGCGCCCGATCGGGACGCCGAGCACCACGAGCGAGATCAGCAGGCACGCGGCGAGGATGCCGATGTCGGTGGCGATGCGGCTCACCACCAGCCACCAGCGTGGAATCGGTCGTGCCAGCAGCCATGTGACGTCTGCATCGAGCACCCGCGCGCCCCCGAGCATCACGCCGAGCAGCGGCATCAACCCGAACATCGAGAGGGTCTGCGCGGCCTGTATCGCCTCGTCTTCCGACCCCATCGCGAAGCCACGCAGCAGCAACGACGTGATCACCACGGCGCCGAGCAGCGGCAGACCCCGCCTCCAGCCCTCACGGACGAACGCCCAGAACATCAGCCACGCCACCATGGATACCCCCGTTCACGGATCACCCCCTGGTGATCGACATAGAGCACACCGTCATGATCATGGACCACCGTGGTCGGCACCATGTTGGCCGTGATGGTCGGAAGCGCGAGCTCCCAGGTGTGATCGCCGTGGCGATCCATGGTCACGAGCCGCGTGCCGCTGCGCAGGATCCAGGGCCCGGACGGCGGGCCGTGCAGCTCGTCGAGGAACAGCTCGCTCGCCGGCAAGTCCACGAGCACCTCGCCGCCGACATGGAGCACCAGCACGTGCGATGGATCCTCGTCGACATCGACGGACAGCAGGATCGCCACGTGATCGGCGTCGAGCCATACCACGCTGCGGATCCCGGCGGTGCGAGGCGGCAACGCCACACGCAGCGGCGAGTCCCCGGCCCGGTCCACGTTCGAGAGCTCGAGTCGCGCGCTTGCGGGATCCCAGCTCGCGAGCCCACCTCCCGCCGGGGCGAGGCGCGCGAGCGGGAGCGAGAGCGAGAGCTCGGCCGCGACGCGTCCGGAGCGATCGAGCGCAACCGCTGCATTGCCGCGCCGAAGCCATGCCCGGGGCCCGCTCCAGCCGAGCCACGATCCTCGCTCACCGGCCACGAGCGCGTGCGAAGCGACCGCCGTCGTGCCCTCGAGGTCGATGCGCAAGACATCGAGCGCGCCCGCGGTGGCGACGACGTCGACCAGCGCCCGACTGCCGGGCGCCCAGTACAGGCGCCTCGCGGACCCGCTCGACAGCGGCCGCGAGCGTCGGTCGAGCGGGCCATCCACGCCATGGAGCTCCAAGCACGCGGTGTCGTCCGAGTGAGTCACCACGGCCACGGCTCGCCCGTCGGGGCTGGCGTGGAGCTCCACCACCTCACCTGCGTGCCCGAGGCCCACCAGGCTCGCGCCACCGAACCATCCGGCCACGACGGTCCGTGCATCTCGATCGAGCAGCACCAGCCCGTCGATCTTCGCGCCGCGAGCCGCCTCTACCGGCGGCGCTCCGGTGGCGACCCACATGCGACCATCGGGAGCCCGGCCCAGCACCGCAACGGGGCTGGAGCTCTGCGGCAGGTTGGCCCAGATCGCGACCGGACACCACAGCACGAGCGATTGCAGCACGAGCACACCCACGTGCAGGCCCACCGCCTGCGCCAAGCTCCGCGGGCTGCTCACCGGGACGTGCAATCGCCAGTGACGCACGAGCGGAGCGGCGGCCGCGACGACGGAGATCGTGCACACGGGAACCAACGCCGAGCCCAGCGTCATGAACAACCGCTCGCTGCCGACGCCGACGAACGCCACCGGCAGCGAGAGGCTGAAGAACGCCAGCCCCAGCAAGAGCACGCCGATGGCCATCGCGAACGGCTCGTCCGCGCGAAGGCAGCGAGCCATGGCTCCGCTCACGACGGCATGGCACAGCATCGTCACGACCACGCCGGTCGTCAGTGGATTCACGTGCTCGATCACGAGTGAGCGCGTCGCGAGGCCCACGATCGCTCCCACACCCGCCACGATCACGGCCACGACGAGCAATCGGACCACGAGGATGCGGGTGCGCGAGAGCGGGCGACAGAGCAGGTGCGGGAGGTTCGAAGGCCCGCTCGCCGCAATGCCGCCCCACAGCGCCGCCGGCAAGAGGCCCGCCAGGGCCCATCCGGTGGCGTTTCCGGCGGAACGCCCGTCTTCGCCGATCCACTCGCCCGGGCTCGACGCGATCCCCTGCGTCCCTGCCATCACCGCGAGCACCAGCAGCACGCCCCCGAGCGCGACCCACGGCAGCGCCGAGAGCTCTCGCAAGCTGAACCGTACGAGCACCAGCTCACGCATGGTCGAGCTCCCGCGTGAAGGCCAGGTAGATGGTCTCGAGATCGGCCGCCAGGATCTGGCCGCCGGCGGCCATCCAGCGCTCCTCGAGCTCCGGGCGGCGAGTCCTGGCGAGGGCACGCTTGCCGGTGGGCGCCTGCAGCATCACGAGCTCCAGCTCGGACGGCGGCGACGGTACCCGCTCGTCCCACACCAGGATGCGACTTCGATCGAGCAGCGCCGCGATGCTCATGTCCTGCTCCACGCGGCCGTCGCGGATCAGCACGAGCCGATCGGCGAAGCTCTGCGCCTCGTCGATCTCGTGCCCGGAGATCACGATGGTGCAGCCCGCTTCGGCCACGCGACCGAGGACCTCGGCAAACACCATGCGCCGGGTGGCGACGTCGAGGCCGAGCAGCGGCTCGTCGAGCAGGAGCAGCTCGGGCTTGGTGGACAGCACCGCAACGAGGCCGAGCCGGGCCCGGTAGCCGCGGGACAGGCCCTTGACGCGCTGGGAGAGATCGAGCCCGAACGTGCTCACGAGCCGCTGGCAGCCGGGCTCGTCCCAGCGAGGGAACGTGTCGCGCTGGAACTTGAGCACGTGGTGTCCGGTCCAGGACTCGGGCAGCGGCGCGCCCTCGGCGAGGAATCCCAGGCGGCCCAGCACGCGTCGCTCACGAAACGGATCGTGCCCGAGCACCCGAACGCGCCCGGCCGCCGGTCGCAGCAGCCCTCCTGCCAGCCACAGCGCCGTGGACTTGCCGGCGCCGTTCGGGGCCGCGAGCATCACGACCTCACCGGTCTGGACGCGGAGATCCAGCCCCGCGAGGATCGGCTTGCGGTCGTAGGCGAACGACACGCTCTCGAAGCTCATCACGGTGCTCATGGCTCGCCGTCTCCTTCGCGTCGGCGGAGCCAGGTCCGCACGCCCATCACGGTCGATTGCCCGAGCAACGGCGACTCGGCCAGCTGCTCGACCTCCTTCGCGAGCTGCTGCTCGGCACGCCGGAGGATCCCCGCGAGCTTGCTCGTGGTCATGCCCACGTGCTCGGCGATCGTACGCAGCTTCATCCCCTGTACGTACCGCAGATACATCAGGTCCTGCTGCTCCGGCGACAGCCGGCGCAGGGCTGCGATCGCGAGGCGCTCCTGCTGCTCGTTCACCAGGCGCGACTCGATGCCGTCCACGCGCTCGCCGATCGACGACACCAGCTCGTGGGCGACCGCGTCCTTGCGGCGCAGATGCTCGAGCACCTTGAGCCGGGCGATGCCGCGAACGTAGGGGCCGAACGCGCCGCGGATCTCGGCTTTCTTTTCCAGGGCGATCTCGAAGCTGGCCTGGACCACGTCCATCGTGGCCGCGTCGTCGCCGTGAACCCAGCGATGCACGGATACCGACAGTGCATCGAAGCAGTAGCGGATGAGCTGCTCGCCCGCGGCCTTGTCCCCGCGACACCACGCGTCGAGCAGCGCCCGGTCCTCGGCGAGCGTCATGCCCCGGCCGTGACCGCTGCCCAGCGCTCGGTTGGCGTCGTCCGTCATCACCTGCTCGGGATGAGTGTGACGGCTCGTCGTTTTTCTCGCCGGGCGGTCGATTTTTCCCTGCGGCCCGGCGCTCGGATCGACACGACGGGCATCGCGCTCATTGCGCAATGCCCGTCGTGGGGTTTCGTGAGGCTAATCGAGCGGATCCATCGGGCTCGCCGAAGCGGCGAGCATTCTCAGCCCTCGAGCCGGCGAGTGAGCAGCTCGTGCATGATGGGCGGGTAGCCAATGAGGCTCGCCAGGGTGTTGCGAATGGTCCGGGTGATGTTCATCGTCTTCATCTCGCTTCGTTAGTACCCATGGAGCTCCAGGTGATTGCAGCACCGCGTCGAATTCCAAAACAGGCCCCAGGCTGCGTTTCGGGCCAAATTCGGCAGTTTTCGAATGCCCTCAAATCGCACCGAGATCGACGTAGCGCATTCCATTACGCCGTCTGGCTCGGCGCTTCGGGCCATCGTGACACCACGAGCGACTCTACGTCGCGGGATCACATCCGCTGCTCGAGCGCGGCCAGGAGCCCCTTCGGTCCGCCGGGATCGCTGATCACCCGCCCCGGTGGCGCATGCGGCTGGCGGAGCTGCCCGGTCGCCAGCACGTACGCGGCGAGCCCCTCGGGGGCGGACACGCGGCGCTCGTCCATGCGGCCGAAGCGAAGCACGCTCGCAGTGGCCGGCGCGAAGCCGGGCGTGTCGAGCTGCTCGGTGAGCCACGTCAGCACGGCCGCGGCGTCGTCGATGTCGGTGTCGAGCAAGAGCGCGGGCACGTCGTCGTCGAGCGCCCAGCCGTCACCCGCGCCCTCGAGCGTGGTCTCGAGCACGATCGAGCGCGGCCCCCTCGGCGCGCGCGGATGGAGCAGCTCGGCCACGCGCGCGCGCACGGCCGCGTCGCCCGGGTAGGTCTCGAGCGCACGAGCGATCACGTCGCGGCGCACTGCGAAGCCGAGCCGATCGAGCGCGAGCACACCGAACACCGCGGGGAGCCGCTGGGCGAACGCCTCGTGCACGAGCCCGCTCCACAGCGCGACCGAGCGCTCGGACTCGAGGTGGCTCGGCACCCGCCAGCGCCACAGCGCGCGTCGCGGCCAGCGTCGCAGCTCGGCCACCGGGTCGAGCTCGCTGCCGTGATCGTCGGCGCTCCACGGGCTCGTGAGTCGCCGCAGCCAGTCGTCGAGCCAGGCCTGGCGGAGCTGGGCCACGGCCTCGGGCGACAGCGGGCCGCGGCTCTTGAGCCGGGCCTCGAGCGTGGTGGCATCGGCCGCCTCCACGAGGTCGTCGAGCTCCTCGAGCCGCAGGTGAGCACCAAGGCGGACGAGCAGCTCCGAGGAGATCGACAGCTCGTCCTCGACGAGCAGGCTCACCGCGTCGAGGGCCTCGTTGATGGGCGCGGCCAGGCTCGCCGCGAGCGCGCGGGTGAGGAATGCCACCGCGATCACCTCGCGGGCGCGCTGCACGATGGCCGGGCGTGCGGGCGGCTCGTCGAACAAGACGTCGACACAAGCCTTGAGCCCGCCCACGTGCTCCACGCACGACAGCGAGCCCAGCTGGTGCAGGCGTTGCTCGATGTCGAGCTCCTGCACCAGCGCGCGCCGCTCGAGCCACTTGCCGCTCTCGCGGTCGAGCAGCGGACCCTCGTGTGCGTAGGCCTCCACCACCTGCTTGCCGGCGTCCTCCACGAGCGGCTCGCTGGCCAGGCCCGAGGGCGGGCGCAGGACGCCACGGAAGGCGCGGACGCGTGCGTCGTTGGGAGCCGTACACGACGAGAACCGAGGCGCCGCGAGCTGCTCGAGCAGCGTGTCCACGGCCCGCGCGACGTGACCGGCGAAGTCGCGATTGCCGGTGGCGTCGCGGACCTCACGATAGACACCCAGGCGGGTGATCCCACACCGCTCCTCGCCGTCGCGCCAGCTTCGCCAGGGCCGGTAGAGCACGTCCTTGGCCAGGTGCAGGCGACGCGGGTCATGGTTGATCTCGGCCGCGAGCTCGGCCATCGCCCACTCGGTGGCCAGCGCGAACCGTAGGCGCAGACGAATCGCCGGGTCTTGCAAGAAGCCCTTGGGGTCGTCGTCGATGCGGGCATAGAGGCCGTCGCGCAGCGCCTTGTCGAGCTCGCGGTGCAGGCGGAGCGTGTGGTGCTCGGCGCGGAGCAAGAGGATGTGGCGCAGCACCGCCACCGCTTCTTGCTGTGGGCCCGGCGTCGCGTCCTGCTCGGCCAGGAACACCTGCAGGTAGCCGTGGAGCGCGGGCGTGGTCTGGAACAGGTAGATCCGATCCCAGAACAGGCTGTAGGCCAGCCCCGCGGTGCCCGTGTCGGCCTGGTCGGCTGCGGCCGCGGAATGGTCGTCGGTGAGGAAGCAGAAGAAGCTCTGCTCGGTGACCTGGGTCTTGAGGTTGTGGACGAGGTACGTCACCAGCTCGGGGTCGATCTTGTCGAGCTCGTCGACCACGAACACCGGGTGCAGGCCGATCTGGCGCAGGCCCTGCAGCAGCCGCGGGAGCCGGTGGATGAGCGACTCGACGTCGGCCTTGAGCGTGTACGCGCGCTCGTCCTTCTGGCTCTGGCTCCGTTCGAAGCGGCTGCTGAACGTGAGCGTGGCGCCCACGCCCGCGGTGACGAGCGGGCCGAGCAAGCCCGCGAGGATCCAGCTGCCATCGACCACCAGCCCGGCTGCCGCCGCCGCACCCGCGACGATGGCGGTGGAGGTCTTGAGCAGATCGGTGGGCTGGACCAGGCGCTCGAGCTTCTGCAGCGCCTCGGACGAGATCTTGCTGTCGCGCTTGTCCTCGGCCTTGGACACCACCGCGAGGCGGGCCTCGGCGAGGTCTTGGAGCACGGCCACCTCGGCCGCGCCGCGATGGTTGGGCTCGCGGGAGAACGCGCCGTCCTTGCCCCAGCCGAGGCGCTCCCAGTAGGCCATGAGATCGGCGACGGTGGGGCCGCGGCGCATCTCGTGGCGCAGCTGCAAGAACAGCTCGAGGTCGTCGTTGCGTGCGGGACGAGCGACGCCGACCGAGCGCTGGAGGCGGAGGCGAAGCGTGCGCTCGATCTCGGAGAGCACGGATTCGAACAGGCTCACCGCCATGTCGCGCAAGAGCTGGAGGACGGGCGGGTAGCGGGTGTGCTCGGGCGAGGGGTCGGTGGCCTCCCAGGCGTTGGTGGCCGGCGTGGATGCGGCCGCCGAGGGCGGAGCATCGCGGATCGGCGCGAGGTTGGGCCCGTAGAGGCGCACGAGCAGCGGGCGGTGGCCAAGGTACTCCGAGCCCTCGGCCAGGCACTCGGCATAGAGCGACTGCACGACCCATTCGAACGTGGTGGTCTTGCCCGTGCCACGATCGGCCGCGAGCAGGTAGGAGGAGCCGGAGACCTCGCGACGCACGTAACGGGTGAGGGCGCGAGCGAGCTGATCGCGGGCCGCCGAGTCGGCGTAGTAGACGGGGCGACTGGAGAAGCGGCGGGAAGAATCGAGCGCGTAGGCGAGCCCGGCGTCGGTCCACGGACGCGGGCCGGGGCCGATCCTGCTGGACCATGGAATGCGAGAGGAAGGCAAGGAGGGCATCGGGACGGGCTCAGGGATCGGGGCAGCCGTTCTCGTCGGCGGTGCCGTCGACGTCCTCGGGATGCAGCGGACACTGATCCTTCGAGTCCAAGAGACCGTCGCCGTCGTTGTCGGGATCGGGGCAGCCGTCCTGGTCCTCGTGACCGTCCTGGTCCTCCGCCGCGGCGGGGCAGCGGTCGTCGCGGTCGAGCACGCCGTCGCTGTCGAAGTCCTTGAAGACGTCGCGCTCCGGCAGGCCCTGCATCACCGTGACGCCGATGCCGATCGCGGAGGCTCCCACGAGCGTGAGCGCGAACGCGGGCGTGACCTGCCAGCCGCCGAGCCCATGGCCGAAGCCACCCCAGCGCTCCTGGATGCCGATGCCATCACCGGCCGCCACGCGACGCAGGGCGAGGATCCAAGCAAGACCGCCGAGCAGCACGAAGGTGATCGCAACCAGACTGCCCAGTGGGTCGGCGGCGAAGTCCACGGGCGGAATTCTGCCAGGGGCGGAGCCGAGGAGCAACGCGCCAGCGGAGCCTTGGCTTCGCCGGTTCTCGGCGCTCGCTCGCTCACGCAACGGCTGCGCGATGTGGCGCCGAGTGCTCAGCTCGGATCGGACCGCGTACCGGTCTTCGTTGAGCCGCCACCCGGCGGCGCGGTACCGTGGGCGCCATAATGCCTCGCCCCTGGCTTCGCTCCTCGCCGCTCCTCTGCTCGCTCGTGCTCGGCTCGGCGTGCGGCCCGTTCGTCGTTCTCGAAGATTCCACCGACGAATCCGCCGGCGAGTCGGAGGCCTCCGAGTCGACCAGCTCGTCCACCACCAACGCGACCTCGTCCACCACCGCCGCGACCTCGAGCACCACGTCGGCCACCACCACGCCAATGACCACCTCGGTGGACCCCACCGGCCGCGAGCCAGGCTATTGCCAGGAGACTTGCCGCGCGGTCAGCGATTGCCTCTACCCGGGCTCCAATCCCTCGGACTGGGCCTGCAACGGCGGCTTTTGCGAGTACGTGGGGGTGATCCCCTCGTGCGACCCGGCGACGTGCGACGACCTCGCGATCGGATTTTGCACCGAGGTCGATGGCGTGAGCCAGTGCGCCACGCCGTGCGTCAGCGACGTGTCTTGCCTCGCCGGCTTCACCCAGTGCTCCGGGTACGACGACGCGGGTAATTCGATCTGCGAAGCGATCCCTTGCAATGGCGCGGTCGAGGGCGAGGCCTGCGTCATCGATGGCTTCGGCCAGTACGGCGTCTGCATCGACGGCATGTGCGCGTGCACCGACGACAGCCAGTGCCCGATCGACGGCTGGGGCTGCAACATATAGCTCGCGTGCCCGAGGCCAATTGAAAGAAGGGCCGAGCAGCGGTGCTCGGCCCTTCCAGGGCACGCAGGAGCGGGATCCTAGCGGTGACGCGACGGCGCGTGCGACGGCGAGTGCGACCGCGACGGCGACGGCGACGGCGAGTGCGACCGCGACGGCGAGTGCGAGGGCATCGAGCGCGACGGCGAGTGGTGCGTGGGCGTCGTCCGCGACGGCGAGTGGTGCGTGGGCGTCGTCCGCGACGGCGAGTGGTGCGTGGGCGTCGTCCGCGACGGCGTGCTCCGGCTCGGCGACGAGCTCCGCGACGGCGCACCCCACGTCGGCGTGGCGCTCGTACGCGTCGGCGTGGCACGGCTCGGCGAGGCGCTCCGCGACGGCGTGCCCCACGTCGGCGTGGCGCTGGTGCGCGTCGGCGTGGGCCGTGAGGGCGCGGTTGCGGCGTCACGCGAGGGCCGGGCCACCGTCTGGCCCCACGTGGGAGCGCGGGTGGGCTCGCGCGGGGGCGTACGGAAGGTGGTGTCGGGCTTGGTCTCGAACGCCACCGTGCGCGTGGGCGTCCGCGACGGACGCGACGGCGGGTCGACCACCGTGATGCGCTGGCCGCCGGCGGTGGTGTACTCGTTGCGCCGGGTGGGGGTGGGGTCGCGGCGCGGTCCGGCCTGCGCCAGCGCGGCATCGCTGCCGGCCGGCGTGCGCGAGGGCGCGGCATCGCTGCCGGGCACGGCGTCTCTGCCGGGCTCCGGGCGCGCGTCACCGCCGGGGAGCTTGCGCGTGGGATCGCCCGACCCCGCGTTGGCCACGGTCGGCGTACGGGTCGGCTCCGAGGCCTGCGGCCGGCGATGGGGACCGGCATCGGCATCGGCCACCTTGCGATGCGGGCCGTCGTTGGTAGCACCACCGGCGTTCGGCGAGTCGGTGGGCCTGCCCGGGTTGGGTCGGCTTCCGCCGCCGCCGGATCCAGCCTGCGGATCGTAGTCGTTGTGATGATGATGGTGGACGTTCACCACCGGCAGCCCGTACGCGTGGTAGCCGTAGACGCCCACGCCACCCCAATACCAGCCGGGACCGTAGTATCCGGTGCCCCAGTAGTAGGGCGAGTACGGGTAGAAGCCGTTCCAGTACGAGACGAGCGGCGCGGGCGGGCCGTAGTAGTAGACCCACATGCCGAGCTCGTCGCTGTAGTACACGAAGTCGCCGTTGATGTTGTAGTACCAGCGACCGGACCACCACACCGACGGGTAGCTCTCGATGGCATCCGGGTACGTGTGCACGTAGGTCACCACCGACGAGGTCGAGCCATCGCTCAGGGTCTCGTAGCCCACCACGCCGTCGGCACCGGGCTGCTCGATCACCTGCTGCACATAGACTTCATCGTAGGCGTTGGGCTCGGCGAGCACCGAGCGAGGCGGGGGCGTGCCGGGGTACGCCGAGGGGCCGGAGCCATAGCCAGCGTTGCGGCCGGCACAACCCAGCCCCGCAACCAGCCCCACAGCCAACGCCGCCGCCTTCAACCACCCACGCTGCCCGAATTTCGTCATGCCCACGAAGCTCAGTCTTCATCGTGCAGGGCGCCCCTTCAAGGCGTGGATACCCCCGCCGGGCTCCGCGTCGCGCACGGGGCGCGAGCGGGGACATCCCCTCGTCGAGCGCGCCGATCAGGGCCTGAGAGGGCTCGTAGGGCACTTTCCTCGCGCGGTGATCGGCGGTACGCCCGGGGCGAAATTTGGAGGAGATACGCGTGAGCTGGCGATCGCGGCTCGAAGAGCGAGGCCGAGCGCGTGGCCTCGACGGGCAGCTCCACGCACGACCGAGCGAATTCGGGGCCCAGCCAGGCCGCCCGGGCCGATAGCGGCGTTGACGCGCGGGCCAGGGGCCGCGTATCGTGACGCACGGCGGAAAGATGACCGACGACGGCCTCGTCACGGTGTTGCACTTCGTGTCCGGCCGCTACCGCGGTCAGGACTTTCCGCTCGACGATCGGCGCAGCTACATCGCCGGGCGCAGCACCGAGGTGGACCTCGTGCTGGCCGACGACGCGGTCAGCCGCAAGCACGTCCGGTTCTACCCGGCGCGGGGACGGATCTGGGTGCGAGACCTCGGCTCGCGCAACGGGACCATCGTCAACGGGCTGGCCGTCGAGCGCCACTGCCTGCGGGAGGGCGATCGGATCTCGATCGGCTCGAGCCTGGCCAAGGTGGCGCGCGCCGATCCCGACGCGCTGTCGGCCAAGCGGGCGGGCGAGGCCCAAGCGAAGGCCGACATGTCCAACCGCGCCATGGCGGGCTCGCTCGAGGAGGTCCCGCTGATGGACGTGCTGCAGTGGCTGGCCACCAGCCGCAAGACGGGCACGCTCAAGGTCCGCGACCCCGACGCCGAGCGCGTGGGCTCGCTGCACCTGCGCGACGGTCGGGTGTTCTATGCCGCGATCACCGGCGCCGCCGGGCTGGCGCCCGAGAAGGCGCTGATCCGCATGCTCAACTGGAAGCGCGGCAGCTTCGAGCTCGACAGCGCGGTGGAGGAGGCCGTCAAGGCCGAGATCAACATGTCGCTCGAGCACCTGCTGATGGAAGCCGCGCGGCAGGAGGACGAGCTGGCCAACCTGGCCAAGAAGACCCCGCTGCCCAAGCCCCGCGCCCGCGTGGCGCTGGTCAAGCCGTGCCCGGTGCGCTGGAAGGAGCTGCCGCCCGCCGAGCTCGACCTCGTGCAGGACATGGTCGAGGCGGGGAGCTGGTGGCGCGTGCTCGACCTCAGCACCACCGACGACCTCACGCTCTCGCGCGTGTTGGTGGCGCTCAAGAAGAAGGGCCTCGTCGAGTACTAAGGGGCTAGCGCTGGCGGGCGACGAGGAGCGTGACGTCGTCGGCTCGCTCGTGCTCCCACTGTTCGACCTGCTGCCACAGCGCCGTGCAGATCGCCTCCACCGGCCGGTCGCCGACCTCGCGGAGCGTCTCGCAGATGCGGTCCATCCCGAGCATCTCACCGGTGCGGCTGCGCGCCTCGGTCGCGCCGTCGGTCAGGAGCAGGAGCACGTCGCCCGCGGCGAGCTGGAAGCGGAGATCCTGCTTGGCCGGGGAGGCCTCACCGATGCCGAGCCACGTACCCTCGGGAACGAAGCGATCGATGCGGCCGCTCGACTTGCGGAGCACCACCACGTCTTCGTGTGCCCCCGCGACCACGGCCTGACCGTCGGCGTCGTAGCGGATGAGCGAGAACGTGGCGTAGTCGTCGCGCCGCAGCCGGTGGCGGATGTTGTCGAACAACAGGCGATTGACGTAGGCGATGATCTCGCTGGGCGCCGCGCTCGGCCGACTGCGCACGGTGGCCCCCACCGCGCTCTGCAGCATCAGCATGCTGAGCCCCGCGGTGAGCCCGTGCCCGGAGATGTCGCCGATGGCGAGCCACGCTCCGCCCTCGGCCGGGATCACGTCGTAGTAGTCGCCCCCGACCTCGGTGAAGGTCTCCATGCGCGCAGCGATCTCGAGGCCGGGGACGGCGAGCGTGCGGGGTAGCAGCGAGGTCTGGATCCGTCTGGCGATCTCGAGCTCCGCCGTCAAGCGCTCGCGCTCTTCCTCCTGCTTCTGGCGGAGCAGCTCGCGCGCGCTGACGTCGCGCAGCGTCAAGACACAGCCGGCGAAGCCCGTGACCGGCAGGTGGATCGAGCGAATGCCCGCCTCGATGTAATTGTCACGGTGGCGCAGGTCGAAGCTCTCGCCCAGGCGCCGCTGCGTGCGTCCACGGACCGCGGCGTCGCGCAGCGGCTCGAAGCTCTCGCTGGCGAACAGCTCGAACACGTTCTTGCCGGTCATGGCTGCCTCGTTGAGCGTCACGCCGTGCACGGTGCGAAACCCGGCGAGCTCGAGGAAGCGGGCGTTGAAGCGCACGAGCTGGTGATGCTGGTCGATGATCGCGATGCCCTCGTCGACCGCTGCGACCGCGGCGGAGAGCTGGCTCTGCGTCTGGTCGAGGTGGTGCAGCAGGTCCGAGTCCTCGGGGAGCACGTGCTCGACGAAGATCGTCCAGCGACCGCCGGGCTCGCGCCCGGCACGGAGCCGCGCCAGCGCGTCGGTGCGGGCGGGTCGCAGCACCACGAGCAGGTCGATGAGGCCCCCGGTGTAGCCGCTGACCTTCTCGTCGAAGTCGCGGACCCCTCGCTTGTCGCGGGGGCTGAACAGCTCTTCGAACGCGGTGCCGACGAGCGCGTCGGCCTGGCAACGAAACAGCTCGCAGAAGCGCTCGTCGACGAGCTCGATGCGCCACCCCTCGCTCGCGACGATCACACCGAGCGGCAGGCTCACCATGCGGCTAGTCCTGCGACCGGTAGCCGATGCGCTCGTGGAGCGCTGCCACGTCGGCCTCCGTACAGCCGCGGCGCCGGATCACGGTGATCGGGTTGCCGCTCGCGACGGCGCGGAACAGGAACCGCGCCGAGCGAATCTCGATGACGCCGAAGCCGGGGGTGTGCTCGATGGGCCCGTAGCACGTCTCGAGCACGCCCCACACCCGTCGTACCTCGTCGAGCGCGAAGAAGTACTTGTATGTCTCCGGGTGGATGCACGCGTACGAACGCTCTCGGTGGACCACGGCCGGGCCTTAGGTCGCTTCGACCTCGAATTTGCAGCGCGGCGAGTCGGCGCAGATGCAGCTACCCTCGTCGGAGAGATAGGTACCGAACCGCTCCTCGATGGTCCCGTCGCCGTAGATCAGCTCCATCATGCCGGCCGACACGCCGCACAGCATGAAGCACTGCGGCGAGTCGCACACGCCACGGTACTCGCGGTAGCCGAACGCCTCGTAGCCGTTGAGCGACTCGATGGTGAGCGTCTCGGCCGGCTGGTGGGCGGTGGCCCGCCAGTTGCCCCAGCCGAACCCATTGGAGAGCGCAATGAGGCCGAACAGGTTGTCGGACTTCTGCTTGATCATGGGGGCGATGAGCGCGTCCCACTCGGCCGAGGCCATGATCCCGCGGAACGTGTTCATCGCGCAGGTCTCACCGGCGAACGTGAGCAGCCGCCGCGCGGTGCGGAACAGGCCCTTGGCCCGCATCTGCTCCACGAACTGGATGCACATCAGGTTGTAGAAGTCGGCGGGGGTGAGCGCGAGGTACACGCCGAACGCGGGGATGAGCCCCTCGTCGCCGCCCATGATCGGCATCTGCACGAGCGCGTCGATGATCGCCTGCTCGTTCACGTTGCTCGGCTCGCCCGCGCCCACGCCGACGACGTCGGGCTGGAAGCTCAGCGGTTGCTTGACGTTCTCGACCGGCGGCTCGCTGCGCGCCTGCACGTGGAACTCGCAGCGGTCGTCACCGGCGTTGAGGCACTTGTGCTCGCGCACGGCCACGTTCTTGCCGGTGGCGGCCCGTAGCCCGCCCTGCAGGTAGCCCTCGGTGAAGGTGCAGGCCTTGCGCTTGGTCTCGGCAAAGCCCGCGCGCCAGCCCTCGACGTAGTGCGACTGATCGGCGGTCACGATGCCCTGGTGGGCCCTGGACACGTCGAGACGCCCGAAGCCGAGGTGGGCGTAGAGCGCAGCCATGACCTCGATGCGGGCGCTCTCGTCGTCGGCACCCTCGTCGATCACGTTGGCGACGTGCTCGGCGAACACCGCCTCGGCGGAGTCGCGGATGATCTTCGCGCCGTCGATCTCGGTGACCTGCTCGATGGTGTGCTGGAGACGTGCGTTGTAGTGGTGGCAGTGGATGATGGTTTCCTTGCCACCGATCAGGCGACGATGCTCGTCGGCCTTGTATTGAAGAGCGAAACGCGGGCGCATGGGGCTAGCATCCTAGCACGGCCCTGCCGGTGAGCGCGGCTCGAGCCCGCGAAGCACCCGGAACGCCGTCAGGTCACGCGTTCCATCGTGCGCCGCACGTCGGCTGCCGCGGGACCAGTGAGCTGGTCTGGGCGTAGCACGAGCACCTCCTGGCCCTGCACCATCATCACCTCCATGGGATCGGTGGCGATCGTAGGGCAGACGCGCTGGGCGGTGACGAGGCGCGGCAACGACGCTGAGAAGTACTGGGCGTGCAGCAGGCCCTGCCGCAGCATCAGCACGTGCTCGCCGGGCGTGGCGGCCCGCTCCATCACGCCGAGCGCTTCCAGTGGATCGACCACGCTGGGCTCGGGCTCGGGCTCGGGCTGCAGCGTCACCTCCCACGTGGCCGGGATCGCGAGCGTAACGCCCGGGCGGGCGTCGAACAGGTACACCTGCATGTGATGCACGAGGGCCGGCACGCGCATGACGATGCGGGTGCCTCCGCCGGTGCGCGCTTGGGCCGAGACCTCGCCGCCGACCTTGCCCAGCGCTGCGCGCACGGCATCGAGCCCGACCCCGCGCCCGGATACGGGGCCGGTCTGGCCCGCCGTGGAGAAGCCCTGGCGGAACACGAGCTCCTGTACGTCGACGCTCGAGGCCTGCCGTCGTGCCGACTCGTCGACGAGCCCGGCCTCGAACGCCCGCTCGACGATGGCCGCGTGGTCGAAGCCGCGGCCGTCGTCCTCGACCGCGATCTCGACGACGTCGCCGTCCATGCTCGCAGTGATGCGAATGGAGCCCCGCGGGGGCTTTTCGGCCGCCAGCCGGTGGTGGGGCAGCTCGAGCCCGTGATCCACCGCGTTGCGGATGCAGTGCAGGAGGCCCACGTCGAGCGCGTCGGCCACGCGGCGGGTCACGCCCAGCCCGCGGGTGTCCTCGCCGATGTCGACGAGCTTGCCGAGCTGCGCACACAGCTCGTAGGCGGCCACGACGTGCCGCTCCACGAGGCGGCCGAGCAGCGTGGAGGACGATTGCGCGACCTCCTGCCACAAGAGCTTCCAGAGCTGGTAGAGGCGCTGACGCGAGGCCCCATGGGCGCCGAGGTGCTCGAGGAACGCGATGCTGGCCGCGCGCGCGAGCCGGGATTCGGGGTCTTCGAGCGACGAGTCGGACGGGCCGGTACCCGTGACCCTGGGCCCGGTATCCGCGGCGCGCTCGAGCGCCCGGGCGGCTCGCACCGCCTGGTCGACCTCCCGCACGAACCCGTCGAGGTCGATGCCGGCCACCGGCGTGCGCGTGCCCCTGCGCGTGAGCAGGCCGATGAAGTGGAACGACATCGTCACGAGCAGGTCGAGGTCGTCCGGCACGGCATAGGCGACCTCGCTGGCCACCGCGAGCAGGTCCTCGAGCTTGTGGCACACGAGGTGGACGTCGTCGAAGCCGACGATTCCGGCGTCGCCCTTGAGGGTGTGGATCAGGCGGAGCAGCTCGGCGGCATCGGCTTCATGGCCCGTGCCCTGCAAGAGCGCGAACCAGAGCGACTCCCCACGCGCGAGCCGCTCGGCCACCGCCTGTCGGAAGCGCTGGATGATCTCGTCGGGCAGCGCCTCGTCCGACATCACCTAGGCCTCGATCGACACGAGATCGACGGCAAAGCAGCTGAGCGCGCGGAGGCTGCGGTGCTGCCAGTGCTTGGCAGGATCCGAGAGGAAGCGGATGCGGTAGCGCTGCTCGATGGGCTGCTCGAGGAGATCCGAGAGCCACGTGATGAGGCACTTGAAGCACGAGGAGTTCATGAACTCGAGGTCGCGCATGTCGACGGCGACCTCGGAGACCTGCAGCGATCGCGCCTGCTCGCGCATGGCGGTGACGGCCTGCTGCACGTGGGCGAGCACGTGGGCGTCGGCGGTGCCCATGAGCTTGAGCGTGGCGCTCTGGCCCTCGTTGCTGGCGGTGGCCTGGAACGCCTTGGTGGTGATCGGGGGGAAGTCGATGCTCATCAGGCCTGGCTCCCTGGTGCGCGGGTCTCGATGCGGGCGGAGATGGAGACGTGATCGTCGTCGATGTCGAGCGTCATCGCCATCTCGGTCTCGGCACGGATGCGAGCGAGGCCGAGGCCCGAGCCGTCGGTGCGCTTGGCGCTGCGCCGCATCATCGTCTGGTAGTAGGCGTCGGTATCGGTCGCGGCGGTGAGCTCGGCGAACATGGCGCGCAGCACGTCGAGGTTCTCGGGGCTCGCGGCGTTGCGGGTGCGAACGCAGACGGTCTGCCCATCGCTCGCCAGCGCGATCTCGATGTGGACCTCGGTCTCGCCGTTGGTGGAGTACCGCACCGCGTTCTCGAGCAGCTCGTGGGAGGCCAGCGCGACCTGGCTGGTGAGCTCGGGGGTGAGCCAGCACTCGTACACGTCGGCCACGAACCGGCGCACGCTGGAGACGAGCGCCGTGTTGGGGCGGAACGAAAGCGTGAGAGACGGCATGGCGCGATCAGTCCTGATCATCGTCACCGCTGGGGAGCGTATCAGATCCGGGGTCTGCCATCGCCCTCGCCTGCTCGGTGGGGCGCGTCCGCCGACCCCTCGAGGGCGTGACGAATCGCCACGACGAGCTGTGCGGTGCCGGAGGTCTTGGAGATCACGCCAGGGCTCGAATCGGCCGACATCATCACGCGCGGGCAGGGCAGCTCGAGGGCCGCGCCGTCGCCATCGGGCAGCTGGGTGTCGACGAGCGCGGCATCGAAGCTCTGCGCGGCGAGCTTGTTGCGCGCATCCGCAGCCGTCGTCGCGACCACTACGGTATGACCAGCGTTCTCGAGCGCGCGACGGAATACGTACGCACACACATCGCTGTCCTCGACCAGTAGGATCGTGGCCATGGGCTCGGAGCGTGAGGCTACCATGGCCTGCCAGCACACATGGGCGATTTCGAGCTTCGCCGCAGTGCACGGAGGCGGCTGCATCATCGTTCGCCGACGGCTCGCAGCTCCACGCGCGTTCCCTCGGCCTGCACGGGCAGCGACAGGCATACGCGTGCGGCTGGCCGGCCCATGCCCAGCCACCCCGGTGCGGGGCTGCTGTGCCACGGCATGCCCACGGCGCGGAGGAGCAATCGCCGGCCCGCGGCCTCGATCACGGCGGTGTCGTCGTGCACCACCAGCGGGCAGGCGGCGGGAACGAAGTAGCGCACGGTGGCAGGCGCGCCGGGTGGCTCGAGCGCGTCGGTGATGTGGATCGCGCCATCGCGGTGCTCGATGGTGCGACGGTGCGCCGCGGGGCTCCGGTAGCCGCGCACGCGTCCCACCAGTCGGTGCTCGGCGCACGCGAGGGTCTCGGTGCGCCCGCGCGCGCCGATGCGATGGCTGGCCCACAGCTCGTGCTGGTCGTCGCTGCCCGGGCCCACGCCCACGGTGTTGTGGGCCGCGGTCGAGCGGGCATAGGAGCGGTCGGGGCCGAGCTCGTAGGTACCCACGCCCGCGTCCACCAGCACCCGCGTGGCGCCGAGGCTCAGCTCGATCGAGAGCGCGTCGCCGTGGATGTGCCCCGGCTGGTACGGCAGGCCGACGTCGCCGCGGTTCCACAAGAGCGTGAGCGGCCCCCAGCGGCGGCGCGAGAGCCCGCTGACCGGCGCGTCGGCGTGCGACCGCGGCAGCGGCCGCCCGAGCCGGGCCGCGAGCCCGGCCGGGGTCACCGGGGCGTCGCGCTGGCTGTCGCCCCACAGCGCGACGTCGCCGTCGGGGTGGGTGAACGCAGGCATGGCCGCGATCATGGCGGAGAGCGCGGGCGCGAGCGCGTCGGCCAGGCGAGGCTGCTGGGCGCGTGCGTACGGCAGCAGCCCCGCGAGCTGCTCGGCCAAGAGGCAGTGGTAGGTGGGCGTGCGCTCGCCGTGCATGCCGTCACCCGCGAGCTGCTCGTGCACGGTGGTCACGAGCCGCGGCCCGAATCGCTCGAGCAGGCGCTGCGGCAGCGGCCCGCGCAGCGCCACCCCGGCGGTGACGAGCGCCACGAGGTTGGTCCACAGGTGATTGCCGTCGATGTGGGTCTCCACGTGGGCCGCGAGGTGCTCGAGCTGGGCGGCGAGCGAGCCCAGGATCCGCTCGCGCGCGTGGGCCTGCAGCTCGCCCGCGTGGCGGTGCAGGAAGCCCAGCCAGTGCATGGCTCGCATCGAGGTGGGGTAGGGCTCCCAGCCCACGCCCTGGCGGTGATCGTCGATCCAGCTCGCGAGGGTGGCGAGCGCCTCGCTGGTGGGCAGCGCGGGGTGGCCGAGCCACCCGTGGTAGTGCAGCGTGTACGACCAGAGCGCATTGGCGCCTGGCTCCCAGCCACCGCGCCGCGGGTCGTGGGGCGGGCGTCCCACGAGCGCCACGGCGCCATCGGGGCTCGGCCGTCCCTCGGGCGAGGGGGCCCATGGGTCGGTGCATGGGGCCAGGTCGACGATGCCCGGCGCATGCGTGCGAGCGGGCACGCGGGCGGGCCCGTGCGCGCGCTGGGCGAGCTGAGCCACGAGCTGCCGGGGCCGCAGGTGCCGTGCCGTGCGAAGCGCCAGGCCGAGGCGATGGAGCGAAGCCATGATCGGCCGAGCCTCTTACCGGAGCTCCATCGCGCTGTACAGGCGCGCGGCGCTCGAGCCCTTCCGCGCGGGAGGCCGTGGTACCGTGGCGAGGACACGCCATGAACGCCATGCGTCGCGCCATGGTCCTCACCGTGCTCGCCGTTTGCCTCGGCTCCCTCGGCATGGGCAGCGGATGCCACGAAGCGCCCGAGGACTCGGAGCTCGCCCGGCGGGTCATCGGCCCCGCGGGCGGCATCCTCACGTCGACCGACAGCGTGCTCACCCTCGCGATCCCGCCGGGGGCGCTCGAGGAGGAGGTGGAGCTGTTCATCGAGCGCAGCGACGAGCCGCCGACGGTGTTCGGGCACGCCTACCTGGTGCGGCCGAGCCCCACGCTGCGCTACGACGCGAGCGTCACCTACCGCCAGGAGCTGCCCGACGACACCTCGGGCCTGGCGGTGGGGGCCGTCGATGCCGTCGCCTACGAGGAAGGCCGCGGGCAGTGGAAGCCGCTGCCGCTGCTCCGCGTGGACCGACAGGCCAAGCTGGTGAGCGGCCTCGACGACGGCGTGTCGATCTTCTACGCGCTGCTCGACGACGCCGACGGCAGCCCTTCCACGCCCTCGGACACCGGCGACACGGGCACGGCGACCACCATGGGGCCCGACGTCACCGACGACACTGGCCCGCCCGACGAGACGACCGGGCCCGGTGATTCCACTGGCGCCGGTGATTCCACCGAGGGCAGCAGCGGCCCGGGCGAGAGCAGCGGCGAGCCGCCGCCGAGCTTCGGGAGCGACGTGGAGCCGATCCTCGAGGCCAACTGCAATTGCCACTTCGACGGCGCGCCGGCCGAGCTGTCGTTCACCGATGCCTACGCCAACCTCGTGAACGTGGCCTCGACCGAAGCGGCCGGGCTCGACCGGGTGGAGCCGGGGGTGCTCGACGACAGCTATCTCTGGCACAAGCTCTCGGGCACCCACATCGCGGCGGGAGGCTCGGGCGACCCGATGCCGGCGCCCACCGGGGGGCTCGCAGCAGGCTCGCTGGCCGTGATCGAGGCGTGGATCTCCGGCGGCGCGGAGCCTTGAGCGAAATAGCGCTTCGGCCACCCAAGCAAGACAAGAAGAGCTGAGCTCAGCGCGCCGAGATCACGTGGTCGCGAGCCCGGGCCACGGCATGCGCCGCGTCGAAGGCCAGCGCCGAGGCGGTCACGACCAGCGCGAACACCAGCCAACGGAGCGGCCTCGGCCAGCGTGTCACGGGGGTGCCGTCGCTCAGCATTCGCACCCGCGCCGTGCGGGGGTCGTAGACGAATTTGCGAGTCATCGGCAATTCGCATGTAACACACTGTCGGGCGGGTGTTCCAGGGTGTGGTGGGCTCGCCCCTCCCAGTACGTGCGAACGACGTGCGAACGCTCGTTCGGACGGTCGGTCCACCTGGGCTGCCCACACACTCCAAGGGGCCCACCGCAGGCTCGCGTTCCGGCGCGGGGGCTATCCACCCGTGGCCGGGTACGCGATAGTGCTGGATGACGATGAGCGGCAGCGGCGACTGGCACGAGAGCCTATTCAAGGACGAGAAGGGCGACTCGCTCGGCGACGGTACTTGGGGCAAGCCCGATCCCAACGAAGGCAAGCTCGCGCCTGTCGAGTGGGACAAGCTGCCCGAGGCGCCCGATCGTACCAAGCGAGTGCGGGCCCGGTTGGCCACGCCTGCACCGGGCAGCCAGAAGGAATCGGGCCTGCTCGACATCAAGTCGCTCGCGCCCTCGCTCGCCGCGGGCATGAACGAGGCCGAGGCCGCCCGCGATCGTCAGCCCACGCCGGCGCCCGTCGACGTGCGCCCCGCTCGGCTCGCCACGGCCGCCAAGGGCAGCGCGGGCTCGGGGCTCATCGACGTGCAGGAGCTCGTGCGCGTGCAGGAGCAGAAGGAGGCCGCCAACAAGGTCTCCACCAAGGACATGAAGGTGATCGACCCGATGGCCGAGGCCGCGATCGAGGCGATGAACAGCTCGGCGTCGATGAGCAACGTGTCGCTGTCGACCGCGAGCCCGAAGCAGACCGCGTCCGACGAGCTCGACGGCGAAGACTTCGACGCCGTGCCCAACCGCGGCCGCTCGATGATCGTCTTGATGCTGGCCGTGCTCACCATCGCCGTGGGCGCGCTGGCGTACTACGTGCTGACCGCGAGCTGAGGCGGCTCGCCGCTTCGCGCTCGCGCTCAGCGGAGGTGGCTGCGCACGTCGTCGCGGAAGCGGCGGATGTTGTCGGCGTAGAACGCCCACTGCTCGGTGCGGGCGCGCTCGAACGTGGACTCTTCCGCCCAGCGCCGCGCGCAGCGGCCCATGCTCGTGCGGCGGGGACGGTCGAGCATCAGCGTCTCGATCGCATCGACCCAGCGGCCGACATCGCCCGCCGGCAGCACCAGGCCCGCCTCGCGGTGGGCCACCAGCTCGGAGGGCCCGCCCACATCGCTGACCAGCGCCGGCGTGCCCGAGGCGAGCGCCTCCATCACCACGTTGCCGAACGTGTCGTTGGTCGAGGGGAACACGAGCAGATCGGCCGAGGCGTACGCGATGGCGAGCTGCTCGCCGCGGAGGTAGCCGGTGAACGCGACCGGACAGTCGTGCAGCGTTTGCTGCATCGAGCTGCGGAGCGGCCCGTCGCCGACCACGGCGAGCTCCACGTCGGCGCCGTGATCGACCAGCTCGCGGAACACCTCGACGAGGAATTCCACGTTCTTCTCGCGCGACAGCCGGCCCACGTAGAGCAGCGTGTCGTGGCCCTGTAGGCCCTGCGCGGGCCAGAAGCTCGGGTCGCCGTGCCCGGGGTGGAAGCGCTGGGTGTCCACGCCGCGTCGCACCACGCGGATCCGCTCGGGCCGGAGGTCGTACTTGCCCACGATCTGAGTCGCGGTGGCGCGGGTGGGCGCCGAGACCTCGCCGAGGCCGTCGTAGAGCCACCCGGTGAAGCCGTTGAGCATGCGCCCGATGGTCGCGTCGCCGAGGATGCGCGCCGCGAAGTCGCCGACGTTGGTGTGGTACTGACCGATCGCTGGGATGTCGAGCAGCTTGGCCGCGAGGCTGGCCACGAGCCCGACGGGGCCGGGCGTGGTCACCACCACGAGATCGATCTCCTTGTCGGTGAGCCAGCGGATCACCTCGATGAGGCTCGGCCAGCCGATCTCGTAGTCGGCGTAGCCGGGGATCGCGAAGTGGCCGAGGGTGGGGAAGCGGACGATCTCGGCGCCCTCGCGGGTGGTGTCGACGGTGTCGTCGCCGTGGGCGCCGCACAGGAACACCTCGCGGCCGTCCTCGCGCAGCTCGTGCACGATGCGACGCAGGCCGATTGCCACGCCGTCGACGTTGTCGAGGGTGTCGCAGAACACCGCGGCCCGCTCGCTGCGGGCCACGGGCCGGGGTAGCGCGAGGCTCTCGTACAGCGCCCACGCCCGGCGCCGCTCGCCGTTGAAGAACCGGAACCCGAAGTAGTACGGCGCGTTCAGCATCGCGAGGCGGATGAGCGTGGGGATCTCGTCCACGATCGCCTCGAGGTCGATGGTCCGAACGCTGGTCTGGAGCTTCTGCGCGCACGCCCGGAACGCGCGGAGCATGGCGCCGTGGATCAGCTCGTAGACCTCGCGGTGGAGCTCGGGGGTGTGGCCGCGGGCGATCGCGTCGGCGAGCCCGGGGATCTTCTCGACCTGGCCCAGCGCCTCGAACGCGGCGGGGATTAGCCGCTGCATGAACGGCGGGAGCGCGTCGAGATCGGCCGGCAGCTTGCGGCTCTGGGCCAGGTCGATGAGCTGGCGGAAGATCGGCTGCTTGTCGGCGCGCGGGGCCGCGTCGACGTGGCGCTGCTGCGACTGCGCGAGCCGGAAATGGTTGATGGTGCCGAGCAGCGCGGTGTGGGCGTAGCTCTCGGGGTTCTTCTCGAGGCCGTGGACCTCGGTGTTGCGGCTCATGAGCGCCGCGCGCAGCCCCTCGAACGTGCGCGGGCCCTTGAAGGTGGTGAAGGCGCGGGCCATGGTGAAGCCCGAGTGGTCGTCGGAGCCGGCGGTGATGCCCCAGCGCCGGCGCGGCGGCACCGGCATGTCGTAGCGCGCGGCCCACTGCTCGAGCATGCGGTCGTCGACCTTGGCGATGGTGTCGCGCACGAACGCGGCGTGGTGGACGTCCTTCTGGCCGTTGAACACCTCGAGGGTATCGAACATCAGGAGCGACTTGCGGAGCAGGTCGGGGTCGAGGCGCCCGTTGACCGACGAGAACGGGTGCGCGAGCACGCTCGGGATCTCGGCCTTGCGGATGTACTCGACCAGCTCGTACACGTTGCCGCGCAGCCGCTGGAGCTCGTCGTGCTGGGCCTCGGTGATGCCGTAGGTGAGCACGTGGATGATGCAGCCGTTCTCGGGGAACCGCGCCGAGACCTCCTCGGAGATGAAGGTGTACGGCAGGTGGGCGATCTCGAGGCAGCCCTGGATCGAGTCGTGGTCGGTGACGGTGACCATCGACATGCCACGCGCAAGGAGTCGCTCGTAGAGGTCCTTGGGCTCGGTGTGCGACTCGTCCACCTCGAGCCGCTGCAGTGCGAAGGGCTTGAAGCGGCCGGCGTACTTGGTGTGCACGTGCAGGTCGATCTGCTGAGTCTCGTGCGCGGTCATGGTGGTACCCGCTGTCGGTGGTCGCGACAGCCCCCGAGGCGGATGCACCCTCGGGACGATGTTTCGTTGACAATTGTCACGTCGGGGCGGGATTCCTCGGGCGCGAGTGGGGAATCGTGACTACGCATGCGGCGCCGATGGAGTGGAGCAGTGAAGAGCGCGATGATGCGAAGACGGCTGAGCTGATTATATTGCAGCGCAGCATACGCCTGGAGCTTGATATCGAGGGATTATCGGGATGTGTTGCTGGTTTTAGGAAGATCGGTGTATGCGAATGCTGCAATGCAGCATCAGAGCTCGAGCCCTTCTCTTCTCGTGAGCCTCTTCGGCGCGGCGTCCTTGGTCGTGGTGCTTGGTTGTGCCGACGGCGACGACGACGGCGGCGAGCTCGACGCCGGGCAGTGGCGTGTGGGGTGGTCGGTGCAGGCGCACGGCGGGCTGAGCGGCGCGATCTATGCTCCCACGGCGAACGGGGTGATCGGCAACGGGCGCGCGCTCCTGGTGGTGCTGCATGGATGCGCGCAGACGTACGGCAACCTGCAGACCTACGGCAGCTGGATCGACACCGCCGAGCAGTACGGCATGGTGGTGTCGCTGCCGGGCGTGGCGGGCGGCGGCGTGTACTTCGGGTGCTGGGACTACTACGGCAGCAATCACTCGCGGGTGGCGAACGACGCGGCGGATCTGCTCGGGCACGTGGACGCGCTGCTCGATGATCCGGCGCTGGGGATCGATCCGGATCAGGTGTACATCGCGGGGCTGTCGTCGGGCGGCGGCATGGCGATGGTGATGGGGTGCCTGGCGCCGGATGTGTTCGCAGGGGTGGGCATCGCAGCGGGGCCCACGGTGGGGACCACGGCATTCCAGACGGGCTCGGTGGGGACGAGCGCCAATACGGCGCAGACCCTGTGTCAGAACCTGGCGGGTGCGGCGAGCGGGCACTTCGACACGCAGCTCGCTGCGGTGGTCAGCGGGACGAACGACTACACGGTGGCGCAGGGGTATGCGAGCTTGAACGCGCAGGTGCTCGGCAACGTGTATGCGACGGCGCGAGGGATGCCGTCGCTGTCGAGCGCGGCGATGGACGTGACGGGGCTCGAGGGGTATCAGCCGGCGGGGACGGGATCGCTGCGATCGGATGATGTCGGGCCGCGGGTGGCGTTGATCTCGGCGCAGGGCATGGGACACGCGTGGCCGGCGGGGACGGGGCCGGGGTCGGAGGTCAGCTACGTGGCGCGGCAGGGGGTGGACTTCGCGGCGTTCCTGGCGGAGCTGTTCACGGAGAACAACCGGCGGGTGGACGTGGGGGTGGGCGACGGTGGTGGTGAGGGTGAAGCGGGTGGAACGACGGGAGGCGAGGACGATGGAGGTGATACCGACGGGGGAACCACCGATGGTGGGGATACCGGCGGTGGGAGCACCAGCGGAGGGAGCACGACCGGCGGGAGCACGACCGGCGGGAGCACGACCGGCGGGAGCACCAGCGGCGGAGACACTGGTGGCGGCGTGCCGTGCGAGCCGTGGATCGCGACGTCGACCACGAACATCACCGGTCACTTCTCGCACTTCGCCTCGTACCCGGCGGGCTACGGTGCGGCCGACAAGACCTACGTGGCGCTGTTCGGGATGTATGGGATGAACACCCAGTTCACGCTCTACAAGGGCACGAACAACGCCTGGTATCACAATCCGGCGAACCTTCCCGGAGCGGGGTGCGGCGGCTGAGCCGTGCGGCGGCATCGCTCAGCTGTGCGCTTCATCCCGGGCATATCGTCACCTTCGCTGGGCGCGCCGACGCCGTAGCGCCGCGAACGACCGCACGAGCTCCGCTGGCACGCGGCTTGAAGACCGCCGGGGCATGGCACGTCGCCCCCGAGCGGCCCGACAGCGATCCACCGCCTCCGCCACGACCGCGCGACGCGGCGGCGGTGGACGTCAGCGCCGACGCCGAGCGACGCGAGGCGAGAGCACCAAGCCCTCGTGCGTCGCGGTGCTCGCGTCGGATCCCGAGGAGGACCAGGACGGCAACGAGGCTTGCGCGGCGCAGATCGGGCTCCGCTACGTGCGTGGCGACGAGCCCGGATACTCGCGGCGCAAGCACGGCCGTGGATTCGGCTATCGCGATCCCAAGGGCCGCACCGTGCCCCCCGGGCGCGTACGGGAGCGCCTCGAGCAGCTAGCGATCCCACCCGCGTGGACCGACGTGTGGATCTGCGCTCACCAAAAGGGGCACATCCAGGTGACCGGTCGCGACGAGGCCGGCCGCAAGCAGTACATCTATCACCCGCGCTGGTCGGAGGCGCGCAGCCGCGCCAAGTTCGAGCAGCTCGTCACGCTCGGCCACGAGCTGCCTACCATCCGCGCGACCGTCGACGCGGCGCTCGAAGGCAAGGGCCTCGGGCGTGAGCGCGTGCTGGCGGCAATCGTGCGGCTGCTCGAGACCACGCTCGCGCGCGTGGGCAACGACGACTACGCCAAGCACAACGGCAGCTTCGGGCTCACCACGCTGCGCAAGCGCCACGTCGACGAGACCGACGAGGGCCTGTCGCTCTGCTTCCCCGGCAAGAGCGGCGTGCAGTGGGACATCGACGTCGAGGACCGGCGGGTGGTGAAGGTGATCCACGAGTGCCTCGAGCTCCCCGGGTCGCGGCTGTTCAAGCACCTCGACGACGAGGGCCGTCCGCACGAGGTGACGGCGCCCGAGGTCAACGCGTACCTGCGGGAGATCGCCCACCCGGATCTGACGGCGAAGGCGTTCAGGACGTGGGCGGGCACGGTGCTCGCCGCCGAGGCGCTGTGGGAGATCGAGCGCGAGGAGCCCGAGGCGCGGCTCGAGCAGAAGGTGGCGAAGGCGGTGCGGACGGTCGCGGAACAGCTCGGGAACACGCCGGCGGTGTGCCGCAAGTCGTACGTGCACCCGGCGGTGATCGAGGGTTACGCGGCGGGAGAGCTACCGCCGGAGCCGGAGGAGGAAGCGGCGGTGGAAGGGCTGGCGCCCGCGGAGGAGCAGGTGCTGGCGTTTCTGGAGGAGCAGGTCGAGGGGAGCAACGGGGACGCGGAAGCAAGCTGACCACGGTTCCGGGGCGCGCCTTCGTGCGCACTCGCAATTCGCAACGACTCATTGCTGGAACGATGGTCCGAGATCGCTCTGGCCCAGCGAGATCGAGATCGCCTCGTAGATCGCCCGTGCCGCGCGGTCCCAGCTCAGCGCACCGTGGGCGCGCCGACGACCGCCTTCGCCCAGACGCTGCGCGAGCTCGGGATCGCCGAGCAATCGCGCGAGCGCGTCCGCGGTAGCTTCGACGTCGTCGGGCGCGACGAGCAAACCGGAGTCGTCCTCGGCGACTGCGTCGGGGATGCCGCCGCTGCGGGCACCCAGCACCGGCCGTCCGCAGGCGCCGGCTTCGAGCAGCACGAGGCCGAAGCCTTCCACGTCGGGGATCGCCTCGCGCGAGAGCAACGCGAACGCATCGCAGGCGAGCAGGGCGTCGACAACGTCATCGTCGGGCACGCGGCCGAGGAAGCGCACGGAGTCGAAGACGCCGAGCTGCTCCGCCAAGCCACGCAGTCGTGCAGCGTCGGGCCCGTCGCCCACCACCACGTAGGTGGCCCGCGGCACTCGCCGGCGCAGCGCGGGCAGGGCCGCGATGCCGGTGTCGATGCCCTTGTGGGGCTGAAGGCGCGCGACGGTGGCGAAGCACGGGCAACCCACGAGATCGTGCCGCTCGCGGAACCTACGGGCGCGCTCGGCCGCGTCGGGCAGGTCGAAGCGCGCCGCATCGACGCCGTTGGGGACCACGTGGATCTTGCCGGGATCCACGCCGAGGTCGCGCGCGAGGCCGGCGGTGTAGCGGCTGACCGCAAAGATCCCATCGGCGCCGTGCAGCACGCGACGGCGCGCGGCGTCGTAGAGCCGCTGCGCTACGGGTACGCGCGCGATCGGGCGCAAGAGCAGCTCGCGCCCGTGGGCGGCGACGAACACCCCTTGCAGGTGGCCGCGGCGGCGGGCCAGCAGTGAGCCGCCCGCGGTGTTCCACTGCGCGTGCAAGGCAGCGTCGAAGCGCGCGGCGCGGGTACGCACGAGGATCGTGGGCACCGCCGTCACCGCCAGCGCGTTCGTCGACGAGTGGATGCGGTGCACCCTGAACGGCAGCGTGGCGTCGAGCTCCTGGGAATTCGGAGCGGTGGGGGCGATCACCTCGAGCGTCTCGCACCACTGCACCAGCCGACGCGCGAGCTCGAGCGTGTAGGTCTGGATCCCGCCCACGTGCGGCGGGAAGTCCTGGCTGACGACCAAGAGCCGCACGGCAGCCTCACCCTTCGCTCGTGGGCACGGCCGCCTGGCGAGCACGCCGGGCAAGCGTGATGCGATCGACCACCCACAGCACCGAGGGCAAGAGCGCCACCGCGGCGATCAACGCCAGCGTCATCCCGGCCACGGCCACCCACGCCAGCGACTGCAGGCCGCGGTGGTTGGCGAACAGGATCCCGGCGAAGCCGCAGATGGTGGTCTCCGAGGTCAGGAACACTGCGCCGCCGGTCTCGCGCAACACCACGCCGAGCTGGCCCGGCCCGGCCTCGCGCCAGCGCTCGTAGATGTGCAGCGCATCGTCCTGCGCCATGCCGATGAGCAGCGGCAGCACGATCACGTTGAAGAAGTTGAGCTTCCAGCCGAGCAGCAGCATCACCGCCAGCACCCACAGCAGTGAGGTGCCCACCACCATGGTCACCACCGCCGGGCCCCCGAAGCCGCGGAATGCCATCACGGTGGTGAGGAGCATCGCCACGGTCGCGAGCACCAGCACGCGCGGGCCGTCGTGCTCGATCGCCTCGAACACCTCGGGCAGCACGAAGAACTCGGCCGCCACCGGGACCTCGCCCTGCGGGGTCTCGAGCACCGCGAACGCGTCGTAGATCCGGCGCGCGTTGAGGTAGTCGGCCTTGGAGCCGCGCGTCCACGCGATCACGAAGCGGCCGACCTCGCCGTCGGTGTCCTCGAACTGCTGGCGCACCCAGTGCGGGAGCTGGTCGATGTCGATGGGCTCGGCGATCGAGAGCTTGTCGTACCACTCGGCGATGTCGGCCTGCGCGGCCTCCGACATGGCACCGCGCTTGGCGTCGAGCCGCGTGCGGATGTCGGCGATGATCTCGAGCTTGACGGTCTGCTGCGAGGGTACGAACGCCTCGATCGAGGTCACGGCGCCCAGCCGGTCGGCCATGTCCATGCGGCGCTTGGGGTCGTAGCGGCGCAGCTGCTCGAGCGTCTCGGCGTCGGGGATCGTTCGGACCGCCTCGGCGTGCTCGATCTCGAGGAAGCGCGGCTCGTCGAGACCGGGCGCGCGCGGCTTGGCGGCGGTGCCGGGGTCGGCCCAGTCCTCGGGGTCGGCGTCCCAGTCTTCGTCGGTGCGAGCGGGATCGCGGCCCTCGACCCAGTCCTCGGGATCGGCGTCCCAGTCGTCGCCAGCGGCCGTGGAGGGCTGCTTTGGCGGCTCGGCCGGAGCGGGGGCCTTCGGCGGAGCAGGCGAGGCCTCGGGTGCCGGCGCGGTCGTGGGTTCGGCCGGCGGTGGCACCTTGTCGAGCCCCTGCGGCGAGACGGCGTCCACGAGGCTGGGCTCACGGCTCGCGTCGATCGGCACGAGCGCGGCGGCTTCCTCGGGGAGCATCACCCGCAGCGCCATGAGCTGCTGGTACACCGCGCGCGCCTCCTCGCGGGTGTCGGCGAGCGCGATCGCGGGGGCCACGGTGAGCGCCTTGCCGATCGCGTCGCGGTAGGTCACCTGGCGATCGGCGGCCTTCTCGGCGTCCTCGGCGTCCTTGGGGCCCATCGCGCGGAAGTCGTATTCGAACTCGAGCTCGCTCGCGTGCATCACGGCCCACGCGCTGACGCCGGTGCCCACCACTGCGATCATGCCCACCGTCACCATGCCGAGCCGCATGATCCAGCGCGGGAACATGCCGGCCACGAAGCGGCGGGGAGGCGGTGCCCACGGCCGCCAGCGCTCCATCAGCACCACCGCGGCGGGCATGACCACCATGGAGGTGACGAGCGTGAGCAAGAGGCCGAAGCAGGCCACGACACCGAACTGCGCGAAGCCCTGGAAGTCGGCGATGGTCAGCGCCCCGAAGGCGAGGCCCGTGCCCAGGCCCCCGCCCATGTTGGAGCGACCGGTGGTGGCCAGCGTGATCGCGAATGCGGTGGGTCGCCGGTGACCCCGGGCCCGCTCGTCGCGATAGCGGGCCAGCACGTGGATCGCGAAGTCGATGCCGAGGCCCGTCAGCACGGCGAAGATGAACGCGGAGACGAGGTTGAGGACGTCGTAGACCGCCCACGCGAACGCGAGGGCGCCCGCGCCCGCCACGAACAGGGGGCCGAGCACCAGGAGCACGGCCCGAGCGCTACGGAAGAACAGCGCGATACTGAGCAGAATGGCGATCACTGCCGCCGCGGTGCCCCCGGCCACCTCGCCCTGGAGCTGCTTGGCCCGGTTGCCGTGCTGGATGAACGAGCCCTCGAGCTCGATCTTCAGCTCGGGATGGAAGCTCGTGGGGTCGAGCCTGGCGATGCGCGCCTCGATGTCGGCCTGCAGTCCGCTCGCGAACGCGAGGTTCATGCTCTCCTGCACCGGGCGGGCCTTGAGCACGAACAGGCGCCCCTCGTCGGCCTCGAAGTAGGCGGAGCGGCCCTCGTCGAGGCCGTAGCGGTGGCGGAGCTCGGCCTCGTCGAGACCGAGCGCGTTGGGGCCCTCGGCGGCGCCCTTGGAGGCGCTGGCGCCCGCCCCTGCGCCGTTCGTGGGTTTCTCGGCGGGCTCGTCGTCGACCAGCGAGAGCTCGCCGTAGGCCTTTTGGCGGGTTTCCTCGAAGATCTGCTCGATCACCCGGCGGCGCAGGTCGAGCAGGTCGTCGACGTCGGCGTAGAGCAGCGCGTGCTGTTCGAAGAACGAGAAATCGCGCTCGAACATCGCCCAGCGCAGATCGGGGTGGCCGTCGAGATCGGCGGCGAGCGCCTCGCCGAACGCGATGTTGGCCTCGCGCGAGGGGCTCTTGATGCCGACGTAGATGTCGCTCTGGTTGCCGAGGCGCGCGGCCACGCGGTCGGTGCCGGCGACCGAGGGGAAGTCGTCGGGCAGGAGCTTGCGCAGCCGCTGATCCACGCGCAGCCGGCTGGCCCCCAGCCCCGCCACCACCGCGAACGCGAGCGTGAGCAGGATGATGAGCCCCGCTCGCCGCTCGATGAGCGCCACGAGCCGCCGCGTGAACGGCGTGCCGCGGGTGGCGGCCTCGCTCACCGGGCACCTCGCAGGAGCGCCGTGGCCTCCTCGAGCACCGCCGTGGCCACGTCGGGGGCCGACCAGGCGAGCGGAGCCGCGGGTGGGCGGGCGAGGAAGGCGTGCAGGCGGATCGCGTCGAGCTCGGGCAGCGGGCCGCCGTCGCCGAGGGCGGCGTTGCGCAGCATCGCGACGTTGAGCGCCTGCTCGTCGTCGCCGGGCGCATGCAGGGCCAGGAGCGGCACACCCAGCGCCACGCACTCGCCGATGAGCTGGCTGCCGGCGGTGGCGATCACCGCGCGGGCGCAGGCCAGCGCCTCCACGAAGCGCGTGCGCGAGGGCGGCTCGTGCTGGATGCCGGGGACGCCCGGGTCGTGGGTGGCGAAGAGGAGCACGGGGTGTCGGAGGGCGGCCAGGCGCTCGAGCAGGGCTCGTGGCGCGCCGTCGCGGAAGTAGCACAAGAGCGGCCCGTCGGGCGTGCGCGGCGTCGCAGCCCCGAGCAAGGCCTGCGGGGCCGAAGGCGAAGACGGCAAGGGACCGCCCAAGCGAGCCTCGATGGAGGGCCGAGCCAGGCGACCCCGGCGGACCGGTAGAGGGACGAATCCGACCGCGATGCGCCGCTGCGCGCCGAGCGTGGACGCGGCGGCCTTGAGCGCCTCGCGACGCCACGGGCCGGCGGGCGCACCCGGCGGGCGGGCGCAGCAGAGGAACACGAGGCCGTGCCCGACCGCGATGCTGGGCCGGCCGGCGATGCGCGCGGCGAGCGTGCCGGGCAGATCACCGTCGGAGACGACGAGGTCGGCCCGCTCGCGTCGCAGGGCGGCCACTGCTGCGCGCACGCGGCTCGCCACGAGCAGCGGCGCCTGGGGGCCCGCGGTGGGCAGCAGCGAGCGCACGGGATGGGTGGTCACGGAGTCGCGCAGGAGCGGCTCGGCGGCCTCGCCTGCGAACGCCACCACCTGCATGCCGGCCTCGCGGAGCCGGGAGATGACCGCGAGCGAGCGGGTCGCGTGGCCTCGGCCTCGGCCATGCACGTAGTAGTGGACGAGCGGCATCGAGGCGGACGCGAGCATACCCCGTGGAAGGGAGCGTCAGGGCTCGCTGCGGCTCGGAGGTGCGCTCGGGCTCCGTCGGTGCCGGCCCAGCAGCTGACGGGCCCGAGCGTCGCGGCCGGCCACGCCGAAGATCGCCAGCACGCCGCCGACGATCACGAGCAGATCGGAGAGCGACGGAAAGGCCTGCGGATCGTCGATGGGTGCGGTGGCACAGAGGACGGAGCCGGCCAGGCACAGCAGCAGGCCGAGGGCGAGCACGAGCGGGCGGGCGGGCACCGATCCGTTGTAGCGCGCGAAGCCGGCGAGAGCCATGGGCGATGGGCGGCAGCTCGTCGTGGGCCGTCGAATTCCTCGCTTTCGCCGTCACGGAATTCCGCGGAGCCGGCCAAGGACCGGAGCGTGCCACGCTCACGCCGGTTGCCCTCCCCCTGGTGCATCGCCCTGCCCTTGCTCGCCGCGCTCGGCTGCGCGCGTCGCGATCCGGCGCAGACCCTGCGGGAGCTCGAGCGCGTGGTCGACGAGGCCTCGCGCGAGCGCATCGTGGCGTTCGAGTCGGCCGAGGCGCTCGAGAGCTATGCCGAGGCGCTGGAGATCGCTCGGGACGACTACTACAGCGCCCTCGCCTCCCAGGCCACCTCCGAGACCAGCGAGGAAGGCATCACCGTCTACGAGTTCGCCGACAACCAGATCGACGGCGAGATGCTCTCGCCCGAAGGGGCGATGGTGGACAGCCGCAGCGTCACCAACACCCAGGAGGCGGCCGTCGACGAGGGTGGCATCGTCAAGGTGATCGGCGATCACCTCGTGGTGCTCCGGCGCGGCCGCCTGTTCTCCGTCGACCTCTCCGGCCCGCACGCCCGGCCGGTGGACGCCATCGACGTCGCTCCGCACATTGGCCACGACGCCTGGTACGACGAGCTGCTCGTCACCGGCGATACCGCGGTGGTGATCGGCTACTCCTACGATGCCGGTGGCAGCGAGCTCTTGCGCTTCCATCTCGATGCGAGCGGCCACTGGCACCGCAAGGACGCGTGGGTGCTGCGCTCGAGCGACTACTACTCCTCGCGCAACTATGCCAGTCGCCTCGTCGGCGAGCATCTGGTGATGTACACCCAGGCGCCGCTGCTGCTCGATCGCCACGGCGTTCAGCTGCCCGAGATTGCGCGCTGGGACAGCGGCCGCCTCGCGCCCAAGCACTGGACCGACGTGATGTCGGCCACCGACGTGCAGCGCCCCGTGCAGCCGACCAACCACCCGCTATTGCACATCGTGATCCAGTGCGATCTCGGCGGGAACGCGTTGCAGTGCGAGGCGCAGGGCATCGTGGGCCCGAGCAGCCGCACGTTCTACGTCTCGGCCGATGCCGTGTACCTGTGGGTCCACGACGAGCCCATCGGGCCGTACGACGAGTCCGAGCCCGTCCTCGCCACGCTCTACCGTCTGCCGTTCGACGGCTCGGAGCTCGGCGCGCTGCGGGCCCACGGCACACCCATCGACCAATTCTCGTTCAAGCAGCACGAGGGTCGGCTCGCGGTGGTCCTGCAGCAGCAAGGTCTCGGCGATACCATGCTCGGCCCGGAGCTTCCCGTCACCAGCGAGCTCTCGCTGCTGCGCGTGCCCGTGTCTGCGCTGACCAGCGGCGTGGCCGACGTGGAGCCCGAGGCCTTCGTGCCCCTGCCCACGCCCGGCCCGGCCACGCGCGGTGTCGTCAACCGCTTCGTCGGCAAGCACCTGCTCTACGGCCAGGGCGACCCGTGGTGGGCAGCCGAGGGACGCATGCCGTCGGTGCTGCACGTGGTGCGCTGGATCGACGCCAGCCCACATGCTGCCGTGATCTCCATGGTGCACGACATCGAGCGCATCGAGCCCCTCGGCGAGCATGCGCTCGTCGTGGGGGGCGACCGCGAGGATCTCCACTTCAGCAGCATCTCGCTCGCGAAGGACCCGCGCCTCATCGGCCGCCACGTGCAGCAGGGCGCCGCGCAGGGCGAGACCCGCAGCCACGGCTTCTCCTATGCCCCGAGCGGCGAGCAGCGCGGCATCCTCGGCCTGCCGGTGCGCGCCGGCACGCAGCCCGGCTGGGCCCACCTCGTCGAGGGCTCGAGCAGCGTGGTCTATCTCTCCGTGGACCAGCTCTCGTTCGCCCCGCTCGGGGCGCTCGTCGAGGGCTCGCAGGACGTGAACGACGGCTGCCGCACGAGCTGCACCGACTGGTACGGCAGCTCGCGCCCGCTGTTCCTCGGCGACCGCGTGTTCGCGCTCTTGGGCTACGAGCTGGTCGAGGGCCGGGTCCGCCGCGGCAAGCTCGAGGAGCTCGCCCGCGCCGACCTCCTCGCTGCGCTGCAGACCGAGCCGTCGAAGGACCGCGGGTAGTCGGGCGTTCGATTGCTACTCGGAGCGAGCCCGAGTCTGAGCCCGAAGCTGCCTGCGTCGACGCGAGCGCACCGCATCACGGCCGATCAGGAAGAATCCTGCGAGGAGCGCCAGTCCCCCCGGCACGTAGACCAGGAGCTGTGCCCACAGCGGGAGCTGATCGAGCAGCCAGATCAGCACCCCCTCTCCGGCGAGGCCGATGATGACCGCGAGCCAGCCCATGATTTGCTTGTAGCGGTCGACGTACACCCGTGGGAGAGCATAGCCGAAGCAATCGCCGGCCCGGCGGTCCCCCGGCGGTCCATGGGTCGACCGAGCCTGGCCAGCAGGCTGGTGATGCGCGCTCTCAGCCCTGCGGCGTGCCGACCTTGCGGATCGTCGACACGATGAGCAGCAGCAGCACCCAGGTGCCCGTGTCGAGCAGGAAGTGCGGCCAGAACGTGGAGTCGGACAGCTCGAAGATCTTCTGCGCCATGTCCGGGGGCAGCTCGCTGAGAATCCTGCCCGACTCCGGCATGATGAAGATCTGGCGGACGAAGTTGTGGAGCATCGTCAGCGGGATGGCGAGCAGCCACGTGAGCCACCACGCACCCGCCAGCGCCGTGGGCTTGCCGAGCGACTTGAGGGCGTCGCGAACCGTGAGCCACGGAATGACCGCGTTGGCGCCCGGCAGGAACCAGCCGCCTACCGACCAGCCCGGAGACCAGCTCGTGGTGCCCCCGCTCGCCCGGATCGCGACGAACACGCGGTGGATCCACACGAGGAAGGTGATCATCGCGACCAGGGTCACGAGGTTCTCGACCCCCAAGAGCGACATCTCGACGGTCCTCATCGAGCTGAGCTGCTGCTCGTTGATCTCGCCCGGAGGGGGGTAGGTCACCTCGTGAACGACGTACGAGACCGCGCGCATGGATGCGCGAAGCCCGAGCATGACGACGAGGGTGCCACCGAGGCTGCGGACCTTGGCGAAGGGGTCGGAGGAGAAGGAGGGCACGTGGGGGGGACGTGGAGGGGAGCGCGCGGTTGCACGCGCTGGCACGCGCTGGATGCGGACTTCCGAGGCTCATGGTGAGCGGGCCTCGTCGAAGAGGCGGGCTTGGACGGGCATCTCGAGCGGCATCAGGGGCTCCGTGGTGTGCCAGGACTCGAGGCAGAAGCGCCGGATGGCCGCGCTTTCGAAGATTGCGCAGCGTAGCTGGTGACCGATGAGCCCGGAGGTCGGGTGCATCGCGAGCATCGCGAGCAGGTGGAGCTCGGGCAGGCTCGCGCGCTGGATCTCGTCCCAGGCCATCTCAGTCAGGCGGAGGTAGGTGTTCCTCGTGCCGCTGGCGATGACCGCGAGCAGGCCGTGGGCGTCGAGCTCGAGCAGCTCGGCCGGGAACGCGGTGCGATCGTCGGGGTCTTCGGATGCGGATGCGGATGCGGATGCGGATGCGGATGCGGAGCGACCGAAGAGGGCTTTGCTCTGGCCGATCAGGAGCTCGAACGAAGCGAGGGTGAGCTCGTCGAGCGTGGAGACGTCGGTGCAGCTCACCGACTCCTCGATCTCCTGGTGAGGACGCGAGCCGAACGTGCCGTTGAGGACGCTGATGAAGACGGCGCCGAGAGTTCCGCGATAGGAGAGCGCCTGGACGGCCTCGGAGAGCTCGGCGCCGCGCAGGTGCGGCTGCAGGCGGGCGCGCAGGCGTGGGAGATCGGCCGCGAGCGGGAGCGGGATGGGTTCGCCGAGGATTGCTTCGAGCTGTGATTGCGCGGCGTGGGCCTGCTCGGGAGTGAAGTCGCCGCCCATGAGCGCGGCGTGGGGCAAGCGGTGCTCGAGGAGCATCGCGATCGCGAGGACGAGCGAGTGGTACGGCTTGTTCTGGGTCTTGTGGTGGAGGAGCCAGCGCAGGCCGTCGTGCGAGCAACGGGGGGACTGCGCTGCGAGGGCGCGGAGTAGGAGATCGGTGGGGGGATCGCGAGGGTCGTCGACGCCGAGCATGCGGGGGAGCTCGATGGATTCGGCGGTGAGGCGACTGTTGGCATCACCGATGATGTGCCAGCCGTCGGGGGCGACGACGTCGCGCGAGTAGACGACGACCTCGATGCCGGAGATCTCGCGGAAGCGCGGGCGGATCGGGGGATCGGGCCAGTTGTCGAGAACGGTGACGGTTTCGTCGAAGACGCGCTGCCAGGCGGAGCGGGAGATGGAGGAGGGATCGACGATGCAGTGGATGGAGACGCCCATGCGCGGGAAGATGGTGCGGGGCAGAGGGGAGTGCAAACGCGTGGGTGGGTGGAAAGGAGACGGGGTGACGGCGGGAGATCGGGCGGAAAGGGGCGTGGAGGGGGGTGGAAGGGGTGTTTACGGCCAGCGGTGTTCGGCACGGATCTGCTCGAGGAGGGTTTCGAGGTTGGGTGCGTCGAGGCGTTCGAGTAGCGCGATGCGGTGTTGATCGAGGGGGAGCTCGAGCACGTCGCAGAGGGCGACGATGCCCTTGCGGAGGCCTTGGACGAGGCCGGAAGGGGGGTTGGCGGGGGGGTCGGGCATGAGGGGGTTGCGGAGGAGGGGGTCGGGGGGGTCGGGGGAGAGGAGGTGATCTTCGAGTTGGGGGGATACGGGGAGATCGGAGATGACCATGGGGGGAAGATGGCGCGTGCGCGAGGGGGATACAATTGGGTGAATGGGTTTCGGGGTGGAGGGTGGTGTAACGATTTGGTCCAGCGCCTACCACGCCGATCTCTGCTTCGATGGAACGGATGCAGCAGACTGCTGAGGTATTTCGAGCCACCGCATCACGCGAACCCACCGACGAAGCCACCACATACTCTTGGCCCAAAAATCCGGCTCAGCTGCCTCTGGCACGAATTCTCGCACCGAGGGAATTGCTTTCTCACGCACACATCTCTACGTTCATCCAGTACCGCTCGGCCGCGCCCATGTCTCCCCGCCTCTCCATCTTCCTCTCCGCCGCCCTCCTCGCCCTCGCCTGCCACCCCCAGGAGCCGCCGGCTCCTCCCGCCGATCCCCCAGCCTTGGCCGAGATCGTCGAATGGCTCGTGGGCGAGCAGCTCCGTGGATCCAAGACTTCCAACCGCGGCACCAACCTCGGGATCGTCACCATCTCGCTCTCCGCGGCCTCCTACGACGCGCACACCTTCGAGCGCGACAGCTGTGCACCAAACCTCGTCTCCTTCATCCCGGTGCCCGCTACCGCCCATGAGTGGCTCGCGGCGGATGCCGCCGGGCTGCTGCTGCGCTACTCCAGTAACGGCTGGGCCGCGGTGCAGACCAAGGTCGCGTTACCGCCGATCGCGAAGCTCTTGGGCTTCTCCGGCACGAGCTACGCCTCGTACGAGCTACTCGTGCAAAAGAAGGACGACGACGAGCAGCTCTGGCAGCTCACGTTCTTCGAGGGCGTGGTGATCGGGGTCCAAGGCATCGGTCGCGAGAATTTCACCAAGCGTGCGGGCGCGCTGCAGCGCATCGACAGCCGTCGGTGCCTGAGCGATCGCGATTGCCTGCACCTCGTGGCGATCGACAAGGAAGTCATCCTCGAGCGCGAGCCGGTGCTCTACGACAACTGGATGGAGATCTTCAACCTCCGCGACGCCAGAGCCCGCGACGTCCGCTACCTCGATTCGCAGGGCAAGACGATCAGCCTACTCGTCGAGAAGCCGTGCGACCCGCCGGAGCCGGAGCCACCCGCGCTGGCCACCACCGAGCCCGCGACGCCAGAGCCCACTCCTGCCACTACGACCGCCGAGAAGCCGACCAAGCCCAAGCCGACCAAGCCCAAGCCGACCAAGCCCAAGCCGACCAAGCCCAAGCCAGCGCAGCCCGAGTCAGCGCCCGAGAAGACCCCGTAGCCGCTCCTCGTCACCCGCTTGCTTGGGGCTCGCGAGGAGCGTCTGCGAGCACTCCGCTCCAACGGCTCGCCCGCAGATCTCACCGACCAGCTCGTCGGCCACTCCTCGCAGCAACGCGGGGTCGCCCTCCATCACCTGGTGATATCCATCCAGCACATACTGTGCATCCACGGGATCCTGCGTGAGCCACCACGTGAGGTACGCAATCGACACACGCACCTGGACGCTCTGGAATTCTTCGGCCTCCAGCGCATCCCGCAACTGCTGCAGGAGCGGCTCCCGTGGCGCCTCCCGATCGGGCGCGCACAGCCAGTCGTGCTCCGCCCAGTTGAGCAGCGGCTCGGGCCGGGCAGGCATCGCTCCGTACGCGCGCTCGTAGGTCTTCGCGGCCTCACACCACCGCCCGGCGTCAGCCAGCGCATCGGCCCGCACGGAGAGCACCCGACTCCACGTGATCGGCTCGCACGCGTCCTCGTCGGGTAGCCACTTGCGGTTCGCGTTCCATTGCGCGTCGTTGCCCCGCCAGCGATCGATGCGCGAGAGCGTCCCGAGCGACGCGAGCCGTACGCACGGATTCCAGCCGCTCACCTGGAGCGCCTGTCCGAGCGACGCTTCCGCCGCTCTCGCCCGGTCGAGCGCCACCACGCTGCCCTCGACCAGGCACTCTGCGACCCCGAGCAACGCGCTGGCCCGGATCACCGCTTCGTGCTCGTCGGGCGTCGTGAGCGCTTGCAGCGCTTCCATCCCGTTGGCGCAGGTATCCGACGCCGTCCACACCAGTACCGCGAGATCGCGATAGAACCCGGTCTCGCCAGGCTCGTCCCGCGTGCGCGCGAGCTCTTCGCTCAGCACCTTCTTCAGCTCCCGCCGACGCACTCGATCCTCCGTGCTCGGGAGCTCCCGCTGCGCGCGTAGCAGCTCGCCGAGCACCGCCCAGCGAGCACCCACCTGCGCATCATCCAGCGCCGGAATCATCACCCGACTCGATCCATGCGGGTCCACCACCGCCCGCAACACCGGCCCCACCTGCCGGGCAACCGATGGATCCGCCGGCAACGGCAGCCCTTCGAGCCGCGCCAGCAAGGGAGATCCATGGGCATGCGAGGTGGAGCGCACTACGATCGCCTTGCCGACCAACACCACGGCCCCAACCTCGGCCTGCTCCGCCCGCGTCACCAGTGCATCGGGATTCATCGCCACGGCCGGGATTCGCTCGCACGCGAGCCCCTGCTTCACCGGTGCACCGCCACGCAGCACCGCACAGAGCTCCTGGTGGGCGTCCACGATCGCGTCATCGGCATCGTCGGCGGCAACCACCCATACGCCTCCTCGCCTCGACGCGAGCTCCTCCAACGCGAGCACCGAAGCCGAAGCCAAAGCCCTCCCATCGGGCCCGGCCTCCGGCGCTCGACCGCCCTCCGGCCATCCCCACCACGCGAGCGCCACCGCCAGCACCGCGCCACCTGCCCAAGCCATCGCAGCCGCCCATCCCCGCGGCTCGAGCGTCACGAGCTCGCGCGTCTGCTCGATCCCCGGATCCGTCTTCGCGCCCACCTCCTCGGGCCCCACTGTGTCGGCCAGCCCTTCGGCCACCTGCCCCTCGATGGCCCGCAGCTCCTCGAGCATCACCCGCGCAGCCTTCGGTCGTGCCGTGGGCTCCCTCGACAACGCTGCCATCACGAGCTCGTCGAGCGCCGCGGGCACGTCCCGCCGGTGCAGGCGTACGGGCGTCGCCGCGGGCTTCTTCTCCCACGATCTCCGGATCTGCTCGAGCCCCATGCTCGCGTGTCCACGCGGCAGCCGACCAGTGAGCATCTCGTACAGCACCACGCCCACCGCGTAGATGTCCGAGCGCGGGGTGGCCGGAGCGCCGTCGAGCACCAGCTCGGGTGCCATATACGGCGGGGTCCCCCCGGCAGCGCCGGTGGCCAGCGCGGTGACCTGCGCAAGCCCGAAGTCGAGCACGCGGACCTTCTCCTCGGGACCACTGAGGATGATGTTCTCGGGCTTGACGTCGCCGTGGGTGACGCCGCGCTCGTGCACCTCGCAGAGCCCCTGCAAGAGCTCCTCGGCGATCTCGATCGCGCGCGGTACCGAGAGCGGCTCGCGCAGGCGCTGGCGCAGCGTGAGCCCCCGTACGAGCTCCATCACGAAGTAGGGCACATCGTCGGGCAGCTCGCCGTAGTCCGTGACCCGCACGAGATGCTCGCTGGACATCTCGGCCATCAGCCGCGCCTCGGCGAGGAAGCGCGCCCGCATGGCCGCTGGATCGCCGTGCTCGCCGTCGAGGAACTTGATCGCGTGGGTCTGGTCGAGCTCGATGTGCCAGGCCTCCCACACCTGCCCGAAGCCTCCCGCTCCCAGGCGATGGGTCAGCTCCCACTTGCCGGCGATCACCATGCCCGGCTCGAGCTGCAGCCGGTGCAGCTCGCCCTCGAGGTTGCGCCGTAACAGCTCCGCTAAGCCAGGGACCTCGGACGCCTCGGCGGGCGCAGCCTCGTCGCGCTTCATGTCGGGAGCCTTCATCCTCGTCACCCTCGCTTGCGCGTTGACACGATCTCCACGCGCGTGCGCACGAGCTCGTAGCCAGGGGCGCCCACGGAGATCTCCTCCCACGTCGAAGGCACCGCTCCGCTTCGTCCCACCGCGAACACGAGCTCCCACTCGCCTTCGGAGAGCCCGAGCGCTCGCACTGGCATGTCGATGTCGACCGTGCCGCTCGGGTGCACCCGCGGCTCGACTTCCAGCCGTACCGCCTTCGTTCCTTGCAATGCGAAGACCACCACCGTGATCGATCCCTCGACGTCGTCGTCCGGCACCAAGTCGACTCGGATCTTTCCGTCGACGTCGAACCGCGGCAGCTCGTCCGGCTGCGGCTCCGGGTCGGGGCCGCCTCGCACTTCCCGGGACATCCCCGCGAGCTCGAGCTCGTAACCCGCTGCCAACGCGTGCTGCTGCGGCTCCGGCGGCTCCGGCGGTGGCGCGCCCGGCAACCCCCACAGCACCAGCACCGCTGCCGCGGCCAACAACCCCACGATCCAGCCCTTGCTAGCGCTCGCGCCCTTGGTCTTCGCTCGTTCGGCCAGGCTCACCACGGCCTCGCGCTCCTGTCCGCGATGCCGCTTCAGCAGCGCCTCGAGCAGCTCCTCACGCCGTTCCGCCGTCGGTGGGGCGAACACCTGCCCCGCGCGCTCGAGCTCCGCTCGCTCGACCCCACCCGGATCCGCTCGCGCTTCGATGACGCGCGCCACCCCGGCCTCGAGCGTCAGCTCCCCGTGGGCCACGCGTCGCCACACCTCTGCCGCAGACTCGGAGAGCACCATGTGAGCCGCGATGGTCTCCGGTGCCCCGTGCTCACTCATGCGCAACCTCCACCCCCGGTGTCTCGAGCCCCGCGGGAGCGAGCGAGCCACCGAGCCCACCGTGGCCGAGCAACGACACCATCGCGAGCAGCGTCGCCACCAGCTCCGGGGCGCCGCTACTCGGGCGCTGGCCGAGCAGCTCCTCGGCCAACGCCGAGAGCTTGTGCCGCAGCCGGCCATGGCGCTGGTAGGCGGTGTTCTCGGGAATGCCCAGCCGCACCGCGATCTCCCGGATCGTCTGCCCCTCCAGGTAGAAGCCTTCGAACAGCGCCACGTCCTTGTCGCCGAGGCGCTCCCGCACCAGCGTCATCAGGCGCTCGAGGAAGTCCTGGTGCAGCATCCTCATCAGGAAGCCCCAGTCGTCGTCGTCGGCCACGTCGAAGAGCTCCGGCTCGGGGTGCTTGAGGTGTCGCTTGCCCAGGCGCCAGCCGAGCCGCGTGGACACGAACGCGAGGAACCGCGAGAACGGCACGTCGCGATCTCGATCGTAGTAGCGCAACACCTTGCAGTCGTGGTGCACCAGGCGGGCCCAGACCTCCTGCACGATGTCGTCGAACAGCGGCACCAGCAGGGGCCATCGATACACGCGCAGCCCCACGGCCCAACGAACGGTGGGATCATAGTGGTGGTAGAAACGACGAAAGGCCGCCGCGTCGCCATCGAGCGCGCGATCGATGGCCTCCCGCGGGAGATCCTTCGGCCCCTCGTTGCTCATCGTGTACCTCCATGATGCCGGCCGTGCGGCACCGTGGGGAAGCCACGAGCCTCGCGTCGAATGGGTCGAGGCATCGTCCCGTTCGGGTCGGCTCGATCGAGCGAACATCGGGCGCGATGAGCCATACAGCCACCTTGAGGCCCAGCCCGATGCTCGACCTGACGCCGGAGCACGATTTCATGCGAGGACGCTCGGCAACACCGTTTCCTGGCCCTTTTCTAAATCAGCGCATATTGCGCACAGACGCTCTGCCGGCCCGTTCTCGCGTGCAGTGTGGCGTTTCCAGTTTTTTCGTGTCGCCCCTCGAAGATCAGTCGCGCTCCCGGAACTACCTCTCGAGTGCCGACTCGTTCCCGCGATCGGCACGAACGCCCGAGCCACCACTTTCCCTTCGCCCAGGGGATCCTCCATGACCATCGACGACATGACCCTCCTCCAGCAATGGCGGGCCGGCGATCGCCACGCCGGCGACACGCTGATCCGCCGCCACTACGGCTATGCCTACGGCATCGCCAAGCACCGCCTGGGCCGCGACGACGCGGCCGCCGAGGCCACGCAGCACGCGATGCTCGTGGTCGTGCAGAAGCGCGACGCGATCGCCACCGACTTTCGCGCGTATCTCAAGAAGGTCGTGTACTTCAGCGTGCTCTCCCAGACCAAGCGCCGCGAGCACGAGCCACTCGACGGTGACCAGGCCCCACACACGCCGCGGCGCGGCGCGTCGTCGGTGCTGGCGGGGCGCGAGGAAGAAAAGCTGCTCGTCAAGGCGCTGCGCTCGATGTCCATCGACGATCAGCTCTTGTTCTACTACGACTTCGTCGGTGATCAGAGTCGCACCGAGCTCGCCGAGCTGCTGGAGATCCCCAGGAGCCGCATCTATGCCCGCCTCCACACCGCCAAGCAGCGGCTGCTCGAGCAGCTCGAGCGCTTCCGCGACTCGCCGGTGCGTCAGTCGACCGTGGGAGGGCTCGATACCTGGCTGGCGTCGATCCACGGCAAGGCTCCCCAGCCGCTCGGGAACGACGCCGGGTGAGCCCGCTCGACGAGCTCGAGGTCGAGATCCTCGACCAGCGGTCGACTCATGATGGACGGGGCTCCACCGCGACGCATGAGGCTCGACCGCTCGCGCGATCTGACGCCTCACCGCACCCACACGCGGTAGCGCCCCACCGGCTCGTGCCGCTGCAACAATCCTCGCTGGGCCTGCCGCAGCCCCTCGGCCAGGCTCACGCCATCGCGCGAGAGGCCGGCCACCAGCCCCTCGCCCGTGGCGCGCCCGATCGCATCGGCCGTGAGCTCGGGGGTGGCCACCACCTCCTCCGCCCCGACCACCAGGAATGCCAGCGCGAGGCTCATGCCTCCGCCAGCGCCGCCTGGCACTCCCGTCTGGCACCCGATCAGCGCGACCTTGGCGGGCACCGAGTCGAGCGTGAGGATGTCCTGGATCTCGAAGGTGGTGGGCGGGGCGAGCCGGAGCCGCGCCGGCCAGGCACGAGTGCCTCCGGCGTAGGGTGGCAGCCATGCGCTCTGCGAGCGATCGGCGTCGTGCTCGGCGTGGCCCGCATAGTAGAAGAAGCCCGCGTCCGCGAGACCCTCGCGCAGGTCCTGCCGGTCGGTCTCCTCGGGGGTCGGCACGTCGAGCGTCCAGTCGAGCGCCTCGAGCTGGGCACGGATCGCCTGCACCTCGGGTCCCGGGCCGAGCAGCGTCTCGGTGGGGTCGGCCACCAGCAGCGCACGCCTGGCGCGATGGGGATCCTGGAGCGCCTCCGTGTGCTGCGGCAGCTCGGTGCCATAGACCACCGGCAGCTGCTCGACGAGCGCCGCGCCCTTCCACTCGAGCAGGTGCACGTCGACGTCTTGCGCCCGATCGCTCGCGAGCACGCGCAGGGATCGGGCGGCCTCGAGCCGTGCGCTCAGCGGATCGAGCAGCTCTCGTCCGAGCCGCGGGTCCGTGAGCGCATGCTCGGGTCCACCGGCGATCCAGCGCGCATCGGCCCCCTGGTCGTCCTGCACGAGCACCATCCACCCGCGCTGGAATGGGTACAGGCCCAGCAGCAGCTCGCTGGGCCGGCGGGGCGTCAGCTCCTCGCAGGCCGGGTGCCACGTGGATCGCTGGCGCAGGATCTCGTCGGCGGCCTCAGCGAGCGCTCGCTCGCTGCGAGCCGCCGCCGCTTGCAGGCGCTCGCGCTCCTTCCTCGAGCTGCGCTCGCCCTTGCGCAGCTCTTCGTCCACGGCCCAGCGAGCCTCGGCATAGCTCGCGCTGGCTTGCGCAATCGCCTCTCGTTCTGCACGAGCCTGCGGGTCGTCGGACATTCCGTCGACCGCCTGGATCCGGCGCGCCTGGGCTTCCCGCGCCGCACAGAAGGCCTCCTCTGGGCGCCCGAGCGCCACGAGCTGCGAGACGAGGGCCTCGGTGCTCTGCGCATGCAGGAGTGCGGCGGTCTCCCGCCCCACCCCGACCGCCGCCAGCTCCAGCAGCGCGATCGATTGCTGCTCGGCCATGCGGTAGGCCTCCACCGCCGCTTCCGCGCGCCCCTGCAGCGCGAGCAGGTCGCCCTCTCGCAGCGCGAGCCGCCAGCGCCCCTCGGGGGTGCCGTCATGAGTCACGGCCTCGGCGAGCCGGTCGAGGGCCTCCGCGGCGGCCGCCGAATCTCCGAGCGAGAGCAACACTTGTGCTTCCGCATCGCGGATGCGCAGTCGCTCGTCGCTGGTGGCCTGATCCTGGTCGATGCCGAGGAGCCGGGCGTGGGCCTCGGCGGCCTTTTCTTCGTGGAGGTCGACCAGCGCCAGGCTCAGGGAGAGGCTGGCGACCACAGTGGGCTCCGGGCACTCGCCACCGGGGGCCACCAGGCTCGACCCTTCGTCGAGCAGAGCGCGCGCCGTGGCGAGCGATCTCCCATCCTGCATGGCCGACGCGAGGTGAACCCAACCGAGCGTGCTCAGCAGCGGTCCTCGTGCCTCGCAGGGGAACCGCTTGAACGACGAATGGATGTGTGAAGCCCAGTGGATTGCGGCATCGACGTAGCCCAGCTCGGCCAGCACGGCCGCGTACATCGGCAGCGCATCGCCTTCGAGCTGGTGGTCCTCGAGCTCGGTGGCGAACAGGACCCCCCGGCGCAGCGACACGGCCGCGTCGTAGAATCGCCCCTGCCGCCACAACGCAATGCCTCGATAGGTCGCATGATCGGCGAGGCCCTTGGGGTAGCGAGCGGCATCCGCCTCGACGGAATCGAGGCGATCGAGGGCGTCTTGGTGCCTGCCATCCATCGAGGCCATGAACGCCTCGGCGAGCCCGCGGTCGACGTCGGAGCTCGTGCGCGTGCCCGCAGGCGGGCTCGCGGCGCGCTCCTTCGCAACGAGGGGCAGTGACCACGGCTCGAGACCCGCGCCCGTGATCGTCAGCTCGAGTCGTTCGGCCTCGGGTGGGAGCCGGCCACGCAGGCGAGCTCCCGCCAGCGCCTCCACCCGGCTGACCTCGTACGCCCATTGGACGCCATCGACACGGACTACGACATTCGTGGGGTCGACGTCGTCGATCCAGAGCAGCAGCTCGCGCGTGGGGTCGAAGACGCAGCGAGGCTCCGGCTCGAGCCAGACCTCCACACAGCCCGCGTACTGGACGGGTGGCTGGGTTGGCGACGTAGGGGAGGGCTCGGGCGAGGCCAGGGGCAGCACGCGGAGCTTCTGCTCGAGCCGCACCGTCTCGTAGCCGCGCGCCGGCCCATGCGGCTCGGCGCGCTCGAGCTCCTCCCACGACTCGGGCAGTGCCTGCCGAGGCCCCACGGCGAGCACCAGCTCGTGCTCGCCCACGGTCAGGCCCAGCTCGTACGGGGTGGTGTCGAGCACCACGACCCCATTCGGCTCCAGCTTCGGCGCCAGCTCCAGGCGAGTCACGCGTCCGGACGATTCGCGAGCAAAGCCCACGACACCGACGTCCTGCTCGACGTCCTGCTCGGGTCGGAGCACCAGGCTCAGCTTGCCGTGCGGCAGGAACGAGGCGGTGCCTCGCGTGACCGTGGAGCCTCGCTCGGTCTCGACGCCCTCGAGGAGATCGGCCCGGTATCCCGCGACGAACGGAGCGGGTGCGCTCGACGGTGAGGGTGGGATGGCCGTGAGGAGCACGGCCGCTGCCGCGGACACCGCGGCCACCGAGAATGCGACCGAGGCCCACCGCTTCCAGCGAGGCACCCCGCGGATGGCGGTCGGTACCCCGACCTCGACCTCGACCCCGACCTCGGCCGGCATGACAGGAGGCTCGTCGCGTGCGAGCCGATCCAGCAGCGCCTGGCGCTGCTGCTGGCTCTGCTCGGATGTGGGCGGGCTGAAGATCCGCCGCGCACGCTCGCGTTCCTCGTCGCTGCTGCCGAGCCGATCTGCGGCCTCGTCCGCCGTCAGCTCGCCGGTAACCACCCTGCGCCACGTGCTCGCCTCCGACGAGGTCAACGCCACGTGGTCACCGAGGAGGCGGGCAATTCGATCGTCGCTCATGCTTGCTCTTCCATCGGGATCGAGTCCTTCGCTCACGTGTGCCCTCGGAATCGATGCTCGCGCAGCCTACTGCATGGCCGGCTCGACGAGGCCGCTGGCCGAGCCACGCGCATGGCCCTTCGAAGCCATCACGATCGTGGACGCGAGCGAGGGACGGAGGGCGAGGCTCCACGTCGAGACCATGAGGTCGGGCCACGGAGCCGATCTGACAGCCTCTGACGAAGCTTCTGCGTCGTTCTCCGGGAGCGGAGCATCCGCGCATTACACGCAAATCAGCGCCATGGTGCCCCAGCCGCGCCAGCGGGCTCGCGATGAGGGTAAAGGAGCGTCGATGCGGGCGAGCAACGCGTCGAGCTGTCGTTGCCGCTGCTCGGGGGTGAGTGGGCCGAAGATCGTCCGACCGCGCTCGCGTTCGTCCTCGCTGCTGTCGAGCGCCTCGGCGGCTGCTTCGGTCGTCAGCTCGCCGGTGCACACACATCGCCAGGTGATTGCCTCCACGGACGTCAACGCCACGTGGTCTCCGAGGACTTGGGCCGTTCGATGATCGCTCATGATCACTCTCTAGGCCCGTGGCGCCCGTCGAGCTGACGTGCCGGTGTGGAGCTCGGCGCCGCGCTCCTCCGGGCCGAGTCGCAGAATCGCCCTGCTCGCGGAACCAGCTCACGAGGACGGTCGACGGCGAGCCCTTCGCCTCCGCCCTCGGTCGAGCTCCCGTGCACGTGCGCCACGGAGCCCGACCGACGAGCTCGCGCACCCCAACGAGCAAGACGATGAGCCCGAAGCCCCTTGTCCACACGACGATCTTGGCCTGTTTCTTCTCGCTGTTCGGCACCCCCAGCCAGGTGGAGGCCAACACCCTCGCGGTGGAGCGCCTGCCCACCGTGCTGGTCGGGCCGCCCAAGAGCAGCGAATATCCGCACCCGCTGTGCTCGAAGTGCAAGCTGCTCGCCGAGCGCGACGACACCGCGAACGGCCCGTCCCAGGGCGCGCTGCTGCTCCGCTACGAGGACGAGCACATCCCCTCGTTCGAGGGCGACATCGAGGTGACCGTGCTGCTCTCGGACGACACCCGCCGCGTCGAGACGATCTTCGACGTGGAGCTCGACTACGGAGACGAGGTCACGTGGATCCTGCCCAGCCGGGCAGACTTCTCGTGGCAGGACGTCGAGCTGCTGTGGGTGGAGCTGGTGCCGGCCACGTAGCCTCGCCGGCGCTCTGGAGCGCCCGACCCGCTAGCAGCGGGTCGGGCTCGCTAGAAGCACCCCACCGGTGCGAGCTCGAGCAGCGCCGCATGCAGCTGCTCCCCTTGCCGTCCCTCGAGCGCGGCGCGGATCGCCGTGACCTTCCCGCGAATCCTCGCGGTCTCCTTCGCCACCGCCTCCGCCGAGATCGGCACCTTCCGCAGGCACTCCGGCGGAACCCCATCGTTCTCGTACTCCCCATACACGCACTCCACCACCTCCCCTCGCTCGAGCGCCGTGATCACCTTCTTCTCGAGCGCCGTCCAGTGTGCCAGCGCCTCCTCGCGCAGCGCCTCCGGCGAGCTCCTCACCCGCTCGAGCAGCCTCCACCCATCCCCTTTCACCAGCTCCTCGAACCGACTCTCCGCGATCTCCCACGAATAGCTGGTCCCAACGTACCACTCGCTGTCCTCGTCCCCCGCCTTGCCGAACCCGACGGCCCCGCCGTCTCCGAGGATCGACTTGCCATTGCTCGACACCGAGAACCACACCCCCCAGCTGCCATCGGCAGGTCGATGCCCCGCGCTCACCTGTACGCCGAACACCTGCGGCCAGTCCTGTGGGTAGTGCAGCGTCCCCACCCCGGCCCAGTCCACGCCGGGCTCGTCGCGAAAGCCTCCGCCGGAGCAGCCGAGCTCCGCACGCTCTCCGCGGCACCAGTCCTCCTCGACGAAGTTGCCGATCTTCCGCAGCGGATAGTGCTCCCACTCGCGCCCGCGCTCGCCCAGGCATGCGCGCGCCCGCTCGAACCGCTCGCGCTCACCGGGGTCGACGAACACCAGCACGGAGGGCTCGACGAGCGCGTCCTTGCCCACGTAGTCCCGAGGATCTTCCTCCCCGCCACCTGGCCCCTCACCGGCGCTGCCCTGGGTTCCCGCCCCTCGACATGCACCGACGATCATGACCCCGACCACGAGCAGGAGCAGCGAGGGACGCATCGCGCAATGCTATGCGATCTCGACGCGCGCTGCATCGACGAGTCATGGCCGCGAGAGATCATCGGGTGGAGAGCCACGGCTGGCAACCCGGCGTGCTCGCCGTCGTGCCCCACCGTCGCCCGGCTCTGCTACTGCTCCCCGTGGCTCGCGGGCCGCCTTCTTGAGTCTCGCCAAGGCTCGCGAATAGCGGCACCTCGCCGTGCTGGCGGCCATGCCAAGGGCTTCCCCGAGCTCCTCCCACTTGAGCCGCTCGAAGTATCGCAAGTGGAAGATCGTACGGTCTCGCAGCGGGAGGCTCTCCAAGAGTCGATGTACGTCGTGGCGAGCGTCGCATGCCTCGTACCGACCCATGGCTCGGCCTTCTGGGAGCGCCTCGAGCTCCTTGGGACTGCTGATGGCGTCGACGGTGGGATTGGTGCGTTGCTCGTTCCATGCCTTCATGATCGCGAAGGTCAGCAGTCTCCTCAGCAGTGCGTCGATGTTCCTGATGGGGTTTCCCTGCAAGCTCTCGTTGGTGAGCGCCTTGTACAGCTCGAGGAAGGCATTCTGGGAGACTTCCTTCGCGACCGACTCGTTGCCCGACAGCCGCCTGCGCGCTTCCTTGCAGTACTGTACGTATCGTTCCCGAAGCACCAGCCCCCAGGCGTCTCGGATCAGTCCCTGCGCGACGAGCAGATCGACGCCACGTGTGAGCTCGCCTTGCTCGGCCAGCAGCTCGGCCTCCTCCACGAGACGACGCTGCGCCGCGAGTAGGTCGATGGCTCGTTTGGGTTGGTCGTGCTCGACCAGTAAGCTGTTCGCGATCGAGCTCGACGCTTCGACCGCAGACTCTGATGGCGCCCCCGTGCCAGCTGGCGCCGAATGCTTCTCGCGGAGGTCATCCTCGAGCATCCGGGCCGCTCCTTTGGAGTTGGGGTCGCGAACGGGACGCGGGTAGTCCGGGCACGTGGGTTACGTTCTCGGTGGCCGACCTTCCGCTGCACGCGAAGCGAGATTTTTTGCGCTCCTTCGAAAAGAGTCATCCGCGGCCACGATCTCGGCTCACGGCGAAGTGCCAAGCCTACGAATCGTTCCCCGCTGGAGCTGGTCTGTTCGGTCCTCGTCCCGTTCGTGATCGGTGGGCTGGCCCGAGTGGCAACCTCACCCTGGGTCGCACACTCCGCTGCAGAACAGCTGCACCTGTCCCGTGTGCAGGAAGTGATCCACCGCTTCCACCGCCTCCGGCACTCCCGCCAGCGCGCCGTGCGGATCTTGGCCTTCCGCCATCGGCACGTTGCCGAGCGGCTCAGGTGGCAGCCCGAAGTCGTGCTCGATCATCGCAGTGCCGCTCACCGGGCCCGCGACCTCCTCGAGCCCCCAGATCGTCCGGTTGGTCGGGTCACCCACGTTGACGGCCCCGATGCTGCGCGCCATCACGTGTGCACCGAGGGTCGAGACTTGATGGTCGCCGATCGAGACCATCATGAGCACGTCGTGCGCGGTCGACCCGGGCAGCGGATCCTGCGTCACGTGCCGCGAGTAGCCCGAAGGCTCGCCGCGGTCCCACATCGTCTGGAGCAGCCCCAAGAGCAGCTGCCGATCGAACGCGTCCTCGTAGGAGCTCGCGGCGATGTCGGCGAACGGTTCGTAGTCCACGCTGCGCTCGAGCAACAGGTTGTACGGCTGCCCCGGCACTCCCAGCACCCCGCGCTCGACGTCGGGCGAGAGCGCCACCACGCACGGGCCCATGATCCCGCCCTGGCTGCCGCCATAGTAGTGCGCGGTGCTGGTGTCGATGAGCGGCTGCCCCATGTACTGCAGCTCGGGATCCTCGGCGATACTGGTCTTCATCATCCGCAGCGCGAGCACGAAGTTGACGAACGACTGCTGCAAGCGATCGGGCATGGTGCGTAGCCCGCTCACGTCACCCGAGGCGATGAAGCCGGCCACCAGCGTGGGATCCTGGTCGGACATGCCGATCCAGTCGAGCGAGATGAAGATGACATTGGCGGAGTTGGCGAACGCCTGGAAGTCACCAGACTCGACCTGGTCGCGGTGGCCGAACAGGCCATGTCCGAACGCAACGGCAGGTGCGGGCTCGGTCTGCGCCGCGTAGGGCACCATGATGATGAATGGATAGGTGGCGGTGCCGTTCTGCTGCGGCACGCCGTCTTCGTCGAGCAGCATCACGCCGCCGGGACCGGGCTCGTCGAGGAACAGCGGGACCTCGATCTCGCCGCGGATGCGCCGAAAGATCTCGGGGGAGAAGTCCTCGTCGACATCGGTGATCTCGTACGCAGGGCCGGCGTCGCCGACCAGCTCGATCGCAACGTCGCGCATGTGGACGGCCCGCCCGTTGGTGTGCTCGCGGCTCGAGACGGTGAAGTCCCATGCGAGCTGGAGGTCGTCGCGCGGCACCCCGGCCTCGGCGAGGCGGGTGAAGATGTCGCCGTAGAGCGGGCGGCGAGCCTCGACGGAGGGCTCGTCGCTTGGGGTGCCGTCGCCGAGGGCGGAGAAGGCGGGCGAGGGCGCGATGGGGGTGCCATCGGCGTCGACGACGTTGCGGATGGCGACGATGTAGCGGTGGCCGTACTCGAGCGAGCGACCGAGCTGGATCATCAGCGAGCGATCGCCGTCGCCCTCGGCGTTGAGGTCGAGCTCGGTGAAGTGGGGGAACAGCTCGCCGGTCTCGGTGTCGAGCACGATGGTGGGGGACTCGGGCAAGATCGAGTCGCCGATGTGCAGCGGATCGGGCAGGCCGGTGATGGTGGCTCCGGGTAGGAAGGCGAGCAGCGTGCCGCCGACCGAGAAGCCATCGCGCTCGTTGAGCGCATCGGGAGAGTGGCGGGCGCCGGAGAGCGTGCGCGGCAGCATGGCCCCGGAGATCGCGAGGCGCCGACCGGTGGGCGTGGTGTCGTCGACGACGGTGAACACGTTGTTGGGGAACGGAAAGCCGCAATACTCGGGCACGAGCGGGTCACACTCGAGGTTGGGCCACGTGCCGTCCCACGGGTCGACCGAGGCGCCGGTGGTGGTGTCGTCGGTGCTCGAGGCGGTAGAGGTACCGGTGGCGGTGGAGTCGAGGGTCTCGGTGAGCGGCGGCGGCAGATCGCCGCCTTCGCTGCTGCTGCTCGTGGAGCCCGAGCCCGCGCCGGTGGCCGACGAGTCGTCGTCGGCGCAGGCGGTGAGGCCAAGCACCACGAGCGAGCAGGTCAGACCCGCTCCGCGCATCGATCGAGCATCGCTCCTTGGATTCAATCGTCCCCACCGCATGTCGCTCCCATGGTCCAGGGAGTGCGACGCGGGTGCAAGCACGAGACGCACGCGGGCCGAGCCGCGCCCGCGAGCCTGCTCACGGCGAAGCCCGCCTCGTACACGAGGCCTTCGCTCGCGACGACGCTCCCGGTCAGCGCTCTCGCTCGGCGAACTCGCCCACCACCCTCGCGAACGCCCACAACGCGACCACTGCCACCAGTACGTGGACTCCCAGCACGTACCAGATCTGCTGCGGCGAGCCGCTCTCGACGAACGAGCCGTACATCGAGGTGTAGATCACCCCGCTGGTCGCTCCGCCGATGCCCAGCGCGAGGAAGTTGGTGCCCATGTAGAGCCCCGCCTTCTCCTTGGGGGCGATCCACGTGATGTACTCCTGGATCCGCGGCGAGGCCATCATCTCGCCCAGCGCGAACAGGAAGATCCCCAGGAACACCAGCGCTGCGCCGCCCGTGCGCGCCCAGCCGACCACGAAGAAGCCACTCGCGGCCACCGTGAGGCCTAGCAGGAACACCGGCATCGCCCGGAAGCGCTCCGCCCAGCGCGACACGAAGACCTGCAGGATCATGATGATGTAGCCAGTGTGCGAGATCGTCTCGCCCAGCACGCGCTTGATCCCATCGTCGCCCGTCTTGGAGAAGAAGTCGGCGACGGTGGTGCCGAACACGGCCTCGAGCGAGCGGTAGAGCGCCGCGGTGTCGATGCTCTCGTCGACGTAAAGCGCACAGAGGTTGAAGAACGCCCAGAACGGCAGCCAGAAGCCCACGCCCAAGAGCACCAGGAAAGCGGAGAACTTGAGGTCGGACAGCACCGTCCCGATCTCCTTGAGCTTGTCGCCGAGTGTCTGCTTTGGGCCGGTGCTCTCGGTGTTGCGAGGAGGCTCCTCGTAGAACAGGATCGTGATGACCAGCATGACCCCGATCGAGATTGCCGCCGCCACGAACGCGTGGTTCCACGAGATCGCCCGCAGCTTGCCCGCGATGATCGGGCCGAACGAGCCGCCCACGTTGACCATCGCGTAGAACACGCCGAAGCCGAGGGTCTTGTTGGTCCTGTCGGTCGTCGCGCGTACCGTGGCCGAGATGAGCGGCTTGAAGATGCCCGCAGCCAGCCCGATGCTCAGCATCGTGAGCGCGATCCCGGAGAACGACTTGGTGAAGATGAGCAGCAGGATCGATGGCAGGTAGGCGAGGTAGGAGACGATCAGAATCTTCTTGAAGCCGTAGCGATCGGCGAGCGTGCCCGAGATCACCGGGACGACGTACGACAGCAGCAGGAAGATGCTCTGTACGATCCCGAGCTGGTCGCGCGTGTACCCCAGGCTCTGCATGTAGATGCCGAAGCCGAAGTAGATCCCGTAGTACGAGAACCGCTCGAGCAGCTCCACGAAGTTGGCGACCCAGAAGACGCGGGGGAACGGGGTGCGGGCGGACATCGGTTCTTCTCCTAGGCCTCTACCGCGCAGCACGGCGAGCTCTGTTTGCGCAATGTGACACCAGCACGAGCGTGAAATGGCTGAATGGTAGAGCTCGGCGCGCGCTTGAATCGGAGCTGCTCGATCCGCTGACGCAAAGGTCCGACGCCGCCCGACGCATGCGTGTGCTGGCCTCGCGCCCACTGCTGGGCGCTACCGCGAATCCTACTCCAGCCCATCCCCCACCCGCCCGAGCCCCAGCACCTTGTGCGCATGCACCCGAAACATCCGCTCGAACTTACTATCATCCAGCACCAGGCTGTAATAGAGCCGCTTCGGATGGAACCCCGCGTGATACCGCGTCATCCCCAGCACCCGCTGCAGCCGGTTCGCGAGCCGTAGCGCCGGCCCCGGTACGCGGATCGGCTCGATCCCCCGTTCCTCCAAGAACCGACTCAGCGGGCCGATGGTGCTCCCTGCGATGTTGAACAGCCCCTTGCCGTGCAGGAAGATCGCCAGGATCAGATCCCGCGCCAGTCGCTCCTTCGTCGTGGGATTGATCATCGGATCGAACCCCACCGGCAGGATCGGCGGGTTGCTCTCGAACAACAAGTTGATCCCCGAGATCACCCCCCCGCCGAACACGCCGCTCGGCCGCACCACCATCACCTCGCACCGCGGGCTGTCCATCTTCGCGCGGCACATGAACTCCGCATCCAGCGTATCGCGCAGGATCGGATGCGCATCGGGATCCAGATTCAGCTCCCCGTCCTCTCGCACCTTGAAGTCATTCCGCGGCCCGAGCTTGTAGACCGCGTCGCTCGACAGGAAGATGTACTTGGCCACCCCGTGCCGCAGGCTCGCATCGAGCAGGTGCTGCGCCGTGTTGACATTGAACTCGTGACTCTTGAAGTCATATCCGTGCGGGTTGCCCTGGAACGCCAGGTGCAACACCGTGTCGAACGGCCGATCGCGAAACCGATCCAGCAGGAACAAATTGTCCACCTGCCGCCGCCGTCCGAGATCCGCCGACGCGAACACGAACCGCTCCGGATCACACCCGAGCAACGTCGGCGGGCATGCCCCCCGATCCACCGCAAGCACCACGTCGACGTCGGGATCGGCGATGAGCCGCTCGATGAGGTGCACCGCCACGCGCCGCCGCGCCCCGGCGATGAAGATCCGGCGCTTGCCGGCCCGCAGCGTGCCCTGCTCGGGAAACGGCGGCGGCGGACCACCGCTCGCGAGCTCGACGGGAGGCTTGCCGTCTCTCTGCATCACACTGCTCCTTGGGGGCCGGAGCGCTGGGCGTGGCCCTGTCGCACCGCGAGGCCCTGGCGGATGAGCTCGGCCACCGCATCCTGCACGCGCTCGACCTCGCGGTTGCGCACCTCGATGCTGTGCAGCGCGTCGGGGTCGATGCGCAAGGGCGGGCCATACTGGATGTAGTAGCGCGAGGGCCGCGGCAAGAGCCCCAGCGGCCCCAGCCACGGGAAGGTGGTGGTGATGGGGAAATACGGCAGCCGCAGCGCACGGGCCAGCGGCTGCAGATCGGCCACCATGGTCTGCTGCTCCTCGGCACCCACGAGCCCGAACGGCAGCACGGGCACACGGTGGCGCGCGGCGAGCTCCACGTGGCCATGGGAGAACGGCTGGAGCTCGTAGCGCTGGTCGGCGTGCTTTCCGAGCGCGTGGGCACCCTCGGGAAAGATCCCCACGAGGTGCCCTTCCTCCACCAGCCCGTCGAAATTCCGGCGAGTGCCGGGCATCTGCCCCACGCCCCGGAAGAACGCGCCCACGAACGGCACCTGGTAGACGAAGAAATCCACCATGTAGCGCACGAGCCGGGGCGGCTCGGTGTAGCGGAACACGTCGGTGCCCACCATCATGCCGTCGAACGGGAGCACGCCGCTATGGTTGCCCACCACCACGCCGCCGCCACTCTTGGGGATGTGCTCGTGCCCGGACGAGACCACGCGAAAGTAGAAGCGGTGCAGCCAGTAGCCCACCGCGTAGGCGAAGCCGAGCAGCTCGCGGCGCGTGCCGAACACGTCGGTGCCGAAGCCCACGTCTTGCACGGGATAGGCCTGCACGCGCTCCCACTCGCTGGCCGGCAGCAGCGGGCGCAGCAAGTCCATGGGGAGGCGCTTGGACCGCAGGAGCGGGGGCATGGCGGGACCAGAGCAGAAGGTCAATAACGAATGGGCGGCTTGGCGTGCTCGACCCGCGCGTTGCGCCGCTCGAGCCGGTGCTCCCACTCGTCGGACGGAACGGGGATCACGTAGACGGTAGGCCACACGAAGCGCCGATCGGTGGCTCCCATGCGCCGGGCCCAGTACTCCACGTCGACGACCTGGTAGGGCGTGTCGTCGATGACGACGATCTCGTGGACGCGGGGCACGAACTGCGAGCCCTCGGTGGTCTCGGTGCGGAACAGGAGCCGTCCCTCGCAGGCGTACTCGACGTAGGGCATGACGGTGGAGGGCCATGGTAGCGCCGGGAGGCAGGGTTTGGCCACGGGGGACAGACCCACTTGCGCCCAAGCCCGCGAGACGACGTCGTGGCCCACGAGAGGGACCAGGCGTCCGAGCGCGAGTATCATGCCGCGCATGTCTTCTTCCCCCGACCAGCCCCCCGCCGCCGGCATACCGTCCTGTGGGGCCCTGCACCGACCGCTCGCGTCGCCGATGCTCGACGACCCGCGCCCGTTCTACGCCCGTGCCCGCCGCGAGGAGCCGGTCTTCTGGAGCGAGGAGCTCGGCATGTGGGTGGTCACCCGCTACGACGACGTGCAGGCCGTGGCCCGCGACGCCGCCCGCTTCTCGTCGATCGACGCGTTCGTGCCGGTCCAGGTCGCGCCCCCGGCCCCGCTGCTCGAGGTGCTCATGCAGGGCTTTCCGCTGGTGCCGAGCCTGGTCGACAGTGATCCGCCGGTGCACACCCGCGGCCGCGCGCTGGTGACCAATGCGCTGTCACTGCGCCGCATCGCCACGTTCGAGCCGATCCTCCGCGAGCTGGCCAATCGGCTCGTCGATCGCTTCGTGGCCGCGGGCCGCGTGGAATTCGTGAGCGCGTTCGCGATCCCGCTGCCGGGCAACTTCATCGTGGACCTGCTCGGGCTGCCCCGCGAGGACCTCACGCGGGTCGATCCCTGGACCACGGCATCGTCGGCGATCTACGCCGGCCGCGGCACGCTCGAGGAGCTCGTCGCGCACGCCCACCGCTTCGTGGAATTCCAGCACTACCTCGCGCAGGCGGTGCGCGAGCGGCAGGCGAGCCCCAAGGACGACGCACTCTCGGACATCGTGAGCGGCGCGGCCGCGCTCGACCCCCCGTTCGGGATGGCCGAGATCATCAACATGCTGCTGCAGATCCTCTTCGCCGGCTACGAGACCGCCGCGGGCATGATCACGGCGGCGGCGATGGAGCTGGCGCGCGACCCCGCGCTCTTCACCGCGGCCCGCTTCGATCCGAGCCTCCACCCGATGGTGGTGGAAGAAGCGCTGCGCACGGCCTCGCCGATCCACTCGATGTACCGCACCGCCAACGAAGACCTCGAGCTCGGCGGCGTACGCATCAGCAAGGGCCAGCGGCTGCAGATCGCCTACATCTCGGCCAACCACGACGAGACGCGCTTCGAGGATCCGCTGCGCTTCGACCCGCAGCGGACCCCGATGCACCTCGCGTTCGGCCAGGGCATCCACTTCTGCATCGGCGCCCCGCTGGCCCGGCTCGAGGGACGCATCGCGCTCGAGGTGATCACGCGGCGCCTGCCGGGGCTGCGCGTCGTGCCGGGGCAGACGCTCGAGTACTTCCCCAGCGCCACCGCGCGGCGGCTCGAGGCCGTCGAGCTCGCGTGGGACGTGCCCACGGTGCGCTGACAGGCCCTCGTCGCTCGCTCTAGCCCGAGAGCTCGGCCCGCAGCGCCTCGACGTCGCCCACCACGGGCCGACAGGTCTGCTGGCGGCACACGATGGCCCCCACGCTGGCGTGGGCCTCGAACGAGAGGCTCACCGCGTGGGGCAGCCGCAGCCGCTGCGCGCGGACCTGGGTGGCGAGCGCCCGCACCTGCTCGTCCTTGGGCGAGGGGCCGCGCACGGTCACGTGGGTGGCCTCGGCGGCGGCGAAGCGAGCCGCGTGCAAGAGGCTCGCGTAGCCGAGCGGCTGCGCCGTGGCGCCCCGGTAGCGGCGCAGCACCGCGCGCGCGACCGCATCGGCCCGGCGCGGGGCCTGCCCACACGCGGACAGGCGCAGGAGCAGCTCGAGCATGACGCCGAGGCCCGCGGGGAGCGGTCCGTCGTGGTCGCTCTCGGTGCGGTCGATCAGGGTCTCGGCATCGTCAGCCGTGAAGTAGAAGCCATCGCCGCCGGGGCGGGCGTAGTGCTCGAGCGCGTGCGCGGCCAGGTCGCGCGCGCGCGGCAGCCAGCCGAGCTCGAGCGTGAGATCGTGGAGGTCGAGGCAGGCGCGGCCGAGCAGCGCCACGTCGTCGAGCACGCCGCGGGTGTGGGCTCGACCGTCGATCGCGGCCCGCAGCACGCGGCCGTCGGCCAGCACGTGGTGCTCGAGCAGCTGCTCCGCGCACGCGGCCGCCATCTCGCCGCAGCGCTCGGCGAGCGCCCGCTCACCACGGGCCTGCAGCGCCCCAGCGGTGCGGCACAGGCCACTGGCGAGCAGCGCGTTCCAGCCGGTGATCACCTTGTCGTCGCGGTGCGGCGGCACGCGGCCGTAGCGGTGCTGCAAGAGCGTCGTGCGGGCGGCCGCGAGCTTGGCGTCGAGCGCCTCGCGGGGCAGGCCGAGCTCCTCGGAGCACTCGTCGAGCGAGCGGGGCAGGTGGAGGATCGACCAGCCGTGCTCGAAGTTGCCCGCCTCGGTCACGCCGTACACGGTGCAGAACAGCTTCGCGAGCGCCGCGTCTTCGAGCACCCAGGTCAGCTCGGCGGGCGTCCAGCAGAAGTACTTGCCCTCGTGGCCCTCGCTGTCGGCGTCGGTGGACGCGTAGAACGTGCCCGCGGGCGTGCGCATGTCGGTCCGGAGGTACTCGATGGTCTCGACCACCATGCGCCGCAGGTGCTCGCGCTCGGGGTGCTGGGCCGCGGCCTCGGCGTAGAGCGGCAGGAGCTGCGCGTTGTCGTAGAGCATCTTCTCGAAGTGCGGCACGAGCCACACGCGATCGACGCTGTAGCGGGCGAAGCCGCCGCGGAGGTGGTCGTAGATCCCGCCGCGCCACATCTTCTCGAGCGCGAGCGCGAGCGCCCGCGCGGCACCGGTGGTCACCGGGTCCGTCGCGGGCGCCCCTCCCTGCTCGTCGCCCTTCCCGGCGCCGAAGGGCTTGCCCTCGCGCCGCGCCACCGCGGCCAACAGCTCGAGCGCCCCGGTGTTGGGGAACTTCGGCTGGCGCCCGAACCCGCCCCACTCTTCATCCACGCGCGACAACAGCCGATCCACCGCGATCCGCAGCCCCGCCGGATCTTCGGGCGCGGGGTCCTCTGCGGCGTGCTCGGCCTCCTGCTCGGCCTGGGTTGCGAGCGAGGCGAAGCCCTCGAGGAAGCTCGACGTGTGCTTGGCCACCCGCTCCTTGTCGTGGTGGTAGAGCTCGTGGATGGCCTCGAGGAGCTGCGGAAAGCCGGGCCGCCCGTAGCGGGACTCCGGGGGGAAGTACGTGCCGCCGTAGAACGGCGCCTGATCGGGGGTGAGGAACACGGTGAGCGGCCAGCCGCCGCCCTCGCCCATCAGCTGCACCACGCGCTGGTAGATCGTGTCGATGTCGGGCCGCTCCTCGCGATCGACCTTGATGTTGATGAAGCGCTCGTTCATGAGCGCCGCGGTCGCCTCGTTCTCGAACGACTCGTGCGCCATCACGTGGCACCAGTGGCACGCGCTGTAGCCCACCGACAGCAGGATCGGCTTGTCCTCGGCCTTGGCCCGCGCGAGCGCCTCGGGGCCCCACTCGTACCAGTCGACCGGATTGTCGGCGTGCTGGCGGAGGTACGGGCTGGTGGAGCTCGCGAGGCGGTTGGGCACGGGCGAAAAGTATCACCGCGCCGCGCCGTGGGCCGCGCTCACCAGTGCTCGGGCATCAGCGGCGCCTCCAGCTCGAGCATGGGCAGGAGCGGGTCGAGGGCCGAGAGGAGCTCGTTGAACGAGCGCAGGTTGGCGAGGAGCGCCTGCGCGGCGAGCTGCAGGTTGCGGAGCAGCTCGGGCTCTACGGCCTGAGACGCGCCCAGTCGCGCCGCGGTGCGCAGGTGGGCGAAGGCCAGCTCCACCGGCCGGCGCGAGCGGAGCACGGCGAGCACGGCGCGGGTGCTCAGGTGGTGGGCCGATTCCAACAACGTCTCGTACAGCGCATCGGCGAATGGCTCGAGCATGCCGAGCAAGGCGCCGAGCTGGCCCAGGCCCTCGGTGCGCGGCAGCTCGGCCTCGATGCCCTCGACGAGCGTGGTCAGCGAGCTCGCGAGCGAGACCGCAGTGTCGTGAGCACCGGTGTCGGTGAACGCGACGGCGAGGTCGTGGGCGAAGGCCACGTCGATGAGAGCGTGGAGGCCATCGAGCAGATCGAGGCCCTGGTCGGCGATGGTGGAGAGACGCGTGCCCATGGTCGCGCGGACATTCGAGCATGGGTCCGTCTCAGCTCCGTGAGACGGGCCGACGATCGCTATCGCGCGCCGCGGCCGTCGTGCCCCGTGCGATTTCACTCGGCTGGGAGCGAAGCCGAGAGCGACGCGACCAGCGAGCGCTCGGCGGAGCCGTCCGTGGTGGCATCGAGCCGGTTGATACCGTGCTTCTTGAGCTTGCTCTGCAGCGTGGTGGGCTTGAGGTCGAGCAGCCGCGCCGCGCCGTCGCGCCCGTAGATCTTGCCCCCGGTGTGCCGGAGCGCGGCCACGAGGTGCCGGCGCTCGGCCTCGCGCAGCGGCAGCATGCGAGCCCCCGCAGCGGAGTCGAGCTCGCGACGGCAGGCGTCGAGCACCGCGGCCTGCTGGTCCGCGGTCAGCCCCAACGATTCCAGCAACCCGGTGAGCGACTGGAATTCTACGGTGTGATCGACGGGATTCGGCATCGGCACATCACCCCGTCGAGCCGGTTAGCAATGATCCGTCGTCGTGCACGGATCAGGCCGAAGAACGTTATTCCGTTGGCCCGTTGGCCGCTGCGCAAATCGCGCAAATCGCGCTCATGCAGGCTCTGGAATCAGGCGCCGTGCGTTGCGGACCTTCGTCGCGCCCGGCCGCTGCGGCTCGGCGCCATCGGCCGCACCTCCGCGACCGCGTTGATCGCTCCACCGCCAGGGGCTGGGCCGCCGCGAGATCGACAGCAGGATTCCGACCGCCGCGAGGCTGGCCAGGAGTGACGAGCCGCCGTAGCTGAGGAACGGCAACGTGATGCCCTTGGCGGGCACGAGCTCGAGCACCACCGCCATGTTGACGAGCGCCTGCAGGCCGAACAACGCAGAGAGGCCCGTGGCGAGGTAGGTGCCGAAGCGATCGCCGGCCTGCCGTGCGATGAGCAGCCCCCGCCACACCAGCAGGGCCACCAGCACCAGCACCAGCGCGATCCCGAGCAGGCCCAGCTCCTCGCCGATGATGGCGAGGATGAAGTCGGTGTGGTTCTCGGGCAGGAAGCCGAGCTTCTGGCGCCCGTGCCCGAGGCCGCGCCCCCACGGGCCGCCCGAGCCGATCGCGATGAGGGCCTGGTGCACCTGGTAGCCGTCGCCCGACATGAACTCCTCGAGCCGGCCGCGGCGGTAGTCGACGCCGACGATCTGCTGCCACACGATCGGCGCGGCCAGCATCACCGCGGCCACCACGTAGGACAGGCGCGTGCCGGCCGAGAACAGCATGATGAGGGTGAGCGAGCCGAGCAGGATCGTGGTGCCGAGGTCCTTCTCGAGCAGCACCATGAGCATGGTGAAGCCGGCCATCGTCACCACCGGCAGGAACCCGCGCTTGAACGTGCGCACGCGCTCGCCCTGGCGGGCCAGCGTGGCCGCGAGGAAGATCGCGAGCGCAACCTTGGCGAGCTCGCTCGGCTGGATCCCGACGGGGCCGAAGCGGATCCAGCGACGGGCGCCGTTGATCTCCTGGCCCACCACCAGCACCACCAAGAGCAGCGCCAGCGCGCCCAGCATGAGGTGCGGGGCGAAGCGCCGCAGCAGCCGATAGTCGATGCGGCTGAGCACGACCATCAGCACCACGCCCACGACCAGGAACCCGGCCTGGCGGTGCAGGAAGTACTCCCAGTCGCCGAACACCTCGTGCCCCAGCCACGCGCCGGCGCTGTAGACCATCACCAGGCCCAGGGCCGAGAGCGCGATCGCGGCGAAGAACAGCCACGGGTCCATCGGCTGCGGCCGCGCGCCGGTGCCTCGGCGCTCGTAGGAGCGCTCGTAGGAGCTGGGCTCGTCGGTCGGGGCGGTCGGGTCCGCGGTGGGCGGGACGGTCGGCGCGTCGCTCACGTCGGAGGGAGAGCAGCACGTCCGAGGCGTGTAACGCGAGAAACCGGCGAAATCGACGGCGCGGGGGCCGGCGAGATCCCGGTCCCCGAGCTCGGCGAGCGCGCTACGCTACCCCGTTGCGCTCCAACGCCGTGCTGCGGCGACTTCCGCCGCCACTGGCACGGTCAGCACGGCACACGGGGCCCGTCGCAGCACCCGATCGGTGTGGCTGCCGATCAGCGAGTCGAGCAGGCTGTCGTGGCCCCGGCTGGCCATGACCACGAGGTCGGCGTGCTCGGCCTCGGCCAGGTCGATCACCTCGTGGACGACGCTACCGCTGGCTCGCACCCAGCGGCGGCCCCAGCCCAGCCCCCCGTGCAGCATGACCCCGGGCGCCTCGGCCTCGTCGCCCACGTGCACGAGCACCAGGTCGCCCTTGTGCTCGCCGGTGAGCTCGGCCAGGCGGACCGCGCCGTCGATGGCCGCCTGCGCCGCCGTGGGATCGCCCATCGGCACCAGGATCTTGCGCAGCCGCAGCGCGCCGGTCTCGGGGTCCACGAAGCCGGCGTGGCCCACGGGCAGCAGCAGCACCGGCACCCCCGCCTCGCGGGCCAGCGCCTGGGCGGTGCTGCCCATCAGCGCGAGGTCCATCCCCCGGCGGGAATGCGTGCCGGCCACGACGAGATCGGGCTGGAGCTCGGCGATCGTCTGCAGCAGCACCGCGTTGGGGTCGTCGGCGTCACGTTTCACGAGGCGCTCGTGCTCCACCGCGTACACGCGCTCCGGGCTCGTCCCGCGCGCATGAACCCAGGAGCGCACGAGATCGCTCGTAGCGGGGATCTCGACCGTCGAGTCCAGCACGTCGGTCGCGTGCACGGAGTAGAGCCGCCCGCCCATCGCGGCGACGATCGCGACCGCATGCCGTCGAGGAATCTCGTCTTCGGGGGTGAGCGCGGTGGCATGCACCACGGTGATGGCACGGGGTCGTTCCGTCTCGAGCATTGCAGATGCCTCCCGAGAGCAGCATGAGACAGCCGCACGGCCGAGCAGGGCGCAAAACCAGCGCAACGGCCTCGCGCTGCGGGCGCTGCGACGGTTCGCCGCGTCGTGCAGTTGGAATTCACCCCGGCGGATCGGTCGGCGGAGTCCACAGCGCATCGAGGCATCGGGTGCGAGCCAGGTCGAGCCGGCCTGCCCTCGGGGCGCCAAACCCGCGTTGCGCAGGCAGGCAATCGCTGGCTAGCTTCATGTTGGCCATGGCCCGCGGTCCTCACGACGCCGAAGAGCAGCGCGCGGCGAATGCCGCCGCCCGAGCAGCCGGCATCGAGCTCCCACACCCCAACATCTGGGACGTGCTCGATCCCACCAAGGCCCCTCCCGAAGCCACGCCCGAGCAGCTTCGGGCCAGCCACGACGCGTTTCGCCAGATCTGCCGTCCACGCCCGTGTCGTCGCCACACGCTATAGAGCGCTTCCTCGACGTCCTCCGGGTCATCGAAGCCGGAGGCTTCGATTTCGCGATCATCGGTGGCTGTGCCGTAGGAGCGTATGCCCGGCTTTCCGGCCACGTGGTGATCTCCGAGGATCTCGATCTCTATGTCGCCCCCGAGGCGCTCGAGGAGTTGCTCGACTTCCTCGAGACGATGGGGGCCACCATCGTCAAACGTCCCCAGCCGAGGTCCACCCCGGTGGCCGTGCTCGATTGGCACGGTCGAGAGATCAACATCCTGACCGCCTCGACTGGGCTGCCCCCGCCATTGCAGGTCGTGCGGTCGGTCCGCGAGCTCGAGCTCGCAGCCCACGACGTGGTGCTGCCCTTGGCTGATCCCTTCGATCTGCTGGCCAACAAGCTGGCGGTCCGCCGCGACAAGGATCTGCCCCACATCCTGCTCTTGATGGAGTTCCTCGAAGACGAGATCTCAGCGGCGATGGCGAGCCCGGGCTCGCCCCGTGAACGCCTGGCTCCCGCGCGCCGGCTGCTCGCGGTCCTGGGGACCGAGACGTTGACGGAGGCGCTCGCGGAGCGGCTGCTCCCCCATGCCGACGAAGCCGCGCTACGGCGATTCCTCGTCAACCGAGTGCCCCTCGCAAGCCAAGCCCAGCGAATTCTCGAGGGCGCCCCGGCGGCCGAGACCGCATCGCTCGTGGCGATCTGCGCGCGACGACGGTTCGGCTGAGCCTCTGCGGGTGTGGCCGTTCCGCGCACGAGATTGGCGCAACGTGCGGCGCTCGCTCTCGCATCCGACCCCGGCGCTCGGAGGTCCGCGGGGCCGGCGAACTGCTCGCTCGGCGTCCCCGCGGCCTCGAACGCGGCTCCCGGCCGGTTGCTGGCGTGGGAGGGCCCGACCCCGTAGGATCCGCGAGACGGCGCACGACGCCGAGCTCGTCATGCCGCTGTCCTTGCCCGGCCCTCCTCGGGACCGCCCTCGTCGGCGGATCGAGCCGTTGGCGCCACCGCTGCGCGAGCCGCCGCAGCGCACGTACGCGTTCGACCCCAACGCGGCGCGGCAGGCATGGCGGCAGGTGGCACGGACCCGGGGGGCCTATGCCATGCGCCTCGACGGCCGCGAGCCCGGTAACGGGCGCCTGGCCATGGTCGCGCTGGGCCTGGTGGCCGCGGCCGCGCTGCTCTTGTGGTGGAGCACCGAGGACGAGGGCACGCGCACCTCCGAGCATGCGTCGGTAGAGGTCGGGGCGGTCGACGCCTCGCCGAGCCCGGGCTCGGTGCCTTCGCACCCGGGCCTCTTGCCCGAGCCCGAAGCCGAGCTCGAGCCGCCCATGCCGGTGGGCGCGTCGAGCTTCGGCGACGTCTCCGAGGAGCTCGAGCCGCCGAGGCCGCGTGTGCAGCGGGTGGCCCCGCCCGGCACGCTCGAGGACAACGCCAAGGCGCTCCGCAAGCTCCCCCACGCCTCCACCGATCGCGCGCCGCTCGGCGGGATCGGCCCCGAGGGCATGCACGTCGACCGCATCGGCATGGGCACCAAGATCGAGGACGGGGCGTGCATGGGCCCCACCGGCAAGTTCTCGGTGCACGACGAAGACCACGCCCACGTCTGCTTCCGCGTGGTGCACCCGCGGATCAAGCAGCGCGTGATCGTGCGCTGGGAGCGGGGCGGCAAGCTCGTGCGGCGGACCGTGATGATGATCGCGGATTCGCACGCCTACCGCACCCGCGCCACCCTGCCGCTGCGCCGCGCGTTCCGTGGCGACTGGACGGTGCGGATCGTCTCCACCGACGGCATCGAGCTGGCCGCGCACTCGTTCCAGGTGCTGTGACGGAAGCGCGCGCCCAAGCCTCCGCGAGCGCCTCGTGGTCGGGTGACATCACCCTGCCGCAGGCGCAGAGCGACGGCTTCGAGCCGCCCACGGGCACGGTGGTGGGGCGCTACACCGTGCTGTCCACCGTGGGGCGCGGGGCCGCCGGCGTGGTGGTGGCGGCCTTCGACCCGCAGCTCGATCGCAAGGTGGCGCTCAAGTTCCTGCACCGCGGCGTGGCCACGGACGCCGACCACGAGCGCCTGCGCAGCGAGGCCCAGGCGCTCGCGCGCCTGACCCACACCAACGTGATCCGCGTGCACGACGTGGGCACGTTCGAGGGGCGCGTGTTCATGGCCACCGAGCTCGTCGACGGGCAGGACCTCGCGACGTGGCGAGCAGAGCGACGGCCGGGGTGGCGCGAGGTGATCGACGTGATGCTGGCGGCCGGCGAGGGCCTGGCGGCCGCCCACGCCGCGGGGCTCGTGCACCGCGACTTCAAGCCCCGCAACGTGCTGCTCGGCCGCGACGGCCGCCCGCGCGTGACCGACTTCGGCCAGGCGCGTGGCTACGACGAGCGACCGTCCGTAGGGCCCCGCCCGTCGCCGTACGCGGCAGCATCGAGCCTCGCCAGCGCGTTGGACCTCGAGCTGTCGCTCGAGGGCTCGCTGACCGGCGCGCTCGCGGGCACGCCGGCGTACATGGCCCCCGAGCAGCTCGACGGCGCGCCGGCCGATCCCCGCGCGGATCAGTGGAGCTTCTGCGTGTCGCTCCACGAGCTCCTGTGGGGCCAGCGCCCGTTCGAGGGTGAAGACCTGGCGCACCTGATCGCGGCGATCCGCACCGGCCGCAGCATCCCGCCGCCGGCCCACCCACGCGTGCCCACGGGCGTGCGCCGGGTGCTGCGACAGGGGCTCGCGGTCGATCCAGCGCAGCGCTTCCCCACCATGGATGCGCTCCTGCGGGCGCTGCGACGTACAGCCCACTGGCGACGACGCGCCGGCTGGATCGCGATGCCGGCTGGCCTCGTGGCCACGATGGTGGTCGCGGCCGCCTGGCACTCGCCGGTGCCCGAAGCCGCCGACTACTGCGAGGAGCACGATCGCCGGCTCGAGGCGGTGTGGGGCGCCGCGCGGCAGGAGGCGATCGAGCGCGCGTTCGCGGCCACCGAGCTGTCCTATGCACCCACCACCTGGGCCCGCGTGCGCGACCACGTCGACGGCTTCGCCGAGGGCTGGCGCACGGCCCAGCGCGACGCGTGCGAGGCCGAGACCCGCGGCGAGCCGGTGGGCGGCCGCATGCTGTGTCTGCACCGTCGCTTCCAGGGCTTGCAGAGCCTCGTGGAGCTGCTCGAGCAGGCCGATGCCGACGTGGTGGAGCACGCGGTGGAGGCCGCCCAGGCACTCGAGACAGTCGAGTCGTGCGAGGCCGACGACGGTCGCCCGGACCCGCCCGCCGATCCCGAGACCCGCCGCCGGCTCGAGGAGCTCGACGCTTTGCTCGCGCGCGTGCGCGTGGAAATCCAGGCGGGCCGCGACGAGGCCGCGCTGGCGCTGGCCAAGCAGGCGGTGCTCGAGGCCGATGCGCTGGGCCTGCGCTGGTCGCAGGCCGAGGCCTGGTTCGAGCAGGCGCGGGCGGCCGACGACGACGGCGACGGCAAGCCGGCACAAGCAGCGTTCGAGGCCGCGTTCTCGGCCGGCATCGCTGCGGGCCACGAGGCCGTGGTGTCGCGCGCCGCGATGGGGATCGCGGGGCTGGTGAGCCGCACCGGAGAATTCGACGAGGCCGACCGGTGGCTCGAGCTCGGCGCCGCCGCCATCGCGCGCCACGGCGAGCACGCCGACGATCTCGCCCAGCTCGAGAGCGCGCGCGGGCGCATCGACTTCCACCGCGGCGCGTTCGAGGACGCGCTCGCCCACTTTCGCCGCTCGCTCGAGCTCGAGGAGGCCGCGGGTCGTGGCGACCACCCCTTGCGCGGCGCGACGCTCCTCAACATCGGTCAAGTGCTGTCGCGGCTCGGCCGCTACGACGAAGCGCTCGCGAGCCTGGAGGACGCGCTGGCCCACGAGCAGCGCAACTTCGGCGAGTCGCACCCAAACGCCGTGCGGGTGCTCGCCTCGCTCTGCGACGTGCGCAACCACGTCGGCCAGACCGAAGCGGCCCTGCAGGCCTGCGAGCAGGGCATCGCCTTCACGCGGCAGACCGCCGCGCCCGACGACCCGCGGCTCGTGCACCTCCAGACCAACTACGGCACCGTGTTGTTTCGCGCGGGCCGCTATGCCGAGACCGAGCAGGTCTACCTCGAGGCGCTGGCCCGAGCCGAGCGAATCTACGGCAAGGACGACCCCATGGTCGGCAACCTGCTCAACAACCTCGGGGTGCTCTACGTCGACACCAAGGAGCTCGCCAAGGCGCAGGAGCAGTACGCACGCGGGCTGAAGCTGTTCGAGGGCGCGTTCGGGCTCCAGCACCCCGCCACGGGGATCCTGCGGACCAATTTGGCGATGGTCTACGTCAACCTCGACCAGCTCGACGAGGCCGAGGTGCTTCTACAGCAATCGATCGAGGTGCTCGAGACCACGCTGGGCAAGGACCACGTGGACCTGGCGCTCTCGCTCGCCGAGCTCGGACGGGTCGAGTCGAAGCGCGGGCGACCGCGCAAGGCGATTGCGCTGTTCGAGCGCGCCGAGGCGCTGCGCGAGGCAGCGGGCGGGGATGTGATCGAGCTGGCGGATACGAAGTACGGCTTGGCGCTGGCGGTGTGGGAGGTGGGGCAGAAGCAGCGGGCACACGAGCTGCTCGGGCAGGCGCGGAAGCTCTACGAGGAGGTCGGCGGTGAGCGGCTGGTGCGGCTCGAGGAGATCGACGCGTGGTTGGCGGCGCACCCGACTTAACCGCGGATCCCCTCGAGCTCCAGCACCTCGAGCTCCGGCAGCGCCCTCAGCCGATCCACCCCCGCTGCCGTCACCACCGTAGACGCCAGGTTCAGCCGCCGCAGCCCTCGCAGCTGCACCAACGTGTCGATCGCCGCATCGGTGATCAGCGTGCGATCGAGCCGCAGCGTCTGCAGCCGCTGCAGCCCCGCCAGGTACCCCACCCCTTCGTCCACCAGATCGGTCGAATTGAGCGTGAGCTCCTCGAGCTCGGTGAGCTTCCCGAGGTGCTCCAGGCCACGGTTGGTGATCCGCGTGTGGTCCAGGTGCAGCGTCTTCAACCGCGTGAGCCCGACCAGCCCCGCGAGCCCCTCGTCGGTGAGCGCGGTCCCACCGACGTCGAGCCACTCGAGCCGCACCAGCTTTGCGAGCTCCGGGGCGATGCGATCGTCGATCTGCGGGTGTGACAACCGCAGCGTTCGCAGCGCCACGAGCCCGCCCAGCCCCTTCATGCTCGGATCCTCGATCGGCCCCGAGAGCTCGAGCAGCGCCAGCTTGGACAGCAAGGCCAGGTGCCGCAGGCCCTCCTCGCCGATGTCCCGGTCGAGCAGCACCAGCGACTCGAGATGGGCGAGCTCCCCCAGCACCTCGAGGCCCGGGCCGGTCACCTCGGTCTCGCGCAGCTCGAGGAAGCGGATGCTCTTGGTGTGCCGCAGCTGCCGCAGACCCACGTCGCCCAGCCTCCGGCACGTGCACGAGAACCGCTCTACCGGCAGATCGCGAAAGTAGAGCGGGCTGTTGTCGTTGAACGTGCCGCCCTCGAACAGCACCTCGCGCAGCTGCAAGAGCGGCTTGACCTGGTTGAGCGAGAAGTTGCCCACCCGGGTGTCGCGCAGCTCGAGGATCTGCAGCGCCTCGGCCTTCGACAGCGTGAGCATGGCCTTGTGCCCGGCCCACTCGCCCGCGAGCTCCACCTGGGTCAGCGTCCGCGGCCACAGATCGAGCATCAGCGCGAGCTCGCTGTCGGTCTGCAGGTCGCGGAGCACCAGGTGCCGCAGCGGCAGGTTCCGCAGCGGCAAGAGCGGGTCGGGCCCGGCGTCCACGCGCGTCAGCACCAGCGTGTGCAGGGCCCGGAGGCTCACGAGGTTGCCGATGGTCACGCCGTCGAGGACGAGGTCGGCGAGCTCGAGCCGCTCGAGGCGCTGGCCGAACGCCCCGAGCCCCGCATGCACGGCCCCCTGACAGCCCGAGATGCGGAGCCGTCGCAGGGCCGGGGTCTTGGCCGCCAGCGTCACGAGGTCGAGGCGCGTGCAGGCGGTCTCGGGGTCGATCTCCTCGAGGTGACCGACCTGATCGGCCGGGGACATCGCAAGGTCGAGGATGCGGACCTGCGCGAGGTCCACGTGCTCGAGCTGATCGGCGTGGTGGATCACCACGTGCGTGGGGTCGTCGCTCACCATCCGCGGCAGCGGCACGTCCGCGGCCGAGCCGACCTCCGTGGGTGGCGGCGCGACCGGCTCGTCCTTGCAGCCGGGCCCGCTGAGCAGCAGAACCAGAAGCGGGCACGCACGGCGGATCACGGGGCGTTCTTACGACAACCGGCGCCCCAGCAAGCGATGGACGAGCGGCGCCCAGGCCGCAAATTGGCTCCGGCCAAGGGAGCTTTGCGCAGATCCCACCGTGGTGACGCGGACATGCGGTCTTTGCGTCCCCCTTCTCGCCTGTTGAGCGGATCCTCCGCAGTCCGCCTTTGAACGCCGTTCATGGACCGCTACTGGACGGAAGCCAAATGGCGTGTCACACGCAATTCAACCCGACGCAAAGCCCGCAGCGTGATTGACGCGTCTGGTGCGGTTTTGTAAAAGAAGGTGCGTGGTCGCCGACGTCGGCGATCCGCACCACAGTCCGCCGGGGGATCAGGTCTTCGACATGGTGATGAACAAGATTGAGCGCGTCCTGCGTCACGATGGGATCGTGGCGGTCCTCGACCAAACCGCGGAGCAGGCGCAGGGCGCCGGCGAGGCCGCATGGGTCGGCGACGAGAAATGGAAACCGATCGTCCTCGAGGCGGTGAAGCTGCGCCAGATCGCCAACGAGCCGTCCGTGCGCGTGCTGGTCGGTGACCATGCCGTGCTGGTCTCGGGCGACGAGAAGCACGTGGTGGGCGTGGTCTTCATCAAGGGGCACCCCGTGGTGAAATCGGTGGTCCGCATGGTTCGTCAGCTCCTGCGCCAGCCGAGCGGCGGGCAGCCGCAGGCGCAGGGCCTGTAGCCGGGGCCGGGGGAAGGAAGCAAGTCGCGGAGGCCAAGCCGGCTCGGCGTCGCACCCGCCCGAGCATCATGCACGCCGGTCGCGCTCTGCTCGCCGTTCGCGAGCATCGAGCCGATCGGCGTCGAGCGTTCGAAGGCTGCGCTTCCGGCAGCAGCAGCCTTCGGCCGCCGAAGAGCCAGCGCGTGGCGCTCGGGGCGGCTTTGGGAGAGCATGGCGGCGCGTGACCATGCGACTGTTCCTTTGCCTACTTGCCGCCTCGATCTCGCTCGGCCTCTCCTGCAAGGGCGAGGATCCGCCGCCCCCGCCCCCGCCGGACCCGGAGTGCGGCAACGGATTGCTCGAGGAGGGCGAGACCTGCGAGGGCATGCCCAAGCCTCCCCAGGGCTGCGACCCCAACGCGTGCACGGTGCGACCGGGCTGGACCTGCACTCCCGAGGCGCCGAGCGGCGACGGCGAGAGCGGTGGGCCCGTGGAGTCGATGGAGTGGATGAGCACCTGCGAGGAGCTCGACACCTGCGGCGACGGGATCATCGATCCCGGGGAGGACTGCGACGACGGCGACCTCGCGATCATGGACGGTTGCTCGGGCTGCCGCATCGACCCGCAGTACACGTGCGTGGGCCAGCCGAGCGAGTGCCACATCTGCGGCGACGGCTTCCGCAACGTCGACGAGCAGTGCGACGATGGCGAGCTCCTCGACCACGACAGCGCCGGCTGCCAGAACTGCACGATCGTCCCCGGCTGGGAGTGCTTCCCCGGCCAGGGACAGTTCGACCTCTGCGGCCCCGTGTGCGGCGATGGGATGTGGTTCGATACGTCGATCCCCGGCGTGACCCTGGGCTTTGCCGAGGCCTGCGACGACGGCAACGTGGCCGATGGCGACGGCTGCGACGGCGCCTGCAACGTGGAGGACGGCTATGTCTGTGAGTCCGTGGCGCCGGAGCCGAGCGTGTGCATGATCCCCGAGGAGACGACCGGCACCGAGACCGACACCGACACCGACACCGACACCACCAGCAGCAGCAGCAGCGATTCCGGCAGCAGCAGCAGCGGTACCGATACCGGCACCACCGGCGGCACCAGCTCCACGGGTTGAGCCGTGCCTGACGAGCAGGAGCGCGGGGTGCTCGAGCCGGCTCGCGGCGAGCACCCCGACCTGCTGCCCGGGACCGCGATCCCGGCGCTGGGAGACGGCGAGCCGGTGGTGCTCGACGGCGTGCTTGGAGCGGAGCTCGCCGCACAGGTGCGGGCGGCGGTGCTCGACGCCCGGGCGCGCAGCGAGCTGCGACCGGCGGGACTGGGGCGTGATCGACAGCGACGCGAGCGGATGCGCTCCGATCTCATCGGGTGGATCGAGCCGTCGGCCGCCGACCCGCGGCTCGGCCCGCTGCTCGAGCGGTTCGCCCGCTTGCAGGACCAGCTCAATCGCGACGCATGGCTCGGCCTGCGCCGCTTCGAGGTCCAGCTCGCCGTGTACGACGACGGCCCCGGCTACGTGCGCCACGCCGATGCGTTCCAGGGCGGCGGCACCCGCCGGCTCACCGCGATCTACTACGCCAACCCCGGCTGGATCCGCGAGAATGGCGGCGAGCTGCGGTGCTGGCCACCCTCGGGCATGCGCGTGATCGAGCCGGTGGACGATCGCATGGTCGTGTTCCTCAGCGAGCGACTCGAGCACGAGGTGACCCCGGTTCATCGAGGCGAGCGCGTGGCCGTGACCGCGTGGTACTGGGGGCCGTGATAACGTCGAGGCTCCCATGGAGTGGCTCAGCGGCAGAGCACCCGGCTTGGGACCGGGAGGGCGCGGGTTCGAATCCTGCCTCCATGGCTCATCTCCTGGAGTAGATCAGCGGTAGATCGGCCGGCTTCCTACCGGCAGGGCGCGGGTTCGAATCCCGCCTCCAGGCCCTTCCCTCTCCCTCCTCAGGCAAGCACGAGCATGTCGGACGAACCGCTCCACACCGCATCCGCCGGCTATGCGCTGGGTCGGCTGCAGCGAGCCCTCGAGACGGCGACCCAGCACGCCGATCCCGAGGTCCGCCGCCGCGCCGCAGCCAAGCTCGAGCAGTGGCGCGCGGTGATCGACGGCATGCACACCGGCCGGCTCGCGGTGGGCAGCCGCACGCCCGTGGCCGACACGCCGGCGTGGGTCACCCTCGAGGTGGCGCACGGCGGGTTCGCGACCGGCCGCTACCTCGCCGAGGGCGAGCTGCTCGAGCACGAGCGCGCGCTGCTGGCCACGCTACCACCCGAGGTGCCGGGACAGACCGAGCGCGAGCGCCTCAACGGCTGGTGGCTCGGCGACGCGGGTCAAGCGCAGCTCACCAAGGCGCTGCACGAGGGCCGCCTGCACGTGGTGCTGCCCGAGGAGGGCGCGCTGCCGGTGGTGGCGTGGCTGCTCGAGCACGGCCATGCCGACGCGGCGCTCGAGCTCGTCGCCACGCTGCGCCCGCTGATGCACCGGCTGCGCTTCCATCCCGAGCTGCGCGCGGTGCCGCGGCCCAGCGGTGTGATGGTGCGTGTGTGCACGGTCGACGAGGCCAGCCGGTCGCTGCGCGCGGTGCGGCCACAAGCGCAGGTTCAGGCGATGAACGAGGCGCTGCGCGTGTGGAACCCGCTCTACGAGCGCCTCGTGGCGCTGTGGCTGCAGACGGTGGACGGCGAGGCACCGCACCTCGCCCTCGACGAAGACGAGGGGCTGCTGCGCTCGCCCGGCGGACAGCCCGTGATCGAAGGCGGCTGGCCCTGTCGACGGTGGCCGACCGACTGGGCCGCACAGCGCAGCGCCTGGCTCGCCGACTACGAGGCGGCCACGCTGGAGCACCGGCGCTGCGGCAAGCACCGCCACCCGCGGGGCAACCTCGCACGCCTCCGCGACGCGCTCGAGCGCTGCCCCGAGGACAGCCGCGCGCTCACGGGGCTCGACGTCGGCCGCATTCGCCAGGCGCTGGCCGGCACCGTCACCCGCCACGGAGCTCTCGGCTCGCCGCAGCGACGGGCGCTGCGGGCCGAGCAGGCCGCCATCGCGGCGCGCCCCTCCAACGTGGAGCTTGCGCGGCTCGTGGCCGGGCGGCTCGACGACCTTCCGGCCGACGGTGGCCTGCCCACGCTCGATCCGGTGACCGCCCCCGTGCGCGAGGGCGAGAGCCCAGTGGTGCCCGCCGGCACCGAGGTGCCCGACCACCTCGTCGCCAAGGCCATGCGCGCGCTCGAGGCACCCATCGACGAGCTCGTGGAGCGTGGAGTGATCGGCTCGGCCGAGGTGCTCGCGATCGTGCTGCCGCAGATCACCGCGCAGGTCGCCGCCGCAGGCCTCGAGGACACCGATCTGCGCGAGCTCTACCAGCAGATCTACGCCGCGTTCCGGCGCCGTCGCTCGCTGTTGCTGCTCGACCTCGAGCACCAGGTGCGACTCGACGAGCTGCCGTGGGTGGCGGCGCTGGCCCCCGTGCGCACGATCGGCCTTGGTGCGCGGTCCAAGGCGCGCCAGACCCTCGAGCAGGTCACGCTGCTGGCACTGTCGAGCTTCCCCCACACGATCGTGCCCAACCCGCTGGTGCGCGAGATGCAGGCGCTGGCCAAGCAGGCCGGCCTGTCGCTGCCGCTCGTGGAGGAGGTGGCCGCCGATATCTTCATGGGCACGTTCACCACCAAGTGGTCCCGCGCCGCGCAGGTGGCCGCCACGGAGCTCGAGGGCACGCTCTACGCCCGCTACTACGACCTGCCTACGCCGGCCAAGGCGGCGCGCTGGGACCGCGAGGTGGAGTCGAGGTCGGGCAAGGACACCGCGGAGGGCTTCGCCACGCTGTGCAAGCATCGCGCGCGCGAGGCCGGCGCGGGCGGGGGCAGCTGGGTCGCCGCCAACGGGGCGGTGCTCGAGCAGAGCCAGATCCTCACCACGCACAACCTCGCGGTGCTCGCCCACGGGCTGGGCCTGCAGGGCACCCTGCGCGGCCTCGCCCCGAGCCTCGTCGACGCGTGCCTTCGCTTCGTGATGCGCCGTCAGCAGCAGCACGCGCCACGCTTCAAGGAGCGCCTGCTGATGCTCAAGAACACCGCCTATGCGTGGCGGCAGGCGCTGTTCTTCCTCTCGCTGTGCGACGAGGGCACGCAGTGGCAGATCTTCCAGGCGTTCGAGTCGAAGGTGCTCGAGCAGCCGCTTGCGTGGGTCGAGCGCTTCTCGCCGGTGGTGGCCGGCTTGCAGCTCGCGCTCGAGGGCGGGGGCTTCGACCCCGACGGCTACGGCACCGGCCGCCGCCTGGCCAAGCGCTTCCTCGGCTGGTCGGTCGGCCACCACTGGCTGATGCCCACCGAGGCCGTGCGCAACGGCTGACCTGCCCGCGGCGCCGCCGCGTGCTATCGTCGATCTGCGAGGCCGCGTGGTACCCGAGGACGAGGCGGAGACACCCGACTGGATCCTGCTCGAGCGCTGGCAGCAGGGCCAGCGCAGCGCAGGCGACGAGCTGATGCGCCGCTACATGGGGCTCCTGTCGCGGTTCTTCCACAACAAGGTCGGCAACCCGCAGGACGGGGCCGACCTCGTGGGCGAGACGCTGCTCGCGTGCACCCACGGCCAGCAGGGCATCCGCGAGTCGAAGAGCTTTCGCAGCTACGTGTTCGGCGTGGCGTTCAACCAGCTCCGCCGCTACTACACCAAGCAGCACAAGCGGGAGATCGAGCGCGAGGACTTCGAGGAGTGCTGCGTGGACTACCTCGCCTCCACGCACGGCCAGGGCGCCATGCTCGTCGAGCAGCAGCAGACGAGCCTGCTCGTCCAGGGGCTCCGCCGACTGCCGCTCTCCTACCAGGTGGTGCTCGAGCTGTCGCTGTTCGAGGAGATGAACGGCCGCGAGATCGGCGAGCTGCTCGACCTGCCCACCGGCACCGTGCACACCCGGCTGCGCCGCGGCAAGGAGTACCTCGCGACCGAGGTGGAGCGGCTCACCACCGACCCCAATCTCTACAACTCCACCGTCACCGACCTCGAGGGCTGGGCCCGACAGCTGCGGGCGCGGCTCGACGACAAGTCGAGCTGAGCCTTCAGAACGTTGTTCTATGGCCTAATGGCCGCGAGAGCCGGCCCGTCGCCGAGAAAAAATTCCGGACGCTGAACAAATTCGAGAGCGCCCGTGACTCCCCATATGCACGGGCAAGGCGACGGACCTTTGGGGGGTCTCTCGCCCTCGCGACGGCGACGGGGGTCTCCGTCGCGAGCCCGCGCGCTCTACTTTCGCGGCGAGCACGGCGGCTGCTCAGCTCGGCTCGTTCTCCTCTTCGCGCAGCCGGATCGGCCCCACCATCTCGGGATGCCGGGCCAGCGAAGCCACGCCCGCGTACGCCTCGCGCAGCACGTCCATGTCGGCGCGCACGTTGCCGGTGAGCGTGATCGGCTCGCCGAAGCTCCCTTGCTTCTTGCGGTAGTCGAGCAAGCCCGGCACCACGGGCACGGCCGCACCCAGTGCGATGTGGTAGAAGCCCGACTTCCAGTAGTCGGTGCGCTTGCGCGTGCCCTCGGGTGGGATCACCAGGTAGAAGTCGTCGCGGCGGGCGAATTCCGCGATCATCTCGCCGACCACGCCGTGGGCCTTGGAGCGATCGATGGGCACCCCGCCCACGCTTCGCACCAGCCAGCCGACAGGTGGCTTGCCCCACGTGTCCTTGATCATCCACGAGATGCTCATCCCCACCGACTGCGACAGGAGCACGAGCAGCATGCCGTCGAGGTTGTCGGTGTGGGGCACGGCCAGGCACACTGCCTTGCGCGGCCGCGGGATCTCGCCCACGAGCTTCCAGCCCCCCAGGGCGCGGAGCGAGGCCTGGGCCAGGCGAGCGGAGATGGAGGTTCGGTCGCCGCGTTCGGGCATGTGCGAGCCAGGGTACGGCGTTCGAAGCGGTTGCACCACGCACGGGCGTGATACCCTGCCGCCCCCGATGGATGCGCTCCGCACCGCTCTGCTCGACGCGCTCGGCTCCGATCACCTCGTCACCGAGGGGAGCGATCTGGCGTACTACGGCACCGACCGCTGCCAGGGCGACTGGGCGATCGCGCCGGCCTTCGTGGCGCTGCCGCGGACGATCGAGCAGGTGCAGGCCGTCGTGAGGGCCTGTGCGGCCCACGGGGCCGCCATCGTGCCCTCCGGAGGCCGTACGGGGCTCGCAGGCGCCGCCTCGGCCCCGGGCGGCGAGGTGGTGCTCTCGCTCTCGCGCATGAGCCGGATCCTCGAGGTGAACCCCGCGGCACGCACCTTGCGGTGCGAGGCCGGGGCCACGGTCGAAGCCGTGCACCAGGCCGCCGCCGCGCATGGCCTGCTGTACCCGGTCGACTTCGCCGCCAAGGGCTCGGCCCACATCGGCGGCTCGATCTCCACCAACGCCGGCGGGGTGAAGGTGCTGCGCTACGGCCTCACGCGCGAGTGGGTGCTGGGGCTGCGCGTGGTGGTGGCCTCCGGCGAGCTCCTGCGGCTCGGCGGGGCGCTGATCAAGAACAACACCGGCTACGACCTGCGGCAGCTGTTCATCGGGGCCGAGGGCACGCTCGGGATCGTGGTGGAAGCCACGCTGCGGCTCACCGCGCCGCCGCCGGGCGTGGTGGTCGCCCTGTGTGCCGTGCCCGACGAGGCGCGCGTGCTCGAGCTGTTCGCCCGCGTGCAGCAGCACGGGCTGGTGCTGCAGGCGTTCGAATGCTTCGACGCAGGCTGCCTGCGCTTCGTGCTCGAGCACCGAGGCTCGTCCACGGGGGCCGCGAGCCCCGGGCCGTTCGATCCGCCGAGCCCCCAGCATGCGCTCGTGGAGGTCGAGGTGCCGCAGCCCGGTGAAGCGGCGCGCGAGGCCACCCAGGACGCGCTGGCCGAGTGCCTGGCCGCCGCGCAGGAGGGCGGGGTCATCACCGACGCGGTGCTGGCCCAGAACGCCCAGCAGGCCCGCGAGCTGTGGGCGCTGCGCGAGGACACCAGCGAGTCGATGCACCGCCAGCGGCCGCACAAGTCCGACGTGGCCGTGCCGGTGGCCGTGCTGCCGCGGTTCCTGACCGAGTGGAAGGCCCTGGTGGCGCGCGAGCTGCCGGGGGTGCAGGCCATGGTGTTCGGGCACATCGGCGACGGCAACCTGCACCTCAACCTCATCCGCGCCGAGGGCGAGGACCCGGCCGCGTTCGTGGCCCGCTGCAAGGCGTTCGACCACCAGAGCTACGCATTGGTCGCGGACTTCGAGGGCAGCGTGTCGGCCGAGCACGGCATCGGCCTGCTCAAGCGCGAGCACCTGCACTTCTCGCGCAGCCCGGGCGAGCTGGCGATGATGCGCGCGATCAAGCATGCCCTCGATCCGCAGGGGATGTTCAACCCCGGCAAGGTGCTGCCGGCGGAGTAGCGCGTGTGCTCGGCCATCGTCGGGCTCGCCTCGGGCGAGAGCCGAGCACCGTCGGTACTCGTAGAGTGAAGAGCGGCGGGAGCGAGTAATCGGACTCGCGATGATCGACCTCGATCATCGACTGCCCATATGGCGGGACCCGGTAGGTGGCCAACCCGTTGACCACCCGGTGGCCAACCCGCTGGCCGCGGCCGGCCAACCCGCTGGCCACTTTTCCGAACGATTTCTTTTACTTGCACATCACCCCCTCAGCCTTCATACCTCGACGACGGCCATGCCCTCGGTTCCGCACGAGATGCTCGTCGAGCTCCTCGCCAAGTCGCCGCAGCTGCTGCAGCCGCTGCTCCGCGACCGGCTCGACGCGGCCATCGACCTCGATGCCGGCCTGCGTCAGGGTGACGTGTGCATTCGCTGTGGCCAGGCCACGGCGAGCCAAGTTCCGGTCCTTTGGGCCGATCTCGGCCTGGAGCTCCACCGGCCCGACACTACCGATCCCAGCATGGCGCTCACGGTGGAAGTCCAGCTCACTCGAGACGACGCCAAACCTTACTCCTGGATCCCCTATCTCGGCGGACAGCACTACCGCCTTCGTGTTCCCACCTACCTTCTCGTGGTCACCAATGACCCTGACATTGCCGCCTGGGCCGCTGGACCATTCCGTTCCGGCCATCTCACCCTGGAACCCTGGGTGCTCGGCCCTGCCGATGTACCTGCCATCACCACCATCGAAGAGGCTCGCCAATCGCTGGACATGACGCTATTCTCGGGCATAGTCCATGGCCGCGAGAGGGTTGCGGTCCGGATCGGCCTCGTCCTCCGGCAAGCCCTCGATGAGGCTCCCGACGATGTTGGCCTCTACTACTGGGATGCCTTCCTCGCCTCGTTGAGCGAATCGGTTCGCAAGGAGCTCGACATGCAGCTACAGAATTTCACGCCCCGCAGCGATTGGAGCAAGGAGATCTTCGCCAAGGGCGAGGCCAAGGGCCGTGCCGAAGGCGAGGCCAAGGGCCGCGCAAAGGACATCCTCGTCCTTCTCTCGGCTCGTCGCCTCACCCTCACACCCACGCTTCGCCGTCGCATCACCGAGTGTACCGACCTCGCCCAGCTCGACCGTTGGTTCCGCAACGCGGCCACTGCGAAATCCCTCGATGCCGTCTTTGCCACGGAGCATCGACCTCGACCACGACGCGCCAGCAAGGCGGGTGAGAACCGCTCGTCGCCTCGGTCACGCGCTCGCCAGCCCTCTCACGCATGAGCCGAGTATCGACGCTCGTCCGTCACCGTCGCCGCGCCAGCGTCCCCATCGCCCAGTCCCACACGGGATCCAGCATCCCGAAGTTGCGGTGATGCATCACCGCCCACGCGTGATGCCGCCGATGATGCCGCACGAGCCACCCGAGCCCCGGCACGCGATCCCACGGCCCGCCCACCCGTAGGTGCGCCATGAGATGCACCAGCTCGTATGCGAGGTAGTACGCCCACGAGATCCCAGCGAACACCAGCGCCGGCCCCCACCCCGCCACCACCAGCCACGGCACCGAGATCACCGGCACCACGAGCCCGCACACCCCCGCGGCATACACCGAGGGCAAGAGCACCATGTGCATGTCCTCGATCGACTCGATCTCCGTGTGGCGCTCGTCGAAGATCATGTGATGACACCCCGTGTGCGTGTCGTAGAGCAGCTCCAGCCCCCGCATCCGCCGGTGCATGGGAAACCGATGGCTGACGTACACCACCGTGCTCCCCACCAGCACCGCGCCGACCGCCGCCTCGAGCTCCACCATCCCCCACGCCCCTGCGATCACCAGCGCGACCACGGCCGGGCCGAGCGACACCATCAGCACCGACACGAGGTGCCGCACCCCGCTGTACCCCGGCTCCCTCGCCTGTCGCGACCGCGCCTGCCGCTCGAGCACCGTGTGGGCGTCGCGAAACAACTCCCGGCAGGGCGGCCGACGCATGCCGGCATCATCCTACACGCTCACGCCGTCCTTCGCCGTCACTGGCACGCCGATGGATCCATCCGCCCGTAGGCGATGTGCCGGATCCGATGGCTCGGCGCGAAGCTCCCCGCCGGCAACACCTGCCACGTCACGCCGTCCTCGCTGCGATAGAAGTCCTGCGCCTCGTACCACTGCTGCCAGCCGCCGCGCACGGACACATAGGTCCCCGTCTCGCCGCTCCGCGCGATCGGCCCGGGCTCGAAGCCATGCCCCTCGGGCAGGCCCTCGATCACCAGATCCGTCGGCTGCCAGCTCGCGCCGTCCGGGCTCGTCCAGCGCTGCGCGCCGGTGAAGGCCACGAATTGCTCGCCGTCGTGGACTACGCCGCTGCCACCGGAGAGCTCCACCGGTACGAACGATCCCCCGCCGTCACTGCTCCTGCACGCTCGATCGCCGAACACCACCACGATGTCCTGCCCGTGCCCCGCCACGCCCTCGAAGTCGCCGCCGCACGCCCAGCTCCCCGTCGGCCGCGTCCACGATTGCCCCTGATCGGTGCTCACCAAGAGGTCCTGCCCGTTGCCCGAGCTCGCCCCGGCCACGAACACGCCCGCGCCAGCCTCGGCAAAGCCCACGTCGCGCGCGTTCCAGATCACCTCGTCGGCCTCGTTGCGGAAGTCGGCCTCGCCGCCGTCGATCCACGTCACGCCGTCGGCGGAGATCCTCGGGCTGCGATCGATCGCCACGAACGTCCCGCTGCCGAAGGCCATCCCCGCGAACGTCGTCGGCTCCACCACCGCGGTCCACTGCATCGCATCGGCGCTGGTCTTGATCGCCCCCGGCGGGCCCCAGCCCCACGTGGCCGCGAACAGCCCGTGCCCGTATGCGATCCCCAAGTCCGCTCCGGGGTGGTGATCGCAATCGCAGCTGTCCTGCGCCTCGCACGTGCCCGCATTGGCGTCGAAGCGCGAGCATGGGCTGCCCCAGCACACCACGGGCGCGGCCATGTCGCAGACCTCGGGCGAGCCCTCCACGTCGTACGCCCGATCGTGGATCCACGTGAGCCCGTCGTCGCACGACAGTGTGCTGCGACCCACCGAGCCCTGCGCCACGAACACGCCCACGAGGCCGTCGTCGGGCTCACCGGTGCTGCTCTCGTCGCTGCCCGAGCCGGTGTCGTCGGCGGTGGTGCTCCCCTCGCTGCCATCCGTCGTCCCCGCGTCCGACCCGGGACCATCGACCTCCGCGGAGCCTGCTTCGGTCTCGCTCGCCCCGGAGGAGCTCGCGCCCGCCGTCGCGTCCTCGTCGGGGGAGGGCTCGTTCGCCACGCAAGCACTCACGCCCCACGCGCTCAGCCAGAAAAGACCCGTCGCGCCGCCCCACCGTCGAAACCCACCGCTCCTCTGCATCGCTCTCGCTCCCTCGCCTCGATGCACTGGAGCGGCGCGGGCCCCGAAGCGGGTGAAGAAATTGTCGGTGTGCTGTGCTTCCACGAAAACACTGACCAACGATCGCCGCGGGGTCGGAGTGAAATCTCGGTGACGTGGACGATGCACACAGCGTCTCGCTCCACCCATGGCCTGCGACGCGACGCCGCTGTCTCCTCGCGCCCCCAGCCTCACCGGCTCTGTTCGGCACGAAAACCCGTTGCAGGGCCACGCATCGCTCTGTTAGGCATCCGCCCGGATGAAGGCGTTGCGAAGGCCCGGCTCGACGATGTCGACGATGTCGATGATGCCGTGGTGCTCGGATCTCGCACGACGAATGGTCCTGTAACCAATCGAAAGCGACCGCTACTAGTGGTCGGCCACTGGCCGGGTATCGTTCCCGGCGAGGCAGGTGCCTGATGAACGACATGAAGACGACGACGAAGACCCTCATGCTCACGACGCTGCTCGCTGCCGGCTGCTACACCGGCACCGACGACTCCGACCTCCAAGGCATGGAGCAGGAGCGCGCGGAGACCGAGGAGATCATCGACAACCTGCTGCTCGCCGGCTTCCCGGAGCAGGAGATCGCGGTGCTCGCCGACGGCACCGTCTACGTCGGCCAGGATGCCGTGGTCACGCTCGAGGCCTCCCGTGAGGTGGCGGGGCGCGAGCTCGAGGCCGACGAGGACTTCCGGCAGTACCGCACCACCAACGTCCTCAGCCCCACGGTCACCAAGATCTGCATCGTGCCCACGGCGCAGTTCAACACCTACGCCAACCTCAGCGCCGGCCTCGACACCGCGATCGCTCGCTACAACGCCCAGAGCCTCGAGTTCACGATGGAGCGCAACGGCTCGGGCTGCAGCGCGACCATCACCATGAACACCGACGGCAGCGACGGCGGCGTGTCGGGCTTCCCGTCGGGCGGCCTGCCGTTCAACACCGCCACCATCGGCACGCCGGTCAACGGCTACGGCGCAGCGGTGGCCTCGCACGTGATCGCGCACGAGCTCGGTCACTGCATCGGCTTCCGCCACACCGACTACTTCAACCGCTCGATCAGCTGCGGCGGCGGGGCCAGCAACGAGGGCGACGGCGGCGTGGGGGCAATCCACATCCCCGGCACCCCCACCAACGTCGGCGTCACCGCGGACACCTCGGTGATGAACTCGTGCTTCAGCCTCGGCAGCACGGGCGTGTGGACGACCAGCGACGTGACCGCGCTCCAGTACCTCTATGGCTCGGGCGGCTACACCCCGCCGGTGTACGCTCCGATCTCCACCCAGCCCAACCTGAGCGCGGCCGGCAACGTGCAGACGCAGTACGGGCCGTTCGCTGCGAACGCCTACACCGCAATGCGGTTCTCCATCGCCGGCGGCACCGGTGACGCCGACCTCTACGTCCGCTTCGGTGCGCAGCCGACCACCGCGACCTACGATTGCCGCCCGTACGCGGCCGGCAACAACGAGAGCTGTACGTTCGATCCGTCGCAGGCCGGCAACTACTACGTGATGCTCAACGCCTACTCGGCGTACACGGGCGTCACGCTCACGGTCGAGGGCGCGGGTGGGGCTCCCCCGCCGCCGGCCGAGGTCTGCACCGGCGGCCTCGACGAGGACACCGACGGCCTCGTCGACTGCGCCGACCCCAACTGCACCGGCAATGTCGCCTGTGCCCCGCCCTGGACCCAGCTCTCGAGCACCACCTTCGAGTCCAACTGGGGCATCTACAGCGACGGCGGCACCGACTCCCAGCGGCTCAACAATGGTGCCTATGCCCACGGCGGGTCGTACAGCCTCGAGATCCGCGACAACACCTCCACGTCCAAGTTCACCTCGAGCGCGTTCAACCTCGCCGGCTACAGCGAGGTGCAGGTCGACTTCTGGTACTACGCCCGCAGCATGGAGAACGGCGAGGACTTCTTCGTCGAGCTCTACAACGGCAGCAGCTGGGTGGTCATCGGCAACTACGTGCGCGGCACCCACTTCAACAACAGTGCGCTCACCCATCAGGTGATCACGGTCAATTCGGCCAGCGTCAACTTCAGCGGTGCCGCTCAGCTCCGCTTCCGCAACGACGCCTCCGACGACTCGGATCTCATCAACATCGACGACGTGGTGATCTCGGCGCACTAGCGCCGGTGCTCGCTTCGAGCGACACGGAGGGGTCCCGGCGCGCTGGCGCCGGGGCCCTTTTTCGTGGGCTCGAAACCCTGCTCAGGGCCCCCCGCGCTCGTCCGCCGGCAAGAGCCCCCCGTTCTCCGCAACCGGATCGAACACCCGCCCTTTCTCGCTCTCGTTCAGCGGGTCGTTGAGGATGATCTCCACCTTCGCCGACTCCCACGTGCCCCTCACCACCGACACGCGCACCCGGTACTGCCGCTGATACACCAACAGCCGCGCCGACGCGTTCCACCAGTTCCAGACGCTCACGTCCTTCTCGGGCGTCTCGACCTTGGGCTCGCCCGGCAGCTCGAGCCCCACTTTGCGCAGCGCCTGCTGCGGGTCGAACAGCCCCTCGCCGGGGATCCGCTCGAACGATAGCCCCGACACCTTGCCGTCCTCGTAGGTCACGTGCACCACCCCGAACGTGCCGGTCTTGTCGGAGTAGCGCTGCCACGCGAACTTGCAGCGGAACCAGGTGCGCTCGGGCAGGTACCGCACGCACGAGTCCCGCATGCCGCCCTTGGAGTCCGGCAACGGCGGCCCGAGCTGCTGCTCGGCCTCCTGCGGGCTCTGGCCCAGCAGCTTGGCAAGGGGCAGCGGCGCGTCTTCGAGCACCTTGCCGAGCGGCTGACCGTCTTGGTGCTCGAGCAGCACGGGTGACTTGGCGACCGCCTTGCCCTCGACCGCCTTGCCCTCGACCGCCTTGCCCTCCGCCGCGACCCCCCCGGCGCTCTTGCCTGCGGGTGGCTGCTTGCCCCCGTAGGGGTCGCCCGTGCACGCCAGCGCGAGGGCGCCGAGGGCCAGCAAGAAGGCCCCTCGGTGCCGCCGGGCCCCGAGCTCGATTGGGCCGTCGAAGAAGCGCGGGCTCGTGCGGTGAGGAGGTCGCACCATGGGGCAGGAGCGTACCGCGACACCGCCCTCCCGTCCGCGTGCTATGGTCCCTCCCCGCGCGAGCCTGGCGGAACTGGTAGACGCGCTGGATTTAGGTTCCAGTGTCGAAAGGCGTGGGGGTTCGAGTCCCCCGGCTCGCACCCCGTCGAACAACGAGCGGCGCTCCTCCGGGCGCCGCCGCCTCACGGCAGCCGCACGGCCACGCCCAGGCCCACGATGCACATCTCGTCGAGCGTGCCCTCGCCCAGGCTCACGTTCTGTGGCGCGTCGAGCCCGACCTCGTCGAGCGCCTCGACCACCGCGGGGTTGTCGAGCGTGTTGTCGTAGGTGCAGCGCACCCGCACCACGTCGCCGGTCTGCACCTTGAACGCCTGGTCGATCGATACGTCGTACTCGTAGAGCCGCTGCCAGTTGAAATCCCACGCGGGGGTCTGCAACAGGCACATTTCCTCGCCGCCGCGGATCACCGAGGTCTTCATGTCCACGCCCACCTTGTGCATGTGGTTGAGCGCCGAGAACACCCGCACGTCGGCGGGGCCGATGTTGGGCACGACGTACTCCACCACCTCTTGGTGGCCGTTCTCGCCAGCCGGGATCATGAACGGCGAGGTCGTCACGGTGCCCTCCGCCGGCGCCCCGATGAGCGTGAACTCCGACACGTACTCGGGTGCCGTCGCCTGCCAGCGCAGCGCCAGGCCCGTGGCGTCGTCGACCTCGGCCCCGGTGGTCTTCGCGTGGTAGTGCATGTTGAGGATGATTCGCGAGCCTCCGGGCAGCCGGATGCCCACGCCGTCGGGCGTCTCCATGGGCAGACCGCCGGGCACCCACGCGCCCACCAGCGCCGCATCCACCCCACCCGCTCCGCCGCCACAATTCTGCGAGACGCCGCCGGGCCAGCTCGCCGAGGAGGCATTCACGTCCACGTAGATCAGCACGTGGTGCACGATCGCGTGGTTGCCCGCGATCACCTGCATGCCGTCGAGGAACACGTCGTTGGCGTTGCCGGGGTCGAGGCTCAGGCAGTGGAAGAAGTCGAGCGTGGAGCCCGAGGGCTCCACCGTCACCGGGCTCTCCATCTGCACGGTGACCGAAGGATCGGCGAGGTCGAGCGACGGCGGCGTGGGCAGGGGTGCGGCGTGGGCAGGGTCACCCTCGGGCGCGCCGAGGTCGGCCCAGTCGCGCAGCAGCTGGACCTGCTCATCGCGCAGGCGCGCGTCGTGCTTGAACGCGGCCGGGGGCTGACACTCGTCGGTCTCGATCGCGTGCCACGGCGGCATCAGCCGCGCCTCGGCCTCGAGCGCCATGGCCGGCGCCAGCGGGCTCGTCTCCGCATAGCTGCCCATGGGGAACGGCGCGATGCCACCGCTCACGTGACAGCTCGCGCAGTGCTCGACCACGAGCGGCGCGATGTCCTCGTGCCAGTTGGGGCGCATCGCCTGGCTTCCCCCGCTCTCGCCGTCGGCCGTGTCGGCGCTGGTGGCCTCGCCGGTCGTACCGCCGTCGCCGGTGTCCGTGGTGGCCGACCCCTCCGTGGTGGGCTCGGGCCCGTCACCCGCGTCCCCGCGCGAGCCGTCGTCGCCGCACGCTGCTGCCAAGAGCCCAAGCAATGGCCACGCGATCCCGCCCCGAACCGTCATAGTAGCCACTCTACCGCAGCCCGAGCTGCGCGAGCGTCACTTCGACCGGACGCGCTCGATCAGCGCCCGCCGGCCAGCGTCGCGGGCTCGGGCGGTGTCGCGCCTGCACGGTGCAGCTCGAGATCGAGGCTGAACAGGTGGTCGTCCACGCTGAACACCAGGCGCCAGCCATCGTCCACGCGGCTCAGGATCCCGCGGCTATCCACGTGCACGCGTCGAAGCGGCGTGCCGCTCCACCACTCGTGCTTGCGGCTGCGCACGGAGAGCTCGTGCTCGAGCGTGAGCGAGGCCGGCCCCTTGCTGCCGCGCGGGCGCTCGCCCAGGCGCGGCGTTGCGTTGAGCACGAGATCCACCTCGAGCTCGCCACCGTCGAGGCGCAGGGTCTGGTCGATGGTCGCGTTCATGCCGAGCAGCGTGGTCACCACCGGCTGCGAGAGCAGCTTGCCCTGCGCATCGGTATCGGGGTCGGGCGCGGCCACCTCGAGCTCGTTGTCGGGGTAGAGGCGCAGGGTCGCGCGGAGCTGCACCGCCTGCGGGTTGGCGAGCTCCGCCGAGAACTCCTGCGGCGGGGCATCGCCCACGAGCTGGGCCACGTCGCCCTTGCCCACCCGCACCTCGGGCGGCGGCGAGAAGTCCACTGCCCGGGTCGCCACCAGCACCGCGCCCGCGGCCACGGCGAGGTACGCGTTGTGGCGTAGCCAGTGGAGCGCCCGCCGCGGCCACGCCCGCCGGGCCGGCTCGCTCGTCGCATCCTCCGCGTCCACGGCCTCGTGCTCGATCCGGGGCTCCTCGCTCACGCGAGCACGCTGGCACGCCGGTGCGAGCAGACGCAAGAAATCGGCGAAGAGTCCGGGTCGCGTCTTTTGGTCAAAAGGACCATAATAACGAAACAAACGCTGTCACTCCGGTCCGAGCCCGAAGCGAAGCACGTACGCCGCCACCCCGAGCGCGACCGAGACGTTGAGCGAGTCCTTCGTGCCCATCATCGGCAGGTGGATCACGCGCTCGCACTGGTCGAGGATCCGCGGATCGACGCCCGAGACCTCGTGCCCGAGCACGAGCACCACGACATGCCCACCCTCGCGCAGCTCGGCCGCCGCCCGGGCCACGGCGGGCTCGAAGATCGAGCTCGATCGCGGCCCGCCCTCGAGCGCCCACAGCCGTCGGCCTCGGGCACACAGCTCGGCGGCGAACGTGCTCGCATCGAGGTGTCGCGACCAGGGTACCCAGCGCTCGGCCCCCAGCGCGGTCTTGGCCAGCTTGGGGTGCTCGGGCGTGGGGGTGATCCCTCCCAGGTAGAGGTGCGAAAGGCCAGCTCCATCGGCGGTGCGGAACATCGAGCCCACGTTGCTGAGGCTACGGATGTTGTCGAGCAGGGCCTCGACTCGCAGCCCCTGCCCCAACGAGGTGGACGAGCTGGACGAGTCGGCCGAGCTGGACGAGTCGGCCGAGGGCGTCACGCCATGGGTGGGATAGGGCGCATCGACCCACTCCGTGGGTGCTCCACAGCTCGGGCAACGCGCGCCGAGAGGGCTGCCGTCGGTCACGGGGAAGCGCAGGCCACAGCGGTCGGTGGCGGTGCAGCGACGGCTGCGGAAGCGGGCGGAGGCGTCGTGCATTGGCGGGACCGGGCGAGATGCTACCCTGGCTTTCGTGGCGTACCGCGACGATCGGCAGGCGCTGGAGCTCCAGCTCGCCGAGCTCGAGCGCGAGAACGGAGCGCTGCGCGAGGAGCTCGAGCAAGAGCGAGCCAAGGCCCGGGCCGCGCGGGCCGAGGACCGGGAGCGCCGCCACACGTCGGCCGGCCGCGAGTGCACGGTGTGCGGCGGAGCGCTCTTGCCCGTGGCCGTGTTCGCGGGGCGCAACGATCGCTCGCCGCTGCCGCTGCGCATGAGCACGCTGCGCTTCGTCAACCCGAGCGGTGGCGGCTTCACCCGTGCCGCACCCATCCTCGCCAAGGCATGCACCAGCTGCGGCTTCATCCATCACTTCATCGACATGCGCGGCCAGGGGACCGAGGATCAACCCGCCTGGCCGCCGCGCAACGACGAAGAGACCGACGACGAATGAGTCAGCCGTGCTCGGCGAGCCAGCGCTCGGCGTCGATGGCCGCCATGCAGCCGGTGCCGGCGGCCGTGATCGCCTGGCGGTAGACCTTGTCGGCCACGTCGCCGCACACGAACACGCCCTCCACCGAGGTGTAGCTGCTGCCGGGCCGCGCGATCTTGATGTAGCCCTGGTCGTCCATCTCGAGCACGCCCGTGAACGGCGTGGAGTTGGGCACGTGGCCGATGGCGAGGAACATGCCAGTGATCTCGAGCACCTCGGTGGCGCCGGTCTCCGTGTCGCGCAAGCGGAGGCCCGTGACGCCGCCCTCGCCCAGCACCTCGTCGACCTCGCGGTTCCAGTGCACGGTGATCTTCTCGTGCCCGAGCACGCGGTGCTGCATGACCTTGCTGGCCCGGAACTCGCTGCGGCGGTGCACCAGGTGCACCGAGCGGCACATGCGGGTGAGGAACAGCGCCTCCTCCATCGCGGTGTCGCCCCCGCCGACCACGGCGACGTCCTGGCCGCGGTAGAACGCACCGTCGCAGGTGGCGCAGGCGGTCACGCCGCGGTTGCGCAGGCGCTGCTCGCTGGGCAGGCCCAGGTACTTGGCGGAGGCGCCGGTGGCCACGATGACCGCGTCGGCGGTGTAGGTGCCACCATCGCCCTCGACCACGAACGGGCGGCGCGACAGGTCGACCTTGGTGGCGAGATCGTAGACGACCTCGGTGCCGAAGCGCTCGGCCTGCGCCTTGAACTCCTCCATCATCTCGGGGCCGCCGATGCCCTTGGGGTAGCCCGGGTAGTTCTCCACGTCGGTGGTGGTGGTGAGCTGCCCGCCCGGCTCGGGGCCGGCGAGCACCACTGGCCGCAGCTCGGCGCGCGCCGCATAGAGGGCCGCGGTGTAGCCGGCCGGGCCTGCGCCGAGGATGAGGACCTTGGAGTGCTTGGCGTCGCTCATGGGGCGGGCAGCATAAGGCTGCCCCCGGGCTCGGGCAACGCCACACGCGCGGGCCAAGACGCGCCGCGAGCGGGCTTCGGACGCCTTGGGCGTCCGAGATACGAAGGGCCGCGAAAATAGCCCAGCGCGATCCGCCGCCGCACGGGGCGTGGGCCTCCAGGGGGAGGACGGGAGGACGGACGGGTTCCCCGGAGGGCTCGCCCCGTGCAGCAGCGGGACGCAGGGCATCGATCACGGGAGGACGGTCGAAGCGATGCCCAGCGGGCGAGCCCGCCGTTCATGGATACGCGGTTCGGAGGTGAAAAGGTTCCCTCGACCACTCCATGTCTTGGCCCGAGGTCAGCGGTCGAACGTGACCACGTGCGTGGCCCCGTCGCGTTCGAATCGTAGCTCGAGGCTCCCGCTCGCGCCGGCCAGCGCCGATGCGACATCGGAGGGAACGGCCAGCGCCTTGCCATCGATCTCGCGCAGCAGATCGCCCGCCTGGAGGCCCAGCGTCTGGCCGAGCGATCCCGCGTGGACCTCCACGATCTCGAGCCCGCCCTCGGTGGGCCGTGCGCTCACCCCAAGGCGCGCGCCGGGCTCGGGCGTGGCTTCCGCCTCGGGCGCGGGCGCGGGCGTGCCCGGGGCACCGGGCGCTTCGAGGCCGAACGGCAGCCGGAACGGCAGCGGCGGGCGCGGCTCGGGGCTCGGCTCGGGGCTCGGCGTGCCGGCCCGCGACGGTCGCAGCCCCTCGAGCGACGCGGCCTCGGGCTTGGCCCCGAGCGTCGCGTCGAGCTCGATCGTGGAGCCGTCACGCCGCACCCGGAGCTTCACGACCTCGCCGGGCGCCTTGTCGCCCACGCGCGCGCGGAGGTCCTCGAAGTTGGTCAGCGGCTCGCCGTCGAGCGCCTCGATCACGTCGCCGGGGCGCAGCCCCGCGCGTGCGGCCGGAGTGTCCTCGTATACGCTGCCGATGGCCGCGCCCGAGCCTTTGATGCCTGGCATGCCTGGCTGGTTGCCGGCGCCGAGCCACCCGCGCACCACCTCGCCGCCGTCGCGGAGCTGCTCGACGACGCGCTTGGCCTGGTCGATGGGGATCGCAAAGCCCGGCTGCAGGCTCGCTCCCACCGCGGTGTTGATGCCGACCACCTCGCCCCGCAGGTTGAACAGCGGCCCGCCGCTGCTGCCGGGGGCGATGTCGGCGTCGGTCTGCAGGAAGTCGATGTAGCTGTCACGATAGAGGCCCAGGCTCCCGCGGCCCTTGCCCGAGATGATGCCCACGGTGGCCGAGTGGTCGAGCCCCATGGGATTGCCCATCGCCACCACCCAGTCGCCCACCTCGAGCGAGTCGCTCTGGCCGAGCACCACCACCGGCAGGCCCTCGGCGCCCTCGAGGCGCAGGAGCGCGAGGTCGGTGGCGGGATCGCTGCCCACCACCTTGGCCTCGAAGCTGCGGCCGTCGGACAGGCGCACCTGCACGGAACGGGCGTCGGCGATGACGTGGTGGTTGGTGACCACGAGGCCGTCGGCCTCCACGATGAAGCCGCTGCCGAGGCCCTGTACGACGGGCTCGCCCCCGCCGAGCAGCGCGGGCAGCGAGCTCGAGCCGCGCGCATCGACGGCGACCACCGCGGGGCCCACCGCCTTGATCATGGGGGCCAGGCTCTGCCGGGGGTCGTAGTGGGCGGGGTCGAGCGCGACGGCCAAGGCCGAGGCGGCCATCGAGGGCTCCGCGCCCGCAGTGGCGGCCTCGGCCTCGCGGCCACAGCCGCTGCCGAACGCGAGGGTGGCGCCAGTACCGAGCCCGAGGATGGCAGCGGCCAACGGCGGCGGGAGACGACGAAGGGTCCGGGGCCAACGAAGCATGGTGGGCCGCGTACTGCGAGCCCCGGCGGGGTATTCCCGGGGGATTTGAATAATCGGGCGCCGGCTCAGGCCGTCGCTTCAGCGGCCGCGGCCGCGGCTGCCGGGCGTCGCTCGTCCTCGTCCTCGGGCTCCTTGAAGCCCATGCTCACCAGCTCCGCGTAGAGCCCGCCGAGTGCCAGCAGCTCCTCGTGGGTCCCCTGCTCGGCCACCTTGCCCTCGCGCAGCACGAGGATCCGATCGGCCCGCCGCACCGTGCTCAGGCGGTGCGCAATGACCAGCACGCTGCGGCCCTGCAAGAGCGTCTCGATCGCGGCCTGCACCTTCTGCTCGGTGAGGCTGTCGACGTTGGCGGTGGCCTCGTCGAGGATGAGCAGAGTGGGCTCGCGCGCGGCCACGCGGGCGAACGCGACCAGCTGCGCCTCGCCGGCCGAGAGGTTGCCGCCGCGCTCGCCCACCGCGAAGTCGAGGCCGCCGCGATCCTGCACGCACTCCTCGGCCTGGACCAGCTTCAGCGCCTCGCGCAGCCGCTCCTTGTCGTGGCGCAGCGGCGCCTCGCCGAGCGAGACGTTGTAGGCCACGTCGTCGTTGAACAGGAACACGTCCTGCTGGACCATCAACACGTGGCGCCGGAGCTGGTCGGGCGCCACGTCGCGCAGCTCGACGGCCTCGCGCTCGGCCTGGGCCTTGCGCACGGGTGACGCGGCCGCACCATCGTCGACCAGGCGCACCGAGCCGCGATATCCGTCGTAGAAGCGCGTGAGCACGCGGCCCAGGCTCGACTTGCCCGAGCCGGTGCGCCCGACCACCGCGACCACCTCGCCGGGGGCCATGTCGAACGAGATCCCGCGCAGCACGTTGGGGCCGTCGTCCTTGTAGCGGAACTCGAGGTCGCGTACGCGCAGGCCCCCGCGCCAGCCGGCGAGCGGGTCGGCGGCACCGGGCTTGGCACGCTCCTCGGTGGGCTCGTCGAGCAGCCCGTAGATCCGCTCGAGCGAGGCGGTGGCGCGCTGCAGCGTGGCAAGCTTGCCCGAGAACTCCTTGATGGGCCCGAACACGCGCTGGAGGTAGTCGACGAACGCGAACAGGAGGCCCAGGCTCATCGCCCCGCCCTCGAGCGCGACCTCGGGCGCCGCGAAGTACAGCAAGAGCGCGATCGCGAACGCCGAGATCCCGTCCATGAGCGAGTACAGCAGCGCGTCGAGCCAGTTGGCCCACTTGTTGGCGCTGAGGTACCGGTCGCCGAGCCGCGCGTACTCGTCGCGGGCGCTCTTCTGGCGGCCGAACAGCTGCACCACGGTCACGCCCGAGAGCTGCTCGGCGAGGAACCCGGTCTGGCGCGACTGGGCCTTGCGCACCTCGAGCTGCAGGCGCCGCAGCGCGGCTCCCACGTAGCGCACCAGCACGAACAGCACCGGGGCCACCGCGAGCGTGATGAGCGTGAGCTTGGGGCTGAGCACGAACATCGCGACGAGGATCGCCAGGATGATCACGACGTCGGTGAGGATCGTGAACACCCCGAACGCCATCGTCTCGCTGAGCGCCTCGACGTCGGACGTGGTGCGGGTGAGCAGGCTCCCGAGCGCGTTGCGATCGAAGAACCGCGCGGGCAGCCGCAGCACGTGGCCGAACACCGTGCGACGCACGTCGTAGATGATCGCGGCCCCGGCCCGCTGGAGCGCGTAGATCTGCGCGGCCGAGCACAGGAACTCGGCGATCACGGCGGCAAGGAACATCATGGCCGTGAGCCGCAGCGACAGCGAGTCGCCCTGCGGGATGTCGACGTCGACCGCGTGCTTGACGAGCAGCGGGCGCAGCGTGGAGAGCCCCGCCACCACGGGGATGAGCGCCAGGCCCACCCAGATCCAGCGCTGGTGCACCCGCGAGAAGCTCCAGAACCGACGCAAGAGCGCGGTGGTGCTGGCCTGGCCGGTGGTCGTGGACTCGTCGCTCATCGCGGGCCCTCCTCCGGGGTCGCCGGGACGGCCGGGGCGGCCGGGGCCGGCGTGCGCTCGCTGCCCTGGTGCTCGTGGGTCTGCGCGTAGAGACCCCCGCGAGCCACGAGCTCGGCGTGGGTGCCCCGCTCGATCACGCGGCCATGGTCGAGCACCAGGATCTCGTCGGCGTGCTCGAGCACGCTGGTGCGGTGCGAGACGATCACGGTGGTGGGCGGGTGCTCGGTGAGCGTGCCGCCCCGCAGGTTGCGGATCGCCTGCACCAGCCGCGCCTCGGTGCCCTGGTCGACCGCCGACAGCACGTCGTCGAGCAAGAGCACCGGCCGCGCCCGGTAGAGCGCACGGGCCAGCGAGGCGCGCTGGCGCTGTCCGCCCGAGAGCATCACGCCGCGCTCGCCCACCACGGTGAGCAGGCCCTCGGGGAGCTGTCGCACGTCTTCTTCGAGGCTGGCGGCCGCCAGCACCTCGCGCAGGCGCGGGTCGTCGGCGGCATCATCCGGCGCGTCGCCCTTGCCAGCGCCAGCGGGTTGATCGCTCCAGGGATTGGCGGCCGACAGCCGCACGTTCTCGCGCAGCGTGGTGGAGAACAGGAACGGCGACTGCGGGACCACGGCCATCGACTCGCGCAGCGTGTGCACGTCGAGCCGGGTGGCGTCGTGGCCGTCGAGCAGCACGGTGCCGGGCGGCGGAGTGTGGACGCGAGCGAGCAGGTTGACGAGCGTGGTCTTGCCCGAGCCGGTCTTGCCGAAGATCCCGAGCGTGCGGCCGGGCTCGACGGTGGCCGAGACGTCGACGAGCGCGGGCTCGTCGTCGTCGGGATAGGTGAACGACAGCTCGCGCAGCTCGATCCGCGGCGGGTCGACGATGGTGGTGGGGTCGTCGACCTCGGGCAGGCCCGGGGGCTCGCGCAGCACCTCTTCGATGCGACGCAGCGAGATGATGCCGCGCCCCACCGCCGCCAGCACCCACGCCAGCGCCATGAGGATGCCCACCAGCGATGCGAGCAGCGCGGTGAACGTGGCGAGGCTCCCCACCGGCAGCTCGCCGTCGATGACCTGCTGGCCGCCCACCCACAGCACGATGGCGGTGGCGACCATGCCGGCGACGCCGAGGATCGGCATGCCGAACGAGCGCAGCGAGGTGATCTGGAGCTGGAGCCGCAGGTACTCGCCGTTGCGCTCCTCGAACCGCTCGAGCGCGGCGGCCTCGACCGCGTGGGCGCGCACGGTGCCGATGCCGGTGTACGACTCGAGCACGCGGTCCGACAGCTTGGCGAGCAGCTGCATGGACTCGCGGATCATCCCGAAGAACCGCACCACGGTCCATCGCATGTAGAGGCTGCCGAGGCCCACCGGGGCCAGGCACCACAGCGTGAGCACGGGGTCGGTGCTCCACATCTGCCAGAGATGCAGCGGGATCGCCACGGCCACGTTGCACACCTGCAGGCCCGCAAAGCCCACGAGCAGCCGCACCGCGGTGGTGTCGTTGGTGGCGAGGCTCGCGAGCTCGCCGACCTTGTGCCGCATGTAGAACGGCCGCTGCAGGTGCAAGAGGTGGCCGAAGATGTCGACGCCCAGGCGGTACTCGATATCGCGACCGGGATTGAAGAACAGCACGCGCGAGAGCGTGCGCACCACCACCACGAGCAGGCCCAGCAGGATCAGCTCGATGGCGAGGTCGCGGCTCTCCTTGAGCGCCTGCGCGCCACCGGCCTCGAGCACGTTGAGCGCGTCACCGATGATCGCGGGGATTCGCACGACCACCCAGTTGGTGGCCAAGAGCATCAGCCCGCCCAGCAGGTACTGGGGGATGTTCTGCCGCCCGTAGCGGTAGAGGAAGCGGAAGACGCCGTTCACGAGGAGCACGCGTGGCGCAGCCCACGGACGGGCGCCGCCTGGGGACGGCACCGACCGGGCGCGGGTTACCGACTACGAGGTCACTTCTTCTTGGCGTCGCCGCCTTCGGGCTTGTAGGTCTCGTCGACCTTGAGGGTCTCGTCCTTCTCGATGGCCTCGAGGTCCTTGTCGATCTCGTCGAGCGCCTTGCGGAGGTCGGCGAGCGACGTGGCGAAGCCCTCGGCGGTGGACAGCTCGGCGCTGAGATCGTCGGTGATGACCTCGAACGAGCGGAATGCGCCGATGAGCTTGGCCTGGATGTCGATGCCGGTGGCCGTCTCCATCAGCTTCTTGTTGGTCGCCTCGAGGGCCTTGACCTCTTCCTTGTAGCCCTCGGCGAACTTCTCGAACGCCTTGGCGGGGTCCTTGGCCTTGGGCCACTTGGGGGCCTCCTTCTCGACGCGATCCAAGAGGCCCCGCAGGGTCTTGAGCATTGCGCGGTGCTCGGCGAGGCGGGTCTTGACGAACTCGCGCTCGCCCTTGCGCATGACCGCGATGTTCTCCTCGGCGAGCTGGTCCTTGTCGGCGAAGCCGGCCTTGCGCCGCGCTTCCTCGAGCTCCTCGGGGCTCATGTCGGTCTTGGTGGTTTGCTTGAGCTCGCCCAAGCTCTTGGTCTTGGGTGGTGGCTCTTCCTTGGGCTTGGAATCACAGGCGGCCAGCCCGATCAAAAGCCCGATGGCACATACAACTGATCGCATTCTGGGCGCTCCTGGGGGTCTGGCCCGACCCTACCCCGAATCGGGGGCGTGGCCCAGCCGCGCCGCAGGCCGGATGGCCGCGCCGCAGGCCGGATGGCCGCGCCGCAGGCCGGATGGCCGCGCCGGGGCCACGAGCCCTCCGAGGCTGTGGGCCACGAGCCGCACCGGGGCTGTGGGTAAGACGACCTACGTGAGTGATTCGCCGACGGTTTTTCCTTGACGCGTGGCGAACCCGCCCCACACTATCGTTTCATACGCCGGTGCGTGGGTGCTGCCTCGGGGGGAATTCGAGGGGCGCCGAACGATGCTCGGCCCGACGGGAGGAGAGACCCGGCGAGCCACCTGAGCATCCGCGCTACGGCCATTCGAGCCGCGGGGATTCACGGCTGGCCCGGGGGGTCTGATGGGGGAGCGTCGCCTGGTTCACACATTGTTTCATGCTCACAACGCCACGACGGAGACAGCGGGAGAAGCAGAGCTCCGGCGACTCGTCGAGCACCGCAATCGAATGGCCGCGCTCTTGCGGGCTGGCCGGCGGGTAGAGCCTCCGACCGCGACCGCGGCCTACCGCTCGAGCTATGCGGCCCGGCTGTGGGCGCTGGCCGAGGCGGCCGAGCTCGACGGCTCCGCGCCGGCGGGCCGAGCCCAGGCCCACCTCTCGCTGGTGGACGCGGACTTGGACGACCTCTAGCCGGCCGAGCGTGACCCGAGCGACCTCGTTCTATCCTCGCACCCACCATGACGGTGGGCATCTTCGAGAGGATGAACGCGTGCTACGGGCGGCCGCCCGAGGAGGCCAAGTTCTTCTGGTCGGGTGGACCGGTGGAGGTGGCTCCACACACGTGGTTCGTGTCGTTCTTCAGCGGGGTCACGGGGTTCGAGACCGACGAGGGCCTGGTGCTGGTGGACTCGGGGCTGGCGCAGCTGGCCCCCGCGCTCGACGAGCTGTTGCGGCGCCGGACCACGGCGCCGGTGCATACGGCGATCTTCACCCAGGGGCACGTCGATCATGCGTTCGGGCTGTCGTCATTCCTGCGACCGGGGCAGGCGCGGCCGCGCGTGGTGGCACACCGGGCCATGCCCGCTCGTTTCGCTCGCTATGAGCGCACGGCGGGGCACAACCGCGCGATCAATGCGCGGCAGTTCGGCGGCACCGCGGAGCTGGCCGACGTGCAGGCGGAGACGTTCCACGCGCCGGAGATTCCACCCGACACGCTCTACGAGGAGCGGCACGAGCTGAGCGTGGGTGGGGTGCGCTTCGAGGTGCACCACTGCCGCGGCGAGACCGACGATCACAGCTTCGTGTGGTGTCCCGATCGCGGGGTGCTGTGCCCGGGGGATCTGTTCATCTGGGCGGTGCCGAACGCCGGCAACCCGCAGAAGGTGCAGCGCTACCCGTGGGACTGGGCCGCGGGCCTGCGCGCGATGGCAGCGCTGGGCGCCGAGAGCCTGTGCCCGGGGCACGGGGGGCCGGTGGTGCGCGATGCCAAGAAGATCAAGCGCATGCTCGAGGAGACCGCTGAGCTGCTCGAGGTGATCGTGGAGCGCACGCTCGATGCGCTCGATGCCGGCTCGCCGCCGCACGTGGACATCGTGCACCGCGTGCGGCTGCCGGTGCGCGACGCCCCGTGGCTGCAGCCGGTGTACGACGAGGCCGAGTTCATCGTGCGCAACGTGATCCGCTACTACGGCGGCTGGTGGAGCGGGCGGCCGAGCGAGCTCAAGCCCGCGCCGCGCAGTCGTGTGGCCGACGAGGTCTGTGCCCTGGCTGGAGGGCCGCGGAAAGTGCTGGCGCGGGCGGAGGCGCTGGTGAGCGAAGGGGATCTGCGAGCGGCGTGCCATCTTGCCGATTACGCGCTGGAGGCTGCGCCCGAGGATGCCGAGCTGGCGCACCGGGTGGCGGCGATCTACGAGCGTAGGGCGAAGGGCGAGACGAGCTTGATGGCGGTGAACCTGTTCTGCTCGGCGGCCGCGTACGCGAGGGAAGGGCGGCCGTTCAAGTAGGGCGGGCTGCGAGGAGACGTCGCATTCGCGATCGCTCGTAGCGGCGCGCTCGCGCGCCACGCTCGTTCTCGAGCCGCTCGCGCGGGGTCGTCTCACAATTGCGAGACGGCCCCCGCGCGGCCGCCTTGAAGCGGAGGGGGCCAGGCGCTAGTTCCAGCGTCCCCAGACGGTGGGTCGCGGTCGCTCGATCGCGCCCACGAGGCCGGGCGACAGCTCCTGCTCTTCTCGAGCGCTCACCCTGGAGAGCTCTCATGCGCATTCGCTTCCACGCATCCACCGTGCTCGCATCATTGGTTTCGTTGCTCGTCTGCGGCTGCTGGCTCGACGAGCACGCGTCGTCCGAGCCCGAGCAAGAGGCGCTCGAGCTGCCCTCGCAGCCGCTGCCGCTCGAGGGCTCGCCCACGGCCCATGGGATGCTGCGCGTGGTCAACGAGCTGGGGTTCTCGGGGCTCGACGAGGACGTCGGGCTCGCTCGCCAGGCAGCATCGAGCATCGTCGCGCACCGGGCCGGGCCCGACGAGCTCCTCGGCACGGCCGACGATCGCTACGTGGAGGACCTCGCACGGCTCGACTCGCTGTACTGGCTGGGCGAGGAGAACCTTTGGACGATCCAGGCCCATGCGCTGCAGGACGGCTGGATCCCGGAGACCGTGCCCGAGGGCTGCGAGCCCGCGTTGGCCGAGCTGCTCGCCGAGTGTCGACGGTTCGTGGCGAACACGACCACGGGTGCGGGCGACGAGGGCGAGCCGACCAGGGGTGATCGGAGCTGGGGCTGCGTCGAGGCCGACGACGAGGCGAGCGCCGCGGGCTTCTTCGTGCGCGCGGGTCTGCCCGGATATCGCGAGCCCGCGCTCGGGTACCACGCGATGCTGTGCGATGGAGACGTGCCGGCGGAGGTCTGCACGCTCGGGGTGGCGGGGCTGGACGCCCAGCTGCTCGGAGCGTGCAGCGAGGCGGAGCAGTAGGGAGCGAGCGTCCATGAGAGCGCGAGAACGCGAGGTGATGCGCGCGAGCGAGCTGGCGGGATCGCTCCGCGCAGCGATGCGCGGCTTCACGCTGCGGTGGTCCTCACGTGCGCGTGGCTTGAAGAAGTCGACGTGTCCGGTTAAGCCTTGCATCCCGCCGGACGAAGGATCGCGGTCCACTGCTCGATCGCGGCGCGCGAAGCCGGCCACCACTACGCTCTCGTCGCGTTCTCGCGCGGCGCGGCCCCTTCGTTCCACTATGATCCTACGAACTAGCTCCTTCGCCACCGCCCGCCTTGCCTGTCTCGCGCTCTTGCCGGTGCTCGCGATCGGTTGCGCCGACGAGGCCGACGCTGACGCCGAGCTCGACGCCTATGGCGCCGGCGACGTCGACAACGACGCCTTCCTTGCCTATGGCGCCGGCGACGTCGACAACGCGATCCCGGTGCTCGACCCGCTGCCCGCCGAGGGCACGCCGCTCGCCTACGGCATGCTACGGGTGGCCAACGAGCTCGATCACACCGCGCTCGACGTGGACGTCGCGCTCGATCGCCGTGCGGCCGACAGCATCATCGCGCACCGGGCGGGCACCGACCACCTGCTCGGCACCGCCGATGACCAGTACGTGGACGGCATCGCCGAGCTCGACTCGCTCTACTGGCTCGGCTCGGCTCAGCTGGCGAAGATCCAGAGCTACGCGCCGCTCCATGGCTATGTGCCCGCAGCGGTACCACCGGCGGCGTGCGAGCCCGAGGTCGACGCGGCGATCGTGGACTGCATGCGCTTCCTCGAGATCGCCGCGACGCCCGAGCCGGTGTGGGGTGGTTATGGGGCGGCGCCGTTTCAGGCCGATCTGGTGCCGAGCTGTCTCGAGGCCAGCGCGGCGCCCTACCCTTCGGCGGCGTTCTTTGCCGATGCGGGCCTGCCGGGGTACGTCGACCCCACGCTCGGCTACCACGGGCTTCTTTGCGGCGAAGAGCCCGAGGAGGTGTGCGAGCTCGGGGTCGCGGGGCTCGGTGACCACGTGCAGCCCGAGTGCCAGGCGCTGTTCGACGTGACGCCCGCGCTGGCCGAGCACGAGGTCGACCCGACGGTCCAGGGCGAGTGGGACACGGCGGTCGCCGCCCTCGATGCCGCCAGCTACGACGTCTACCACCACCTGCGCGTCTACGACTACGAGCCCGGCATGGCGCCCACGCTGCTCGGCGACGTGATGGGCAGCGTGCTCTACACGGCACCGATCGAGTACCAGGGCCCGTACCTCGTGCGGGAGGCGAGCGGCGTGCTGCCGGCCGTGTCGGCTGGCGCGCAGGCGCTGCTCGGCGACGTGATCGCCGACCTCGGCCTCACCGGCGCCGCGTTCGACGTCGGCACCGCGGCCGAAGAGGTCCCTTGTCACAACTGCCACACGTTCCACGACAGCTACGTGCTGCTGTTCCGCAGTGAGCGAGTCGTGGTGGTGTTCGACGTCGAGACGTTCTGGGACTCGTAGGCCTCTAGCAAGCTCCCTCGGCGGCGCCGGGCGCTGGAAGCGGCACCATGACCGCAGCGACCGGCGTCGCCGAGCCTTTCGAGGCTCGGCTCAGCTCGGGAGGCGTTCGAGTAGCGCGTGGTGGAGCTCGAGCAGCTCCGACGGCTCACGGCCCGTCTCGAGTTGCTCCTGTGCCACCGCCTTGGCGAGATCCTGCAGTGCGGCACCTCCGGGCGGCCGATTCACGGTGAAGATCCAGCTGACGAGCTCTTGCAGCAGTTCCTTGCCCGAGAAGACAGCCGTCCACGCCCCCTGTTCGAGCAGCGAGGCATAGGCCTCATGCGCTTCGTGGAGATCGGCACGAAGACGGTCCTCGTGAATCTTCTCGGGCAGTCCCGGAACGGTGAGCGTCACCCACTGATTCCCGAGCAAGATCTGTTCTGCCTGCTCTCTCGAGCTGACCTGCGCCCGCTTCGGGTGGGCGGGAAAGCTCTCCTGTCTCGCCTCTCGGAGGCCTGCGAGGACCTTGCGGCAAGCCATCCACCAGAGCGACACACGCGCTTGCGCCCGTAGGTGCTCGTCGATCCACTGCTCCGTGCGTCCTGCCGTATTGATGGAGCAGATGGCCAGCGCGGTGGGATCGAGCAAGAAGCACTCGACCTCGAAGGTCTCCAGCGCAAAAGTCTGTACATCCGCGTGCTTCCAGCGCGGACGGTTCGTCGGGCCGAAATCGCGGTCACGAAGGCAGTACACGTGTGCTCGTCCCGATCGCCGCGCGTCCTCCACCACGGCCGACAGCACCTCGTGGCCACCGCCAATATAGAGCTGGATTCGGCGATCATTTTGCCAAAGGGCCTTGAGGTATGCCGATGTGACGAGATCCTCGACCCAGAGGATGATCGGTGCGGCGTTGTAGAGCGCGGCGAGATTCGACGGCTCCATCAATCCTCCGTCGCGACCGCCCGCAGTCGAGCATCCCCTCGACGTGGATCACCGCGCGCAGCCAGGAAGAACCTCTCGAAGCTATACACCTGGTCCCAAGGAGCATCGGCGTGAGTCGCTACGAACAGCTGCGCGTGCGGGGCCATTTCCTTCAACGCATCGACGAGCGTGGTCTGCCACTCGCGGTGAAGGTGCAATTCTGGCTCGTCGACGAGCAACAGGCCGTCGAAGTCCGACAACAGCAGCGTGCCGGCCATGGTCACGAGCTCGAGCTCGCCGGAGCTGACTTGATCGATGGAGCAACGGCGTGCGGTACCGTCGAACACGAAGAGATCGAACGTTGGATCATCGACATCGGAGTCGACGACACCGGCGTCGATCGTGCTGCCGTCACGGTGGAAGGAGCTCCAGATCCGATTGAGCTGCCGCAGCCACCGCTCATCCTGTGCGTCGGTGGAGGCGGAAACGAAGGCCTGACGAGCACGCTCGTTGATGATCCGCTGCTTGAACCTTCGAAGACGATTGGCCTCGTTGTCGTCGGGACGGCGTCCTCCGCGGGTGGCTGGTTGCAGGCCCCCAGGCAGGATTGGCGCCCGCCACGACGAGAAGTACTCCACTCGTATTCCCTCGAGGTGCTCGCGCACCTCGTCGCCGCTGACTTGGTGGCCACTCGACGCGTAGCGCAGCTCCCAGCTGTCGACCGTGCGCGTGACAGAGAACTCTCCCCCAACGAAGAGGCTCGACTGGCCAAGCTGCTCACAGCACAATCGGATCGTCGCACCACGGGGAATTTCCGTGCGCCAGTGATCTCCGCGTTCCGCGGCCGGTAGATCGCGTACCACGAGCTCCTCGCAGCCGAGCGCGATGAGGATCGCCTCGAGCACGGAGGTCTTGCCGCTGCCGTTGGGCCCAGCGAGCACCACGCGCTCGAGCGAGCCGCCCTTGGGATGGGCCAGCGAGAGCGTCAGCGGCTCTCGGATCGCCCGAAAGCCCTCGATGCCGATCTCCCGGATTCGGATGCGCATGGGCCTTTCGGCGATGGTGCCACATCGTGTGCGGGCCGGCCAACGCCGGGGACCTCCCGCTTGGACGAAGGATCAGGAGCTCACGACGCTGCGACCTCCAGCTGCTCGTCGCGGTACAGCTCCCCCCGGTACCACGCCACCCTGTCCTTCCCATGGGTCTTGGCGTGGTTCTTGGCTCGGTTCGCGCGCTCGAGCACCTCGCGGTCGGTGAGGATGCAGTCGGGCTCCACGGGGCAGATGCCAGCGGAGACGGTGAGCGACTCATCGATGCCGGCCAGCGACAGGCCGCGCAATGCACTCTGGAAGCGCCGCACCAGCCGCACGGCGTCCTCGCGGGGGTAGTTGGGCAGGAGCACCACGTACTCGTCGCCGCCGAAGCGGTAGGCGTGGCCGTGGGCGAATGCGTGGGCCTCGAGCAGCTCCATGAATGCGGGCAAGAGGTCGCGGTCGACGCGGGTCTCGCCGTAGCGGCTGTTGAAGCCCTTGAAGTCGTCGATGTCGAGGAACACCACGCACACCGGCACGCGACGCAGGGCGCAGCGGCGGCGGTACGCGGCGAGGTCGGAGACGAACAGCGCCGGGGCCTCGAGGATCCCGAACTTCTCGTCGTAGACGCGGGGCGCGAGCCCCTCCGTGCCGCCGAGCGCCTGCTCGGCGAAGCGGAGCGAGAGGTAGTCGGTGAGCCGCGGCAGGCGGGCCGGGGCCACCTCGGAGAACCATGGCGTCTCGATCACGTCGTCGAGCACGCGCAGCTCCTTCTCGAGGTAGCGGATCGCGTCGCGGTGACCGGTGCGACGGCGTGGCTCGTCGATCTCCGAGGCGAGCGCGCGGCGCTGGTGGGTGACCACCGCCTTGAGCAACCGCGCGTGGATGTCGTGCACCACGAACGGCGCCTCACCGCTGCCGAGCTGCAGGCCGACGAGCGCGAGCTCCTGGTCGAGCTCGACGAGCTCGGCGGGCCGATAGTCGCGGAGCTGCGTGCGGATGGGCGCGGCAAGCTCCTCCTGCACGGCCTCCTGGAAGCTGGTGACCGCGCTCCGCAGGATCTTGGCCTGGACCGCGTCGAACTCGGGCATGGGCCCCAGAGTACGACGAGCGGCAGGCCAGCGACGCGTGGTAGCGTGTGCGACAAGAGGTTCCGATGCACCGCTCGCTCGTTCGCCTCACGCTCGCCCTCATCCTGCTCGGCGCGATGACGCCCAGCTGCGATCGCAAGCAGGCGCCAGAAGCCAAGACCGAGGCCAAGGTAGCCGAGACGTCGCCAACGGCCGAGGCCGGCGGCTGCGACACCGCCCACGGCAAGACGCTCGAGCAGGAGCTCCTCGCCCAGTGCGCGGTCACGCCGCAGGTGCTCGAGCTCGACGTCCCCCCGCTGCCCTGGAAGGCCGCCCCCTCGGCGATGCCCGACGACGCGCTGCGGATCGACGTGGGCCCGCAGGGGCTGAAGCTCGGAGGCTGGGGCGACCCGGTGTCGTTCACCGAGCTGCCGGCGCGCTTTGCCGGGGAGCGTGAGCGCGTGATCGAAATGGCGGTGGCCAACGGCCGGCCGCGACCCGCGGACTGGGTGCTCTCGATCGAGGCCAACACGACGCGGCTCGGCGTGGCGGTGGTGCTGCAGACGCTCGTCGATGCCGGGCTGCCGAGCGGGCAGCTCCGGCTCGCGACCGATCCCACCGAGCCCTTGCCCGTCCCTCGTGACCCCAAGCTGCTCGCCGAGCTCGCCACGAAGCTGAACACGGCCGAGCCGGGCCAGAAGGCGATGCTCTTCGCCGACGAGCTCCAGAAGGTGATGCCGGCGTGCCCGGCCGCGGAGAAGGCGTTCTCGGTCGCGGCGACGGACGACCCCGCCGAGCGCTGCGCGATGCTGGCTCGCGACCTCTCCAAGGCGCTCGTGGGCTGTGGCTGCGCCAAGGAGCTCGAGATCATGACGCTGCTCTACGCAATCTCGGTGAGCCCCGAGCCACCCACGCGACTCGGGACCTCGGTGACGGTGATGCTCGATCCCACGGCGGAGCCGCTTCCGGGCGAGACCTGGTCGCAGGTGGTCGCCAACCTCGACGAGGCGAAGCTCGCCAAGCTGTGGGTGGGCCCGGCCTAGCAGCGAGTCAGCCGACGCAGACGCCGACGTGCTCGTACCCGAGCGGCGCCCCCATCGGGTAGAACGGCGTGCAATCCAGGCCGGCGGCGCACTCTCCGTCCAGGGTCAGGTCGCACAGCGCGGCGCAGCAGGACTCCGACATGCACGTCGCGAGCCCGTACGTGCACAAGAATTCGGCGGCGCACACGATCTTGTCGCAAGGGACGTTCTGCTCGCCGAGCCCCGGCGTGCTGCACACCAGCTGCTCCATTCCGACGCCATTGCAGTCGAGGCCCATGGCGCACATGTCGAAGAACGGGTCGCACTGCGACCCCGCGGGCAGATCACCGCCGGCGTCGCTGGTCATCGGGCCCTCGTCGAGCGGACCCTCGTCGGTCGAGGTCATGGGCGTGGTGCCCACGGTGGTGGTGGACGGCCCGGTGGTCGACGTGGCGGAGGTGGTCTCCGGCTCGTCGGTGGTCATGCTGGTGGCGCCCGCGTCCACGCAGATGTTGGAGAAGCACTCGAGGCCGCTCACGCACTCGCCCTCGATGCAGGGGCAGCCCTCGGTCCCCGCGATGCACTCCTCGCCGGTGCTGCTCTGCATGGCGCCGGTCTCGTCCACCGGGTTGGTCTCCTCGAAGCAACCGCCGGCGGCCACCAAGGAGAGGCCCAAAGCCAAGATATTCCGCATGGAATGGCATTCTACGCGAATCGCTCGATCATTCGAACCGGTCCCGGCCCCCGTGCGTTCGAGGCCCGACCGCCGTAATCCCATCCGCTGGAGCGGCGGCCACGCGAGGCGATCATGAAGCGACGGGCATTCGTGGGTATGGGCATCCTGGGGCTGGCCGGCGCGGCCACGTGCTCGTGGTGGCAGTCCGAGCCGCTCGAGCCGCTCGATCTCGTCAGCCTCTCGAGCGAGCAGTCCCGCCACGTGGTCCCGGCCGAGGTGGGCACCGAGCTGTGGGCGGTGCTGCGTGTACGCGTGGACGAGGGCCCCGAGGAGGAGCGCCCGCCGGTGCACGTGGCGCTGGTCGTCGACACCTCGGCGTCGATGGAGGGCGAGGCGATCGAGGCGGCCCGCGCCGCGGCCACGGAGCTGGTGGCCTCGCTGCAGGATGGCGACCGCCTGACCGTGGTCACGTTCGACAGCAAGCCGGTGCTGGTGGTGCCGAGCGTGGAGCTCGATGACGACGCGCGCGAGGAGGCGCTCGAGAAGGTGGCGGCCATGCAGGCACGCGGCACCACGGACCTGGCCGGCGGGCTGCACCTGGCACTGGCGGACCTCATGCCCCACGCAGCCGAGGGCCGGGTCACGCGGATCGTGCTCCTGAGCGACGGCGTACCCAACGAGGCCCACTCGATTCCCGGGACGGTGAGCCAGGCGGCCGCGGCGGGCATCACCGTGACCGCGCTCGGCTTCGGGCTCGACTACGACGAGACGCTGCTGTCGTCGATCGCCCAGGGCACCGGTGGCACGTTCCACTTCCTCGAGGCGCCCACGGACCTCGTGCCGCTGTTCCGCGAGGAGAACGCGCGCCTGCAGGGGATCGCGGCCAGGGAGCTGTCGCTCGTGCTGACCACCGGCCCCGGCGTGGAGCTGCGCGAGGTGGTGGGGCAGTCGTACGCGCTGCCGATGCCGCGGCTCTACCTGTGGCTCGGCGATCTCTCCCGCGGCGAGGAGCGGGTGGTGGTGGTGCGGCTTTCGGTGGGGCCCCACCGCGCGGGGGCCACGGTGGAGCTGCTCGATGCGGCGCTCACCTACCGCGATCCGCGGACGCGGATCGTCGTCGACCGTCACGCGGTGTTCCTGTCGGCGCACGCCGAGGACGACGCGTCGGCGCTGGCCGAGGCCACCGATCCCGCCGTGGAGCGCGAGATCGAGAGCGCCCGCGCGGCCGCGCTCACGCTGCAGGCGGTGGCGCTGTCACGCCAGGGCAACGACGTGGACGCGTTCGCCATGATGAAGCAGGCCGCGCCCATGGCGGCCCAGGCGGCCGAGCGGCTCGACGACCACCGGCTACGCAACCAGGCAGTGGACATGGAGCAGCTCGCGAACACGTTCGAGGAGAACCAGCGCGAGGCGGGCTGGCCCGAGGCGAGCGAGGGTAGCGGCGGTGGCAGCAGCCCACCCAAGGTCTCCCCGGCCCCGCGCCTGCCGATGGCTGGTGACCAGACGCGGCGCAAGACGCTTCGCCAGGCGCACGACAACGCGATGGAGAATTTCCAGGCGCACAAGCACTGAACGAAGGTCCGGCTGGGGCTCGAAGTCGGACGACGTCCAGTCTCGCCCGCAGTGCCTCCAGTGGACCGGCCCCCGCCGCGTGCCCGCCCGCGAGCCATGGCGCGGCCGCCCGGCTCCGTGCCCAGGATCGCTGCGCTCGAAGGGGGTCGTGCTAGCATCGCGGTTCGACCTCCGAGCCCGCCCGTTGCTTCCTGCCGCGCGGTGCCTCCCGTCGCTCGTCATCGGCCCATGAGCTCTGCCGGCACCGACCTGTCCGGGACCACGCTCGACGGCCGCTACATGCTGGTCCGCCGGCTGGGCGAGGGTGCCATGGGCACGGTCTACGTGGCCAACCACCACACGCTCGAGCAGCCGGTGGCGGTGAAGCTCTTGCACCCGTGGCTCGCGGCCGAGCCCAAGCACCGCGAGCGCTTCATGCGGGAAGCCCGCGCGGCCTCGCGCATCGAGCACGTCAACGTGGTGGAGATCATCGAGGTCGGCACTACGCCGGAGGGCTCGGTGTACCTGGTGATGGAGCTGCTGCAGGGCAGCGACCTCAAGGCGATCCTGCGCCGCGAGGGCCCGCTGCCATGGGGGCGGGCGCGCCACTTCCTCTTGCAGGCCACGGCGGCGCTCCGCGAGGCGCATCGGCAGGGCGTGATCCATCGCGACATCAAGCCGGCCAACTGCTTCGTGTGCGAGGACGGGGGGCGAGCCGAGCGCATGAAGCTGCTCGACTTCGGCATCGCCAAGCTCGGTGAGGACCCGAGCGCCAGCCAGAGCAGCTCGGCCGGCAAGCGCCTCACCCAGACCGGCGAGCTGGTGGGCACGCTGGCCTACCTCGCCCCGGAGTTCGCCGAGGGCAGGCCCGCGAGCGTGTTCACGGACATGTATGCGCTCGGGATCATGGCCTACGAGCTGCTCACCGGCGACGTGCCATTCCGCGGGCGCAACGAGTTCCAGGTGCTCGCGCGCCACCTCAACGAGCCGCCCGTACGACCGCGCATGCTGGTGCCCACGCTGTCGGAGGCTGCCGAGGCGCTGGTGCTCACGCTCCTGGCCAAGCGGCCCGAGCTGCGGTTCGAGTCGATGGACGACGTGGAGCAGGCGATGCTGGCGATCCCCCCGGATGCGACCGCGAGCGAGGGCCCAATGGCGGGCTCGCGCGGGCGGGAGGGCAGCGGGCCCGTGGTGCGGCGGCGCGACGCCAGCGGTCAGCATCGCGAAGGCAGCGGGCCGCATCGCGAAGGCAGCGGGCCGCGTCGCGAGGCCAGCGGTCAACGTCGCGAGGCCAGCGGCCAGCATCGCGAGGTCAGCGGTCAACGTCGCGAGGCCAGCGGCCAGCATCGCGAGGCCAGCGGCCAGCATCGCGAGGCCAGCGGCCAGCATCGCGAGGCCAGCGGCCAGCATCGCGAGGCCAGCGGTCCGCGTCGCGGGGCCAGCAACCCGCGCCGCGAGGCCAGCGGGCCACATCGCGACAGTGAGCAGCAGGATGCCAGCGGCCCGATCGGCACGGACACTGGGCCGTGGAAGGACCCCACGACCGACGAGTGGGCTTGGACCGCCGGGCCTGGGCGACCTGGCTCGGACGAGGCGCGACCTGCCACCCTGCGGCGACGGAGCGAGCCGCACCCCGCGGCGCCGGGCGGGACGTCGAGCAGCGACCTGGACCTCGAGCCCGTGCACCGGTGGGAGTGGGGAACGATCGCGACGGTGGTGCTGCTGGTGCTGCTGCTGGGAGCGGGCATCGCCTCGGTGGTGCTGCGCCAGCAGGGCATCGAGCTGCACTGGCCGTGGTCTTCACCCGAGAGCACCCCGCGCAAATAGCGCGGCTCGCGTTCGCAGGCTCGAACGAATTTTCGAGATCGGTTAATGGGTCCGCCCCGGGTCGCGAGACCAACCTCTTGGAAGGCCCCACGGGGCCGCTCGAGGATTGAACTACCCATGAACCGATTTGGCTTGATTCCTTGCCTGGGTGCCCTACTGACGCTCCCGGGCTGCATCGTGACCTATGGCCTCGGCGAGACCGCCGAGGAGACCTCCGACGGCTCCGGCGAGGGCACGGCCGCCGATACCGACTCCGCCACCAATCCCGATCCCAGCGCCACCAGCGGTCAGCCAGGCACCACCGACCCGTCCACCAGCGTGGCCGAGGAGGGCACCGGGCAGGTCCCCGACCCCACCGACGACGGCCCCGACACGGCGACCGACGGCGAGCCGTCGTGCGAGGTCGACCCCGACTACGTGCGCTGGCAGTTCAACGGCACGCGCTTCTCCCCGCTCGCGGGCATCGATGCCTCGTTCCTGGCGATCCTGCAGGGCTCCTGCACGGTGGGCGAGATCGTCGAGGCAGTGCCCGAGGTTGGCGACCCGGTGTGGTCGGTGCCGCTGCAGTGCTCGCTGCAGGGCCAGCTCGACGGCAACGCCGAGTTCGCGGGCGAGCTCGCGCCCGTGCTCGAGCTGACCGGCACCGTGCACTACGCCGAGGTGGTCTCGACCTTCATCCAGGGCTCGGACGTGCAGCTCGGGGTGGTGCTCGACTGGTGGGGCATGGGCTGGAACGCCTGGCTCGTGCTCGAGAGCGCCAACAGCGGCGACCAGCTGCTCGACCTCGTGAGCGCCGAGTACGTGGACCCGTACTCGTCGACGTGGAGCGAGCAGGTGGGCAACGTGTTCGGCGGCCCCTGGCGCTCGAACCTGTCGGTGGGCGTGGCCGAGGACGAGTGCGGTGGCTCGGCGGGTGAGTGCAACGACGAGCCGCGCGCGCTGCGGGTGGGCATCGGCCCCGACTCGCAGCTGCTATTGCATGAAGGGCAGGAGGGCATCATGAGCAGCGAGGCGCTGTTCCTGCTGTACCGCGCGAGCGCGACCTCGGCCCGCGCGATCCCGGAGCCCACGTGCACGGACTTGCCGTCGGCGAGCTATGGCCTCGCGATCTGGATGGAGGAGCAGTGAGCCCGCGGACCGAGGGTGGCGTTGCTCGAGCGGGCTCGTGCCTCGATAATCGCGACGCACGTGCTCGTCTCGCCGCTCGCCGCCCTCGTCCCGCTCTCGCTCGCGAGCGCGCCGATGGAGCTGCCGATCCGCTGGGACACTCCGCCCGCCTGCGTGGAAGCGGCGGCCGTGCCCCCGCGGGTGGCCGCGCTCGTGGGGTCGGGCGCGGCGCCCGGGGCCACGCTGGGGCTCGGGGCCGAGCGAGCGGGCGAGCGCTGGAGGATCTCGCTGGCGCTCGAGACGGGCGCGGCCGAGAGCGCGCTACGACGCACGCTGGAGGGAAGCGACTGCGCCACGCTCACCGAGGCGGTGGCGCTGGTGGTAGCGGTACGGCTCGACGCGATGGCGGCGGCAGCGGTGCTCGCGAGCACGGAGGAGCCGTCGCCGGTGCGGGTCGAAGCGGGGTCGCGCGAGGGCACGGGCGCAGCCGCGGTGGAGACCACGGACGTGCCCGGACGCGACGGCTCGCGTCCGCCTCGCGTCGAGGCGGAGTCGGACGGCCCGGCTCCCGACACGAGCCCGCGGCCAGTCTCGCGCGCTCGCCCGCGCGCGCTGGCGAGCTTCGCGAGCGCGGGCGAGCTGGGGATCCAGCCGCGAGCCGGGGCCGCGTTCGAGCTGGCCGGCGGTGTGGGCTGGCCGCACGCACGCGTGGAGCTGGGAGCCTTGGCCTCGGTGGGGCCCGATGCGACGAGCGAGCAGCTCCCGGCGGTGGGCGGCCGCTTCCGCTTGCTCACGGGGCTCGTGCGCGGCTGCGGCGTGCCGGGGCGCGAGCGCGTGGAGCTGCCGCTCTGCGGTGGCCTCGAGCTCGGCGACCTGCGGGCCACCGGCACGGGGCTGGAGCGACCGGCCACCGTGAATGCGCCGTGGATCGCCGCGGTCGCGAGCGCGCGGCCGCAGTGGTCGCCGCGGCTCCGCTCGGCCGCCGGCGAGCGTGGGCGAGCGCGGCTGGCCTTCGGGGCGCTGCTCGACCTGGTGGTGCCGCTGCGACGCCATCGCTTCGCAACGCCCGAGGCGGGCCTGGTGCACGCGGTGGACCCGGTGGCGGTGCGTCTCGGCCTGCGCGTGGAGCTGCGGCTACCCTGAGGAGACCCTGCCGATGACCCCGCTCGCCAACGATCCCGCGACCCGCATCGCGGCGCTGTTCGACGAGCACTGTGGCTTCGTGTGTCGCGTGCTGCGGCACCACGGCGTGCACGAGGCGGCGCTCGACGACGCCGTGCAGGACGTGTTCGTCACCGCCTACCGCCGCTTCACGAGCTTCGAGGGCCGCAGCAGCGCGCGGAGCTGGCTCTACGGCATCGCCCGTCGCATCGCGTTCCGTTACCGCCGCTCGGCCGACGCCCGCGCCCGCCGCTTCGTGGCCGCCGAGGACGAGGCGGTGGAGGGCGTCGACGAGCCGTTCGCCCGCGCCCACGCGGCGCACAGCCTCGCCGCGCTCCTCCGCGAGCTCGACGCCGACAAGCGCACGGTGTTCGTGCTGGCCGAGCTCGAGGGCATGACCGCGCCCGAGGTCGCCGAGGCGCTCGGGATTCCGCTCGGGACCGCTTACTCGCGGCTGCGTGCAGCGTGGCAGGTACTGGGACAGCGAGCCGGCCGCGAGCGCCAGCCCTTGCGCCGCGCGCTGGCGTCGATGCGAGCGCCCGATCCCCCGCCCGAGCGGCGGCGACAGCTGTGGAGCCTGGTGGCGGGCGGCTTGGGAAGCCCAGCCGAGGGTGGTGCCCTGGCCGCGGCCACCGGCTGGCTCGCGCAGGGCAAGTGGATCGTGGTGGGCGCAGCGCTGGGCGCGGGGCTGCTGGGCGCTCGTGCGGCGATGGTGGCCTCGCACCGGACCGACGATGCGCCAGAGCGAATCGAAGCGGGCGAGCCGGCGCACGGCTTGCCCGCGGCAGAGCGCGCTGCGGCTGCGGCCGACGCCGCCGCGGATCCACCTCGTGCGTTGCAGCCGACCATAGAGCCCGCGCCGACCCCTTCGCGCACCGCCGCGCCAGCTCCCCCACGCCCACCCACACCCTCTCGTGCTCCGGCCGTACCCTCGTCGAGCCCATCGAACCCCAACTCACCCGTCGCTGCGCCCGACCAGGACTCGCTGACCGCCGAGCTCGCGCTCTTGCAGCGCGCCCGCGCGGCCTTGCGCGAGGGCCGAGCCGGCGATGCGCTCGCGTGGCTCGACCGGCATGCCGAGCAATTCCCAGGCGGTCAGCTCGTGGACGAGCGCCGCGCGCTCGAGCTCGAAGCGGGTCGCCCCGCGACACCCTGACTCGGCGCCCGCGGCTCGACTCCGAGTCACGTTTGGTGGACTCCTGCGAGATCTTAGCCCCCACGGAGCGCCTCTGCTAGGCTGGCTCGGTGATGCCTTGGCTTCGCGCGCTGCCGCTGCTCGTCCTCGGTCTCGGGGTGGGCTGCTTCAAGAACACCGTCGAGCTCGAGACCGACCCGAGCAACGACGACGACGACGACGACACCGGAGCCGCGACGACGACTGGCATCTCGCCCACCGATGGCACCGACGACACCGGTCCGATGCCCGTCGGCCCGCAGCTCCTGCTCTACGCCATCAATTCCTCGATCTCGCCCGGGCTGCCGTTCCAGGCCATCGTCAACCTCACGCCCGGCACGGGTACCGTCGACCTCACGCTGCAGTGGCTCAGCCTCGACATCGCCAGCACCACCACGCCGCGTCAACCGGTGGGTGACGTGTATTCCTACGCGGCGCTCCCGGTCGACGGCACCGGCACGTTCTACTGGGACACGGGCATCATCCTGATCCCCGGCGCCGCCAACCCGCTCACGGGCGAGGACCTCGTCGTGTCGATCCAGGCCAACGTGGTCCCGGTGGGCACGCCTGCGTACTGCGGAGTCGCGGGCGGCACGATCACGTCGCCGGTCCAGGCGACGCTCGATGGCTCCACCCACGCGATGACCGCGGTTACCGACGTGGCGAGCCTGCCCGCCGATTTCGCAGTGGCGTGTCCTTGAGCTACGGCGTGGCCGGTGCCACGCCGCCGTGGCGGCAGTGCTCGGCCACCGCGCGGTAGCTGGCCGCGCAGAACTTCTTGTGGTTGCGCTTGGTGTAGCGCCCCTCCACGGGCTCGCGCAGCGCCTCGCACTCGGCATAGCCGAACGTGGTGCTGGCGACCGCGTCGCCGAGCTGCTCGCAGACCTCGCGGCGATCGACGCTGGCCAAGCACTGCTGCGTGAGCCGGGGCGCCTCGCTGGCGCACCAGCTCTCCACGCCTGGGCAAGCCATGGCCCAGTCCAGCGACCACCCCACGCACTCCTCCACGCTCAGCGTGCGCTGCGTCCACGGCAGCGGGCCCGACTCGAGCGTGGCCTTCCGGTACTCGGCGTACTCGGTGTGCTGGCGCATCACCGTGACCCCGAACACCACGCAGAGCAGCACGACCAGCGCGCCCACGCCGATGAGCAGGCCGCGGGTCCGAGGGCGAGATGCGGTGGGGGCGGGCACGTCCACGAGCCGGAGCATAGGCGCGCGGCCGCGAGTTGGCACGGGCGGCCGCCGCGGCCACCTAGCCCCCTTGGGGGCAGCTCGTTGCCTGCTCGTCCTCGATGATTGCGGGGGGCTTGGATAGTCAGGCCTTGAAGGTGAGCAGCGGCCGCAGGCGGGCCACGCGGGCGACCACGCCGGCTTTCACCTGAATGTCCACCACCGGGGTGATGGGCTTGTACGCGGCGGGCGCTTCCTCGATCAGGCGCTCGGCCTTGAGGGTGATGCACTCCACCCCGTCGAGGCCGAGATCGGTGGGACCGCGGCGGCCGACCTCGAAGCGGCTGAGCGCGCGGCCGGCCCCGTGCGAGGCCGAGCTGAGCGTGAGCGGGCAGCCCTGGCCCACCGCGAGGTACGACGAGTGACCCATCGAGCCCGGGATCAACACCGGCTGCCCCGCGTGGGCCGGAGTGGCGCCCTTGCGGTGCACGAAGCGATCGCCCTCGCGCAGCACGATGTTGTGCGGCACGTCGAACACGAGCGGGGCCTCGAGGTCGGAGCGGTACACCTCGCGCATGCGCAGACGAACGAGCTCCGCCAAGAGTAGCCGGTTGACGAACCCGTAGTTGGCCGCCGTGTGCACCGCGGCCAGGTACTCCACCGCATCGTCGCCGTGCAGCGCGAAGATCCCCGCCTCCGGGTGGCGCACGCCCACCGGCCAGCGGCGGCGTGCCTTGTCGATCCACGCGTTGCCGACGTGGCGGCCCACCCCGCGCGAGCCGGTGTGGATCATGAACGCCACCTGTCCGCGTCGCACGCCCCACTCGAAGCACAGGCGCGGGTCGAGGATCTCGTCGACGACCTGCAGCTCCATGAAGTGGTTGCCGCTGCCGAGCGTGGCCAGCCCCGGATCGCGCAGCCAGTCGCGCGCGGGGTCCACCAGCTCCTCGGGAGCGTGGCGGACCGCGCCAGTGAAGCTGCCCGAGTCGTAGACCCGCGGCAGCTCGTCCCAGAGCTGGCGGAAGTCGCTGCGCACCAGTGCGCCACCGGGGCGGCCCGCCACCGCCTCGAGCCAGCCGAGCGTGCCCTCGTCGAACATCGCCGCCATCGAGCCCGGGGTCATGGGCAGGTCGCGGGTGCCGAGCAGGAGGTCGCCGCGCAGGCGCTCGACCAGTGCTTCCTTGCCCGCGGCGAACCCGTCGACGTCGAGATCGGTCACGTGCAGCCGCATGCCGCAGTTGATGTCGGTGCCGATCGCCTGGGGCACCACGAGATCGGTGGTGGTGGCCACGACCGCGCCCACCGGCACCAGGTGGCCGGCATGGAAATCGGGCGTGGCGCACACCTGGCACACGTGGCCGCCCGCGGGGTGGCGGACGCCCGCGAAGTCCATCAGCTGGTGAAGGGCCTTGGACTCGAGCGGGAACTCGGGCGGCAGCACGAGCTCGGCCGGCGGGATGTCGTCGGCGTTGGCGGCCTTGCGGACGCGGTAGCCGTGGTCGGTGGTGGTGAGCTGCAGGCCCTCGCGAGCCAGCGCCGCGAAGACCCGCGAGAGACGGGTGGACATGATGACTGCTCCTGGCGGTACCGGTGGGCCTACAAGGCCTCGGCACCCGCCGCGCTCGGGAAAGACACGAAGAGGGGAACGCGCCGCTTCGCCGCGACCCCAAGCCCAGAGCTGGTACGGTCGACGAAGGTGCGCGGTAGTTTCCGCGAGCGAGGGCAGCAGCCAGCAACACCTCGCGAAGGGGGAGTATGACGGAGGATGCCGGCGATGCAATTCACTTTGTGGCCCGGTGGTGACGGAGGGCGTGAGCCACCGCTCGCCGCCATGTCGCCACCGGTGCCCGCGCTATGTGCCCGTCTTCGTGTCGGGAGCCAGCGGCCCTTGGAGCGCTCCGAGCTTCACGTCGGCGTGGTCCTTCATGATCACGAAGGGTCGAGCCTCGAGTGCGAGCCCGCCCGAGCCATCGTGCTCGAGGATCTGTAGCGCACCCATGCCATAGCCCATGGGCCCGCGCGAGAAGTAGTTGGCCTCGAAGCGATAGGGGAAGGCGCTCGGCTTGCCCTCGATCGTGAAGCACTCCGGCCCGTAGCCGTTGCGCACGTCGGCGTAGAGCAGCCCGCCCGAGGCGAGCTTGGTCGAGCGGTAATAGGCGTGGTCGCCGTTGCCGTCGTACACGTGGAAGTCGACGTCGTTGGCGTCGGTCTCCCAGGTCATCACGAAGCGCGTGGATGGGGCGGTGGGGATCGAGGCACCCGCTGCGCTCACGCGGATGCGGATCTCCGCCTCGCGCAAGGGCTCGGCGTGCAGCCAGGCCGCGGCCACGAGCCCGAGATCCTCGCGGAGGATCCGGTCGGAGGCCTCGAAGCGACCGAGCGGGTAGGCCTGCGCCAGACCCGTCACGAGCGCCTCGAAGGCCGCCTCGTAGCGACCGGCGCCGACCAGCGCGAACGCGAGCATGCGGTGGCTCGAGGGGTGATCGGGACGCTGCTCCACGACGTGCCGATGGCTGTCGATGGCGAGATCCAGGCCGGCCGCTCCGAGCCGCTCGAGCCGCGAGCCCGCGTGGCGCCGGAGATCGGCGCGGGCCGGAAACAGATCGATGAGGGATCCGTAGGCCCGCGCGGCCGCGTTCGCCTCGCCGCGACGCTCCAGCACCTCGCCCAGCGCAAGCAGGGCCAGCACGTCGCCGGGCGACTGTTCGTGCCACTGGAGCGCGAGCGCGAGCGCAGGCTCTTGCTCGTTGGCCGCGAGCGCGGTCATCACGTCGAACATGCGGCCATCGTAGGGGCTGCCCGCGGTGCGCTCGGCCTCGAGCCGCCGACGCTCTTCCTCGGCGAGGCGTGCTCGCTCCTGAGCTTCGAAGACACGCACGGCCTCGGCCTGCGCGGCGCGCTCGGCGGGGGTGAGCTCGCGCTCGACGAGCTTGCCTTCCCCGGGCTCGAGCACGAACGGGTAGAGCACGAGCGCGCTGCCTCCACCGGGCGGCTTGGGGAACGTCCAGCGCTTGACCGCCCTTGCGATGCAGGTGCTGACTTTGGGGTCCTTGATCGTGCTCTCGGCGACCACCGCCACCGGGACCGAGCCCGTGGGCCCAATGTTGAACTGGATCGACACGCGTCCCATGAGGCGGGGATCACGGGCGAGGCCCTGGTTGTAGCAGTAGCGAATCTCGTTGACGTGGGCCCGCACGATGCGACGGACGATGTCCTTGTCCACCGTGCCCTTGATGGTCGCCTTGCCTTGGCGCACCTGGGGCACCCGCTTGCCGCGGCCGCCGAAGCCAGCACCCGAGCCGCGGCCGTAGCCGGAGCCGTAACCACCACCGCTCTCGCCGATGAGGCCGGTATTGCCGAGACCGATGGTGCCCTCGCCGGTACCACCACCACCGCGACCGGTGCCCACCAGACCCATGCCCCCGACGCCGAACGCCTCGCCGGTCTCGGTGCCCGTCAGGCCGCCCCACACGTCCTCGTCGTCGTTGCCGACGGCGAACGCCCCCCCGTAGGGCGACGCGAGGAAGTGGCCGGAGTCCTGGGTCATCGCCCCGAGGATGCCGGCGCCGCTGGCCGATCCCACGACGTCGTAGCTGTCGACCGTCTGCGAGCTCGCGACGTCGAAGCGGCCGACCCTCTGCGGGCTCGCCTCGCCACCGGTCTTGGGGAGGTCGCGCCTCAGCCACTCGAGCCCCTCGGGGCCCGCCACCAGGATGTCGGCCAGGCCTCGTCGCGTGATGTCGAAGCGCGCGTAGTCGTACTCGGTCTCGAGCACGAGCAAGGCGGTGAAGTCGGAGAGCACGCGCTGCGTGGTCGACAGCTCCACGATCGCCGCCCGGAGCCGCTCGCGGCCCTCGCTGTCGGTGGGCTCGAGCTCCGAGCGCTCGAGCTGCATGGCCTCGATGCGCGCGCCGACCCATGCGCGGTGGAGCAGCGGGCGATCGACGGTCGTGAGCGGCACGTCGACGCGGATGGTGTCCTCGCCCTCGAGGACCACGGTCATGGCCGCACGCTCGGGGAGGTTGGCGTAGACGAGCAGCTCGTCGCCGGGCTGTACCCCCTCGAGCGTCCGCGGCCACACCCAGCTGCTGCCCTCCACCGAGACCTCGAGGGCGCCGATCGTGGAGAGCAGCAGCTTGCCGGCGAGCTGCGCGGGGGGAAGCTCGGCGTCGGCGACCACGCCGTGGTGCGGGAGCCCGGCGGTGGTGATCGCCTGCAGCACGCCGCGGTCTTGCAGGCCGCCGTCGATGATCGCATCGATGCGCGTCACCCCGACGTGCTCGAGGCTCTTGGCCGCGGACACGAGGTCGGCCAGCTCGTCGTCGCCCGCCGTGGCCACGCCGTCGGTCAGCACCAACACGCGACCCCCGGGGCCGCTCACGGTGGCCACGCGGCGTAGCGCGCTGGCGAGGTCGGACGCCCCCAGCGCGCGGCGGGTATAGAGCGCGTTGAGCTGCTCCTGCCCGAGCTCGCTGGCCTGGCCCTCGAACACCAGCGACACGTCTTGGTCGAAGGCCGCCACCCGCAGCGTGAAGTCGCCCGCGTGAGCCTGCAGCGCCTGGACCAGGGCCCCGAGGCGACGCACCTGCCCGTCGAAGCCGAGCGCTCGCGAGGCGCTGGTGTCGAACAAGATCGTGAGATCGGTGATGGGCTCGGGGGCCGTCGAGCCCGCCGCGGTCACGCGCGCCAGCGCGATGTCGTCGTTGCGGATGCCCACTGCTCGCTGGGGCGCGAAGCTGCTCACCTCGAGGTCACGGTCGGGGGTGTGATCGCGCTCGTGGATCTCGACGGTCTGGCGGTGCTTGGCCCCGGCCGCGCCGGGCTCGTCGACGAGGATCCGCGCGTCGAGCTGCTCGAGCCGGGGTAGGCCACGCAGCAGCAAGCGGTACGGCTCCGCGGAATCGCCCAGCTCCTGCGAGTACGAGACGATGAGCTCCTTGCGGCCGCGCGCGGGGATCGGAAACACCCGCGCGCTGAAGCGGTTGCCGGCCTCCTTCTCCATGAGCGCTGGATCTTGCTTGCGGTGCAAGAAGTCCTCGTAGGCGACGCGTGCGGCCTGTCGCTCGACGATCTCGCCCTCCTGCCAGCGGCCGTCGATGAGCATGGCAAAGCGAGAGATCGCGGCACGGGGCGGCAGGTCGATGGTGAAGCGGCCCTCGAGCGTGCGATCCTCGGGGTTGTCGAACACGAGGTGGAGCTGGGTATGGGCGAGCGGCTCCTGCACCGAGGCCTCGGCTCGCAGCGCGACGAGCTTCAGGCCGGTGCCGTCGGAGGCGGTCAGCGAAAGCGGTGGGGCGGCCACCGGGGCGCCGGCGGGGGCGAGCACGCGCGCGGGGAGGCCGGAAGAGTCACGCGTGATGGGATCGGGCAGCGGGAACGGCTCTTCCGGGTTTTGCTCCAGGTTCGCGTCGGGCTCCGGGGCCCGCGGGGTACACCCGGCCAATAGACCCACGGCCCCCACGAAGGCTCCTACGAAAGCCCCCACGGAAGCCCGGTTGGAGCGCTGTGGGCGGGTGCGGACGGGCTGGGAGCGCGGCATGGGTGGTGGGACACATGAACGCACCCGCGGTTCCCTACTCCGCGAATGTTTCCTGCCCGGGCTCAGCGCGGTGTGGCGACCACGCCGAGCATGAGCGGCATCGCGGGCACGCCCTTGGGCATGGCGAAGCGGCGGCCGGGCAGCGGCTCCATGCCGTCGAACAGCAGGCACCCGTTGGCATACGGGTACTCGCGGAGCTGCTCGATGAAGAGGCCCGCATCGGCGAGCACCTGCACCGTCTGCGCCACCGTGTGCTGGAACGAGCTTGCCGCCTCGGGGTTGACGAAGCCCTGCACGCCCGGGGCCTGGCCGCTCGGGGAGAGCACGCCCTTGCTGCCGCCCACGTAGTCGTTGACGCCGTTGCGCTCGGGGATCGGCCCGTCGATGAAGTAGCTCTCGATCACCTTGCCCTCGCGGTCGAAGCTCCAGCACAGCGGATGGAACTCGAGCAGCACGAGCTTGCCGCCCGGTGCGAGCATCGAGGCCACGCCGCGGCCCCAGCGAGGCAGGTCGACGAGCCACCCGATCGTGCCGTACGAGGAGAACACGCGATCGTAGCGCTCGCCGCGGGCCGCGGCCTCGTCGAGCCAGTCGAACACGTCGGAGCGCTCGAACCTCGCCGCGATGCCCGACTCGGTCGAGAGCGTGCGGGCAAAGTCGATCGCGGCGTCGGAGATGTCGACGCCGGTGACGTCGGCCCCGAGCGCCGCGAGGCTCAGGCTGTCCTGGCCGCAGTTGCACTGCAGATGGAGCACGCGCAGGCCCTTGATGTCGCCGAGCAGCTCGCGCTCCTCGGGGAACAGCGTGCTGCCACCACCGCGCAGGAAGCCGGCCTGGTCGTGCTTGTGGCTGTTGTGCGCAGGGGTGACTGCGTTCCACGAGCGGCGGTTCTGTTCGTGGGTGGTGCGGAACGAGTCGTCGGTGGGGGCCATGGTGGTGGTTTCCTTGATGTCGAGTGTTAACAATAGTCCCAAGGACAAGAACCGAGCGCAACATTCGAGAGCTCAAGCCCTGGGACTTAGATTATTACTATTCGCCGCCTACAGGCTCACTGGTTCAAGCTCGTTGAAAAAGGTCGGCTGTTGATCTTTCAGTGTTGCCACCGTTTGGCTGTGAAAGCAGAAGACCAACAGTCTCTTAGCGCGCGTTGCTGCAACGTAGGCGATTTCTCTTTCCTCGGATGAAGGGTCCTCCGACCACCACTCGCCAGAAGGACATCCTGCTCGGGCCTTGCCTCCAGGCTTGGGCCAGTATACCACCACACCATCAAACTCGCGACCCTTTGCGCGATGAATCGTTAGCTCTTCCCAGGGAAGATTTCTGGGAGCAATCACAATCCGGCGTGGGCCATCGACTTTCCTCTTCTGAAAGCCTTGCCTGAACTTACTCGATACCTGATCAGTCTGTCCCCTGGCACGCAATCGTTCAAACTCCGTCCTAACGACGGATTTAATTCTCAAAAGCCATGCGCTCCAGGTTTCACCCACCACTTCGTCTGCCGCGCTAAAGAGAATGGTCCGAGCAGCTCGCCTCCACTCGGACCTATCAATGTTCGCGAGTTGCAACTGTTCCGGAGTTGCATGCAGTCCTTCAAGCAACAGATTCTCGAGCACTCTACCGACCCGATCCAGAGCGGCTCGCGACTCGCCAGTTCGAAGGTCACCAACGGCAGCATAAAGACTACGAGCAGCCATCGACTGGAGCGGGCATGCGCCAACACTCACACCAGAGCGGGTTTGGCCAAGCCATGTCTTCCTTCGGGCCAGCAAAGCGGAGCTTCGACAATCTTCCCTCAACAAGATCTCCTTGAGGTTGTCTATAGTGCGGGCGTCAAGCTGTAGTTCATTGCTGCTGTGCTCCAAAAGCAGCACGCGGCTAGACTTCGTTCTGTCACCTTGGATTACCTCCCCTGACCTCGCCAACATGCTCGCGACTAGCGCGATCTTTGGGCCAAAGCGGTGCGTTGTGCGCAGTGAGTGAGATCTCGCCCCCGACAGACGTTCGGTTTCAAGAAACAGCTCATTGTCCGCGCCGCCGAACGTGAAAATAGCTTGATCGCGGTCACCCACGACGAGGGCGCGAGCGTTTTCATTGCGGAGAATCTCAAGCAATGCACGTCCCAGAAAATAGTTCGTATCCTGGAACTCGTCGAGAAGGATTAGCGGGAAACGAACCACCAGTCGACTGATGATCTCAGCTGCATGATTACCCCGCATGATCTTCCAAGCAATCGCATGGCAGTCTGCGTGGGTAAGGCGTCCATTCCGCGCCCACTCGTCACGCTTTGCCCGTACAATCGCCGGCACGTACACCCTATCAACTTCGAGCAGTCGGTTAGTGTATCGATCCCTTCGGACTGCATAGGGCTGTCCGTCCCTGACTTGTAGTGCAAGACTGAAAAGAGATGCTTGCTCGCGATCCTGAGCGCCGACCTTAAGCACAGGTCTCTCCAGCATCTGGTCGAGCGGGGAAGGCACGAGACGAGGCCCATGTTGCGTCACCCCGGCAGTATGCGCGAACGGACGGACAATGAAACGCCACACGAAGGAGTCAAGCGTCCCTACGTAGTGAGGGTATGCTGGTGGCCCGCCGAGACGTAGAGAAATCTCGTCGGCAGCGACGTTCGTGAACGAGAGTGCTGCAATGCCTCCCACATGATCGGTCCATGACGCTAGGCACTTTTCTAGTTCCGCAACGAACACACGGGTTTTTCCAGATCCTGGTCCCGCCCGAACGACGCGTACTCTGTTCGTGTCCGCAAGCACATCAGCTTGCTCCGCCGTGAGGCTCAACGTCTTTGGATGGCTGGAGGACATGTTCGATTGCCTTTCTGATATATTTCGGGATCTCGAAGTTCTTGCGCTTGTACTCGCCGTCTGTGTCCCGTGCTTCGAGTTCTTCGGCGAGCGCTTGAGCAAGCTCCGCCTTGCCATGCTCCGGCTTCCGGATGCAGATTGCGCGCCAAAGGCGGAGGGCTTTCAACCCGACTGATGGCTCTTTGTCTAGATCCACTTTCGTGAGAGATTTTGGCCCACGATCATAGAGGCCGGCCCACATCTCGTAGATACACGTGGGGTTGTCCTCGCCAGCAACGGCCAGGTCATGTTCCAGAGTTACACTGGACGAAAACACGCGAACAACGTCGTTGTCCGTGAACCCGACCAGAAGCTTCATGAGCCTGGGTCCCGGCACGAAGCCGGTCTCATCTTGCCTTGGATACGCGTTGCGCCAATTCCGCTTCTTGGGGTCAGGGTAGGTGATCTCAGGATCTGCATCAGTAACGATCGACACCGGCATACGAATTCTGTCGGGGCCGAATAGACGAGCTATCGTTCTGAAACTTACTCCTGCCATACTAACAACTGAGATCCCATGTGCCGCGAGATCAACACCCATTCGACGCGCCAAAACTGGAACGAGAATCTGTTCGGATATACCCTCAACCAGGAGGACACCTCGAGAGAAAAGCAGTGTCGCTCGTGTCACGTCGAGCATGTGTCTCAGTCGATTCATCTCTGACGGAGCGAGACCGCAATTATGAAGACTTGTGCAATGATAGCTTTGCTCACGGTCTCGATGAAGCACACGGATGACCTCGGGAGGAACGTGAGCAGCGATCGTTGGTGAATGGGTCGTCACGATCGTCTGGACATTCTTCGCATCGGTATTCTCCGCCGATGCGCCTCTTCCAAGAAAGTCCGCCAATAGTGTCTGGAGTTGAGGATGAAGATGTGCTTCAGGTTCTTCAACGAGCAGGATAGGCAAGGCAACATTATTCGTGGACTCTAGCTCTGCAAGAACGGTACCGATAAAGAGAAGATTGTTGTAGCCAAGGCCATTCGATCGGAGTTCTCCATAAACAGATGGACCATTACCACTTGTAAGATGCACAAGGAGTCGCAGCCCTGCTACAATCCGATCGAACTTCGCGTCGGATGCCCGCAAGAAGGGTACTTGGCTGAGGTTTCTTGAAGCACCGCTCAGAACTGCGCTAATACGTCTCTCTATAACCTTGATGAGACCGTCATCCTCTTCTAGCAGCCGGTTCGCCTTGCCGAACACTTCTTCTATCCGGGAGCGATCGTCGTCATTGGCAACGGTCGACAACAGGTGGCCAAGCCGACTTTCACGACCCGGGGCGAGTTCCCGAACTGCATCTCGAAGTGCGTCAAGCAGGATTACCTTGAGAGCTTGGAGGTTGTCCTCCGAGACTGCGCTCTCGGAATTCGACTGCTGGCCGCCCCAACGCCGATGGTGCCACCGCCTTCGTTTTTCCGACCAACTCCACTCGTAGTGGATCGACGCAGTGGAACTCGCGGGGAGATGAGGGTTGTAATTTAGGCAGTCGAGAAATTCGGCTTGCTCGGACGTAGAGAGATCCTTGAACAATAGATCCACACGAATCGGTTGTTCGAACTTCTCACCAGTCGAGGAGATATGGAGATCTTCCTCAGAGAGCCGCGGGGTCTGGCCGGCAAGTGGGACTGGGCCGAGTGCGATACGTATCGCATCGAGGAAGTTCGTCTTGCCTATGTTGTTCTCTCCGAGAATGACGTTCAATCCAGCCGAGAGCTCCACTGTGATGTCTCGGAAGTTACGGAAGTTCTGAATGCGGACTTCGGCCAGGTACATACAGGCACCCTCGGGACGATTCACTTGCAACATTAGTCCAACAGGCGTCTGAAACGCAAGGCAACACGGGTGACGAGATGAGCACCTCTCGGTACCTCCGTTGGCAGACGAGTAACTTGCCACGGGCCTAAGCGCGACTCGCAGCTTGCGCAATGGCCGCCGATACTGATCTTTCGGAAGGACCTTCTTCGAGTCCGAGGCTGGACCGTTTGCCAGACCAGGCTCGATGGTAGCATTGATCTCGTATGGAGCCGCCGTCCTCGCCGAACGCACCGACGGCGACGGTGTTGCCGTCGTCGCTGAGCGTCACGCCGTAGCCGAAGGCATCCCCCGGGGCCGTGTTGGAGCTCTTGATGTACCTGCTGTGACAGGTGCCCGCGCCGTCGTGCACGAACACACGGCCCCGGCCCTGGGAGAATAGCGTGCTGCCGTCTCCGCGCAAGAAGCCGGCCTGGTCGTGCTTGTGGCTGTTGTGCGCAGGGGTGACTGCGTTCCACGAGCGGCGGTTCTGCTCGTGGGTGACGCGGAACGAGTCGTCGGTGTGGGACATGAAGGGGCGCTCCCGGTCGCCGTGTAGGGTAGCAACAACCGGGAGGGGCATACCGACGCCGAGCGGGGAGTGCTCACTCCCAGGGCGACGGATCCCCTGCCGCGTAGCAGTAGTGGTCGAGCATCCAATTGCCGCCGTGGCCGAACGGATAGCCCGTCCATGGGTGCGAGCCGAGGGTGGCGAGCGCCATGAACTGCGCGCCCTGGAGGCCCATCGCCGAGGAGTGTCCGGCCTGGTGGTCGCACAGGAACGCCCAGTGGCCGGCTGCCACCACGTCGGCGACGAGCGCCTCGGTGGGCGCGGTGAAGCTGTAGCAGCCGCCGCCGGTGACCCCGGGCCCGCAGTAGAGATCGGTGGCGCCGCCATGGAGGGCCATGACCGACGTGGGCCCGAGCGGCGTCGCGGGCTGGTACGCGAGCGGCAGCCCGCCGGACCACGACACCGCCGACGCCAGGTACCCACGGCGCTCGACCAGGTGCGAGGTCATCACGCCGCCCGCGCTCATGCCCGAGCTGTTGATCCGCTCCGGCGAGGCGAGCCCGGCGTCGAGGATGCAGGCTACCGCCTCGTCGAACAGCACGAAATCGTCCACGCGGTCGGTGTGCATCTGCGGATCGGCGGAGTTGCCCACGGCCCACCACGGGAACGGGCCGCTGCGGGCGACCGCGGCGGGATCGGCATAGGGAAGCACGAGCACGCCGCCCTGGGCGATCGTCATGGCGAGGATCTGCTGCGTGGCCGTGTCCCACGCGAGCAACGCCTCGGGTGTCTCGAACGTTCCGTGCCAGTGGACCTGCAAGGGTCCGCTCCCAGTGGCCCCCGCGGTGTTGAGGACGCGAACGTTGCGACAGGACCCGCCGAGCGCGGCCGGACACAGTGAGACGATGCCGTCGGCGATCGCCGGGCACGCGGCGGTGGGCGACGGCGGGTCGGACGGCGAGGCGTCGGGGTCGGGATCAGCCGTCGTCTCGCCCGTGGACGAGGAGCTGCTTGTGCTGTCGGAGGCACCGGCGTCGCTCGAGCCCCCGTCGCTCGAGCCCCCGTCGCTCGAGCCCTCGTCGCTCGAGCTCTCGGAAGGCTCGGGCAGCTCGGTCTCGCACTCGGCCATGCTGGTCAGCGGGTCGAAGTCGATGAAGTCGAACGCCGCCTCGAAGTCGCCGACCGGGGCGTAGGCATAGGCCATGGGCCCCGCGGCGAGGGTAGCGGGCAGGTCGGGCCGCTGGCGCTGATCGACGAGCGTCCAGCTGGTGGCGCCATCGGGGCGGAACATGGAGCGGATGGTGGAACCGACGCGACAGATGCGAAGCTCGCCGCTGCCGCTCGGGTTCGGCAGGAAGTCGAGCACGGACCAGCCGCCCACGGTGGACTTGTACTCGACGACCATGCCCGCGTTCATTCCCGCGGCGACGGTGCCGAACGCCGCGTGGTAGGCATCGACCGCGCCCGGGCCCGGGTCGCGAACCAGCAGGCCACCGAGGCGCCAGTCGGGCTGCGCCGGCCCGCCGAGCAGGTTGCCCACCTCCACATGCGAGCTGATCGCGAAATCGCCGCTCACGAGCACGTATTGGTGATAGGCCTCGGAATTGCCGTACCACGCAGTGAACGGATCCGGGCGCAGGCGCAGCTCGCCGCTCACCATCGAGGCATCGGCGAGCTCGGGATGGAGCACGAGCCATGGCTCGGGGTCGAGCCCGCTGAAGTCGTCGTCGCGCCACGTGGTGGGCGAGTCACTGTCAGAGGTACAGCCGAGCGCGAGGGCCAGAGCGAGGGCGAAGGAGTAACGAGCGCGAGAGTGTGTCATCGACCATCCTAGGTGTGCTGGCGCGTGAGAGTCGCGCCGGGGAAGCGAGAATCCACCATCATGAAGCGCACGGCCGTGCGTGATGCCGGCAAATCCTGCGCGACGAGGGTCTCGTCGTCCGCAGTGGCTCCGATGCGCTGGACCTCGTCGAGGTAGTGTCACCACGGGAGGAAATCATCGGTCGACGATGATTTTTGGCCCAAACGGGCAAGGTGAAATGGCAAGCAATGGTGAAGCGATCGAGACATGGACCGTTGTGGGCCATGTCTCGACTCGGGGCACGCGAAGCCGCCAGGGGTTCACTTACGACGAACGAGACGGCGCGAGATCGTGCATGCGGACGACGTCCAGCGCCCCGCGGCTCACGGCAGCAGCTGCGCGTCGAACATCGTTGCGATCACCTCCGACGCGTGCAGCTCGGTGGAGCTGTGCCCGAAGATGCACGAGCCGTTGCCGGGCCAGCAGTGGCCGCCGCCGTCGATCGTGCACAGCGACACCTCCACGTCCGCGTCGCACCCCGGCCAGGTCTGGCAGAGCATGTCGCCCTGCTCGAAGGTGATCTCGGCGGTGGGCGAGCAACCGTTGCGGTCCGCCCAGGCGGCCATCAGCTCGGGGACCCCGGAGTAGCCGACGATGAGGTCGGCGCTTCCATGAAACTGGATCACCGAGATCGGGCGCGCCGGTGTACAGGACTGGACCCACGAGATCCCCGCGACCGAGGCGGTGGCGGCGAACAGGTCGGCGGCCTCGCACGCGAGCCGGTGCGCCATGTGGCCGCCGTTGGACATGCCGGTCGCGTAGACCCGCCGGGGATCCACGCACATCTTGACCGAGACGTCCGCCACGAGCTCGCGAGCAAAGCCCACGTCGTCGACATCGTTGCTGCTGGCCTCGCCGCAGCAGCCGCCCGCATTGAACGAGGCGCCGATCCCCTCCGGGTAGGCCACCAGCATGCCGTGGGCCTCGGCGGCGGGGTCGAATTGCGAGAACTCGACCTGCTGCGAGGGTGAGCCGAACAGGCCGTGGAAATTGAGGACCAGCGGCGCAGCGGCGGTCGGGTCGTAGCTGGTCGGCACGAACAGATCGTAGGTGCGGCTCACCCCATCGACGTCGATGGTGATGCCCGTGTGAGTACCGGGATCGAACAGCGAGGCCACCTCGCAAGCGGCCGGGGGCGGTCCGGTGTCTTCGCTCGCCGCCGTGTCATCGGTCGAGTCGGCGAGGGTGGTTGCTGCGCTGGTCGCTGCAGATGTGCCCTCGGGCGTACCCGTCGAGCTCGCCGCAGGCTCGGAGGTCTCGGCATCGGCCGCCGTAGTCTCGCTCGAGGACGCCGCCTCGCTGCCGGTCCCGGGTGTCGAGCAACCGAGCCCGACGAGCACCAGCACGAGCACGAACACGGACGGCAGACGAGCCCCAGCGGCGTACGTGTGCATGAGGCCGAGAATGACACGAAGCAGCACCTCGTCACCATCCACGCTCCGACCGCGAGCGGCTCGCTGCCCGTCGATCACCCCGTGGGCTCGTTCGCCAGTGACACGGGCACGCCCAACGTGGCACTTTCGAGTGCGATGCGGCTCGTGCTCTCCCGTGGAACCCACGTCCTCGCGCTCGTGCTCGTCGCCTGTGGCGGCAGCGAGATCCGTGACGAGTCGATCGACACGGCCGGCAGCGCCACCAACCCGACCACTGGCCGCGACGACACGAGCTCCGCCGGCTCGGTGGGGCCCTCGAGCACCAGCACGGGGGTGGCCGAGACTGGCATGGTCGACGGCACCACGAGCACCGGCGGCGGTCCGATCTTCGACGTGCCGGCGGGCGAGACCGACGGTCCGAACCCCGGGAGCTGCGAGGACGCGCTCGAGCTCGGGACCACGGTGGGCTGCCAGTTCTTCGCGGTCGACCTCGATCAAGCCCAGTTCTTCGAGGGCCAGCAATTCGCCGTGGTCGTGTCCAACGTACAGACCGCGCTCACGGCGGAGGTCGTCGTGGAGGAGAAGCAGGCCGGCGCGTGGGTCGTGTCGACGGACCCGTGCAGGTGAGCGCGCTCGACCTGCACGTGTTCCCGCTCGCCAACAAGGTCCAGCAGGGCAGCGGCTTGGCCGTGGGCGGGAGCTATCGCATCACCTCCGATGTTCCGATCGTCGCGTACCAGTTCAACCCGCTGGTGATGGGCTGGTGGAGCTCCGATGCCTCGCTGCTCTACCCCACGGTCGCCTGGGACACGCTGGCGCAGGTGGTGGGCTGGGGTCCGGGAGTGGGCAAGTCCTACGCGACGATCGTGGCCGGGCAGGACGGCACGCACGTCGAAGTGCGGCCGACCATCGGCACCGCCTCCGGTCCCGGCGTCCCGCCCGGCGTCGCGGACGGAGTGTTCTCGTTCGATCTCGACGAGGGCGACGTCGCCCAGGTCGCGGTCGCGACCGACGGCACCTCGCTCACCGGCACGCGCATCGAGGCCAGCGCGCCGATCGGCGTGTTCACCGGGCACGAGTGTGCGTTCGTGCCGGGCGAGCTCTACGCCTGCGACCACCTCGAAGAGCAGATCGCGGGCCTGCGGCTGTGGGGAACGAGCTTCGCCGCCTCGCGCGTGCCTCCGCGGCACCCGAACGACCCCGAGGACTCGCTGTGGCAGATCTACGCCAGCGAGGACGACACCACGATCACGTTCGAGGCGCCGGTTCCCGTCACGGGGCTGCCCGCGTCGCCGCTGGTGCTCGATGCCGGTGAGATGGTGGAATTCTTCGCCGGCGGGCCGCCGGCCGCGCCTGGCGACTTCTTCGTCGAGGCCGACAAGCCGATCGCGGTGTTCGACTACATGACGGGCTGGGAGCACCTGGGCGAGCAGATCGGCGATCCGGCGATGCTGCAGCTCTCGCCCACCGAGCAGTTCCTCGATCGCTACGTGGTGCTGGTGCCCGACCAGTGGACCTGGGACTTCCTGGTGATCACGCGCCCCGCGGGCCTCGCGATCGAGCTCGACGGCATCGCGATCGACGATGCGCTGTTCGTGGCGAGCGCGGGCGGCTGGGAGGTCGCGCGCATCCAGGTCGACGACGGGGTGCACCAGCTGCTCGGCGACGCGGGATTCTCGGTCGCGGTGGTCGGCTACGACCTCGCGGACAGCTATGCTTACATGGGCGGCTCGGGCACGGGGCTCATCAACCCCGAGCCTGCGGGCTGATCCTCGCCATTTTTGGGAGCATGCGATGAAGTCGATGACGACGCGAAGGAAGCTGGCGATCGCCACCTGGGGGCCGCCGACCGAGGGCAACATCTACGGCCGCCTGGCGCTCGATACCGAGGAGGTCGAGCGGTATCTGGCCTGGCTACGGCAGAGCACCGGCGAGAAGGTGACGCTCACCGCGTTCGTGGGGGCCTGCGTGGCGCGAGGGCTGGCCAAGACGCCCAGCCTCAACGGCCGGATCTGGCTCGGGCGCTACATCCCCCACGAGACGGTGGCGCTGAGCTTCCTGGTCGCGCTCGAGGAGGGCGGGGATCTCGGCAAGGCGAAGATCGAGCGCGCCGACGAGAAGGGCCCGCAGGCGATCGCCCGCGAGCTGCGCGAGCGGGCGGGCACGCTGCACCAGGGCAAGGACGAGGCGTACAACAAGAGCAAGGGCGTGATCCGGCTGCTGCCGACGTGGTTGCTGCGACCGATGCTGCGCTGGGTGGGCTGGCTCGGCGGCTGCGGCGGGTTCTCGATCCCCGCGCTCGGGGTGGAGCCGTTTCCGTTCGGGGCGGCGATCATCACCAGCATCGGCATGCTCGGGATCGACGAGGGGCTCGTGCCGCCCACGCCGTTCGCCCACGTGCCGCTCTACGTGTGCGTGGGGGCGCAACGGAGGGTGCCGGCGGAGCACGGCGGCGAGCTCGCGCTGCGGCCGCAGGTGGTGATCACGGCGACGATCGATCACCGGTTCGTCGATGGGTATCAGCTCGCGACGCTCACCAAGCTGATGCGCGAGCTGTTCGCGAACCCGTGGGTGTTCTCGGGGCTGGAGCGGGCGCCCGCGGAGGCGTCGCTGGGCGACGAGGTCGCGGTCGAGGCCTCGAGCTGACCCGCGGCGCTACCCGGCGATTGGCACCGGCTCGGCGCCGGGCCCGGGTGCGACCGGTGCGGCCGGCGCGACCTCTGCGGCCGCGCCCGGCTTGGCCTCGAGCAGACCGTCGACCAGCTTGCAGTCCGAGAATGGCTCGTCCGCGGGCGAGGCCTCGACCTCGACGGTGCGCAGCGCCTTGCCGGAGTCCTGGGGCACGACGATCTGCACGACCACCGCGCTCTTGGCCGGCACGCGTAGCGGCATGAACCAGTCGCTCTGGTGGAGGTCGGCCTTGATCACCGTGCGGCGCTCATCGAGGAAGGTCGCCTCGGTGCCGCTGTCGAGCGTGACGGCGACGTCGGTGTCGTTGGAGACGCGCAGCGAGACGCGCTCGTAGGGCTCGGTGTGGAACGGCGGGTCGGCGGGGACGAGCACGATCTTCTCGAGCTCGAGCTCGATCCCGTCGCAGACCGTGGGCTCGACCTCGACCTCGACCGTGCGCACGGCCTCGTCCTCGCCTTCGGGCACGGCCTTGCCCTCGGGCTTGGCCTTCGCCTCGGATCCACCCTTGCCGTCGCCGTCGGTCTTGACCTCGGCATCGGTCTTGAGCTCGGCGTCGACCGTTCCCGCCATCTCGGTGTTGCACCGGAGGTCGCAGGCCGCACACACGAGCAACGAGCAGAACAGGACACTACGAGCGCGCACGGTGGAAGCATGGGAGGGGCTCCCCGAGCCGTCAAGCTCGAGCGCCGCGCTCCCAGGGCGCGCCCGCGGTGGGCTGCCGCAGGGCCCGCGTGGACGAAACCCAGCGGAGATCGCTGCTAGAGCCTGCCGTACGCGTGCCCCTCATCGGGCCTACCAAGCCCTGCCCAAACAGCGCTATCACGCCACCGCGCAGGAGGTCACCGACATGGAACCGCTCTCGTTCGGCGCCCGGCTCTGGCTCGCCTTCCTCTTGCCCTTCCGGGTGCTCTTCGACGCCGTGCTCGCCGCACGCGTGGCCGCGGTCGCGCGCGGGCAGGCCCTCGCACCGCTGCCGTCGGCGATCGAGACCAGACCGGAGACGAAGCCGGAGCTCGCCCCCAAGGCCAAGCCCGAGCCCAAGGTGATCGAGCCCGAGGTCGTTGCGCCCGCGCCCGATCGCACGGCGCTGCAGCTGCTCGCCATCCTCCAGCGCGAGGGTCGCTTCGTCGACTTCCTGCAGGAGGACGTGTCGAGCTTCTCCGACGCGGACATCGGCGCCGCGGCCCGCGTGGTGCACGAAGGGTGCAAGCGGGGCCTGCGGGACGTGCTGACGCTCGCGCCCGTGCGCACCGAGGCCGAGGGTGCCAAGGTCGAGCTGCCCGTGGGCTTCGACGCCCGACGCACCCGCGTCACCGGCAACGTCACGGGCGAGCCGCCGTTCAACGGCACGCTGGCGCACCCTGGCTGGCGCGCCGAGGCGCTGCGGCTGCCCGAGCTCACGGCAGGCCACGACCCCACGATCATCGCCCCTGCCGAGGTCGAGCTGTGACGTACGCGATCGGGATCGACCTCGGCACCACCAACTGCGCGCTGTCGTTCGTGACGAGCGCCGACTCGCCGCCCCAGGCGCTGCCGATCCCACAGGTGGTGGCCCCCAGCGAGGTGGCGCCGCGCCGGGTGATGCCGTCGTTCCTGTACCTGCCCGCCGAGGCCCAGTTCCCGCCGGGCTCGCTGTCGCTGGCCTGGTACCCCAACGCGCGCGACGTGGTGGGCGAGCTCGCGCGCAGCCAGGGCGCGTCGACGCCGGGGCGGCTGGTGTCGTCGGCCAAGAGCTGGCTGTCGCACGCGGGCGTGGACCGGCGCGGCGAGATCCTGCCGTGGCAGGCCCCCGAGGGCGTGCCACGGGTGTCGCCGCTGCAGGCCAGCGCGCGCTATCTCGGCCACCTGCGCGCGGCCTGGGAGCACGCGCACCCCGACGCGCCGCTCGACGAGCAAGAGGTCGTGCTCACCGTGCCTGCCTCGTTCGATCCGGTGGCCCGCGAGCTCACGCTCGAAGCGGCCGCGCTCGCGGGCTTCGACGAGCCGCCGCGCCTGCTCGAAGAGCCCCAGGCCGCCCTCTACGCGTGGGTGGCCCAGCGCGGCGCCGCGTGGCGGAGCGACGTCGCCGTGGGCGACGTGATCCTCGTGGTCGACATCGGCGGCGGCACCACCGACTTCTCGCTGATTGCCGTGCGCGAGGACGAAGGCACGCTGCAGCTCGAGCGCGTGGCGGTGGGCGATCACATCCTGCTCGGCGGCGACAACATGGATCTCGCGCTCGCCTACGCGGTACGGGCCAAGATGGAGGCCGAGGGCACCACGCTCGACGACTGGCAGCTCCGCGCGCTCACTCACTCGTGCCGTGCAGGCAAGGAGGCACTCCTGGGGGATGGCGCCCCCAGCACGTTCCCGCTGGTGATCCCCGGCCGCGGCAGCAAGCTCATCGGCGGCACCCTGCGCGCCGAGCTTCGCCGCGAGGAGCTCGATGCGGTGCTGCTCGAGGGCTTCTTCCCCGAGGTGCCCGTCGACGCGCGCCCGCAGGCGCCTCGCCGCATGGGCCTCACCACGCTCGGGCTGCCGTACCCGGCCGACGCTGCGATCACGCGCCACCTCGCCAAGTTCCTCGGCAACGCGATCGCAGGGCACACCGCCGCCGAGGATCACGGCCACACGTTCATGCACCCCACCGCGATCCTGTTCAACGGCGGCGTCACGCGCTCGCCGATGATCCGCGAGCGCATCGTGGGCATCGTGAGCCACTGGGCCGCAGCCGAGGGCGGCACGGCACCCAAGGTGCTCGAGGGCACCGACGCCGAGCTCGCGGTGAGCCACGGCGCCGCCTACTACGCGCAGATACGGCGCGAGGGCGGGGTGAGGATCCGCGGCGGCACGGCGCAGGCATTCTACGTGGGCATCGACCGGGCCGAGCTCGCCGTGCCCGGGATCCCACCGCGCGTCGACGCAGTATGCGTGGCTCCGTTCGGCATGGAAGAGGGCTCGGAGGTCGCGCTGCCGCAGCCGTTCGGGCTCGTGGTGGGCGAGCCGGTGTCGTTCCGCTTCTTCGGCTCGTCGACCCGCCGCGACGATGCGGTCGGCACCGTCACCTCGCCCACGCAGCTCACCGAGCTCGCGCCGATCGAGACCACGCTCGAAGCTCTGCGCGCTCCGGAAGACCCCGAGGCCGGAGGGGCCGCCACGGACGCCGCCGAGGGCGAGATCGTGCAGGTGCGCCTGCATGCGCACGTGACCGAGGTCGGCATGCTCGAGCTCTCGGCGGTGGAGGACGGCGCCGAGCGCCGCTGGCAGCTCAGCTTCGACGTGCGCGGCCAAGGCCAAGGCCAAGGCCAGGGCCAGGGCCAAGAATAGGAGAGCCGTTCATGGGCGAGCCTCGCTACGCAGTCGGCATCGACCTCGGCACCACGCACTGCGCGATCTCGACGGCGAGGCTCGAGCATCCCGTCGTGCGGCTGCTGCAGGTGCCACAGCTGGTCGCGCCCGGCGAGGTCGCCGAGCGACCGCTCTTGCCCTCGTTCACGTACCTGCCCGCGCCGGGCGAGCTGTCCGATGCCGATCGCACGCTGCCGTGGGGCTCGCCCGCCCACGTGGTGGGCGAGGCGGCACGCCGGCTCGGGGCCAAGGTGCCGGGGCGCCTGGTGGCCTCGGCCAAGAGCTGGGTGTGCCACGGCGGCGTGAACCGGCGCGCGCCGATCCTGCCGTGGAACACCCCCGACGACGAGCCGCACGTGTCTCCGTTCGAGGCGCAGGTGGGCTACCTCGCGCACCTGCGGCAGGCCTGGGAGGCGCGTCACCCCGATGCGCCGCTCCGCGAGCAGGACGTGGTGGTCACCGTGCCCGCGTCGTTCGACGAGGGTGCTCGCACGCTCACCACCGACGCAGCAGAGGCCGCAGGTCTCGGCGCGGTGCGAGTGCTCGAGGAGCCGCAGGCGGCGTTCTACGACTACCTGGGCGTGCACGCAGGGCAGCTCGATCCACGGCTCGCCGCGGCGCGGCTCGTGCTGGTGGTCGACGTGGGCGGCGGCACCACCGACCTCACGCTCTTGCGCGTGCTGCCCGATCAATCCAGCAGCGGTGAGTCGCGACCACGCATCGAGCGGATCGCCGTGGGCGGCCACCTCATGCTCGGCGGCGACAACATGGACGCCGCGCTCGCCACCTACGCGCTGCAGAAGGCCGGCATCGAGCGCCCCACCGATGCCACGCTGTGGTCGGGGCTCGTGCAATCGGCCCGGCAGGCCAAGGAGCGGCTCCTCGGCGCCGAGGCGCCCGATCAGGCCGTGATCTCCTACGTGGGCCGCGGCTCGCGGCTCGTCGGCAGCACCCGCAGCATCGCGCTCGATCGCGCCGAGGTGGAGCGCGTGCTCCTCGACGGGTTCCTGCCGCTGTCCGGCCCCGACGAGGTCGCGCAGCGAGCCGCGCGGGCGGGCCTCACCACGCTGGGGCTGCCCTATGCCACCGACGCCGCGATCGGGCGCCACGTGTGCGCGTTCTTGCGGCGACACGTGCACGCCGCCACGGAGGCCGGAGCGCGCGTGCACGAGGGGCTTCCGCGGCCGGATCTGTTGCTGCTCAACGGCGGGGTGTTCAACGCGGCGGCGATGATCGAGCGACTCGGGCGGGTGCTCGAGGGCTGGTACGGCGAGCCGGTGCCGCTGCTCGAGCACACCTCGCTCGAGACTGCGGTGGCCCACGGGGCCGTGCGCTCGGCGCTGGCGCGGCGTGGGATCGGCGAGGTGATCGGCGGCGGCACGGCGCGGGCGTACTACGTGGAGCTCGAGTCGGCCCAGGGCAAGAAGCAGGCGCTCTGCATCGCCCCGCGCGGCATGGAGGAGGGCGCGAGCACCAGCGTGCCCGATCGCGTGCTCGAGCTCGTGCTCGACCGACTGGTGGCGTTTCCGCTGCATGCCTACACCGGCGATCGCGTGGATCCGCCGGGCACGCTGGTGGAGCTCGAAGGCGAGCACGCGACGGAGCTCGAGCCGCTGCCACCGCTCGAGACGATCCTGCGAGATCGCGAGCGGAGCGCGGGCGGACACACGGTCCCGGTGACGCTGTCGGCGAGCCTCGGTACCACCGGAGCGCTCGAGCTCTATCTCGTGACGGTGGAGCTGCCGCCGCGACGGTGGCGGCTGGAGTTCGTGCTGCGCACGGCCCCGACGGCCGAGGTCGCAAGCGACGCGCCCGTGGCGCTGCACGCCCCGCCACCCCCTCCCGACCCTCGGGTGACCGACGCACGACGCGTGCTGGAGAAGGCCCTGAATGAAAAAGATCCCAAGCTCGCCAAGAGCTTGAGACGCGACCTCGAGAAGCACCTGGGCCCCCGCGCCGAGTGGTCGGTGAGCACCTGCCGGACCCTGGGTGATGCCGCGCTCGAGCTCTCGCCCAAGCGCGGTGGCAGCGACGAGCACGAGCTCAATTGGCTCCGCGTGGTCGGCTGGTGCCTGCGCCCCGGGTTCGGAGATCCCGGCGACGAGGAGCGGCTCGACGCGATGTGGGCGCTGCGGAGCGAGGGCCTGCGCAAGCCTTCCAAGGCGAATTGGTCCGAGCACTGGATCGTGTGGCGCCGGCTCGCGCCGGGGCTCTCGCCCGAGCGGCAGCAGGCGCTCTACGACGACGTGCGTCCCTGGCTGTGGCGCAGCGGCAAGCCCCCCGCCGGCCCGGCCGCGCATGGCCCGGTGGAGATGATGCAGCTCCTCGCCACGCTCGAGCGGCTGCCGGCGGCCGACAAGCGCACGATCGGCGAGCTGCTCCTCGAGCGCGCGAGCAAGCTCGGCTCGTACTGGTCGCTCGGACGCGTGGGGGCACGCGTCCCGCTCGCGCCCGAGGCCGAGGTGGTCGAGCCCGCGGTGGCCGAGGCGTGGGCCAAGCAGCTGCTCGCGCTCGACTGGGCCACCGCCGAGGGGGCCTCGTTCGCCACGGCCTCGCTGGTGGCAATCACGGGCGATGCCGCGCGCGACGTGAGCCCCAGCCTGCGCGCCACGGTGGCCGAGCGCCTGGCCAAGTCCGGTGCACCGGGGAGCTGGATCGAGATGGTCACGCGCCCCACCGCGCGCTCCGAGGGCGATGCCAAGCGCATGTTCGGCGAGAGCCTGCCGGTGGGCCTGCGACTCGGCTGACCCAGGGCTGGACAGCGACGAGCATCCCATGGGTAGTCCTACCCATTGGACGCGTCCTCGCGGGTGAGCCCGTGGGAATACGCCCGACGCCAGCTCGTCACCAAGGGCCGGGGCTCGACTGGCACCGCGCGGGGAGCCGGGGACTTGCTCGCTCGCGCCTGCTCGGTGGCCCTCGGGGGGTAATGCTCATGATGTATCGCAAGCTGGTAGTGGTGCTCGTTTCCACGCTCGCCGTCGGCTGTACGGAGGTCACCGACGACGAGGACCCGATCGAGGAGCGGCTCGACGAGATCGAAGAGATCACGGAGAACCTGCTCGCGGCCGGCTACGCGGAAGACGACATCGAGGTCGTGGAGGTGGATGACCCGCTGTTCATCAACGGCGAGGAGGTGGTGTCCGCGGGACCGCAGGTGATCGTGGGCGGCGACGTGCACGTCACGCTCGAGGCCTCGCGGGCGCTCTTGGCCGCAGAGGACGACGAGGGGTTCCGGCTGTGGCGGACGCCCGGCCTCGTGAACAACAGCACCACGATCTGCCTCGCGCGCGCGACGTCGTGGGTGCCCAACGAGATCGGGCCGCCGGTCTACGGGTTGCTCACCACCGACATGGCCAACGGCGTGGTGTATGCGGCGGGAAACTACAACGTCGTCGCCAACATGGGGCTGCACTTCGAGGTTCGTGACGCCCAGCTCGACATCAACGGCGGCCTGCACCTCACCCCCGCCGCGACCGTGGGCTGCACCTACTTCATCGGCATCGTGCAGTACTGGAACGGCACCGGCGGCATCTCGGGCTTTCCCCCGGGCGACGGCACGCCCTACAACTACATGCGCATCAGCGGCAACGCGAGCGACCAGGTGTTCGAGCACATCGTCACCCACGAGATCGGTCACTGCATCGGCCTGCGCCACAGTGACTGGCAGACCCGCGCCAGCTGCGGTCTGAACGTCAACGAAGGGCAGCTCGGCGCTTCGCTGATCCCGGGCACGGTCAACCAGACCACCAACTCGATCATGGCCTCCTGCTTCGGCGCGGGCACCGATGGTGAATTCCGCGGCGAGGATGCGTTCGCGATCTCGACCCTCTACTGACGCACTCCTGACACGAGCGCTCGCGGGGCCGCGACTGCGGCCCTGCTGGAGCGCCTGGTCGTGCTGCCAGAGCGTGGCGAAAGCAGCGATGCCGTGCCATCGGCCGGTACCACATCGGTTGGTGCTCCGCAGAGCCGCCTCCGGCTATGATCGCCGCCGATGGCAGCGCGCCGCGACGATGACCTCGGAACCCTCGGCTTGCTGCTCGCAGTGGCGCCGTGGCTGCTCTTGCCGTTCGCGGGGTTCTTCCTGTTCTTCGGCGATGGCCCCAGGGACGGCCGGCCCGATCCGCGGGACGCGGTGCTGCCGTGGTACCTCGGGATCACCGGGCTCCTCGCGCTCGCTGGCGTCGTGCTGGGCATCGCACGCCGGAAGGGCCGTGGTGGGCGCATGATCGCAACGATGGTCGTCGGAGGCCTCTGGGTCGCGATCGTGGCGATGTTGCTGGGGCGCACCCTGCTGCGGTGACGCGTCATTGCACTGGGGCATGCAGCTCGGGTCGTCGCGCCCGGGCGGACGTACAGTGGCAATTCTCGAAGCCAGGGGTGGCTTCACTCGTCACGGCTCATATGCGCCGGTCGTCGCAAATTCGTGGAGATTCGCATGCAACGACACGCGGCTCGGGCCGAAGCATGGGCGGGGCGCTTCGTAGCGCGCCCGAGCTTCGATGCCGTCCCGCAAGCACCGGCGCCTGGTCGCGCTCCTCACCGAGCACCCGCGGCTCTTCGTGGAGTTGGTACGTCTGTGCCCTGGGATCGACGTGTCCGATGACCTCGAGATCTTGCCAGGCCCCGAGACGGTAAGGTTCCCCACGACCGAGCGAATCGCCGATGGTACGGTGGTCGTGCGACGCGACGACGGCGGCAACCGCGACGCGTTCGTGCTCGAGGTCCAGCTCGAGAAGGACGAGGAGAAGCGCATCTCGTGGCCAGCGTACGTGGTGGGCACGGCCGCCCGCTTGCGCTGCCCGACGGTCCTCCTCGTGGTCACGTTGTCCGAACGGGTCGCGAAGTGGGCAGCCAAGCCCATCGACATCGGGCATGGTCGAACGGTGCTCGAGCCGCTGGTGGTCGGCCCCAAGCAGATCCCGACCGACCTGCCGATCGACGTGGCACGAGCACGTCCGGATCGCCTCGCGTTGTCCGTGATCACCCACGGTCACAAGGATGGTTCACTTCGTCTCAATCGCATGGCGATGACGGTCGCACACGAGCTGCTTGCATCGAACGACCAGAGGAGTATCGTGTTGGCGGACCTCATCGTCGGCTCCGTCAGAGAGGACGTACGAAAGATGGTACTGGCAGAGATGGAAGCAGAGACGGGCTGGGGCAAGACCTATTGGTTCAGCGAGATCGGCAAGGCCGTGGCCGACGGTTGGGCCGAAGGACGCCGAACCGGGCAAACCAAGGGCCGCGCCGAAGGCAAGGCCGAAGGTCGGGCCGAAGGCAAGGCCGAAGGCAAGGCCGAAGGCAAGGCCGAAGGCAAGGCCGAAGGCCTCGCCAAGGGTAAAGCCGAAGGCCTCGCCAAGGGCAAAGCCGAAGGCCTCACGGAGGGCATCGCGGCGGCCTTGTGGATGACGTTCCAAACGCGCCATCTGGAGCCCACCAAGCGCCAACGGGCACGGATCGAGGCCTGTCGCAACCGCAAGCAGCTCGAGCGATGGCTGCGGAAGGCGTTGGTGGCGGACGACGTGGCCGAGATCTTCGGACGCTGATCGCCTTCCAGCTCACGGTTCGGTTCCGTCCGCGTGCGTTCGGACAGAGCCACTCACCGCTCGTCGGCACCCACGTCGGGACTCCCGTCCCGCGCGTCCCCATCGATGTCCTCGTCGGCCAGGCCCGCCGACAACACTACCCCTGCATCGATCGCGCTCGAGCCATCCGCGAGGTGCAGGTCTCCGCCCGCCGCGTCGACGAAGTGCTCGGTACCTTGATCGCTGAGGTTGCCCTGGAGCGTCGCTTGTCCGCCGTCGCGCTCGATGATCGCATGCGTGGTGAGGTTGTTCGCGATCTCGACGCTGGTGTTGGGCCACCGGTATTCGATGTTGGTGAACGGCTGCTGCAGCGACACGATTGTGTTGTGGTACACGCCGGTGCCGCACGCCTGCTCGAGCGCGATGCCGGAATCGAAGCCGGCCTGCGACCCAAACAGCTCCTGCCGCGCGGCCCAGACCGTGTTGTTGCGGATGATCCCGTCGAAGTGCCCCACGTAGCCGCTGACACCCGGGCACGGGTCGTCGTCGTACTCCCGCGTGGTGCCGTTGCCCATGTCGCCGAGGCCGAAGCCCACCCCGCGCGCACAGTCGACGATCGTGTTGCGCTCCACCAGCGTGTCGCGTGCGCCGTTCCAGAAGTGCACCGCATGCTCCGAGAGGCCCGCCTCGCACCAGAACCCCTCGATGTGGTTGTCGCGGATCTCCCAGCCCCAGGCCAGGTGCGCGTCGATACCTCCGGTGTAGCAGTCGGTCACGTTCGGCCGCCCGGCGTCGGTGAGCTCGATGTGCGAGCAGGCCACGGTGCCGCTGTCGGTGTAGAACCCCTCGCTGGAGGCGTTGATCTTGATCGCCTGCTGTCCCGGGTCGATCGCGCGCACGCGATAGATGAGCGTGCCCTCGGTGTTCGCATCGGTCGCGCCGGTGACGTGGATCGGGTGGTACAGCGGTCGCTGCACCGTGAGCTCGGCGATGGTGATGTTCGACGCCGCGACGCTCAGCACCTCGCCGATCGCATAGCCGCCGTCGATCACCACCGCGCTCGGATCGCCGCTCGACGAGCGCAGCGTGACGCCGGGCGTGCGGAACACGATGTAGCTGGCCCCCGAGACGTCGTAGGTGCCGTCGCGCAGCAGGATCGTGCGCCCGCTCGGCGCGTCGGCGATTGTGGCGGCGAGATCGTCCTCGGGGCCGATCTCCACCATGTCGCCCTCCGCCGGGGGCAGCGGCTCGCAGCCGGCCGCCGGGGGCGGCGGAGGCTCGTCGGTGTCCCCGGGGCCGGTGGAATCGGCCGCGTCGTCGGTCGCCGTGGTGTCACCACCGCTGGGACCGTCGCTCGGGCCGTCGCTCGGTCCACTGGTCGTCCCACCGGTCGCCGAGCTGCTGCCCGCGGTGGAGCTGCTCTCGTCACCGCGCTGTCCCGCGCCGTCGTCGCTGCACGCTGCGACCGTGCTCGCGAGCCCGACGAGCAGCCACCACCCCACCCCCGAGCTCCGCTCCAACCTCGACGTATCGGCCATTGCTTGCCTCCCCGGGCATCGTAATCCAAACGGGCCGGACATGCGCTGCTCGCTCTCCGCCTTGCGGCCCGCGGGACGACGGACGTGTTCGGGTTTGCGTCGGCTCCCCGTTCCGAGGACCCTTGGCAGGTCGCCATGCGCCTCACGCTGCACGCGTTGCGCCACCGCCTCCCGCCCGGGCCTGGTCACTTCCCGTGGGTGCACCCGATCCTCGGCATGCGCATGCGGGCCGACATGCTCGGGGAGCTGATGCGTCACTACGAGACCTACGGTCCGGTGTTCACGCTGCGCATGCCGGGCATGCACCTGGTGATGGCGGTGAGCCCCGAGGCCAATCAGCGGATCCTCGTCACGCACGCCCGTGACTTCACGTGGGAGCACGGCTTGCTCGGCGAGCTGCTGCCGTTCATCGGCCGCGGCCTGCTCACCACCGACGACGACGAGCACGATCGCGCGCGTCGCCTGCTGATGCCGAGCTTCACGATGGCCCGCGTGCGCGGCTACACGAGCGACATCGTGCGGATCGTGAACGAGGCCGCCGCTCGCTTGCCGATCGGTCGTCCGCTCGAGCTGCATGCCTGGGCACGCGCGCTGGCCCTGCGCGTCGCCACCGATGTGATCCTCGGCATGCACGCCAGTGAGTCGCTCGCCCGCGAGCTCGCGCACCACTTCGAGCAGGGCCTGAGCCTGTGGGGCGGCTCGTTCATCGCAGCACTGGTGCTGCGAGGACCAGGAACGCCGTTCAGCCGGATGCTGGGACACGTGGCGCGGATCGATCGCGTGCTCCTCCCCGAGATCGAGCGACGTCGTCGCAGCGACGAGCGCGACGGGAGCGTGCTCGACACGCTGGTGCACGCGAGCGAAGGGGACGATCGGCTGTCGGTCGCGGAGATCCGCGATCAAGCGGTGACGCTGCTGTTCGCGGGCCACGACACCACTGCGGCCACGGTGAGCTGGCTGTTCTCGCTGGTCGGCCGCTACCCCGACGTGCAGCGACGGCTCCGCGAGGAGCTCGACGCACGGCTCGACCAGCGGGCGGCCACTGTCGAGGATCTCGCAGCCGGGCTGCCCTACCTCGACCAGGTGCTCGAGGAGACGCTGCGGCTCTATCCACCGGCATGGATCGGCCCCCGGCGCAGCCGTGCCGCATTCGAGCTGCACGGCCACGAGCTCCCCGCGCAGACGCAGATCGCCTACTGCTCATGGGTCACCCACCGCATCCCCGAGCTATGGCCACACCCCGATGCCTTCGATCCCGAGCGGTTCTCGCCCTCGCGAGCGCAGGGCATCGTGCCCGGCGCCTACGTGCCGTTCGGCCGCGGCGCGCGGGTGTGCATCGGCCGACGCTTCGGCGAGCTCGAGGTCAAGGCGATCGTGGTGGCGCTGCTGCAGCGGTACGAGCTCGAGCTCGAGCCGGCGCAGACGTTTCCGGCGCGTACGATCCCCACGATCAGCCCGCGCAACGGCGTGCGGCTGCGGCTGCGGGCGCGGTAGCGGGCGCAGCGCCCACCCGTGATCGCTTCGGCCCTGGCCGAGCGCTCCTGCTTGGCCCTACCCTCCCGCCATGCGAGCCCCCACGTGATCGAGGTCGGACGATTCCATCGGCTGAGCGTGGTCGAGCTCGTCGCGGGCGGGGTGCTGCTCGGCGCCGGCGATCGCGACCTGTTCCTGCCCTCGCACTTGCTCGAGCCCGACGTGGCCGTCGGCCAGCGGGTCGAGGTGTTCGTCTACACCGACGGCGAGGGCGCCCCGCAGGCCACCACCTGGCGACCCGCGCTCACGCTCGGCGAGATCGGGTACTTGAAGTGCGTCTCGGTCACGCGCTCCGGCGCGTACCTCGACTGGGGCGTACCCAAGGATCTCTACGTCCCGCCCGACCAGCAGACGACGCGCATGGTCGAGGGCCGCCGCTACGTCGTCGCGGTGTGCATGGATCGCAAGGGCGAGCGGCTGATGGGCTCGGCCCACGTCGCCGAGCACTTCGACTACGACGTCGACGACGTCGCGCCGGGTGACGAGGTCGACCTCTTGGTCTACGGCCGCACGGAGGCCGGGATCCAGGTGGTGGTGGACCGACGCCACCGCGGGCTCGTCCACCACAGCAACGTCTACCGCAAGCTCCCCATCGGCACCGAGCTGCGCGGCTTCGTCGATCAGGTTCGCGTCGACAACCGCCTCGACATCACGCTCGCTCGCCCCGGGGTCGAAGGCATGAAGGATGCCCAAGCGGTGATCCTTGCGGCGTTGAAGGCAGCGGGTGGGTCGTTGCCGCTGCACGATCGCAGCGCGCCCGAGGCGATCGAGCGAGCGCTCGGCATGAGCAAGAAGGCGTTCAAGCGAGGGGTGGGCGGGCTCTACAAGGCGCGGAAGATCGTGATCGAGGACGGTGGGATCCGGCTGGTGGAAGCGTAGCTCACCCCAGCGGCACCTCGCGCTCATCGAGCCACCCTGCCCGCACGCCCGGAAACGCATCCGCGTAGGGCACGTACGGCTTGATGTCGAGGATCGGCGTCCCATCCAGCAGGTCGCAGCGCTCCACGTGCAGCCGCAGCCCCTCGACCTCCAGCAACCGCACGGCCGAGAGCGCAATCGGATTCGGCCGATGTGGCGCACGCGTGGCCAGGAGCCCCTTCGGACGCTTGGGGTCCTCGCCGGGCGGTACGACCGTGTCACCCCACCCGTGATTGAGGTGCATCCACGCGAGCACCCAGATCATCTCGAACCCATCGAGATCCCGCACCGCCGCCTCGCCGAGCACCTCGGGGAACAGCTCGAGCACCGCGCGCTCGTCGGGCCGCAGCGCTGGATCGGCAGACAGCACCGCCTGCCGCGGCGTTCCGTGCCGCTCCTTGTGGGGCGAGCGCACGACACCAATCGGACGGAGCTCGATCCGCTCGGGAAACGTGGCCTCGAGCGCGTAGTGCTTGGGCGGGATGGGCCGAGCCATCGCCGACGATCTACCATGCCCGCGGGGTGGAGACCGCGACCCACACGGTATCCCTCACGGTGGCGCCCGAGCACGCCTGGCTGCGCGTGGACGCGTACCTCGCCCAGGCGCTCCCGTGGCGCTCGCGTCGCTCGCTGGCCGAGCTGCTCGCCGCAGGCTCGGTCTCGGTCAATGGCCACCGCGTGAAGAAGGCTCACCGGCTTGCCGCAGGCGACGTGGTGGCGCTCGTGCTGCCTCGGCGGCCCGACGCCGATGTCGATCTGACCGAGATCCCGCTGCGGATCGTGTACGAAGACGACGACCTCGTGGTGGTCGACAAGCCCGGCGACCTCGCCGTGCATCCCGCCTCGACCTGCCAGCACCGCAACCTCTTGCGGCGCCTGCAGCACTACTATCTTCACGAGGCTCACGAGCGCCCCGACCCGCGTGTAGAGCCGTTCGTGCTGCATCGACTCGATCGCACCACCAGCGGCGTCGTGGCCTTCGCCAAGCGCCGCGAGCTCATCGACTTCTATACGCGACAGTTCGCCGTGCGCACCACCACCAAGGAGTACGTCGCGATCGTGCACGGCCGCCTCGAGGGTCAGGGCACCATCGAGCTCCCGCTCTCCACCCCCGAGCAGCGGCCGTCGATCGTCGATCCCGGCGGCAAGCCCTCGCGCACCGACTGGCGCACGCTCGGCGCCACCGATCACGCCTCGCGCCTCGCGATCACGCTCCACACCGGCCGCAAGCACCAGATCCGCGTCCACCTGGCCGCGCAGGGCCACCCGTTGGTCTACGACGAGATCTACGGCTCACCTCGAACCGAGGGCCGCCCCGCCGATGCGAGGCCGCTCCTGCACGCGGCCCATCTCGAGCTCGACCACCGCGACGGGCGTCGCCTGGTGCTCACTGCCCCCGTGCCCGAGGACATGGAGCGCGCTTGGGCCGAGCTCGCCGGACGGGGCTGAGGGGCTCTACGGGCCCTCTACCGCAGGAAACGCGCCAAAGCTCGTCAGCTGCCCCGCCTCGACCTCCACGAGCTTCCCGAGCTTGCCGAGCCCCTCGAGGTCGACGCGCCGCCGGTCGCCGACGATCGCGACGATCACCCCGGGCGACCTCAGCGTGGCGGCCATCCGCTCGAGGCCAGCCACGTCGAGCGCCGCCATCGCGGCTCTCTCCTTCGGCCGGGGATCCCCCGGCTCGCCGCGAAGGTCCCAGTCGCGGACCCAGGTGGGCAGCTGGCGGGGATCGATGCGACTGCCGCGGAAGTACTGCTCCATCGACTCCTTGGCGTCGGCGAGGCGGACCTCGGTGAGCGGCCGCCGGATCACCTCGAAATAGGTCTTCACCGCCTCGAGCGTCTTGTCGGCCTGCGTCTCGAGGTAGCCGAGGAACGCCCACTCGTCGCCCCGGCGCGAGCCCATGTGCTCGTAGCCGCCACACGTGTACACGAGGCCGCGAGTCTCGCGGATCTCGAGGTACAGGAGCGAGCCCATGTTGCCGTCGAGATACTCGCCGAGGAGCCTCGCTTCGGCCCGCCGCTCCGGCGCCAGCACACCCTGGGGGATCGCGAGGGTGATCGTGGCCTTCGCCACCTCCTTGTGCAGGAAGTAGATCGTGGGCTCGGTGACCTTGCGATACTCGCTGTCGGGGAACGGGCCGGGGTTTCGCTTGCCACCGCCGAGCGCGAGCACCTCGGTCACCGCATCGGCGGCACGCGGGCCGAAGTAGTAGGTCCTGCGCTGGTAGTCGAGCAGACCCCGCACGAGCTTGGCCAGCGCCTTGGGCTTGGCCGCGAGTAGCTCACGATTGCTCGGCTCGACCATATAGGAGCTCTGCTGGCCATGGAGCGCGTGGGCGTTGACCATGTACTCCAGCACGGACGGGTCATCGAGCATGTCTCGCCGCTCGGACAGCGTGTTGTCGGTGAGGCCCACGAGCGTCGCGGCGTCGAACGTCGCACCGCGGAGCCACTGGTCGAGCAGCCCCAGGCTCGCATCCATGGTGCGATCGAGGCCCCTCACGACGAGCCAGGTCTCGTCGGCGTTGCAGTAGAAATCGATCGACGTGCCGAGCGCGTAGAGCTCGTCGCGCAGCGCCTCTGCGCTCTTGCCTCCGCTCCCCGACAGCTCCAGCAGGCGCAGGCCATGGCAGAGCAGGCGATCCTTGCGGTGGCCACGCTCGATCACGAACGACACGTGGTAGAGGTCGTTGCGGGGGTTGTGCACTGCCACGAGCGGCCCCGCCGGCAGCGTGCGCCGCTCGTAGTGCTTGCCTTCCGCCAGCCACTCGGGCTCGAGCGGCTTCGCTGGCATCGCCGCGATCTTGCGGCTGAACGTGCTCTCGCGGGCCTCGTCGACCGCGACCGGCGTGATCTTCGGCTTATCGATCTTCGGCAGCGCGGGCGTGCCCCGGCGGCGGTACACCACCGCGAAATCCTCGCCGAGGTACCGGTTGGCCGCCACGACCACGTCGGCCTTCGTGACCCGCTGCAGCCGCGCGTCCCGCTCGAGCACCGCTTTCCACGTGCGACGGCCGATGTATGCCTCGTGCAGCTTCTCGACACGGCCCTCGTTCGACTCGAGCCGCCGCTTGTCGTCGATGTCCTCGTGCAAGAGGATCGCCGCAATCGTGCGCTCGTCGACCTCGCCGGCCCGCAGCTTGGCCACCACCCCGAGCAAGAGCTGCTCGACCTCCTCGAGGCTCTGCCCCTCGCGCGCGATGGCCCTCACGTTGAGGTAGCCGCCCTCGCGCATCTGTATCGGCCACGACGAGGCATCTGGTACTTTTTGTGTCAGCTCGAGCTCCAGGTTGAGCAAGCCGCTGGTCGCGTTGTCGAGCACGAGGTCGAGCACGGTGATCGCCGGCTCGTTGGGGTCGGTGGCGCCAACGGTGCGCCAGCCGATCGTCACCGACTCCTCGCCCTCGGCGAGCACCTCGCGGAACGCCCGGCCGTGGCCCGGCCGGAGGTCACCGGGCGCGGGCTCCTCGAGCGGTCGCGGCGGCAGCGTGCCGAGCGTGGCCTCGAGCACGGGCAGCGCGGTCGCGGCATCGATGTCACCAGCGAGCAGGATCGCCATGTTGTTGGGCGCGTACCAGCGCTGGTGGTACGCGACCATGTCGCCATACGCGGGTGTCTTGAGGTGCTCGCTGTGGCCGATGGTGGGCTGGGTCCCGTAGGGGTGAGCGGGGAACAGCACCAGGCGGATCGCCTCGTCGATCTGGTCCCAGGGCTCGTCGAGCGAGAGGTTCTTCTCCTCGTAGACCGACTCGAGCTCGGGGTAGAACAGCCGGAACTTGGCGTCGCGGAAGCGCTCGACCTCGACCGTGGCCCAGGCCTCGAGCCGATTGGAGGGGATGTCGGCGTTGTAGGCAGTGGAGTCGTCGTCGGTGAACGCGTTGAGCCCTTTGATGCCGAGGAGGCCATAGACTCGCGACATTTCCTCGGGAATCGCCCACTTGGCCGAGGCCTGGGTGCGACGATCGATCTCCGCGAAGATCTCGGCCCGCGCCGCCGGTGCTTCCGTCTTGCGCAGCTCGTCGTAGAGCTCGGCGATGCGCGCGAGGTGGGGCTGCTCGGACTCGATGTCGAGCGTGCCGAGCTCGTCGGTGCCCTTGAACAGCATGTGCTCGAGGTAGTGGGCGAGGCCCGTGGAGTCGGCGGGGTCGTTGCGCGAGCCGGTGCGCACGGTGATCCACGCCGAGAAGCGCGGCTCCTGGCGGTTGGTCGAGATGTAGACCGTCATCCCGTTCGACAGCCGGTGGACGGTGACCCCCATGGGATCGCCGGCGACCGCCTCGGGCTGCTCCGGCGGCAGGTCGGAGGCGGCGAGGATCTCGGCCACCGACGCAGCCGCGGCCGCGGCCGGCACCACGGGCGGGCCGGGGGGTTCGCTCGTGCTCGGAGGGTGGCAGGCCAGCGCGAGCACGCCACAGAGGCCGAGCACGAAGCGATGACGAGGGCGGCGAGGCGAGGGCACGAAGCTCGTCATGGCCTTATAGCCTATCCCAATAGGCCAGTCGCCCGCCAAGCGATCAGCCGCACACCAGGTGCAGCATTCTGCCGCAGGACGATGCTCGCATCTTCCACCGCACGAGGATGCGTCGAAAGCGGTTGAACCATCTGTGCTGTGCGTCCGTTCGACCACCCATCGCCGATGGTTTGCCGCAACGGCGGCGACACGCTCGGGTTTCTTCTCCGCGCCGACGACGCGGTGTTTGCCGGACCGGGGTCGTCACCTCAGAAAGGACCGCGGCCGGTGGTGCCGTGGCTAGGATCGTATCCCCTCAACCTGAGCATTGGGACTTGGGGTAAGACGCGTGGCGCAACACAATCCCAGGCATGACACAGCTCACGGCCCGGGAATCGACGAAATCGAGGCCGCTGCTCACTAAGGTGTCAGGGCAGCTTGCTCAACGAGAGATGGCGCGAATAGCGCAAATGGCTGAGAACGTGCTCGAGAGGTCTTCGTGGGCTTAACCTCGTGGGCAGCGTGGGGTCCGGAGCAGCCGCCCCCACCTGGGCTGAGGCCTAAGCGGCCCCGCTGAGAGCTTGAACGCACTGGACAACGCGGCGTTGCGCGGGGCTGACTGTAGCAGCCCGTTCGGGCCAGAATTGCTCGCAACGGTTCGTGCCGTATCGCAGCCCGTCCTCAGTTTGAATTGCAACGCGAATCGGACCTTCACACGACCACCAAGACCCCGAAGTGATCAATGCTTGACAAATCGCTCCTACCATCATAACACGACAACAAAGTTACCATGAACAAGTCAAGGCAAAGAATCGGCGCAGTGCTCATTGCCACTAGCTGCATTACCCCCAGTTCGCAAATCCGCCGCCCGGTACATCAGGACGCAGCACCCATCCTGTCCCCGAACACACTGATCGCACCGCCAATACCTCCGCACCTCAAACTTGCGGCACAAAGTGCTCTCCATCTGCTTTCCTCAGATGAAGAGAGCCGCTTGCCAAACATCGTGAATGTTCAGTCGTTTGGAGACAGCATTGTCCCTCAGGCGTCGACTTCATGGCTATTCTTCACCGTCAACAATGAAAAACTGACCTCACAACCTCGTCCGTGTGCGATTGCAACAGAGCCCCTTGCAATTTGCCTAGATCACGAAGGGCCCTGCCGGGACTTCCACCCTCCGGAGGAGACTGTAATCGTCTGCGACTACAGAACGATTAGAACCATGAACAATCTACTTGTGAGTATACATAAGGATCAATCGACCGTTGAAACCGTAACGCGCAGCGATCGCGCAATGCTTTCGTTTATCACTGATGCCGAAGGCCAGAGCGAATTCGCTGAGCAAAATATAGATGAATATGATACGGCGGAGCATTGGCGATTGTTCCTGACCCTTTCTCTCATACGTGCGTATTTTCACCAGAAGCTCGACAGCAAGGATACCGTTCAAGACCAAGACAATAATAACAACGAACAGAGAGTGCATGGGCTGCCGCTCGATGCAGAAACACGTGAGCTCTGCGAGAACGCTGCCTCACTCGCTAACACCATGAGAACAATGGGCGATCCAGGCGGGAGTAATGCTCCTGAACCCTTCTTGACCCCCGGTGGATACATCACGCCAACTAGACGTTGGATCGAAGAGATAAATGCAGAAAGACTTGCTAGCATTATAACCATGCAAACCCTAGAACCGCTCAGAGAGCTTGAGCATGAACATCGGTTGGCGCCTCTGGAGACGCGGAGCGTTTACATCGAACTACTTGCCTTGTGGGGCATTGTTTCCTGGTACCGAGGTTACGCAAAATTCATCGGGGGGCCATGTAAGGAGTTTTCCAGTCAGAGCTATGCGCTCACTCGATGTCTATGCGAATCACCCTCGTCATATAAACAGACAGGCGTGTTTTTTGATACAGACCGCCCCCCGGATTATCTGAGATCCGCAATGGCGATTGACGCGGCCTTAGGAGAATCTCTATATTCCATAGAGAATACATCGCCCCTGATCCTGGCGAACTTGATGTTCCCAGTGTCAGCCCTAACGATGGCGGAGATAGGTTGCGGTACTGGCCCAATGGCTAGAATCATAGGCGACGCTCGGATATTTGTGGAATACCCTGCACTTGAAGGAATCTCTGGCAGCGATCCAGGAACACTCGGTTCTCCAAAACCAGCAATGGACGAAATTCTCGATTCCTGCTGTGATGGCCTGTCGGATTGTATAGTCATGAGTCCTGGAGATTCCGGAGGCTGGGGCCATCATTAGTTCATGCCGTCGCACCCTTAAATCCGGACTAGATGCTACACGCCAATGAGCGGCTCGACGCTGGTCGGCGCTTGATTGTAACTCTGTCGAGTCTGTTGACCACACGCGCATTGATGTGCTCGGCTCGGATGCTGCCAAGAGCATCAAGCGCGGACACCTTTGGTGCTCGTCGCCGAGCTTTGGTTCGTGGCGTCCTTCCACACCGAGAACCGGGTGGCTGAGCGCGTCAAGCAGGTCCTAAGCCAGCGGATTGGGGGTGGATTCAGGTCGACGGCCAAGCGAGCGGTGAGTGGTAGTCGACCTCCGTGGGACCCATGAAGGTCATCGTCACGACCGCAGCCAAACTACTGGTCGCGGTCTGCTCATCCTCCGCGACTAAACCGAGTACCATGACCTCGGGTGTGTCTCACTTCGACGACCTCGGACCTCGAGCGAGCGCGCTCGACACGCCGCCTCGTCTACCGTCTCAAGTCCCTCGGCTACTCGGTCGATCTTCGTCCCGCCGCTTGAGTACGCTCAGCAGCGGTTTTTTGGTAGGGTCCGGCTGACAACGCTCTATCCGGGCGACATAATGATGCGTGCGGCACGCTGGCTCGCTCAAGCCCATGGAGACCCACGACGTCCTCCTTTTGTATCATGGCGCGGACAAAGCCGCGGTGGAGGCCATCGCGGCACGGCTCTACGCAGCAGGGCTGCAGCCGTTGCTAAACGAGTGGGGTCTTGTCCCGGGGAAGTCGTTCATCTCGGGGTTGGAAAGGGAGGTAGACGTTAGTCGGGCGGTGGCGATGTTCTTCGGGCCCGCAGGGATAAACGCGTGGCAGGACGAGGAGAAACAACTAGCTCTCGAGTTCGTTACGCGGGCGCAACAGCTTGGGCGACCTGTCATCCCGGTGATCCTGCACGGGGCGAGCCGGGAGGACGTGGGTTTCATCCGGCTGCAGGCCTGGGTCGAGCTCGGGGAGGAGGATGGGTTCGGGAAACTGGTGGCGGAGATCAAAGGGCGGTCACTCGGTCCTCCGTCGCATCCAACTAGGCAAGGCGAGTACGAGGCGCGCGGAGATGCATGCGCCGAATCCCTGAGGGAAGGGCGACCACCGCAGTCCATGGACCCTGTGACCAGGGCACCGACGGAGGAGGAACTTGAGCAACTCATCGGCGCGCTCTCGGAGGTGTTCAGCGATCCGGACGAAGCCAAGCTGCTTGCGGGTCAGGCGGGGTTTCCACGAGAAGATCTCCCCGCATTCAAGACCGCGCGGGTGTTCTGGAGTCTTGTGGTGCAGGCGATCGTCGACGGCAGGACCGAAAAGGGTGTGCGGGCTGTAGCTGCGGCAGCCGCGAAGCTATATCCAGCCAACGCGATCTTCACCAAGTATCAAGCCAAGACTTGGGCAGGGCTCCGAATCGGAGCAACGTTTCCCTCAAAGCAACAGTTGCCGAACGGGATCACCGAGTATAAGCGCTCGGGAGAGGTGGAGTCACTAGCGACAAGACAAAACACTCAAGAAGCAAAGCCCCTTGGAAAACCTGAGCGAAAGGCTAGACTTATAGTCGTAGGTGCACTATTCGTAATCGTGGCGATCTTGACCGCTGAATATTTCCGACGGAACAGCAACGCAGAGCATTCGGAGGACATGCCCATGACCGAAATGCTCGTGCCTCGTCACGCAGAGGAAGGAGCGTCGGGCAATGACGCCGTGCACAAAGAGAACCCGACGATCAAAGCAAACCCTGCGCAAAACTCGAGTCTTAATAAGGCACCCACCTTGTCCTCAGATGATCTACTTAGTGGAGATGGCGTGAAATATCAACCGGATATGATTAAAAACCATGAGCACAACGACCGCGAAGTCAGCGTTCGTGACGCACATGTGAAGCCCTCGCCCATAAACCCACAAACAAAACGCGAGCGCGCGTTGGTCCACGTAAGGACATTGATCAGCGTGAACACTGAAGGCCTTCCAGTTCTAGATATTACGCTTAGAAATCGCGGTTCAGAAGTGCACATCGTCACGCGCGTTTCTGTCAAGTTGGAACGCCGATGGCATGTTGGGCCGATATGGTGGCGACCACTTCCTCTTGAGGTTTCGCGTACGTATGATATAGCTGTTCCAAACGAGATCGGCGAGATGACATCCGCAATTTTGTCACAAGAGCTGCGCCCTCAGACGGCGGATCGTTTTGAATTGGTCCTGGGATCGGCTCCTCATCCTCACTGGCTCCCCCCGTTTGGGATCTATCCGCATCTACTCCATATAACGCTGCACTACAATGAGGCGTCCAAGATAGAACTCCCTCCTATCTGCGTGCTTATTCCTCCGCCAATACGCGCAAAGGCTCATTCCAGACTAAAGCCTGAGAAAACTGATATTGAGGCTGCCTTGGAGATAGCGAAGGACGCCCGAGCCTCGATACCGGAGGATATCGTCCTTCAGCAAGGCGTACATGATGCGATCGACGCTGAGATCGAAGATCTCGAAAGTAAACTCGCCCGACTAGAATCTCAAGAAGACAGCGCGCCGGTGGAGGCACCCTCACGCAGCCCTTGAGGCCATGGTGAAGTGGGGCCTGTCGGAGCGTGGTGACGAGTTGGCCTGCCTGCTTGGTCGGTAGTTCCGAGGGCGCCTCGAGTTCTATCTGCGAGGCGACCACGACCGGCGCCTCACTCCGCCACGAACACGCAGCTGGTGACCGTGGGCACGTTCCCGCCCTCGCAATTCCCGAGCGCGTCCACGTACCCCGGCGGCGGCTCCCAGCTCTTGTCCTCGTCGCGGTTGATCGCCACGTACACCACGTCGTCCTCGTGCTCGACGCGGTACACCCAGAAGAAATTCTCGACCACCTCGGTCGCCCGCACCCCTCGTCGCAGCGCGGGGTGCTCCTCGCGGAGCTTGCCTACCCGCCGCGCGTTCTCCAGCGACGCCTGCTCGTCGCCCGAGAGCCCGCTGAACCGCTGCATCTTGCGGTTGTCCGGATCCTGGCCTCCAAACGTGCCGATGTCGTCACCCTGGTACAGCATCGGGATGTTCCCCGGCGACGTGAACAGGAACGTCTGCGCCAGGCGCAACCGCGCATGAATGCCGCTCGCCTCCGTCAGCGCCCGCACCTGGTCGTGGTTGCCGAAGAAGTTGCCCATCACCGCGCCAGGGTACCCGCCCGCACCACCAGCGACGGTCGGCTGCTCCACGAGGTACGCTATGTCGTTGGGGATCGCGAACATCGCGAGGTACGCGAGGTTGTCATTGAAGGTGAGCAGCGCGTCCTTCGTGCGCCGGTAGTACTCCTCGTCGACCTGTCCCTGCACCATGTCTTCCCGCACGTGGTACCGCGCCCAGCCGCCGAGCGACTCACCCACCATGTAGAAGATCGTGGGCTCGTTACTGAGCTCGTGATCGTCGACCGTGGTCTCGATCTCCTCCATCACCGCGGTCTTGAGCGCGCGCACGAACTCGTCGTCCATGTGCTTGAGCGCGTCGGCCCGGAAGCCGTCGAAGTCGAATTCCTGCACCATCCACAGCGCGTGGTCCACCACGGTCTCCACCGCCTCGGGGTGGCCGCCGTAGTCGAAGTCGGGCATCACGCTGGTGAACCAGCAGTCGATACGGTGCGCGTCCCAGTTGTTGTGGCAGGGGTTGTACGGAAAGAACCAGTCCATGTGATCAATGTAGAGCTGGGCCTCGATCTGTACATGGTTGGCCACGAAGTCCGGGATCACCCGGATCCCGCGCAGGTGCGCCTTGCGGACCAGCTCGTGCAATTCCTCGGGCGTGCCGAACGCGGTCTCGATCGGCGTGGAGTACCCGAGGCTCTCGAGGTGCGTGTAGCCGGTGACGATGGGGTGGTACGAGTGGTAGCTCGCGAACCGCCGCACATCGTTCGGGTCCACCCCGGGCTGCGAGTTGTGCGAGTTGAGCAGCGGCGAGCTGATCCACAGCGCGGTGATGCCCATGTCCTCGAAGTAGCCGTCTTCGAGCTTCTCGATGATCCCGCGGAAGTCACCGCCCTGCCAGCGGCTGCGCTCGTCGTCGACCTGGTTCAGCGTGTCCAGCGAATTGTCGATGTTGTTGCTCGAATCGCCGTCCAGGAAGCGATCGGTCATGATCTGATAGACGATGCCGTCCTTCCACTGGAACTCGGAGTAGCGCACGCCCGCGCCGATCCACTGCGGCACGTAGAGCGGCCGTAGATCCTGCCCGGAATCGTCGCGCATGCGCAGGAGGAAGCTGTACTTGCTCGGCGACAGCGACTCGGCCGACAGCGCCAGCGTGCCGGTGCCCGGGTCGACCTCGATACCGCTCTCGGCCAAGAGCTCGTCGTTGAGGCGGATCGTGCTCGCTTCGAGGTCGAGCGATCCGGAGCCCTGGTACTCCACGATCACGCCCACCGAGGTCTCGGTCTTCTGGGCGCAGAACAGGAAGTCGCCCACCGTGCGGTCGGGCGTGCACGCGGTCAGGCACGAGCCGTCCTCGCACAGCTGACCGAAGCCACACTCGACCGTGGCACACGCATCGGTCACGCAGGTCATCGCGGTGGGGTCGTAGAGGTAGCCCTCGCTGCAGTCGCAGAGCTGCTCGGCCTCGTTGCACGTGCCCTCGCCGCAGTCGACGTCTTGGCAGAACGGCACATCGGCGGTCTCGTCGCCTGCGGTCACGCTCGCGGTCGTGCTCACGGTCCCGCCGAAGCCGTCGTCGGAATCGTCCCCCTCTTCGCCGAGGCCGCCTTGGGTGGCGCTGAGGAGGTTGTCGGAGCCACAGCCCGGGAGCGAGGCGGCAACGGCGAGCAGGAGCCCAGGGGACCCGTGGAGCGCGCGGAACATCGTCATGGCCATCCTCACGGCAGGGCTCCTGCCTACTCTACGCGGCCGGCCACGGCCCGCACAAGCGGCGCGTCACGCCGTCACGCCGCCGCCAGCAGCATCTGGCGCCGCCGCTCGAGCTCCTCCACCTCGATGCGATCGCCCTTGCTCATCGCCTGGCCGAGCGCGCGGGCGTTGGCGATGAGCGCATCGACGCTGGGCACGCTCAGGCCCAGCCGCCGGCCGAGCGCGCGCGTGCGGGTCTCCTCGGGGCCCGAGAGGCCGTCGAACGCGGACACCGTGGCCGCCCCCGACAGCAAGCACGCGGCGCGGCGGCTCGCGCGGGGGAACAGCTCGCTCACGTGCTCGAGCGTGACCTCCGAGACGTCGAAGTCGAGCACGTTGCGCTGGATCTGGTTGGGGATGCCCGACATGATCATCAGGAACTGCAGCGCGCCGCGCTCCGCCTTGCTGAAGCCGTCGACGGAGGCCACGAACTTGATGGCCTTGGCGAGCTCGAGCTCCTCGCACAGCGTCAGCCTCACGCCGGTGGTGCGCAGCGAGTTGCTCGACACCGCCTCCTCGGCCGCCTCGCGAACCGTGGGGTTGAGCTCGGACAGGAACAGCTCGGTGCTCTCGGAGATCGGGTTGCCCATCGTTCCGGGGACACTCTACCAGCCCACCCTCCGGGGGGCAGCTGGTTGCTCGCCATCACTTCGGCGGTTGCGGGGGGACCACTACAGTCTCTCCGCGATGGCGGCCAGCGTCTTGCCGGGGGCGTCGGTGATCACCTTCCCGTGCCCGGGTACGATGCGCACGAGGCCCTCGGTGGCCGCGAGGCGCTGCAGGAACGCCCGCAGCGCCTCCCGGTCCTTCAGCGTCGTGCGCCGGAACAGCCACGTGACGCGCGGGCCGCCGGTGGAGCCGATCATGCGCGACACCAGGCCGAACAGGCCGGGCAGGTGATCGAGGTTGAACACGAGGTCGTTGAACACGAGCGTCTTGCGACCGGCGTCGCTCACCGTGAGCACGCCCTCCTTGTCGCCCAGCCCGGCGGCGTGGCGCAGCGCGACCATGCTGTCGCCCTCGAACTGGTCATAGGTGAGGTCCACGGGCACGAGCTCCTCGACCTTGGCCTTGGCGCCCGCGGGGCACACGATCTCGGCGTCGGGGTAGCGCTTGGCGTAGCGCTGCGCATCGAGCCGGTGGTAGCCGCTCGGCACCACGATGAACCCGAGCTCTCCGAACCGGTCGAGGCGCTCCTGATCCGCGGGCGGCAGCGCGATCGCGTTGTGCACCAGCAGACGGCCGTCCTCCATGCGCGCGACCACCATGGTGCGCCCGAGCGGCAGCTTGGGCAGGTGACCATGCACGAGCCACAGCGTGTCGCTCACCTCCTCGATCGTGGGCTCTCCCACCACGGTCCAGGCCTCGGCATCGTTGCCGGGCCTCGCTCGCTCGTCCGCCATGGCGGGCACGGGAGCACAGCCTGGAGCACGCGTAAAGCCCCTTGGCGCCCGTAGCGCAACACGTGGGCCATTCAACCACTGCAATGGGGGCAATGGGTGGCAATGGGGGACCAATGGCGCGGCACCGGTGGCCTTGGGCGTGCGACAATGCGGCGCCGCGCATGAACAGCCCTCGCACCATCCGCCCCGAGGATCAGGATCGACCGCGGCCCATCTATGCCGTGTGGGAGATCACCTTGCGCTGCGATCACGCGTGCGAGCACTGCGGCTCGCGAGCGGGCCCGGTGCGAGACGACGAGCTGTCGACCGCCGAGCTGCTCGAGGTGGCCGACGCGCTGGCGCGGCTCGGCACCCGCGAGGTGACGCTGATCGGCGGCGAGGCGTACCTGCGCAGCGACGTGTACGAGCTGGTCGAGCACCTGGCGCGGCAGGGCGTGCGCGTGACCATGCAGACCGGCGGGCGCGGGCTCACGGCCGATCGCGCCAAGCGGCTGCGCAGCGCGGGCATGGCCGCGGTGGGCGTGTCGATCGACGGCACCGCGGAGGTGCACGACACGCTGCGCGCGAGCCCGGGCAGCCACGCGTCGGCGATGCGAGCCATCGAGCATGCACGCGCGGCGGGCATGGTGGTCACCAGCAACTCGCAGGTCAACCGCCTCAACATGCACGAGCTGCCCGCGATCGCCGAACAGCTCGAGGCCGCCGGCGTACAGGTGTGGCGCTGCCAGCTCACCGCGCCGATGGGGCGCGCAGCCGATCACCCCGAGTGGATCCTGCAGCCCTTCATGATCCTCGACGTGATCGATGCGCTCGCCGAGATCCAGGCCCGCGCGGCCGAGAACGCGCGGGCGCGCGGCATACCGGAGACCCAGGCCTTTCGCGTGGCGCTGGGCAACAACCTCGGCTACTACGGCCCGCACGAGCACATGCTGCGCTCGCGCCCCGGCCAGGCCGATCGCTACTTTGCCGGCTGCCAGGCGGGCAAGTACGTGATGGGCATCGAGTCCGACGGCACCGTCAAGGGTTGCCCGTCGCTACCCACGGCGCCGTACGTGGGCGGCAACGTCCGCACGCTCTCGCTCGCCGAGATCTGGGAATCGGGCGAGGCGATGAAGTTCACCCGCGATCGCACGCGCGAGGAGCTGTGGGGCTTCTGCGCCGGCTGCTATTACGCCGACGTGTGCCGGGCCGGCTGCTCGTTCACGGCCCACAGCACGCTGGGCCGCCGCGGCAACAACCCGTTCTGCTACCACCGCGCCACCAAGCTCCGCGAGCGTGGGGTGCGAGAGGTGCTCGAGCACGCCGTGCGGGCCCCCGGTGAGCCCTACGACTTCGGCCGCTTCGCGCTGCGCGAGGAGCCGTGGTCGACCACGGTGCCGCCCGAGCCAGCGCGGCGCTCGCTGCCGGTGCTGGGGCGGTAGCGTCGCGCACTGGCCTCAGCTGCTGGTGCTGCTGGTCTCGGGCACGCCGTACTCCGGCTCGCCCACCGAGGTGGTGCCGTCGGTGCCCGTGGTGCCGGTCTCGGGCACGCCGTACTCCGGCTCGCCCACCGTGGCGGTACCACCGGTGCCCGTGGTGCCCTCCGTCTCGGTTCCGGTGGTGAGCTCGTCACCGAAGTCGGCCGTACCGTAGTCGACCCCACCGGTGCCCGTGATCGAGTCGGCGGTGGTGCTGCCGGTACTGGTGGCCGTGGTGTCGGTGTCGGGGCTGGACGTGGCGGGCACGCCGTACTCGGGCTCACCCACGTCATCGCCCCCGCAGCTGCTGAGCATGAGACCCGCGATCACGGCCGCGGCCAGCGGGGAGCCGATGCTACGCAGGGAAACGCCACAGTGCGGGCACTCGCGATCCTCGACGAGCACGTGGGCGTGGCACGAAGGGCAAGGCATCAGGCGAGGCATGGCCACGCCATCATGCCCGAGATCGCCGCGGCTCGGCGAGCAAATCGTGCACGCGCTCAGCCAGTGGTGGTCTCGGGTACGCCGTAGTCTGGCTCACCCGCCGTACCGGTACCCGCGGTGCCCGCGGTGCCCTCGGTGTCGCCGGTGGTCGAGTCGGCCATGCCGGTGCTCGTGCTCTCCGAGCTCATCGCGTCGGTCATACTGGTCTGGGGGTCCGTGTCGGTACCGGTGCTCGTGCCCGCGGTGCCCTCGGTGCCGGTGCTCGTGGACGGATCGGGAATGCCGTAGGCCGGCTGCGGCAAGATGCAGCCGCCGAGCGCGAGACCCACGACCACGGCGGCGACGCGCGGTGCGGCGACCGTGCGCAACGGAGCCTGGCAGTGCGGGCACTCGCGCTCGTCGGTGAGCACGTGGGAGGAGCACGAAGGGCAAGGCATCAAGCGCGGCATGAGGGGGGCAGTATCCCGCGTTTGGACGCCGAGGCCTCGAAACGGGCCCAGAACATCGTTCGTGGGCCTTCCCTGCTCCGTCACGGAGCGTTGCCGCGTCACTGGGTCAGCACGACCGTGACCACACCGAGGCTCGCGTACGCCACGTCGGCGCGTCCGTTGCCGTCGAGGTCGCCGACCGCGAGTGCATCGACCGGGCTCGCACCGACGAAGGAGTACGAGCCGATGCAGGAGAACGTGGCTTGCTCGCCGTCCGAGCTACCGGGCACGTAGCGGAGCGACGACGCGTTGCTCATCACCAGGTCGTCCGACCCGTCGCCGTCGATGTCACCGAGGGCGGCAAGCCCGACCTCGCCGTCGCCCTCGAACGAGAAGTAGCGCGGGTCGCTCGTGGTATCGGTCCACAGCTCGAACAGCCCCGAAGCAGCCCCGGGCAGCGGGTAGCCCACGATGTCGTTGCCGGCGCTACCACCGATGGCTCCCGACAGCAGCAATCGCTCGCGACCGATGGTGCCGAGCAGGCTCGTGTCACCCATGAGATCGCCCTCGGCATTGCCGAGGTACACCGTCGCGGCACTTGCGGCATCGGATGCCAGTAGATCGTCGAGGGCGTCGTCGTCGAAGCGGCCTGCGATCACCGATCGAAAGTCGTCGAGCTGCGGCACGAGCATGAACGGCGCGAACGCTCCCGTGCCATCGCCCAGCAGGAGCCCGGCCTGGCCGTCCTGGTCGACGCCAGCGAGGTCGAGCACGCCGTCCCCGTTCCAGTCCAGGACCTCGAGGCTCGTGGTGGGCAGCGCCACCGCGGGATCGAGCGCGGCCGTGAAGTTGCCGCTGCCGTCGCTGGTCATCAGCAAGAGGCCCGATTGCGCGGTGGGCATGACGAGATCGACGTCGCCGTCGCCGTCGAAGTCGCCCGAGACCGTGTCGAGCAGGATATCGGCGTCCAACCATGGCAGCTCCACCGGGGTGGGCTCGGCGTCGAGATAGAGCTCGGCGCGACCCAGGCGTCCCACCACGAGCTCGCGCCCGGGATCGCCGTCGACCTCGACGAACGCGAGCGACACGACGAGATGAACCTGGTCGACCGGCAGCTCGAGCGCGACGGTCGAGACCTCGGACGCGCACTCGGTCAGCACGTCGGAGTAGATGCACGTGTCCACGTCGGCGCAGATTTCCCCGATCCCGAGGCAGAAGTCGTACCCACACTCGGGGTCGTAGTTGCAGCCGTCGGTCTCGTAGTAGCAGCAGCCAGCCGTGCCATCGGCGCAGTAGTCGTAGTCGGAATCGCTGTAGTAGTAGGTGGTCGACGTCGATGGGTCGGGGTCGGTCTCGCCGCCCGGGGGGTCGACGACGGGGCCACACGCGAAGCCGAGGGCTGCCGTGGCCACGAGCGAGTGGCTCGCGACGCTGCCATGCGACAGGTTCCAGTGACGCACATCGAAGGCAGTCAGGCGCATGGTGACCAGCGTAGCGGCATCGGGGCCCGTTGCGCTATTGCTGCACCCAGCGCACCCGCTGATCCACCGCCGGCACCGGGGGCTCCGCGGACGTGCCGTCGGGCCACGTGATCCGCACCGCGAGCACCTCGGTCGCCGGCCCCAGCCCGAAGTGGCACGCCGTCTCGCCGCCACCGCCCAGCGAGGGTCGCTGCACGTGGAAGCAGGTCTGGGTGCCCGCCTCGGTGTCGAGCTCCACGATCGCCCCCAGCGCGTCGCGGTTGGCCCCGCGGCCCTGTAGCTCCACGTCGAGCCAGTGGTGGCCGGTCGCGGATCGATCCACGCGGTTGTGGTACACGCGCAGATCCTCGCCCCACGCCGCCGTGGCCAGCTCCCACGCGCCGTCGCGATCGAGGTCGATCAGCGCCGAGGCCTTGCCGTGCCCGGGGTCCGAGAGACCCCCGGCCCATGTGAGATCCTCGTAGCGCCCATCGCCGAGGTTGTCGAAGAAGGCATCGGGCACGAGCTGCTGCATGCCCTTGATGCGCCCGCCGCTGAAGTACAGCTCGAGGTCGCCGTCGTCGTCGTGATCGAACAGGTGCGCCGCCCAGGTGATCGACTCGCGGTCCCACGGCAGCAACCCGCGCGCAATCCCGGCCGCCTCCGTCACGTCGACGAACGTGCCGTCGCCCGCGTTGAGCAGGAGCACGTTGTCACCGATGTTGGTGAACGCCATGTCCACCAGGCCGTCGCCGTTGACGTCGCCGAGCGCGAGACCCATGCCGTTGACGCCGGGTATGCCCACGCCCGACGCGAGCGATACGTCGGTGAAGCGCCAGCCGCCCCCTTCCGCGGGCCCGTCGTTGCGCCACAGCGCATTGGGGCCGCCGATGTTGCCGCCCACGTCGTCGTTGATCACGACCAGATCCTGGTCACCGTCGCGCTCCACGTCGACCCACGCGGCCGAGAACCCGATCGTGCCCACGCGTGGGCCAGGCAGGTCCTCGGTGCGCTCCACGAAGCGATCGCCGTCGTTGCGGTAGAGGTGGTCACCGGGCCGGATCTCGTTGCCCGCCTCGGGGAAGCAGTAGGCGTGGACGACCACGAACAGATCGAGATCGCTGTCGCCGTCGTAGTCGCCGAACGCCGCCCCCATCGTGCGCTGATCGTAGCCGTGGAGGCCGAGCGCCGCGGTCGCGTCCTCGAACCCGGGCTGGCCGTCGGGCACCAGGCGGTTGCGGAGCATGCGGTTCTCGCCGCGACGGCCCACGAACAGATCCTGGTCGCCATCGCCCTCGAGGTCGACGAACGTGGCCATCGCCACCGCGTCGAGCCCTGCGAGCCCCGCGGCCGCGGTCGCGTCCTCGAATTCGGGCAAGCCGTCGCCATCGCGATCGCCGACGTTGCGGTGCAGCCGACCACCCTGGCCCACGTGGCCCACGAACACATCCATCCTGCCATCGCCGTCGTAGTCACCGAACGCGAGCCCGGTGTGGCTCTCGGCGCACTCGGGTGGGGCTCCGGTCACGTCATGGGTCTGGGCCAGGCCCGTCGCCACGGCCACGTCCACGAAGCGCGGCGCCACGATCTCGAGCGCATGCTCGCCCGGCGGGGCTGGCTCGTCGAGCCGTCGCACCGCGAGCGTGGCCGGCCCGAGCGGCAGATCGTCGGGCAGCGGCACCAGGGCCCCCGGCAGGTCGGTGAGCAGCGGCTGGCGTGGCAGGTCGAGCACCTGCCCGCCGAGCTCGAGCTCGAGCAGCTGCATCGGCAGGTCGACCATCACGTAGAGCCGCGTGCCGCGGGCCACCACGTCGGGCGCGACCACGATCACCGGCGCGTTCTCGAGCGATGCGTCGTCGTCGGTGCTGCCGCTGGTGCTCGCGCCGGGCCCAGCCCCACCCTCGGGCTCCTCGGCCGCGGGCAGAGGAGCTCCGCACGCGAGCGCGCCTGCGCAGGCCCACACCGTCACGCACGAGCCCCGCACCACCGAGCCCATGAGCGCACGCACCTCCACCATGGCAGACCTCGATCGATGCGTCACTGCGACAGCAACACGATCGGGCCGGTGGCACCGTCGATCGCCACGTCGGCGCGCCCATTGCCGTCGAAATCGCCGAGCGCCATCGACGGGATCTCGCCCCCGAGGAAGTACGTGGACTGGCACTCGAGCGCGGAGACGCCACCGTTGCCGACCGAGCGTATGTACGTGAGCGCATCGAACGAGCCCAGCACCAGGTCGTGATCCCCGTCGCCATCGAAATCGCCCATCCGGACGATGCTGGTCTCCACGCCAAACACCGAGTAGTGGATGGGGCCGTACTGGCCGTCGTTCCACAGCTCGAGCAGCCGCCAGCCGGGCATGGGCGTGTGGCCGACGACCTCGTACGGGACGCCTGCAACGATCGGGCCGGACACCAGCGTGCGGGGGCCGTGCACGGGCCCCGGCAGGTAGGCGTCCGCGGTCAGGTCGCCCGAGAAGTCGCCCGAGAACAGGGCGCCCGAGTCCGTGCCCTGCGCCCAGAGATCGCCATACTCGTCGCCGTCGAAGTCGGTCGTCGCCAGCGAGTCGGTGGTGCCGATGGGCAGCGTGAGGCGCTCGGGAAACGCCCCGGCCCCGTCGTTGAGCAGCACGACCGCGTCGCCCTGCGTGTCGATGCCGGCCAGGTCGAGCGCCCCGTCACCGTTCCAGTGCAGCGCCGCGAGGTCCGAGAGCAACCCGACGTCGGGTTGATCGAGCGCGAGCACGAATTGCCCCATGCCGAGGCCTGCCGCCCGCAGCAGGCGCCCCTCGGCGGTGGTGAGCACCAGGTCCGTCTCGCCACTGCCGTCGAAATCGCCCGCGACCGCGTCCCCCAGGCTCACGTCCGCCGGCACGGGTAGGGTGATCGGTGGCTCCACGCCGGGGCCGAGCTGCAGATCGGCCCGGCCGACCCCGGTCATCACGAGATCCTGCGCGGCATCGCCGTTGGCGTCGACGAACGACAGCCACACGAAGCCCTCGGTGGTGTCCGGCAGCGGCAGCGTCGCGAGCTCGGGCATGCCGCCGCACTCGGGCATCGGCGCGATGTACTCGCAGTCACCGTAGGCGGTGCAGATCTCCTGCTCACCGCACTCGGCGTCGCTGTAGCACTCGTAGTCGTAGCAATCCTCGTAGCAGCAGCCCCCGCTACCGCCGTAGTCGCAGTAGTCGTACCGCACGCACGTGTCTTCGATACACTGGTAGCCGGGTCCGCAGCCGACCTCGCTGCACCCGCCGGGCAGGGTGTCGGTCTCGACGGGCTCGGTGGGCTGCGTGTTCGTGTCGGTCTGCGTGTCCGAGTCCGTGTCGGTCTGCCCTTCGAGGGTGACGAGCGGGCCGCACGCGACCATCAGCGTGGCCGTCGCGGCCACGCCGAGCGACAGGTTCCAGTGATGCGTCTCCAGCTCGCGGTGCTGCATGGCTCTTGGCTCGCCTTCACTGCGTCAGCAGCACCGTGATGCCCCCGGCATCCCCGAGCGCGACGTCGGCCCGCAGGTCGCCGTCGAAATCGCCCACCGCCATCGCGGTCGCCGACGACGGATACTCGAACGTGCTGATGCACACGAACGAGACCACGCCTGCTTCGTTGCTGCCCTGCACGTATTCGATCGACGACTGGCCGGCCAGCACCACGTCGTCCACGCCATCGGCATGGACATCGCCCATGTCGGCCCACAGCTCGGGGATCCCGAGCACCGAGTAGTACTGCGGGGCCTGTGCATCGGGCCACAGCTCGAGCAGCGTGGCTTCCGGCGTGATCGTGTAGCCGACGACGTCGGACAGGGGTACGGGGCCGACGTTCCCCGAGAGCAGCCCGCGCGGGCTCCCGCCCCCGGGGAGCTGGCCGTCGTCGATGAGGTTGCCCGCGTTGCTGCCCTCGAATCGCTCTGCGCCGCCCTGGTCTTGCACCACCAGGTCGCCGTCGACGTCACCCTCGAGATCGCCGGCGACGAGCGAGAGGATCGGGCTGGCCGCGTTGAGCGAGTACATCTCGGCGAACCCGCCCGCGCCGTCGCCGAAGTAGACCCTGGCCTCGCCACCCTCGATGCGGAACGCGAGGTCGAGCATGCCGTCGACGTTGAAGTTCAGCGTCGCGAGGTCGAGCACCGGCCCCACCTCCTCCACGGCGGTCACCTGCAAGTACCCGCCCGCGCCATCGCTGGCCAGGACCAGCACCATGCCCTCCTGCGTCGACAGGATCAGCTCCGCTTGGCCGTCGCCATCGAGGTCGGCCGCGGTCGCGTCGATCACCGTCGAGCCCGGAGGTACCGGCAGGTCGATGGGCAGATCGTCACCCGGCCCGAGCAGCAGCTCGGCGCTGCCGCTGCGGCCGACCACGAGGTCCTGCCAGGGGTTGGCATCGGCGTCGACGAACGACAGCGACACGAAGGCGTCGGGGCTCATCGGAGGCAGCGGCAGCGGCACGATCACGGGCGCGTCTGCGCAGGCGGGCAGCGTCTGCGCATCCTCGCAGAACCCCTGCCCGTTGCACACCCGCAGGTCACCGCAGTCGACGTGGCTGTAGCACTCCGGCGGTATTCCGTCCGTATCGGTGTCGCCGTAGGTATCAGTGTCGCAGTAGCCGTAGTCGTAGCCGCAGGTATCGCCGTAGTCTTCACCGTAGTCGGTGTCGTAGTCGCTGCCGTAGTCATCGATGCACGAGCCGTAGTAGCACACCTGGCCCGGCGGGCATTCTTGTGAGCTGCTGCACTCCCGGCCGGACGTCGGGTCGGTCGGGGGGCCCGAGAGATCCGTCGTGGAACCGATGTCGGTGGTGTTGTAGCCACCGTCGTCGTCGATGAAGATGAGCGGACCGCATGCGGACAACAGCGTCGTCGCGACCACGCTGAGCGGCAGGTTCCAGTGATGGGTCTCGAGCTCGTGGTGCTGCATGGGTATACCTAGAAGGAAAGCAAGACCGACACGCTGGTGGCACCGCCGTCGAGCGCCACATCGGCGCGGCCGTTGCCATCGAAGTCGCCCACCGCCAGCGAGTACGCGGGCATCCCGATGAAGTAGGTGCCCCGGCACGTGAACGTGGGGTAGCCGTTCTCGGCGGAGCCGTGCACGTAGCCGACCACCGAGCCCCCGTACGTGAGCACGTCGGTCACGCCGTCGCCGTCGTAGTCGCCCGTGGCCGCGAGCCCGTCTTCACCGAACAGCGCGTACCGCTGCGGGGTCCCGCCGCCGTTGGCCCATAGCTCCAGCAGCAGCCAGGTGTCCTGCCGCGAGTAGCCGATCACCTCGTCCGGCTCGAAGGCGTCGATGGGGCCCGACAGCACCTGGCGCAGACCATGGGCCACGCCCGACAGGTACACGTCGGGGGTGAGGTCGCCCGAGAAATCGCCCAAGAACACCTCGGCGCTGCTCTCGTCCTGCACCACCAGATCGTCGTAGTCGTCGCCCCCGAAGTCGGTCAGGGCCAGCGAGTAGACCGCGCCGGCGGGCAACGACACGCCGTTCCCGAGCCCGCCCATGCCGTCGTTGAGCAGCAACAGCGCTCCGCCGTTCGAGGTCCGGCACGCCACGTCGAGCGCGCCGTCGCCGTTCCAGTGCAGCGCCGCCAGGTCGTATAGCGCCTCGCCGAACGAGCTCTCCTGCACGAACACGAAATTGCCGGTCCCGTCGCCCGCCAGCACCATCAGGCTGCCCTCGAGCGTCGAGACGACGATGTCCTGATCGCCGTCGCCATCGAAGTCACCGGCGACCGCGTCGATCACCGACTGCCCCCCCGGCACCGGCAAGAGGTCCGGCGGCGCCACGTCGGCGCCCCAGTGCAGCTCGGCATTGCCGCCGCGACCGACCACGAGATCGCTCGCGGTGTCGCCGTTGGCCGCCACGAACGACAGCGACACGATATCGCCGTCGCCCACCTGCGGCAGGCCCAGCACCAGCACCTCGGGCGTATCACACTCGGGCAGCTCGTAGGGGTACACGCACTCGTTGTAGCCGTAGTCCGACTCGCACAGCGCCTGCGGCCCGCACTCCTCGTCGGAGTAGCACCCGTTGTAGCACTCGCCGTAGCAGCACTCCTCGTAGCAGCAATCGTCGTCGCAGCAGCCTCCGGTGCCACAGTAGTAGTCGTACGGCATGCACACGTTGTCGATGCAGTCGTAGCCGGGCTCGCAGTCGCTCGCGTTGTAGCACTCGACGGACGGCGTGGTGTCGGTGGGGCCGGGCTCGCTCGGGCCCGGGGGGTCAGGGTCGGTCTCGGCGTTGGTGTCGCTGTCGGTCTCGCCCTCGAGGATGACGAACGGACCACAAGCAGCCAGCATCGACGTCGCGATGGCACCGAGCGACAGATTCCACGAGCTCGTGTCCAACCGAGGCCAATCCATGGGGCGAGCATACCGCAAGCGCGAGGCCGAGCCCGCTCGTTCGCCTGGATCGCGCTCGTCGAGCTCACCCTCGGCTCACGACACGGGTGCCGCACCGGCGGCGTGGACCGTGGATGGAGGTCGCGCCGCCGATCTTGCGCGTTTTGCGCAATGACCGCTAGCCGGCCTTGGGAGCGGCTGCAGAGCCTTTTCGAGGTCGGCGGGCCGCCCTGATGCGGCGACGGTGCTCGTGAACGAGCGGCGCCAGCTCGTGATTGGCCGCGTTGAGCCGCTCCATCAGCTCGCGACCAAGGCCCTGGCGCTCGTGCACGCTCTGGTAGAGCTCGTCGAACACCGCGGCGGTGGCCGGAGGCACGCCCTCGACCTCGGGCCGGTGCTGGGTGCGGTTGCCCGGATGGACCGCGGCGATGGCCGCGGCCGTGTCGAGCGCCGGATCGCCGAGCCACTCGATCACCTTGGTGATGACGCCCTCGGGATCGGCCAAGAGGCCGTCGTACGACTGCACGTGGATCGCGTGGCGGCGGATCAAGATGTCGCGCACGAGCGCGAAGTTCTCGTCCCACCACTCGAGCCACGGCGGCATGCGCTCGGGCACCGGCGCGCCGGGCTTCCGCTTCTCGTCTTCCATGGCGTAGAGCCGCTCGAGCGAGCGCTGGTACTCCCGCCAGTGCCGCATGGTCGCGACCACCTTGCCCACGAAGGCGAGGTCGGTGCGCACGAGACCGGGGATGAACACCTTGACCACGTGACCGCGCACCTGGCTCGGGTGGAAGAACGCGCCCGTCTGCGGGTGGGGATTGGTGCGGTGGTAGATCCCTTGGCGCAGGATCGACTCGTAGAAGCCGTCGGGGTTGGCGTCCTTGATGGTGCGATCCCAGTTGCGAGGAAACGCCTCGCCGAACGCGGGCAGGCCCGCGGCGGTGAGGATCTGCATCCACATCGAGGTCCCCGACCGCTTGGTTCCCGTCACGATGATCATCGGTGCTCCGGCGTTCCCCCACACACTGTACCGCGGGCGCCGCGTCGCTGCTTGTCACGCGCTGGTTTCGTCCTAGACAGGCTGTATGGGACGCAAGATCGGCGCCGTGGTCCTGGGCCTCTTGGCCGCCGGGCTCGTGGTGATGGTCGTGGAGACCGTGGGGCAGTCGGCGTTCCCGCCCCTGCCGGGCTTCGAGCCAAGCGCGCCCGACCTCTCGCTCGTGCCGCTGCCGGCGATCCTCTCGCTGGGGCTGGCCTGGATGCTGGGCCCGCTCACGGGGGGGTTCGTGGCCACGCTGGTGGGCAAGCCCGCGGGGCCCATGCTCGCGTTCGTGGTGGGCGTGTTCTTCCTGACCGCCGACATCGCCAACCTGCTCTTGATCCCGTCGCCCACGTGGCTATGGACGGTGGGGCTGCTCGCGCCGCTGCCCGCGGCGTGGCTCGGATTCGCCTGGGCCCGCAGCCGACGCCCGCTCCTGTAGAGGTACGTCATGGCAGCTTCGTCGCCCACCGACCACGAGCCCCGCTCGGCGCACCCGAGGAGCGACGTCGTCGTGGCCCTCGACGATGCCCGCCGGTCTCGGCTGGATCGGCAGCTCGAGCGCGAGCGCCTCGCAGCGATCGGCGCCGCCGCGGCCAAGCTCGCGCACGAGGTCGGCAACCCCATCAACGGCATGCTGCTCAATCTGCAGCTGCTCGCGCGGCGCATCGCGACGCGGCAGCCCCACGAGCGGCTGGGGGCGCTGGTGTGCCGGGTCGAGGGCGAGGTGCAGCGCATGGCGAAGCTGCTCGAGGAGTTCCGCGGAATGTCGCGGCGGCAGGCGTTCCTGCTCGAGCCGGTGATCCCGCGGGCGCTGCTCGAGCACCTCGCCGCCGACCACCGCGCCGAGTACGAGGCCCGCGGCGTGCAGCTGGTGCTCGCTTGCGAGCCCGATCTGCCCGCGATCCGCGTCGACCGCTGCAAGATGCTGCAGGTGCTGCTCAACCTCGGCAAGAACGCGGTCGAGGCGATGGGGCGGGCCGGCGGCACGCTCACGCTGGGCGCCCACGCCGACAACGGCGGCATTGCCGTCACGGTCGACGACACCGGCCCCGGCGTGGCCGACGACATCGACGTGTTCGAGCCGTTCGCCACCACCAAGTCCGACGGTACCGGGCTCGGGCTGCCGGTGGCGCGGCAGATCGTGGCGGGCCACGGCGGCGAGCTGAGCTACTACAGCGAGCCGGGCCGCGGCACCACGTTCCGCGTGTGGCTGCCGCTCCCGTCGCCCGACTGACGCCCCACCTCAGCTCGACGCAGCCAGCGTCGACTCGACGATCGACAGCAGCGTGTCGATCTCGATCGGCTTGTTGATGTAGCCGGTGACGCCCAGGCGCTGGGCCTCGCGCCGGGCATCGATGACCAGCCGCGACGTGAGCACCACGATCGGCAGCTCCGGGTGTGCGGTGCGAACGTGCTCGATGAGCCGCTCGCCGTTGAGCTCGGGCATCTCGAGGTCGGTCAGCAAGAGCTGGGGCGTCCGCCGGGCGAGCTGCTCGCTCGCGTCACGGCCGTCCTGAGCGAGCATGACCTCGTAGCCCTCGTCGGTGAGGATGTCTTCCATGGTCTGGCGGGTGACGGCGTCGTCGTCCACCACCATCAAGAGGCTGGTCATCGCTCCGAGTATTGTCGCTCTTCCGCGAGGGGCCGGCTGCAAGATCTGCACGATGGCGCCGCCGGGCTCAGGGCTGGGGCTGGAGCCGGTAATACGCCCGATCGGCATTCGGGAGCGTGATCTCGAAGGTCTGGGTGCTCGGAATCATGCCCGTGAGCACATGGTCCCACGGACCATCTTGCGCATCCGCCGCAGCGATGTCGTAGAGCACGCCAGGAGCGAGCAGGTTGGTGGTGATGACGAGGTCGTCGCCGACGAGCTCCACGGTCGAGCCGTCCCACGGGCGCGCGAGCGGCTCGCCGATGAACAGCCCCTCGCCGGGCCAGGCCACCGACTTCCAGTAGGCCTCGACGAGCGTCTGCCCGCGGAAGTAGTTGGCGATGGCGATGCCCACGTGGGGGAACTTCTCGGGGTAGTTGCAGGGCTCGACCACCGTGCCATAGCTGCCGGTGGCCCCGGCCTCGAGCCACCGCAGCGCGCTCATCTGCCCGCTCTGGGGCACCTGGCCGCCGAACGAGGTGAGGTGATCGGCGATCGCCCCGGGTCGGTAGGTGTTGGTCTCGATGCCGGGCACGTCGGCGAGCCCGGTGAAGTAGAACACCACGTCGTCGGCGGTCTGGACGGTGTCGGAGCCGCCGCCGCCGGCATTGTCGATGAACAAGAGCTCGAGGCCGTCCCAGCCCTCCCAGCCGTCGCTGGCCGCCTGCATCTGCGGCCAGCGTACGCTGCGAGCGACATCGGTGGTGCGCACGAGGTAGCCGGTGCCGGCCGGGTGCGTGCCATCGGAGGCGACCCCGCGATCGACGAGCGCCTCGGCATTCTCGAGCGAGGTGGCCGCCAGCATCATCGTGGGACGCACGCCGTGGTCGTCGAACGGGCGCAGCGAGAGCGAGTCGTAGTAGGGCGAGGGATTGGTGGCGATGCAGCCGCCGCAGCTCGAGCCGGAGCCGAACGTGAACGCGCTGGTGATCGACATGCAGCCCACGCGGTACGGGTTGGTGAACGCCAGCGCGAGCGCCTGGATCCCCGCGGGCAGCTCGGCCTGCACGTCGGCGAAGATCGGCTCGAATTGCTCGGGCGTCAGCTCGGGGACCAGCGGCAGCGACACGTGCACCACGTTGGCGGCCGGGAGCCCGCGGGCCGCCACGTAGTACTCGGCGATCGGCGACGAGAGCGGATCGTCGTCGTTGACGATCACCGCGAGCTCCTCGGGGAGGATCGACGTCCGAGGAAACAACACGGTGGGCATCACCGGCGCGGCCGTGGTGGCACCGGTCTCGGTGGTGCTCGCAGCGGCAGTCTCGGTGATGCTCGTGGCGGCGGCGGTGGTGGAGCCGGTGTCGGCGTCGTCGGCTGCCGCCGTGGTGGTCGAAGGCTCGCCCGTGGTGCTCGTGGTGCTCGTGGTGCCTTCGCCCGCGCCGCCGTTGGGGCAGCCGGTGGAGGCCAACGCGATCAAGAGCCAGCCGCGGCGCACCATGCCACGATGGTAGCGCCGCGCGCCTTCGGCGTCCGAAGGCCGCCCACGATCAGTGCGTGACCACCAATACGCCGAACACGAAGGTGGCGACCAGGGCGAGCGTCATCGTCATCGCGCCCGGTCCCAGCAACACGCGCGGCTGGGGCGGAAGCGGGGCGGTCACCGGCAGCAGCTCGGGTGCGGGCGCTTGCACGGCCGTGTCGGCGAGCGTGATGCCCGAGAACCGCGGCAGCTCGAAGCTCTGCGAGGGCGGCACCGGACACGCGAGCGAGCTCGCGTCGTCGGGGACCTGTTTGTGCGCGCGGGTCACCAGCTCGGCAAGCTCCGGCGCCTCGCTCATGGAACCCATGAGGCACACGGGTTCCAGCTCGCAATGAGCCGGGCGAGGATCGATCGGCCGTATGTACTCGAACATCATGGAGCCTCCAGGGCCCTCGGGTTTCACGATCCATGCCATGCGAAGCACGAGGCTCGACGGCGCGCTCGAACCGTTCGGTCCGTGTCGTGATGTGTCGATCGTCTACACCCGTGCCCTGCCGCTCGACTCACCTGCCCAAAACGAGGTCGACGAGCACCGGCGCCCGGCTCGCGGGACCACTGCGAAATCCCGGTGAGGCACGCGGGGTCGACGTCAGCGCAATCGTGCAAGAGAGCGTCGATCGGGCGGAGATCGGCTTGGAATGGAGCGAGCAAGCGGAGTCCAATTGATGAGAAGGCAGACTCCTCATCTATGAAGCACCACGCGAAGCGATCGACGGCGCTGTTGTTGGCGAGCATGTGGGTGGGCGTCGCCGCATGTGATGTAGCCACCGAGGTCGATCCCAAGGCGAGCGTCGAGGCCCACGGCGCGGCCAACGTCGTCGTCGAGCACGACGTCGAGGCCCAGGCCGAAGCCAAGGGCGAAGTCGAGGCCGAGCTCGAGGCCAAGAGCTTCGACCTCGAGGCCGTGACGAAGCTCGTGAAGAAGGGCGACCTCGAGTCGGCGGCCGAGCTCGAGGTGATCATCAACGACGAAGCGCGAGGCTACAACCGCATCGACATCGACGCCGACGGCAAGGTCGATCACGTACAAGTGGTAGAGCTCGAACCCGAGGCTCGGGTCGAGGGCAACGCCGACGCGGGCGCCGAGGTGGTGCTCGAGCTACGGGTGATCCCCTCGAGCAAGCCCGAGGTCGAGGCTGCCGTCACGTTCGCCACCGTGACGTTCGTGCGCCACCCGGTGAATTCCGAGGTGGAGATCCGCGCCAGCTTCACCGCCGTCGTGCAGGACCCCGAGCTCCACGTGTACACCCACGTGATCCCGGTGCGGATCGACACCGGGGTGATCGTGGGCGGCAGCGTGTTCCTCTCGTGGGTGTATGCCACGGAGCGGCCGGTCTACGTGGGCGTGTACGTGGTGGACGAGCGGGGGTACTGGATCCCGCCCGGTCACTTGAAGCACGGGCACTGGAAGGCCGACGGACACCACGAGGAGGTCGAGGTCCACGGTCATGGTCACGGTCATGGCCATGCCGACGGCAAGGTCGTGGTGGAGCTCCACGGTGGCGCCGGGATCCAATTCGGTGGCTCCGCCAAGACCTCCAAGCACCACGGCGGGCACTCGGGCGGCGACAAGGGCAAGAGCAAGGGCGGCGACAAGGGCAAGAGCAAGGGCGGCAAGGGCAAGGGCAAGTGACCCGCCCGCGCGAGGCGAACCGCTCGGCCTACTGCGTCTTGACCGTGCAGTCTTCGCCGGTGCAGCTCGCCTTGCAGTGGCCCGCCGGACACCCCTGGGCGCACTCGCTGCCGCTGCACGAGAACGCACACGATGTCGCACCGGCAGCGCAATCCTGCGCGCACTTGCCCCCGTCGCACGAAGCCAGGCACTCGGACCCGGCCTGACAGCTCTGCGAGCAACCTCCGCCGCTGCAGGACATGTTGCACGTCTGGCCGGCCACGCAGAGCTGGGCGCACGAGCCGTCGACGCACTTCATCAGGTGCTTGCCGTCGACGACCGCCACCTTGCCGGCTCCCTCGGTGGCCCCCTCGGCCGTGACGCCGCCGGGCGTCACCACCACGGTGGACCCCTTGCCGTCGTTCACCTTCACGCCACTCGGGTCCACCACCACGGTGGAGCCCTTGCCGTCGTTCACCTTCACGCCGCTCGGGTCCACCACCACGGTAGACCCCTTGCCATCGCCCACCTTCACTCCGCTGGCGCCGACCTCCACGCCGGACTTGCCGTCTCCCACCTTCACTCCGCCCTCCCCGGCGGTACAGGCGGTGAAGGAGAGCAACCCGAGGGCGAGCAGCAGCGTGCGGTGCATGAGCCGACTGTATCACCACCCTTCAGACGAAGCGTAGGGCGTGAATCGGCGGCAGCCGAACGTTGGGGGCGGTCCAGGAGTCGCCGCCGTTCTCGGTGATCCACAGCCCGCCGGTGGTGGAGCCGATCGCAAGGCGAGCGCCCGAGTCATCCACGTCGAGTGCGTGGCGCAGCACCAGGTCATAGGCGTGCGCCTGCGGCAGACCGCAGCGCAGCACCTCGAAGCTCCGTCCACCGTCGCGGGTTCGCGTGACCACCACGCGACCGTCCAGCGGTACCCGCAGCTGGTCGCTCTTGGCGGGCACGAACCACGCGGTGTCGGGATCACGCGGGTGCACGGCCACCGCGAACCCGAACGTCGACGGGCCGGCCTCCTTCACCTCGGTCCACGTGAGCGCGCCGTCGGTGCTGCGCCAGATCCCGCAGTGATGCTGGGCCCACATGCGATCGAAGTCGACCGGGCACGCGACCACGCGGTGTGGATCCTGGATCGCGGGATCGTACGCGCGCTCGGGCGGCATGAAGTCGGCCCGCATGCCCTCGGAGCGCGCCGACCAGCTCTGGCCGTCGTCGGTGGTCTCCCACACGCCGCCGCAGCTCACCGCCACCAGCACGCGCCGCGAGTTGCGGGGGTCGACCATCACCGAGTGGATGCCGGGAGCATCCGCGCCGCCGCCGAGCCACTCGCGGCGGCTGGGGTGGTTCCACAGCGACTCGACGAGCCACCACGAGGACCCGTGATCACGCGAGCGGAACAATCCACCCGGGATCGTGCCTGCCCACAGCTCGCCCGGCCGATCGTCGCCGCCGCCCTCGAGCGCCCAGATCCGCTGCAGCGACCACGGCAACGGCCGCCCATCGGCCCCCACGGTCTCTTCGGCGGGCTTCTCCGGGTAGCACGGTACGTCGACCTCCCGCCAGGACTCGCCGCCATCTTCCGAGCGCTGCAGCTTGGCGCCGAAGTGACCATGGTCGAGCGCCGCATACCAGGTGCCGTCGCGCCGGTCGGGCAGCGAGAGCGAGACGTTGTCGCCCACGAACGCCGTGTTGGTCACGTCCCAGCCCGAGGCGGAGCGCTCGAGCACGAACAGGCCCTTGCGGGTGGAGACGATCAACACGTCGCTCGTCATCGTCGTCAACCTCCCGACAGCGCCTGCATCACGTAGATCTCCGCGCTCGGCCCCACCGTGTCGCGCAGGTGCACACGGTCGCGGACCTGCTCGCCGTCCACGAACACGTTCATGTGCTTGCGGACCGCCCCGTGCTCGTCGAGCACATAGCCGCGCGCCCGCGGGTTGTGCTCGAACGCCGCCGCGAGGCACTCGGCCACGGTGGCCCCCGAGACCTCGATGCTGGGCGAGGGCACGTGACGCTGCAGATTGGCGGTGAAGCGCACCATCGGCACGGACCACGAGTCTAGCAACCCGGACCACGTGAGGAAAACGCGTGGAGCGCAGCACTCGAAGCGATTGGGCCGATAACGGCGATCCGCCGGTGAGCTCAGCGCCCGTACACCGTGGTGTCCGGGTGGTACTGATGCCAGTCGAACCAGAAGTCCCAGAGTACCGTCAGCGGCGCGAGGCAGCGGCCTGTGTGGGCCCCCGAGGTGGCGCAGCCGCGGAAGTCGAAGCGGCTGGTGGTCTCGATATCGACCACCTCGCCCTCACCGGCGGGCTCGAGCCGTAGCGCGATTCCATCGAGGCGCCGCTCGAACGCTCGCAGCGAGCGGCCGCCCCGGGACCAGAGCACGATCGGCACGCTTCCGAGCTCGTCGAGCACCAGCGGCTGGCTGCGCAGCGTGTCCTCGAGGTAGGCGCGTGATCGACCACCCACCTCCACCCCGACGATCAGCGTGCGCGGGGGCAGCGGGGTGTCGCTGGTGTCGACCACTGTCGGCATCGCGGAGATCTCGTCCTCCCAGTTGGCCACGTAGTCGTCGACGTGCTCGGGTCGACCCACGAGCACCGTGGCGGCGGGAGCCTCGGCGGCGAGCTGCGAGAGGTAGAGCTCGTCGCTGTGGATGCGCTCGAGCTGGGCACCCGCGAGGGGGCCGGAGATGCAGCGACCGCTGACCTGCTGCCAGAAGCTGCCGGTCTGTTCGTCGCGCATGATGAAGTTTTGATCGTGGATCCCTGCGAGATGGAAGGTGAGCGCTTGCCCGTTGACGATGGCCGACCACACCAGACCGGTGTGACAGAGCGTTCAATAGGTGACGACCAGCGGGCGGCCGGCGAGCTCGTCGTTGAGCACGTGGTGGTAGGCCATCACGCGGACGGGGTAGGCGCGGACGGTGTCGTTTACGCGGACGGTCATCAGGACGTCGTCGGGGGCCCAGGGGGCGTCGGCGATCGCCACGAAGGTGGGGCCGGGGATCGGGGCGAACATCTGCTCGAACGGGTTGATGCGCGAGAGGGCGGTGGCGGCGAGGACTACGAGGAGCGCGAGCAGGGTGCCGATGCGGCGGGACCATGCGAGCCAGCGCGGGGAGATCATCGGCCAGGCGCGGATTGTCATCCAGAGTGCGAGGGCGAGCGTGGCTGCGAGCACCCAGGGGGCTATGCGTAGGGTGCCGAGCGCTACGGAGAGCTCGGTGTCGCCCTGGGAGCGGAATGGCCGCATGACCCAGTAGGGGGTGATCAAAGCGGCGGCGGCGAGAAGCACCGCGAGGAGCGAGCCGGGGAGCACGAGGCGGCGCTTGGGCATGGGGGGGACGATAGACCAACGATCGCATGACATGAAAGGCATGCCGAGCGAGCGGAGAGGGCTGTGGGACCCCACCCGCCAGCGCGCCCCACCTCCCGCCTCGCCATCCGGTTCATAACATCCCAGCCCATCCGACCTGGTTCATTTCCCCCAGTTGCATGCCCTCCACTCCGACTCATGCTCCCCGCATGGACGTCGCACCATGATCGATCCCCCCAACGAAGGCTCCGCCGACTCGACCCCCAACGACCCCGCGACCCTGCTTCTCGACGACGACCCCGCCGACAAGCCCCATGATGCCTTCGTCAAGCGCGTCTTCACCCAGCCCGAGGCCGCCGCGGTCGAGCTGCGCGCGGCCTTGCCCGCCGCGATCGCCAAGCATCTCGACTGGAGCACGCTGCGGGTCGTTCCCATCAACTTCGTCGACCCGAGCCTCGACCGCCGTGAGAGCGACATCCTCTATGCGATCGACATCATCGACATCACCTCCACCCGCCGCCGCGTCGCCTTCCTCTACGTCCTGCTCGAGCACCTCTCCACGCCCCAGAGGATGGCTGCTTGGCACTTCTTGCGGTACATCACGCACATCTGGGAACGCTACGAACGCGATCAGCAACACTCCATCGACTCGCTGCCGCTCGTCATTCCGCTGCTCTTGTTCCAAGGCCCCGACGGCTGGACGGAGCCTCGGCGGCTGTCGGAGCTGCTCGACGTCCCGCCCGAGCTCGCGGCCGCCTTGCCGTCCCCGGTGGAGCTCACCTTCGACGTCGATGACCTGCACCAGACCATCGAGCACGACCAGCTCGCCCGCGATGTGATCGTCGCCTTCGTCGAGGCCGCCCGGACCCTATTGTTCCTGGCTCGCCGGCCGGACCTCCTCGATCCATCCACACCGCTCGACCCTGCCACCGCACGACGCATCGCAGCGCTGGGTCCGCAGATCGACCTCGTCTACCAAGAGCTGGGCGCGGAGGCGGTTCACACGCTGCTCCGATACGTCGATTCCGCCTTCCGCAAGAAACCCACGCTTCGCGCTATACTGCGTCGCGTCATCAGCGAGGAGAAACGCAGGATGTACATCAGCGTCTACGACGAGATGCGCGCCGAGGGCCGCGCAGAGGGCAAGGTCGAGGGCCGCGCCGAGGGCAAGGCCGAGGGCAAGGCCGAGGGCAAGGTCGAGTTCCTCGTACAGCTCCTGAGCAAGCGCGGCCTGGTGCTCGATGACGAGCTCCGCGCCCGCCTCGATCGCTGCACCGATGAAGCCCAGCTCCAGCGTTGGTTCGACCGCGGACTCACGGCGACCACGGTGGCTGCCGTCTTCGACGAGCCGTAGGCCGTTGCGAGGAGGCCGTTGCGCTTGCCCACGAGGCCGGCTGCTAGCGCGTGTGGTTCAGCTTCCACACCGGGCACCCCGACGCGATCGAGCACGCCACCGAGCTCGGCATGGAGGTGATCGAGGTGGGCCGCTGCCCGATCTACTACCTCGAGGGTTTGGGCTTGTTTCATCGGCGGCTTTCCGACTACGCTGCCCGGCGAGGCGGTATCGTCGGTGGGTCGACACGATCGGTACGCATGGGTGCTGGGCTCGGCGTTGGCGTTGGCGGTGGTCGCATGCCGCAAACAACCGTCCGCTCGCGATGTGCCCGCCCCGACACCGGCGATCCCCGCGGCCCCCGTCGCCGAGCCGGCGGCCCCGGCAGCCCCGGCAGCCCCACCGCTCGCCGAGGCACCGCTGCCCACCGACCCGCGCACGGCCCCACCGCAGCCCCCCGCCGATCCGCCGTGGACCTGGCCCTGGGAACGCATCGAGTCCACCGTCTCGCTGGTCCGCGCGGGCCGAGACCTCACACCCGCACGCTGGCCCGGCGGAGCGAAGGTCGCGGTGGCGCTCGGCTTCGACCTCGACGACGAGACTCCCGCGCTACGCGACGGTGAGACCTCGCCCGCGCTGATGGCCCAGGGCGAGTACGGCAGCCGATCCGGGCTGCCACGAGTGCTGGCGCTGCTCGAGCGCCACGGGCTCCCCGCCACGTTCTTCGTGCCGGCCGTGGTCGCGCGGCTGCACCCCGAGTCGATCGAGCGCATCGTCGCCGCGGGCCACGAGATCGGGCTGCACGGGTGGATCCACGAGCGCAACTCGCTGCTCGACGAAGCCACCGAGCGCGAGCTGATGGAGCGCTCGATCGCGACGCTGACCGAGGCTTCGGGGCGCCGGCCGGTCGGCATCCGCACGCCGTCGTGGGACACGAGCCCGTACACGCTCGGGCTCGTGGCCGAGCTCGGCCTGCTCTACGACAGCAGCTTCATGGCCGACGATCGGCCGTACGAGCTCTTGCACCGCGGCCGACCCACGGGGATCGTCGAGCTGCCGGTCGAGTGGATCCTCGACGACTATCCCTACTTCGGGATGAGCCGTACGCAGCCAATTCGGCCACACATGCCGCCGAGCGACGTGCTCGAGATCTGGCGCGCCGAGTTCGACGCAGCCCTCGCCGAGGGCACGCTGTTCGTGCTCACCATGCACCCTCACATCATCGGCCACCGCTCACGCATGGCGATGCTCGAGGCGCTGGTGGAGCACATGCGCTCGCGCGAGGGGGTGTGGTTCGCCACGCACGAAGCGATCGCACGCGCGGCCGCAGCGGGTCTCTCCGAGTGAACGGGCCACGAGCGGTCCGCTCGCCGCTCGTGGTGTTCGATCGCGATCGCACCCTCCGTGTGGCGCACGATCAATAGAGATACACCGCGCCAGAGCCGGACGTGGCGTTGTTGCCCTGGTTGCCGCCGAGCCCGGTGGCGTTGCTGTCCTCGCTCGTGCCACCGACGGCGATGATGTTGCCGTCGCCGCTGGCTGCGATGCTCCAGCCGAAGTTGTCGGTGGCCGCAGTATTGGGGGCCTTGACGTAGGCCCGCTGCGACCATGCCCCGGCGCCGTCGCGCACGAGCACGTACGCCGCGCCCGCCTGCGCGGCGGCATCGTTGGCCTCGTCGCCGCCGAGGCCGTAGGCATTGCTGGCCTCGCTATAAGCGGCAGCAGCGAGCATGTTCCCGTCGTTGGTCGACATGGCCACGTACCAGCCGAAGAAGTCCTGCGTACCGGGATTGCTGGCCTTGACGTAGGCCTGCTGCGACCACGCCCCGGCGCCGTCGCGCACGAGCACGTAGACCGCACCGGACTCGAGCACGGAGTCGTCGGTGTCGTCGCCGCCAACCCCCGCGATGCCGCCGTCCTCCCCATAGGCTCCGACGACGAGGGTGTTGCCGTCGCCCGCGAGCGCCACGCTCCAGCCGAAGAAGTCCTGCGCGTCGGTGTTGGAGGCCTTGATGTACGCCTGCTGCGTCCACACCCCGGCGCCGTCGCGCACGAGCACGTAGGTGGCCCCGGCCTGGGTGGCCATGTTGTCGGCCTGGTCACCACCGATGCCGGTGGCGATGCTGTCCTCGCCGAACGCCCCCACCGCCAGCGTGTTGCCGTCGCCCGCGAGCGCCACGCTCGATCCGAAGCCGTCGCCGGAGGCCGTGTTGGACGCCTTGACATAGGCCTGGTGCGTCCACACGCCCGCGCCATCGCGCCCGAGCATGTAGACCGCACCGGCGCCGAACGCCGAGTTGTTGCCCTGGTTGCCGTTGATCCCGGTGGCGTTGCTCGCCTCGCCGTAGGCGGCCACCGCCAGCGTGTTGCCGTCGTCGGACAGCGCCACGCGATACCCGAAGATGTCGCCGAAGCCGGTGTTGCTCGCCTTGACGTAGGCCTGCTGCGCCCAGTTGTCGCCCCCGGTTCGCACGAACGCGTAGACCGCCCCGGAGGCCGGGGCCGCATTGCTGGCCTGGTTGCCACCGATACCGGTGGCCGAGCTCGCCTCGTAGGGAGCGCCGACCACCAGCGTGTTGCCGTCGGCGGAGAGCGCCACGCTCGTACCGAACGCATCACTGGCGCCGGCGTTGGAGGCCTTGAGGTAGGCCTGCTGCGCCCACACGTCCGAGCCATCGCGCACGAACACGTAGGCCGCCCCGGCATTCATGAGCGTGTCGTTGGCCTGGTCGCCGTCGACCCCGGTGGCGTTGCTGCTCTCGCCCGTGGCCCCCACCACGAGCGTGGTGCCGTCGTCGGAGAGCGCCACGCTCGTGCCGAATGCATCGCTGGCGTCGGTATTGGAGGCCTTGAAGTAGCCCACGGCCTCGTAGAGCGAGTCCATCACGACCAGCGTGGCCGAGTCGGTGCAGCCTGCCATGTTGCAGGCGCGCAGCGTGTAGCTGGCCTCGAGGCGATAGTGGAGCGGCTGCGTGACCGAGAGCGAGCTGCCGAACACATCGGAGCCGATCTGCACGAACGGATCGCCCGTGGTGGCGCTCTCGAGCAGCTGGTAGTAGTCGGCCCCGGCCGCGGCAGCCCAGGAGAAGTCGAACTGCTTGACCTGCGAGAAGCTCAGATCGAGCACCGGGGCATCGGGCGGGAGCATGCCGCCGGTGGTGGTCTCGCCGGTATCGGTGCTGGTGGAGCCGCCGGTGTCGGTGGTGCTGGTGGAGCCGCCAGTGTCGGTGGTGCTGGTCGTATCGTCGAGCGTCGTGGTCGCATCGGTAGTCTCGCCGGTGGTGCCGCTGGTGAGCGCCAGCGTGGTGCCACCCATCGTGTCATCGGTACCCATGGTCGAGTCGACGGACTCGTCGGTCGTGGGGGTGATGGTCGTGGAGGACACACCGGTGGTGGTGGTGCTGTCCGCGGTGGTGTCGTCCGTCTCCGTCACCGGGGCGGGGTCGTTGCAGCCCGCGAACGGGAACGCGAGGGGGACGAGGGCGAGCATCACGAAACGAGCGCGTAGGGAAGCCACGCTCCTAGTCGACCGGAGCGGGGGGAGGATGTCAATCGAGTGAGAACGACGATTGCGGGTGGGCGGCTGAGGCCGTCGCACCGCGTCGCTCAGCTCGGCCACAGACAGCGCTCGAACATGCCGGCCGGGCCCGCCATCTGGCACTCCATGCCATCGGGGCACGTCGCACCACCGGCGCAGTCGATCACACACTGGTCACCGTTCTGCCCCGCGCACACCGCTGGGGCGTCGCCCGACGTGGGCTGCGGACAGTCGTCGTCCTCCATGCACGGCAGCGTGCACGCGGTGTACTCGGGCGCGAGCGCGTCGTAGCAGTCCTCATAGGGCAGCGTGCATACGGGATCCTCGTCGAGCATGCATGGCGGATAGAGCGGCTCCTCGCCACCCGAGCTGCTCGAGCCACTCGAGCCGCTCGAACCACCCGAGCTGCTCGAGCCCGACGTCGTCGATTCGGAGGAGCCGCTCGAGCTGGTGTCGAGCGGCATCGTGTCGCCGTTCGTATCATCGACCGGGAGCGACGTGGAGCTCGTGCCATCCATGCCCGACGTCGTCATCGGCTGCGGGTCCGTGGTCGGCATGGGGCCGCTGCTGCTCTCGGGACCCGAGCTCGAGCTCGAGGCCCCCGCGGGCCCGTCGAAGTCGGGGTTGGGCTCCTTGCAGGCCGCGGGCCCGAGCAAGATGCCGGCCGCGAGCCATGCCATGCTAGCCACGCTGGGTGCCACGATCGTTCGACGCATGCTCCCGGCATTATGGGGGTCGATCGAGCGACGCGTCCACTGCGGGCACCCGCTCGCGCAGCTGAGGGCGATTGAATGCAACCAAAGGGTTGCGCTTTGGCTCGGCGTGGTGCAATATGCAACCAGGAGGTTGCTCATGGTCGACACGGACCGCATCGAGAAGAAGATCCTGCTGCGCGCGCCCAAGTCACGGGTCTGGCACGCGCTCACCGACGCCGAGGAGTTCGGGTCGTGGTTCGGCGTGAAGCTCCAGGCGGGCTTCGCCGTCGGCAAGCAGGTCACCGGAAGGATCACCCACCCCGGCTACGACCATCTCGAGCTCACGGTGAACGTCGAGCAGATGGACCCGGAGCGGCTGCTGTCGTTCCGGTGGCACCCGCACGCCGTCGATCCCGATGTCGACTACTCCAAGGAGCCCATGACGCTCGTCGAATTCCGGCTCGAGGAGGCGGCGGAGGGCACCCTGCTCACGGTCGTCGAGTCGGGCTTCGACGCGATCCCACCCGCGCGGCGCGACCTGGCATTCCGCATGAACGACGATGGCTGGAGCACCCAGCTGGAGAACATCCGCCGCCATGTCGCAGGCTAGCGTCGCCGCGTCACGCGAGGTGAGGGACGCGGCGCCGCTGTTCGCGGCCCTCGGGGACGAGACGCGGCTGCGCTTGCTCGTGCGGCTGTCCTCGGGCGGTCCCGGATCGATTGCGAGGCTGAGCGAGAAGTCGCAGGTGACCCGTCAGGCGATCTCCAAGCACCTGCAGGTGCTGTCCGAGGCCGGCCTGGTCCGCAGCAGTCGGCGGGGGCGCGAGCGGATCTGGGAGCTCGAGCCCGAGCGCTTCGCCGACGCGCACCGCTATCTCGACCGGATCTCGCAGCAGTGGGACGACGCGCTGGATCGCCTCAAACAGCTCGTGGAACGCTGAATCGGCGGTGGGAATGCCACCGCCCGGCTCGTTCGTCATGACAGCCACGATGCGAGCGCTCGTGACCGTGGCCGCCCTGGGATCGCTGCTGGTGGGGTGCATGGCCGCACCCGAGGCCGAGGAGCTGGTGCTCCTCGACGAGGAGCTCCAGGCCATGCCCGAGCTGCACGCGATCCCCTACGACGAGGCATCTGCACCCGTCCCTGCACCGGTCGAGACGGCTCCCGAGCCCGTGACCGAGCCCGAGCCCGAGCCCGCGCCGCGCCGCACGTCCACCCGCCCCCGCTTCGTCACCGATGCTCCCGGCCCCGACGCGTGCTGGGGCGCGCGGGCCGAGGGCTTCCCGGCGATCTCCGACGACGGCACCACGCTCGTGGTGCCGCAGACCAACCACCTCCAGCTCCAGCTCTTCCCCGGCAGCATGGGGCTCGAGTGGCGCGACGTCGCGAGCGGTCACGTCACCCGCACCGAGCCGATCGTGATCCTCGACGAGCGCTACAACGAGATCGACGAGGGCGCCTGCGGCCGCGTCGCCCGCAGCATCCGCCGTCGTGCCCACGCCACCAACGCGAGCCTGGACGCGGTGAGCTGGCGCGTGATGGAGCAGCTGCCGGTGGCGCTGCCCTACACGTGGATGGAGGACGAGGCCCGCGCGGAGTACCTCGCCGAGGTGCCGCCCCGCGAGCGCGTCGTGCAGCTCGTCGCGCGCCACGGCGAGGTCGCGCTGCGCATCCCCGGGGTGAAGGTGCTCGAGCGCCACGCGCTGGAGATCGACGACGTCGCCGCGGTCTACGGCGACCGTGCTACCGGCACGGTGGTGATCGTGAGCCGGCAGTGCGTGGGCGACTCGTGCACGTGCGATCCGAGCTTCACCTCACACGTGCTGCGCTGGAGCCCGGAGAGCTTCGATGCGATCGCGCAGCGCCCGTGCCTGCCAGCGGGCGAGGACGAGGGTGCGGAGGACGAATTCGGGGGCTCGACGAGCTGTGAGCCGATCGAGCTGGAATTCGACGGAACGGCGTGGGAGATCCGGTAGCGGTTGCCGCGAGCGTAGCCCTGCTCCGAGCATGGTGATCGCGCACCCTCGAGCCACGCGATATCCTCGACGGGATGTGGACCAATGACGCGACGGTGGTGACGGGCGATCCGTCGACCTCGCCGCGACGGCCACTCGACGAAGGCGACGCGATCGATCGCTACAGGGTGATCGAGCAGGTCGGCCGAGGAGCCATGGGGGTCGTGTATCGGGCCCACGACCCGAAGCTCGACCGAGACGTGGCGGTCAAGCTGGCCTCGGTCGGGCCCTCCGGCACGGGCGGCCCCGACGATCCGACGCGGCTCAAGGCGGAGGCCCAGATCCTGGCTCGCCTCTCGCACCCCAACGTGGTGACCATCCTCGACGTGGGCGAGCACCAGGGAGAGGTGTTCCTGGCGATGGAGCTGGTGCGAGGGCCCACCCTGCGACAGTGGCTCAATGCCCGGTGCCACCCGTGGACGGAGACGCTCGCCGTGCTGTGTGCGGTCGGCCGCGGCCTCTCGGCCGTGCACGCGGCGAGCTTGATCCACCGCGACGTGAAGCCCGGCAACGTGATGGTGGGCGACGACGGCCGCGTGCGCTTGATGGACTTCGGCCTGGCCTCCTCGGTGGTCGACGACTTGACCACGCTGGGCGGCTCGGTGGGTGATCGGTCGGGCGGCCCTGCTCCGAACGAGGCCCTCTCGCATCCACGCGGCACCCTGCCCTACATGGCGCCCGAGCAGCATCGCGGTCGCGCGCTCGATCCTCGCGCCGATCAATTCTCGCTGTGCGTGACGATGCACGAGGCGCTCTACGGCGAGCACCCGTTCGAGGGGGACTCGCCGCTGGGGATCGCCGCAGCGATCGTCGAGGGGCGGCTGCGGCCGCTGCCCGACGACGCAGCGGTGCCGGCGAGGATCGGCCGCGTCCTGCAGCGGGGCCTGGCCGCGGCGCCCGAGGATCGGTGGCCCGACGTCGACGCGCTTCTGAGGGCGATCGAGCGTGCCGTGACCCGACCTCGTCGCCTGCGCTGGATTGCCGGGCTCGGCCTCGGAGCCCTCGTGGTGGCGGGGACGGTGGTGGCGGTGGAGTGGGAGCCGGCTTCCGACCCGTGCGAAGGCGTGGAACGCTCGATCGCGGAGGCCTGGGGTCCCGCGCGCCAGGTCGAGGTGCAGGCACGTTTCGAAGCGGCCGGCCCGGCGTTCGTGGAGGCGAGCTGGCCCCGCGTGAACGAGGTGATGGGAGCCTATCGCGAGCAGTGGTCCGCGGCCCGCGTGTCGGCCTGCCGCATCGGGGCTCACGGGGAAGACGTGACCGAGCAGGTGGGGTGCCTCGAGCGGCACCGGCGAGCGTTCGAAGGGCTCGCCCAGGAGCTCGCGCGAGCGGACGACGTCACCGTGCGGATGGGCCTGGAGGCGGCCGGGCGGCTGCCACCGCTGTCGGAGTGCGAGGCTCTTCGCCATGCTTCGAAGCGGGATCACGATCCTCTCGATCCAGCCGAGCGCGCCCGCTACGACGAGCTCGCGCAGCGTATCGACGAGGTGCGAGCGCTGGCGATCCTCGAGCGCTACGGGGCCGTGCTCGATGCGCTCGTGGAGCTCGAGCCGGCCGTACGCGCATCGGGCCAGCCGGCCCTACTCGGCGAGCTGCTGGCCGTACGCGCCAGCGCGGAGCGGAACCTGGGTCGCGCCGACGTTGCGGAGCACGCCTTCGAGGAGGCGTACTTCGCGTTCGAGGCAGCGGGTGAGCAGCGGCGCTCGGCATCGATCGCGTTGCGGCTCGTCAGCATGCTGACCGAGCTCGGTCGACGATCCGACGACGCACGCATCTGGCTCCGGCGAGGGGAGGCAATGCTCGGGCGCCTCGACGAGCTCGATGCCGAGCTCGAAGGCCAGCATCAGCGAGCGCTCGGGAGCCTCGCCGAGCTCGACGGCGAGCTCGACGCGATGGTGGAGCACCAGCGGCGCGCCCTCGAGCTGGCGGAGCAGCAGCGCGGGCCCGAGGCGTTCACGACCTTGAGTCAGCGAGAGGCTTATGGCAACGCACTGTTCATGGCGGGTCGCAGCGACGACGCGATCCGGACCCTGCGCGAGGTGATCGATGGCTTCGAGCGGCTCGTGGGACCTCGCCACCCCGCGACGATCTCTCCGATGACCAACCTCGCCGCCGTGCTCGCCAGCACCGGCCGTAGCGAAGAGGCCGCCGAGGTACTCGAGCAGGCGATCGCGGTCACCGAGGGCGGCCATCCGCTCGAGCGCCCCCTGGCCGCCATGGCCCTGCGAACCCTGGCCTTCATCCGCGTGGGGCAGAAGCGCTTCGATGAGGCTCGTCGGCTCGCAGAGCGCCGCCTCGAGCTCCAGCAGGGCCTCACACCGGACTCCGACGTGCTGCTCGCCGACGCGATCGGGAGCCTGGCCGCGATCGATCAGATCAGCGGGCGCAATGAGGCAGCGGCCCAGGGCTTCCGCCGCCAGCTGGACATGCTGAGCACGCTGGGGCTGGAATCCGGAGAGGCCTACCGCGAGGCGCTGTCGAACTGGACCACCGCCCTCGAGGCGGTGATGAACCCGACGGAGGCGCTCGCCCGGCTCGAGGCCGAGATCGAGCGCTCGTCCGAGACACTGAGTCCCGAGCACCCCTCGATGCTTCTCGCCCGGCTCGAGCTCGCGAGCGTGCGATACGCCATCGATCCCGACTTGGGGCTCGCGGAGCTCGAGGCCCTCGATGCCCTTTCCTTCACGGACACGAAGCTACGCGCGCTGCTGCTGTACACGCTGGTCGAAGCGCTGGCCCCGGTAGACCTCGAGCGAGCGCGCGCGGCGATGGCCAGGCTCGAGACCACCGAGGGCCCAGGTGACACGCGGCGCGTGATCGAGGACTACCGGGTATCGGCACGCAAGACGATCGAGACGGCGGAGTCGAGCGCGAGCGCAGGAAAGTGATAAGAAGACGAACGCGAAGCAGCCGGCCCGCTTCGTCCATCTGCAATCGAGAAACCCCGCATTCGCGGGGCTTCTCGTGGCGCATCCGGAAAGATTCGAACTTCCGACATTCGGTTCCGTAGACCGACGCTCTATCCAGCTGAGCTACGGATGCGTATCGCGGGCCGCGGACACTACCCGTACTGCCTCCCTACCGCAAGCCCACACCGTCGCCTCCATGAGCGATCTCTCACGCACATAGCGCCGCCCTTCACACCCCCGGCGACGCCCCCGTGAACAGCATCGCCAGCACGCACGCATTGTTCCCCATGTGCACGGCCATGGCCGGCCACAGCCGTCCCGTCCGCTCGAGCACCGCCGCGAACACCACCCCCAGCCACATATAGACCGGCAGCCCGGGCACGTTGCCGTGGATCAGCGCGAACGCCAGCGCGCTGATGGCATAGGCCAGCGCACGGCCCGACTTCGCCGCCACGCGCCGGAACAGCAGCCCCCGGAAGAACCACTCCTCGGTCAACGGCGCCAGCACGGACGCGGCGATCACCAGTGCGAGCGCCTCGGCGCCAAAGCCGTTCTCGTGCACGCCGGCGATGATCTCCAGCACGCGGCCCTGCTCCTGCACGGGCAGCTCGAGCTGCTCGAGCAAGAGCCCCAGCACCATGCTCCCGCCGAGCGCGGCCAGCACCCCCAGCGCGATCGTCCCGAGCACCGCCCCGGGCGTGGTCGCCCGCGGGGCCACCGGCTCGGGCGGGCTCGGGTCCTCCTCGCCGTCCTCGGCCACTGCGGCGGCCCAGCGAGGCCCCACCCAGCCATAGAACAGCGCCCCCACCGCGGTCATCAGGGCGGCCGCCCCGAGCATCAGCGCGTCGTTGCTCACCACGCCGAACACCGCCGCCATCACCACCGAGCCGATCACGAGCCCCGCGAAGGCCATGCCGAGCTCGGCGATGCCTGGCCACAGCCGTCGCTTGAGCCACATCGGCGAACAGCATGCCGAGCACGACGGGCCCCAGCAACCAGACCAGGGGCCCTCCCCGCTTGCCAGCCGCCCCCCACCGCGGTTACCTTCCGCACCCCGCGAAACGAAAAGCGCGCCATCGCGCGCCTTGGGACCTGTGGAACGGTGGCCGAGTGGCTGAAGGCACAGGTTTGCTAAATCTGCGTAGGGGAAACTCTACCGAGGGTTCGAATCCCTCCCGTTCCGCCGAAGACCTCCGACCACACCCGGTCGGGGGTCTTTGCACGATCTGGATGGAGCGTCGGTCTGCGAAACCGAATGTCGGAAGCGCCCGCGAGCGAGCTGCTATCGTCCCAAGCCATGCTCCGCCCGTCCGTGCTCCCCTCGCTCGCGCTGGCCCTCGCCCTCGCCCCGGCGGCCTGCGACTCCGCCAACGATGCGGTGAAGTCCGGTGAGAAGGCCGCCACCGACGCCTCCAAGCAGGCGCTCGATGCCTCCAAGAAGAAGGCCGGCGAGCTCACCGACGATGCCGTCGATGCCTCCAAGAAAGCCGCCGTCGAGCTCGCCGATGCGACCGTCGACGCCTCCAAGAAGGCCGTCGACGCGACCAAGTCGGGTGCCAAGTCGCTGCTCGACGACGTGCGCACCGACGGGGAGCTGTCCGACTCGGCCAAGGCGTGGCTCAAATCCCAGGCCTCGGACGACGACTCCACGATCGAGTCCGTGCTCGTCAAGGGCGTGCAGCTGGCCCCCGTGGCGCTCGAGGCCACCAAGGTGCTCATCGAGGCGACCGACTCCGAGACCGCGATCGAGCCGATCTTCCAGAAGGTGGACGGCGACTCCACCAAGACCGACGCCGCGATCAAGGGCATGCCACGCGTGGAGGCGATCGATGGCCTCACCATCGGCTTCAAGCAGATGGACACCCTCGACGCGAGCAAGAAGGTCGAGCAGCGCGGCTACCTGGTGATGTGGCGCCACGAGGATCATCTGGTGGGCTTCGTCTATCGCTCGACCCGCACCATCGACATCGAGAAGCTCGTCGCGGAGACGCCGCGGCTGGCAAAGATGACCCAGAAGGCGCTCGAGGGCTGATCCGCCGCCCCCTCGGCTCACGCGCAACGGGCTCGGAACCGCGCTCGGCGATCTCGCTTGCCCGCCGGGCTTCGAACCATCGTAGGATTCGCCCCGACGTCCTCCTCGAGGACCACCCCACCCCACTACAACGAAGACGGAAGACAAGCTCATGGACATCAAGACCATCTCGGCCACCCTCGTGCTCCTCGGCACCAGCATCGTCATGCCCGCGTGTGACAGCAGCAAGAAGGACGCCGCCGAGGTCAAGAAGGAAGGCGACAAGAAGACCGACGCCAAGGACGCCAAGAAGCCGGACGAGAAGGCTCCCGCCGACGTCAAGGCCGCGGCCGACGCGAAGGCCGAGGGCGCCTGCGGCGGCGACAAGAAGGCCGGCGAGGGTGCCTGCGGCGGCGACAAGAAGGCCGGCGAGGGTGCTTGCGGCGGTGCGCCCGATGAGGGCAAGAGCGCGGCCGCAGCCGGTGCGGGCGATGTCAAGGCCGCCGACCCGGCCGCCGCCAAGGCCGACGAGGCGAAGAAGGACGCGACCTGATGTGCGCCCCCCAGCCGACTGCAAGCAAGTAGTCGGCTGGTGGTAGAACCCGGAGCGTGAACGAGCCGCTCACGCTCCGACGCCTCCTCGCGGGGATCGAGCCCGCGCCGCAGCTCCAGGGCTGCGATCTCGACACCACCATCACCGCCCTCGTGGTCGACTCGCGCCGAGTCGAGCCGGGGGCGGCGTTCTTGGCGGTAAAGGGCGAGACCCACGACGGCCATGGCTTCGTGGCCCAGGCGATCGAGCGCGGCGCGGCCGTGGTGATCGTAGAGGGCGATCGCGTGGGCCCGCTGCCGGGCGCAGTCGTACGGCTCCGCGACAGCTCGACCGCCTACCCCGAGCTCGCCGCCAATGCCCACGAGCGCCCCGGCGACACGCTGTGGCTCGCAGGCGTGACGGGCACCAACGGCAAGACCACCACCGCGCACCTCGTGGGGGCGGCCCTGCGCCATGCGGGGCTCCTGCACGCACGGCTCGGCACCACCGGCAACTGGTTGGTCGATCGCGAGGCTCCGGCGGGCTACACCACGCCGTTTCCCGAGGAGCTGCAGGCGCTGTTGGCCGGCGCGCGCGACCACGGAGCCACCCACGCCGTGATGGAGGTGTCGTCGCACGCGCTGGCCCAGGGCCGCGCGCGACCGCTTCGGTTCACCGCGGTCGGGCTCACGAGCTTCAGCCAGGATCACCTCGACTTCCACCACACGATGGACGAGTACCTCGCGGCCAAGTGCCGGCTCACCGCCGAGCACTTGCGCCCCGAGGGCACCGCGATCGCGGCCGTCGACGCCAACCCGCCGGCGGCGGAGCGGTTCCTCGCCGCGGCTCCGGCCGGCGCGCTGCGCTGGCGAGCCTCTCGTGGTGCGGTGCCGGGGGCGGAGCTCTTGGCCGAGGCCATCGAGCACACGCCGCAGGGCCTGCGCGCCACGCTGCACACGCCCGCCGGCCGCATCGCGCTCCGCAGCCCGCTGGTGGGCGCGTACAACCTCGACAACCTGATGGTGGCGCTGGGCCTGGGGCTCGGGCTCGGGGTGTCGCTCGAGGCCATGACCGAGGCGCTGGCCGAGTCCACCGGCGCCCCGGGTCGGCTGCAGCGCGTGGCGGTGGAGGGCATACGCGGACCGGCGGTGCTCGTGGACTACGCCCACACCCCCGACGCGGTAGCGCGCGCGATCGAGGCGGTGCGCCCGGCGTGCCGCGGCCGCCTGGTGGTGATCTTGGGGTGTGGAGGCGACCGCGACCCGAGCAAGCGCCCGCTCATGGGCCGCGTGGCCGCCGAGGGGGCCGACCGGTTCTGGGCGACCTCCGACAACCCGCGCACCGAGGACCCCGAGGCGATCGTCGACATGATGCTGGCCGGCGTGCCACCGGGGTGCCGCGATCGGGTCGAGCGCTGCACCGATCGCGCGTCGGCGATCGCCGGTGCCATCGCCGAGGCGAACGACGACGACCTGGTGCTCGTCGCCGGCAAGGGCCACGAGGACTACCAGGTGCTCGGCACGCAGAAGATCCACTTCGACGATCGCGAGCACGCCCACGCCGCACTGCTGCGACGCCGTGCCGCGGCTCCGGGTTGACGCGTCGACCCGCCACCCCGCAAGATCGCCCCCGGAGGGCATCCCATGGCCTTGATTACGTCGTCGATGGTTGTGATCTCGTGGATCGGCGGCTCGGGTTTGGTCGTCCCCTCGCCCAAGCCGGCACCCGAGCCCGTCGACTCGCCCGTCGGGCTGACCATCACCGACCCGAGCCACACGCCGGTCCCCATGGGCCTGGGCCGCGAGCCCGACGTGCAGGCGTCGTTCAACACGCCCACGCTGCTGTTCGTGAACTTCGAAGGGCCGTTCATGAACGGCGGGTGCGGCGACGACTCGCAGAACGACTGCACCACGATCTTCCCCAACACGCAGTTCCAGCCGCACCCCGGCGACGCGGCCACCAAGGCGGCCATCATCCAGGCCACGCGAGAAGACGTGGTGGACTTCGGCGTGATCGTGGTCGGCGAGCGCCCGCCCGCGGGCAACCCCTATGCGATGGTCGTGTCGGGTGCGCCGGAGGGCGGCTCTCCGCCGGGCGTGGGCGGCGTGGCGCCGGTCATCGATTGCAGCAACGTCAACCCCAACCAGACGAGCTTCAACTTCCTCGTCGGCGACAGCGCGAACATCCAGGCCACCGTCATCCACCAGGAGGCCGCACACACCTGGGGGCTCGAGCACGTGGATGACGAGACCGACAACCTGTTCCCCTCGGCGGGCGGGGTGTCGGATCCCAAGTACCAGGACACGTGCAGCCAGGTCGTGGCCGACGTGCAGCTCAACCCCACCGGGGCGTTCTGCAACTCGGTGCACACGATGTTCTGCGCGAACAACCAGCAGAACTCGTACCAGGAGATGCTGCTGCTGTTCGGGCCGCCGATCCCCGACGAGGCAGCGCCCACCGTGACGATCGATGCGCCCAGCGAGGGCGAGGTGATCGAGTACACCGCCGACTTCGACCTCGTCATCACGCTCGACGACGACCGCCGCCCGCAGGTGCTCGCCACCCAGATCTACTTCGACGACGTGGAGGCGGCCGACGGCTCGTTCGTCAACAGCACGCTCACGTTCCCCGTCAACGGCGGCGACCCACCGGTGGGCCACGGGCTCACCAACGGGATGCACACGATCCTGGTCGACATCACCGACGAGGCCGGCAACCCGGCCTCGGCCTCGGTCACGTTCGAGATCGTGAACAGCCCGGTCGCCACCGGCGACGAGAGCACGGGCGCGGACGAGAGCGGAGGTACCACCGGCGACACCAACGAACCGCCGGACGAGGGCAACGAGGGGGACGAAACCGGCTCGCCGCCGGTGGACCCGGGCCTGGGCGACGACGGTGACGACGGCTGCAGCTGCCGAGCCCCCGATGGGCGGCTGGGCCCGGGTGCGGGATTGCTCGCGTTGCTCCTCTTGGGCCTGCGACGTCGACGCGCCTGAAGGCGCGAAAACGCCACTGCCGCCTACCCCCGGGGATCCACCCTATCGAACCCGGGTATCTGCCTTCATACCCGAGTGGTTCCACCCGGAAAGGGGGACGATGTCGGTGTCCAACCCATGGGCAGTCATCGAGACGGGACGGGTTTGGCGATGCGACATACGATCGGGCGTTTTAGCTCCGTAATCTTCGTACCTGCGCTTGCATTTGCGTGCGGGGATCCGGATGGGGGCCGGGGGGAGGGCGGTGCCGAAGACGGCATCATCACCACCGTGTCGCCCTCGACCTCTGGCGACGACGAGGACTCGGCCACCGGCCAGAACGAGGGCTCCGGCAGCAACTCGGGCGCGAGTGCGAGCGCGAGTGCGAGCGCGAGCGCGGATGGAGCGAGCGAAGACTCGGGCGGTCTCAAGTTCGACCTCGGCGCACAGCCCGATGCCGACATCGGCTGCGGTGGCGGCGGGGGTGGTGGCGGCGGCGGGCCGGACTTCTCGTACATCTGGATCGCCAACTCGGCCGAGAGCTCGGTCTCGAAGATCGACACCCAGACGCTGGTGGAGCAGGGCCGCTACATCACGCGCCCCGACACCAACGGCAACCCCTCGCGCACGTCGGTCAACCTCAACGGTGACATGGCCATCGCCAACCGCTCGGGCGGCGTGACGATGATCTACGCAATCCCCGAGCGCTGCGCCAACCCGGCCAACACCTCCACCGGGGCCGCCGACGTCAAGCCGTGGCCGGACGGCTGCGTGGGCTGGCACACCCCGTTCGCCTACGCCTCGCAGCGCCCGATGGCGTGGACGCAGGGCGACTTCGACAACTCGACCTGCCGCTACGAGAACACCAAGCTGTGGTCCTCGGGCGCCAACGCCAGCATCGACGTGGTGCTGATGGACGGCGAGACCGGCGTGGTCGAGGCGACGGTCCCGATCCCGGGCGTACAGCCCAACTTCTACGGCATCTATGGCGGGGCGGTGGACGCGAGCGGCAACTTCTGGGGCAGCCAGCTCGGCCAGGGCTTCCTCGTCCGGGTCGACATCGACGACCAGTCCGTCCAGACCTGGCCGATGCCGACCGGCGGCTACGGCATGACGGTCGACTCGCAGGGCCACGTGTGGACCTGCAGCAGCAACGTCGCGCGCTTCGACTACGCCACCCAGACCTGGGCCACGGCCTTCGCGGGTGGCAACGGCGGCTGCATGGAGGACGGCATGGGCACGCTGTGGCTGGCCAACGACCCGATGGTGGGCGTCGACATCAACTCGATGGCGGTGGTGCAGACGATCGACCTGCCCAACTACGTGCACGGCATCAGCATCGACTTCTACGGCTACGTGTGGGGCCCGGCCATCTACAACAACGAGGCCTACCGCGTGGACCCGGTGGCCGGCACCATCGATACGGTCACGGGGCTCAACTACCCGTACACGTACAGCGACATGACCGGCTTCGCCCTCAGCAACGCGGGCGGGCCGATCGGTTAGGACCGGGTCCTCGCGGCTCGACCTCCCCGCTCGACCTCGCGGCTCGACCTCCCCGCTCGTTCGGCTGACCATGCCCCCCCTCCGGGGGGCACCTGGTTCTCCGCTTGCCTACCGCTGGCTGCGGGGGGGCTTGGATGGAAGACCCCCGGCGGCCGCCCCTGCACATCCGTCGCGGGTTGGGGCCTCACGGAGGCTTTGCCGACGATATTCGTCATCGGGCCCCCACCTATGCGATGCTCCACCCCGTGGAAGGCGCCACAGCACCACGCTTGATCACCCCCGGCGAGATCGAGGTGGTCGTTGGCCTCTATCGCGATTCGATGGCCCGCTACGAGGAAGCGGCGAGCGTGCTCGAGCACCGCTTGCGCCGTGAGCTCCGCGCGGCCGCCATCAAGACCTTGGTGCTATCGCGCGCCAAGCACCCCGACGAGGTGCGACGCACCCTCGTCGACTTGCGAGCCGCCGACGAACCAGCCAGTCCCTCGCTGACCTATGTCCGGCTCACGACCGAGCTCAACCGCGTGGTCCCCGACCTCGCGCGGGCGCGTGTCATCGTCTACCACCCGGTGGACGAACAGGCAGCGTTCGAGCTGATCCTGCGCCGATTTCCGCTGGCCGACGTGCCGAACCCGATCGAGCACAAGGCCGATCGCGCGCGGGCGAGCCGGGCGCTGGTCGACCTCGACGAGTCGTTCGACCGGCCGTCGCTGCGCGGCTCGATCGTCGAGGTGCAGGTCGCGTCGATCTCGTCGCACATCTTCAACGAGCTCGAGAACGACATCGGCTACAAGCCCGCGGCGGAGGACACACCCCGCGAGGTGCACGAGGGCATCGACGACCTCTTGCACCTGTCCCGGCTGACCGACCGTGCGGTGGAGCGCCTGCTCGACGCACGCCGGCGGCGGCTGCTCGACGCCGAGCACCCGCTCGAGAGCCCCGAGGACCTGCGCCACGCGCTCGAGCATGCGGTGGGCCACACGCTCACGGGCGACTTCATGCGGCTCTACCGGCTGATGGACTCGGTGATCGAGCCGCTCACGTCGGGGGCGCTGGCGGGGCTCGGCAACACCGAGCAGATGCTCGTGCGCGGCAACGAGGTCGCGGGCGAGCTGGGGCTGCACGAGACCGGCGGCGACGACGACGTGCTCTGCTACACGCTGGCGCTCATGCCCACGTTCGGGCTGGAGTTCCAGGAGCTCGCCAAGAGCTGGCGAGGCCCCTCCAACGACATGAAGACCGCCATCCTCAACTGGAAGAAGTAAGGCGATGCCACAGCTCAGGCTCACCGATCTCGTCACGGGCCTCCTCAGCCGGGGGACCCGCTACTCCGAGCTCGTCGTGTTTGCCGACGACGTGGCCGAGGTGGCGCAGCTTCGCATCGGCGAGCTGCCGCTCGAGCTCACGCCGCTCGATCACGCGGGTGTGCACTTCTCGTTCACCGACCGCGGGCAGACGTTCAAGCTCGAGGTGTCCGAGGACGGGGTCTCGCGGCTCTCCAAGCTCGAGGGACAGGTCAAGAAGCGCACGGTGCTGCAAGACGAGGCGCCGCACGGCGCGGTGCCCTCGGCCGCGCTGCGGACCGCCGTGGCCAAGAAGGGCGACGGCTGGGCGGCGGGGCTCGTGCTCGGGCTCCTGGCGGGGCCGGTGATCCCCGGGTCGGTCAAGTCGCGCAAGGTGCTCACGGTGCGCTTCCATGGCACCGATCGCACGTGGAAGGCCTACGATGGCGGCCTCGTGCGGTGGATGAAGCGCGAGCTCCAGACATCTAGCTAAGCCCCCCGCCACCACCGGTAGGCAAGCCAGCATCCGGGTGCCCCCCCAAGGGGGCTTTTCCCCGCCTATGGGGCGGCATTCGGATAGACAGCCATCACGTTGCCGACCGCCTCGTTGACGATGGTCTCGGGGTCGTCGGACTTGCGGAGCCACTTGGAGGTGGAGCCGTGCCAGACCTCGTGCTGCTGGGCGCGGTCGAGCAGGTAGATGTTGAGGGTGCCCTTGGTCTGGGGGTCGGACGGGGACCCGACGCTATTGATGCTGGAGCTCGTACCCTCGCCGCCCTCGACGCGGTAGCGGATGCGGACGCCGACCGAGAAGGAGACCAGCAGCGTGGCCTGGTCGTGCGGGGCCTTGGTCATGCCGCGCGCGCCGAGCTCGCGCTCGACCGCCGCCCGAATGAGGCGCTCGTTGTCCTTGGTGCGCACGTTGGGCTGGGGCTCACCGAGCTCGATGAGCACGAGGTCTTCGGTGATCCAGGCGTAGGTAGTGGCCGCAGCGAAGTCGTAGTTGGCGGTGCGCTCGGCCTGGACTGCGGGAGCGCAGGCAGCGCTGACGAGCAGCAGGCCTGCGCCCACGAGGGCGAGGGCACGACGACGCGACGAGAGGACGAGGTCCGAAGTGGCGCTCGACATGGGCCGCCGAAGTATACGGGAGTCGGCTCGCGGCGCGTTAGAGTGCGGGAGCGTGAGCCTGCCCATCAACCTCTTGGAGTACGAGGCACTGGCGCGAGCCCGGCTCGAGCCCGGCGCGTTCGACTACTACGTGAGCGGGGCGGACGACGAGGTCACGCTGCGCGACAACCGGGAGGCCTACGAGCGGCTGCGACTGGCCTATCACGTGCTGGTGGACGTGAGCCGGTGCGAGCCGGCGACGACGGTGCTGGGCTCGCGAGTGGCGATGCCGGTGCTGGTGGCCCCGACGGCCTTCCATCGCATGGCGTGCGAGGAGGGCGAGCGCGCCACGGTGCGCGCGGCGGGGGCGGCGGGAACGATCATGATCCTGAGCACGCTGTCGACCGTCGCGGTAGAGGACGTGGTGGCAGCGGCGACGGGGCCGGTGTGGTTCCAGCTCTACGTGTACCGAGATCGTCGAGCCACCGAGGGCCTCGTGCGCCGGGCCGAGGCCGCCGGGTGCGAGGCCATCGTGCTCACGGTGGACGCGCCACGGCTCGGGCGACGCGAGCGGGACGTCCGCAACGGCTTCCACCTGCCCGCGGGGCTGTCGGTGGAGAACCTCTTGCCCGCGGGCTACGGCGCGGTGGAGCGCCCACGGGGCGAGTCCGGGCTGGCCGCGTATTTCGCCTCGCTCATCGATCCGAGCCTCACGTGGGACGACGTCGCGTGGCTGCGCGGGCTGACGCGGCTACCGATCCTGCTCAAGGGGATCGTGCGGCCCGACGACGCCGTGCGAGCCGTCGAGGTGGGCGCCGCCGGGGTGGTGGTGAGCAACCACGGCGGGCGGCAGCTCGATGGATCGATCGCAACGATCGACGCGCTGCCGGGAATCGTGGCCGCGGTGGGCGGGCGGATCGAGCTCTTGATGGACGGCGGGATCCGACGCGGGACCGACGTGCTCAAGGCGCTGGCGCTGGGAGCAAAAGCCGTGTGCGTGGGGCGACCGGTGCTGTGGGGGCTGGCCGTGGACGGGCAGGCGGGCGTGGAGCACGTGCTGGGGCGCTTGCGCGAGGAGCTGGAGCGAGCGATGGCGCTGTGCGGGGCACCGAACGTGGAAACGATCGGGGGGGATCTGGTGGTGCGATGACGCGGCGAGCCGCGCTCATGGGGCTCCTGCTGCAGGGATGTGTGCGTACACCCGAGCCGACGACTCCGACCGAACCATCGACGACCCCAACGGCAACGGCCGCATCGACTGTCGTCGAGACCCCCGCGGTCGAGCCGGTCCCCGAGCCCGAGCCAACGCCGAAGCTGGTGCTCGTGGACGAGGACTGGGTGTGGAACGACGGAGATCCGAGCGGGCCGCTGCTGCGCATCGTGGAGCTGCAGAGCAGCAACGACGACGATCCCACCGCGGTCCGGGCGCTGCTCGGCGTGCTCGAGCCGCTGATGGCGTGCTACGACGCGGAGCTCGGGCGCACGCCGGAGCTGATGCTCACGCTCACGATTCGTCGTACGCCGTCCACCACGGCCGATCGGGAGGGGCTGTCGATCGAAGCCAACACGCGGGAGCCGACCGGGATCCCGGGGTGTGCGAGGCCGTTCCTCGCGCGAGCGCTGCCGCCCGCGGCCCAGGATCCCCACGGGCGCTATGCGGTGCGCTTGTTTCCGCACCGCGATCAGGCCCCTGCGCTGCGCCTACCCGACATCGACGACACGGTGATCGAGCGCGAGGGAGGCTCGTGCTTCACCGTGCACACCAACCCGTGCAAGCCACACAAGCACTGCATGGGGCCCACGTGGCAGCGTACGCGCTGCCGGCACCCCGCCGAGCGGCCAGGCGTGACGGTGCGCTGGGCGTTCGGACCGGCCACGCAGGAGCAGTGGCCACGGACCGGCATCGACCTCGTGGGCGCCGACGGCGGGCTCGTGTGGCGTACGAGCCTCGACCCCGAGGACGCAGAGCGGCTGGGCACGCTGCACGTGAGCGAAGCGCAGGGCCACCTCGAGCGCTTTCGCAGCGAAGCGCCCCCCGGCGTGCTGCTGCTGGCGATCGAGCCCAAGCGGGTGGTGCTCGCCGATCGGGCCGGCGTGCGCATGTACGACCGTCGCACGGGCAAGCGGGGGTTTCGGTATGCGCCCCGTGAGCCCGAGGCACCGCGGATGTTCCTCGACGAGGGCACGTTCACGGCGCGCAAGGGCAAGCTGCGGTGCAGCGGCGACGCCAGGCGTGGCGCGTTCGCGACCACGTGCGACGGAGCGCTCTTGTGGTTCGATGGCCACGCGCTCGCCGTGATCGACTACGGCCAGCCGATGAGCCTCCATGGCGAGACCACGCTCTCCGACGACACCAGCACCCGCACCGGCGGCGCAGCGGCCCCGCGGGCCTCGCTGCGCGTCGCCGGGTGGCGGGTGGTGGTGGAAGGGCGGGTGTTCCTGCAGTAGCGACTCGCGCTACTTGCCCTTGGCGGCGTCCTTCTTGGCCGGCTTGCTCGGCGGCGCGCTGAGGTCGAGGTCGTCGAGCAGGTCCTCGAGCGCGATCTTCTTCTCCAGCCGCTGGCTCTGCAGCTCTACTACTTTGCGTCCGATCTTGTCGCCGTCGCGGGTGAAGTCGTCGAGCCGGTCGCTCAGCTTCTTGCGCAGCGCGTTCGCGGCGGGGTCCTTCTTGATCGCCTCGAGGTTCTCGCGGGTCTCGTACGCCCGCTGGTCGAGCTCGATCTGCTGCGCCTTGAGGCCCTCGATCTCCGTGTCGATGCGGCCGATGTCGCGTCGGATGTCCACGATCGGCTGCAGCTTCGTCCGCATGTCCGGCGTCAGATCGGCCGACAGCACCAGCGTCTCGAGCAGCCCCAGCGCGCGGTGATCCCAGATGCTCAGCTGTGTCGTCGACGGCGTCTGCTCCACCACGCTCGTGCTGCCTTCGCTGTTGCCCTTTCCCACTTCCACCCGGATGAGGTAGCCATCGGGCAGCACCTCGGTGCCCTTGGGCGGGTCGACCAGCTCGTAGTTCCAGCCCGCCTTGCTGTGCCGCACGAGCACGCTGTAGGGCTTCTCCGCGGGCTTGCCCTTGACCGACCAGATCGTGGTGGTCCGCGAGAAGCTCTCCACCTCCAGGACCCCTCGCGAGATCTTGAGCAGCCGCATCTCCTCGCCGTCGTAGCTGGAGGTCGAGCTGACCATGATGCTCGGCTCCACCGCGAACGGGATCGTTGCGCTCGTGTCGGTGCTCACCGCCTCGGACAGGCCCTCACCCACGAAGCTGCCACCGGTGTAGATGCTGATCGGGCCCGGCTCCAGCACGAATGGCGTGCTGTTCTTGAACCGTACCACTCGGTATGGATTGGCGTCGTAGCCGATGCCTGCGCCGCCGGGGCGATAGAGGAACGTCTGCTCCGCATCCACCTGCCGGTTGAGGATCGCCACCATCGTCGAGCTACCGTTGGGCACCGTGACCCGCTCCTCGAGGTCGAAGCGCGTCATGCCGCTGACCTGCTTGGCGCGCGCGTCGGCCAAGGTGCTGCGGCGCAGCGCATCGAGGTCCACGGCGCTCGTCGGCTGGGACACGGTCGAGCCGTCGACCGTCGACTCGAACGCCCGCCCATCGGAGATCGGAATGTTGCGGAGCTGCGCCGACATCTTCACGCGGGCCGGCGCGGCTTCGGCGGATCCGGCCCCCATTGCACCCTCGTACACATCGCCCGCCATGACGTCGGGCGCGGGCGCGGCCTCGGCCTCCTCGATCGGCTCGTCGTAGTCGCCATAGGTGGTCTCGCCCAGCGCCACCACGGCCCGCTTGCGCACTCCCGCCTCCGTCAGGTCGCTACGGCTCACCGTGCGGGGCGTGTGCAGGTCGTACTCGAACGCGATCGGCTCACCCGAGGTCAGCGACAGCTTTACCTTCGACCAGTCCTCGCCGCTGGTGTTGTCGACGACGGCCCAGCCCTGCAGCAGCGCCTGCCCCTTGCCCTCCTCGGGCAGCACCACGCGGTAGGTGGGCTTCCACATCGGGGCGGCGACGACGTAGCTGACGCTCACGTCGTGCGACTTGGCCCCCACCAGCTGGACCGCAACCTCCACCTGCTGGAACATGCCCTCGCCCGAGCTCGCGTCGAGTCGGCGATGCAGCTGCATCGCGAGGTCGCCGTCGTGGAGCGCTACGTCGCGGACCTTCGACAGGCGCACCACCTTCAGATCCGGGCCCTTCATCAGCGTGACCTTGAAGTCTCGCTGCGACGGCCCCGTGGCGCCCCCGCTGCCGCTGCGGGCCGCCGGGGCGTCGGGGTCGGGCTCGTCGATGATCTGCTCGACCAGCACCACGCGGCCGCGAATGCGACCCACCGTGGTGTAGAGCGTGACCTCGGTACCGCGAAGGCCATCGAGCAGCTGCGCCAGGCTGCCCTGCCCCGGCGTCAGGGCCGACAGCGCCGCCGCGGCCCACGTGTCGGGATCGAGCGGCATCGACACGCTCAACGCCTGGCCATTCTTGTCGACCACCGTCAGGCTCTTGAGCAGGTCGTTGATCTGATCGCGACGCACGCGGATGCGCAGCGTCGAGTCGTCGACATCTCCGTGACGCTCGAAGTAGCCGATGCCGTTGCGGTACAACACCACCCGCTCGAGCCCGAGATCGGTGGAGGTGGTGGGAAACGCCGAGCGACCGTTGGCACAGCCAACGGAGGCGAGGGCGAGCAATACGAGGCTGGAGAGCTGGAGGGTGCGCATGGTGGACCGAATCGGAGGATCCTACCGGCCCGGCCGCGCCCACGCACCCGGATGCAGCGGCCAGGGCGGTGGTCGAAGACCACCGCCGCAGGGCCCTACGGGTGCTCACTTCTCTTTCTTGGGGTCGGCCTTCTTGGCGGGCTTGCTCGGCGGCGCGCTCAGATCGAGGTCGTCGAGCAGGTCCTCGAGCGCGATCTTCTTCTCCAGCCGCTGGCTCTGCAGCTCGACTACCTTGCGCCCGATCTTGTCGCCGTCTCGCGTGAAATCGTCCAGCCGGTCGCTCAGCTTCTTGCGCAGCGAGCTCGCGGCCGGATCCTTCTTGATCGCTTCGAGGTTCTCTCGCGTCTCGTACGCCCGCTGGTCCAGCTCGATCTGCTGCGCCTTGAGACCCTCCACCTCCGTGTCGATCCGTCCGATCTCCCGCCGAAGATCCACGATCG